>Ga0316207_10000073_pt1 | contig 219503 bp, 203 predicted proteins | sample 6weekpyrite_MG_FD_204943 | JGI IMG/M metagenome (GOLD analysis project Ga0316207, IMG submission 204943) | Microbial mat bacterial communities from mineral coupon in-situ incubated in ocean water Damariscotta River, Maine, United States -... | ecosystem: Environmental > Aquatic > Marine >...
CTAAAAAATGGGCAGAAGATTTAAATTTAACTTTTGCACCCAGTCTTATATTTTTTGATGCAACAGGTAAAGAGATTTTACGTGTTGAATCTGTTATTCGTTTTTATCGTTTAAACAATGTTCTAAGTTATGTAAATGACAAGGAATATTATAATTATCCAACTTTACAGACATGGTTACAGGATAAGCGAAAAAGCCTTAAAACAAGTGTAAAATAATGAATCAGCAAAAAGTTATCCGAGCAGTTGAAACCATATGTAGCACAGGTTGTGCATCGGTCAATGCTATCATTCAAATACTGGAATTAAACAACACCCTGGAGGGTTTTGAAGATTTTACTGATGCTGAAATTAACGCTTTAAAAAATGAACTTAAATCAATAATGGCGGTTTATGAAGATAAAAAATAAACACTTTGTAGCGATATATATTTATTCACAATCACCCTCTTTTCAGGCAAGTTTTTTAGGATATTCAAATGCTAGCAAATGACCTTTTCCAACTTTTATTTCATTCCAGTCAGCAACGTCAAATTGAATAATTGCAATGCTACAGGTAGGCATATCTTGCACTCTACCTTCTGCATAATGATCTACTATTTCTGTCATTCCAGGGTTATGCCCAACAATCATTACGTTTGAATATTTTGAAGGAATATTCTTAACCACATCTGCAATATCAAGATGAGAAGCTAAATAAAGCGAATGATCATGAATAATTTCCTTATTGGGTGTTAAACAGTTTTTATATTCTGTTGCTGTCGCCAATGCACGAGCAGCATCACTGCTAATTATCTGATCAACAATATAAGCAGATTGCTGAAGATAAGACGCCATACGCGGAGCATCCTCCTCGCCCCTGCTATTTAATGGCCTGGCAAAATCACTTATACCCGCCTCGTTCCAGTTAGATTTAGCATGCCTGGCAAAAAGAACTGTTTTCATATCGACTCCATTTATATTTAGTGTTTTTCTTTTAAAAGCGCAGCAAGCTCTGGAATGCATGAGCCACAGTTAGTACCCGCCTGCAAGGCTTTACCAATCGCATCTACCGAATTCAGTTTATCTTCTTCAATGGCTTTTAAAATAGTATTACGCCCCACTCCAAAACAGGCGCATATGCTAACGCCCGCATCATCACTTGCTTCACCGGGTCGACCCGATAGTAAAAACGCCTTATCTTTATCGTTTAAATTTTTCTTGTCAAACAGGGCCATTAACCAGTCACGATTTGGTAAATGCTGATCTGGGCTGATAAAAATACAACTTTCTAACTGATCACCCACCAATCGTGCTGCACGATACCGTTTTGCCGATTGGTCAAAATACTCCATCCAGGATACTTTATTTTCATGGGCACATAATAAATTTCGCGCATTTTCAGCCCAGTTATCAGGTGTTTCATTACCCGCTATCTCATAACGCCACAAATGATGGCCTTTATTTAAATTCCAGTAATCCTGTGTAGACAAATCCAGTTGCCGACGGGATAACAAAAAACCATACCAGGACTTTTTAACAACCCGAATTGAAACAGGTGTATGTTTAAATTCAGGCTGCCCTGAAAACGGATCACAATTAGGGTTTACTAATTTATCTGTAACTGCATTCGAAGCATACTGGTCATTCCAGTGCATAGGCATAAACACCATACCCCTGGGCACTTCATCACTAATACAGGCCCTGACCGTAACCTCTCCCCATTCACTACATACATTCACTAAACTCTCTGGCAGTACATTATGTTTATTTGCATCTTCAGTATGTATTTGTATATAAGCTTCCGGGATGTGTGTAGACAGTTTTGGAGATTTACCCGTGCGTGTCATAGTATGCCATTGATCACGAATTCTACCCGTATTTAAAATTAAAGGAAATTGCTCAGTAATCGGGTTTGCCGGACCTTGCGGTGATATAGGAATCATCTGGGCTTTACCTGAAGCGGTAAAAAATTTACCATTTTCAAATAAACGCTGTGTTCCAGATAGCTGATTAAACGTTACTGGCCATTGTGTTGGTATAAATTGTTCATAGCCTTTTTCGTCCAGATCAGAATATAAGGAAATATCAAAATCCCGTGAGCCATTATTTTCTTTGCCACTTAAAGCCGCGTACTCAGTAAAAATTTCTACGGGTGACTGATAATCAAAACACTGCTCAAAACCCATCTTACTAGCCACTTGAGAAATTATTTTCCAGTCAGGTAATGCTTCACCTGGGGCTTTTCTGAATGAACGTTGACGAGACAGTCGTCTTTCAGAATTAGTAACCATACCATCTCGCTCACCCCAGGTACTGGCGGGTAATAAAACATGGCCAAAATCTGTGGTATCTGTGCTTTGCATGCAATCCTGAACCACCAGAAATTCACAGTGTGATAAGGCTTTACGCACCCGATTATTATTCGGCATACTCACGGCTGGATTAGTGCCGATTACCCATAATGCTTTTATTTTGTCATCCAGAATGGCATCAAATAAATCAACGGCTTTATGACCTGCTTCATCCGCAATATGGGGAGATTGCCAGTGCTGCTGTACCAGCTTACGGTGTGCAGAATTATCTAAATCCATATGCGCTGTTAGCTGATTAGATAGACCACCCACTTCCCGCCCCCCCATTGCATTAGGCTGTCCGGTTAATGAAAATGCGCCCATGCCCGGACGTCCAATACGCCCTGAAAATAAATGGCAATTAATTATCGCATTGACTTTATCAGTGCCAGAACTACTCTGGTTAATTCCCTGCGAAAATAACGTGATGACTTTTTCTTTACGGGCAAATAAAGCATAAAATGTTTCAAGTTGATCTATTGTCAAACCACATAGCTGTGCCACATTACTTATTTCAGCTGAAGAGTCATAGGCTGCATCCAGTGTTTGCTGCATACCTTCAACGCAGTTATCTACAAATGGTTTGTTGATTTCACCCCGATCATTTAAATAAGTGAGTAGGCCGTTAAATAATACAGCGTCTTTACCAGAATTAATTTCAAGGTGTATATCCGCTATATCACCGCTTGCAGTTTTGCGTGGATCGATAACAACCACCCGTAAGCCTGGATTATCTTTTTTAGCCTGACGGATGCGCTGAAAGATGACCGGATGACACCATGCGGCATTTGACCCAACTATCACGATTAAATTAGTTCGTTCCAGGTCTTCATAACAACAGGGTACACTATCAGAGCCATACGCCCTCTTTTGAGCCGCAACAACCGATGACATACACAGGCGTGAATTGGTATCGATATTTGCATTACCGATAAACCCCTTCACTAACTTGTTAGCCACATAATAATCTTCGGTCAATAACTGCCCTGAAACATACATGGCTACTGAGTCACGACCAAATTCTTCCATGCAGGATCTAAACCGTCCAGCAACCAGATCGAGCGCATTATCCCAGGGCACTTGCATGCCATTGATTTGCGGATACAGCATACGCCCCTCATCATCCAGGGTATCGGCTAAGGCAGCCCCTTTTGAACATAGACGACCTAAATTAGAAGGGTGATCAGGATTCCCCGTTACTTTGAACTCTCCGTTATCTAAACTAACAATAATACCGCAGCCAACACCACAATAGGGACAGGTCGTTTTTGTTAGTTCTGAATCACTTTCGACTTTATTGGACATTAGGTTTCTCTAATCTAATTACGCTATTTCAATCACAGGTTTTTTGTCTCTGATACCGCTCGTCTAAATTACTAATTACTAATATAGCAGTTAAGCCTAATATAACCTAATAGCAATTTACAACTATGTTTTTGATGATCTTTTAGCTTTTATTGACATTTCATTGACTTAGCAATAATTTTTAAACCGGTTTTTATGGGATGATTATCCCCGTGTTAATTTATAAAAGACCTATTAATAAAGATAATAACCAATATAAATATATTCAATTATCAAACCGCCCATGTAAACCTTATAAATTAATACATTTATCCATTGCTGTCCCGTTAACAGCTAGAGACGTGAATTGGGGGTGCCTGCCTAAGACCGTCACCCGCATGGACGCGGGTGTCGAGCCACCAGGGCGGATTTTACGGTGTGTCTTAGGTAGGTGCCCCCAATTTATGTCTCGAACAGGATAAAATGAAAGTTAATCTAGCCACAATACGCATTAAACATAAAATCATTTCTGTTAACGGGGACAGCAATGACATTTATCAAAACACAAGAGATAAAAACAACATAGACAAAATACCTGTATTCCTATGCAATAGATCAATTCTTCTCTATAGCAGTAATACAGACTTAGTCAACACAACCGGAGTTAACCTATGTCAAAAACCTGGATTGTGGTTGCAGAAAGCAGCCGAGCAAAAATATACGAAGTTGAACAGGAAAAATCAAAAAAATCACTTAAAGAATTAATGGGGTTCACCCATTCAGTTAGCAGGAGCCACAAACAACAACTTTCCGGCAGTCAACAAAAAGAAAGTCGTCATTCACTTTTAACCTCTTCACTCGATACACATAAAGGTCACGAACGTGTTGAGTTTGCACGATCAATTGGTGAGCACTTAAATGCAGCCAGGAACAAGGGACAGTTTAATAAACTAATTTTAATGTCACCCCCTAAGTTTTTAGGTGACCTTAGAAAAAACCTGGGCAGTGAAACCAATAAATTTGTTGTCTCAGAAGTAGACAAAAATCTGGTGAGACATACATTAAAAGATATACAGGCACATATCCCAAAACTCTACTAATAATTTCAATTTACAAATAAAAGCAGTTTTCCTTAGGGGGAACTGCTTTTATTATTTTATATTCATAAAAAACGATAACCGATAAACGGTAGATAATTATCAATTAAGCCTTCTACTTTATCTTGCTTTTCAATACCACTGAACTATAAATACTCTATAAGCTGTAGGGGCACTCCTGGTCGAAAGCCAGGTTCGCAAAACCACCGGTCTAATGACAAAATCAATGGCAGCGGGGTTACCAGCGTATATTCTGTGTTTTTCTGACATATCAACGGTACGAAGGACCCAACTGAAAGTGGGTCACTCATTTGTATTTATGCCCCTAAAGATTAATTCAAATAATCATTGAATTTAGTATCAAACAATATTTTAAGGATACACCATGGAAGCAGAAATTATTGATTTAACAGAATCATTTTCACCTGATGATTATGTAATTAATATAATTAGACGTGCTGTATCAAATTCACAAAACATATTAATAGACAACCCTAATCATGGCCGAGTCATTGTTTTAGGCAACACGGGTGAATACTATACCGATCTTGAAAATTTACAGTCATTCTGCCAGTTACCCTCGAACTCATTTAAAGTAACCGTACTAAACGAAGAAAAAATAGATAGATATAAAACCAGTATTGGAAGAAATATTGATGAGCTTTTATGGATGTCTGGCTTTTATGCCTCAGAGGGGCGCCTGATAGAGGGTGGAAAATGGGATGATGTACTAGAATTATGTCACTGGCCAAACTTCACACGAATTCCAATGAGTATTAACTTTTTACGAATTACCTCCCTGCTTTCTCGAAGCGCAACTTCAATCGAGCATGTAATAGTAACTTTAAAAATACCCAGGAATGAAGTCTATCAGTTTTACTGTGCGGCACATTGCTCTGGAGTGATACAGGTAAACAATGGTACCAATCTAAGTAAACCTATATTAAAACCCCATAGAAATAATGCTTTATTAAGTGTTTTACTTAAAAAAATAGCCAATCTTTAAGGTGCAATTTGGAACATAAAATAATATTTACCGGCCCTGTTGGGTCTGGAAAAACAACAGCAATTTCTACTATTAGTGATATTCCTGTATGCAAAACAGAAGCAAGCGCTTCGGATGAAGTTGTATTACGCAAAGCTAATACTACAGTTGCAATGGACTACGGCGTATTAAATCTTGATGGCAATAGCAAAATGCACCTTTATGGAACACCTGGTCAGGAACGCTTCAATTTTATGTGGGATATATTAACTGTAGGTGGCGTTGGACTCGTACTGATGATAGACAATGCAAGAGACGATCCGCTTCGGGACATTGAGTTTTTTCTTGGCTCTTTTAAAAATTTTATAAAAAAAAATGCCGTGGTTATTGGAATTTCAAGAATGGACATAAGACCACGGCCAGGGTTATATACATTTAAAAAACGTCTTAATGAACTCAAATACAATGTTCCTATCTATGAAGTTGATGCAAGAAATAAACAGGATATAAAAATTCTTTTAATGTCATTACTCGCCGTTCTCGATCCAGGTATAAGTTAAGATATGAGCATACAAGATGAGGAAGTCATTTTAAGCCTGAATAATTTTGGTGCGGCATTTGGTGAAAAGATTATTTTAAATAACTTAAACCTGAACATTGCTTATAAAAAAATCACCACATTACTAGGACCTGGTGGCACCGGCAAATCAACACTCCTCAGGTCAATAACGGGATTAAATGATGGTAACCCTGCTTTCAAAACCTGGGGAGATGTTAAATTTTCAGGTGAAAACCTGAGCCGCGAAAACTTGCCATCGATTGTTACCCAGAGCACAAGGCTTGTCCTGAAAAGCGTTCTCGAAAATATTATTCACAACCTGCCAGAAAGAAATAACCTTACTCAATTGCAACAAAAAGACCTGGCCGTTAGACTTTTAGAACAGGCCAACCTCAGTTGCCTGAAAGGTAGCCTCAATGAAAATATTGTCAGTTTACCATTAGTCTTACAACGTAGAATTGCAATCTTAAGACTCGTTTCTGCTGGCCCCCGATTACTTTGTCTTGATGAACCCACAACAGGTATTAATGATGAAGATGACATCGAGCAGTTATTAAAGCATATTCACGACGAATCTAAAAGAAGAGCTATTATTATTGTGTTGCATAATCAGCACCAGGCAAAACGTCTGGGTGGGTATGCTGCCCTTCTGGCAGGTGGACAGGTTAAAGAATTTAAAGAGGCTAAACATTTCTTTGCGCACCCTGAAACAGAACCTGCAAAACAGTTTATAAAGTCTGGCTCATGTAGTGTACCCTCACCTACGGCAAAACCCGAAGAACTCAATGAGGAAGTAGACGCACCTGTTGAAATAAACGAAAACACTAAAAAATATGTCAGCGAGAGCTTTGGCCCAAGAGGATTTTTATGGCTCTACAAAGGAAAACTTGCTGGCACGCCACTACCCGGTGTTTTTTTTGAACAGGACTATGACTTAAAAGCATTACAGAGAGTTGGAATAACTCACTTAATTTCAACTACACTAAAACCTGTATCTACAAATAATTTAAATGAATTTGGCATTGAGGGAAAAGCTTTTCCAATAGAAGATATGGGAACACCTACTCTTGACCAGGCAATTGAAATTTGTAGATATATAGAAAAAGTAATATTTTCAGGAGGCATTGTAGCCGTGCATTGCCGTGCTGGGTTAGGTAGAACAGGTACAGTTCTTGCCCTTTATCTAATATGGAAAAACAATGACGCCATAAGCGCGCTTGAAAAAGTGAGATCAATAGAACCAAGATGGGTTCAATCAGAACTACAGGTAAAATTTCTCGATGAATTTTCAAATTATATACATGAAAAATCATCATTACAAAATTGCAATGACAACAATCAAAATATTGATATAAGTAATGCAATTTAATACTCAACCCCCAGGAGCTAATAGCTATGTCCAATAAACTTGAACAGGAATTACAAACCGCAATAACAAATATCCCAGAATGTGTTGCTGCTGGTTATGTAGACCTGACAACCGGTATGTTACTTGCAATCAGAACTGTAGATTCTCACCCCCAGGAAATATTAGAAATGTTAGCCGCAGCAACAGCTGACATGTTCCAGGGCTCTAATGTAATCGCAATAGAAAATATGTTTAAAAAAGCCAGGGGTGTTGAAGATAATTCTCATTACTTTAATGAAATGATTGTCAACAGTGATAACCTTATCCATATCTTTTTACGTTGTAAACAAAATGAAGAGCATGTTGTTGCATATGTTTGTAGAAAAACCGCTAATCTAGGAATGGCTTTAACAAAATCCAGATCTAGCATCCCCGCACTTGAAGCAGCAATTTAAATTAACTAATACACATACAGATATTAGTATTTGTTTGTGTGTTTCTACACAAAGGAGTAAATATGTTGGCCGCATTTAATAACGCTGATAATGAAAACTCAGAACCAGGAAAAACCCTGCGCCCCATATTACGTGCATTTAATAGTGCATCAGATGACATTGAAGCATCTGCAGTAATTAGTAGCGACGGCCTAAGTATGGCATGGGTCTTAAGTAGTGAGGTTGATCCTGATCGTTTTGGAGCTATGTGTGCATCACTGCTAGCTCTTGCAAAACGTGCTGCTGAAGAAATTTCACGCGGCAAATTAAAGCAGGTATTAATCGAGGGTGAATCAGGATTAATGTTATTAATTTATGCGGGCAATGATGCGGTATTAGCTGTAGCAACAAAACCTACTGTGAATCTTGGAAAAATTTTTATTGATTCGCGTAAAGCTGCAGCTAATATCTCAACTCTATTAGAAAAACTTGACTATTAAATTCATGTTAGGTAATGAAGTTTATTATGAAAACTAAACCTATAACGTTTACAAAAAATATCAAACCAGCTTTAATGCTTGAACATCTTGGAAAATTAACTTTTATATTTTTCCTTATTAAAGGAATTTTCTGGCTAGGCTTAACCGGCTGGTTAGTTTACACTGGTTTGGGCTAAAGACAGATATGCCAGACACTGTGGTGTCAATTGTGACGAATGAAGAGAATTAGGTTGTGAAAGTTATTACTATCGTTTAATGACTTTTATGAAACCTGACTAATTGAGACACACTATATAATCATGCAAACAAGCTATCATATTACAGCTTCTGGTATAAAGTATGTTGTTGCATCCAATGCACAGGAAACTGACAGGTCGTTACTTTTATATATTTTAAAAAAGAATAACACCCCTGTTTCATTCAACGAAATAGTCATTTTTTTCAAAGACGACAAAAAGAGCGCGTTTACTGAAATTTGTAAGCTTATAAAACTTGAATTTATTGACATTATCGAAAGCAACTCCCTGTTAAAAAATATAAACCAGACGAACACAGACATTTCAACAACAGATAAAACTATTAACCACCAATATACCAAAAAAGATTTTGTGCTATCTGATCTAAATGGCTTTCCTGTCACTTATTCAGGTTTTAACCATCAACAATCCTTAACTATTTCTGCTGTAGCTTATGACTTCATCCAGGCATCCAGTCGAGCAAGGCATAACCATGAAAAACAATTCAAACCCCTAAGTATAAAAACCTTCTGGCAGGATATGGATATCACCATATTTTTACTCTTCTTTGGAAATTTCTCCTGTATATTAACAACAAAGGATTCAGGCTTATTAGATGAAATTGGGTTTACATATTTGGCCTCATTTCTCTGTAACCGATATAACTATGAGTAACTTAACAAGTTCGCCAGATAAACTTATTACGCCTGATGCCAGCATAAGTACCGGCGGCACAGAAGATATGGTCGATATTCTTAAGGATATGAATAACCAGTGCCGTGAAATTCAATTATCCATGATATCTACTGCAGATGGTTTAACCATGTCAGCAGTCGGTACCGTACTCGACCCTGATCAGGTTGGTGCAATGTGTACCGAGTTAATCACCGTTTGTCATAAGGCAGCTAAAGAATTGGAACAGGGTGAGTTAGAACAGATGATTTTACGTTGCAGTGAAGGGTGCATGTTTTTAATGCCCGCGGGTGAACATGCGGTTCTAGCAATAATGTCTGTTCCTGACGTTAATTTAGGTTTACTGGTTTTAGAAGCTCAAAGAGCAGCTACACTGATTCAAAAGGTGTTATAAATATTACTCGTAATTGAAATATATAAAACGCCCTTAACAGGGAGCCACATTTTTTGTTTTTGACAACAACTATCTTTTCAAGCCAGTTTATCATCTGCAACATGATAACTTGGATCTTCAAGCCGATTGACTTCAACTAAATCTCCCGCTTTATCAAGTAGCTGCTTACATTCTTCTGATAAATGACGAAGATGTAGTTTTTTACCCGCCTTGATATATCGATCGGCTAAGTTATCAATTGCTTCAATCGCAGAATGATCGGATACTCGAGAATTTTTGAATTCAATAATCACATCATCCGGGTCTTCATCTGGATTAAATAACTCCCTAAAATTTTTTACAGAACCAAAAAACAATGGCCCATTTAACTCATAGACCTTTGAGCCCTTATCATCTATGTAATTTGTAGTATTAATATGTTTTGCGTGTTCCCATGCAAAAACCAGTGCTGATACTATGACACCTACAACAACTGCAATAGCTAAATCTGTAGCTACGGTAACACCAGAAACTAACACCAGAACAAAAGCATCATGACGAGGTATTTTGCTAAATATACGCACACTAGACCATTCAAATGTGCCTATTACGACTATAAACATAACACCGACCAAAGCGGCCATTGGAATTTGCTCAATCAAACTTGAAGCAAATAATATAAAAGCCAAAAGGAATAATGCAGCAGATATGCCCGATAACCTTTGATGGCCACCGGAGTTAACATTTATCATGCTCTGACCAATCATTGCGCAGCCACCCATGCCCCCAAAAAAACCTGTTGCTGTATTAGCAATGCCCTGCCCAATGCATTCTCGGTTACCGCGTCCTCGAGTATTGGTTATTTCGTCGATTAAGGTTAGCGTTAATAGTGACTCAATTAAACCAATAGCCGCAAGAATAATGGCATAGGGAAATATAATTTTAAGTGTTTCTAAATTAAAAGGAACGGCGGGAATATGGAACTGGGGTAGACCACCTTCAATAGATGCTAAATCACCCACGGTATTCGTATCAATATTTAAACCAATAACCAATAGTGACACAACAACTATGGCTGCAAGTGACGATGGGACTACCGTAGTCAATTTAGGCAGAAAATGTATGATCGCCATAGTCAATGCAATTAAGCCACCAAAGATCATTAAAGGCTGACCAGACATCCACTCGGTTACACCATTAACATCAACCTGAAAATTTTGTATCTGCGCCAGAAAAATAACTATCGCTAAACCATTTACAAACCCCAGCATAACTGGATGAGGTACGATACGAATAAATTTACCCAGCCTTAACACACCTGCAAGTATTTGTAATAAGCCTGTAAGTACCACAGCGGCAAACAGATACTCTACCCCACTATTTGCAACCAGGGCGACCATAACAACCGCCATAGCACCGGTAGCACCTGATATCATGCCAGGGCGTCCACCAAAGATACTGGCTAATAAGCCCACCATAAAAGCCGCATATAAACCAACTAATGGCTCAACACCCGCAACAAAGGCAAAAGCCACCGCTTCTGGCACAAGAGCAAGGGCAACGGTTAGTCCCGACAGAACTTCGTTTTGAACACATACTCGATTTTCACATCCCAGACGGAACATAGGCTTAACTCTTTAAATTTGATTACAATCTTTGAAGGGCGCGGATTGTACCAGAAATGGGTGTTTGTTGATATCGCCCAAACCATATCTGAACACACAATAAAAAGGCCGAACCCCACCAGAGTGAGAATTCGGCCTTTGAGACACCCTATTAGATAAGGTAAAAAGATGTTATGTCTTTATGCCTTAGCGGCTAAACGCTCTTTAATCGCATTAATAACGGCTTCACTTGACGTTGCATCAACCGTCACCAGGTTACCTTCTTTTTCGTAAAAACCGACTAATGGAGCAGTTTGTTCATTGAAAACATCTAAACGGTTACCGATAGCTTCTTCAGTTTCATCATCACGCTGAACCACTGAACCACCACATTTATCACACTTACCTTCAGTTTTTGGAGGGTTAGATTTTACATTGTAAATTTCACCACAATCAGTACAGGTACGGCGCGTTGTTAAACGATCAAGAATAACATCACGAGCAACATCGATGTTTACAACCATATCCAGCTCTTCGCCGATATCAGCCATAAGCACTTTAAGTGCTTCAGCCTGTGGAATAGTACGTGGAAAACCGTCTAACAGATAACCTGCTTTACAATCATCTTCTTTTAAGCGCTCGCCCATAATACCCATGATCAGATCATCGGATACCAGATCACCCGCTTTCATAGCCGCTTCGGCTTTTTTACCCAGTTCAGTACCCGCAGCAACGGCAGCACGCAAAATATCGCCTGTAGAAATTTGAACAGAGCCGTCCATTTTAGTAAGCAATTTAGCTACTGTACCTTTGCCTGCACCGGGTGCGCCTAACAGAATTAATTTCATGTAGTTATCCTCATTGGAGTGTAGTTATATATTCAGGTCAGCCAGTGCTGCCTTCTAATTATTTTCTGAGCAGAATAATACACCAATTTGAGATTAAGCTCGGATGGTTTCATTTATTGCGTCATAAAATAAATTATGCATAAATCATAGATAAAAAAGAAACCCAGATGGTTTGTTTCCGTTAACCAGGCTTAACAATAAAATATGCCACCACTCTGATTGTCGCTGGATTGTGGCGAAAAGCACACAGTCCAGGCTGCTATTGATCTGATGGTATTTCTGAGAGCATTGAGTTAGCCAGCTCAATTTTTTTCTTTCGATTCGATTTACGAATTTCGTATTCTCTTATACTCGCCTCCGATCGAGATTGACATAGCTCAAAATACACCATTTTTACCGGTCTCCTGGCACGGGTATATTTAGCCGCCTTTTTGTCATCCCTATTATGTTCCTGCAAGCGGCGCACCGGATCCGTGGTGATACCGGTATAATAACTATCATCCGCACAATTCAATAAATACACATACCAGCTCATGCCCTGGATACATACTCCTGGGTTTCAGTATTTACCTTAATTGCGTTACCCGCTGTTAAATACTCTGGCACCTGTACAACAAGACCTGTTGTTAAGGTTGCAGGTTTAGTTCTAGCCGAAGATGATGCAGCCTTAATAGCCGGTGCCGTTTCCTCTATAGTCAGAACAACTGTTGAGGGTAACTCTATTCCCATAATCTGCTCCTCAACGACCAGTGCACCAACCCCTTCCAGCCCTTCCATTAAAAAAGGCAGTTCATCACGAATATCATCGTCATCCAGGGTATATTGCTCATAGCTTTCATTGTCCATAAACACCCAGGCTTCACCTTCACGATAAAGTGGCTGCACCCCACGACGATTAACATCAATTACTTCAATATTTTCATCACCCAGGAAACCATGCTCAAATTTTTTCTTTGTGATAAGCACCTGGCCTTTCATCTTATATATTGTATTACCACTGCGTGAAGAGGCGGTTTGACAAAAAACGCTCTTAATGACGATATTCTGGCCTTCATAGTGAATAAAGGAGCCACGTTTAATTTCATTTGCTTTCATAAGTTTTTATCTAAATTTGATTTTAATTGTCACGTATAATAACGCTTTTTGAACTGGAAGTATCTGTGTCTGAATTTGTAGTGGGTCAACGCTGGATTAATGATGCCGAATTAATGATGGGGCTGGGAACAGTTTTGTCTGTAGAGCATCGTACCGTTAGTATTTTATTTCATGCCACGGGTGAAAGCCGAACCTATGCCAAGGAATCTGCACCACTCACCCGTATTCGGTTTAATATCGGCGATGAAATCAGTGACATCCATAAACACAAACTGGTAGTTGAAAATGTTTTCGAAGAAAGCTCACTACTCACCTATCAGGTCAAAACAGCATCTGGGAGCCTGGAACTGCTTGAAGAGCGCGATCTGGATACATCAATACAGTTAAACAAACCACTCGATCGATTAATCAGTGGGCAGGTCGATAAAAACAAATGGTTTGATCTACGTTACCAGACATGGCAGAACCTGTTAAAAAATTATAATAGTGATATCAGTGGCCTTACGGGGGCCCGCACCAGTTTAATTCCACACCAGCTTTATATTGCTAATGAAGTTGCCAGTCGCTACGCTCCACGGGTTTTACTGGCGGATGAAGTGGGTTTAGGAAAAACCATAGAAGCCTGCCTGATATTACACCAACAAATAAACCGGGGGCGTGCAAACCGTGTACTCATTATTGTACCGGATGCACTTATCCACCAATGGCTGGTTGAGTTACTTCGCCGTTTTAATCTGTATTTTAGTATTTTTGATGAAGAACGCTGTCTGGCCATAACCGAAAGCACCGACTTTACAAACCCATTCAATGCAGAACAGCAAATTCTTTGTAACCTTAATTTATTCACGGATAACCCAGATCGATTTGAACAGGTTTTAAATTCGCAATGGGATTTATTAATTATTGATGAGGCACATCATCTGGCCTGGAGCAAGGAGCACGTTAGCGAAGAATATAAACTGGTTGAAAAATTGGCATTCATTAGTAAAGGTTTATTATTATTAACCGCAACACCGGAACAATTCGGCAAAGAAAGTCACTTTGCCAGATTACGCTTACTTGATCCTGACCGTTTTAATGATTATGAAAGCTTTGTGCAGCAGGAAAATCAATATCAGATTATTGCTGATTTAATCGAAAAAATAAGCGCTAACGAAAAGTTATCTGATAGTTTAATGAATCACCTCATATCGTTAGAAAGCAATATAGATTTAGACTTAATTAAATCAGATGCGTTATCTAATCAACAGAAAACAGATATTATTCATCACCTGCTTGACTGCCATGGAACCGGTAGAGTGCTATTCAGAAATACGCGGGCAGCCATTCAGGGCTTTCCTGAAAGACAGGTCACGCCCTGCCCCTTAAAATTACCTGATGAGTACAAACTTGCTTTTGAAACTAACAACACAGATTTACTACATCCGGAGCGATTAAAAAATTTACCTGGTGACTGGACTAAATTTGACCCCAGGATTAACTGGCTAATCGAATTACTGAGTAAATATAAAACTGAAAAAATACTCCTGATCACCCATTATTCAGAAACAGCAATCGAATTATCAAATGCGTTAAAAACACAATACGGAAAAGCTTCATCCGTATTCCATGAAAAGTTAAGCATTGTCGACCGAGATAAACGGGCTGCTGATTTTGCAGATAATGAAACCGGTGTGCAAATTTTGATGTGCTCTGAAATTGGTAGCGAAGGTCGAAACTTTCAATTTTCACATCACCTGGTTTTATTTGACCTGCCACTTAATCCCGACCTACTGGAACAACGTATTGGACGACTAGATCGTATTGGACAAACACAAACCATCAACATACATGTACCCTATTTTGAAAATTCTGCTCAACAAAGGCTATACAACTGGTATCACAGTGCACTAAACGCATTTAATACAACCTGCCCTGCGGGTGCTGAAATTTTCAGTGCAAACAAACAACAACTCATCGATGCATTAGACTCATCAGAATACAAAGATGATGACTATGAAAATTTTGTTGAAAAATGCAAACAGGATCATATCAACCTTAACCAGGCCATGCATGATGGGCGTGACCGTTTACTTGAGTACAGCTCATGTCGTAAAGTTATTGCTGATAAAATACTGTCAAAAATAGAAAGCTTTGAACAAAGCTCACAATTAAAAACATATATGAATGATTTATTTGATTGCTATGGCGTAAACATGGAAGAACATAAATTTGGCAGTTACATTATCAGTCCGGCTGAACACATGGTAGGGCAATTTCCAGGTTTGAACGATGATGGAATGACTGTTACCTTTGACCGTAATATAGCCTTAAGCCACGATGATATGCACTTTTTAAGCTGGGATCATCCAATGGTACTTAATGGCATTGATATGCTATTAAGTCACGAAATGGGCAACACATCGGTTAGCAGTATAAAATCTAATGACTTTCAGCCCGGACAATTACTAATTCAAACAGTGCATATTTTAAACATAGAAATACCCGCAGAACATAAATTAGATATTATAGCTGAGCAATTACAGGCCTTACCTATATTAACAACACTAACAGAAACCGGAGAAGATATCAGTCTGCAGTTTAGCGCACATAAATTTAAATCAGTTGCCAAAACTATAGCCAAACAAATTGTTCAGCTTAAAGAAAGTGTTATTAAGAAAACCTTATCTATTATATCTGATGAGATTTCAGAACATGCATCAGAATATTTACAGTCGCATTATTCTACTAATATATTAGTTCTGGAAAATGAAATTGATAGATTAACAGCGTTGAAAACAGTCAATCCCCAGGTTAGGGATGAAGAAATTGCGTTTTTCAGGTCTCAATTAAATAGCTTTAGATTAGCTTTAGATCATCCTGTGAGCAGACTGGATTCAATCAGGTTAATTATTACGACTTAAGATAAAAAGATAAAAGTAAATAACCACCGAAAATTAACGCAAAAAAACGTGAATTACAGGTTGTGCGCCTCCAGCGCACTACAGATGAGTAACTATTTGCGTTTGTTCGCGTTTATTTGCGGTAAACAGCTTTTGATTTTTTTAACTTGTACAACTCAATGGCTGTAGGCACTTACGGCATTTATAGATAGCTTTCTTCTTTTGTACTTTGTTATGTCTTGTCGTTGACAGCTGATGTGACATACATCCACAGGTATACTCATGCTGCGTCTGGCGCCGTAAAGGCAAATCACTTACATCATAATCACTGGTCACTTCCGGCTTCACACCAAACAAAGCCATCACCTGCTTCCATTCTTTACCATGGGGTTTTACCTTCCTTATCCCCCAAATCGAATGCACAACATAGTGAGCTACCTCATGAGCAACCGTATTCACTAATGTATCAGCATAAAATTGTGAAAAAATAATTTCATTATATCGAATATAAGTTTGGTCACGTTGCACAACAAACATACCTGAAGAACGCCCTTTTAGATCAAATCTTACCTGAATTTTTGATAACCTGAGTTGAAGCTGCTGATTTGCCAGTTCGATATAGTGATCTGTCTGCTCAATTACCCGTTGCTTTTGAGATTGACTGAGTGAAAATTCTTTCATTAGGACACGTCTAAAAATGTAAAAATAGTCTATATTTAAATGTACGATAGTAACAGGATAGTTATGGAAAACCTATTTATTGCACGCCAGCCCATATACGACCGAGATAAAGGCGTTATAGGGTATGAGCTACTTTACCGTAATAATTCAGCCAACCAGGCCAATATTAACGATGGTGACCAGGCGTCCTGCGAAACCATTCTCAATACATTTATGCATATTGGCATCGACAATATTGCCGGTAGTGCCCTTGCATTTATTAACCTGCCCCGTGAATTTATCGTTAATGAAAACCTGATACCTATGTTTAATCAACAGGCCGTGCTTGAAGTTCTCGAAGATATTAAGCCTGACCATGATGTCATTAGAGGCATCAAGCGCCTCAAAGGCGAAGGCTACCGAATCGCCCTTGACGATTTTGTGTTTCAGGAAGATCTAACACCATTCTTAGAACTTGCCGATTTTGTTAAAATTGATATTCATGGTTTAAGTAAGAGTGAAATCAAGAAACAGTTTTCACTATTAAAAAACTATAATACAAAGTTTATTGCAGAAAAAGTAGAAACACATGATTTATATCAATTCTGTTATGAACAAGGTTTTGATTATTTTCAGGGGTACTTTTTTTGCCACCCGGAAATGCTTTCAAAAAAAGCCCTTCCCAGTAATAAGCTGGTTATATTAAATTTATTAAAAAAACTTCAGGATCCTGAAATTGAATCTTCTGATCTTGAAAATATCCTGATCCAGGATATCACCCTTTCCTACAAGTTATTAAGATATATAAACAGCGCTTCATTTAGCTTAAGACGTGAGGTTGAATCGATAAAAGATGCTATTATTTTATTAGGAATAAATAATCTGAAAAACTGGGTATCATTAATTATGATGTCCAGAATTTTAGAATCAAAACCCACTGAGCTTATTATTACTGGTATGATTCGGGGAAAAATGTGTGAGTTACTAGCAGAAAAACATCACCCAGAAATAGCTCATCAAATGTTTATAATAGGTTTATTCTCAGTGCTTGATGCCTTAATGGATCAACCTCTGATAGATTTATTAGATTCAGTTACATTAAGTACTGAAATAAAATTTGCACTTCTTGATTATGCGGGTAATCAGGGCATGATATATAAATATGTATTGCAATATGAAAAAAATAACTGGAACGAACTTTATGAATCTAATATCAATGCCAATTCATTTATACAATCCTACCTCTCTGCTGTTAACTGGGCAGACAAAACAATGAAATCGCTAATCAACGATTAAATAAAAAAACACGGCTGCCCCGTTAACAGAAATGATTTTATGTTTAATGCGTATTATGGCTAGATTAACTTTCATTTTATCCTGTTCGAGACATAAATTGGGGGCACCTACCTAAGACACACCGTAAACCCTCCCTGGTGGCTCAACACCCGCGTCCATTCGGGTGACGGTCTTAGGCAGGCATCCCCAATTCATGCCTCTAGCTGTTAACGGGACAGCAATGGTAAAAAAATTAAATTTTTTTCCATTCGGTTGATTTTAATAAACAAAAAAACGTCCACCACTTGCAACAATAATGACTAAAATCCCCAGAATAGTATTCACTGCTACTAGAACCCGTATTTGAGCTAATGCTTTTCCACCATCAGGCCACCTTTGTTCCGCAACTGCTAATTTCAAACGTTTGAATGGCGAAAAGAAAACATGCATATAAATTAATATCATCAGTACACCTAATGCATTCATGACGTGAACATATAGAGGTGCATTACCTACACTATCCCACCTTAAAAATATCATCAGATAACCCGTTAATGGTAATAGAGTAATAGATAGCCAGACATATGGAAAAAAACGTTTAAAAACACCTGCCCAAAGTGTCAGCCTTGCTGGCGGTTCAAGTGATTCACCCGCAGCTGGACGTAAAAAATTATAGGCGAAAAACATACCACCAACCCAAATGACAGCGGATAAAACATGTAATAAATTATAAATGCTAAGCATAATCTCGATCTTTTAATTATAAAGGTTAAATTTAATAACAATAAATCATTCTATGTCAATATCATTAAGTCGGTAGGCATCCATATGGGAATCTTTTAACTGTCGACCAACTAATGTAAGCTCACCTGCATATCGATGATATTCACTATTGGTGAATTCAAACTTATACTTACGTAGTAGCCTTATCTGTCCATAGCTATTTTTACCAAATCGCATCGATGAAAGATGGACAGTCTCATCTAAAAATTGTACATTATTTTTCTTGCAAATTCTGGCCCCGATAACACGAGCTGCTTCATTAATTTTCATTGATTCAAGCCAGAACCAGATAATCAGGCTTAACCCTAAAATTATCAATAACTCAGTTAAATACATGTAAAACTTATACCCATATGCCACATTTTGAAAAATCATCCTATATTTATACTCACCTGTTCTGTGAGGAAAACATCTGGAAATTAGTAGAATCATTGTATATGAATCAGCTTGCAAAACCCATAGATGTCTTATTTGTTCTTAATCAATTCTCTTCTATCGCAGTATTTGAACAACGTCAGTCAAATAACCATAAACCGGTAATCTGGGATTATCATGTTCTGCTTACTGCACAAATCGAAGAGAACCTTATGGTTTTTGATTTTGATAGTCGCTGTCATTTCCCTGCAAAAATAATAGATTATTTTAATAAAACATTCCCTGCAAACATACAGCTTCCCACAACCTACCAGCCGCTCATCAAATCAATAAGCGCTGAGTATTACCTTAAACACTTTTACTCTGATCGTAGGCATATGTTGGGAGTGATAGATAATAGTCAATTTCCTAAATATGAAATCATCAAGCCTGAAAAAAATATAGAAAAACTAACCCTTGCACAATGCAGAAATTTACAAGCTATTATCCCTACTAGCAAAATACAATTACCCCGACATTATCCAGGCAGTAATCGCAGCCAGGATGACTTCCTGTTAAAGTAAAATTATTACACAGAAAACCAGAGTATGTTTTACGAGGTAAATTCATCAATTATTTCTTCAACTGATAATATAGAATTAATTGTTTCAACACTCTTTCCTGCCTGCCAAAAATCAACTTCACCTGATTTGTCTAATAAGGATTTTTTCAGTGATCTTAATGATTTTAATGCTAGAATCGTACGCATAATATATTTTAAATTTGCATGATTCAACATCCAGCGTTCTAAAGCATTAGGTTTTAACCCCCGACTCCTGATATAGGGTGTGTTAATCACCGACACGGGAACACCTGTAATTCGTTCACTCAAAACAATATCCGCTTCATTTGAATTTATAATTGCCTGCTTATAAGATATATTTGCACTACATTCTTTAGTTGCAATAAATCGTGTGCCCATTTGCACAGCCTGATAACCATTATTCAAAGCATGGTGATATGCATCTGCATCACCGATTCCACCAGCGCAAACTATCGGTAAATTAAAGGGCTTAAGCTGCTCTAAAAGCTTATCATGATGTTGAGAACCCGCATGCCCACCTGCCCTGTTATTCACTGCAATCAAGCCATCAACACCCACATCAACTGCTTTCTGCGCCCATTTAGCTTCGGTCACATCATGATATACATAAGCCCCTGCTTTATGCGCCATTTCCACAACCCAGTCGGGTTTACCTAACGAGGTAATAAAAAACCTTACCCCCATTTCAAGAGCTGTTTCTAGCCAATACTCCATACGCTGGCGATATTTTTTAGAACCCTTTTCAATTAATAAATTCATGCCAAACGGCTTATCTGTCAGTGACTTTATATAATCAATACCTGAAGTAAATTCATAACCATGCACATAGGTCAATGAAATCGGTTGAATGACACCCATTGCGCCTGCATTTGAAGTCGCAGCAATAAGCTCAGGATTACTACAGGGATACATAGGGCCACAAATAATTGGATGCTTAATTCCAGCCTGTTTAAGAAATATATTATTTTTCGACATATCTATTCCGTTTTGAACCCCAGCTTCCACACTACTTCTACATTAGCCACTTCATCATTATTGGCATCTTTAATAATAGCCATTACTGTGTGTTTAATATCTTCATTAAATATCGGCAATTGAGTGGTACATTCCGCAGTTAATACACCTCGCGCTTTTTTTATAAAATTAATTTTAATTTGAACAGGTATACCACGCATATTCCCGGTAAATAATGAAATAAGTGCCAGTCCACTGGTAAACTCCCCCAGATTAGTTAAAGCTATGGCGTGAATTGAATTTAAATGATTACGAATTCCCCTACGGTCTTTCAGCTCAAGACATGCATAACCTTTACGCAAATCCACAATATTTGCTTTTAATGCCCCCGTATATGGGTTTATAAAAGGTATGAGACGATTAAAAAGCCAACGCCCCATCACACTAGTTTCGAGTTTTTGCCAATATCCATAAATATCTGTTATTTGCATATTACTACCTGAAGTCAGCGTAAAATCAGAGGGATTCAACTTATTATAGTGATATAATACCAGCCCATTTGAAATTCCTGTAATTTTATGGCAACAGAAAATTCACCCTCCTTCGATGTAGGGCTAGCACACGAAGATATACTAAAACTAGCATCATATCGGATGCCATTTGGTAAACATGCTGGGCAATTACTGATCGAGCTACCTGAACCGTATGTTGTCTGGTTTCATAACAAAGGCTTTCCAGACGGTGAGCTGGGTCGCATGTTAGGCATCACCTATGAAATAAAGACTAATGGCCTGGAACCCCTGTTTAAGCCACTCATAAACAGGTAAATCACACCTTATAATGCTTCAACCCCTAGCCTATAATCCACCAGCACATAATAAACTGGACATTCTTTATCGGGATAAAGACCTGATAGCTATCAATAAACCCAGTGGGCTTCTTTCAGTACCTGGGCGAGGAAGTGACAAACAGGATTGCATGCTTTCTCGTCTACAACTTGAGCAGCCTCATGCATTAGTTATACACCGATTAGACATGGCAACCTCGGGACTACTTTTATTTGCACTCAGTAAAGAAATGCAAAGACACATGAGTATGATGTTTGAAAAAAAACTAATATATAAACAATACATAGCAAAGGTTCACGGTGCCCTACGGGAAAACAAAGGCATGATAGATCAACCTCTCATAACTGACTGGAACAACCGGCCTAAACAAAAAATTGATTATAATATTGGCAAACCATCTCAAACCAGATATACGCTACTAACTACTGATGAAAAAAATAATAGCACTGTAAAACTTGAGCCCGTTACCGGCAGAAGCCATCAATTACGTATACATATGTCTTCTCTAGGCCATCCAATTTTAGGTGATGAGCTATACGGAACCCAGCAAACTAGAAATGCCAGCCAACGCCTATTATTGCATGCGAAAAAATTAAGCTTTCAACATCCTTTATTACACAAACAAATTAATATAATTTGTGATATAGATTTTATATGAACTCAAATCCCATACTATTATATATTCACGACCCCATGTGCAGCTGGTGCTATGGATTCAACCCCACACTCAACGCATTAACTAAACGACTGAAAGATAAAATAGACATTAAATATTTATTAGGTGGCTTAGCCACAGACACAAATGAAACCATGCCGGATAGCATGCAAGAACAAATTAAATTAAACTGGAATAGAATTGAACAAACAATACCTGGTACTAATTTTAATTATAATTTCTGGAATCATTGCACACCTAAAAGATCAACCTACCCAGCCTGTAGAGCAGTAATAGCCGCTAAAAAACAACACACGAACACAGAAGCTAAAATGATAAATGCAATTCAGCAGGCATATTATACACACGCACGAAACCCCTCTGATTACTCAGTACTTTATGAATTAGCAGAAGAAACAGGTCTCAATAAACAGCAATTTAAATTAGATATCCATTCAGCGGAAGTTAATAATGAACTTCTACTACAAATATCACATTGTCGAGAAATAGGAGCAGATAGCCTTCCATCTTTATACCTTTTAAATAATAACGCTTATCATTCTGTAGTATTAGATTACAATAACAGCGATATCATTATTGAACACATAAATAGCTTAGTATAATTATGCAAACCAAAGAACACTGGGACATATCAGTATTTCAGAACTCACCCATAATCCTGCAATTAAAATCTTTCACGAACATCTTTAAAAATTACTCTCAATGGCCGACCATTGATAACTATTTAGATGTATTTAAAATTCATAATTTAAATGTTAGACCAGTAGCTCAGTCTGAAGTAATTTCCTGCTTTGAAGAGCAATATGAGCCCAGGGTCTATTTAAAAAAGGAACTACAAACACGAACTCAAAACTGGCATGATTTTTTTAACGCCCTAATCTGGCTAAAATTCCCTGAGACAAAAAAAGCTTTAAATAAACTTCATTATAATCAGGCATTAAATCGAGTAAGAGGTAGCAATAGGTCAACACTTGAAAACAGAATTACACAATTTGATGAATGCGGTGCCATCATTATCAGTAATAACAAAAAATCATTAGAGCTGATCAGAGACCACCAATGGCAGGAATTATTCGTAAATCAACGGGATCAATTTGATGAAAATATACGTTGCATTATATTCGGCCACGCTATCTTTGAAAAAGCCCTGAAACCCTATATTGGCATGACATGTCATTGCCTGTTAATTGAGGACCGTGAGCTTTTAGAGAGTGTAAAACAGGGAAATAATAAGAAATTAGACAGGAAAATTTCCTATATTTGGCAAAATAATATGCCCCAGACCCATGAAAAACTTAATGCCCTCCCTTTACTTGGCGTTCCTGGTTATTGGGCAGAACAGAATGATGCATTTTATTCAAACACCCAGTATTTCAGATAAAATCAATAATTTCAGCAATTTATAGCACATTTTTAAAATTTATGTTAATATCCATTGGTCTGATAAATCAAGCTAAAAACCTTTAATAACCATTAAAATAGTGCTTTATTAATAAATATGGACTATATTTAGTTTTAAGCGTATATCCAAAGTTCGTGAACTTGTTCACAATCTTCAGCCTTTCAGAAGACTATTATATGCAACATGGTAATGCGACTTAGTCTAAATGCAATCCATCAAATGTTAAAAGCACCGGCAAGATTACTTTTATCTTGTAAAAAAAATGTGCACTAACAACATCTATACCCATCTCGGGTTATGGTGGATTAGAATCCTCATATGCAATGTTATGTGCGCTTTTGTTTTTAATATAGAAACAACACTCTAGCAGGTTATGCAAATGAGCGCCTTTGAGAATACAGTTAGAATATCTACAGCAAATCTTGACGATAAAGAGTACCTCTCTAAAGTCATCAATGATTATGTAAAAGATACAGCAAATGGTAAAACCGCATTACGTAACTCTGCCGCTAGTAAAAACTTCTTCAACCGTGATGATGTATTAAAGGCATTAACCAACATCCAGCTTACTTACAAAACTAAATACGTTGCTGGGCGTCAGGTCAATATTAATACCGAAAAATTTAAAACCTCCCTTTTAAATAGCATGGCCAAAATCAATAATTTGGCTATTCCAAAATCAATGAACCAGATAGATGGCCGAACTATTGATTTTGTTGAAATGATATTTGGTGCATTTTTACGCGACAATAACATCTCTGATGTAGTTAAAAGTCTTTTACTTAGACTTCAAATACCTGTTATAAAAACATCACTTATTGATCATAATTTTTTCTATGATAATGAGCATCCGGCTAGAACATTACTGGATACCGTAGCTCACCTCGGCATAGGCATCGAAGAAGAAAACAATACTGTTTATCAGACAATGAATTTGATTCTCGATCAACTTTTACGTAGTTTCGATAAAAACTCTATTAGTTTTCGCACAGCATTAACTTCATTAAATCGCTTAAAAACTATCGAGCATAAAAATCTAAAACAGAATGAAGATGTAACCCGTAAACAAATTGTTAAAGAACATGCCAGACAGATAGTGTTATCTGAACTACAGTACCATACAATGAATATCAAACTGGCAAAACCCATACAACCTCTGCTACTAAATAACTGGTCTACCTATATGTTTGGATGTTATCTAAAATTTGGTAAGAGCAGCTATGAATGGCAGGAGTCTATTGATATTCTCAAGATTATAACCAAATCACTATCACCAATAAGAACCCGCAAAGAATGGACTTCTTTAAAAAATAACTACGGAGAAATAGTAAGCACCGTTACAAACAAGCTCGCCACGACTAAACAAAATAAAGAAAAGTCATATATGGCGACATTCAACCTTAATAAACACTATGAAAAAACAATTAATGGTTCTGAGTTTTTTGAGGCGAAAGCACTCGCTGAGGAAGATGAGAATTCTTTAAAAGACTCTGTTTATGCCGATAAAAGCAATGATAAACCCAGCCCTACCGAACAAAAGGAACAGTCTTCAAAAGACATCATTTCTGAACTACCAGAATGCGTCAAGCCTGGTGTCTGGTTTAAAATATATACCGGTGAAAACACACCTCCACGTAGACTTAAACTATCGATTATCACAATTGAAAATGCAATTCTTGTTTTTGTAGACAGAAAAGGCACTAAAGTTATTGAAAAAGATGCAAGTAGCTTCAATACTGAATTACTAAACGATCAATCTCAACTACTTGAAGACCACTCTGTTTTTGATCATGCTTTAAATCAGGTTATTTCACATATCTCAAAAAATGCGAAATAATGTCTAAGGCAAAATTAGATTTCATAAGTATTATGTATTTGGAGCACCCTAAATACCCCAGTGCTCAGTAGCAATTCCCTGCCCTAAATCAGCTTCAATCAGCCGATTTCTTACATCTAGTAGTTTTTCAAGCAATTCAGGCTCCTGCTTTTCATATGCATCAGCATCAGGTACGCGTTTTACAACAACACCTAATAATTCTGTAATTGCATTTCCAACTGAGTTCTGACTAATAGTAACAATTAAATCACCCTGATCATTTCTATAAATAAGTTGTTTAAAGGCTGGCTGCCAGCGTATGGAATTAGAATACTTTGGATCTAAGATGCAGCGCTCTCTTACTTTTTTTGCAGCACCAAGAAAATCATTATTAAACAATAAAATCGATTCAATATTTTCGGGATAATAAGCATCCTTTGGGACTGGTGAATTACGTGATGAGACCTGGGAAAAAAATGCACGATAAAAATCAATAAAGCCTTTCAATATTTCATCATATTCTTTCCAGAAACGTATATCTTTTAAAGCATCAGCACCACCCTGGATTTTCCAGCTAGGTAAGCCTTGCGGATAACCTGTTAGCTCAAACATGGATTCACTACTGCTTACTGGTACTAATATTTCCAGGTCAAGAACAGAGAGAAAGTCACTATAAACATCCCTCATATACGACTGAAATAAACTATGTTGCCCACCATCTGTTAAATTTGGGTTTGCAGGATCAGCAAGCTCTGCATCTTCAAGTTGTTTTTTATCAAAAACAATAAAATGATTATGCAGCATTCGTATACTCGGTACACCAGGGGATGTTAAGGGCCAGGTAGCATCAAGACTGGCTTCGCCTGCCAGTACCAGATACTTACCAGGGTCAGGAAACTTTTCCAGCATATATTCGATGAGTAGCTGATTCATCCTGTTCCAGTCATGTTTTACATTACCTGGCACCTGAGTGCGCCTTACTGGCCTGCCCAGCGGGTTTAAAACAGATTTGGAGGTGTTATATATGATAGAGGTATCAAATACATTAGAGTGCCCCAGCGCCTTCCTGTAAAGCAGCAGACCCTCCGGGTTTTCTAGCAGACCATTATTATGAATTAAATCGTTTAGATTTTCTGTGCTATTAAAGAACTCATTTGCCGCCATGCCTTCAGGCACATCAAGGGGAATAGGTCGAAATGGCGTGACGATTTGACGAGGGCCAGTTTGCATCTTGCTTTCCTGTGTTTATTAACTAATGCTAATGTAACACGCTAAAATACTTACACGTATTCAGTTTTTTTAATAGACCTATAACTAAGACTGCTGCTAGCAAAAGTGGTTTCTTACATAAAATCATACAATAAAAAGAAAATGCAAATGAACGCAAATTCATGAAAATAAAAAGCTAAAGTCTTAGTATGCAGCGCATCACTGGTGTAGAAAGTACAAGTTTACGTTTATTAGCGTATCTTTTTCCTTTGATTCATATTTTATTTTAAAAAAGGATTGCGTAGCCTTTCTTCGCCTATTGTTGACTCAGGTCCATGGCCGGGAATAAAATGAAAATCATCATTCAAAGAAAGCAACTTACTCCTAATTGATGTCAATAACAGTTGATAATCACCTCTGGGAAAATCAGTACGACCTATAGAATGCTTAAAAATAACATCACCCACCCACAGTAATTTCTGCTTATTATGCTTTAAAATAATATGTCCCGGTGTATGCCCAGGTGAATAAATAACTGAGAATTCCTCATTACCAAGCCTTAGCATATCCCCTTCATCTAACCACCTGTCAGGTGAAAAATCCTCGACCAATGAAAAACCAAACATTTCACATTGTTTAGGTAGTGCATTTATTAGAAAAGCATCATCTTTATGCGGGCCAATTACGGGTATATTTAACTGTTTTACTAATTCGGCGCTCGCCCCCACATGATCAAGGTGACCATGGGTCAACCAGATTTCTTTTAAATTAACTTTTTTTTCTTTAATAGCCGCCAGTAATAATTCAGTATCACCACCGGGGTCAATTAAAACAGCATCATTAGTTTGATCACACCAGACCAATGAACAATTTTGCTGAAAACTGGTTACCGGTATTATCTGGTATTGCAGCATATTACATTCCATTTCCAAATTTATCTGTTTCTGTGACACCACTATCTCTAACCTGTTGCAAAGCAATGACATATTGCTTAAGAATATTAAGAGACCACATAATTCGTTCCCTGAAATAACTATCAGCAGATTCATTATTGTCTTCTGGTTTTTCATTAAGCACTTTTTCTACATTCCGAATAATTATTTGTTCGGGGATATAACAGAGTCGACTATTTTTGTAACTACTCATACGTAATTCGGCAACAGGGTATGCTCCGCCATCAGCAGAAGAAATTGACACAATTTTTGCCGGTTTATTTCCTAATTCATTTTTTCCGAAAATTAAAAAAAAGTTTTTTAAACCAGCAGGAACCTGACCATGCCACTCGGGCGTAATAACAACAAAGCCATCACTGCTAGAAAGCATTTCACGGTATGGTGCAAGTAGTGTTGTCCATTTTTCATCGGCATCCCAAATCCCCTGATCCCAAAGCGGTAATGGATTATTTGCCAAATCAATAATAGGCGCTTCATCACAAACACCATTAAGCATTACTCTTTGATAATATTTAGCCACTTTACTGCTTTGTGAGTTTTCTCTGTGGCTACCACTAATAATTGTTATTTTCATAATTTTGCCCACCTTTACTTTAAGTTAATTAAGCCTGCTTAATTATAGGCTTACGCAGAATTCAACTGCATGGTATTTGTTTACTTACAGAAGTTAGTTATTCTATATACACGCTCTATCAGGTAATTCAAGCCCCTTTCTTTAAACTTTTGATGTTCTTCCAATACATCACACTCATATAACAATTCAACATTATAACGAGGCTTAAATAATCGAATTACTTCATTATGAGAAACTGAGAAGGGAGGACCAGGCATTAGTTTTTGATTGTAATCCAGAGTAATTAATAGAAACTCAGCTGAAGCAGGCAATATTTCGCCTAACAAAGTTACATATTGCTGTCGTTTAGTTTCAGGCATTGCAATTAATGAGGCGCGGTCATATACCACTGAGACATCTGCAAGTATTTCCTTATCAAGTTTAAAAAAATCTCCCTGTAATAGCTTGATATTTGCGCCACTATAAACATTAAACGTTTTATGCTGACTCAAATGGCTCTGCAATTTTTGTTCTTTAAAAAAATCTTTAATCGCTTTTTCACTACACTCAACCCCCAAAACAGTATGTTGTTGAGAAGCTAGCCAGGCGAGATCCAGACTTTTTCCGCATAAAGGTATGAAAACCTGTGAGTGAAACTGAGAATTAAATAAGGGCCAGAATTTTATTAGGTAGGGATTTACAGCTGGTAAATGAAAAGCTATCTGGTTTAGATTCCAGCGTTGCTCCCAGAAATCGAGTTCCATTAAATGCTCCTAAATAATTACCATAAAAAATACCCCGGAGCATAACCACGGGGTATAGTTTAACCTAGAAAAATCAGTTGACCGCACATTTATAGTGCAACCTTTTGACGCACTATCAACTGATCTTTCTAGGTTTAATAAAATTTAAAAAATAATTACAAACTTAAATTTTGTCTATTTTTCTCGATTGTTTTTGCACTTATGCCCTTAACTTTTTCTAAATCATCAACTGAGGCAAAAGCACCATTTTGCTTACGATAATCCACTATCGCCTGCGCCTTCTTTTCACCTATTCCTTTTAGTTCAGCTGCAAGAGTGGGCGCATCTGCAGTATTAATACTTACCTGCCCTGCAAGGGCCAACCCTGAATAAAAAGGTGCTACACACAACATCATCACGCTTAAAACAACTACTTTCATTATTTTCATTACGTTGATTCCTTGTTTTGGTCCATTATCAGACTGGAGCGCACACATTAATATAGCAATGTTATAAAAGGCAACTAAAAAATTGCACTATTTTAAAAAGATAACTAAGAAATTTCTAAATTGATTGCACTCAAAATGCCCATAGGATTACCAGACTGGGTAATAGGTCTACCAATCACCAAATAATTAGAGCCGGCTTTTATAGCATCAATAGGCGTCATAATACGTCGCTGATCATCTGCCTGACTACCTGTGGGCCTGATACCTGGAGATACCAGTAAGAACCCATCATCTTCATCTAGCCTCTCACGCATCATCGTCGCTTCCTGGGCCGAACAGACAACACCCCTTACCCCTGAAGACTGGGCAAGGCTTGCAAGCATAAGCGCCTGCTCTGCGGGTGACGCTTTAACGCCTGTTTCTGACAGGTCCTGCTGAGTCATACTCGTTAAAACTGTCACGGCAATCAAGTGAGGCGAATTCCGATGATTTGCCAATGCATTTGCCGCCGCTTCCATCATTCTACGGCCACCACTTGCATGAACGTTTAACATCCAGACACCAAGATTTGCCGCAGCCTCACAGGCTTTAGCAACAGTATTAGGTATGTCATGATATTTTAAATCAAGAAACACCTCAAAACCCTTAGCCTGAATTTTTTCTACAAAGGCGGGCCCCAGGTGAGTAAACATTTCCTTACCCACTTTTAATCGACACTGTGCTGCATCCAGTTGGTCTATCAATTGAAATGCCTGTATTTCAGTTGGGTAATCGAGTGCAACTATTATTTTTGGGTCAGACATGATTTACCTATGTTATTTATTTTGATTGAGCAACCTGGGTCGATCACTCTGCTTTAGGCATCATACTACTCCAGCTATGACAGGAGGGACATAACCAAACATGAGTGTTAGCAGAATAACCACAGTTTTTACATTGATAACCATGATGTTTTGCGTTAATAGCATCAACAACTGAGGGCAATAAGTTTTCACGACGATCAATCTCAGGCCGCTGCAATTGTAACAGAGTATTTAATGTACTCAATGTAGGATTGCGAATTACCTCTTCAGATAAATATTGCATTGCATCTTCTTTACCATAGATCTCTTCTATCAAAGTTGTAATGACCGGAACCAGGGAAATTCCTTTGCTCTTCTTATCAAGTGTTCGTAAATAACTTAAGGCCTTAGTTAAATTAGATGTATTTCTATAACACAATATAAGCTTATCGAGCACCAGAAGAAATAACTGAATATTCTGCATTTCTACCTGGCGTAAAAACCGAATAGCCTTTTGATATCGACCCCGACCAATAGCAAGATCGGCAAGCAGGATAGATGCTCGTACACAATTTTTATCTGTTGTTAATGCTTGAGTAGCTAATGTTTCAGCTTCTTTTAAATCGTTTTGACGAGACACCTGCAGACTTAATTCACAGAAATAATGAGCGATAGATTGAGCTAATTTAACATCTCCCCTGCTTTGAAAACGCCTGGCAATATTAATTGCGTTTCCCCATTCCTGCTCTTGCTCATAGATACTCATTAAACATTGCTGGGCCTCATGAGTAAATTCATCGTCATCAACAACTTCAATAAATAAACTTTCCGCTCTATCTAGTAAACCTGCCTGTAAATAATCTTTTGCCAGGGATAGTAAAACAGTACCCTTATATTCAAGGGGAAGCGAGGGTCTAGCTAGTAAGTTTTGGTGTAACTTTATAGCTTTATCTATTTCACCTTTTCGACGAAATATTGTACCTAACGCTAAACTGGTATCAATAGTCTCCCAGTCTGTTTCTACTAACTGAATAAAAATATCCAGTGCCTTATCCTGCTCATCATTTAATAAATAATTAAGCCCCTGAAAATAATCATTGGAAAAGCGTAGTTGTTTTTTTTGCTTTCTAAAGCGACGACGTGTCAGAAAAATACCCAGTAGAAACCCTAATAAAGGTAAAAGGTAGATAGTCCATTGTGATATTTTACTTATGTCCAGGTATTCAATCATTTGTTTATTTTTCAGGTTTATTTAAAACCTCAGATAACCCCGTTAAGGCTTCTTTTTTATGCTTAAGCTTTAAGTATTTTTTCTTTTGATTAAGCAGACTCATTAAATTAAATACAAAACCAATTATAACCCCAAGCAATAATGCAATGAGCAAGACCACTGCCATGGGTAAATCAATTTGAAAAACAAACAGGTCAATTGAAACAAGTTGCGCATTTTTAAAAGTAAATGCAGCAATCAGAATAATAAGAGGTATGGAAACAAGCCAACTTATAAATCGTATCATTTTAAACAGGCTATTGTTAAAACGGCTATATCGAAGTCTTGTCTATCAAATCGAATATTTAGCTGTTTTTTAATGTTTCGTTAACACGCTCACGTAGCTCTTTTCCTGGCTTAAAGTGAGGTACATATTTTCCGGGTAATGAAACCGCATCACCGGTTTTAGGGTTACGTCCTGCTCTTGGGGGTCTGAAGTGCAAACTAAAACTACCAAAGCCACGAATCTCAATTCGATCGCCGGTAGCCAATGCCTCTGACATTTGCTCCAACAGGCTTTTAACTGCTAATTCAACATCTTTATAAGCCAGATGATTTTGCTTACGCGCCATCAGCTCAATTAGTTCAGATTTCATCATTGATCTAGATACTACTTCGCCCGACATACGCTTTTCCCCATTTTATACAGAGGGGCTCTCATCCATGAACCCACTGCAATTTATTGTTATTTCCTCGAAAGACCACCTAAAACAGCCTACATCCACCTGATTTTTCAGACAATTTTCCGGTGATCTTTGAAGTTTACTACATATTAACTACTTTTAGCATCCATTTGTTCTTTTAGCAAGTCGCCTAATGTAGTTGAAGATGCTTCAGCGTCAGAAGAGTACTCTTTAATTGCTGCAGCTTCCTCATCTGCATCCATTGCTTTAATAGATAAAGTAATCGTGCGAGTCTTACGATCTACACCCAGGAACTTGGCTTCAATTTCTTCGCCAGCCTTAAGAACAGTACGTGCATCTTCAACGCGATCACGAGACAGCTCAGAAGCACGTAAAGTACCTTCAACTCCCTCACCGAGGTCTACGATAGCCGCTTTTGCATCAACTTCAGTGATAGTGCCCTTAACCAGTGCACCCTTACCGTTTGCTGCTACGAAGTTAGAGAACGGATCCTGCTCCATCTGCTTAACACCCAAAGAGATACGCTCACGCTCAGGATCAATAGACAGTACAACTGCCTCCAGCTCATCGCCTTTGCTGTAGTTTTGAACCAGATCTTCACCCGTAGAATCCCATGAAAGATCAGACAGGTGAACCAGGCCGTCGATGCCACCGTCAAGACCAACGAAGATACCAAAATCAGTGATCGATTTGATCTTACCGCTAACTTTATCACCTTTATTGCGAGTTGCACCGAACTCATCCCATGGGTTAGCTATGCACTGTTTCATACCCAGGGAAATACGACGACGCTCTTCGTCGATATCCAGAATCATTACTTCACATTCATCGCCCAGGGTTACAACCTTAGCTGGGTTAACGTTCTTGTTAGTCCAGTCCATTTCAGATACGTGAACCAGACCTTCAACACCGTCTTCGATTTCAACGAAGCAACCATAATCAGTGATGTTGCTAACTTTACCCATAAGACGTGAGCCTTCAGGGTAACGCTTAGCAATCGCTGCCCATGGATCTTCACCCAACTGCTTAAGACCAAGTGATACACGGTTGCGATCTTTATCAAATTTAAGTACAACGACTTCGATTTCAGAACCTACTTCAACTACTTCTGATGGATGCTTAACACGCTTCCATGCCATATCAGTAATGTGTAGAAGACCGTCAATACCACCCAGATCAAGGAAAGCGCCATAATCAGTCAGGTTCTTAACGATACCCTTAACAGACTTGCCTTCTTCCAGGCTACCCAGTAACTCTTCACGCTCTGCTGAGTACTCAGACTCAACTACTGCACGACGAGAAACGACTACATTGTTACGTTTCTGGTCTAATTTAATAACTTTAAATTCAAGCTCTTTACCTTCCAGGTAAGAGGTGTCACGAACTGGACGCACATCAACCAATGAACCCGGCAGAAATGCGCGAATATCACCAAGCTCAACGGTGAAGCCTCCCTTGACTTTCCCTGTTATGATACCAGTGATGATTTCTTCTGCATCATGTGCAGCTTCAAGAACAATCCATGCTTTAGCACGTTTCGCTTTATCGCGAGATAAACGTGTTTCGCCCCAGCCATCTTCTACAGCTTCGAGCACAACTTCGACTTCGTCGCCAATTTTTACTTCGAGCTCGCCGTTGCTAAAAAATTGTGATTCAGGGATAACGCCTTCAGATTTAAGGCCCGCTGCTACGGTTACATAACCGCTCGAAATATCAACAATAGTACCCGTAACAATGGTACCGGCGTTCATTTCAGTTTCTTGTAAGCTTTGTTCAAAGAGTTCTGCAAATGATTCAGACATAATACTTTCCAATATAACTGTTGGCTGGTGGATTGCGGCTGGTATTGCTAGCTGCGCAGCGAACAGGGTTAGAGTTAAATTAAACATAAAATCCTATGTGGAATTTATGCACCAGTTTTAAGAAATTAAATTCTCGTTTGAACAAAATTAAATTCGTTGCTTCACCAATTCAAGCACCTTTTGAGTCACTTCCTCAATACCCATTTCAGTGGTATCTAGTAAGATTGCATCCTCAGCCGCTTCAAGTGGCGACACAGCACGATTTTCATCTTGCTCGTCCCGTAATTTCAAGTCTTTTACAAGGGCGGCGATCTTAGCATTAATACCTTTGTCTTTCAACTGCTTATAGCGCCGTTCAGCGCGTTCTTCTACGGTTGCAGTCATAAAGATTTTAAGCGTTGCATCCGGGAACACAGTAGTACCCATATCTCGGCCATCTGCAACCAGGCCCGGTTGCTCTGAAAAGCAGCGTTGACGATCTAACAAGGCCTTTCGCACCTTTGGAAGTGCGGCAATTTTTGAAGCACTCATGCCAATTTCTTCTTTTCGAATGGCTTCAGTTACGTCTTCGTCTCTTAAAATAATTTGCAGACCTGCTTCAGTTGCTTCGAAAGTAACCGGTAAATTCAGGGCTAATTCTGCAATTTTTGCCTCATCCGTTAAACTAAGTCCATCATCCTGGGATGCAAGAGCCGTTAAACGATAGAGTGAACCACTATCAAGAATGTGAAACCCAAGTTCACAGGCTACATTCTGGGCGATAGTACCCTTACCTGCTCCACTTGGGCCGTCTATGGTTATTATTGGAATATTTGTGGGTGTCATATTAATACCTGCTCTTTAAAATCATAATGTAGCTTTGAGTAATTTATAGTTTAACTTTAACTCGCAATAGACACTGAAATACCCGCACGGTTAGCCAAACCAATAAAGTTCGGAAATGAGGTATTCACATTTTCACAATCTTCAATGATTATATCCGACTCTGCTCTTAATGACGCCATTGTAAATGCCATCGCAATTCGATGATCATCACGACTATGTACTTTTCCACCTTTAATACTACCTCCATTTATAATCATACCATCAGCTGTCGCCTCCGCATCTACACCAATCGCCAGTAGCCCATCTGCCATCACCTGTATACGGTCAGATTCTTTCACCCGCAACTCCTCAGCACCAGTAATCATTGTTTTACCATCTGCACAGGCTGCAGCTACAAACAACACCGGAAACTCATCAATTGCTAATGGCACAAGACGTTCAGGAACATTGATACCCTTAAGCTGAGCACTACGCACACGGATATCGGCCACAGGTTCTCCACCCACAACTCGCTCATTTATCAGCTCGATATTCGCACCCATCAATTTAAGAATATCGATAACACCTGTGCGGGTTGGATTTATACCGACGTGTAGTAAGGTAATATCAGAATCCTTAGCAATACTGCCACCCACCATATAAAAAGCAGCGGATGAAATATCAGCCGGCACATCAATATCACAGGCTGTTAGCCGACCACCACCCTCAATACACATACGATTACCGTCGGTAACCACCGGATAAGCAAATGCATTCAGCATACGCTCAGTATGGTCACGGGTGGTTGCAGGCTCTGTCACGCAGGTTTTACCATTGGCATACATGCCCGCCAACAAAATACAGCTCTTAACCTGGGCGCTGGCCATGGGCATAGAATAATTAATACCCTGAATTGCAGAACCACCGTGAATTTTTAATGGTGGGCGACCACCCTCACCCGTATCCACCTTAGCCCCCATCAGAGCCAGAGGATCTGTCACTCTTTTCATAGGCCGCTTAGATAAGGAGCGATCTCCTGACAACACAACATCAAAAGCCTGTCCCGCCAATAAACCAGACATTAAACGAATTGAAGTGCCTGAGTTACCCAGGTCAATTTCAGAATCAGGTGCTTTCAAGCCATTGATACCCACACCTTTAATAGTAACCTCACCCTTCTCGTTCGGTTCGTCAATTTCAACCCCCATTGCACGAAACGCTTTAAGGGTATTCAAGCTATCTTCACCCTGTAAAAAACCCGTTACATGGGTTGTTCCATCGGCAATTGCGCCAAACATAATAGAGCGATGAGAAATAGATTTGTCACCGGGCACACGAAACTCACCAGAGAGCTTGCCACCGGGTTTTACGATATAGTTAATTTGAGACATATTTTTCCATAAAGGCGATTAAACAAACTAAACCTATGTTTATATTTATATTTATATTTGTGGAATATTAGCCGTGTATCGCTAGAACTTCCACATTTTTAACTCATAAATCAGTAATAAGCCGTTAGAGGGTAATATTCAACGACCTGATATATACAGAATAAGAGCCAAATTTAATTTCATCAAATTAAAGTTACATCACCAGGTAAACACTCAACTAAAATAAACTTAATAGCTTCTTTCTAAGAGACAGGCCAGAGAACTATATAATTAATTGATCGATATAAATCAAAGCATTGACCTGTGACAATGCCTAATGCATTTATAGATATAGAAATTATTTTTAAACAGCTGAAGGATTTTAAATATCGTTAGATCATGAACACAAGTTATAGGAAATTAACGTATTATTAGTTTGTATGTAAATTATGGAACAGTAGTGAATTAAAATTCATATAAACCTGGTCCGATGCAACATTAAACACCATCGAACCAGATTCTAGTTTAGGAAACACTTAACCAGAGCTCTACTGGATTAAGCGATAACCGTAATATTTTAAAGCATATCAAGGTATTTTTTAACAACCTTGGCGGGTAATGGAATATAACCATCTTTTATAACAACTTCCTGGCCCTGCTTCGATAGAACCATTTTCAGAAATTCTTTATCTAGTGGCGCTAAATTTTTATTAGGGTGTTTATTTACATAAACATACAGAAAACGTGATAATGGATAAGCTCCAGATACCGCATTATCAGGTGATGCCTGGATAAATTTACCCGATGCTTTTTTACGTAATGGAACAGCACGTACTCCAGAAGTCTTATAGCCTATACCAGAATAACCAATACCATTGACAGAACTGCTCACAGACTGTACAACAGATGCCGAACCAGGCTGTTCATTTACATTGTTCTTAAAGTCACCTTTACACAGCGCTTTTTTCTTAAAATAACCATAAGTACCAGAAACAGAATTACGACCATACATTTGTATGTCACGATTTTTCCAGTTTCCTGTCATACCCAGGTCACCCCATTTAGAAATATTTTTATCAGCACCACATTTTCTTGTTGATGAAAAAAGCGCATCTACTTCAGAAATAGTCATACCTTTGATAGGATTATCTTTGTTTACATAAACGGCTAAAGCATCAATTGCAACTGGAATAGCCATAGGTTTATAGCCATAACGATCTTCAAACGCAGCCACTTCTTTAGACTTCATTTTTCGGCTCATTGGTCCAAAATTTGAAGTTGCTTCCGTTAATGCTGGTGGAGCTGTAGAGGAACCCGCAGCTTGGATCTGAATATTGACATTAGGGTATGAACGCTTGAAAGACTCGGCCCATAAAGTCATTAAGTTAGCCAATGTATCGGAACCTACACTGGATAAGTTACCAGAAATACCACTAACTGATTTATATTCTGGAACACCCTTATCAACAGAAACTGCAGATGCAACACCAGTTGCCAGCAAGCCAACGCTAATTGCTGCTGCTGTCAATACTGATGAAAATTTGATTGGTTTCATTATTAAAACTCCGAATTAAGTAAGTGTTACTATTTTGTTTGAATTATGTGAATTATTAATGACAAAGATGTTACAGTTTTGTTAACGTTGCGTAATTACATTAAACAATCCGTAAAACTAATATTAAGTGCTCTAAGTGATTGGAAAATAACAGCTAAATGTAGAACCTTTTCCAGGTTCACTTTTTATTTGCAACATCGCACCATGACGGTCGAGTATTTGTTTAACAATCGCCAGCCCCAAACCCGTACCCCCTTTCTCTCTTGAGCGTCCTTCATCTACTCTGTAAAAGCGTTCTGTTAAACGCGATAAATACTCATAACTTATTCCAATGCCATTGTCTTCAACATGAATATAGCTACCTGTTTCATCAGTTGAAGTGGTTATTTTAATCAACCCTCCATCTTGTGTATATCGAATAGCGTTTGTTAACAGATTAGAAATAGCAATTCGTATTTCTTCATAGCTACCATGAATTTTAATTGCTTCATACTCAAGCTTAATATCATGGACGGCCTTATCAAGAGCAATTGCTTCATTATAAACATCATTTAACAATGCACTAGTATCAATCAGAGCACTCATATCAATAGACATTGATGTCTCAAGCTTAGCTAGCTCAATTAATTCCGTTATTATTTTTTCCATACGAATGGTTTGTTGATGAATTCTGTCAACCGGTATTTTATTTGGCTCATCAACACTATTTTGTAACATCTCAATATAGCCCGACATTACCGTAATTGGGGTACGTAATTCATGTGAGGCATTGGAGATGAAATCACGACGCATTTCATCTAATTGGGTACGCTGAGTAATATCTCGAGCACTCAACAGGTACTGCCCCTGTCCATAACCTGTAATATTCAATAATAATTTTTTATGCTGGTTTTCAAATACAAGCGATTCAGAAAAATCATTATCGTTAAGATATTTTATAAAATCAGGCTGTCTAATTAAATTATCAATACGTTGTCCGACATCAAGTCCAGACCTTAAACCAAACAGTTGTTTAGACGCAGGATTAAACCATTCAATTATATTATGGGAATTTAAAACAATAGTTGCGTAAGGTAAAGCCTTCGTTGACTTTTGAAACTGCTTAAGCATTTTTGACAATTTTTTACGTGACTTTAATTGCCGATTGCGTAGATTATGGAGTTTAAAAAATGCCTCATCCCAAATCCCCATTGCTTCAGGCGTATTTTTGGACGGCTTGTTTAACCACTGAACAAGACGATTAAGATGATATAAATGCCAGAAAATATAGCTAAACAAACCAAAAAATAAAGCTGGTATTGCGACTCCAAGCATGGCTCCTAAAGTCAGCATAAATAATATCCATGCAGCTAAAAAAAAGATCTCACGTTGTAAGCTTGCTGAATATGTCATGATTAGGAAAGTTTAGAAAATCTGTAACCACTACCATGTACTGTTTGTAAGAGTGAATCCATTTCATATGGCTGCAGCTGTTTACGCAAGCGTCGAATATGTACATCTACAGTACGCTCTTCCACATAAACCTGTTCACCCCAAACCTGATCTAATAATTGCGATCGACTAAAAACACGATCCGTATGCCCCATAAAATAATGTAACAAGCGAAATTCAGTAGGTGATAAATCTAACTGGGTATCAGCAACTTTCACACGATGACTGATTGGATCTAGAAACAGTTCACCAATTTGTATTGGCTGTTCATCAGGCATAGATCTACGTAAAATTGCCTGTATTCTTGAATTTAACTCACGCACTGAAAAAGGTTTGGTTACATAATCATCCGCACCCACATCCAATCCTAATATTCTATCTTCTTCTTCAGTTTTAGCCGTTACCATTATAACGGGTAACTTAGAATGATATTTACGAATTCGATGCAACAAATCTATTCCACTATTATCCGGTAACATCCAGTCTAACAAAACAAGATCAATTGCCTTATTTTCAATTAACTCCCAACCTTCTTTCACTGTATAGGCTGAATGAATTGAGTATCCTTCTTGTGTTAACGAAAAATTAAGCATTTCCTGAATACCTATATCATCTTCAACTATTAATAATGATGCATGTTTCATAATATTTTTAATCTATAAAAGTTCAATAGGTAGCGGTTTCTAATAAATAAAATTCCGGTCCATTGATGTGTTTATGACAATATATCTTTTTCAACTTCATCTAAATCTAAATGACGAATATCTTTACCCTTTACCAGGTAAATGACATATTCACCAATATTTTTTGCATGATCTCCAATTCGTTCAAGTGCACGTGCCGCCCATATAACATCTATGATTTCTGAGATTCGCCTTGGATCCTCAATCATAAAAGTTATCAGTAAGCGCATAAGATTCTGATACTCTTCATCTGCCTGATCATCATCACGTACTACTTTTACAGCTGCATCAACATCCTGTCTTGCATAAGCATCTAGCACATCGTGTACCATTTTCTGAACGTGATCACCCAGGTGTCGAATACCCGCATAACGACTACTAAAACCCGCATCATCTTCTGCAAGATTTAAGGCCATTTTGGCAATTTTTTCAGCCTCATCACCAATTCGTTCAAGATCTGTAATTGTTTTAATAACAGCAACTACCATTCTTAAATCTGATGCGGCTGGCTGACGTCTTGCTAATATTTGTGTGCAGGCTTCATCAATTACTACTTCAAGTGCATTAACCTTATGATCTCGAAGAATAATTTCATCTGCACCAATTGCATTAACACTCTGCAACGCCTCTATAGCTCCACCAATTTGTTGCTCAACGAGCCCCCCCATTTTTAAAACCTTATTACGGAGGTCTTCCATTTCCTGGTCAAATTTATGTGATATATGCTGACTGTTATGATTTTCCATACTTTAGCCTCAAAATACTAACCGTAACGGCCAGTGATATAGTCTTCAGTTTGCTTTTTAGCGGGATTTGTAAAAATAGTATTCGTATTTCCAAACTCAACCATTTCCCCCATGTACATAAATGCAGTTTCATCAGACACACGTGCAGCCTGTTGCATATTATGGGTAACGATAAGAATTGTGTATTGGGATTTTAATTCGTAAATTAATTCTTCGATTTTTAAAGTTGAAATTGGATCTAGTGCGGATGCGGGTTCATCAAGCAAAAGAATTTCAGGTTCAATTGCGATAGCTCGTGCAATAACCAGCCTTTGCTGCTGACCACCAGACATACCCAATGCACTTTCATCTAACCTGTCTTTTACCTCTTCCCATAAAGCAGCACCTTTGAGTGCCCATTCAACTTTTTCCTCTAGCAATCTTCGTTTTTTAATACCCTGGAGACGTAAACCGTAAGCTACATTTTCAAAAATACTCATTGGAAAAGGATTAGGTTTTTGAAACACCATTCCAACTCGCTGACGTAATGAGGTTACATCAACATTGGGTGCATAAATATTCTGTTTATCGAGAATAATTTCACCCTCTACTCGCACACTCTCTACCAGATCATTCATACGATTAAAACATCGTAAAAGAGTAGATTTACCACAACCACTCGGCCCTATAAAGGCAGTCACTTTATTCTTTTTCATTTTAAAGCTAATGTCTTTTAAAGCCTGCGACTCATCGTAAAAGAGATTTAATTTTTTTACATCCATACATACTTCGGCATTTTTAACAGAATCATCTGTCGAAAACAATGTAGAATCTATATTTGTTACTAGTGCTTCGCTCATATGTCTATATCCAACTGCTTTACTTCTATTTCAGTGCTCGTATCTGAATATCAGGTAAAATTAGTTATCTAATGCGCGATATTTCTCACGCAATCTGTTTCTCAAATTAATTGCTGTCAAGTTCAAACCAACAATAACCACAACCAATAAAAATGAAGTGGCATAAACCAAAGGCCTGGCCGCTTCCACATTGGGGCTTTGAAAACCCACATCGTATATATGAAACCCTAAATGCATAAACTTACGATCAAGATGTAAAAACGGAAAGTTTCCATCTAAAGGCAAACTGGGTGCAAGTTTAACAACACCCACTAACATTAGTGGAGCTACCTCACCCGCTGCACGTGCTACAGCCAAAATCAACCCCGTCATAATTGCTGGACTAGCCATAGGCAATACTACCCGCCAGAGTGTTTCAGCTTTAGTTGCACCTAAACCCAAGCTTCCTTCTCGTAAACTAGTTGGTATACGTGATAAACCTTCTTCAGTTGCAACAATAACCACTGGCAAGGTTAATAACGCCAAAGTTAATGAAGACCATAAAAGACCAGGAGTACCAAACGTTGGTGCAGGTTGAGCTTCAGGGAAAAAAAGATCATCAATGCTGCCACCTAGAAAATACACGAAAAAACCTAAACCAAACACACCGTAAACAATTGAAGGTACACCGGCAAGATTATTAACCGCTATTCTAATCACTCGAATTATAACCCCCTGCTTCGCATACTCTCGCAAATAGACAGCTGCAATGACTCCGAATGGCGTTACCAAAATAGCCATTAAAATAACCATCATTACTGTGCCAAATATAGCGGGAAAAATCCCCCCTTCCGTGTTTGCTTCTCGGGGATCTTCACTTACAAAACTCCATAATGAACCTACATAAAAACCTATCTTTTCAAAAACTGAAAGCTTATTCGGCTGCCAAACTTTTACAATTTTTTCTAAAGGAATAGTAACTTGTTTACCATCCATTACTGTTGCACGGATCGAGTCTCTATTAATGTCCATATACAGTTGTTGAGTCTGTTTTAATAAAACGTCATACTTTTTCTTTAAATTTTCACGTCGCTCATTAATATCGTGCAACGATTTATCAGATAATTCATTATCAATTTGTAAACGTTTTTCCCTAAGCCGTAAACGTTCAAGTTTATAGTTGATGGCACCTATTTCACCCTGCTCCAGCTCTAATATTTGTTCCCGTATGTCTATAGCTCGTTGTAAACGTGTTTCAAACACCGACCATAGATTTTCATTATTAGATACCTGTTGATCCTTTTCATACACCGCATTTAAATATCCGTAAAAATTACCCCATTCAATACGCTCTAATACCATGATATTTTCAGGTTGTTCCTTTTTCACTAGATCAACATCATACAACCATCTAAAATCACTACCTAAAAGATCACGATTACCGGTTTTAGCCAAATAGCGGGTAACGTAACCTTCCTTTACATCTATACCTTGCACCGACTCTGCAAGCACAGTTTCTGACTCAACAATTTCAGCAATAACTGTTAATGAATTTTGTGCATTTTGATAGTGAAATGCTTCTACATTGGCTGGCCAGAAATGACTCATACCACGTACTAATATCAGGAAAAGTAAACCAAATACGGCGACTAATGCAATGGAAATTGCACCTGCATTTAACCAGATCCACGGAGTACCGCTATTAAACCAATTTTTCATTAGAGGCGCCCTATAATCCGCTATACTTTTTACGCAGACGATGTCGAATCATTTCTGCGATTGTGTTAAATACAAAGGTAAACATAAAGAGAATAAATGCAGCTAAAAACAAAATTCGATAATGAGTACTAGCCACTTCAGCTTCTGGTACTTCCACCGCAATATTAGCAGCCAGAGTTCGCATACCCTGGAACATACTCATATCCATTAGTGGTGTATTTCCCGTTGCCATTAAAACAATCATGGTTTCACCTACCGCACGACCAAAGCCCATCATTACCGCTGAAAAAATCGCCGGACTTGCCGCGGGCATAACAACTCGTAACATGGTTTGCCAACGGCTTGCACCTAATGCTAATGAACCACGAATTAAATGTTGCGGCACACTGAAAATAGCATCTTCAGCTATTGAAAAAATGGTAGGAATAATGGCAAACCCCATTATCAGCCCCACTACCAATGCGTTTCTCTGGTCGTAATTAATACCCCATTGATCACTCATGTGTAAACGCATATCACCATTGAAGAAAAACATTTCAATTGGCCCGCTTAAGTTCATTGATAGCCAGATAAAAAACAATACAACTGGCATCAATAAGGCAGCTTCCCAACCATCAAAAATAGAATTATTCTTTACAAAACCCATTAACCACGCACTTAAAATAAAACCAAATGGTAAAATTAGAAGCAAGGTAAACACACCCGCAAGATGTGTTTCAACATAAGGAGCTAGCCACAATCCCGCAAGAAAGCCTAAAATTACCGTAGGCAGAGCCTCCATTATTTCTATCGAAGGCTTAACCACCTGGCGCATACGCGGTGCCATAAACTGTGCAGTAAACATGGCACCTAAAATAGCAATTGGCACTGCAAATAACATTGCATAAAACGCCGCTTTTATGGTGCCAAAGGTCAGTGGCATTAAACTGAATTTAGGCTCAAATTCATTTGTTGATGCAGAAGATTGCCAGATATAATCCGATTCATCATAGCCTTCGTACCAGATTTTTCCCCATAAAATATCCCATGAAACTTCGGGGTATTCATTTTCAACTTCATACAGGTATATTTTGCCCTGTTTATCTGTTGCGAGTAAATGCTGGGCACGAGCAGACCAGGCTAGATGTGTAATTTCTTGTTTGGCTGTATTGATATTAGCCAGTGTACGTTGGGAAGTAGAATAGTAGAGAGTGATATCACCTTTGATATCAGCTACAGCAAAACCTTTTCGTTGTTGTTCAATTGATATTTCAGTAATAGCCTGTTTGGTTTCATGAAAGTTGCGTATGAAAGTCAACGTTCTTCCATACTCAGTTCGAACTGACATCCATTGTTGAACTTCTCCATTTTCGAGACCAACTAAAAGTGAGTTACCGCCAAGCAGTAATTGAAGCTGGCTTATTTCATGTTTTATCTGGTAATCATCATAATGGCTGTCAAAACCATCTTCATCAAGTAAGTAATCGCGTAATACGCCACCTTTAAACGCAACATATAAATGATCTAATGCGGGTGTTAATACAATAGATTTAACTGTCCCTTCAAATGCCAAACTCGATCTCGATTCTAGCTCGGTTGTTATTTCTTCAGTTATAAAAGACTCTTGTTTTAAAAATCGAGCCAAAACCAGGCGTTTATCATCCGTTTTACCAACCAGCCCGATACCATCTTCATTTAATTGAATATCTAATTTAATTAAGGGTTTCTCTGATTCATCAAGTATTAAAAGATCTTCCCCCAGGGGGTATTCGAGAGCTGGGGTGATTGTACGCACATCATCTGGGTAGCTTAAATTAAACACATACTTTACGATCTTCACCTGTCCATTTGACAGACCCAATATCACTCGATCAAGATTCGATGAAATACTGGTTATTTTTGCATTTAAATTCAGGTCTACATTTTTAACCGTTTCACCCGTAATCGCATCAAAAAAGTAAACATGACCACTGTCTGTAAACCTGACCCCCATCGTACCCTGCTCCTCAAGCCCGAGAAGAAGCGTATTGCCCTCACCATTAGCAATATATGTATGTTTTTCAGAAATAGTGGCCGATTCAAACATCGGGATGACAACCTGTAACAGGTAAAAGAAAATCAATAAGATAGCAATTATGACGCTAATACCGCCTATAGCGACGAAATACTGCGTCATACGGTCTTTTAAGGCTCGCTGGTTGTACTTCTGTTGTAGCATATGATCTTTCATGCCGGGTAGAATACCCCCTGGATATTACAAGAATGTTACAAAATGTTACATTATTGTTGCATTACACTATTATTTTTCTCTGACGCAGGCAAAACAGAAACACAATACATAAATCACAATCGATACTAAATCACTTTAACTGTATCAATAATATTTATGACCATGGGATCGATCGATTATGTAATTTAAAATCTCATCCTTCAAACTACAGCAAATGAATTTTGAAAACATATAAATTTGGTCACTGCTGTCCCGTTAAAAGAAATCAGTTTATGTTTAAAGCGCATTGTTATGTGATTAACGAACGTTTCACTCTGATCGAGACATGAGTTGGCTTAAAATCTGGCAACAACACCCAATAGAGTTATCATTACGTGTATCCTGACCTTTATCTATAATAATATTATAATCAGCGTAAGTATCACTTAAATGTTCAATATTTTTCTTGTCTGCTTTTTTATAGAATGAATCATCACGACCTATACGTAGCTGACCTCAATCACCTTTTTAAACCAACATATTGCTCACGCGATTTGATATAATCATCAGAAGACTTTGCATGATCCGCCATATCAATTTAAAACATTAAGAACGATAGACTGTTTCAAATTTTTTAACATTAAAACCATTAAGGCGCTTCTTGCCAACGAGTATAACAGGAACCCCGCGGGCATTAAGTTTTTTAAAATCACGTTTGCCTTTTTTCGAGGTATCAATATCATACTCATTAAAAGGAATTTTATTTTTCCTGAAATATTTTTTGGCCTTCGTGCAAACACCACACCAGACAGCACTATAAATTACAACTTTTTTCTTTCTATTAAATTTTTTATCTACTTTGCTTTCACTTACCTGGGCTTCGAGGTCAGTATTATTACTTACAATATTTACAGAAGCATAGGTAACTATTTCATTTAGCTCTATGTTTTGTGATGTCTGATCTCGTGGCGGCTGATCACTAAAGTGTGTTCGACCCGCTTCATCAAGCCATTTATATACTTCAGCAGAAATAGTAAAAGAACTTAACAACACTGACAATGAAACAACAATCCGGATTTTAGATTTATGAATCATATTAATACCTGCAAATTAAATTTCACATACAAAAAGTATCACGTGCTTTTTTGGCATTACCAAATATTCTTAATAATTCATCTGAATCAGAGTGATGAATAGCCTTTTTTAAATTATCAATATCCTTTTGGTAATTTTGCATCATCGCAAGTATAGCTTCTGAATTATTGATACAGATATCTCTCCACATTACCGGATCACTGGATGCAATTCGGGTAAAATCCCGAAATCCACCAGCTGCATATTTAAATATCTCTTCAACATCATCTACATTATTCAAGCAGTCAACCAAAGCAAAGGCCAAAACATGAGGAAGATGACTAGTACCCGCAAGCACTAGATCGTGATGACGCGCTCCCATTTCATCCACTTCCGCACCCGCCTTTTCCCACATCAATCGAACCTTATTAATATCATCAACAGAATTTTCTTCAAGTGGCGTTAATATTACTCGACGATTTATATACAGAGAATCAAAAGCAGCCTCAGCACCGGATTGTTCAGTTCCAGCAATAGGGTGCCCGGGTATGAACTGATTTATTTTTGTTCCAAACACTTCAGTTGCTTCATCAACAATGCTATGTTTTGCACTTCCTGCATCAGTTACTATGGTATGTTTATGTAGATAGGGTTCAATTTTTTTAAAAACTTCAGACATTGCACCGATAGGCACAGCGACAAGAATCATATCAGCCTGTGATATAACTTTAGAGTAATCAGTTTCAATATGGTCTATCACACCGAGTTTTTTTGCTTTCTGTAAATTTTCAAGGCTACGACCTAAACCGGTTACTTTCTTTACATAACCCGCTTTTTTTAACGCTAACGATAATGAGCCACCTATCAGGCCAACACCAATAACACATAAATGCTTAATCATTAAAGTGCGCCCCCTTACAAAACCTTTTTCAAGGCCGTTAAAACACGGTCATTTTGCTGCTGACTACCAACCGTTATTCTTAAAAAGTTCGGCATATTATAACTGGCAACAGGACGTACAATGACTCCCTCTCTCAATAAAGCATCATATACCGATAGCGCATCTTTATTTACATTAACCGCAATGAAATTGGCAATACTGGGTATATAACTCAAACCCAGATCATTAAATGCTTTTGTATACTGCTGTAAACCTAAAGCATTTAATGCAGCACTGTTTGTAACATGTGCCTGATCATCTATTGCGGCTAAAGCCGCCGCCTGTGCCAGCATATTGGTATTAAATGGCTGTCTAACCCTGTTTAAAATATCCGCAATATCAGGGTGAGATATTGAGTAGCCAATGCGCAATCCTGCTAAGCCATATATTTTTGAAAAAGTTCTGGTTATTAGCAGATTTTTATATCGCTTTAACAATGTCTGTGTATCGGGTTTTAGCTGATCGGGCATATATTCATAATAGGCCTCATCTAAAACCACCAGAACATCATCAGCAACCCGGTTTAAAAAACCATTCAATTCATCTAATTCAAACCAGGTACCAGTAGGATTATTTGGGTTGGCGATAAACACCACTCGAGTTGTGTTAGATATTTGATCAAATAAAGCACTTAAATCATGACCATAAGGCATTTTAAAATCATCAGCGGGTAATGCTTTTGCAACCCTGGCTTCAGCTCCTACCGCCTGTACAACTAGAGGATAAACAGCAAAAGAATATTCAGAATAAACCGCAGAATTACAGGGCGCAAGGAAAGCGCGACCAATTAATTCCAGAATATCATTAGAGCCATTACCTAAGGTGATGCAGGATTGATCTACTCCGTGTTTTTCAGCCAATGCTAAACTGAGTTTATGCCCTGCTCCATCTGGATAAAAATTCACGTCACCTAAAACTGATTGTGCTGCTTTTATTGCATTAGCACTTGGGCCTAACGGGTTTTCATTCGATGCAAGTTTTATTGCATTGGAAATACCCAGTTCACGCTCGAGTTCTTCTACGGGTTTACCCGGTTGGTATGGATTTAATTGTTGCACACCGGGTACCGCATTTTTTAGAAAATTATTCATAAAATTATTTCAACACGGCTTTCGGGTATGAACCTAAAACTCTAACCATTGCAGATTCACGCTCAATTTCGGTCAACGCCTCAGATAAAGCTTTATCATCTTTGTGCCCTTCTATATCAATAAAAAACACATATTCCCAAACACCCTGACGGGATGGACGAGATTCAATTTTACTCATACCAATACCCCTATCTGCAAGCGGTTTTAATAAATGATGCAAAGCACCCGCTTTATTATTAGTGGTTACCAATAGTGACGTTCTATCATTTCCGCTGGGGGGAACTTCATTTTTACCAATAACAATAAAGCGTGTCGTATTATTAGTTTCATCTTCAATTTCAGCACGGAGTATGGGCACTTCATATAACTCAGATGCCATTGATCCAGCAATTGCTGCAGCGTTTTTCTCATTTTTCGCAATACGTACTGCTTCTGCATTACTGCGTACCGCATAATGCTCTGCATTGGGTAAATTTGTATCTAACCAACGTCGGCATTGAGCAAGTGATTGTTGATGTGAATAAACCTTTGTTATTTTCTTAATATCTGTTTCATAACTAATCAGGTTATGTTGAATCCGTAAATCAACTTCGCCACTTATTTGTAATGTAGAATTAATTAATAAATCCAAAGTATGTGCTATCACACCTTCAGTTGAATTTTCTATTGGTGCCACACCAAAATGTGATTGTCCCGTTTCTACTGCACGAAAAATATCCTCAATATTATCAACCGGACATTGATCAATAGAAGCGCCAAAGTGCTTACAGGATGCAGCATGATTATACGTGCCGGCAGGTCCTAAGAAAGCCACTTTAATTGGTCTTTCGAGAGCCAGGCATGATGACATGATTTCACGAAACAAATGCGCCATAGCGTTATCATCTAACGGGCCATCATTGCGTTTTTTTATTTCAGTTAATACCTGCGCCTCTCGCTCCGGGCGATAAAAATGCTCTGTTTCACCTGAGTAGATTTTTATTTCAGCGACTTGCTGAGCACATTGGGCGCGCTGATTAATGAGCAACTGAATTTGTTTATCAATCTCATCAATTTTGCCTCTTATTTCTGATAATTTATCTTGTTCTTTCATGCATCAAACCATTTTTAGTCACAGAGATACGGAGCCACTGAGATTTAATTTATATAATACAAAAGCTTTTCTCTATGCCTCTGTGTCGAAAAAAAACTAAATTAATCTCACGGACAATACACCTTCGATACTAGTGATTTTATCCAGTGTTGCATCATCAGGTTTGCTTTCAATATCAATTATTGTATAAGCCAGTTCATTACGTGATTCATTCGCCATGTGTAAAATATTCACACCTGAGCTACCCAGTTCATGAGAAATTTTAGCTAACATATCAGGGCTATTTGCGTTTGATATAGCCAGCCTGTTACCCCCTTGTCTTGCCAGTTTAATATTTGGAAAATTAACAGAGTTCTTAATATTACCGTTATTCAAAAAATCTTTTAACTGATCGGCAATCATCACAGCACAATTATCTTCAGCTTCACCGGTTGAAGCACCTAAATGAGGTAGAGTAAATACACCCTCATGACCTTTAACTTCGTTTGAAGGAAAGTCATTAACATATGCATGAATTTTACCCGCCTTAATTGCTGCTAGAACTGCACTGTCATCAACTATACCTTCACGGGCAAAGTTAAGTATTACAGCACCATCTTTCATTGTAGCCAAACTTTCTGCATTTAAAAGATTACGCGTCGCATCAATCAATGGCACATGAAAAGATACAAAATCTGCTTCGCGAAATAATTCATCTGCACTATCCATCTGTTTAACATTTGATGATAGCTGCCAGGCAGACTGAACAGTAATGCCAGGGTCAAAGCCAATTACATTCATACCTAATGTATCCGCTGCATTTGCAACCTGTGCACCAATAGCACCCAAACCAATAACACCTAAGGTTTTACCTGGAAGCTCAAAGCCCGCAAATTTTTTCTTGCCTGCTTCTACTGCTTTTGTAACCTCTTCATCTGTACCCGTCAGCTCAGTGGTATAACTCCAGGCTGGAATTAGGTTTCGACAGGCCATTAACATGCCCGCAATGACTAATTCCTTAACTGCATTTGCATTAGCACCCGGGGCATTAAAAACAACAATGCCCCGTTCAGACATTTTATCAACAGGAATATTGTTTACACCTGCACCTGCTCGACCAATTGCTTTTACAGAACTTGAAACCGGCACATCATGCATTTTAAAAGAACGTAGCATAATAGCATCAGGCTCATTGACATCTTCACCTACCTGATAACCTTCATCAGTTAATTTATTTAAGCCCAGTGAAGAAATTGCATTGTAGGTTTTTACCTTAAACATGTTTATTCCTATTTTTATTTGCCTTACAGCAGCATGGCATTTTACAAATTCAGATAATATTAAATAACAAAGAACTTCGTCGTTCCCGAATACTTTTATCGGGAACCCAGCGACTTTAAGTACTGCAAAATCACTAGACCCCCGACACAAGAATTTGGAGATGACAGAAGGCGATTTGTTAAGATTAATTATGCATTATTTTTCTCAAAATCTTCCATATATTCTATTAAAGCATCTATACCTGCTTCTGGCATTGCGTTATAAATACTCGCACGCATACCACCAACTGATCTATGACCTTTTAAAGTAGTTAAACCAACTTTGTTAGCGCCTTCAAGGAAAGCGCCATCAAGTGCAGCATCGGCGAGTATGAAGGGGACATTCATTAATGAACGACAACCCATATCTACCGGATTAGAATAAAAACTGGAACCATCTATTGCTGCATATAGCTTCCCAGCTTTGCGACGATTAATTTCTTCTAGTGCTTTTATGCCGCCATTTTGTTTAATTCGATCAAACACTAAACCCGCGATATACCAGCTGTATGTTGCTGGTGTGTTATACATTGAATCATTATCCGCCATGATTTTGTAATCCAGCATCGCTGGCATTCCATCAATGCAATTACCAATTAAATCATCTCGTACGATAACAATTGTTAAACCGGCACAACCAATATTTTTTTGTGCACCCGCATAAATAATACCAAACTTACTCACATCTATTTTTTTGGATAATATATTTGATGACATGTCTGCAACAAGCGGTACATCTGTTTCAGGTAGAAACGGAAACTCAACACCAACAATGGTTTCATTAGGTGTGTAATGCAGGTAAGCAGCATCTTTACTTAAATTCCATTCAGGCTGTTCAGGCACTGTTGTGAATTTTGTATCTTCCGATGATGCGGCCACATTGATCTCGCCATAACGCTTAGCTTCAGCAATTGCTTTTTTAGACCACTGACCAGTTAAAATATAATCAGCTTTACGGTTTGAACCCATTAAATTAATAGGCACTGCAGCAAACTGAGTACTTGCACCACCCTGCATAAACAACACTTTATAATTGTCTGGAATATTCATGATTTCACGCAAATCAGCTTCCGCTTTTGCAGCGATTGACATGTATGCTTTACCGCGATGCGACATTTCCATAACGGACATACCTGTTCCCTGCCAGTCAAGCATTTCTTCCTGCGCCTGCTTGAGAACTTCTTCTGCAATACATGCAGGCCCTGCACTAAAATTATATACTCGGCTCATAGCCTTTTTCACCTTAACTATTTTTAAATTTGTCGGCCATATTGCTATAACATGGACTTTACTAATCCGGTCTGCTGGAAGATTGTTTATATAAATTAAACTTTCTATACTCATCGCGATTTTTAAATCGCAATGAGACTACTCACCTGACTCTTCTTCAAACTCAGTTTCTGCATCAGCTAATACTTCGATACGCTCAATTTCAACTAACTTCTCATCTTCTGACAGACGAATTAATCGCACACCCTGGGTATTTCTACCCATCACTCTAACCTCTTCAACGCTGGTTCGAATCAGTGTGCCGCCATCGGATATCATCATAAATTCATCCGCATCAGAGACCTGAACCGCACCGATAACTTCACCATTACGATCGGATGTCTGGATAGAGATAACACCCTGACCACCACGCCCCTTACAGGCATATTCTGTAGTCGCAGTACGCTTACCATAACCTTTTTCAGTCGCGGTTAAAATTGATGCGGTTTCATCTACCACAATCAAACTAATCAGTTTCTCACCTTCTTTCATGCGAATACCACGAACACCCGCAGCGTTTCTGCCCATGGCACGAACATTCGATTCATTAAAACGAATCGCCTTGCCGGAACTTGCCATCAACATAATGTCTTTCGCGCCATCAGTTAATGCTACATCAACCAGTAAATTATCTTCACGTAAATCCAGTGCAATAATGCCACCGGCACGTTGATTAGAAAATGCAGTTAATGGGGTTTTCTTAACGGTGCCTGAACTGGTCGCCATAAAGATAAAGTGATCTTCATCGTATTCACGAATAGGCAATACCGCATTTATACGTTCGCCCTCATCTAGTGGCAATAAATTTACCAATGGTTTACCCCTTGAACCACGGCTCGCCTGTGGCAACTGATAAACCTTAATCCAGTAAACTTTACCGCGGCTGGAGAAGCACAATAAGGTGTCATGGGTATTGGCAATAAACAACTTATCGATAAAATCTTCCGTCTTCATGCGCGTTGCAGATTTACCTTTACCGCCACGCTTTTGTGCACTGTATTCAGAGAGTATCTGCGACTTGGCATAACCTTCATGGGAGAAAGTAACCAGCACATCTTCTTCAGTAATCAGGTCTTCCAGACTTAAATCTAACTGACTTTCAATAATTTCAGAACGACGCTCATCACCAAAGTCGTCCTTAATTTGTTGCAGCTCTTCACGTATCACTTCTAGTAATCGATCAGGACTTGCCAGTATCTCAATCAAAGCTTTAATAACATCCAGTATCTCACTAAATTCATTAATTATTTTATCTTGTTCTAAGCCGGTTAAACGGTGTAGTCTTAATTCAAGAATCGCCTGAGCCTGCGCTTCGGATAAATAATAACCACCGTCACGCATGCCAAATTCATCCTGCAAAAACTCGGGACGTGATGCTTCAGCACCAGAGCGACTCAGCATGTCCGATACCATGCCTAATTCCCATGATCGGGCAACTAATCCGGCTTTAGCTTCAGCTGAGTTTTTCGACTTTTTAATGAGTTCAATTACTTCATCAATATTAGCCAAGGCAATCGCCAGTCCTTCTAATACATGGGCACGATCACGGGCTTTACGTAATTCATAAATTGTTCGGCGGGTTACCACTTCACGACGATGACGAACAAAGGCTTCAATAATTTCTTTAAGGTTTAAAAGCTTAGGCTGGCCATCAACCAGGGCAACCATATTAATGCCAAAAACCGTTTGCATAGAGGTTTGTTTAAACAGGTTATTAAGTAATACCTCAGCCACATCACCCCGGCGCACTTCAATTACAATACGAATTTCAGCCGTTGACTCATCACGTATTTCAGTGATGCCTTCAATTTTTTTCTCTTTAACCAGTTCCGCAATACGTTCAATCAGGCGTGCTTTATTCACCTGGTATGGCAATTCATGCACAATAATTTTCTGCTTGCCATTTTCAGCGGTTTCAATCGATGTGCGTGAACGCATATACATACGGCCACGACCAGTACGATAGGCCTCTCTAATACCCTTGGTACCATTAATGAAAGCGGCCGTAGGTAAATCAGGCGCAGGGATATAATCCATCAAGCCATTAACATCTATCTGCGGATTATTGATTAGCGCAATACAGGCATCTATGACTTCATTTAAATTATGTGGTGGGATATTCGTCGCCATACCAACCGCAATACCCGCAGAGCCATTTACCAGTAATGCGGGTATGCGGGTTGGCATAACCGTGGGTTCACTTTCTGAACCATCATAGTTTTCGGCAAAATCAACGGTTTCCTTGTCCAGATCGGCAAGAATCTGGTGGGCAATTTTGTCCATGCGTACTTCGGTATAACGCATAGCAGCAGGTGAATCACCATCAACCGAACCAAAGTTACCCTGCCCATCAACCAGCATATAACGCATAGAAAATGGCTGTGCCATACGTACAATAGTGTCATACACCGCGGTATCACCATGGGGGTGATATTTACCGATAACATCACCGACCACACGGGCTGACTTTTTATAGGCTTTATTCCAGTCATTACCGAGCTCATTCATCGCATAGAGCACACGACGGTGAACCGGTTTCAGACCATCTCGAACATCGGGGAGTGCCCTGCCAACAATCACGCTCATGGCATAATCAAGGTAGGACTGACGCATTTCATCTTCTAAATTAACGGGTACTACTTCTTTGGCAAATTCAGCCATAGGGTGCTTCTTTTCCGTAGTTTATAGGGTTATTTATTATGCCCAGGTAAGTGACGCGGCAGGTGCTGCCGTAAAGCCCGAAATTGTACCATAAATCAGTGACTAACGGTAATTTGAAGTAAATAGATTTATATCTGTATAATTACATAGAATGATGTATTAAGGCCCCCTGTGGCTTACTATCAGAAACATGGTGCAAACAAAGGCTTTAAGTATCAAAAACAAAGAAAAAGAAAACGCAAATAAACACAAATATCTGGTTTGTGCGACAACGGCACACAGCACCTTAAATAAGGCTTTTGCTTTTATTTGCGTGCATTTGCGTTTATTTGCGTTTTCTTTTGACTTTAAATCGTTTTGTGGGAATAGCTCAAGGGATGAAGCCCCAAAAAAACAGACTCTAAATGACTATATATATTGGGTTCGCTAACGCTCAGACCTGGGCAATTGAAATTTTGGAAGTTGGTTCAGTGTTTACTGAAAACCCATGATTTTGACGCAGGCAATATTTTAACCATTTACTTAAGAAACGATTCAACTGCCATTTTTGTTTTAATGCGTCCGCTGGCAGGTGATCCAGTACTAACCGACCATGGTGCAATTTACCCGACATAACTTCAGCCAGGCCCGCATCATGATAGATACGAATTTTTAAATTTGGCTCTAATCGAGACTCACCCTTATCTGTAAAACAGTAACTTAATCGCAGTGTGGTGGTATATTTACTTCGCTCAACAATTTTCAAATGCAAATTCAGGCGCTCAGGTGATGTTGAAATAGCTGACTCTTTTATTAGGTGCAAATCAGGAATTAGCTTACGCAGTTTAATAAAATTATCTTCATACATATCCATTAAACTGACAAAGTCAACAGGCAGCACATCTTCACAACCATACTGACTGGTTTTCTGCTTGCATCTATCAAACAATTGCTTTTTTAACATCTTGCTCATTATCTTTAATGAATACCTTCGACTTTCATTCTAACGCGTAGTTGCCTGTATTTTTCAGCATCAACATTATCTTTAAACAAAATAACATTAAGCGTCCTGTTATTCTCAAGCTTAAAATTGAGTGATGAAAAATATGGCGTGACAACACTACCGGCTTGAAGTTTAGCTTTGATTTGCTGGCTTTTTTGCCCTATTAACCAGCTACCGTCTGGCTGCCATTGCAATTCACGTGGCTGGTTATTTTTAAACGAATTAATAACAAGAAAAATCGTTATTAATAAACACATTAAGCTTATAGCAAGATTGACATAACTGACAAGAACAATAGAAAGCAATGTAACAGCAACACATATTATAACAATGTTCTGGTAAAGTTTTGAGAACTTAACCTCAAATAGAAGCTGACTGGCGTATTGTCTGGACAAGTTCTGAAACGTTATCATCTGATGATTGCATATGCCCTAAAAACAAATCAAACAAGAGCTGATCCGGGTAATCCAGCAGCTGATCGAATATTTCTTTTTGTTCAAAATTTAGCTGTGTGTACTTTTTGTTTACAAAATTATTCAGCAGGATATCAAGTTCCAGCATACCACGGCGACATCGCCAGCGCAGTTTAGAATCAACACGCTCTGGCATGGTATTATTTAACTTACTTTCTTTAGGAATAATATTTTCAGTCATCACATAGATTTTTTAACCATCATCTTTTTAATTTCACCAATTGCTTTAGCCGGGTTCAAGCCCTTAGGGCAAACCTGAACACAATTCATAATGGTATGACAGCGAAATAATTTGAATGGATCATCAAGTGCCTCTAACCTTTCTTCTATCGCCTGATCGCGTGAATCACCTAAAAACCGCGCAGCCTGCAACAATGCAGCCGGGCCTAAAAATTTATCCGGGTTCCACCAGAAGGATGGACATGAAGTGGTGCAACAGCCACACAAAATACACTCATACAAACCATCCAGTTTATCTCTTTCTTCAGGCGTCTGTTTTAATTCTACTTCTGGCAAGGGATCTTTAACATCAAGAAAAGGTTTTACGTCCCGATACTGGGTATAAAACTGATCCATATCGACAATTAAATCACGTATAACGGGTAGCCGGGGCATGGGACGGATTTCAACCGGCTCTTTTAAGCCGGTAACAGGCGTAATACAGGCAAGACCATTTGTACCATTTATATTCATGCCATCTGAACCACAGACACCTTCTCTACATGAACGTCGAAAACCTAAACCTGGATCCTGTTCTTTTAATAACAACAAAGCATCGAGCAGCATCATATCAGATGAAACATTATCGAGTTGATAATCTTTCATATAAGGTTTCTTATCGCTTTCCGGGTTGTATCTGTAAATGCGAAATCGCATATGTGTACCTTTTTATTTTTTAATTCGTCTCTGTGATCTCTGTATCTCTGTGGCAAACATCATTTAATAAACCCGAGGCTTCGGTGGAAAACTCGACACCGACATAGGTTTAGTTCTGACCGGTTTATAATCTAACTTATGGTCTTCACTACTATAAAGTGTATGTTTCATCCACTGCTTGTCATCTCGCTCTGTATAATCTACTCGAGAATGGGCACCACGACTTTCTGTACGAGCCGCAGCTGAGTAGACAGTTGCCAGGGCAACATCCATTAAATTTTCTAACTCTAATGCTTCAACTCTCGCCGTATTAAATAACTCAGATTGATCACTGATGCTTGCACGTTTTAAACGCTCAGCTAATTTTAAAACTTCCTCTACACCATTGTTCAGAACATCCTGTGTTCTAAATACACCACAATTTTCTTCCATTACTTTTTGCAGCTCACGTCGAATATCTTCTATTGATTCTCCACCATTATTATTTTCCCAGCGATGTAAACGTTTATAAGCCTGTTCAACAGTGCTTTCATCTAAGGCTTTATGGAAACGGTTTTCCTTTAAATACTCAATAATGTGATTCGCCGCTGAACGACCAAACACCAGAATATCCAGTAATGAATTACCCCCTAAACGATTAGCCCCGTGTACAGAAACACAGGCACATTCTCCCGCGGCATACAAACCCGTTACCGGTTCTTCCGGTGTGTCCTTAACCGGCACCACAACCTGCCCCTGACGATTGGTTGGAATTCCACCCATGGTGTAATGCGCAGTTGGATAAACAGGAATGGGTTGATCAGCAGGGTCGACACCCAGGAAAGTAATACAAGTTTGCCTGATACCCGGTAATCTGGATTGCAAAACATCTTCCGGTAAATGATCCAGTTTTAACATCACGTGATCTTTATTCGGACCACAACCTCTACCCTCTTTAACTTCTGTGTATATCGATCGACTCACCACATCACGGGAGGCTAAATCTTTCGCCGAGGGCGCATAACGCTCCATAAAGCGCTCACCTTCGGCATTAACCAGGTAACCACCCTCACCTCTGGCACCTTCAGTAATTAACATGCCACGGCCGGCAATACCGGTTGGATGAAACTGAAAAAACTCCATATCCTGCAACGGTACCCCGGCCCGTAGCGCCATCCCCATTCCATCCCCGGTATTAATGAGCGCATTAGTGGTTGTTCTAAATAACTGCCCTGCACCACCGGTTGCGAGCAGGGTCGTTTTTGCTTCAATTATAATTTCTTCGCCACTGTGAATATCAAAAGCATAAGCACCTAACACATTACCCTGTTCATCTTTTAATAAATCTAGCGCAAAATATTCATCAAAAAAATGGGTTTTAGCACGAATATTCTGTTGATATAAACTGTGCAAAATAGCATGTCCGGTTCGATCTGCTGCTGCACAGGTTCTTGCCGCCTGCTCGCCACCAAAGTTTTGAGACTGGCCGCCAAAGGGTCGTTGATATATTTTCCCATTATCCAGGCGTGAAAATGGCACACCAAAATGCTCCATTTCATAAACCGCTTTCGGCGCAGCTCGACACATATATTCAATGGCATCCTGATCACCCAGGTAATCACTGCCTTTTACCGTATCAAACATATGCCAGTGCCAGTTATCGGGTAACACATTAGCCAGCGCTGCGTTCATACCACCCTGCGCAGCAACAGTATGAGACCGGGTTGGAAACACTTTGGAGACAACCGCAACCGATGCATCCGCTTCAGCTAACTGCAATGCAGCCCGTAAACCGCCACCACCGGCACCAATAATAAGTGCATCAAATCGTCTTCTTGGTATGTCTTCTATTTTCATTTAATTAAAACCATAAACAGTGCTTTTAATCCCCATAATCCACTGCCAGTTAATGTGCACCCAACCAGGGTTAACACCAGCAATCGACCGACCACATTAGGAACATAGTCTAATACAATATCTCTAATGCCAATCCAGGCATGCCAGAGTATGGCAATTAGAGATAGCCCTATAAAAATATTGTTATACGGTGTGGCTACCCATGCAGCCCAGTCATTGGCATTAAACGGGTTATCTATTAGAACAACAAGAAAAATATATATAAAAAATACACCAATGAAAACCGCACTGACTCTTTGAATGATCCAGGGTCTTAAGCCCTGTAGCCCTGGTGAACTCATAAAAAAATCCCCATGGCTAATAGCACAAAAATAACGGCTTCAATCATCAATACAAACCAGGCGAAGCGTGTAGCCGGTTGCTTTTCCAGCCCGATATCAAAGTCAATTAGCAGAAATCGAATGCCCGCAAGCAGGTGATGTACAATTGACCAGAGTAAAATTAATGAAACAAGCTGCAATAATGGTGTACGAAGAATCTCGACAGCCCGATCAAAGCCAACTCTACTTTGTAAAGAGATATCCAGTAAATACACAGAAAATGGGATTGCCAAAAATAAAAGCAAACCGCTTATTCGTTGAAATATAGAAACAAAACCCGTAACAGGTAGCTTAATTTTCACCAGGTTGAGATAGAAGGGTCGGTTATCTGATACCGCCATTATTCATTTTCCCTTTTAATTTATTAGGTTTATTGTCTATTATTATTCTTAAATATAGGATTGTAGTGGAAATATTTTAATAATCCACACCATCAGTATGCTGACACTACACTATAAAATGATTACTATCTAAGTATATGATTCAACAGAGCACAGGTAAACACATGAAACCAGCATGGTTAGACTTTTTAAAAGACGCAGGCGCAGAAATTGAAAATAATAAAGTAGTTAGCTTTGGTAATTTAGTACGGGAACACCGTATGGTTCACACGGGCCTGATAATGTGTGATTTAAGCCACCGCGGCTTAATTTCAGTGGATGGTGAAGATGCGGCTGATTTTTTACAGGGGCAGTTAACCAATGATGTTCGCGATGTCAGCCTGACCCATTGCCAGTTAAGTGCTTATTGCACTCACAAAGGTCGAATGTTAGCTAATTTCAAACTGTTTAAACGGGATGAGAGCTTTTACCTGAGCCTGCCTCAGGAACTACTTGAGTCGATATTAAAGCGTATCAGCATGTTTGTTTTAATGTCTAAAGTGACTATTAAGGACAGCAGTGATGCTTTTGTTAAAATCGGCGTATCCGGTCCAAAAGCCGATGAGCAGCTGGCAGAAATAATTCCCAACCTGCCTGCAGATGTTGATGATGTAACCCAGGTAAATGGATATAGCATTATAAAATGTGCTGGCACCCTGCCCCGTTATGAAATTATCGGTGATCTTGAAGCGATGATTTCCCTTTGGGGTCAACTGGATGTGAATGCGGCTCCCGCAGGGGCCGATGCCTGGGAGACCCTGGATATCCTCGCGGGCATTCCCACTATTACCACTGAAACATCGGAAGCCTTTGTTCCGCAGATGACTAATATGCAGTACATCAACGGAGTTAATTTTCAAAAAGGTTGCTACACGGGACAGGAAGTGGTTGCACGCATGCAATATTTAGGCAAAGTAAAACGACGCATGTTCAGAGTTGAAATTCAAGCCAATGATGCGGTAACCGCAGGAGATAAACTATTTAGTAAAGATTCCAAATCAGGTCAGGGTACTGGGCAAATCGTAAATGCACAGGACAACGGAAACGGAGGTTACGCCGCCCTTGCAGTGATAGATATCGCCGATGCAGAAACTGGAAAACTACAATTACATGATGAAAATGGACCACCAGTAACCGTACAGTCTTTGCCCTATTCTGTTGAATAGATCATCATTGACCATTCCTTTTTAAAAGGTTTCAATTATCGACTAAAGACTAACGACGAATGGCTTTTTATAAACTACACTCATACTAAAAGCTAGATTGGTAACAACAATCAGGACGTATGAGCGAACAAACACAACAGGTGCTTCAACAAATATTTAAGGCTGTTGAAACCGATCAAATAAAGTTACCCACACTGCCTGAGGTCGCATTAAAAATTCGTCAGGCAGTTGAGAAGGATAACAAATCAGCTATTGAAATAGCCGAGTTACTTTCACAGGACAGCTCCTTGTCTGCGCGCCTGTTACAGCTAGCAAACAGCCCTTTATATCGGGCTCGAAGTGAAATTGATAACTTACAATTGGCGATAACCCGATTAGGCGTACGCGTTGTCAAAAACCTGGTGGTAATGCTGGCCATAAAACAGGCTTTTAAAGCTCAGGACAAGGCCATTGAAAACCAGTTTAAAGAAATATGGCAAACCAGTGTTGAAGTAGCAGCCGCATCTCGAGTAATAGCGAAAAATCAAAATAATATTGATAAAGAACACGCTATGCTCGCCGGGCTTATTCATAATATAGGCTCACTACCCATTATCGAACTGGCGAACAGAAAACCTTCGTTGTTTGGTGGTGCTGAAAATATAAAAAATATAACCCGTAAAATTCAAGGTCAGCTTGGTGAAAAAATACTCAGCTTCTGGAATTTTCCCCAGTCACTTATTCAAGTCGCTAGCCAATGGGATAGCTTTAATCGAACACATGATTCCGGGGTTGATTATGTAGATATAGTTCAGGCGGCCATTTTACATACACAACATGCACCCGCTAACACACCCGATGACTGGTCAATAATTCCAGCTATCAATAAATTAGGACTAGACCCTTCTACCCACTGTTTTGATGAGTCTATTCAATTGGAACTTGAGGAAACCCGAATGAGTTTAATGCAAAATTAAAACCGGGTTAACAATAAAATGATGATACATGAAAAAACAGAACTATTTTTACAAGAGGTAAAAGATGCGGTGGCGACCGAGAAATTACTTTTACCGTCCCTGCCTGATGTTGCGCTTAAAATAAAGGCTGAATGCGAAAAAGAAAACACCTCCGCACAAAAAATAGCTGAGGTCATCACCCAGGACCCGGCCATGTCGGTACGCTTACTACAAGTAGCCAATAGCTCACTTTATCGCACCCGTCACAGTACCGATGATATTCAGATGGCAATATCTAAACTGGGGTTGAAACTGGTCAGGGATTTAATTATCAGCCTGTCAATGAAACAGCTTTATAATGCCAGCAGCGATATTATTGCGGAATGCTTTCGTGAACTCTGGCTCACCAGTACAAAAACCGCAGCCATAGCGCACCTGCTTGCTACAAAGCATAACCACCTTGACCCACAAAAAGCCATGTTAGCAGGCCTTGTTCATAATATTGGTGCCCTGCCCATAATTTTAATGGCTGAAGAAGACGATGACCTGTTAGATAAACCGGGCACACTATTAAAAGTAGTACAGAAAATGCAAGGGGAAGTTGGTGCTTATATTTTTAATAACTGGCATTTCCCTCAATTTATGATTGATGTTGCCAATGAATGTTATCATTTTCGGCGCCACCACAACGGCCCCGCTGATTATGTAGATGTTATTCAGGTAGCCCTGATAGAAGGCAGCATCTATACCGGACTAGATTGCCCAGAAGACTGGTCTACCGTATCTGCATTTAAACGCTTAGGCATTAATACCGATTCACACGTGTTAGATATTGAAGAGAACAAACTTGTATTCGATGAAACTACGACTCTCTTTAAATAACCTATACTCACTGCATAATATAATTATTCTCCGGGGAAATCATGTCAGAAAAAGCCGAGCAATTCTATAAAGAACTTAAATCTGCAGTTGAATCAGATCAATTAGTATTGCCCACACTACCTGAAGTCGCCTTAAAAATTCGCGATGCGGTAGAAGGTGAAAACACCTCGGCCCAACAGATAGCAGATACCCTGACCCAGGATGCATCATTATCAGCACGTTTAATTCAGGTATCTAATAGCCCACTCTATAGAAGTCGAAACCCAATTGAAGACTTACAAATGGCGGTTACCCGACTGGGTATTCGTATGGTAAGAGACCTGGTTATCAGCCTTGCAATGAAACAACTTTACCAGGCCACCTCTGATGTATTAGATGAGCATTTCCGTAATAGCTGGAATACGTCAGTAGAAGTCGCGGCAATATGCCGCATGCTTGCCACAACCATTCCAGGTATAAACCCTGAACAGGCCCTGCTCGCAGGTTTAATCCATAATATAGGCGCACTGCCCATCTTGGTAATGGCCGAAGATGATGAGGAACTGTTTAATAACAGTGAAGCACTGGGAGAGGTAATTAAAGAACTCACCTCACCCGTTGGCGTGTTAATTCTGGAAACATGGAACTTTGGAGAGTCTATGACCAATGTGGTTAAATATGCACACGACTTTAGCTACGACCATGAAGGTGGTGCCGACCTGGTTGACCTGGTACAAATTGCTTTATTACAGGGCAGCCACATCACTGATGAGATAGACTGGTCAAACGTACCCGCCTTTGCAAAACTGGGCATGGACACAGATGTAAATGTTGTCGAAATAGAAGAAAACCAGGAGATTATTGAGAACACCAAGCAATCATTAATGGTGTAATTAAAAACAAAATATTAGTTTGGAGAAGCTCAAGTTTATAAATCGCAATTTGAAAATTGCCCGCCCTCCACGCTACAAACATTTCCAGTTATGTTATTTTTTACTTCGAATAACCAGCAAGCCACATCAAACTTTATTTAATCTGTAGGATGGATCAAGGGTCGCGGATCCACCTTTGTTGTGAGTTGCCCCGGTGGATCCGCGACCCTTGATTCATCCTACGAATTATTTGACAATTTCAACCATAATTGTTGTATGCCCAATTACACAGCCTGCCAATTAACTGCAACCAACTGATCAATTTGTATCTGTTGATCTACTGTAGGAGTAAATTGCGATGGATCAGTCACACCAAACGAAGCCATGGCGGATACCATTTGATCAACTTGAGTATGACTCAGTGTTGAACCATTATCTACCTGGAAGGTTTCGATATGATCTAAATCTGAGTTATACCAATTCGTAATACTGATAGAGTCCTGCTGCCCAATTACACTAATATCAAGTGAACTGCCATTTTGCTCAAACCAGAGTTGATTTGCTGAAATAAGATTTCCGAATACAATCTGGTCATTACCTGATGCATCCGTTAACAAATCATTTCCGTCACCCGAATTAAACAGGAACTGGTCATCACCGAATCCACCATTTATAGTGTCATCACCCCCATTCCCATTAATCGTGTCATTTCCCGAATCACCAAACAGTCTTTCGCTATTTAAGCCACCATTTAGCACATCATCCCCATCGCCACCAGACAGGTGCAGGGTTCCTGATCCCGCTGTTAGTACGTCATTCCCTAACTCACCAAGCAGATAATTATTACCTGCACCACCATTGATGATATCACTACCCTCTCCCCCAAACGCAATACTGAATTTGTCACCCGTGGTGAGCAAATCATTTCCCAAACCACCGTGTAACCATTCTGTACCGGTTAAGCCGATACCCAATGCCCCGCTAATTGTGTCATTACCATCATCACCGTAAAGATTATTACTACCACTACCTGTACTTGTGATCTGGTCATCACCATCATCACCATGAACGGTATCATTTCCAGCGCCGGTATTTATTATATCAATCCCTGCTCCACCATTAATTATATCGTTACCTGCATCTCCTAACAGTCTTTCATTATTAATGCTTCCATTTAGTAGATCATCTCCATCGCCACCAGACATGTGTAAAGTTCCTGATCCCGCTGTTAATACGTCATTCCCTAATTCACCAAGCAGGTAATTTTCACCCGCACCACCATTGATAGTGTCACCACCCTCTCCACCAAAAACTATACTAAATTTATCTCCTGAAGTGAGCGTATCATTTCCTAACCCACCGTATAGCCATTCTATACCCGTTAAACCAACACCCAAAGCACCTGTAATTGTGTCTCTACCATCATCACCATAGAGATTATTTGTACCACTACCTGTGCTTGTAAGGTGGTCATCACCAGCATCACCATGAACCGTATCATTCCCAGCACCTGAATTAATGCTATCGTTACCCGCACCCGCATTAATAATGTTAGCCGCTGTATTACCATAGATAATATTATCCAGTACGTTACCCGTTCCTTGAAGAATAGCCGTGCCAGTTAAAGTCAAATTTTCAACATTGTCGCCAAGCGTATAACTAATAAAACTTAGTACTGAATCCGTGCCTTCATTCAACAACTCGGTTACAGTATCGCCTAGCTCATTAACTATATATGTATCATCTCCAGAACCGCCAATCATCTGGTCTGCACCCAGGCCACCGTCAAGCTGATCTATACCATTGCCACCATTTAGATAATCATTTCCGAAATAACCATTCAGTAAATCGTCACCATTACCACCATATAAGTTATCAACGCCATCTGCACCTAGTAATTGATCATCCCCCGTTTCAGCATTTAGTAAATCATCGCCATACAATATACTACCTATATCACTCGCGTATAAAGTATCATTGCCATTACCACCATAAGCTTCAGTAAAACCTGCACCTGCATTTAATATATCTTGTCCATCGCCACCATACATAAATGATGAAACATCACTACCATATAACCAGTCATTGCCCTGCTCACCATATAAAAATTCCTGACCGCCTAAAGTACCCGTACCTGCAATCAGGGTATCATTTCCCTGACCACCTAGAAGAACGTCATTGCCGAGCCTGCCGATAACCTGATTATCACCATCATTTCCCTGAATCAGGTTATTTAAGTCATTACCAATTGCATCAAAATTATTTACACCTAGCAATGTAAGATTTTCAATATTACTTCCCAGTGTATAATCAATATTTGAATAGACGATATCCTCACCTTCATTCAAGTTTTCAATTACAGTATCCTGCGCACTATCTATAACATAAGTATCATTGTCAGCACCACCAAGCAGTGTGTCATCGCCTGTACCACCGTTTAAAATATCTTCACCCGCATTACCCGCTAAATAATCATTGCCTTCATTACCATTTAACAGGTCATCACCCATCCGACCATAAATTTCATCCTGTCCCTGTAAACCATTAATAATATTATTAAACTCATTACCCTGTAATAAATCGTGTGATAGTGAAGCATTAGCTGAATACGCATTTGTTATATCAGCTAAGTTCCAGGTTTCACCCGAATCAAATATTATTTGTTCAATTAGATTTTCACGGCCCGAGAAAAAGTTTGACAGGGTTAATTGCGTTGTTCCACCCGTAACACTAATCACTAAATCATTTTCATTTTGCACCCACACAACATTTGCAGAAGAAACGGTGTTATTAAAATAAATAACATCAATATTTCCTGCAGTTGCATCTGTATCTGTAATTTGATCTATTCCCGTATCTGCACCAAAGATATAACGGTCACTTCCTGCTCCACCTGATAAGCTATCATTGCCAAGCCCACCCTCTAAAGTATTGCTACCCGTATTTCCATTAATGATATTGTTAAACTGATTACCCGTCGCATTTAAATTAGCAGAGCCCGTTAAGGTTAAATTTTCGACATAGGTGTCGAGTGAATAATCGATTGAACTAAAAATTAAATCGGTGCCATTAACAGAATTTTCAAAAAATATTTTGTCACCCACGTTATCAATTATATAAATATCATCACCCGCTGCTCCTTCTAACTTATCTGCACCCTCTCCACCATCAAGATAATCATCCCCCCCATAACCATATAATTGATCATCACCCGCTCCACCATACAGGTTATCATTACCTGCAAATCCATATATAAAATCAACTGCATTTGATCCAATTAGTTCATCATTGGTTGCCGCACCCTGAATATTGCCACTACCTGTAATCACAACACTGTCGATATAAGTATTTTGGGCAATACTGGCAATCTGGCCATCATTAAAAATGATTTGTTCAACACGATTTGCATTGCTACTAAACCAGTTATTTATGGTAATTTGGTCAGCGGTATTAATTATAGAAATAATTAAATTACCATTTTCACCGCGTATATTTAAATCTGCAAAAGAAATGCCCGCACCAAATAGAATCGTATCTAAATTTGTGGTGTTAGAATCGTAATCCAGAATAGTATCTTGCCCGTCACCTATATTAAACACATAGGTATCGGCACCTCTACCACCTTCAAGATAGTCATTACCCTGCAAACCGGTTAAGGTATTTAAGCCAGAACCTGCATAAATAGAATTATCCAGTGCATTACCGGTTAAACTACCCGACTGACTACCATTCAGACGTAAGTTTTCTACGTTAGGATTATTTTCAAGGGAGTAGTTAATGGTAGTGAAGTTTTGAAGAATTATTTCATCCACGCCTTCACCTGCATTTTCAATCACGGTATCTAAAGCATCAATTCGGTAAACATCGTCATCCATTCCACCATACAAAATATCTGCACCGGTTGTTCGATAACCATCCAGGGTGTCACTACCTGCATAGCCATACATAACATGATCAACAGAGTCTATATAACCCCTTAAAGCATCAATATTTTCTGTTCCATCCAGTATATTAACGGTATTAACCTGACTGGCTAAATTAATTACATCATTGTTATCAAAGCGTAAATTTTCAACACTTCTTCCACCACCATCAAGCCAGTTATCAATTGTTATTGAGTCACCAGTTGCCAAAATATTTATGGTCAAATTATTGTTTCGCAGTGAATAGTCCAGCTGAGTTAGTGCGATACCGGAACCAAACTGAATAGTGTCATTACCATTGGTTTCTAAAACTGTATCCTGACCATCACCCAGGTTAAATACATATGTGTCATCACCACGACCACCCTCAAGATGATCATTACCTGCCCCACCCGTAAGTATATTCAGGCCGTCTTCGCCATATAAATTATTATCTAGCGCATTACCAACAAGGTTACCTGTTGTACCTGCACCTAACCTTAAACCTTCAACATTCGCGAAAGTATAATTATCAATTAAATAGGTAGCATTGCCGCGCCCCCTTAATTCGACAATATCAATACCCTCGTCAACTATTTCAACAACTGTATCATTGTCGCCAATTACATACACATCATCACCCGAGCCACCGGCGAGTGTATTAGTAGCCGTATTTACCAAACCATTCAGAATATTATTAAGCGAATTTCCCGAACCATTTATTGCCTGGTTACCGGTTAATACCAGTTCTTCAACACCGTTAGTTAACTGATAACTTATTGCACTACTTTGAACAATGTCGTAACCAAAACCTGTTTCAACTACAATATCATTCGCATTATCAACAATAAAAATATTATCCTGTATAGAGCCATACATGGTGTCCACACCGGCACCACCATCAAGTATTTCACCGGTAACACCATTACCATCACGTATATCAATGATGTTGTCTAAATCATTCCCCCGATATGTAGTAACCCGAGTACGCGAACTTCCGCTCACCGTGCTTAAATTTTCAACATTATCAGCTAAACTGGTAGTTGAAAAACCATGAATTCTATAAAGGGTATCAACACCTTCACCTGCCAGCTCTACAATATTATTACCATACCAATATTTATCATCACCCAAACCACCAATAAAGGTATCACTTCCCCCACCACCTACAAATTTATTATCGCCCGAGTTACCAGTGAGAATATTATTGAGTGAATTACCCGTCGCATTTAAATTGAGCGTGCCCGTTAAAACAAGGTTTTCAACATTAACCGTCGTTGATAAATCAAAATCAACTGAGCTTTGAATGGTTTCAACAGCTAAATTATCGGTAACCGTTACCGTGTCACTCACATGATCTACTGATATCAGTTGTGATTGCTGGCCACTGTAAACTTGATCATTGACTGTGCCTGATATGACATTTGCCTGAATAGAATTTGCATCCCATATCACACCATCTGAAAACTGAATTTGTGCAATGCCCGGCGCGTTTGTGATCGTGCTGTTTGCATCATCATAATAACCTTCTACTTTTATCCACTGGTTTCCTGTAGCAGACGTCAGAAATAAATCTAAGCCCTGTTGATATAAGGCCACATCTGAAGACAGGGTGTCTGCCGATGTGTAATTAATAATAATTGAAGAGGTTCTTCCCGCAGAAAATATAATATCTTTACCTGAATTACTATCAAACTCATAAGTGTCACTGCCACCATACCCATATAGTAAATCATTACCCGCTCCACCGTTTAATGTTTCAATTCCATTACCGCCGTATAAGCCGTCGTTTCCATTTCCGCCATAGAGATGATTATTACCAGTGGTTCCATAAAGTCGGTCACTACCGTCACCTCCATATAAATAATCGGCACCAGTAGAACCAGTTAAAAGGTCTCCACCCGCGCCACCATACAACTCATCATTTCCACTACCACCGTTAAGTGTGTCATTACCTTCACCTCCATATAAATAGTCAATTTCAGAACCTCCGTTGAGTATGTCATTTCCCTGTTCACCAAATAAATAATCAGTACCCTGATTACCAGTAAGGCTGTCTCCCATATCGCCGCCATATAGAAAATCATTTCCTAAACCGCCTTCTAATGTATCTACACCGCCATTACCATAGAGTGAATCATTATTATCACCCCCATTAAGATATTCATTCCATTCTCCACCATAAAGGCTGTCATTTCCCTCATCACCCCAGAGTGAATTATTTCCACTGCCGCCATTTAAAACATCATCACCTAAACCGCCTTCTAATGTGTCATTACCTGCATCACCATATAGAAGATCATTTCCATCACCTCCAAGTAAACTATCCTGGCCACTTCCACCTAATAAATAGTCATTGCCATTCTCCCCAAATAAATTGTCGTCCCCTGCATCGCCATTTAATACATCGGCCCCTTCACCGCCCCATAAGTTATCATTATCGGCTCCACCTTCTACTATATCGTTTCCGTAGCCGCCTAATAAATCATCTTCTCCGCTGCCACCATTTAAATAGTCATTGCCATTTTGTAAAGGGTCTTCAATATAAATGCCTGAGCCTGCAAAGGTTTCAACTACGCCGTCACCATAAAGAACATCATGACCCGCTTCACCATAAAGATAATCATCACCGTAATTTCCCAAAAGCGCATCGTGTCCATCGCCGCCATAAATCGTATCACTTCCACGCCAACCCGTTAACCAGTCGTGTCCATTACCACCATCAATTAAGTCATCACCTGTGCCACCATTGACAGTATCATTATCATCGCCACCGAATAAATTGTCATTGCCACCCCAGCCGAGTATGAAATCATTACCTTTGCCTCCGTCAATATAATCATCACCCAGGTAATAGGCAACGGTGTCTTCATTGATTGGGAATAGTGCGTCTTGTTCTGTTATTAAAAAATTATGTCCCGCTTCCAGGGCAACGGGAAGGTTTATGTTCATGCCTGTAATTGCATTGGCGGCAAAGGGGCGTTGTTGTTCAACCAGTTGGTAGGAATAATCACCGGGAATGATGATATTCAGTGGTGAGTAAGCACCATAAATCAATTTCTCATCAAATAAGATGGACTCCGTATTCCACTCTGGTTTTATAAAACTGATATTGACTGTTTCACCATCGAGAAAATCATCACCATCTCCACCAAAAATAACATCGCCACCCTGTCCACCGCTAATTAAATCATTACCTCGTCCACCGTATATTATGTCATCTCCTGACTCACTACCGATGACATCGTTTCCATCTTCACCATAAATGATGTCAACGCCGGGACCGGTATAAACAACATCATTGCCTGCGCCTGAATAAACCTGATCGTCTCCGAATGATGTGCTGATGACATCAACTCCCTCTCGTGTATATACAGTGGCATTCCCGTAGACAGGAAAGTATCCACCCAGTGTATCTCCATAATAACCGGCTTCATAAGGAACATTACCCACCGTGGGCAAGGGTAAATAATTGGGGTCATCTTCGGGTAAGAAAAAGTTATTATAAATATCAGATATTCTTACATTTTGAACTTCTACACCCCAGCTCGCCGGTAACCAATATTGCGCTCCGTCTATATATTCAGGTATTAATATTGAATTCACTGAATCATTATAAGCATTGCCGCGATTATCCAGGACAATATTATAACCATTTGAAAGCCATCTAGATGGCCCACCAATATATTCTGGAAAATCAACATAACCGGAAACAATATATTGAACTGGGACATCTAATTTGATGATATCCGCAGCGTAAGTCCGCGTCTCGGTTGTGTCGGTAATTTGAATCACACCGGTGTTGATGCGAGTGTCGTTTTGAACAAAGTCCTGTGTATTGCCATAGGGTAAATAACTTACATCTACCTTGACGGCATTATCACCTGTGTCATTTTGGTTTGTTTCAGCGATTGTTTGAACACTTACATTTATATTATTTGTACCACTGGGTACGGTGACTGAATAGAGTCCATTTACCGCATCGATTACAGCTATATTATTACCTGAGAGTGTTACCCGATCCGGGTCGGATACAGTAAGTTGGTATTGAAGCAGTTCACTTTCTGCGGCCTGTGCATCCTGTACAAAAAACGAACCCAGCTCGCCTAAAAAGTTTCCCAGTGCGTCGAAGAAACCTTCTTCGGTTTGTGTAGTTGATGCAACCGCGACTGTGGGTAAGGTTAATTGCAGTGTGCTACTGCTGCCTTCGGCTACCTGTATGTTATTTATATTTACTCGGGGGCCATGTACTGTAACTAACCCATCTAAATCAGAATCTATTACACTGTCGTTGTTGTTAACCAAATAAGTGTCCTGACCACTCCCGCCTTCGAGTTGATCCTGTACCGTGTCGTCATCGCCGACTAATAAATCATCGCCACCTTCGCCGTACATTTCATCACGACCGCTGCTGCCGAAGAGGTTGTCATCATTGAGGCCACCGACTAAGATATCGTCACCCCCCAGGCCGTATAAATAATCGATACCATCGCCACCGATGAGTAAATCGTTGCGCTGGTTTGCGTTGTTGCCGCTTGTTATTAGGTAGCCATTGCGTTCGGTGCCGGTTAGGGTTTGGCCTGTGTCATTGGCTACCTGGATGTCTAAAAGATCAATGACATCCCAGGTTGGTTGATTGGCGTATTCTTGTAATAGGTAACTGCCTGCATTGATTAGGGATTCTTCGAGGGTGTCTACCGGATTGAGGCCGGTTGAAAAATCTGTGTTGGCACTGGGGATTTTTGCTGAAAATTCATTCTCATAGCTAAGAATAGTTGTTCGATGATCGGTGTACATCTCGTATACTTCGCGAGCTTGTGTATCTGTTATATTACTTGCTGTTACTCCTTCGTCGTATAAACCGAAAAGATGCGATTCGTAATAGCGCCGTTTGGCTATGCCGTCACTTCTAGAATTTCCACCATTAGATTGATAACGAATTTGATACCATGCTTCGGCTCGATCATCTTTTACAAGTGCATCCATTAAACCGGGGCCTAGTAAGCCCTTCTTCGTTGAGCTGTCCCAGGTTCCACCATTGTATGCCATGGAAACCAATGCAGCACGTTCCTGGCTATGTATCAGTGTTTGACCAAACTGAAGTAAACGATCATCAACTTCAGATTCAAATCGGTCTACAACACGAGTTAAAAGTGAGGCAGCCGTTGTTTCATCTTGTAAATTTATAAAACTAAGGGCACTTGCTGCAGAATTTGCTGAAATAAAACCAGCTTGATAATCAAGAATAGTACTTTGTAATGTAGCATCCTGTGCGGGAGATAGATCTATTCCAATTGCTAACAAATCTTGTTGAAAAATGAACACATCATTCTCTAATAAATCATAACCATAACCTATAACCAAATGTCCATCTGCCACACCAACCTTTGGATTCAAAGCTGAAAGGTCTGTACCAATCAATAACCCCCGGTCTTCACTCACCTTAATAGTATAATCACGATCTTGTTCATAAGACCCACGGTTATATGTGGTATGTAGTCCAGTTAACATTATTCTTTCCTCATTTATTTTTTCTATTTTAATTCCAAGTAACAAATATCGGATAATGTGCTATCATTTTTTGGTTTATACACCCCCCATAACTCCCCACTATTATATTTTGCAACCAACAACCATTTTCGTCTTATAGCATTTGGCCAATCTTGCAAAACAACATATATTTTATCTTCAAAAATAAATGGCAATACTTTAATAGCTGACAATAAATAGTACTCACTATCAATAGAATAATTAGCCTCATCTTTTAATGGTTTAATAGAAAACTCTTTTAAAGGATAACTCAAACTACTTAAGCCTATTTTTCCTGGACTTTTTTTAAATTTTTCAATTGTATATTTTTTTAATAAATCTAACTCATTAAGTGGATAAATACTAAGATAAGAAGTCTCTAATCCCTGAGCAGACCCATAACCAATTATTACAATTTCATTCATACCATCATGATTTATATCAATGATTGAATATTTTGAAGAATCATGTGAATCTAAGAATTTATTCCATTTTATACTAGAAAACATCCCTACATTATCATAATCAATATCGTTATATTTCCTTGGCGCATTTTCGTAAGATTTTTTTACATACTTACACAACTTATCATCCTTACTCATTGCAAGGCGATACTCAACAGCATGTGCTGTTAGGGAAAACATCATTACACCAGATATTAATAATAATCTAATAAAAAACATCATATAGAACTCCTGATTAATGTTAGATTAAACATTACATTAATCCATTAGCAGGAAGTGAGTGAAGAACATCATCATTTATAATACACATAGTCAAGTCCTTTTATTTTAATGCGTTTATTCAATTACAACTGACATAATATTGTCAAGAAGAAAGAAATTTATATTAATAATTTATGCAGCTACCTGTATGTTATTTATATTTACTCGGGGGCCATGTACTGTTACTAAACCATCTAAACCGGAGTCGATTACATTGTCGTTGTTGTGTACGAGGTAAGTGTCCTGGCCAATACCACCTTCCAGTTGATCCTGTACGGTGTCGTCATCGCCGACTAATAAATCATCGCCACCTTCGCCGTACATTTCATCACGACCGCTGCTGCCGAAGAGGTTGTCATCATTGAGGCCACCGACTAAGATATCGTCACCCCCCAGGCCGTATAAATAATCGATACCATCGCCACCGATGAGTAAATCGTTGCGCTGGTTTGCGTTGTTGCCGCTTGTTATCAGGTAGCCATTGCGTTCGGTGCCGGTTAGGGTTTGGCCTGTGTTGTTGGCTACCTGGATGTCAAGTGGATCGATGTCACCAAATCGTGTTGGGGCTGCATAGTTTTGAATTAGATAGTTGGCTGCACTTACAAGGGAGTCTTCGAGGGTTTCTACTGGGTTGCCTACGGTATTGTATTGGTTATTTGAAAAGGGTATTTGTGATGAAAATTGATTTTCATAATTAAGAATATCGACACGATGGTCCGTATACATTTCATATACTTCACGTGCCTGTGCATCCGTTATACTGCTCGGTGTTACACCTTCATCATATAAGCCGAATAGAGTTGATTCATAAAAACGACGCCTTGCTATACCATTTGATGTGGATGAACCCCCGTTAGAATTGTAACGTATTTCGTACCAGGCTTCGGCTCTGTCGCTATCACTTCCATTACCACTAGTACCATTAATTGCAGCACTGAGTTTTGGGCCTAGTACTCCATTCCAGGCTAACGATATTAAAACTGCTCGTTCAGTTGATATAGGCACGTTAGGTGTCAAATTATTAACTTTATCTTCATAAACAGTCTTAATTAGATCTTGAAATGTAGAATTAATATCACTGACATCTAAAAAAGAAAACTGTGATTGAAATTTATTAATGTCTGGTACATTCGGGTCTGCATTTCTTGTCGCCATTATGTTATCTAATCGGCTACGCAATAAACTTAAACTTGTTGGATCATTACCATATAACTCACTTACTACATCAATAATTTGGCTTTCATATGCCTGATCTACTGGATCAAATAAATTAAAACCAAATGACTCAAGTACGGCCCTACGCGCACCTCTATCTTGAAGATTAAAACCGACACCTATTGTTGCAATACCTTCAGAATCAGCATAAGGTAAAAACTTTGGATTACCACTTTCTTCAGTAGCTATAAGAATATTATATAAAAGAGCTTCATAATCCGATTGAGAAATTGCGTTGTAAGTTATCATTTAGCATCATCCTTATTAATATTTTTATTGTATGAGTAGTCACACACCATGAATGAACGTTTATACATATGAGGTTCATTTATTTGCACTTTATAACCATATGAAATATCGTGCCAATTTTCTTCCGTTATTAAAAATACTCTACCATCATATAATATGGCGTCATATCCACGCTTGGTAAATGAATCAAATGACTCATCATATTTATTATTTTTTTTATCATATACAATAAGAGAATTAAACAACCACCTCACATCACGGCCATTGAGACGGATTACATTCTCAGTTTTCCCATTATTATCAAGATTTAATTTACCAAGTGACATTGTTACGCGCCCTGATTTCAGTGCTTTTAATAGCGCTTTGTATAACATATCTTCAGGAAAAACATCATATGCATCTGCCACAATTGGTATATATTCCATAAAATCATCCACTTTTTCCCATTTAGGCATTTTCAATTTTTCTATTCCAGGTGCAACAACTGCCCTGTAAAGTGGAATTTTTTCATCACAAAATTGATTTAAGCTTTTATGGTATGCCTGACAAACAGGATAATTACCTGCTCGTCCACTTTCATAATCGTAAATAAGATGTTTATAACACTCTCCTGCTATCGCCTCCTGATAAAACAGGATAGAAGTACAAAGTAAAATGATAATTTTAATATGCTTTAAGTTAAACATTACAGTAATCCATTAAGAGAAAGTGGGAGAAGGGAATAATCATTTATAATACACATAATCAAGTCCTTTAATTTTGATGCATTCATTCAATTACAACTGACATAATATTATCAAGAATAAAGAAATTTATATTAATAATTTATGCAGCTACCTGTATGTTATTTATATTTACTCGGGGGCCATGCACGGTGACTAAACCATTTAAATCAGAGTCGATTATTCTGTCAACATTATTAACCAGCTAGGTGCCCTGACCACTGTCACCTTCGAGTTGATCCTGTACCGTGTCGTCATCACCGACTAATAAATCATCGCCACCTTCGCCGTATATTTCATCGCGGCCGCTGCCACCGAAGATCAATCAAATTTACTTGAGGAATTTAATTTTATCCGATTTATATACTCACTTGTTATACCTATTCCTGTAACTGCCTCATCTTTCTCTCAAGGCACTAGCCGCCATTACCTCGACTGGCCTTGCTAAATATTCAATAATTTTTCGTTTACCCGTTTTAACTTCTACCATTACACTCATGCCCGGCGATAAATTAACGGCTTTACCATTGATGTTGATATCTGACTTTTTCATACTGGTTCGCATAGCAAAAACTAAACCCAGTTGTTCATGTTGTATTGCATCATTGGTAATGGATAAAACTTGCCCATCTATTACGCCGTATTTAGTAAACGGGAATGCATCAATTTTAATTTCTGCTATCTGGTTTTCTTCTACAAAACCAATGTCTTTGTTTTCCAGGTAAGCCTCAACCTCTAAGATGTCATCTTCTGGCACTATTACCATTAACGCCTCAGCCGGTGAAACCACACCCCCGATAGTATGCACGGCAAGTTGTTGCACTACTCCGCTAATGGGTGATTTTAAAACCTGTTGTTTATTTCGTTGTTTGGTTTTAATTAACTCCTGTTGCAGGCCTTTTATCTGGCGTTCTGTTTCTACCAGTTGTTGCAGTTGTTCCCGTTGGTATTCATATTGATATTGTTGGTTTTGTATTTCTATTTGATCTATCTCTGCATCTATTTGCTGTGCATAGTGCTGCTGCGCTTCGAGTGTCTTCTTTTGCTCTATCCATTCCTGTTTTAGTTCAAGAAATTGTGCTTCAGGTAACAACGCTTGTTTATACAGACTTTCTACCGACTGTAAGCGTTTTTCTATTAATGGCACGGTTTGCTTAAGTTGCTCTACTTTAGCTTGTGTCGCTTTTGACTCTGACTGTTTTTCTCGCAGGCTCGCCTGAAGCGACTGCTTTTGTGTTTTATATTCGTTATATTGATTTTGCAGTAAATTATATTGTGAGTTTTGAAGTCTGGTTTCCGCTTCCTTCCAGTTCTTTTTATTTTGTTGTGGGGTTTTTTTTATTAACGTCAACAAGGTTTCCAGGCGAATTTGAGAAAATTGAAGCGCATTTAATTGCTGTTGGCTACTGGTTTGATTGGCACTGGTTTCTGTTGCATCTAATTCTATAAGTATGTCTCCCGCTTTTACAGGCTGACCTTCTCTTACATGAATGGCGGTGACGACCGAGATTTCTACTGGTTGAATTATTTTACTGTGACTGGATGGGATAATTTTTCCCTGTGCTGTGGCTACAATATCAATTTCACCGGTAATCGCCCAGATTAGTGTTATTGTAAAAAACAATACGATAAGCCAGGTGATTAAACGACCAATCGGTGATGCGGGTGTTTCCTGTATTTCTAGTACCGCAGGGAGAAAGTCTAAATCGCTTGATTGATGCTTGAATCTAAATTTTTCATAATTCGCTCGTATAATTTTTTTTATTGCATTTAGTATTTTCATTTTTACCTGTTATTCATATCAGATTTAAAGTCACTGGATCCCCTATACAAGCATTAGGGGATGACAGATTATTACGCTAGCAAATTTATGTTTCTTCTTTTACCTCTAGCTTATTTTTATATCGCACTGGATTTTGCGTTTGCTTCCAACTGGCACTTACACCGGTTGATGGTATCTTACCTGAAGATTGCACAGGCTTATTTTGACCCTGCTGATATTTAAGCAATTTGGCATATTGACCATTAAGTTGTATTAAATCAGCATGACTGCCTTGCTCTATAATACGGCCCTGGTCCATCACAATAATTCGATTCGCATTTTGTACCGCGGTTAATCGATGGGCAATAATAAACACCGTGCGGTTCTGACATATTGCTTGCATATTTTGCTGAATAATATTTTCAGACTCATAGTCTAAAGCACTGGTTGCTTCATCAAAAATTAATATTTTAGGATTCGTTACTAATGCCCTTGCAATGGCGATGCGTTGTTTCTGGCCTCCAGACAGATTTGCACCCTGCTCTTCTATTTTTGTATCGTAGCCCTCATTAAGTTGCAGAATAAAGTCATGGGCACCGGCATATTTTGCTGCCTGAATAATCGCATTCATCGGACAACCTGGGTTGGCTAATGCAATGTTATCCCTGACACTGCGGTTAAACAGGAAATTTTCCTGTAGCACTACACCAACATTCTGCCTTAACCAGTTGGTATCAACCATACCTAGATCTACGCCATCAACTAACACTCGCCCGGTTTCTGGCACATATAATCGTTGCAGCAGTTTTGTTAAGGTGCTTTTGCCTGAACCCGACCGCCCAACTATGCCTACAACTTCACCGGGGTTTATTTGCAGACTTACATTATTTAACACCTGTGGATTATCAGGCTTATAACGAAAACTCACATTTTCAAATGTTACATTACCTTTTAATGATGGCAATGTACTACGGTTAGGGTTATATCCTGGCTCGGCTTTAGTATTAAGAATATCCCCAAGTCGTTCGATTGATATGCCTGTTTGCTGGAAGTCCTGCCATAGTTGCACTATTTTTAATACCGGGCCACTGACCCGGCCCGCCAACATATTAAATGCAACGAGCTGGCCGACTGTTAAGGCACCATCAATTACAAGATGCGCACCTTTCCAGATGATTAACACAGTCACTACTTTACTTATTAAACTGGCTATCTGTGAGGCGATGTTATTTAAATTAGTCGACTTAAAAGATGAAGCTACATAACCCGCTAATTGTTTATCCCAGTTACGTTGCATTTGTGGCTCAACCGCCTGGGATTTAATGGTTTCCATGCCACTAATTGATTCAACTAAAAAAGCCTGGTTTTCTGCACCCCGGGCAAATTTATCATTTAGGCGATTACGTAGTACAGGCGTAACCCAGATTGAAAGAAGAATATAAAAAGGAACCGCTGCCAGAACAATGTAGGTTAAGACGGGGCTGTAGTAATACATTACTGCGATAAATATAAAACTGAAAGAAACATCTATCACCAGGGTTAATGCGGAACCGGTAATAAAATTTCGAATATTTTCCAGCTCTCGTACCCTGGCAACACTGTCACCCACACGACGAGATTCAAAATAACTTAAGGGTAGCGCCATTAAATGTTTAAATAATTTAGCACCCAGGGCAACATCAATTCTATTAGTGGTGTGTGAAAATAAATAAGTGCGCAAACCACCCAAAACAACTTCGAATAAAATAACCACGACGATGCCAAAGGTTAAAACATCGAGTGTTGTAAACCCCTTATGGACGAGCACCTTATCCATAACCACCTGAAAAAACAACGGTGTCACTAAAGCGAATATTTGCAGGAAGCACGAAGCCAGTAACACTTCACCCAATAGTTTTTTGTGTTTGATAATTGCGGGTATAAACCATTTAAAACCAAATTTCTGATTTTCAGTTAAAACACTGGCACGTTGTGTAATTAGAATGAGTTCGCCTGACCAGGCCTGTTGAAGGGTTTCTAGGGGCAGAGTTTGTGGGTGTTGTTCAAGTGGATCTTGAATTAATACCTTATCATCGGCCTGTTTTGCGATTATAAAATAATGCCCATCGACATGTCTGGCAATTGCGGGCAGGTGAACTGTTGAGAGTTTCTGCACATCACGCTTAACAGACCTGACTTTAAGGCCCATTGATTTACCGGCAAGCAGTAATTCCTGATCTGTAAATTTCTCGCCGGGTACGGCAAATTGATGGGCTAACTGTTTTTCATCAGCGGCCAACTCATAATATCTGGCCATAATAACCAGACACGCAAGCCCTGTATCCAGCTTCTCTGCTGTATCGTTCATATGCCGCATTTCCCTTAATCCATGCTAACGAACTATTTTATAATCATTTGTATACCGTCTTATTTTAAGAAGCGGTATTTATTTGTATGCTTTTTATGTTGTTCCGAGTATATTTTTATTAGTTTCAAATGGCAACAATTTTAATAGAGTAATTGGAGTTGAAATCTTTTTGACAATTATCAATCTTCAAAGATCGACATTTTTACCTTGTTATTCTTAACGACAATTTATCAGGACAAATTTAGTAGCTACTTTTAGAGGACACATCAAACTTTAATTTAATGTGTAGGGTGTATCAAGCGCAGCGGATCCACCCATTTCACTGACAGATTCTGGTGGATCCGCTTCGCTTGATCCACCCTACCAATCGATTATTAGGTAGTTTGCGCACCCTGACCCTGAATGGGAAAGAATCAGCTTTTGACAAATGGCTTTTTACTTTTTACTATTTTCAATCTCAAGCTTGCGAATATCCTTCGCCAGCTTATCAAGAATACTGTTAACAAACGCATGACTCTTATCCGAACCAAACATTTTTGCCAACGTTATGGCTTCACTAATAACCACTTTGTAAGGAACATCAATACAGTTTTTTAATTCGTAACTTGAAAGCCTGAGTATTGATTGCTCGATTGGATCTAGCTCACTTTCTTTACGGTCACTGTATTTTACAATCAGCTCATCGAGTGCGGTTATTTCTGTTGGCACTTCGTGTAACAGTTTATGGAAATAATCGGTGTCGACTTTTTCCATATTTTGTTCCTGGTGAAACTGCTCTTCTATTTCAGCCAGATCATTGCCCGACATAGACCATTGATACAAAGCCTGGGTGGCTTTTTTACGGGCATTGCTACGGCCTTTTGCAAGCGATACCGACATTAAGCAATCTTCTTTAACAGGTTAACCATTTCAAGTGCGCTAATGGCAGCTTCGGCACCTTTGTTACCGGCTTTTGTGCCTGCGCGTTCTATCGCCTGTTCAATTGTGTTGGTTGTTAACACGCCGTTGATTACCGGAACATTATTATCCAGGGAAACAGTGGCCATGCCTTTTGAGGCTTCACCCGCTACAAAATCAAAGTGCGGAGTGGAGCCACGAATAACCGCACCCAAACCAATAATGGCATCGTATTTGTCGCTTTGGGCCAGGTGTTGAATGGCCAGTGGCATTTCATAGGCGCCGGGTACTTTTACAATCGTAATATTTGATTCGGCAACACCGTGACGTTTTAGCGCATCTATTGCACCACTTTCAAGGCTATCTACGATAAAGCTATTAAAACGAGCGCTAACGATTACGAAGCTGCCTTCTGAGTATTGTAGTTCGCCTTCTAGTATTTTTATTTCTGACATTGTTTTCTCTTTTATACTTTAATATTAATTTAATATCTTTATTACTTAATTAAAACATCAAGTTTTCGTCATTCCCGAATGCTTGTATCGAGAATGACTGGCAATTTATGTTACTGAAACAGATGTGGTGTAACGAAAAATGAAATTATATCCTATTCATCACCTGTAATATAATCTACAACCTCAAGACCAAAACCAGCCAGGCCATGAATACGTTTTGGTGCGGAAAGCAAGCGCATTTTATGCACACTTAAGTCCATTAAAATTTGCGCACCAATACCATGCGTTCTTAACTCTTCTGGTAAATCACTTAATTCTCTGTGCTCTTCTGTATGATCTAACATCCATTGCACAATTCGACGTGAAGATTCTGGCTCACGTAATATTACTATAACACCGGGTTCATCTGCACCGGCGATGGCTTTCATTGCATCGCGTAAGGGCCAGCCACATTTTTTGCTGGATGCCAGCACATCACACATGGTATTTTCCATATGTACGCGTACGCGTACTGGTTTTTTAGGATCAATTTCACCTTTTACCAACGCCAGATGCAGGTCATTTCCAATTGCATCCTGATAGGCATATAAACGAAAATGACCAAACTCATTGGGGAAATCACTCTCCGCAACACGCTCAACGGTTTTTTCATTTTGTATGCGGTAACGAATTAAATCTTCGATAGTGCCAATTTTAAGATCATGCTCTTTGGCAAATGCTTCCAGGTCGGGACGACGCGCCATGGTGCCATCATCATTTAAAATTTCAACGATAACCGCAGCCGGTTCAAAGCCAGCAAGGCGCGCTAAATCACAACCCGCTTCCGTATGTCCCGCTCGATTTAACACACCACCGGGTTGCGCTTTTAAGGGGAAAACATGTCCCGGCTGAACAATATCCTGTGAACTGGCACCTTCCGCAACCGCAGCCTGCACCGTAATCGCTCTATCCGCAGCTGAAATACCTGTGGTTACCCCTTCTGCTGCCTCAATGCTAACCGTGAAGTTCGTACCGTGCATATCATCAGTGTTATCAACCATCTGTGGTAAACGTAATTGACGACAACGTTCTTCACTTAAAGTTAAACAAATCAGGCCACGACCATAACGGGCCATGAAGTTAATGTCGTCTGCTGTACAGGTAGATGCTGCCATTAACAGATCACCCTCGTTTTCACGATCTTCATCATCCATAATGACGACCATTTTGCCCTGCTTTATATCTTCAACTATTTCTTCTATATTATTCAATTGCATAGGATATGTTCTTAATGTAGTTTCACTTTATAAAACCATTCTCGGCGAGAAGGTTTCTGGTTATTTCTGTTGCTGATCCTGAGCTTAATTCAGCTTCACTTTGTGCTGCACTGTCACCCAGAACCAGGCGTTCAAGGTAGCGTGCAACCAGATCAACTTCCAGGTTCACTTCAGAGCCAGACTGATAACCACCCATTATAGTTTCCTGTAAGGTATGAGGCACTATATTTAACTCAAACTGACAACCATCGACTTTATTAACCGTAAGGCTGACCCCATCGACAGTAATTGAGCCTTTCATTGCTATATATTTTGCCAGTGATACAGGTGCTTCAATTATAAATCGCACCGAGCGACCATCATCATAACGATCGATCACCATGCCTAAACCATCCACGTGACCACTCACCATGTGACCACCTAAACGCGTCTGCAAAGTTAGGGCTTTTTCAAGATTTACCGTGCTACCTTCTTTTAACTGTTTTAACGAAGTAAGGGATAAAGTTTCTCCAGATACATCAGCACAATAAGCATCATCTCTTATCTCAATCGCCGTGAGACACACGCCGTTCATGGCAATGCTATCACCCAGCTGTACATCAGCCATATCCAGTTTACCGGTTTGAATCCAGAAACGGGCATCACCGCCCTTTTCCTCAATGGCTTCAATTTTACCTAATGATTCTATGATGCCAGTAAACATTATTCTTCCAGTTCAATAACTTGCAGGCTTATCGGTAAACCCGATGCCGTATTAAATTCACAACCCGCTTCAACCCCCGCACGGGCAATTTCTTCAGCCGTATCTAAACGTTCATAAAGTGCATGCATGGCACCTAACGCAAATTCAGAGCCAGAGCCAATGGCCCAGAACTTATGATACTCACTCACTTCACGTAATGAATACACCCCAAAGATACCCTTATTATTGCAGATTAACGCGTCAATATGAGTGGCTTCGTAGGGGTCATCTTCTTCATCTTTTGAATTAAGAAAATAATTTTCTTTTAATATCGGATGCAGTGAACGGAAGGTTTCGAAAATGCCCAGGCGTGAATTAAAGTCTATTTCAATTTTGTCTTCGGCCAGTACCGACTCCATCACCAACGCATGGGCAGCACTGCCTACAATGCCAAAATAGCCCTCTTTATAGGCCTGTATTTTATCATACTCACGATCATAGGCCGCACCCATTCTCAGGTCACCAAAGGTGGTTAAACTGTCTGCTGCTATACAGACTTTGCCGTTTTTTCTGACCACGACTATTGTGGACATAAATCTCTCTCTTAACTATTTAATTAACTATTTTTCGTCATACGAGAAACAAACATTCTGAAATGACGATATTACAAATACCAAACTTAATACTTCGGCAAAGCGGTTACCCGCCAATCCTTACCTATTGGGCGTATTTCTTTAATTTCAAGGTCTATGCGCTCAGACATTTTTTGCAAGCCCGGTAAGTGGAACAGACCTTTCGCCGAATCACCCATGATATGCGGCGCTATATATACCACAATTTCATCTACCAGTTGTTGCGCTAACAAAGCACCACACAATTCACTGCCTGCTTCTACGTGCACTTCATTGGCCTGATGCTCCATTACCAGATACTTCAGTACGGCCTGTAAATCAACCTTAGTGTCTTTTTCTGGCAGGGTAATCACGTGCTTAGCTCGCTGAGCACTAAAAACCAGTGTTTGCCCATTTTGTTTAAAAATTTTGCTATCTACACCAACTCTTAACCGACTATCAATTATTGCGCGTATGGGTTGGTGGGCTTCACCTTGCGTACCCAGCTCTTTCGCACTCATACGAACATTCATTGACGGATCATCAGCCAGCACAGTTCCGCTACCAGTTAAAACCACAGAACTTCTGGCACGTAATTTCTGCACATCGGCCCGAGCGTGTTCCCCGGTAATCCATTTACTTTCTCCCGAAGCCATAGCGGTTCGACCATCAAGGCTCATGGCAAGCTTAACCCGTACATAGGGCATTCCGGTTTTCATACGTTTTACAAAGCCCGGGTTTATTGCTTCTGCTTCGGCCTGCATCAAATCACTTTCAATACTGATGCCAGCCTGCTGACATTTTTCGAGCCCCTTACCTGCCACTAACGGGTTTGGGTCCTGCATAGCACACACTACCCTGCTCACACCTGCTGCTATTAAGGCATCCGCACATGGCGGGGTTTTGCCATGATGACTACAGGGCTCAAGGCTGACATAAGCGGTGGCACCCCTGGCCTTTTCACCCGCCTGATTTATCGCATGAATTTCCGCATGTGGGCCACCGGCTTGCTGATGATAACCTTCACCAACAATTTCATTATTCAGGACAATTACGCAACCCACACGGGGGTTGGGTTGTGTGGTGTATAGGCCTTTTTTAGCAAGTTGAAGCGTTCTTGACAGGTATTGGTGATCTAGTGCACTTTGGGTCATGTAGATTAAAAGAGGGGCCTTACCCGATCCGCTTAAATTTATAATTACCTGGTAACTGTTGAGCTTACCCTATTGTTGTTCCAGTTTTTCAATGGTCTTACGAAACGCATCCACATCTTCAAAACTTAAATATACCGATGCAAAACGAATATAGGCCACATGATCCAAAGCCTGCAACTCTTCCATCACCCAGTCCCCAATGGTTCGAGCATTAACTTCCCGTTCACCCTGTGAGAGTAATTTGTGTTTTATGTGGCTAATACTCTCTTCTATTTTATCAACACTGACCGGGCGTTTTTCTAATGCTTTAGTGAAGCCTGAACGTAGCTTTGACTCATCATAAGTTTGACGCGTACCATCCTGTTTTATGATGCGGGGTAAATTTAGTTCCGCAGTTTCATAGGTGGTAAAACGCTCATTACACTCCACACACTCTCGGCGGCGACGAACCTGATCACCGTCGCCTCCGAGGCGGGAGTCGACGACGCGAGTATCGGGCGCTTTACAAAATGGACAGTGCATAAAAAAGCCGTAAGTCGTTAGTCATAAGTATTAAGTCCAGAGCGGACAAGGCTTACGCCTTGTACACAGGAAGTTTGGCACATATTGCTGAAACTTTATCCTGGATACCTTTAATCAGATTTTCATCTTCCATATTTTCAATAACATCACACATCCAGCCAGCCAAATCGACTGACTGTTGTTCGTTAAATCCGCGGGTTGTTAACGCGGGTGTACCCACCCTGATACCTGAAGTTACGAAGGGTGATTGTGGATCGTTTGGAACTGAGTTTTTATTTACCGTTATGTGGGCTTTACCCAGAGCATTTTCAACATCTTTACCGGTTAAACCTGCTTTGATAAAACTCACCAGAAAAAGGTGATTCTCTGTACCATTTGAAACCACATCATAACCACGATCCATAAAGACCTTAGCCATAGCCTGGGCGTTTTTAACCACCTGCTTCTGATATTCTACATATTCAGGTTCCATTGCTTCTTTAAAGGCGACAGCTTTTGCTGCTATCACGTGCATCAATGGGCCACCCTGTGAACCGGGAAAAATAGCTGAATTAAATTTTTTGGTGATTTCTTCGTTCTCTTTCGCAAGAATTAAACCACCTCTTGGGCCGCGTAATGTTTTATGTGTTGTAGATGTCACAACATCCGCAATGGGCACAGGATTAGGGTAAATTCCAGCTGCTACCAGACCAGCTACGTGCGCCATATCAACGAAAAGATAGGCACCTACTTCATCGGCTATATCGCGAAATTTCTGCCAGTCCATAATTTTTGAATAGGCTGAAAAACCGGCAATAATCATTTTAGGCTTATGCTCACGGGCAAGCTCAGCCACCTGCTCGTAGTCGACCTCACCGGTTTCCTCTTTTAGGCCATATTGAACCGCATTGTAGATTTTGCCAGAGAAACTGACTTTTGAACCGTGGGTCAAATGACCACCATGTGCCAGACTCATACCCAGAACCGTATCCCCCGGCTGACATAATGCCATATAAACCGCTGCATTTGCCTGTGATCCAGAATGGGGCTGTACGTTTGCGTAATCAGCACCAAAGAGTTTTTTAGCTCGGTCAATGGCTAACTGCTCAGCCTTATCAACATACTCACAACCACCGTAATAACGTTTTGCGGGATAACCTTCCGCATATTTATTAGTCAGTGCAGAGCCCTGGGCCTGCATTACACGTGGGCTGGTATAGTTTTCAGATGCAATTAACTCTATGTGATCTTCCTGACGTTGCGTCTCTTCATTAATAGCTGACATTAATTCATCGTCATAACCCTGAATGGTCATATCTGCTGAAAACATACTTTAGATTCTCCGATTGTGCCGAAATTGGGTAAATGAAGGCTATGTGCCTTAAACCTGGAAAAATCAGTTGACCGCGTATTTATAATGCAACCTTCTGCTTATCATCAATAAAGTGACTGCACATTTTTTGAATTCACTGTGCACATCAAGAGTTTACACTCTAAACGCACTTTCAACTGATTATTCTAGGTTAAAGCCACTTAGCATAGCTTATATAGGGGATTGAGGCCAGTAGAGATACAATATATAGGTGATATAAACCAATGTTTTAGTAATAACATCGAGTCGCGACCATTTATTTAGGCTTTTTTAAAATCAGGAAAAACAATAAAGGCCTGGAGACTATTCTGTGGTTTCAGTAGCCGGCATAGAAATCACCCCCTGTGAGGGCACAGGCTTGTAACCAGAATTTGTTGCTGGTTTTAATTTAAGTGGATTTCCGACAGTGACTGGAATTGAAAATGTCCGTGCCTGTGCTTTGCCATTAATCATTAGTAAAGCTTTTATATCAATAAAATATCGACCATCCTGCAGTGCGGTTACAGGAACAACAATTTTATTATTTGTATTTTTAGATACTACAAATTGATAATCTAACTGAGAAATACCCAGCTGCAAGCCATTCTCATGTTTAATATTGACCCGTAATGAATCAGCCTGTACCCGAGTTTTAAAATTTAATTCCAGCTCAAAAGTTTCACCCGCCTGTAATGTTTTAGGGCGATTATAGTTTAACTCTATGCCCGCATGGGGCTTTATATAAACCTGATCATGTTTAGTAGAAATTTGTTGTGACTCATCCTGCACTGAACTTTCATTTGGTGATGACATACCATAACTAAAAAAAGCGCCTGTTAATATTGTTACTAGTGTAAGTAATTTATTCATTATATTATCTATATTTTAGCTGTATGCAGATTAAGTACGGGTAATTGCAAAACAGGTTTCATTGGGAGAGCCGCCATTCGGATTATAATCTTCCTGAGAATAACTTTGAAATTCTACAATCTCCAGCACATATACGGTTCCGGCAACCAAGTTGACTGAAAAAGTTTCCGTATTATTACTTTCTGATTCACCTGAACCAATTAACTGCCCCTTAGAAGTTATATACATATCCGGGTCAGATGAAGCAAGGCCCGTTACTTTTACTGCCGTAAAAATATAATTTGAACTTGCTGGAACGGTAAACTGCATAAAGCGAGACACACCCAGACCATTAAAGCCCCCATTTTCACCTGTAACACATATTGAAGCAGGAAATGAAGTTTGGAATAGGGGTAATTGATTGGTTAACCCCGGGTTTAATGTTCTTCCACTACCTACATCATCTGTAATAGGATTAATAGAATGACTGTTTTGTAATAATGAATCAATGTTAGACGCATCATCTGGGTTCAAAATTTTATATGGATTCATAAAACCAAATAAACTGGTTACCGCCGTTGTTTCAGGAATATTTTCTGTCATAACGGTATATATTGATGAAAAACCCAGATCAATTACATCATCATTAGCCCCATCATAAAAATCATATAACGCAGACTGTACTGAACATTCACTAAACCAGCCCCTGTTCGAGCCACAATTATTCGACTCTATATCAAAACTAAATCCATCAACCGGGCCCTGAGAATCCCTATACAAAGTATCACCGGTTACCATAGCAGAAAAAGCATTACCAAAGCCTTCACTAAAGGCAACACGAATATCTAAAATATCACCACTACCATGAGAGCCCCCTATCGAATCATCCCTTGAAAATACATCTTGAAAATAATGCCCCCACTCATGGGCAATAACGTGTTGATCAAATTCATCTGAATCGTTAGACCGACCTAACACAAAGATAGTGTTATTTGCGTAATATGTACCATTTGTACTATCTGCATTCCACTTTACATCCAGGGATGGAAATTGAATATTGGGATTTACACTGAGTACGAGCTGCATAGCTTGATAGATAGTATCCAGGATTGCAAAAGGCGAAGCGACTCGTGTTGTTGTGTAATCCACACCATCCCAGCCTGAACTCGCATTCAGGTTTCTTGTTAAATTAGTTGCACCTGAATCAAAGGGGCTACCATCCATAGTAAAAATGAGTTTAGTCGCACTGGCTTCGTCACTCACTGAAACATTCCACGAAGGCGTCCCTATTTTAGAAAGTTGTGCCTTGACGCGAATGAAAACACCGGTCGTGTCACCGGGTAAAGATAAACTATAGTTTCCACTTTCATCTGTCTGGCTTGCCGCCATAATGCCATTACAAATAACTTCAACAACCGCACCCCTTACCGGTTGTTGACTCACATTATTAAAGTCCAGGCCACCAAATGTCTTTAATGGCACACGGTCAAACGTAACTGAGCCACTCACAATTACATTAGCACCTTTGCCTAAGGTACAGCCTGTGGAAGTATTGGTATCATCCTTGTCCGGTTCCGAACTACTGCTACAAGCCTGTAGTAGAAAAAAACACATTAATGCAGATAAGCCAGGTAGATAATTCGTTTTCAAAATAAACAATTTAATTAGTCCAGTTTAATTTTATTGTAATTCACAACTAGCAAGTGTTTTGTGATGTAATCAAGTATAATTCAGCAACATTAAATCATCTGACAAGATAAATACACTAAAAATCCTATGGCACAGTATATTTACACAATGAATGACGTGGGCAAAATTGTCCCACCCAAAAAAGAACTGCTTAAACACATTAACCTAAACTTTTTCCCCGGCGCTAAAATTGGTGTCCTCGGCTATAACGGTTCTGGCAAATCAACCTTGCTACGCATTATGGCCGGGGTTGATACAGATATTATCGGTGAGGCTCGCCCCCAACCCGGTATTAATATTGGTTTTTTACAGCAGGAACCTGAACTGGATGAAAGTAAGGACGTACGAGGCAATGTTGAAGATGGTCTCAAAGTTGTAAAAGAAGCACAGGCCAGGCTTGAAGTTGTTTATGCCGCCTACGCTGAGCCCGAAGCAGATTTTGATGCCCTGGCAGCTGAACAGGCCAAACTCGAAAACATTATTCAGGTAGCCGATGCACATAACCTGGATCATAAACTGGAGATTGCAGCGGATGCACTTCGCCTGCCCCCATGGGATGCGAATGTCAGTAAACTTTCTGGTGGTGAACGGCGCCGTGTGGCTCTTTGCCGTTTATTACTGTCTGCCCCGGACATGCTCATTCTAGACGAACCAACTAACCATCTCGATGCTGAATCAGTTGCCTGGCTGGAACGGTTTCTGGCTAATTTTAGCGGCACTGTGGTTGCAGTAACCCATGATCGTTACTTCCTGGATAATGTCGCCGGCTGGATCCTGGAACTGGACCGTGGCCACGGGATTCCCTGGGAAGGTAATTATTCTTCATGGTTAGAACAAAAAGAAAACCGCCTGGAGCAGGAAGAGAAGAAAGAAGCCGGCAGGCAAAAGGCCATTAAAGCCGAGCTGGAATGGGTTCGCTCAAATGCCAAAGGTCGACATGCCAAGAGTAAGGCACGTTTATCACGTTTTGAAGAATTACAGTCAGACGATTTTCAAAAGCGCAGTGAAACAAGATCACTTTATATTCCACCGGGCCCCAGACTAGGTGACCAGGTAGTTGAAGCCATCAATATCAGCAAAAGCTTTGGTGACCGCCTGTTATATGAAAATGTTAACTTCAATCTGCCCAGGGGCGGCATTGTTGGCATTATTGGTCCAAACGGTGCGGGTAAATCAACCCTGTTTAATATGATTACCGGTTCTGAAAAGCCTGACTCCGGTGAATTTCGCATTGGAGACTCGGTTGAAATTGCTTATGTAGACCAAAGTCGTGACTCTTTAAACGATGATAATACCGTGTGGCAGGAAATTTCAGAGGGTCTGGATAATATTGAAGTGGGTCGATACACAACCTCCTCCCGAGCTTATGTAGGCCATTTCAATTTTAAAGGTGAAGATCAGCAGAAACATATTAAAAACTTATCCGGTGGTGAACGCAACCGGGTGCACCTTGCCAAGCTAATGAAAAAAGGCGGCAACCTGCTATTACTGGATGAGCCCACTAATGACCTGGATGTGGAAACCCTGCGTGCACTGGAAGAGGCCATACTCAACTTCCCCGGTTGTGCAGTCGTTATATCTCACGATCGCTGGTTCCTGGATCGAATTGCGACACATATACTGGCGTTTGAAGGCGACTCACAGGTAACCTGGTTTGAAGGTAATTACTCAGATTATGAGGAGGACCGTAAACGCCGATTAGGTGATGATGCGGTGAACCCACATCGGATTAAATATAAACCACTAAAGTAGCCCTACTCTAAAATCAAAAGCTGTTTTCCGCAAATAAAAAAATACTTTAGTAGTATGTAGTGCGCCATAGGCGCACATACAAACCATTCACGTATATTTGCGTTCATTTGCAGTAAATTTTTTGCTTTTTACCCATACCCGACTATTCTTTATTTAAACAGCATAAAAAAGAGCCGCATTGCAAAACTACAACACCCGAACATCATCACCTTATATGAAATGGATGAGCACCTGGGCATCCCCTACCTGGTTTGTGAATATGTTGATGGTGTCACACTAACTGGCTACCTCAAAAAAAGGCTCATTAAATGTAAACGATACCACTAATATTTTCACCCCTATTTTAAATGCTATGGCCTATGCGCATAAACGTGGCGTAATACACGGCGATTGAAACCCCAATAATGTATTAATTACCCCACAGAATAAACTACGTTTAATGGGTTTTGCTATAAGCACTTTATTAAGCCAACTCAATAATAAAAACAATGATGAGGATATCAAGCAAACATTTAGCCTCCCCTGAACAGGGTGAGAATAATAAACTAACGGCTACTTCAGACTTATTTTCACCTGGTTTAATTTTATATGAAATAGCCACTAGAAAAAAAGCGTTTGATGCGGATAACAACAAAAAAATGAAGGCGAAACGAATAGCACTCTTCAATTTTTTATTATGGCGTATGGAGCATAAAAAAGACTTTCCAACCATGCCCCATCAGGTTGTTGAAATCAGTCAAAAAGCTAAAGCATCAGGAGATACATCCGCAGCAGAAGCTGTGAATTTGATCCCTGGGTGGTGTCGAAAAAATTATGCTAAAAAATTTTTACTTGTTTACCCCTTCGCTGTAAAAAATATTCCTGTTGGATTGTTATACATAGATTATATTTTTCCCATCACAGCTGCAGATGAAAACCACCTCGAACCGGTTAAGACTTTGCGTAATCAAGTTGTTCTGGCTATTTGTCAGGCTTGAAATTGTGTTATAAAGCAAAAGATTTCTTTCAATCAAATAAAACACCTGTACCACTCAGTCCACAATAACCATTCGGGTTTTTAGCCAGATATTGTTGATGGTATTCTTCAGCGTAATAAAACTCACCCGCTTCAATTATTTCAGTGGTTATATCAGCCATGTTTTTATTAGATAATTTTTTTTGATACTGCAATAGAACCGATTCAGCTAGCTGCTTTTGTTGGAATGAAAAATAGTAAATACCTGATCGATATTGCGTACCTTTGTCATTCCCTTGCTGCATGCCCTGCGTTGGATTATGACTTTCAAAAAATAACTTCACTAACTTCTCGTAACTACAAATAGTCTCGTCAAACACAACCAGTACGACCTCATTATGCCCCGTCATACCAGAACACACTTCCTGATAAGTTGGATTTTTTGTAGAGCCTGCCCCATATCCAACTGCTGTTGTGTAAACCCCCTGTTGCTGCCAGAACATTTTTTCAGCACCCCAGAAACACCCTAAACCAAATACAGCTTTTGATAAATGCTGTGGAAAAGGCTCAGTTAACATGTGTCCATTTACAAAATGTGCTTCAGGCACTTGCATGGCTTGTTCACGACCAGGCAGTGCTTCACCTACAGTTGGAATAGACATTTTATCTCTAAGTGGTAACATTCAGGAAAACCTTTTATATTGATTTAGAATATACTTCATGATAATAAAAAAAAGATCAAAATAACCATGTAAAAAACAATTTTATTCAGGTTTTTTTCGAATAAACCAATCCTGTTTTGCCTCATTGATATAAGAAAAAAACTGATAAAAATAATTTATGAAACAATATTACCTTTTTTGGATTAACAGATTTTCCAACAATTTAACTGAAAGGTTAAAGGCAAAATAAAATATGCCACGAAACAAAGACATAACCAAACAGCCAGGCCTTCTATTTTATTCATATTAATCAACCAATTAGCATTTACATGAGTTTAAATTTGCTTAATAGTTCATCTGAAAAATTTATTCTCGAAATACCTAACAAAGAAACATTTAAATTAGAAAATTAGTGTTCTCTTAATTTACCCCCCCCTAACCTGTTTGAAGCATTTATCATGTAATAAAAAAAGCATATACTTTATGTAGCCATTCGTATTACTAAAATAAGGCTTTATGAATTAACCATTTTTTTGTGTAGTTATCAGAAAACTGTGCTTTAATATATAACTATAGTTAAAAGCGATTAATTAAGTTTTCGTAATTAAACAAATTTTAACTAGCTTATAAAAAAATTGAACCTTAATAACATATGCAAGAGGCCAGGCATGAATGACTCTGTCGACATACAACCAGCAACTGATCGCCGAGCGCGAACAAGAAAAGAAATTAAACAACTTATAACTGAACGCAATGAAGTTTTAGCACTTTATGTCAGCCTGGCAGGATGTGATGGCGATAAAATAACATCAGCAGATAGTATTGATATAGATACGCTTCAGGAATTTTGCCAATTACTCATTGATTATATTGCTACTGGGCACTTTGAATTATACAGCCGCATTTCTGAGGGAAAAGAGAGACGTAGTGAAATTATTAAACTTGCTAATACCATTTATCCACGCATTGAAAAGACAACGACATTAGCAGTTGAGTTTAACGACACCTACGATAGTGGAAGTAAGTTCACAGTAGAGCTTAAGAATAAACTACCAGAGCAGCTATCACAACTGGGTGAAGAATTAGCAACTCGTATTGAACTTGAAGACAAACTTATTAATATTTTACTAACACCTACAGCAGAAACCGAAGTAGTATTACAATAACCGTACATTTTTGTAGGGACTTCCATTTGGTCGCCCTACACTATCTCTGCCATAAATCTCATTAACCTATAATCAATCTTACTGTGGCTTTATTATAAAACAGTGATGTATTTTAGGGTTACGTTTAAAATCCTCAGGAATAGTAGACGCAGTAATATTTTCAACGACATACTTCTCCATTAGTGATTTATCTAACTTGAATTTTTTAAAATTATTTGAAAAAATAATTTCTCCACCCACTGCCAGTAGGTTCATAGCAGACTCAATTAAAGCTAAATGATCTTTTTGCACATCAAATAAAACATCCATAGATTTGGAATTAGAAAATGTAGGTGGATCGATAAAAATCCATTTATATTTTTGATTATTGCGATTAGCTATGACCAACCATTGCAGGCAATCTGCCTTAATAAATTTATGCTTATCACTTAATAGATTATTACTCTTGAAGTTACGTTCTGACCATTTCAGGTAGGTATTCGACATATCTACACTGGTGGTATTTACACCAGCGGCTGCAGCATAAACTGAGAAAGCAGATGTATAAGAAAATAAATTCAGAAACTCACCTTTAGTCGGTGAATTTTTGATTTTATTAAACATATATTGCCTGGTTTCACGATGATCTAAAAACAGACCTGTATCAAGATAATCATTCAAATTAACATGAAACTTAAGACCATTTTCTTCAACTATAAACTCATGATGCGCATTGCCCTGCTTTTCATATTGAGACAGGCCTTTCTGCTGACGACGTGTTTTAACAATAATTTTATTTTTTTCTACACCTAGCACTTCAGGAATAACGTCAACTAAAAGGTCAAAACGCTGTTTGGCCTTATTGATTTCTATCATTGAAGGTGCCTGATATTCCTGCACATGAACCCAGTCAGCATAGACATCAATGGCAGCAGCATATTCTGGTAGGTCGGCTGAATAAAGTCTATATGCCTGTATTTTATTTTTTCTGGCCCAACGCCCTATATGCTTATAATTTTTCTTTAAGCGATTTGAAATTGCTGAACGTTGTTCAGAATATTTAGCATCTTTTTCCTGCTTTTTTTCCGCTGATAGTGCAGGACGTATCTGATACTGGAGTAATTTACATTTAATAGCTCCGTTAAAAAAACTATTAGTTCTATGCGCACGTAAACCGATATGTTTTATGAGATCATCATTCGCGGTAAACAGGGCAATTTTCCAGTCAGGAAAATGGTCACGCCAACAGACACCCATTTCAGAATAAAGATGTGCCAGCTCCTGCTTTTCACCTAAACGCTCACCATAGGGAGGGTTCACTACCACCATACCTGGCCTGATATTATCTGCATTCTGCTTCATTAACTCACAGCTTTCAGAAAAACTTTTGTGTTCAAGCGAAATAAGATCCTGCAGTCCAGCTGAATGGATATTTTGCCTGGCGGTGGCAACAGAATATTTATCCGCATCATATCCGGTAAAGGTATTATTGATATCTGAAAAAGCTTTTACTGATTGTTTAGCTTTGTTTAATAATTTTTTCCAGCTATCCGCCTCATGCCCTTTCCAGTTTAAAAAACCATAAAATTTACGTCTTAAACCCGGTGCGATATTTAAACTCATCATTGCCGCTTCAATCAAAAAAGTGGCAGAACCGCACATAGGGTCTAACAAATCTAGAACCTTATCAGTTGTCCAGCCGGTTCTCATTAAAATTGCAGCGGCCAGATTTTCTTTAAGCGGCGCCTGAACACTGGAAATTCTATAGCCTCGTTTATGTAATGGCTCACCTGATAAATCAATACTTATATCTGCCTGATCATGATCTATATGTACATTAATTCGTACATCAGGCTGTTCTCTATCAACAGAGGGACGCGATTCATACAGCTCATTAAACTGATCGACAACCGCATCTTTCGTTCTCAAAGAAGCATAATGTGAATTGGTTATTTGAGATCGGTTCAATGTACAGTTTACCGCTAGCGTACCATCCATATTTATATGTTGTGGCCAGTTAATGGTTTGTACACCTTTATATAATGCATCATCAGACGCCGCTTCAAAGGTTTTTAACTTTAAAAATACGCGGCTGGCGAGTCTTGACCATAAACACACTTTATAAGCCTGTTCTAACGACCCCGTAAAACTGACACCAGAATATTCCTGCTTAGCCGTTTCAATTTCAAGTTCATTAAGTTCTTTTAGCAATAAGTCCTCAAATCCTTTTGAGCAGGTTGCAAAAAATGTGCTGTTATCGTTCATTTATGAAGCCAGTAAAGAGTGAATTTTCTGTAAATCTTCAGGTGTATCTATTCCCGGCCCGGGTAATTTTACAGCCTGTTGAATATGAATTTTATGTCCGTGATACATCGCACGTAACTGTTCCAGTTTCTCGATGCTTTCAAGCTCACAATGAGACATATGATTATATGCATTTAAAAAAGCAACACGATAGGCATACATACCTAAATGCCGCTGGTAGTGTGAGATATTAACGTCTACCGAATCACGATGGTAAGGTATTGATGCACGACTAAAGTAAAGTGCATAGCCGTTTATATCAGCGACGACCTTAACAATATTTGGATCATCTATTTCGGAAATGCCAGTTAAAGGCGTACTTAATGTAGCAATTGATGCCTGGGTATTTTTGCGAAGATTTTCAGCAACCTGATGAAGCAATTCAGGTGGTGTTAATGGTTCATCGCCTTGCAAATTTACTACAATCTCATCTTCATCCCATTGCTTTATCTGGCAGACTTCAGCAAGTCTGTCGGTACCGGACACATGTTGATCTGAAGTCATTAAAACCTGATCACAGAATTTTTCGGCGACATCAACAATTCGCTGATCATCCGTTGCTATGACAATGCTGCTGGCAGTGGATTTTTTTGCAACATGGTAAACATGCTCAAGCATAGTTTTGCCATTTATTTCCTGCAGAGGTTTACCCGGAAACCGTGTAGAGGCATATCGGGCTGGAATTACAATATGGTAAGCAGTCATTAGATTTAAAGTTTTCGAGCTTCTTCAATTAGCATAACCGGGATTCCATCCTTTACAGGAAAAGCCAGTTTACAGTTATCACAAACTAACTCTTTACTGCTTTTATCATATGCAAGTTTAGTCTGGCATTCAGGACAGGCCATTATTTCAATCTGTTTTTTTTCCATCTCGTTCTCATTAAGCTTTAATTAAGTAAATCAAATATTTGATCAAGTCTATTCTGTGCTGCTTTAGTTAAGGATATCTCGATTGGTACAGACCAGTGATCTGGTAAATCAAATCGAGTACATTTTATAGCATCTTTTTCAGTCATTAAAACCGTTAAATCATCATTAAAATCCAGGTCAGATTGTTTGTAATAATAATGATCATCGAAAGCATGGGGGATTACATTTATATCGTAGTCCTTTAGCATTTTGAAAAATCGCTGCGGGTTTCCAATACCTGCAACAGCATGTACCGTTTTACCCATAAAAGCATCAAGACTGACCTGACCATCATCTCGACCAACGGGTTTACATCGAGCTGGCTGCATACTAAAGGCAACCTCCTGGTCTGCACCACCATTTAACAAAACCATATCGACATGCTGAAGTCTCGATACACTTTCTCGTAATGGACCCGAGGGAATATAAAAACCATTACCAAACTTTCTTCCCGCATCTACAACAACGATTTCAATATCACGTTGCATAGCATAATGTTGCAGACCATCATCAGATAACACAACATCGCAATTAAACTGCTTCAATAAAAGTTCAATATCCTGCTTTCTATTTGCACCCACTACAACAGGACAGTTGGTTTGCTGAAAAATTAACTGCGGTTCATCTCCTACCTTTCCAGCATCTGTTTGTGCATTAACCACCTGTGGCCAGGTTGTTGCATCACCACCATAACCTCGACTTATCACTCCGGGTTTTCTACCCTGCGCCTTTAACTGTTTAACCAGTTCAATAATAAGGGGTGTTTTACCTGTACCACCGACTGTAATATTACCAATCACAATCACCGGCAAGGGCGCTTTATATGACTTAAAAAACCCTAGTTGATATAAGTGGCTGCGAAACCTGCTTATCAGGCAAAAAAGACCGGACAAAGGAAGTAGCATAATTGATACAGCATTAATACTGTTCCAGTAATAATCAAGGCGCTTCATTTAAACGTTTTTTTCTGGCTCAGAAAATTGAATACTATGTAATGCGCTATAAGCACCGCCTTTAGTTAACAGCTCCTTATGAGTGCCAATCTCTACAATATTACCCTTATCCATCACTACAATTTTATCTGCATTTTCAATCGTAGACAGACGATGGGCGATAACCAGTGTAGTACGATTTTTTGTCAGGGCCTCTAATGCACTTTGAATAATTCTTTCCGATTCCGTATCCAGTGCAGATGTTGCTTCATCCATAATCAGTACCGGGGCGTCTTTATATAACGCACGGGCGATAACCAGTCGCTGACGTTGGCCACCGGATAAAAGCACACCTTTTTCCCCCGTAAGAGACTGCATTCCGTATTCCTGTTTCTCTATAAATTCCATTGCATGGGCAGCAATTGCAGATTCATTTAATTTATTAAAATCAGCATCCTTAACACCATAGGTAATATTGTGCTCGATAGTGTCATTAAACAGTACAATTTCCTGACCAACATAGGCTATATGATGACGCAAATTTTCAATTTTGTAATCATCCAGATTGACACCATCAAGTAATATTTTTCCTTTATAACCACTATAAAGACGAGGAATTAAATTAACCAGAGTTGATTTTCCACTTCCGGATTGGCCCACAAATGCAACGGTTTCACCGGGCTTTATATGTAGATTGATATTTTTTAATACAGGTTTGTCCGGATGAAATTCATAGGCAAAGTTTAAATTTTCAAATACCAGTTCACCCTTAATTTTCTCAGCGGCATAAGACCCTTTATCAGATTCAGCTTTGATATCCATAAAAGCAAATACACTTTCAGCTGCTGCAACGCCTTTTTGAATCACCGCATTAATATTAGTTAAACGTTTTAATGGTGCAAACAACATGGTTGCAGCCGTAATATAAGCCGTAAAAGTACCCGCGGTTAAATTATCTTTCAGGCCTTCCTGTATAGCCACATAAATAATTCCCATTAATGCAAAGGCAACAATAATTTGTAAAATAGCGGTACTTAATGATGTGCTTACCATTAACTTCATATTTTGATGGCGATTATGATTATTATTTTTGTAAAACCGATTCAACTCATATTGTTGACCACCAAATATTTTTACAACCCTCTGCCCCTGCACCGACTCTTCTAACACATGGGTTATCGTGCCCATAGATGACTGAATACGCTTTGAAATAGCCCTGAATCGACGCGAAACCACCGTTACAATTAATGCCATCACAGGGGCAAGCACTAAAAACACACCTGCAAGCATAGGGCTTAAATAAAACATCCAGATAATTAAACTCAGCAGCATTAATGAGTCTTTTATTAAAATAGTTACCGCCGTAGTTGATGCAGTTGCCAGTTGTTCCACATCGTAAATAAAACGTGAAATGGTTTCACCTGTTGATGTATTGTCGTAATAATTATTCGGTAATAACACCAGGCGTTCAAACATTTGGGCCCTGAGTAATTGAATAACTCTACGGCCAATCCAGGTCATACTGTAATCCGCTGCAAAACCCGCAATCGCTCTCACCATAAATACGGTGATAAAAGCATAAGGTAACCACTGTATAATTTCTGGATCTTTGTCGATAAATCCACCATCCAGCATTGGCTCCATTAACGCAGCAAATGCGGGTTGAGACAAAGCCACCAGAATCATGCTGAAAACAGAAAATGCAAACACCCCTTTATTTTGAAAGGTGTAAGACAGTAATCGGCCGTAAGTTATTTTAATGCTAACCTGTTGAGGTTCATTTTGATCAGACTTAACGGGCATAAACTATTTTGAACCACTGGTTTCAAGCGTAGAGATAGACAGGCGAGTTAAGCCAAGTTGCGATGCCGCATCCATTGCCCTCACCACCGCTTGATGCGGTGTTTTTGCATCAGCACGTAAGACAATCGGCATTTCTTTATTATCACCGGCAATTTTAAGCAATGCCAGTTTTAGAGTCTTTAATTGTGTGTTCACCAGCTGGCGATCATTGATGTAGTAACGCCCTTTCACATCAATTCCAATAACAATTTTTTTATTGACTTGTTTTGTTGCCTGAGCAGAAGCTTCGGGCAAATCAATTTTTAACTTTGAAGTTTTTTCAAAAGTGGTGGACACCATAAAAAATATCAACAACAAAAACACCACATCAATCAGTGGTGTTAAGTTTAAATCGATATCTTCCCTTCGCTCTGGTTTGAGGTTCAAGCGGCTTTCCCCGCTTGTTTTTTATCACCGTTAACTGAAGAAACATTTCTATTATTATGTAAGACATCAACCATTTTGATGGCTTCCTCTTCCATTTTCACAACTAACTCATCTATCCGCCCGCGAAAATAACGGTAAAAAATGAGAGAGATGATCGCCACAGACAGGCCCGCAGCGGTAGTAACCAATGCCTGGGAAATTCCTCCCGCGAGGGGTGCTGCATTACTTACACCTCCAGAGCTGGTGATTGCACTAAAGACTTTAATCATTCCGACCACAGTTCCTAACAGGCCTAATAACGGTGAAATAGAAGCGATAGTGCCCAGGGTATTTAAAAATCGCTCCATCTCATGCACCACCTGACGCCCGGCTTCTTCTATAGATTCTTTTATCCGTTCCCGTTCAAGGTGGCGATTGTTCAACCCGGTCGCCAGAATTTTACCCAGTGCTGATTGTTTACCGATTTCTTCGATTTTCGAGCGTTCTAACTGGCCTTCTTTCACCCAGTGCCAGATAGTTGCGACCAGATGATCAGGAATAACTTTTTTCTTCTGTAGAGCCCAGAAGCGTTCAAGGATAATTGCAAAAGCAATAATTGAGCCTGCTATAATGGGAAACATTAACCACCCACCGGCTTTGACCATTTCAAACACGTATATCGCCTCGTTTTAATTTTGGGAAGCTCAGGCTTATATCAGAGCTTCCATTATTTTAATGGCACATAATACGTTATCAGAAGCGATGATTCCAATAATGAGTACTAACTTTTCGATACTGTAGAGGTTCGGCTATTCCAGCAACTGGGCTTGCTGGCAATTTTATCTGAATCATGCCCGAATTAGCTGTATTTAATACTCGGCTACCCAGTTCATGATAACGCTTCATCACCCTGGCCGTGGGGTGACCAAAGCGATTTTTATAAGCCGCGGATACAATTGCCAGCTGTGGCTTCAACTTTGCAAGCCAGGATTTAGAGGAAGAGGTATTGCTCCCATGATGCGGCATAAGCAGCACATTGGCAGTTAACTTTTCAGCTTGATGTTTGAGCATATTTTGCTCAACCTTGAACTCGATATCGCCGGGTAACAGCAAACTGTAATGTTCATTCCACACTTTCAGCACACAGCTGCGATTATTTGATTTTTTATTATTTCGACCCGCGTGTAAAATTTCAAAATTAACCCCATTCCAGATCCAGCTCTGCCCTGCATCACAGGCTTTATCGGGTCTGTTTGCACGAGATTTTTCCTTAACGACTTCATCCTGAGCTAGTAATTGTTGAACATTCATCAATTGCATCACCGAATCAGCTCCCCCCGCATGATCATTATCTCGATGACTTATCATCAATATATCCAGCTGCTGAAGGCCAATATAGTTAAGATAAGGCACCACTACTCTCTGACCAATATCAAACCGCTGACTAAATTTTGCACCGCTGTCGTATAACAAGGCCTTATCTTTTGTTTGCACCAGCACCGACAGGCCCTGCCCCACATCCAGCACATCAACCCAAAAGGCCCCCTGTTGTGGCCTCGGATATTGAAATAACAACATGGGCAGTAGCAGAATCAGCCCCGAATAACGCAACGGAAACCCTTTTGGCATCAGTAAAAGCACCACCCCAAACAATGCAAGTACACTATGCCCGACTGGAATTGAGGAGGGCTGCCAACTGGAAAGGGGAAATTGAGCAAACCACGCTAGTAAAGCCCAGACAAATGAAAGCAACTCACTGGCCTGGGTAAATAGCCAGAGGCTATATTCCATTGAGAATAAACTCATTAAACTTGCTAGCAAGGCGATGGGCACAACAAAAATTCCCACCAGGGGAATAACGATCATATTGGCCAGGGGTGAAACTAACGAACCCTGCTGAAATAATATTAGACTCAGGGGCAGCATCCCAAGCGCAATTAACCATTGAATGCGCACGCCCTGCAACCAGGCTTTAATTTTAGTCTGCTGACCCGCTACCCGTGAACCTGATACCAGGGCAATAATTAACACCGCCAGAAATGATAACCAGAAACCCGCTGATAAAGCACTAACCGGGTTAATCATCAGCACTGCAATTAAAGCCAGAGATAAGGTGTTTAAACTAAAGGCGGGGCGTTTAATAAAAATTGCCAGCATCAACACTAACAACATGATAAAAGCCCGCTGGGTTGGCACACTAAAACCGGCGAGCAAGGCATAGAACCCTGCCACGATTAGACTTGCTAAAGCTGCAACCTGTGGGGCACTAACATGCCTGCATAAAAAAGCGGGCACAAACCGGCGCACCATTAAAAACACCAGCCCCGCTACCAGACCAATATGTAAACCGGAGATAGCCATTAAATGGCTAGTGCCAGTTTGCCTTAAAACCTGCCATTGCTGACTATTTATTGCTGATTTATGGCCGATAGTTAACGCCTGTAAAAGCCCCTGAAATTCAGGCTCTGGCAACTTAGATAACACCGTTAGCAGGTTTTGCCTAATTAAATCAATCCCCCAGTCCGCAATGTGCGTTTTCTGGTTCTCTTCACTTTTTCTAATGTACCCTGTGGCATGTATTCCCTGTTGATATAACCACTTCTCATAGTCGAACCCTCCAGGGTTTTGCATTCCATGGGGTGGCTTTATTCTCACCTGAAAACGCCAGTGCTCGCCACTCTGAATTTCATCTTTATAGTAATACCAGCTTAGCCTGAGACTAGATGGCATCGAAGCTTTTAGTAACCGGTTGTTTTCTCCATTGACAGAAAGATAATGACTAACCTCAAAATTAAACCTTACAGATTTATCACTATAATCGGGCAAGCCCTTAACTTCGCCCTCAACTATGACATCCTGTCCGACGAGTTGCTGGGGTAATTTATGCTGCAAATACACGTGTGCAAACAACAATGCCCATAAATAACCCGTGAATAAGGCAAACAGGATACGATATCGGGCCAGACGATAAAACAACCACAGACACAGAGGGAAAAACATAATAATTTCTGAACTCGTCCAGAGAGGACTATGCAGGTCAGGTTGCAACTGTAAAAAACAGACACCCGCTAAGAATGATAATGCAATCCCAGGCAAAGATGAGTCCGTATTAACCTTCCCTGTTTCAGGCATGAGTAAAATATCCTTATCATTTGATCTGTCTGTTATAATTTAAACTTTATATGTAATCTTGCCAAGTACCTGACCCCAAGATAATAATTAATCCTAATTTAATAACCGAATCATGCCAAAAAAGTTTTTACGTAAATATCTGCCCGACCCGCATAAAATCACCCAATCTAAATCTTTGCGCATATTTGGCAAATTTATACATGAACCTAACTTGTGGCACATGAACCGAAAATCAGTTTCGGTGGCCTTTCTGGTCGGCCTGTTTTTTATGTGGGTACCCCTGCCATCTCAAATGATCCTCGCCGCCGGTGCGGCCATTATACTGAGGTGTAACTTACCCATATCCGTGGCACTGGTCTGGATTACCAACCCCATAACCATGCCGCCGATGTTCTATGCCGCCTATGCAATGGGTAACTGGATACTCGGACAACCACCCAGTCACATTGAATTTGAAGCCTCATTCGACTGGATAGCACAACAGATGGAAGTTATCTGGCAACCATTTTTACTTGGCTGTTTCACACTTGGCGTGGTCAGTGCCATAAGTGGTTTTATTGGCATACGCCTGTTATGGCGCTTACACATTGTTAGCTATTTAAAAAATAAAAAACAACGTTACCTGGATAACAATGACAACCAGGAGCCATAAATGAAAGAAATATGGAAACCCCATGCAACAGTCGCAACAATTATTGAGCGTGACAAGCGTTTTTTAATGGTTGAAGAAGTGGCAAATGGAAAAACGGTTTATAATCAACCGGCCGGGCATCTCGACCCTCGAGAAAGCCTGGTTGAAGCCGCGATAAGAGAAACACAGGAGGAAACAGCATGGCGCTTTACACCTGAGTACATCAGTGGTATTTATCGATGGGATCAACCCAACACAGGTAAATGTTTCCTGCGTGTTGCTTTTGTTGGAAGCTGCGATGAACATATTGAAAACCAGCCACTGGATAAAGGCATAATCCGCGCCCTTTGGTTATCACATAAAGAACTTATCGAAAAAACAGATAAATTACGCAGCCCTTTAGTTTTGCGTTGTATTGACGATTACCTTGCGGGTAAAAAATATCCCCTGGAATTACTCACAGATATCAAATAATGGATATCAAATAATGCAATCACATCGACAAAATTTAGTGCTCTTTTTACTGGCATTGTTATTTATTAGCAGCAAAAGTTTTGCGGGGCCATTGGTTAAATTGTGTCTTGATGATAACTGTAAAAAACCCCTCAGGATTAATATCACTGATACTTGCTGGAGCAATGTAAAAGAAACTTTCTCCTCACCTTTCCCTACAGATAAAGATGAACAGGACAATATCGCCAACGCCATCGGACTAATTGAATCTGACATTTACCAGACACTCGCCAGCAAATTGCCTGGAGCTGATAAAGCCGAAGATTTATATGATGATAACAGCAACAAAAATAATTACAGAAATATTAAAACCTATATTGGTATTTTACTCGACAATTATTTAATCAACCGTCACTTTATGCGCAAGACCATCACAATACAAAACTGGACAGGATTTGAAAAAAATGCCCTGTTATTGCAATCGCTAACAGACTCAAAAATTTATACTTTGCAGTTAGATACTTCTCACCTGGGGGCATCACCGGTTATTAGTAACTATAAACAAACTTCAGGCATCAACACGGACCTCAACCCGACAAATAACAAAAAAAGCAGCCAGGACATTGAATAAACCATTAGTTAAAAACCAGCGCGTTATTGTAGGTATGTCCGGTGGTGTCGATTCCTCAGTCGCTGCACTTCGTTTAATAGAACAGGGCTATCAGGTTGAAGGTCTGTTTATGAAGAACTGGGAACAGGATGATGAGGATGATTATTGTGCTGCAGCAGAAGACCTGATTGACGCCCAACAAGTATGTGATAAATTAAAAATCAAACTTCATAGTGTTAACTTTTCAGATCAGTACTGGGACCGAGTATTCAAACATTTTCTCAATGAATACCGTGCGGGTAGAACGCCGAACCCGGATATACTATGTAACAAAGAAATTAAGTTTAAAGCTTTCTTAGACTACGCACTTCAGCTTGGTGCAGACTATATTGCGACTGGTCATTATGTACAACGTGGTGAAAAAAATAACCAGTACCTGTTGTTAAAAGGCCTTGATGACAACAAGGACCAAAGCTATTTTTTATACACCCTTAATCAAAAACAATTAAAACACAGCCTTTTCCCCGTGGGCAATATTGAAAAACCCGAAGTTCGTAAAATTGCAGAAAATGCGGCTTTTATTACCCATAACAAGAAAGACAGCACAGGCATTTGTTTTATAGGGGAACGAAAATTCAAATATTTTTTACAGCGTTTTATCCCCGCCCAGCCAGGTAAAATTAAAACACTACAAGGTCAGGTAGTTGGCAAACACCATGGTCTCATGTATTACACACTGGGCCAACGAAAAGGCCTGGGCATCGGGGGTGTTAAAAATGCAACTGAGGATCCATGGTTCAGCGTAAGAAAAGATCTTGATAATAATGTTTTATACGTAGCACAAGGCGATGACTCAGCATTATACCATACGCACTTAATCGCTTCACAACTGTGCTGGGTAAGTGGTGAAATGCCTGAGCTTCCCTATACCTGTAAAGCTAAAGTTCGTTACAGACAGGATGATCAAATCTGCATTATTGAAAATTGTGAAAATAAATCCGTTACGGTCAGCTTTAAAGACGCACAACGTGCAATCACACCTGGACAATCCATTGTTTTTTATCAGGATAATGTTTGCTTAGGTGGCGGTGTAATTGATAATATGTATAATTAAAAAAATAATACTATGACGCTAAAATATAAAATTTAATAATTTGATGTAGGGTGAGTCAAACGAAGTGGATTCGCTGTGCTTGATCCACCCTGCTTTTTTCTGTTCAACACAAATAAAAATCAATAATGCAACACACTCAACAAGATAGAACACTCGCACTCGCTGGAATATATCAAGCAGCAATTTTGGTAAAGGAAGTCGCCAACACGGGTAATATCGCAGATGCACAATTAGCTTCGATGTTAGAAACCCTGTTCCATTTTGATGCAAAAAATGTAATGGATGTTTACGGTGACACCTCCACTATTAAAAAAGGCTTAACTGTATTACATGAGCAGTTATCTGGAAATAAGGAAAATATTGATTTAGACATTACCCGCTACGCCATTAATATTTTACATCTTGAAAAAAAATTACGAAAAACACCTGAGATGATGGAAACGTTGGGTAGAAAACTGGAAGAAACTCAAAGTAAAGTGAGTTATTTTCACATAAGCCATGAAAACATAGTGGCGAACCTTGCTGATATTTACCAGCAAAACATCAGCCCCATAGGCCCCAAGATTATCGTTCAGGGTGAGCAAGCATATTTATCACAGGCAAAAAATGCAAATAAAGTACGCGCCCTGCTGTTCGCCGGAATCCGCTCAGCAGTGCTCTGGCATCAATGCGGGGGCAGCCGCTGGCAACTATTGTTTTCAAGAAAAAAATACACTGATAGCGCAACTGAACTTTTGAAATAATCCTCTGACTTATCCGCTCAGTTCAATACTGACCCTGAGTTATATTAGTAACGTCTAAACATTTTCACAACCTTATCTTTATAAAATCGCTTTATTCTTTTGCTGAAAACTTCAATCCCTGTTTTACGATAATACTTCTTATCTTCATCACTCATCAAATCCATTTGCTTATGGTATTTATGCCGAGCCCAGGCATTAAAATCAAACTGCCTGGCTAGTTTATATAAATACTGATTAAGCCAGTGAAAACCTTTTTTTCTGTATATCGACACACCAAAGTCAATAAACTTAGGTTCATTATCATAGGTAATCATTAAATTTTCTGATCGTTTTAAATCAAAATGCGCTACCTGCCTTTTATGCATTTCTTTTATGGCAGCAAATAGTTTTACATAAAATTCAGAATCAGGCTCTGGGCGTCTTTGTCGAATTGTTTGACCTTCAATAAACTGGATTACCAGAAATTCATCATTAGCCATGCCATAACAAACTGGCACCGCGTCCATTCCCTGAAGTTTCTGATATATTCGATATTCGTGGCGCAGTAGAGCTAAATTAATTGGGCGGGTAAGAAAATTACCCAGGGGTGCTTTAATAACCAGCTTATGATTATGCTCATTAAACAGCAGAGTTTTTCCCTGGTAACCTGCTGATAATGACATTACACCTGAATCCAGATGATCCTTCACCCAGCGGGTCAAATCAGGTTCTGAAATCCAGTCCAGATTGTGCAACATTTATTTAGCTTATATAAAGCAAATACATACAGCCAATCAAATACGCAACAATGACCGGTTCAGCATTTTGCATCAGGCTCTTTTTGAAGGACCATGCACTTTTCACACTGCCGGCCTTAACGCCAAAGGTGGGTATTAGCGCATGAATATTTTTAGACCATTGCTCCCATTCTTCGCCGAAAATTCCACGTAATTTATTGTCTTCATATGAGATTGTGGGCGGGTAATAAAACCACAGTAATGCCGCCATTAGCACGAATGACCACCATTGAGTCGAGGCGATAGAAAAACCAACCAACAGCAGGATATTACCCACATACAGAGGGTGGCGAACATAAGCATAAGGGCCATTTGTTGCAAGCTCTTTATTCTTCATCACATAGCCTGATGCCCACATGCGAACGGCCTCACCAATTGTGGCAATCACACCACCAACAATAAATAGCATGGGTTCATATGAGCCAAGCAGGCTCACCAGTAACACAAAAACAACCGCAAACCATTGACGTGATTGCTCATGGTAGCGAAGTGTTAGAATCAGTTTTTCCAGACCTGTAGCGTCTGAGACCTTATCGGCACGTGACATGGTTTACCTTTGACTGTCATTGAAAGCGCCGGTATTTTATAACATTGTGATATTGATTGATACGCTCGAATACCATCTGTTCAAGAATTGGGCAGTGATTGGCGAAATTTGCCTCAACATTCGGGTCAATACCCGTGCCTGACTGGTATACAGCGCTATCCGTAGGAAAAGAATTAGCCATGTTTCATCACAGGAGCAGGTTCTATGGCAACGCATTCTACTCAATTGAGGATATTTTTTAGAATTGACTTAACATGAACCATGCCTTTATCAACAATATCCTGCATATCATCATGTTCAATTTTTGTAGTACCAGCACACCCAGCAGCCCAATTGACTACCAGTGCACAACAGGTATATTCAATATCTATTTCCCTCGCAAGTGCAGCTTCCGGCATACCGGTCATACCGACTATATCGGCCCCATCCCGTTTTAACCTGTTAATTTCTGCGGCGGTTTCCAGACGTGGCCCCTGGGTGGCTGCATAAGTTCCGCCATCAACCGCATTTTCTGCAACTAAAAGTAATTGCTGGCGAAGCTCGGCTGAATAAGGTTCGGTAAAATCGATATGTGTCACTTTCTCCTGATCATCTTCAAAATAAGTATGCTTTCGTGCATAGGTATAATCAATAATCTGATCTGGAATCACAATTGTTTCCGGTGGCATTTTTTCGCTAATCCCGCCAACAGCTGCAACAGCTATAATTTTTTTAACACCACATTCTTTTAATGCCCAGAGGTTAGCCCGGTAGTTGACTTTATGAGGTGGAATATTATGCTCAACCCCATGACGCGCTAAAAAGATTACGGGCTTATTTTTATCAGTAACAGCAAGTAAAATTTCAGATGAGGGTTCACCCCATCGAGTAATTAGTTTACGTCGTTCAATTTCTTTAAAACCATCAAGTTCATATAAACCTGTGCCACCGATAATAGCAATGTCCGCCGCAAAGTTGTTTTCATTCATTTAATTATTACCTGATTTTTCACTTACCGCGTAAATGCCATTTAAATTTCGATGATAACCTTTATAGTCCATGCCAAACCCGAATACGTAACGATCATCAACGCTCATACCAACAAAATCACTTTTAATTGAAGCTTTAGGTCTGGGATGATTTTTCTCAACAAGAACTGCAGTATATACGTTAGTGGCATTTTCTGATTTACAATACTCTAAAACAGCTTTCAGCGTATGCCCCTCATCAAAAATATCATCTATAATTAGCAGGGTTCTATTTTGTAGTGAATTCTGTGGTTTTACTTTCCATTTTAATTCGCTTCCTGACGTTTCATTTCGATAACGTGTTGCATGCAAATAATCAACTTCAACAGGAAAAGTTAAACGCGTAATTAACTGACCACTTAAAATTAAACCTCCATTCATAACGGGTAAGACGATAATCGGATCTGGAATATTTAAAAACTTGTTATTTAATTGTTCAGCAAGTTGATCAATGGTTTGTTGAATTTGCTCGGCAGTATAAATTAAATCTGCATTCTCTAAAATTTTTTTTGCATGTGAAAAATTTTTCATATTAATATGTAAATGTTACTACACTGTCATCCATTGATTCATTAATAATATAAGCGCCACCAACTGTCTCATCTACTTCAGGAATAATATTATCTCCCCAAAATTTTAATGCCGGGGTACACACTTTAAACACCACACCCGCACTTCTGGCCTGCTTAATATGATCATAAACACTTTTACTATCGTCCTCTTTTAACAATAAATTTTCAGCTTCTCCTTTAATTGCCAACTGGCCTGCCTGCCCTGTAAACAACACTTCAACCTCATATCCCATTGCAGAGGCCACGGTTGCCTGAAGCAAGGGGGGTAAGATTTCTGCAGGTCGAGTTATATCAACATTAGCAATAACAACGAGTAATTTATCAGCCATTAACCTGGCTCTCCTATTGCCTGTGTGGATTGCAGATGAAGAGTTGATGTCGGGTAAGCGAATTCAGCACCATTTTTCTCAATAATCTCAATAATATTTAATAGCACATCCTGTTTTATTTCATGAAATTGAATCCAGTCAGTTGTTTTGGTAAAAGTATAGATAAAAAAATCGAGTGATGACGCAGCAAAACTATTAAAATTGACTATTAAAGTCTGATCATTATCAATATCAGGATGATTTCTTAACATTGTTTTTACCTGATCTATAATAGTCCCCATTTTATTAGCATCTTCATATCGAATACCCATGGTTTCTTTAATTCGACGATTCGTCATTCTAGATGGGTTTTCAACGGAAATATTATTAAAAATTGAATTTGGTACATAAAGTGGGCGTTTATCAAATGTGCAAATGCGTGTTAGGCGCCAGCCAATATTTTCGACTGTACCTTCTATTGATTTATCATCTGAACGGATCCAGTCACCCACTTTAAATGGACGATCTAAATATATCATCAGTCCACCAAAAAAATTAGCCAAAAGGTCTTTTGCTGCAAAACCAATTGCTATGCCGCCTACTCCACCAAATGCAAGTATACCAGAGATACTATAACCCAGTGTTTGTAGCAAGATTAAACCACCGGTTATAAAAACAGATATTCGAACCAGTTTACCGATTGCATGAACTGTATGTTTATCAAAATCTCGTTCACCGTCTTCAACCTGAAGCTGAATAAAAATATCTTCAGTACCCTTGATTAATTTTAATATAAAGAGTATGAGAATAGAAACCACGCCAATGTCGCGCACTGGATCAATTACATCGAAAATTGCGGCTTGACTCTGCTGCTTAACAATTTCTGCCGCAAACAAAATACCAAGCAACCATATCAGATAACTTAGGGGGCGACCCGCTGCACCGATGAGTAAATCATCCCAGGGATTTTTTGTATTAGTGAGCTTATTATGTAAACGCAAAAAAACACGTTTTTGAAAAAAACTGATAATGAGCGTTACAAATACAGTTATGAAAACCTGTGTAATCCAGATTGATTCTTTATCAAAATGTAACTGACTTAATAACGCTTGTAAAAATTCCATAACTATTATTTCAATACTTTAAATTTTATATATACCTAAATATTTAAAAAGCCTAAAACAGGAAGAACAAAGTATAATTGGACTTCTGTAAATTTTTTTAAGCCTGTTAAACATCTAATTCCAGATTCGGCCCATCACCCAGTTGTTGAATTTTTCCAACTACGGTTTTCCACTTCTTTGTAGCCATTAATTGCTGGCGATTTACTTCCCCTCGACCATGCATTCTAATTAAACGCATTTGAGATGCAGGATTAGTATAACCTTCTAACGATACTAATACCTCTTGCGCTGCTTCAGAGTGATTACAGACCAGCACCATATCGCAGCCTGCAGTTAATGCCTTATCTGCTCGTGCTACAAAATTTCCAGCAATGCCGGCAGCTTCCATACTCAGATCATCACTGAAAATAACGCCCTGAAAATTTAATCGCTGACGCAGGATTTGTTGCAACCAGATGTGCGAATAACCTGCCGGCTTATCATCTACAGCCGGGTATACAACATGCGCAGGCATAATCGCTGCAAGACCAAAATGTATCATTCTTTCAAATGGAATCACATCTTCCATCATAATATCATTGAGCGAACGTCTATCAACAGGATGTGCTGTATGGGAATCTTCCTTAACCGAACCATGTCCTGGAAAATGTTTACCTGTGGCTGACATACCTGCCTGGAGCATACCTGACATATATTCATGTGCCAACTCAGAAATTATCTCAGGTTTTGAATGATAGGCACGATCACCTATAACCCCACTTAAACCAATACCAATATCCAGCACCGGTGCAAAGCTCATATCTATACCAACTGCGCGGCATTCTGCAGCCATTAACCAACCACATTCATGGGTAAATTGTTTGGCCTGTTTTTTATTCTGGGCGTAGATCTCTCCATAGCTTGAGGCCGGTGGAATATGCGTAAATCCCTCACGAAATCGCTGCACTCGCCCCCCCTCATGATCAACTGCAACTAATAAATGCGGGGTACGTAAGCCGTGTATTTCCTGAATCAATGCCGTTATTTGCTCAGGTGACTCATAATTACGAGTAAACAGAATAACACCACCGGTTTGAGGATGGAGTAACATTTCACGTTCTACCGCTGTTATCGATGTTCCGACGAGGTCAAGCATGACCGGGCCAAGCGACATTTTGTTTCCTTATATCTAAAATCTTATGGCATATTGTAGATTGCAACTAAGCCAAGGCGCAAAATCTAATAGTCCTGATAAAATGCAATGCTCTCTACTGAATTAGCTCATTATACAACACTAAATCCACTACAATGAGTCTTTGTTGACATGAAAAACAGGGCTAGCTTAAGGATCACAATAGCAAATCAGGAATAATTTTTTATACAATTAATTCCGCAAAAAGCTAATACGGTTTCCAGATGACGGCCAAAATCAGTAAATCCATGACCTCCCCCTTCTTCAACTATTGAGGGTACTGGTGCATACAGTTCCAGCGCCTGATTATAATCAAGCACTTCATCACCGGTTTGTAACAACAGCAGGTAACGGTCTGGTTTGGTTATTTCATTCACTTTATATTTTCTTAACTGATTTACATGTTCCATTGTCAGCAAGTATTCTTCACCCGTATAAATATTTCGGTTATACCCTAAATAGTCCTCAAATAACTCATAAGGTTTAACCGATGGATTTATCAGAACAACTCGGCTCTCAAACTGCTCAGCCAGCCAGGTTGCATAATATCCACCCAACGAACTGCCAATGAAGCATAGAGGGCGCAAACTCTTGTGAGCGTGATATTTATGCACTAGTTTAAGTAACTGATCCATGGCAATAACGGGATCAAAAGACAGTGCAGGAATCTCCAGCACATCGGGCATATTTATTTTGTCCGCGTAGGATTTAAGCAAACTTGCTTTATAAGACTCCGGCGAACTGTTAAACCCATGAATATAAATCAGCATATTTAATTCTGTTTTAAAAAAGTCATATCGGCCTTCTCCCGAAAATCAGATGCGCTTTCTTAAACTGGAGTTATCAACTTCAGATTGTCAAAAAATAATCATCTTCAAGCAGTATATAAGATAATTTTTAATTGTCTCTAGTAAGGTGCTGATTTTTACGAATATATGTGAATATTTTGATAATTAACACGATTAATCCAAAAGTTTTAAAGAAATGTTGCTTATTTGACTAAAAAGTATGAATAATATTGCCTGGACAGGGTATATCTCTTTTAGCTAATCACCTTAATATTGGTAGTGTTAATGTCATTAGAGCATGTGCTTAGCAAGCTTAAACAGGGGTTTATTTTAGTATCAACAAAATTACTAAAAGATTAAAATCAACAGGATTATAGCTATCCTGGAACATTCAATTTAATCCCTTTTTTGCAACAGACAAACCGAATGCACCGCAATCCCCTCTTCCCTACCAATAAAACCTGACTTTTCAGTGGTGGTCGCTTTCACATTAATTTGTGCTAAATCTGAACACAGATCATCCGCTAAATTGTCCCTCATAAGTTCTATGTGAGCTGCCATCTTAGGTGCCTGAGCAATTATAGTGGCATCTAAATTGGCCAGTTTAAAACCCTGATCAATCACCCGTTTGTAAACCTGTTTTAGCAAACCCCGACTATTAGCGCCTTTATAAGCACTATCCGTATCAGGAAAATGATGACCTATATCACCCAGTGCCATTGCACCAAGTAAGGCATCACAAACCGCATGAATTAATACATCACCATCCGAATGTGCTTTAAACTGGCTGTGATATGGAATTTTAACGCCACCTAAAATGACGTAACTCCCAGGCTCAAAAGTATGAACATCATAACCGTGGCCAATTCTAAGTACTGGTATCATCAGTCTCTCTCTAGTATGAAGGTGGTCCAGGCAATGCGCCACCCTATTTAATAACTATTGTGTATGCAAACCATAAAGTTGTTTATATACACCATCACGCTGCACCATTTCTTCATGCACACCTTCATCTATTACCTGGCCATCTTCAAAAACATACACCCTGTCAGCCTGTTTAACGGCACTCAAACGATGGGCAATAATAAGGGTTGTACGATTTTTTAAAAACTTTTGCATGGCCATATGTAACTTAGATTCGGTTTCAGTATCCAGTGCTGATGTGGCCTCATCAAAAATAACCACTTTAGGCTGGGATAGCACTAATCGTGCAACCGCCAGACGCTGGCGCTGACCGCCGGATAACCTGACACCATTTCTACCCACTATAGTATCAAGCTTATTGGGTAGTTCATCTACTGTTGTTTTTAACTGAGCTACTTCAAGCGCATTCCATAACTCTTCATCTTTGTATTCTTTACCCAAACTTATATTATTACGAACCGTATCATTAAATAATGCCGGATGCTGTAATACAGTAGCAACATTATCGCGCACCACATCTAAGCCAATTTCAGTTACATCTACACCACCGAAATACAATTCCCCCTTAGATGGTGTATACATACCTAATAACATTTGCACCAGGGTAGATTTACCACCACCACTCGCCCCCACCAATGCCACCTTCTCACCCGCTTTAATATCCAGAGACAAACCATTTAAAATAGGCTCACCCTGGATATAACTAAAATGAAGATTTTCAACACGCAAGCCAACGGTCTGATTATTTTTAAACGGGTTATGGATATGTGCATACTGAGGCTCAATATCAAGTTTCAATAAATTATTTAATCGGCTAATAGCCGCATTAGCCGAGTAATAACTATATTGAATATTAAGTATTTCCTGCACCGGTCCCATCATAAACCACAGGTAGGCATAAACCGCAAACATTTGACCAATAGATAAATCTGAAAAAATAACCATTAACATGCTAACGGCACGAAAAACTTCAAACCCCATTAAAAAAACAAAAAATGAAACTCTATTCGCCGCATCACTTTTCCAGCTAAACGATGAGGAGTGGGTTTTAATACCACGCGCCTTATCTATAACCCGTTGTATATAATGACGCTCTCGATTGGCTGCACGAATTTGATGTATTCCATCCAGAGTTTCACTTAATGATTCCTGAAATAACTCAAATGCAGAATTTTCACGACTTTTTAAATGCTTTACACGACGCCCTAAAACGGTAGTAAAATAAATAACCACCGGGTTCATGATCAATATAAATAATGCCAGCTGCCAGTGTATCCATAATAAAATAACCGCAACCCCAACAACGGATAAAACCGCTACAACAAACTTACTCAGTGCACTGCCTATAAAAGTATCAATTGCCTCTACATCGGTCACCAGGTGTGATGCCACCGTACCACTTCCCAGGGTTTCATACTCTGACATTGAAACTAACTGAAGTTTTTGTAACAATTTTAAGCGTATTAAATAGGTGATTTCTTTAGCGATTTGTGTAAATTTAAAAGTTTGCCAAACCGCCAGCATCATTGAGAATAAACGTAAAACCATAGTAAGCAACATGATGGTTACAATATAAAACCCGGGCCCCCACCAGTTTTCAGGAAAAACAGAGTTCATACCTTCAATTAGAAAACCCGGTTTATTTAATAATACTTCATCAACAAGTAATGGCATTAACATAGGGACTGGTGCACTTAATACGGCTGCAATAATAGCAATTAAGTTTGCCTGTATTAAGCTATTTTTGTATGCTCTGGCTGTTTTAAATATTTGCGACCAGCTAATACGGCCTGTTTGAATCTGTTTACTCATAGATGAATAATACAACATCGTTACGATTTGAGTATAGTTTTTTACCTATACAAAACTCAGATAAAGACACAATAGACTTCTAGAAAAAGAAAACGCAAAAGCCTGGTTTGTGCGCCGGTGACGCACTACACAATAATACTTTTGCTTTTTATATCTGACCCGAAGCTTTCAAATCCAGATAGGTATTGGTCAGCGACAGTGCCAGCTCTTGCGGTAATACATCCAGTGTATTAACCCCACTGTTACGTAAGCGTTGTACCAGCAAATCACGCTTTGACTGATACCCATGGATAGAAGCTATCGTGAGAGCATCCTGTAAATTAACGACTGGTTTCTCAAGATGATCAATTAAGACCTGCTCCTGTAAACTGGCTACCACCACTTTATGGTATTTTTTTAGTAAATGCACAGCGGCGGTCAAATCATCACAGTCATCATCACGTAAATTGGTAAGAATTAGCACTAAAGATCGTTTACGCTGGCGAATAATAAGATCACGCGCACCAGAAGAATAATCCGGTGCATATGACCCCGGTTGCAAATCATAAATACCGTTTAGCAATGAATGTATATTGGCCACACCCTTAACCGGTTTAATCCAACGCGGATCCTGATGACTAAAAGTTGAAATTCCTATTGAATCACCCTGTCTTAATGACACATATGACAACAATAATAAGGCATTTAAACCATGATCAAAATGTGACAGGTCACCATCCTGGGCCAACATTCGGTGACCGCAATCCATCATCACGATTATTTGTTGATCCCGTTCATCCTGATACTCCCGGGCAATCATTTTTCTCATACGTGATGAGGCTTTCCAGTCAATTTGTTTAATACTGTCGCCGTCCCTGAATTCACGTAACTGATGAAAATCCATACCCTGGCCACGGCGACGATGTTTTAAAATTCCCATCATACTTAAATGATTTTCAGTGGCTAATAATGCATATTCAATTACCGGTGCATAATTCGGATAAACACGGGCTTCATCAATTACAGGTAGCAAGTGTTTATAGCGCCAAAGAGAAAACGGTGATAATAACTGGCACTCTGTCAGCTTCAGTTTTAACACACCCCGTTGCAGGGGTTTTAAATGATAAGTTAATTCTGCAATTTCATTTTTATCTAAAAGCAAGCGCCTGGGCATGCCAACAACTTCAGTTTCCTCCGGGAAGTGATCATACACATCAACAATTATATTAACCTGACTAATATTTTTTACTGATAATTTTACCTCCTGTGTTACCCCAACAGATAATGAACTGTGAAGAGTTCGTTCTATAACCGGTGCAGGTATTTTAAACATCCGCCATAGATCAAAACCGGATAGTAGAAACAACGCGCTAGCTGCAATAATCCAGAATTGTGCTAATTCTGACCATATACTGGAAATCAGGCCAAACAGAGTCAGTGCGACACTTAGTTGTATCAGGCGAATATCTGGTTTGAATTTAATAATTTTCATATTTAACAAACAGAGAGCTTTATACGAACAGAATAGCTAAATTCATTTTCGAGGTGCCGACACTTTTTCTAATAATGCACTAATTATCCTGTCAGAATCCATACCTTCTAACTCCATTTCTGGAGATAAAATTATACGATGCCGTAGTACGGGTAAAGCAACCTGTTTAACATCATCCGGTGTGACAAAATCACGCCCCTGCATAAATGCATAGGCGCGGGCACAGCGCACAATTGCAATCCCTCCACGTGGCCCAGCTCCATTTGATATACCTGGCCAGTCACGGGTTTTTCTGACAATTGACACAGCATAATTTGAAACCACCTCATCAACAGAAACATCTGTCACCTGTTTTTGCAGGCGTACAATATCATCCGGTTCAAATTTCTGGGATACCTCATTAATTGAAAACTGATCACCTACCTGATTAGTTGTAACCGCTTTTACCATTCTGTGTTCTTCATCACGTTTCGAGTAATCAATTTTTATCTTTATAATAAATCGGTCAAGTTGAGCTTCGGGTAATGGATAGGTTCCCTCCTGTTCAATCGGGTTTTGTGTTGCCATAACCAGATAAGGTTCAGGCACAGGCATAGCTTTACCTTCAAGTGTTACCTGATGCTCTTGCATAACTTCTAATAATGCAGACTGTGTTTTAGCCGGCGCTCTATTTATTTCATCCGCTAATAACAGGTTTGTAAAAACGGGACCACGGCGAATTCGAAATTTATTTGCTTCATTATCAAACATTATATGACCCGTAATGTCGCTGGGCATTAAATCGGGAGTGAATTGTATACGCGCATATTCTCCATGAATTGACTTAGCTAGTAAACGCACCAGTAATGTTTTACCCAAACCTGGTACACCTTCAATTAATACATGCCCCGCTGCAAGTAAAGCCATCAGCACCTGATCTACAACATCGTTCTGACCTATAAACACACTGTTAATTTGTTGCTTTAATTGTTGAATAAGCTGCAAGTCAGATGAACTCTTACTACTTTGTTGGCCCTGATCTTCTTGGCTCATAAACTTTTCCTCAATTTTTCAAGTATTTTAATTTTATTTGTAAAATCATTAACCTGTTCGATTCTGCTATCAAACAGGGCTCTTTCAATTACCAAAGATTCTAGTTGGCTTATTTCTGCAAGATGCGATATCTGATCCTGCTTGCTTAAATTTGACCACTCCGGATATGTTAGTTTTACCCGATGGCTTAGCTGTTTTCGAACAGCTATTAATAATCTATAATAATGTCCCTGTCTCCAGTGATAATTACCAGAAGCTGTAAGGTGATCTAAAAACTGTCTTCTTACTGGCTGGTGTACATTAATTAAAGGACCAAATCGTGGTATTAACATCCATAAAATGATTATCACCAGCAGCAAAAATGACAACATGAATGTGCTGGCATTTTTCCATAACCATTGCCAAAGAGACATTTGATCATCGAAGAGTGAATAATAAAAAACACCCGCATCACCAGATAGCAACTGATCATTCGCTAAAGACAACAAAAATGCAGCATGATCATAAGCATCAATATATCTGTTTCTAAATAACCTCATATCACTTAGTAAAGTAAGTCTGCCATTGCCCCTTTTTATTTGTAAAGCATGAGTTCTGTCATCATCGTCTATTGACCAGATAATTTCTGAGTTAAATTCAGACGTAGTAGAAATCATCAGATAATCATCAAAGTCTGCCTGCCAGAAATCATCTTCATCTTCGATAGCTATATTTACCGGTTCTTCCAACTGTAATGAATTTTCATTGAGCGCCTGTCTTTCTATAAATAACCCCAATTCTTCTAAAATATGATCGCGGCTGCTTATTTTACTTTCAGCATCTACCTGTGCGGTAATTATTAAATGCCCACCTTGATCTACCCACTGGAGCAATTCATCAGATCGTCGACTATCAAATGCAAGTCGTACATTGGGTATCAATAAAGTATCATAGGAGTTTAACTGTATTTGATTATCCGTGAATAATTTAATTTTTTCTGCTTTCTGGCCCATTCGCCGTAGAAAAAATTCAGCCGCGAGATATGGGTTAGTAACCGCTTCTCCCTGATAACCCTTGTCCTCTTTCACCATACGATATTCAAGCACTGAATAAAGCCATGCCGCAAGCCCTGTAATTACTAAGACTAAAACACCATAGCTTATTAAATTAGAATTACTTTTATTTCCAGTAAGCTGCATTAGTCGGAGGCCTTATCACTAGCAAAATACTGATTCCAGTCTTTACATGTTTTATTAAAAGTAAGGTCATCCGGTAAACTATGGGCATAGGCAATACTGACCCAGCTATCTGTTAAATTTTTAAAACACTTAATACGTTGTTCAACATATGAGATCTCACTTATTTCGCTAGCATTTACAGAATCTTGCATATACTTTTTCTGAAAACTTAACTCAATTTGGCGAATACAATCCTGTTCTGTAGCACCTGGTGGCAATTCAAATCGGTACTTTTTAAATAACGCAACCAGCGAACCCCGGTATAACAGACTAACTGCCTCACGATAATGTTTCTGTTTCCACAGCTCCCGTGCAGCAACTTCAATATCATCAGGTAAGCTTTCCTGTCTTATATCAAGGCCAAATAAAGTTTCTGGCACGTCAGGCTCTAACTGTTTAACTCTGTTTCCATGAATTAAATTAAGCCAGTACTCCCGATAATGATATAAATAAAAAGCCACCAACACAGGCACAAACCAGAGCGCTGCCTCAATGAGCATAGTTATAAAATGTATAATTCCACTTAACCATTCAATCTCAGGATTTATATTCAGTTCATCATCTTCTTTATTTTCATCATCCCTGTCCTTAAAGGACCAGACTTTTTCATGTTGAATATTTACAAAGGGTTTATTTGAAATAACATTTGTAATAATTTCTTTAGATTCCTGTATATCTTTTCGTTGGTAAGAAATTTCAGGGCGTTTATCCACAAGCTGAGTCAATTCTACTTCATCAGCAATTACCTGATTAAATAATACATTAAAAAAAATTGAAAAATAAATTAATATATTTTTCCTAATCATGCTCAATTTCCATAGCTGGTTTTTTTCGCTTCATTTTATTCTGGTTTGAATATATCTGATGCTCATCAATTCTTTGCGCTAATTTTTTAAAATCAAGCTCTACGTCCCAGGCTTCTAATTGTGTTCTGCGATTAAGATAAAGCATAAAACCTGAGGCCACATAAAAAGGTTCAAGTACAAAAAGTGTTATGGCATAGACAACAGAGCCAATTACAAACCACTTTGTCAGGTCATTTGGGGCATCTATCATTGAACTAAAAAATTCAGTCGTTGAATCGGGCGCTATAAAAAACAATAAAACATAAAGAGCCATTGCCACAACATACTCAAAATGAATTCCTATAATTGTTAAACCGGTAGAATGCGAGCCAGCAACGCGATGTAAGGACTCCAGCCTTTGTTTACGCTTGGCACCACTTAAACCTTCAAGCAAATTAACCGGCATATTAAATGAACGGGATGGAGATAAACGCCAAAATAAAATAGTTGTTAAAATGCCGGTTTTAAGCCATTTCCCCGCCGAAGAAAAAACATTAGCTGTATTTAAGTATTCACCAAATATCCCCCGACTTAAAATATATAAAATCATACTTTCGTAAACCGGTTTAATACCCCACATAAAGAAACTGGCAAAATACCAGTACCCCTGAAATTCCGCAAAAAGAACAAAAGCCAACACACTAGACATCAGGATAAACCAGGGAAATAAAATAACTGGCCATAACTTTCGCATCACCATTACCCCCAGATCCATCGCCTCCCAGGGTGTACGTTGTCTAAGTGCTATTATAATTTTATCTAATTGCACGTTGGCGACCTGCAAATATAAAGTACGAAAATAGTAGCAGGCCATTTACCAGGCCCACAACATATTTAATTATTGATGGAATATCTGACATGGAAGACCAGTAAGCTTCAATGAATGCGGCAATAACAAACATGATTGCCACACCATACATCATATACACTGCTTCACCTGCACTATCCCTAAGTGATCGTAGACGACTTTTTCGCCCCGGATTAATTATGGAAAAACCCATTTTAAAACCCGCCGCACCGGATAAAACGATAGCAAATAATTCCATTGCACTATGCCCGGATACAAATGGCCAGAAGGTAGATGTATATCCGATATGGGTTAAATACCCGGCAATGCCACCAATAGTTAATCCATTGAAGAGCAAAGTTATAATAGAGCCTATACCAAAGATTAACCCACTAGCAAAAGTTTTCAGGCCTATTCCCGTATTGTTAAATATATAATAACCAAACATCTGAAAATCAGTACCTGAATTCCTTTCTCGACCAATTTTATCCTGTGATGGATCATACATTGATTCCATATTTGCTAATTGCTCACCGGAAATTACCGTATAAACCATGTCAGGATAATACTGTAATGTAGTCAACATACCAATGAAACTGCCAAAAAATAAAATTGAAGACAAAAGGACCCAGCGCCATTCTTTTCTGACCGATTGTGCAAAACCCGAGGTAAAATAAATAAGTACCGAAGCCAGTAAATGTGTTTTACGTTTATAATATATCTGGTGTGCATTAATAACCAGTTTCTCTAAACGTTCAACCAATAACGGACTGTAATGTCGAGAACGGGCTAATGATAAATGGTGGCAGAGCAAACGATAGTTCTCAGGAAACTCTTCACCTAATTCTGGATCTGTCGTATTTCTTTTTATCAGACTATCTCCAGTAGCCTGCGGTATTTCAACAATTAATTTCTTCTCTAATTCAAGCCAGAAAGCCGAATATTTTTTTTCAAATTCACTCTGCTTCATTTTCGACCTGTTAAGCCATTTGCAATTCCCTGCAGTTTTTCTTTGCTCATACTGTGATCTGGCACATCCAGTGAATTTAGTATTTCAGCCAGTTCATGCTGCCGTGCATCTGAAAGCTGGTTAGATCTTTCAGCATAACGGAGAATTGACTGTTGCTCTTCCAGGCTTAAATCATAAGCTGGTTCTATTGCAGCACACTCTGGAATACCCTGAATATCGGTTGTCTTATTATAGTAAACTACAATCGTATCTGCGGCTAAATCCCCAATGCGTTGAAACCGATCATTCATTAGCATTGAGATAAAGCCCAGGCCATAAAATACAGGTAGAAAATCCACGGTTCTAAGAATATTTCGCAACATAGATGGTGACCAGCCAACAGGCGTCCCATCACTATTAAGCACCTGAATACCTAAAAATTTCTTACCCGGCGTCATCCCCTTATTAAGCACTTCAAATAAAACGGGGTAAAACCACTCCATAAAGAAGAATCCAATTAGCATCAAACCAGAGCCAAAATCACCCAACGCACCTGCAAGAAACCCTGACAGAATATAGAACCCCCCACGAATGAATAAGTCGATTACCCAGGCAACACTTCGTGGCCATATACCCGCAACCCTTAGGTGAATATCCACGCCTTCCGGGGTTTGAATGGTATTCACTGAATCCAGTAATTTAGACTCCATTATTTAATATTGTTTCCCTGAACTGATTTCCTGGGCTTGTTTTCCTGGGCCATTCACATGTGGTGAGTCTATTCTATAAAATACAGATACTTTTAGCATAATTATCCTAAATAACCCGAGATAGCCCTTAAGCTTTAATTATCATATCCACATCATACCCAATTTTGATGCCATATATAACACAATGCTTATGAATTTTATCAATGATAGCCGTAATTTTTAGCTACAGGAGTTACACCGACTGTCAACTCTACATGGCTTCTATTACTTGATATGTAACAAGTTTTTTACCCATGCTGCTGCGCTAGACTAACTGTATTAATAACTTTTCAACCTTTGATTATGCGAATAATCATCTTTAAAATCCTGATCACCCTCTTTCTAGTGCATGTTATAAGCTACACTAGTTATGCAAATAATTTTGATGATACCTGCACCAGTGAAATATCACTGACAGAGCAAAATAGAAAACTATGGGCGGTTAATCTAGCCGGTGTTGGAATAGTAACTGCGTGGGGTGTAGCAAAATGGGATTATTTTTCAACATCGCCTAAATCCACATCTGAAGGCTGGTTTGAAAACAACACAAAATCAGGTGGCACCGATAAACTCGGCCATTTATACACCAGTTATGTAACGACCCATGGTTTATCTAGCTTATATAAATCATGGTGTATTAAAAAAAATAGTGCTGTCCTGTATGGTGCTCTGTCATCTTTCATAATTGTAAGCTACATAGAAATTGGTGATTCTTTTAGCGACCATGGTTTTTCCAAAGAGGATATTATTGCTAATTCCATTGGCATATTATTTGGCTATGCATCTTATCAATCACCACAGCTTACAAATATGCTTGATCTACGCTGGGAATATAAACCAAATTCCATCTCCTCTGATTTCACCACTGATTATGAGAATTCTAAATATTTGATAGCATTAAAACTAAATGCTTTTAATTTTGCACGCGATAACTTTCTTAAACATATTGAGTTTCATGCGGGTTATTATACACGTGGTTTTTCTGATTCAGATGCATCTAAAGAACGAAATATCTTTATCGGAATAGGTATTAATTTTACCGATTTACTGCGTCGTCATTCCTACAATAAAACCTCGACATTGTTGAAGTATTATCAATTACCTGGAAGTAGCTTTCAGTCTAGAAAAGATTTGAATAAATAGGCACTTAGCCCCACCACCTAGACTATAAGCTGACAAACCTGATGTCTTATTCCACAGTGGCGTCTGTTAAATGCGTAAAAAATACCGATTATTGTCTACTCGAATTTACACTTTTCTTTACCCTTTCATGGCTTGATTTAAACCTGAATCGCCTAAGTCACTGAATAAGTAAGACAAGTTAGAATCCGTATGAATCTTGCATGTTAATTAGACCCTGTCAAATTACTGTCAATTTAACAGTTACAAAATGAGGAAAGGAAACATGTCTATTAAACAGACCATCATTACACCAGTACTAATTTTCACTTCTTTAACCGCCAATGCCACACTTGTTAACTATGGTAACAATGGTGAGTATTTTTTCGATACTAATTCCGGTTTATATTGGTGGGATACTGCCAACTTCGTTGGCAAGACAAAAGCGCAGATTGATAACTTTATAGCGGTTAATTCGGATTGGAAATATGCAACCGCAGCAGAAATTGACGCACTGATGAACCAGTCTGCTGATGGAGGTGTGCCTCTAACTGAAATTATGGGGGCTCAGCAGTTTGAAACATTTGACATAAATTTAGGAACTGGCTCACGCTGGATTGGCTATTTTGATGAAACATCAGCGGACCCCGGCTTACCTGGAGACCCAGATGGCTGGCTAGCACAAACAGTACTGAGTGGTGGTATAAACGATCCCTCAACCATTGGAGAAACCGGTTTCCAAAACTTTGTCATTAACTGGGGGCCAGGTGCATGGATTAATTCCATAACTAATCCGGTACCTGTGCCGGCCGCTGCCTGGTTATTCGGTTCAGGGTTACTTGGTTTGATAGGTGTAGCAAGACGTAAAACCCGCACTTAAGCTTAAATTCTAAATTTTATGCCCCGCCGTCCTGCGGGGCATTTCTTGTCTTAACTAAATCTTTCTTAACCTGAGCGTTTTTTATACATATAATTTAGATACACCGGCAATATTTAACTCACCTAAATTATTATTTATCGCCTGCTGATAAGCATTATGCGCAGCATCCACAATGGGTAATTTGGAGTCTCCCTTCCCATTCATCTCCAGAATATAACGAAAATCTTTTTCAACCAGATTAATTGGAAATAGGGGTTCAAAATTATTTTCATTTATTAATTTTCCTATCACCTGTATTACAGGACTAGTAACAGGTAAATGATTAAACAACTCTATCACCTGTGTTTTGTTAACACCTGATTTTTTCATAACGCCTAAAATTTCACTGTATGCTGACACCTGCACACCAAAAAATGCATTTACCGCCAGTTTCATTTTTGTAGCCGAGCCCACTTCACCGAGGTGAAAAAACGAAGATGAAACATTAGATAATACAGGTTTAACAAACTCTACTGCTTCTGAACTCCCACCAAGTAAGAAAACTAATGCGCCAGCTTCAGCCTGAGGTCGGGAGCCAACAACCGGAGCATCAAGAAATTCATTACCCTTATCTTTCAAATTTTTTGCTATTTCATTTATGCAGTTTATAGATAATGTACTAGACTCAATCGCAATTGCATCTGCTTTTAAACCACTAAGCGCACCGTTTTTTTCATCTAACCAGACTTTTCTTGCTGCATCATCATCCGTTAACATACTTATCACAATATCTGCATTTTCTGCCGCTTCAACTGGCGTAGATTTAAAGACAGCACCAGAATCAATTAACGCTGATGCCTTAGATTTTGTTCTATTAAAAATTGTTACGTTATATCCTGTCTCGATAAATTTATTAGCTAATCGAGAACCCATTGCACCTGTACCAAGAATACTTATATTTTTCATCACAAACTCCATATTTATTTATCAATATTAATAACACTTTTTATTCAATATATTGTATTTAAAATATCAACGTATTTAAAATATCAACTATTTCCTTTGGCTCTACCCTTTGTCGATAATCACCCCCTTCCGATTTCGCGAATAAAACATGAGCATCCTTGTCAATCACAAATGTTGCAGAGACGGGTAACTCAGCAGATTTATCATCATAGAAACTATAGAAATCAAATCCCAGATCACTCATTGCCTGAATAGGCTCATCTGCATTTTTAAACACGCTTGTAAATTGCCTTGCAACCCTGTTTTTATCATCACTTAAAACTTCAAACTCTAACTCACTGGTTTCAATAGTGGCTATTGAGTTATCCGGGTTCATCGGGGATATTGCAACTAAACTGGCTCCCCTATTTTTAATTTCAGGTAAAACCTGTTGAAACATTTTTAATTGCAGGTTGCAATAAGGGCACCAGACACCCCTGTAAAATGTCAGTACAACGGGCCCCTTAAGTAGTAGCGTTGATAGATCGACAATTTTGTTAAAAGCATTCGGCAGCTTAAAATTCGGTGCTTTATCCCCCCTGACTATTTTCAGCGGTGAACTAAGGTCTTTTCCTAACAGGACCGCATCATTATTAAACACGGCAAGTTTCTCTGCTGGAAAAACCCCTTGCAACTCACTGATCAGGTTTTTCACGTCTTTCTTATACGAAAGTATTTCTAATATTTCAGACATTGTTTTCTCCGGATTTGTTTAGGTGGGCATAGTCTAATTAACTCATATAAAACAATAAACACCTTTACTTAGACAAAATAATTGCGTATTTTGCATTAATGAACATAGAATCATTAGCGTTATTTGTTGAAGTAATGCACAAACGTAGCTTCACTGAAATTGCCAAGGCACATGGTATTGCACCATCGTCTGTTTCTCGAACGATAACCACATTGGAATCGGATATAGGAATACGCCTGTTCCAGCGCACTACGCGTAAGGTAATGCCAACAGAGGCGGGTATGCTGTATTTTGAACGTATCAGCTTAATCCTTGATGAGCTGGCTGCCGCCCAGCAGATAGCGGCAGACCTTAGTAATACCCCCAAAGGAAAGTTACGGGTAACTGCACCGACTGTTTTCGGTGAAATGCACATCGTCCCCCTGCTCCCTGAACTGGCAAACCAGTACCCAGACCTTCATATTGAACTGGACCTTAATGATGCCTATATTGACCTGGTAGAAGAACGAGTTGATATTGCAATAAGAATAGGAACCTTGCAAAACTCAAGTTACATAGCCAGAAAACTGGCAGATATGACTTTCTATATTACCGCAAGCCAGACATACATTGATGAATTCGGTAAACCTGAAACCCCAAATCAATTAGAGGAACACAATTGCCTGTTATTTCCAAGAGCCGGACATAATTTAAACTGGACGTTTAAAAATACTAACCAATCAACTACAGAAGTCCCTATACAAGGTAAACATTTAATTACTAATTCAAATGCTATCAGGCAATGCACACTTGCCGGTATGGGGATATCCCTGTTACCAGACTGGTTAATCAAGCAAGATGTTGCCAGTGGTCAGTTGATAAAACTATTTAATGAATATAAAGTCACTGCTACCGATTACGAAGCTTCGGTCTGGTTAGTTTATCCAAGTAGAGAATACCTGCCACTAAAAGTACATGCTTTTAATGATTTTTTATTTGAACGATTCACACAAAAAACCGACAGATAAATCACCTAAAAGAATTTAAGTTTCAACTGTAAATTTCCCTTCTTTGTCACATTGACTAACGGGATGCCTGAAAAGAAAACTCTCATCACCTTAGTAGCTTGTAGTGGTGAACGCCTTTAGCACCTATATTAGATGGGCTCTTTTGGATATTCGCTATTAATTCTATTCTTGAATATAAGTTTCGTAGTTTATATTCCCATTTCTTTACAGTCCGCATTCACATTTTTAATGCAACTCACATCAGCTTAAAAAAATGCGATATATTTAGCAAATAATATAAATAGCAAGAATATAAAGTAGCTTTAAAGACACCTTATTAATAGAGTACACAATTACCCGTTGTTTCAATGCTGATGGAGAAAATAGAAATGATTTTAAAAATGAATACGAAATTAATAGTAATAGGTTTACTTTTAGCCCTATTTTCATTAGCCCATGCTGATGATGTCAATAAACATAAAAAAAAACTGGCCGTTGAAAAGGTTAAAGATGGACTGTCCGTTATGGTGCTAGGTTCTGGTGCGCCTGCAGCAACACCTGTGGGTCGCGCAAGCGCTGGTTATATGATTTTTGTAGATCGCGTTCCTATGATATTAATGGATGCCGGTGGTGGCGTGTATCAACGCATTGCGGATAGTGGAATGAATATAAGCCCACTTGATACGGTGTTATTTAGTCATTTACATGTTGACCATGCGGGTGATATAGATCCAATAGTGAAAGCCATGTTCTTTCATAACCGACTCGCTGGCTTTCCCCGTGACCCTGATCAGGTAATGCATTTCATTGGGCCAGACAAGGCACCAGACTTTGCTCCACCACCTGCCCTGCGCTTTAAAACAACTACTGATTTTATTAACGCTCATTTTGATGAAGTAGACGGTGTGGAAGCGTATCTACATGATTTTGCACATGTCATTGGCGGTATTCCACTTAATTATGATGTTACCAGTGTCGAGCATGATAACAGCCTTGGTGTTAGAACTATTTATAATAATAATGGTGTAGTTATTAAAGCGATTGGAGTACCTCATGGGCCAGCCCCATCCCTGGCATTTCGCATAGAGTATAATGGAAAAAGCATTGCCTATTCTGGGGATACCACATCTAAATCTGCAAATGGAAATATGATTGAAATTTCACGCAATGCAGATTTACTCATATATGACACAGCTATACTGGATGGAACAGGTGCACCGTTTTCAATGTTGCACACAACCCCAACTCGTATGGGTGAGGTTGCACGAGACGCCAATGTAAAACACCTGGTTTTATCCCATATAACGCCGATAACCGAAAATAGCCTGGAGGCTGTTGAGGAGAGTATTGAGGAAACCGGTTTTAAAGGTAAAATATCTAAAGCTAAGGACCTGAAGGTTTATAATCTTCATTAACAGTAATGAGTAAAATAGTTTAAATCAGTAAATAAAAACAGGTGCCTCGTAGCACCTGTTTTTTATATAAAATACCATTGCTGTCCCGTTAAAAAAAATTAGTTTATGTTTAAAGCGCATTGTTATGTGATTAACGAACGTTTCACTCTGATCGAGACATGAGTTGGGGGTGTTTGTCCAAGACGCACCGTAAAACCATCCCTGGTGGCTCGACACCCGCTTCCATGCGGGTGACGCTCTTAGACAAACACCCCCAACTCATGTCTCTAGTGGTTAACGGGACAGCAGTGATAAAACACCACCGTTGTCACTACAACAATATAATTATTTCATGCACTTTTTTTATTCGTAAATAACGAACTCATCACCATTGAAACCTGCTCATCAACTTCCTTATTATAGACAGGTATATCCTCGGCTAATAAGCCGGTTATTTTCCAGCATTCTGGGTTAATTAACAAATTTTCAGGTGTATTGGGAAGTCGATCTATCGAATTTTGAGTAACCGCTGATGCAATATGAATAATAGCTGCTTCAAGTTTAAAGTCCTCTGCTTTTTCAGGCTGCTGGTGAAATTCTGTAGTTTCCGACAAACTATTGGGTAATTTCCATTCACGCATTAACTCAGCACCGACCTGCGCATAGTCAAAACCTAATACTTCACGCTCAGCAATATAAAGATTAATATTTTTTTGCATAGCTACCACTTCCGCCGAACTGGATTCTTCAGGCACAATCTGATGCATTACTAAATGTCCAATATTATGTAATAAACCAGCAATAAAAGGTCTTTCAGTATCCAGATCATCACAATGATAAGCTAGCAAACGTGCAGTTACAGCACAGTATACCCCTTTAAACCAGAAGTCATAAATATTAAAAGAATCATTTGTAAAACCTGAAAAGCTATCAATAACAACGGTTGCCAACACTAAATCATGAACCTGCTGGGTACCTAACAAGTTAATAGCTCTGGATATAGTATCAACTTTAGATACTAGACCAAAAAAAGGACTATTAACCAATTTAAGTAAACGAGCCGTTATGGCTGGATCATGAACAATGACTTGAGCAACATCAGACATCGATGCATGGGGTGAAGTAATTACATTTCTGAGACGAATATAAACATCCGGTAAAGATATTAATTCTATTGACTCTTTAACCAGGCTTTTTGCAGTGTACATGTACCATCCTTGCTAGTTGTAGTATTAAAATCTATTGAGATTATATATAGCAGAATTTAAGGACTTTAATACAGGTTATCTCATCAAATTAAATCTTCAACATACAGACCCTATTTTTTCATATTCTTTTTCGTTTTACTTGTCGCCACAGCTGTAAAAGGATCATCAGGCCAATAATGCTTTTTATATTTACCACGCAGTTCTTTTTTTACATCATGATACGTGGTTTGCCAAAAACTGTTTAAGTCTTGCGTCACCTGCATAGGGCGACGTGCCGGTGACAATAAATGCATCATTAAGCTTATCTGTCCGTTCAATAATGTTGGCGTATCATATAAGCCAAAAACCTCCTGAAGCCGAACAGCAAGCACCGGCTGATTAGTATCAGTATAGTCAATTTTAATGCCGGAACCACTTGGCACAATAATTTTTTCGGGTGCGAGAAAGTTGATAAGCTGCTGTTGTTCCCAACTTAACAGGTTTTCAAGCAGAGTATATAAATTCAGCTTTTGACACTGTTTAACGCTATTCTCACTTGTAAGATGCGGGAGCAACCAGATATTTAAGCTATTAAGAAGAGCCTCATCTGAAAAATCTGGAAGTGCCTTATCCTTTAACTGTTTATTTAACACTTTGTTACTACTGGCATGCTGGTTTATAAATAACACACGTTGTTTGAGATTAATTGCCTGGGGTGACCAGCTTAAACAGGTTAATCCAATATTTTTTATTGCGCGTAACAGGCACGCATGTATAGTCTGTTTATTTTCAGGTGATACTAGTTTTTCCTGTAAAACAATTTTTCCAATTCGTGCTGTCTTCTTTACCTCTACACGCTGCTGATTTTCATTCCATTCAGTTATTTCTTTGTGCTCAATCAGTTCAATAAAATAATCTTCTAATTGTTGTTCCGAAATTTCAGCCGCTAAGTAAATATTAGCCTCGCCCTGTTTTATCCTGCCTGACATAGCATCAAGGTTAGCTATAACAAGAAACTCAAAAAGATGATGTTGCAAATACTCCGCTATCACTGCGCCCTTGCCATTACTTAGTAAATAGCGTACTGCATTAGAGCTTCGCTGCCGGGCAATTCTATCCGGGTAAGCATAGGCTAAAAGGACACCACTTAAACTATTATTCACTTCCCCCCTGGTGCTAACTTTTGAACAAAATTTAAGTCGCTTATAAAAATCATCTGCCGTTTGGATGATACGTTTACATTGTTGTTTATCAATATCATAATGAAGTTTATTTGTTGATTTAAACTCTTTTAAAATATTAAGCCTGTCGTGGATATCAATACTTTTATCAGTCTTGACCTTAAATAAATCTTTTTCTGTAAGAATGCCTGCTATCAAACAAGCATGATAAGCCTGCTCTAAATCAACAGCAGATAACATCATATGTGCTAAACGTGGATGTGTGCCAAGTTTTAACATGTCTTGACCGTGACAGTTAATTACACCTTCATTATCTATTGCATTAAGTTGCTGCAATAATGTTCTTGCCTGCTCAATAGCACTTGTCGGTGGCGTATCCATCCATTTTAATTCATCAACCTGTTGAACACCCCAGTTAGCTAACTCTAATACCAGGGTAGATAAATCACTATGTAGAATTTCAGCTAAAGAGTGCCTGAGTAAACGAGTCTGTTGTTGTGCCGACCATAAACGGTAGCATAAACCCGCTGATAATCGACCTGCTCTACCACTTCGCTGAGTGGCAGAATCTTCTGAAATAAAATGTGTTTTCAATCCGTTCATAGCAGATGCTGGATTGTATTCAAGAATACGTTCCAGACCTGAATCTATCACACAGTTAATGCCTTCAATCGTTAAACTGGTTTCCGCAATATTGGTTGCGAATACCATTTTTCTAAAGCCAACAGAAGGTGCAGAAACTGCCTGATTCTGTTGCTGTTTACTCAAACTACCATGCAGTGGTGCGATAATAATATTTTCAATGGACTCTGAACTTAGGTACTGTTTAACCTGAATTGAAAGCAGGTTAATTTCTTTTACACCTGGAAGAAAGACCAGACAACTACCTTCTTGCTCATGTATCACTTTTTTAATCGTATGTGTTAAATGTGAAATTAGTTGCTGCTGATTAGTATAAGTATTGCTAGTTTGTTTTACAGGTCTTTCTAAATATTGAATTTCAACCGGATAACTTCTCCCTTCACTTTGTATAATGGGAGCATTATCGAGTAACTCAGAAATAGCACTGGTATTAAGCGTTGCTGACATCACTAGAATTTTTAAGTTTTCATGCAGAATCTGTTGACTTTGCAAACATAAGGCAAGTGATAAATCCGCATGTATACTACGCTCATGAAATTCATCAAAGATGACCAGTGCGGTTTTTTCCTGCTCCGGGTCAGCCTGTAACTTACGCGTTAAAATACCCTCAGTAACCACCAGTATTTTAGTTTCATTACTAAAGCAGTTATCCTGCCTTATTTGATAACCTACCGTTTTACCTACTTTTTCGTTTAACAAAAATGCCATACGAGATGCAGCATTGCGTGCAGCAAGGCGCCGAGGCTCGAGCATAATAATCTGTTTATTAGCTAACCAGGGCTGCTCGAGTAAAGCAATGGGTACTGCTGTCGTTTTACCTGCACCCGGAGGTGCCTGTAATACAACACGGCTGTGTGTATTTAATGTATTTATTAAATCAATTAAAACTTCATTGACGGGGAGATTAAGCATATCTAATCGCGACCTAAAGACCCCTGGCATAGAGAGAATTAACCATTGGTATTTTTGTTGGCTTTTATGCAGAACATAATAAAAAAAGCATTCCAGTTATCATAACCATCAATATCTGCAATATCATTTAATTCGGCCTGACTTTTTAAATAATTTACTGAGCTGGCTATCTGTTGTTCATTAACACCATTCAGCTTAACCAGGTCGATGGCCGACTTAGAGGGTGACCATTCACTTATCAATTTACACATATCTGTTACTTGTAAAAATCAGTTTTCATTATCTTCAAAAGCCATTATAGCTGGTTTCCTATAATACCATTTGTATACTTCAATGCCTACATAGATGTATTTACAAAGTGTCTTGAGTGAAAATTATTCTTTTCAATCACCATGCCTGTATATAACTTCGAAAAAAAACACTCAGAAAGGAAAAGGGAGCATCTTGCTCCCCTTTAATCCTTAGTTCATGATCATCAACATCTGCATCTGGCTCTCCCTTTGCATAATACGCCTCAAGGCATTCAGCTGCTTCCTGCATAAGATCATAATGATCCCGACTCCGTTGTGCCGATTTACTACACATATGTGCCCCACCCTTTCTAAGTAATGGATTATTTGCACATGGATTACGATATGTGGGCATTTCACTTTCCTCCTCTGGTTTATTGAAGTGTATCCATGCGATACCACAATGGTGTCGCAATTTTTTTAAGTATTTTCCTAAAGCGTTTATCTTTTTGTAAAAACACTGGACTCTCATCTGTTTTCTCAAAACAAAATCGCTTTGGTAAACGTGTGTACAGGTTACGGGGTGAATTACCATAAATATATTTCAATTTAGGGCCACTCTCATAGCTATGATAATAGATCCTGTTAATGCCTAAATCATTGACGACAAAATCAATGGCTGCCGCTAATATTGCTTCATCCCATATTTTTGTATAAGGCATTAAAACATCTTTAACATATTTAATCACATTCTCCGAATTACCCTGCACATTTATCCAGTCTAAATACATATCGCCTTTTTCGCAGCATTTTTCTGCGTCAAACAACAAATCTTTTGCTTCACGCACCCAGTCACTCTGAATCTCCTCAATTAATACTTCATTGGTATCAAAATCAATATCCAGCCGTGCCCAGGCTAAAGTTTCACGAAAAATTTCGCGATGATCAGGCGTTAACACTGGATGCCCATAATAGTTCAACATAGCGCCTTTGGTAGGCTTAACAAGCTCACGATAAACTCTGTCATGTGCATTACTGAAATTTAGTTGCACAACCAGGTTATAACCATGCCGTGTAGTTTGTTGCCATCGGGGCACTACACCACCCCAACGACCAAGCGTTAAAACGAATGGCTGTACTTCATCGTTATATTGCGTTGGCCAATAAGCCTGTAAACAGCTTGACTCAACATAGCCATTACTGAGGCTCGCCAAAAGTTTTTTTACCTGGGGTCTTTGTAACAGGTTCTTTAAATTACTTTTCTTCAACTCCGCTACGGTCATTCCCTGCCCAATCTGGTAAGACAACAACATTAACGCATAACGATCTTTGAAGTAATAGTATTTAGTTCTACCTTTAGGCAGGCATGCAATAACTTCATCAACTAATTGTTTATCCATAATAGTTTCCTTTTATCCTGAATCGCAACATAAATGTGGCGATGGTAATTCACCCCTTAACACACACTACCTGACGTAATGTATGCACCACCTCAACCAGATCATTCTGGTTTTCCATGACTTGATCAATATCCTTATAGGCAGCTGGAATTTCATCAATTACGCCTGTGTCTTTACGACACTCAATACCCTTTGTTTGTGCCTCCAAATCGGTTCGATTAAACTTTTTGCGTGCAGCACTTCTACTCAATTGCCGACCCGCACCGTGTGCACAGGAACAAAATGATTGCTGGTTTCCCAGTCCACGTACAATATATGAGCGAGCCCCCATACTCCCCGGTATAATACCCAGCTCATCAACACCTGCTCTAATTGCGCCTTTACGTGTAACATAAACCGATGCACCAAAGTGCTCTTCTTTTGAAACATAATTGTGATGACAGTTAATTGCCTCTTTAGTTAAACTGAAATTAAGAAAATGTTTTTTTAAAACACGTATAATCAGATACATCATTTCCCGCCTGTTTGCCATCGCATAATCCTGTGCCCAGTTCACAGCCTGTACATAATCTTCGAAATGTTTTGCTCCTTCTTCAAAATATGCCAGGTCAGTTTCTGGCAAATGCAGGTTATTGCGCATCGCATCCTGCCTGGCTAAATTAATAAAATACTGGCCAATCGTATTACCAATTCCACGGCTACCTGAATGCAGCATTACCCAGACTTCATTATTTTCATCGAGACAAATTTCAATAAAATGGTTTCCGCCACCCAGGCTTCCTAATTGTCGAATCCAGGTTTTATACGGCTTTTTCTGCCGTGATATAACCTTTGGATTTCGCTCTATCATTTCATGTAAACCAACATTCAAAGCACGAATGGTCGACTCACGGGCACGATCAACTTTGTGCATATTAAATCCAACCGGTATCGCCTTTTCAATTTCAAGACGAATTTTACGTAAATTATCAGGCAGGTTTTCTGCCTTTAAACTTAAACGTACCGCATTCATTCCACACCCGATATCAACACCCACTGCTGCAGGAATAATTGCATTACAGGTAGGTATAACCGAACCGACCGTTGCACCTCTACCGACATGAACATCTGGCATAGCTGCAACATGATTATGAATGATCGGAAGCTGCGAGATATTAATTAACTGCTGAATTGCCAGATGATCAATATCATCAGTAAATATTTTTACCGGTACTTTTCCCTTGTTAAGCATCTTTTTAATAGGCATAACAATCCATCACCCGAATTATTCGAGTGCTCCAGTTAAAAATTAACAGGGTAAACTGCTCTTCGTGAACATAAAAAAACCCTGAACAACGTCTGTCATTCAGGGTTTTATCGACCTGGAAAACAAACGACCTTTGCCTTCCAGTTCATAAGTAATCTGGAAAGCTAGAAGAGTGATGACTCACTTGTTACAAACATATATTTTTCTCCTAACTGAATTGAATAGATAATTGGCAATGTCGCCAAACTTTGAAAAGAGTTTAAACCTGAAATTTTAAATGTCAAATTATTTTTAAAATTTTTTATAAATTTATCTGGTATGAATTTAAAACTAAGACTCATTCTTGCGACGTATTTTCTTAACTCCCCCTTTACCACGCTTAATTTGAGTTTTACTCGGTTTATTGCTTCGTGAAGGCCGCGCACTTTTTGCAAGGCTGTTTAATAATGAATCCCGACTGCCCACTTCATAACCCGGCATTTTTACACGCTGAACTCTGCCACCAATTAATCGTTCGATACTATTCAAACTACGTTCTTCTTCACGACTAACAAACGAAATTGCCTGGCCTTTTTCACCAGCACGACCGGTGCGACCAATACGATGCACATAATCTTCCGCTAAATAAGGTAGATTGTAATTAACCACATGCTCTAAACCCTGTATATCTAAACCACGGGCAGCCACTTCAGTTGCAATGAGCACCTGAATTTTATCCGCTTTAAAATCGGCTATTGCACGGCGACGAGCACCCTGGCTTTTATCACCATGACAAACTGCTGCTTTAATTTTCACCTGTTTGAGATGCGTTTTAAGCTCATCAGCCTGTGCTTTTGTACTGGTGAACACCAATACCTTAAACCAGTTTTCCTGATCTAATAAATCAATAAACAAATCTGGCTTGCGGCGTTCTTCCACAGCATACACCACATGCTCTACTGTATCTGCTGTGGCATTTTGCTTAGCCACACTCACCACCTCGTGCTTATGTAGTAATTTTTTTGCCAGGTCACGAACCGATTGAGTCATAGTTGCAGAAAACATCAAGGTTTGGTGATTGTCTGGCGTTGTCTGTAACAAGGTTTTTACATCGCTTATAAAACCCATATCCAGCATTCGGTCAGCTTCATCTAACACCACAAACTCTACCTGGGCGAGTTGCACATTACATTGCACCAGATGTTCCATCAGACGCCCCGGCGTGGCAACTAATATATCTACCCCTGAATGCAACTTTTTTTCCTGAGCTGATAATCTAACACCTCCATATATAGCCATTACCTTTAAAGGCGTGAACTGAGCATAGCCCCTAACCGCTTCTGCTAACTGTTCTGCAAGTTCGCGAGTAGGTGTTAAAATGAGTGTGCGTGGATATTTAGCTACGGTTGATTTTGGCCGATTAAGCATCTGTTGTAGCACTGGTATAGCAAAAGCTGCGGTTTTTCCCGTACCTGTTTGCGCATTCGCAAGTAAGTCTTTACCGCGCCGTGCTGGAATAATAGCCTTTTGCTGTATAGCGGTCATCTCACTATAACCACAGGCATCGATAGCTCGCTGAAGTTCAGGAGCCAGATCTAAAGATGAAAAAAGCATGATAATTCCTCGACTACGATAGAAACGGTGATTATAGAGCGTGGATTATAGAGGATTTAACACTGCTTAGTATGATTGTTTTTATGCCCTCCATTTAATAAATTGCAGGGAATACCTGACTAATTGTTGCAGAGTAATATAAAATCTAATTAGATAATTTATTACAGTCTAATTCTTTTTTCTGGCCTCCTTTCGCATCTTCAAGACAACGCCATTTTCTCATTTTGCTATAAACGGGTGCCATATCAAGTTGATAAAAACCCATGCCACCAGTACGAATAGAAAACATTACACTTTCATTATAGGCCACACTATCCCAGTACTTAGCTGATTGCATTGTCACTTCAGGCAATAATCCAGTCACTGATTTGAATGTATTAACCTTAGTTTTACGATATTCATAATCATTTAAGCCTTCAAAGTCCGTTAACTGATTCAGTCTTAATAAGGCCGGATACATAGTAGCACTGCTTATAAGACCAAACATAAATGCCAAACCCCATGCGGTAAATTTTGGAACAGATCGTTTAATTAACCAGACTCCTGTGATAATACCTGAAATACCCCCTGCACTATAAATCCAGACTAATGGGTAGTCACCAATATACGTTTCCTGGTTTGCCATTACATCCACAAATGCATAACAAACTAATAAACCGATAAGAAGAATAATTTTAAAGGTGTGGGTATTTCTAGTGAGGTCAAAATTCAAACCTGTCTCAGGGCTTAACACTACATTAAACTGGCTGTGATTTTCTATATAACTCAAAAGAGGCATTTGTTTAATCTGGTAGTTTAAATCTGTTTGCATTTTTCTTTGGTGAAGGAAACGAGAAAAAAGAGAATGGGATTGACTGGTTTTTTCTGCGCCAGCCCAATTCCATGCTGCCGGTATTAATTGCCTTTTTCTGCCGTTTAGTGGCTTTATCGTTAACCGCCCCTTACTGAAGTCGCTGCACAGCGTAATTGATTCTATTTCACTCCATGCCAGCGACCACCCATTACCAAGATCATATAACCACTTACAATTAAAAACTGGAGAGTATGCTATTCCCTGTTGATTCAATACAAGACGTTCATTTTTTCCAGAGTAGTAGCCCAGTAAAGGTACCAGGTTAATTAAAATAAAAAATGCCATAAATTTCAGCGCCGTAAACTCTTCTTTATAAAAAATAGCAAAAAACTTATCTGTAATCTCAGAAGCCGAACTATTTTCACTTACAAACAAAATTAAAGACAACCTTGTAATAATGAACAGTACAAGCATCAAGGTCATATATAAATAAAACCGTCTGACATCTTTATGAGTCATACTGATTTTAGATTTACTTAGTTCCATTTCATGGGGCACCTCAGCTATACTGGCATCAAAATCAAGTTCTCCACGTGACTTTTCTTTTTTAAATTTAAGAAATTCAAACATTAAGTAGATGATAGTTAACCCTAAAAAAATATAAGGCCAGTTATAAATAAAAAAATCACTCATAGTCCGCTTAATCCTGTTTTGTAATTTATTATACTGGTTCACTGCTGTGTCGTTAACAACGAGAGACATGAATTGTAGACACCCATCTGAATTGTAGACACCCATCTAAGAGCGGCACCCGCATGGACGCGGGTGCCGAGCCACCAGGGAAGGTTTACAGCGTGCCCTGTGACTATATGGCGACAAGTGTCTACAATTCATGTCTCGAACAGGATGAAATGAGAGTTCATCTCACCCAATACGCTTTAAACATAAGATCATTTCTGTTAACGGACAGCACAGACACCGGTTTTTTTATATCTTTAGTAGCTCATAGCTTATAATGATTTTTTACTAATTCCTTAACCTGACATCGTTCTGTATGCTCTCATATAAATGCTGCATCAATAAACGAATTCGTTCTACCTGACGTAAATCTGGATGTGTCAATATCCATAAGTCGCTCAACCAGGCCGCTTCACATTGAAACAGGCGCTGAATACCTGATCGTTGCTGGTCATCTGGTAATAAAGATATAGCCATACCCGTTTCTGTTAATGCGGCAATGGTGTTCAAATTATTACATTTAATCACCTGTGATTCAGGACAATGTTTATCCAGCCATTGAAATGCGGGTAGCTGACTAATTTGCCCCTCGCCACCAATTATAGAGTAAGCTGACAACTCACTCATTACAGTTGGTAATGGGCCCGTGTGTTGTTCACTGGCATAGACCGCCCAATTTATACTATTAACTTTTCGCCCGACTAAATGCTCAGGGGGATTAGCCGTCGCTCTAAGTGCAATATCGGCTTCGCGTTTAGTGAGATTAAAATTATCTCCACTCACTATCAACTCAAGCATTACCTCCGGATAGAGCTGTTGAAAAGAAGACAGGTAATCAGGTAAATAATGAATGGCAATATTCTCCGGTGCTGTCAAACGTATTTTTCCCTGGGGCTTATAATCCTGGCCAACAATATGTCGCTCTAACTGGTCAAAGGCATCTGCAATAGGGCCACCACGCTTATATAAAGCTTCACCTGCATCGGTTAACTGGTATCCACCGTTCATGCGCTCAAACAAACGACTCCCTATTTCTTCCTCAAAGCAGTTTAGTCGTCGAAATACCGTGGAATGATTAATACCAAGCTCTCGGGAGGCACCCGCCAGAGTGCCATGTTGGGCAATAGCCAGAAAGGTTTTGAGTAAATTCCAATCCATAATTATTCCTTTGCATTTATGCAAATTCAATTTTCTATTATTGCTTATTGATATGTATAAATGCAATAACTAAGCTATACCCATTCACATAACAGGAGATATTCCAATGAACTCACAATCTGAAAATGGTGCTTTTGTCTTACGTATAAGCCTTGGCGTGGCAATTATTGCCCATAGCCTCTACCTGAAAATGATGGTATTCACCTTAGCCGGAACAGCGCAATTCTTTGGCTCACTTGGGTTACCTGAATTTATGGCCTATGTTGTATTTATAATTGAAAGTATCACGGGTATTGCGCTACTACTCGGTATTTATAGCCGTTATGCAGCAGCGATACTCATTCCAGTTTTACTTGGTGCCACGTGGGTCCACTTTCCCTCAGGCTGGTTATTCTCAAATGCAAATGGTGGTTGGGAATATCCACTATTTTTAAGCTTTACTGCCCTCGCACAAACATTTCTTGGTGATGGAGCCTATGCCTTGAAATCACTAAAACTCGGTACAGTTAATACGCAGCCAAAAATGAGTTAATAATTATCATCACTGCTGTCCCGTTAACCACTAGAGGTATGATAAAATTATAAAATCCAGCGAGAGTAATTCTCGCTTGGTTTTATATTAAAAAATAATAGAAAAATTTAAAAATAATGCATTTAGTCAATGGCATTAATAGATTTCAATTTAGCCTCAATTAAAAGCCTGTTACTAAAATCCTGTAACCTGAAAATTTCTTTACCATTATTAAACCCAATTAAAGTTGGAAAATCCTCTACTCCATAATCTATAAAAGCCGTGTTTGTATTATCAATCGCCAACGCGTATTTGATATTATATTTTTCCTGATACTCTTTCATTTCTTTATCGCCTGTCCATAAACGTGTAAGCACTCCCATCCAGTTCAACTCTGGATATTTCTCATATAAATTATTAATTATATGTTGTGCTGCAGTACAATTATTAGACATCTCTGGCCTTGAATCTTTTAAATACCAGTCACACCAGGTAGAGGCAAAAAAGAGTAGGGAAATTTTATTCTTATCTAAGTTTAATTTCAAAGGCAATGCCTTTCCAACTTCTGATTGAATTTCAGACAAGTCAGAAACTTTCTGACTTACCAGAATTCTAATTTTCTCATCCAGCTCAGGTGATACATTGTGTCCTTTATGAACAACTGTGCCATTTTTATCAAATAAAATATGAAATGGAGTTGCTTTCATATTAATGGCGTGTGATAAATTGCTATTATCATCAATGGCCACTGGAAATGTCAGACCAAATTCTTTAATGACTTTTGTTATGGCTTCTACATTCTCATTAATGCCAATATTGACTGCAATTACTTCGATTTTATTTCCATATTCAATATACGTATGTTGCAAATGCGGCATCTGTTCCCTGCAAGGCTGGCACCACGTGGCCCACAATTTTAAATACACGGGTTTTTTGCCCTTAAAGTCATTTAGCTTAATTGTTTTACCATTAATGGTTTTAATTAGTATGCTGTAAGGGTTAATCGTTTCAGAATGCACAATATGTCCCTCTATAATAAGGAAAAATAATAAAAGTGATGATAAGATGTGTTTTATCATTGGTTTCTCTCCGTTAAAACTCAGCCGATGAGGACTAAACAGACAACATAATAAAAAAGGATTTTACTCATGTATTGTAAATATTCGACAATTAATAAAATAGCATATCTCTAATATGACAAATCAACTTAAGCACCTGGGGTTTCATCGAATAAAGCCTTGCAATACTTTGCATAATTTTATTGACAGCTACTGGTTTATTGACGCTTTCCAGCCTGCTAATACGGTTTGTAATGAATACCTTCACCCTGACGGCGGGTTTGGTCTTATTTTTAACTTTGGCAACACCCTCAGTTTTGACAATAAAACTAATAAAGAGATGTGTTTTTTTGATGGCACCAATACTAAAACAAGACGACTAGGTTTATCTGGTCATATAAATGCCATAGGTATTCGCTTTAAACCATCTGCAGCTCATGCATTTTTACCTGTGTCACTTAGCGATTTAAAAAATGAGACTATTTCTTTACCTGATGCTGGCCTGAAACATTTATCAAATTTACATCATATTTTAGCTACATATACTAACCTGAAAGATAAAACACAGGCATTAGATAAAGCTATGTTTAATTGTTTTGATATAAGCAATAAACCCACAGCAATAGCCATACAAGCATTACGTATTATAAAAAATAACAGGGGGTTATTACCTGTTGAAAAGATCGTTCAACAGCTCGGCATTAACCAACGAAAACTTGAAAGATTATTTAACTCACAGATAGGCATGACGCCTGTAGAATATTCTAAAACGATAAGAACTAAACATGCCAGAACCAGCTTAAAACAGCTAACAATGTCATACCAGGATATTCAATTTAACCTGGGGTATTTCGATCAGCCTCATTTTATTAAGCAATTCAAATCCGTAGTTGGTATAACACCTGGACAGTACAGGCAAAGATTTATAAAATAGTAATGTCTGACACCAATACCGCCAAATTTTATTTAATTGTTACTGACTTTTATTCATCAGGTACATAAAACTCTGTTTGTGTACCTATTCCTGCTTTTGCATCGAATATTTTAAACTCATGGGTACCTATGCGAATTTGATCACTATGATTAAGTCTTTTATGGGTAATTTTTTTACCATTAACATAGGTTCCATTTGTACTTCCAAGGTCTTCTAATGTAATATCAAAAATCGCATCCATATAAGGACTACGTTGAATTGTAAAACGGACATGCTGACTACTGACTACACCGTCCTCCAGTTGCATATCATTGCCCTGAGCTCTACCAATAGTAAAATCACCCTCCTGCATATCAGTTTCAGAAACGACAATCCCATTAACAATATGTTTTAATTTAATCAATCTAAGCAACCTTTTAATTTGTATAATACCGAAACACATACCTTACTATGTGAACAGGCAAATTATAGCTTCTAATATCAATAATATATAATTTAAAATCAGGCTATGCGACCCACATCAATAAGACTTTTTGATAATTAAGCTTCAATCCTAGGCTAAACTTCTAATTCCTAAGCCTCTAATTCCTAAGCCTCTAATTCGTCACCACTGATACGTAATAAACGATCTTGTTCCTCTTGCCAGGCGGCTTTTATTTCCTGTAAGACAACATCTACGTCTGCAGTGACTTCACTTTCATTAAAACGCCCCGTTAACTCCACATCTGGAGTTAATTCACCATTTTCATATAGTGCCCAGATTTCTTTGGCGTATTGGCTATTTTTCAATTCAGGCGCATACAATGCGTAGTAATCTGTAATTTTATCTATATCACGCGACAACATTCTTTCTGCATGGTTGTTGGCCGCGGCGTCCACGGCCTGTGGCAAATCAATAATAACCGGCCCATTTTCGTCCACCAGCACATTAAACTCAGATAAGTCACCATGAACCAAACCCGCACACAACATGCGCATGACATACCGCATCACCATGGCATGGTCTTCCAGTGCTATTTCAGCAGACATTTCAACATCGCCTAAACGAGGTGCCACATCACCATCCGCGTCGGTTACTAGTTCCATAAGCAGCACACCATCAATACAAAAATAAGGCTCTGGTACACGTACGCCAGCATCGGCTAGACGATTCAATGCATCAACTTCAGCAGTCTGCCAGGACTGCTCCTGCTCACTTCGACCAAATTTCGAGCCTTTTTCCATTGCTCGAGCACGACGACTATTGCGAACTTTACGGCCTTCCTGGTACTGGGAAGCCTTTTTAAAGCTACGTTTGTTAGCCTCCTTGTAAACTTTGGCACAACGGATTTCAGAACCACAGCGCACAACATACACTGTAGCCTCTTTTCCACTCATCAACTGGCGTATAACATTATCCACCAGGCCATCATCTACCAATGGCTGTATACGTTTAGGAATCTTCATGGCGCTTTTATACCTTACTGAGAGACAGATTGAAACGGGCAGATGACCATAATGTGTACAAAAATACTAATAAGTCTAAATACAGGGTATAGGACCCAACAAATATGAGAATAATTCTCATTAACCCGAAATCCTCCCCCCCTTCTTGCTCAGTCATGCACAATCGCCTCTGATAGAACAAGATTCCCCAGGGATCAGGATGTGATTTGCTATACAACAGCTTTGCACAACACCAAATTTGTAACTAATATAATCAACTTATTCTCCTGAAATTGGAGACAGGACCTACATTTACGGCGCTAAGCTCGATGGGAAAATTAAAATATAAACTAGATCACTGGCGCACACCCGTTAACCACTAGAGGCATGAGTTGGGGGTATCTCTAAGACCGTCAGCCGCATGGACGCGGGTGTCGAGCCACCAGGGAGGGTTTTACGGTGCGTCTTAGACAGATACCCCCAACTCATGTCTCGATCAGAGTAAAACGTTCGTTAACCACATAACAATGCGCTTTAAACATAAACTAATTTCTTTTAACGGGACAGCAGTGAAACGAGATATTAATTTTACGCTGATACTTAACGTCAGGAGTATTTTATAAAATTCTGCAAAATTAAAGCATATTTTTTGTACTGTGCCTTTTAAGTCGCCGACTTATGACAATACTGATAAATAGTGAAACAAAACCCGGTAAGGCAAGATAAGAAAAACTACTGATTAAACTTCCTAATAAACAGTAAAAACCAACAGCCCCAAATAAACGACTTAAAAAAACTTTTCCCCTGGCCCTTAATATAAGAAACATTAAAGCCGGCAATAGCACCACAAACAACCAGAGCAAAGCAACACTTCCGCCTTTTCCATAAAACAACTGATACTGCCATGCATCTTCCACATATACCAGGGATACCAGATAAAGCCAGAATATCAAAAATATACTAAAAGGCAGATAAAAAATTATCCAACGAAAAATTAATTTATCAGTAATATTGTTAAACACTACCTGCAACCATTTCACTTACTTATAAGAGCATACAGTATAATATATCTATCATAAAGTGAAGCGTCTTTCTCAATTGCAATATTGAAATAAATTTTTTAAAAATAATTGATAAACATGGGCACATAATGAGAGACAAAGTGCTTAACAGTTTTGCTCAATGCCGATTAAGTCATATGCGTAATTATAACTCTTCCTGATATGAAGCTCGCAATAGGCATACAATAAAGGTAAACTACTTATTAATACATTTTGTACAGGACATGTATGCAACACCTTATAAAATATTTTTTCACGATATTACTTTTTACACATTACTCCACAAATGCAATCTCTGCAGACAGCAGCTCATCCAGTGTACATAAATTAATCAGCAATGGCCAGGCACCAGAGGGTGTAGTTTTTGAAATTGTTAGTGGAAATACACAGTACCTTAACTGGGCCATGCCAGAAGCAGAAAAATTATCACGGCAATTACGCAATAAATATCCTTCTCTAGATATAGCCATAGTAACCCATGGCTGGGAGCAATTTTCACTCACAAAAAAACAGCTTTCAAGAAACACGTCTTTAAAAAAATCCATAAAAACATTAATCAAAACTGACGTACAAATACATGTCTGTGGTACACATGCAGAATACAATGGCGTGACCGCAGAAGAGTTTAGCGAACTGATAGATGTAGCTGCTGCAGGACCGTCACAAATAAATGATTATATTAAACTAGGCTATATTAAAATTAAGATTAACAAGGAATAAATTTACTAAGTTGCATTTATTTCAGCTTTAAACCTATAGAAAAAAATGACTTTATCAGAAATAGAAATCAATTTAAACAGTTAATAGATAGCAAATACTCAGAATTTTTATATATGGTATTATCTGAACTAATAACAAAATCAAATTCTTTTTTATTTAATGTCACCAAAATACCATGTGATATTAATAACTTAACTTTATGCTCATACACATCATATGAAATAGCTGCAGATTTACAACCACACTGACCGATATTTTTTTTCACATCCCACACAGCATGTAATAATAATAAATTATTTTTCAATTCAATATTTTTTTTACTTATCTTAATACACTTATGTAATATATTATCAATTAATATTTTATCTGCACTATACCAGGCAGCACACGTTTGAGTAACACTCCAAACCACTAAAATACAAATAATTGTTTTCATTAATTTAAGTTCTCCAACATTATATACACATAAAAATTATATTAATAAACACTAACAAAGCATGATAAATATATGACATCTAATTAATAAATGGCTCACCACTTTCATAAGATATGAACAATAAATAATATATAGGTAACATTCCCTATTTTTATCTTTGAAGTAATTAATAAAATTGTGATGAGATTAAAAGTTCTTTAGCTTATTGTGACATAGAGTTAACTAATAATTTTAATCTGGATGAGTTTGTCATGTTTAACTTCACAGCACTTTCATTACTTTTAGGCTCAATATTATGCATTAACACATCTATTGCAGCCCCTATAGTCCTTACTCCTGCCCCACTTCCCACTCCAGCTGTCTTTGCAACTGTTAATGGCGTAACCGGTTTAAACTCAGAGACATTAGTATCAGGTAATATTAATGCAACAGGTGGCGGATTTAGCGAATCCCTTATAGTTGATTCTACTGGCAGCTTTGAACTTGCTGTAGTAGCCAATAGCCCGCTTACGTTAAATACAAACTTAGTTTTTAACACTGTTCCTGATGTTAGTGTCCGCTACAGTGGCTTTACACTACTAAATGAAAATGAAATACGCACTCTTGATTTAACTCGCTCATCTGGTCGTTTGCATGCAATAGTTAATGTAATTGGTGGCACGGCGCAAAGTGCAACAATAACTTTAAGATCAACGCTTTTCGTAAATGGAGTACGAGAACAATTTACATCACAGTCTTCACCACCAATTACAACTGGGCAGGCAATTGATGAGGTATTTGCAGCCCCTGCAAATAACCTTGCATCAATTTCCGGTAGTGTAGATATCATCAGTGATAATGGTTGTGTACTTAGGGAGCCCATAGTTTCTAAAAGCATAAGTATTAGTGATAGCAGTATCTCTGGCATCGCAAATCCGGAAACGCTTGAATGGACAATAGATGTCTCAGCTATAACCTGTAATAGTGGAAGTATAGCGGGTGAATTTCGACTCGATGGACTGGATAGTTCGGTAGTACTGTTATCACATCAATTGAATTTTTCTGGAAAGGACTCAGCTAACCTGAGCCTGACAAGCCCCGGCAATTACACTACGGGACCAGTACTGGAAGGCACATATACAATAACACAAAGTAGTACCTTTGCTGCACCCTACTCTACTTTAAGGTTACCCCGCAACACAATTGATGTTATTGGTGACACAGTTTTTGATGCTATACATCTGCTTGGAACCTCACATGGTTCCCTGCAACTTAATGGCGACTGGAATTATGCAGACGTTAGCTCAGCCAGAATCAAGGCAAATGGTATTGAAGCTGGTGGAACAACTTCAACAATGTCAGCCGACGACCCAATTGATTTAGTGTCTGGTAATTTTGATTTAGTCGTTGCCGCAGGTGCCTGGCAAGCCAGCCAGTATAATCTGATTTTTAACTCTGCACTTAATGCTCGTAATTCATTTGAAAATTTAACTCTCAATCTTCAGGCTAATAGTTTTCCAACTAATTTCAATATTTTAATGTCTGACTGGATTGATCTGCCACCGGTTTCTTTAACAACCGCATTGGCACAAATTGAACTTACGGTTCAACAGACAGCAGGGCAACTACCCGTAACAATTGATCGAATCACGATTACAGGTAGCAGCCAGCTTACTGACTCAACCGGTACTAATATAGTTGCTTCAAGCTCTATTAATAATTCTAGTTCAGGTACTTCAGCCATAGATTTTATAGAAACGATTTATGGCTTCCCTGGAACATATAGTTTGACAGCAACAGGAACGGGCTCAGATGGACGTCAGTATTCAGCCAGTTTCGATATAACTTTGGTTGATGGAGGAGTTCCAGCCCCCGTTCCAGACCCTACACCTGTACCAGACCCAACACCCGTTCCGGATCCTACACCTGTACCAGACCCAACACCCGTTCCGGATCCTACGCCTGTGCCAGACCCAACACCCGTTCCGGATCCTACGCCTGTGCCAGACCCAACGCCTGTTCCGGATCCTACGCCTGTGCCAGACCCAACGCCTGTTCCGGATCCTACGCCTGTGCCAGACCCAACACCCGTTCCGGATCCAGACAATGGAAGTGGTTTAGCTTGTTTTTCAATTAATCAAGTAAAGCTTTATAACCGCCATAAAGCTAATAAAGACCTGCTACAAATTAAATCGGCCAGTTTTAGACTGCCCAACAATGAAACCGCTAATTTAGATCAGAATGATGTATTCATCACCGTTGATGGCATTATCTATGAGTTTCCAGCTGGCTCCTTTAAAAACAAAGGTGAGCACAATAAGTTTGAATATAAATCACCCTCCCATGAACTGCCACAAATTAAAGCCAGTATAGATTTTAAAAAGGCAAAATGGAGCCTTAAAGTAAATAAGGCTGATACGACTTATATTGATAATTCTGATGGTGTCGATATAACTTTATCAATTGGCAGTTATCAGGGAACTGAAAATATATTACTTAAAAGCAAAAACAAGCATGACAACAAACTTATGTTTAAGCGCAAACCAAAAGTAGAATGTAATATTGAGCATGATGATGAAGACGACAATCATGACAATGAACACCTGGATAAGGATAAAGACGATGATAAAAAAGATCATGGCAGAAAAGATCGCGACGACGACGAAGATGAATGATAACTTTGATAGATAACATAACTCGAAAAACAAGAACCATTAAAATCGAGCCTGATCTAACAAAAATAACTCAGGAGCATAATTATTAAAACACAGAGTGGATTAAAAGAAGCGAATTCACCGTTTTTATGAATTCTTGTGGAACTAGCGCTGCTGGTTCCACAAAGGCTTTGAGCATATTTTACTTCTGCAATAAATCCACACGAATCGGCATCAGAAAGTGCACTCCATCATTGTCAATATGCTGCTCAAAACGTTGCTTAACCAGAGCATACAAATTTTCATCGAGCTTGTGATTAGAATGTGTGACATTAATTACATTAGTTTCGAACTCAGCAAAACTTTCAAACTTTACCGGTGAATTAAAAAACGTTTCTTCAACCAGTTTAAACAAACCCTCATCAACTGCTTTTTTTACAGCATCAAAGGCAGCTTCTCGAACTTTCTGTTCATCATGAAATAAGCGTAGAATTTCATTAAATTCACCAGAAAAAATCGGTTCAGATATATAAACCAAACCACCCGGCTTCAACACTCGGTTCATTTCATGCATTGCCCCATCCATTAGCTCTAATGGCACATGATGCAGAGACTTAAACATAAACACTATGTCGACTGATGCATCTTCTAATGGTATTTCCTGAGCACCAGAAAGCACAAATGTAACATCAGGTAAATCTGTTATCTGCAAGTTTTTTTGATGAGCAATTTCATCAACCTCTGAGGCTGTAATTTTTCGGCCAGTACCCGCTGTTGCAATATTTCTGGTAATTACCGCACTACCACAACCTAGCTCTAAAATATGTTTGTTATCCAACACTAATAATCGATTGTATACATCAGGTTCTGGGCAGTTAACATCGATTTTATCTGCAGCTATTTTCATTGAAAACCTCTTCTTAATTACTATTTATTTTCACTGCTGTCCCGTTAACCACTAGAGGCATGAGTTGGGGGTGTCTCGATCAGAGTGAAACGTTCGTTAATCACATAGCAATACACTTTAAACATAAACTAATTTCCTTTAACGGAACAGCAATGATTTATTTTACAAAAATATGAAACGAAATAATTATTCACCTTCCCATCCAGACTCAACAGTAAAGCCAGCTGCTTTAACATGACCACCTCCACCATATTGCTTAGCAACTTCACACACGTCTACACCTGTTTCAGAAGAACGTAGACTAAAAGATCTGCCACCTGGATGATCCCAGTAACAGGCAGCAAAAGGTTCGTTAACTGACATTAAATTACCCGCATCCGATACATAAGCAGATGGCGCATTAAGCACCGGTACATTATAACCACCAATCATCATTCGCCTGACGCCGGATTCTATTAACTCATCTATGTCTTTTTGCAGTTTTCGTTGTATTGCTTCACCATCGCGTTTAAGCAACTTTAACTCATCCGAGTTATTGGCCATCAGTTTATCCCAGACATTAAAATCATAAGGGTAAGATGAAAGCCCCAGAGTTATTTCTCTAGTGCCATCAAGCTCAAACAACCACAGGTCACGATCCTGAATATGTTCAATAAGTTTAGGTGATGGTAAATCAGGGTTAAACCAATTCCATGTAAGCATGGCTCCTGATTTATTCATATCAAACAAGCCATTTAAATCATCACTTTTTATTAGCTCGCTTAAATCTTGCTCAGCGGAAATATGATGATCAAGTATGGTAATACTGGCAGCTGTTTTTAGCATGCATTTCAACACTTCTTTTTTATAAGAAAAATCCACAAGAAAAACATCCAAACCTTTTACTTCCGGTGGTAAATGTTGATGTACGCCTTTAAAAAATTCAACCTCATCACCTAACGCCTGGCGCACAACCCAAGCAGCTGCAAATCCATCGGGGCAGTTACTGTGATAAATACATAATTTCTTCTTGTTATTATTCATTATTAATACATATATTTTTACACTGCTGCCCCGTTAACCACTAGAGGCATGAGTTAGGGGTGTCTCGATCAGAGTAAAACGTTCGTTAATCACATAACAGTGCGCTTTAAACATGAACTAATTTCTTTTAACGGGACAGCAGTGATATTTTAAATAGATTTACAGGTCTTGATTTTAAAATTTAATTCTATTTAATCGGGTTCATTTAAACCAAATAACATTTCTTAAGTTTAAAAAAATTACACAGGGTATGAATCATTACATAACACTTAACCTTCAAACATAAGGTTTTTTATAACTGTAGCTAATATCTACATAAAAGCTAAATAATAACCCTAACCTGATTAGCCGTATTAAAACGAGTCAACAACAATTCAAGCAGACATAATCAGAGATTTCCTGAACATAATTCATATCTTAATTTTGTAAATGCAATATAATAACAGCTTATCATTTTTAAAGAGTATATTCTTGGAGTCATCATGAAAAAAATCCTACCAGGCATCATTATAGCCTTTCTTTTACCCTTGACAAGCACAGCCGTAGAGGCTGCGAGCCAAAAAGGCAGCCCCTGGTATTTTGCCATTAAAGGGGGGCCAATGAATGCAGACGGCCAGGGTGACAGTGCTATTAATCTTGGTGCCGATGTCGGCTACAGAAATAATAAATATCTTTCAACAGAAGTAGAGCTGACCAGAACCTTAATTGATGGTGACACTCGATCAGGCAATGACTGGGAAGTTGACACACTCTCTGCTTTTGCCGCTTTTCGATCAAATACACCGGTTAAATTCAAGGCAAAAATCGGCCTGACCGATATAGACTATGGAAATGACAATGACCTGGAACTTTCATTTGGTATTGGCGTTGGTTTTTGGGCCACCGGTGGGTTAATGGAAATTGAATACACCGAAATAGATGATGGCCTGCGCTTTATCAGCCTTGGCATGAATTATTTTTTCTAATAAACCTAATAACCTCAGTCAGCTTCTCTTTACCAGAGAGAGGCGAAAACCCTAAAGCTTCCTTCTAAATTTTTCCCTATATCAAACATACAGGTTCATAAATTTCTCACATAACAATTGTATGAAGGATTGTTTATGAACCAGCAATTAGTATACTGTATTGCTTAAAGCTTAGTATTCACAACCGTAGAAACGATAAATCGACACTACCGAGGGATCAAGCATGAAAAACACATCTATTATTTACCATCATTTTGTAAAATCATCCTTTTGGCTATTCTTGTTAATTTTAACTTTATTTCTTCTAAATAGCTGCCAGGACTCTAAAACTAAACCTGATAAAAAAGAAACGCCGATTGTACAAGATAAACTAACTGATGAAGAGTATGAGAAAGAATATGGGCTTAGTGAATTATTAGATAAGGAACTAATAAAAATTGAAGACATTCATGGTCAATCATATATAACAGAAACTGATTGCTGTGAACCCGAAGGTAAAGTTAGTTTTACATTTAATAAAGCCTATAATGGTAAATTCCCAGACGTGGATAGAAAAGTCAAGGGTATGTACGTCAAACTGAATATTCAAGCAGATGAAAATTGCTGTAAAAATATTAAAATCATGCAAATTAAACGCAGCTTTAGAATCAAGAGAAAACCCAAAGTACCACGTAAATGGAAAATCGATGCTCCAGGTAACTCACCCTATGCAACAGACTATGAATTTGCCACTGAAGGCAAGAATGGACAACCAGCAATCGTGTTTGATAAACCTGGACAAGTTTTAAAAAGGAAAAATATTCATGTCGAGTATATGACTATAATTCTGTGCGTAGAGCCCGGTAAAAAAGATAAACCACTAGCATACGTTCATTGGGGCTTTGACATCCATGATACATTAGAAGTTAAACCTTTTAAACCAAAAGCACAATGCGGTGCTCCAGATGGCATGGAAGCTGCTGTTGCTACCTGGAATAAAGCAGCTAAAGTTAAAAAAGGCCGTTTAGAGGCTAACATTGATTTTCCATAAAAGCATTAGGTATATAGAATTTAGATGAGTAATTTAACTATAAAAGGCAGGGTTAATTATAAATCAAAATATTTTTCACCGCGATACAGAGAGAGAGCACAAAGAAATACGATCCACCCTACGCGACATATATTTTCTCTAAGCTCTCTGTGTCTCTGCGGCAGAATTTAATCTGAAAATACTTAGCTTATTAGTGTTCATTGTACTGGGGAAGATTCACTCTCCCCTCTTTAATACTAGATGGTAAAAGCTTAAAAGATCTTGTTGCAATATCTGAAGTTTTTAACATGCGTTCAAGATTATCCATAGTCGCACGTCCAATATATTCACTGTTTTCATCCAGAGAATCTACGGCCTCAAGATAACTACGAGCTATAATAGAGCCTAATGGGTCAGGGTTATAAAGTAATTTCTTAATCGCAAACGGATTCAGAGTTAAGGGATTATAACCTTCTTTAAGATAGCCCTGCTGCAACAATAATCGCTCCACGGGTGTTCCTGGCTGTATACCAATAAAGAAAATAAAAGGCAGCACATTATCGCGTCCAAACATACGGTATAACTCTTTAATTCGTTCTATGGTTTGAAACAGGGTTTGAGTTGTTTCCCCTGGCGCATTCAGCGGCATATACAATTTCACTTTCTGGTCGATATAACCGGCATCCTTGAACATCTGAAAGGCCTCCATTTGTTGCTCCAGTGAATAGCCAAGGGTCAGGCTATTAATCATTTCCTGAGTACCCGTGAATGATAAATCCAAACTGGCCAAACCACTGCGTAGCATTTTAACTGCCAGCTCTGGTGTCAGATAATTAAGACGAATATATCCTGTCCATTCTATTTTTAAATTGCGCTTGATTATATCATCCAGTATCCGTTCAACATGATGCATGCTGCGCCTGGTAGAACAAAACTGTGCATCGGTAAACCATATTTTATTTACACCATAGTTTTTATTCAACAGTTCAATTTCGTTAACAATTTCTACCGGATCACGATAACGTTGACTATGCCCTTCAATTTTATTATATAAACAAAAATGACATTGATAGGGACAACCACGTTTAGTGTGCACTCCCACATAATCATTCATGTACTCATGAAAACCTGATAAAATTCCCTCTATATAAGTAAAATCAACTGCATTCAATCTGCTTAAATCAAAATTCTCCTGCCGATGATGAAAACTTACCTGACCATTTGTTTCCTTACGATAACACTCACCGACTATAGTCTCCTCACTATCAACAATTGATAGCATGGCAGGCTCTCCTTCACCAACAACAACCGTGGTATTAACCGGGCACTTCTCAGCCACATATTTAGCAAAAATAGAAACGGCGGTACCACCAACAACAATCCGGGCATCTGGTAACCATTTGCGCGTCATTTTCATAAAAGCGAAATTTCGAATACGGCTATAGGAATAATCAAATATGATAGCAAACGCACTAAATGCAGCTTTGATGCGACGCCACAGTTTCGGCGAGTGATCAAAATTCATTACCACATCCAGCGCATCATCTTCCGGATGTGGACCAAAGGACTGCATATTACGCCAGGAAAAAGCAACTACATCAGGTTTCATTTGCAGAACATGCTGCTTCAATACCTTCATGCGATCAGCAGATGGAACGAGAGCAAGATCAAGAATTTTCTGCTTGATATGCGGCCTTTGTTTATGAATATAATCGGCCACATAAATAACTCCACCGGGGTAAATCTTCCAGCAGGGTAAACGAACATATAAAACGGACTGAGTTTGACCACTCATTGTGCGTACCTTTATAAGTTTTTAGTAATAACACACATTTTCAACCTACGCCTGTAGCATGACTTATAAAATTAGACTTTTCCTTGTTTTATATTAAATAACTCTAACTAATCATGTGAATCACTAATATTATTATGCTAATAAGTGAATGGAATTCTAGAGATTAATTATTTACCTGGGTTTTAATTTCACCCTGAACTTCCATCACAACGTTAGAGATACAGCGGTTATCAATACAAAGCAAATTCTACTTACAAAGATGACTCAATCTGATTAACAAACTCATCATAACTACTTACACCACCATATCCTCCCACAATAAGTGTGGCACCTGAGTTAGCAAACCCCCGCACACCGCCTATGTGATCATTATGAAAATGAGTCGCAAGCAGGTATTTAACTGTTTTTTCAGGCCATCGTGTTTCAATTGCGGCCAATAAGACCTGTGTACGTTCATCATACAAAGGCGCCTCTGCAACAATAAGGTAGTCATCCATTTCAATAATCATACTGTTATGAGTTAATGCCCGGGCGTGAAATACATTAGGTGCAACTTCAACAATATTTAAAGTCGCTGCTGTGCGTTGATCCAGATCGAAGGGAATTCCAAAAGCAACTGTCCGGTTAAACCATTACGATGAACGCATTCCCCAGGTAAATTGATCAGTATTAAATTCTGCCTGCAATTCTGCTGGTATGAAAAACGAATCCACATTTAACTCATCACTCAAATAAAATGCATTACGGGTTTCCCGATGAATTAAGGCCAGGCAGGATTGGGCAATACCGCAATGCGGCTCTGCCCCATCTTAATCTTACACATTACCCTCCCGTAAACTTTGTATAGGCGGCGATATTAATACGCTACGTGTGCCCAGTACTCCCGCGATGACAACGATTACGATTCCGCTGAAAATACCTGTTAATGCCACCGTAATATCAAATTGATAATCAAACTTAAAAACCTGTTCAGCCAGCAACCAGGCAAGTGATGTTGCAGCAAGGCCAGCCAGTAAACCGGACAACGCACCGAGCAAGGTAAATTCTGCTAATAACCCGAACAACAGTGTTTTTTTACTGGCGCCCAGGGTTCGTAATACTGCATTTTCAAAGCGCCTTTCATCCTGATTAGACTGAATAGCCGCATACAGAACAGCCAGGCCCGCTAGCAATGTGAACAGAAAAATAAATTCTACCGCAAGTGAAACACGATCAATGATGCCACGTACTCGTTGCATGATGGTTTCTACATCGATGAGAGTTACATTAGAAAACTCAGCAACCAGCTTACCCAGTTGCTGACGTTGATCGTTATTTAAATATACACTGGTTACCCAGCTGGCCGGTTTAGTTTCAAGCACCCCTGGGGGCACTACGGTAAAGAAATTAATATTAAATGTGTCCCAGTCAACACTACGTAAATTACTCACGGTAAAATTAATGATGCTGCCATTAATATCAAATCCAGCTACATCATTTAATTGCAACTTTAAAGTTTCAGCCATTTTAGATTCAAGAGACAACAAAGGTTTTCCAAAGTCTTCCCTGCCCCACCATGAACCTGCAACCAATGCATTATCCAGCTGCATTTTTTCGGCCCATGAAAGATTAAATTCACGGGTCAGCAGGTGTTTAGCGCGTTCACTTTCATAATCTGAACTATTCACTTTTTTATCATTAATCGTCACCAGTCGTGCCCGCACCATGGGATAGAGTTTGGTATTGCTAACACCCATAGTTTTGAAGTAATCGGTTATAGGTGTAACTTGACTGGCTTGAACATTAATAACAAAATGATTCGGCGCATCAATGGGTAAACTACCCTGCCAGTCATTGAGTAAATCTGTGCGCACGGTCGACAGTAACAGCATTACCATAATACCCAGGCCAAAAGCCACAATCTGAATGACACTGCTACCTGACCGGCGTGAAATATTGGCCAGCCCAAAACGCCAGGCAATACCGACACGCCCACGTAAACGATTAAGCACTCGTATAAGTAAATAAGCCGCTAATGCGAGGGTAATTAATGTAGCAATAATACCGCCAATAACTACACTCACCAGTTTCAGGTCACCGATTTGCCAGACCATCAACAACGACATACACATCACCACTGCAAAATAAACTGTCCACACACTGGGCGGACGTGTTGGCACATCTTTACGTAAAACATGTAATGGTGGCACGCGGCGCAGAGAGAGTAAGGGTGGTAATGCAAACCCCACTAACATAACAATGCCAGTGGCATATCCCAGAAAAACCGCTTTACTCGAGGGCGCGGGTAACTGTGTCAGCACCAGTTGATCAAGCAATTCTGTAATAACATATTGAGTGAGAATGCCAAACAGGCAGCCAACACTACTGGCCAGAATAGCAAGCCATAGCATTTCCATCGTGAAAAGTTGAATGATGGTGTTCTGTGAGGTGCCAAGACAACGCATCATGGCACTGCTACCCAGATGCCGGTTACTAAAACGGTTAGCCACCGTTGCTACCGCAACACCGGCTAGTAACACACTGATTAATGCCGCAAGGCCAAGAAACTGCTGAGCACTTTTTAATGCCGTATTGAGTTCAGGCCGACCTTCTTCAACACTTAGAATTTTTTCACCCGGGCGTAAAGACTTTTCGATAGATTTACGAAAATTACGAATACGACCCTGCTCACCCGAAATTAACACACGATAATTAACCAGTGCACCTGTAGAAATCAATCCCGTAGCCGTCAGGTCAGCACTGTTCATCATGATACGTGGAGCAACACTAAACAGGTCACCAGCACGGTCGGGTTCATAACGTAAAACCTTGCCGAGTTTAAAGCTGGAATTTCCCAGCCTCACCCTGTCACCTATCTCAAGACCCAGTAGCTGCAACATCCGTGCTTCAACCCAGAGCTCACCAGCAGCAGGTATAACCGTGGTTGCCTCATCATCACCAAAAGCCGTGTTACTGATGCGTAACACACCGCGCAAAGGGTAACCTTCACTCACTACTTTAACTTCCGCAAGTTGCAGGCGTTCGTTAGACAGCACCACACTGCGAAACTGCTGTACAGTAGTAACCCTGAAATTATTTGCCCGTGCTTCAGCAAGATGATCATTAATATCAGAGCGCCCGGAAGTTATCACCAGGTCGGCAGCAATCAGTTCAGCGGACTGCATCTGCAACCCGCGTTCAATTCGGTCGGTAAAAAAGCCGACGGCGGTAATACTGGTCACCGCGATAATAAGACCTATAGCCAGTATGTTAAGCTCTCCGCCGCGCCAGTCACGCCATAACATGCGCCATGAGTTGATCCAGAAAAACCCAAAATCTCTGTGTAAACCCATCTGTGATTTCTTTTGCACTTCAGCCATGGTGTACTGCTTCGCTATTAATCAGTCTTCCAGCATCCAGTTCAATACGTTGTTTACATAATTTAGAGAGCTGCACATCATGGGTTGCCATAATTAAAGTAGTGCCCTGTTCAGAATTAAGCTCAAACAATAACTCAATAATTCGTTTACCGGTTTTACTGTCCAGGTTGCCGGTAGGCTCATCTGCAAACAGGCAACGGGGTTTTGTAGAAAAAGCACGGGCAATGGCACAACGTTGCTGCTCACCACCTGATAACTGGTTCGGATAATGATGAAATCGTTCCCCCAGACCAACTCTTGTAAGCAATTCAGACGCGGTTTTACGCGAATGCGGTGCCTGCGCCAGTTCCAGTGGCAGCATCACATTTTCAAGTGCTGTCAACCCCTGTAGCAACTGAAAATTCTGAAACACGAAACCCACTCGCTCAGCCCTGAGTGAGGCGCGCCCGTCTTCATCAAAGTCATTGAGATTATTATTATCAAGCATCACTGAACCCGACGACGGCGTATCCAGCCCTGCAAGTAAACCTAGCAAGGTAGTTTTCCCCGAACCCGATGCCCCCAGAATCGCCACAGAGGTTCCCGCTTTAATGGTAAAGCTGATATCATCCAACAAAGTTAACACACCATCACGGGTTGTCACCTGTTTACCCAGTTGACGGGCCTCTACCGATGCATTCAATGCAACATGAGTCATGATAAATAAATTCTCCCGATTATTAAATTCACGCTTTAAAACATACCTGCTTTGTCTTGTAATGGCAGGTTTAGTTCAGGAATATAACCATACTGTATTTGCCGCAAACAAAACACCTCCCGGCATACTTGTTTTAGGTGATAGTCTCAGTGCCGCCTATGGTATCAATATTAATGAGGGCTGGGTCGCATTAATGCAACAGGAAATTATCAGCCAGGGCTATGATTACAAAGTGATTAATGCAAGCGTCAGTGGTGACACCACTCGCACGGGCTTGAATCGAATAGAGAGCGCACTTAAAAGTCACAAACCTGAAATCGTTATTATCGCCCTTGGTGCCAACGATGGTTTGCGCGGGCTTGTTTTCAGTGAAATTGAAAACAGCCTGAACAGCATCATTGAACGTTGTAAAAAAAACCAGTCAGAAATACTACTGGTCGGTGTGCGCCTACCACCCAATTATGGGGCTGTTTATAATCGACAATTCGCAGAACTGTATAGCCAACTGGCGTTTCAAAACAAGATAACCCTCATACCTAAAATGTTAGACCAGGTAGCCGATAATCGAAACTTAATGCAAGAGGATGGTATGCATCCGAAAGCAGAGGCACAATCACAGGTAATGAAAAATATCTGGTCAGGTTTGAAACCCATGTTAGAAAAGCGAAATAAATAACAGAACTTATAACAGGTCAGAAACTATAACCTGTAAGTTAAGCGTTTTTCCTTAACCTACAGGCATCTCGATTACTTTTATTTTATGCCGCACTCACCGCCTTATGTGAGCCAACTACACCACCCAGGAGCGACTTACTGGAGACACTAGTAAAACCTTGATCAAATAACAATTGAGTCATTTCTTCAGGTGAATAAAACATCTTCAGTGCATCAACAAAATATTTTTTACAGCCCAGGGAATAATGATTGCTCTTAAACAACCAGGCTACTACAGATACACACGCCGTCAGATAAGCAAAATATGCCTTCTCCACTATCTTGTTACCCGGTCGAAGCATATCGCTATGATAGAAGTGGCCACCCGGTTTCAAAACTCGCTTAACTTCCTTAATGACCTCTATCAATCTCAGGTGGCGAGAAGCAAACTGCAGTGTAACAACATCAAAATGATTGTCTGGGAAAGGTAATGTGTGCACATCTGTTATAGTACTGTCGATATTAAAACCATGAGCTTTTGCCTGTTCCTGCCCTACACTCTGCATCTCAAGGCTTCTATCCACAGCAAAAACCTGCACACCCGGTTGTTTTTTAAGCAGCGCAATGCCTACTGCATTGGTACCCGCACAAACATCCAGCACTCTTTGTTGAGGTTGCAGTTCAATTGTTGAAACGAAACTCTTCCTGAACCAGTCGATCATACCAAGACTGGCCGCACGGTTAACACGGTCATAATAAAAAGCAACATCTGCAAATACTTCATTGATCTCATTTGACCAGATGTTTTCAAAAGCTTTGGCACGGGCTATCTCCCGACCACAAAATTTATCTAACTCTTCATTACATTTCATTGGCTACCTCCATTAGTTATTGGCATTAGTTATTGGCATTAGTTATTGATTTTATAATTAAGCATTCACAAATGCGGCCCATGATCAAGGTCAGATGACCAACATGAAACTGTGGCAGTGTCTCACTGATAGACATTAATGACAATATGAAAGTTAAGAAAAACACGCTACACACAGGCCTTTAAAACCTGTCATTTTATATAGTGTATCAGGCTGGGTATAAGTTACTATATATAAATACGCCCTACAGAGGATATCTTTTTTCTCATTTCTACGTATTATTTAATTCTAATCCCGAACCTTCTTATACTTAATTTTTATCAAACTTTGCTGTTTATTATTTTCAGCTATTTTCGACACAAAAGATTCCTGATCGACCTGCTCCCCCAGTATTATTCGCATAATCAGGGCATTAAAGAAAAGCTGTTGAGAGCCAACTCCATGCAATTCATATTTTTCATCCCATGTGAGTTTAAAATCATCATTCATCAATTTAATTTTCCAGTTTCTTAATTTTTTTCCATTCCCGAACTCACTTAATAATTTTCGGTTTTCCTCTCTCAGCTTGATAATGGTTTTGTTTTCATTTTTATTCCACTTAATTTATTTTTTGCTAAGAGTAGCGCCAATAGGTGTGGCTAAGACAGGTATATAATCCCTTGTAATACCAAGTTAAGATGCCTTGTCTAGCGCTATCCGGTCTCTTTTCAAAAGAAGCTTATTATTGATTTCAGCATTAACAACTCGTACCTGATGTATCTCTTCTGCAGATTGTTTTTTTTACGAAAATAATTCACTCGCGAAAATTTTTCCCTCTTCCGGCCATCGCCGAATTGATAATAAAAAAGAGTGTAGGCATTAATAAATATAGACAGATTTTATTAAACATTTCTTGTCACTCCTTAATAAAATATCTCGTCAATTAGCAACCATTTTCTATATGATGCGAAAAACATGCTTACCTCAGGCTTCTGCATTTTCAGCTTTCACCCGTTGTTTTTTCATCTCCGCTGGTTCACTTTTTGACCATGCACCAAAAGGATATGGTTGATAATCACTATTAAAGGTGAGGAACTGAATAATTTGATAAATATAGGTAGCAAGACTCTGGCCCAGCTTTAACAATCGTGGATTACTCTTTCCAGTAAAGAGCTTGAGTAAAAACTGAACCAATACAACGGCAAACAGAACAACTTCTGCAACACTATAAAACAGCGTAAACATTAGCATGTATAAACCACGTAGCCAGGTTGATTGTTGTTTAAGGTTTTCTTTAATCTGATGATTCATTTTGTGCTCCTAAGGCGATTTTAAAAAACTATGACGACATGTTTGTCTTAAAAATAGACACAACCTGTTTAATACGCTCAACCAGGGTATGTTCACTAAAATCCTTAAATTCTCCTGCATCAAATAAGACATTATCACAATAACTACACGCTTCGAACTGTATGTGGTGTTGTGCTTTATCAATCATTTTGGTCATACGACTATGGCATTCTGGGCAATCAACATCACGAATCTCGTTACTCCCACGCACCGTTTCAACATTGCTATCACGAGCGATGGCTTCTGGAATATTTCTAGCTTTATTATGTGAGCCATGCCTGAATAAAATAGCACCACAACTATCACATTTACTTACCTCTATACCGCTAATAGAGAGTTCATTAAATTGGCCATTACATTTCGGGCATATCATAATATACTCCTTACAACTTATTATTCTATTTATATTGCAGGTAATTAAAACTTCTGTTTCGTAAAATTTTAAATTAACTTTCTTTTTTATTAATCAGGTGATTAATAAAATCCATCGGCAATGGAAAAACTATCGTATTGCTTCGTTCACCTGCTATTTCAGTTAATGTTTGTAAATATCGTAACTGTAAGGCCTCGTTTTGTTTAGCCAACGTCCGTGCCGCCACAAAAAGTTTTTCTGCCGCCTGCATTTCGCCTTCAGCATGAATCACCTTGGCACGTCGTGTACGTTCTGCTTCGGCCTGTTTGGCAATCGCGCGTATCATGCTTTCATCGAGGTCAATATGTTTTATTTCTACATTGCTAACCTTGATACCCCAGGCATCCGTTTGTTGATCAAGACTACTTTGAATATCGGCATTTAGACGATCTCGTTCAGCTAACATTTCATCCAGCTCATGCTGTCCTAACACAGATCTTAAGGTGGTTTGTGCTAACTGACTGGTAGCCTCGTAAAAATTTTCAACCTGGATAATTGACTTTTCAGGATCAATTACTCGAAAATAGACGACAGCATTCACATGCACCGAAACATTATCTCGCGAAATTACATCCTGACTCGGCACATCCATAACAACTGTACGCAGGTCAACCCGAACCATTTGCTGTATAAATGGAATAACAATTATGAAACCCGGGCCTTTAACTTTCCAGAAACGCCCAAGCAAAAAGATCACACCGCGCTGATATTCACGCAAAATTCTAATGGCACTCGCAAGTAATAAAACGACAATAGTGGCCAATATGTAAAAGCTATACATGGTCATGATGTTTACTCCTGTTTAGAAGGCATCAAAGGTTCAACCTGTAAGGTTAAGCCTTCTATGCCAATAACCTTCACATGCTGCCCTTTATGTAAAGGCGTACTACAGAGCGCATTCCAGCTTTCACTGTGAATATAAACCCTGCCCTTTTGATCAAAATCTTCTACTACCAGTGCCTCGCCACCTAGCAATTCTTCCAGACCACTCACAATGGGGCGTCGACGAGCATTGATTGCCATGCCAATAACAAAAACAAACAAAAAGACACTGCTTAATGCAAACGTAACTATCACCGATATATCAATACCGAAACCCGGCACATCGGTATCCATTAATATTATTGACCCCATAACAAACGCAACAACCCCACCTATACCCAGCACACCAAAACTTGGCTGAAAAGCTTCACCAACCATCAGGGCTACTCCGAGTAAAATAAGTGCCATACCTGCATAGTTAATCGGTAATAACTGAAATGAATACATTGCCAGTAATAAACAAATAGCTCCAACCGTACCCGGCACAATTGCACCTGGATTTGAGAACTCAAATATCAACCCATAAATACCGACAAGCATTAATATATAAGCCACATTCGGATTTGTAATAACACTTAATAATTGACTACGCCAGTCCGGATTAATTTCCTGTTGTATCAGGTTTGCGGTTTCTAAAATACGCTTTTGACCCTGTATAGACAACTCACGACCATTAATCTGTTTCAACAAATCCTGCATATCCACAGCCACAATATCAATTACATTTTGCTTTAAAGCATCATTAGCCGGAAGACTGGCCGCTTCTCGCACTGCTTTTTCAGCCCACTGCTGGTTTCGATCACGCAGTTGAGCCAGACCACGTATATAGGCCACCGCATCGTTAATCATCTTTTGCTCTAATACACTTTTATGCTCTTCAATAGATGGTTTTTCGGCTTTATCTTTTTTAGAAATATCGGGTGGTGATATACCCCCTATTCGAATCGGCGTAGCAGCACCCAGATTTGTGCCCGGTGCCATCGCCGCAATATGACTTGCATAAAGAATATATGTACCCGCACTGGCTGCACGTGCACCGCTCGGAGAGACATAAACAACCACAGGCACAGAAGAATTAGTAATGTTTCTGATAATATTGCGCATGGCTGAATCCAGACCACCCGGGGTATCCAGCTGGATTACAATCAGTTGAGCATGCTGTAAAGTGGCGGTTTCAATTGACCGTTCAATATAATCATCTGTTGCTGGCCCAATAATACCTTCTATCGATAATTGATAAAAAGACTGAGCCACATTATTAGCAGACGCAGCAACCAGCGACACGGCTACTATAAACAACCGAAACAGAAAGCTTAAACGGCTTAATTTCATCATAATTTATTATCCTCGTTTAACTCTAAAAAACAGAGTCTGTACTCAGAAAATAAAACCAGCACTATCCAACCAATATACTGCGTTGAAACGATTTATTCATTGTCAAAAGCAAACTAGTTGATGAACATCAATATCTATTCTTACATACAGATTACTTACTGTTAAATTTAGTATTTTGGGTAAAAATGTGGCATGTCAATAAACTACCCCTTAGGTATTGTGCTTGCACTGTTTTATACTACGCATATGAAAAACAACATAAGCCAACACTACCGCCTGCTAAATTTACTACATAGCTTTTTACTGTTAGCAGGTATGTTTTCTCTACTGGGTTTAACAGGATGGTTAGTCGCAGGTTTTATTGGCTTATTTTGGGCGCTGGGTGCTTGTGTCATTTTATTAGTAGTAATACCAGGGAGTTCTTCACATTTAATACTCTACCTTTACGGCGCTCGGCCCTTTTCACCTGAGCGGCTCACTAAAATTATTGACTGGTTGGCCAATCAAAGTCATTTGTCGTATACGCCAAAACTATATTACATACCCAGACGTACCCTGATAGCATTTTCAGTGGGTTTGAAAAAAGACCGGGCAATAGCAATCAGTGACGGAATGATTCGAGCATTGACTATCCGCGAATTGGCTGCCGTGTTAGCCCATGAAATGAGTCATATTCAAAGTAAAGATTTGTGGGTAATGGCCCTGGCCAATGTAATTAATTACATAACCAGTTTAATGGCATTATCCGGTTATATAATGATACTGTTTTATTTACCCTTACTGATTTATCAGCAACAGAGTATTCCCTGGTTACTGCTATTGATATTAATTCTTGCGCCAGGCCTGAGCGCCTTAATGCAATTGGCCTTATCGCGAACAAGAGAATTTAATGCGGATAGCCAGTCGGTAAAATTAACCGGTGATCCACAGGGACTTATCTCCGCATTAAAGAAAATGCAACGCTATGAAAGCTGGCTCAAACATCTATTACTGCCTGGTCTGCATATTCCTGAATCATCTTTATTGCGATCACATCCAGTCACCGAAGAACGAATCCGTCGCCTGCAGGAAATAGCTCAACAAGATACTCATTTATTTAATGTTGAATAAGTTAATCATTTACGTTTTTACAGGCACGCACCGATTTGTAAAAATATTACCTACTTAATGGCATTGTACTCTATCAGCATTAATTTCATTCAATGCGTACTTATCGCATTTTTAAGTTTTTCTATATCAATTTTATATTCATTATTCACATTAATCGTCATGCTTTTTTCATCATCACGGGGAGGTTTACAGTTTGTTAGCTGATGTTCTAGCACGCTAAGATTAGCTTCAGAAATATCATTTTTTCTTTCTATGATACGTTGTCGCAATACTTCAGGTGGCGCAGTTACTGCTAAAATAATATACGAAACACCTAAGCGACTGGCGAGTTGTTGAAATACTTTACGTTGTTTATGTTGCAAAAATGCGGCATCAATTAAAACACTATAACCCGCATCAATTACCTGTGCTGCAAGCTCTGCCAGTTTTGCATAGGTTTGCTGTGATGCCAACTCAGAGTAAACACCTGTGTCGAGTACACTCTTTTCAATTCCTTTTGAAGCACCCACGCTTAAAGGCATATCGAAGAGTCGCTTTCGCTCCACATCCGAACGAATACGAATGATCCTCATAACGTCCGTTATCTGCCGGGATACGGTACTTTTACCTGAAGCAGATAAGCCAAACATAATAATTAGTTTCGGCTTTGAAACATGTGTATATGCCGTAGCCAACTGTAAATATGACTCGAATTCTGCATGAAACTGTTCTTTCTCCCTCTCTGTAATATCTTGCTGACTAAGGCGCAAACTATCTACCTTTGCGCGTACCAGTGCACGATAACAAAGATAAAATGGCAGCACGACCAGACCGGCATAATCACCGGTCGCTTCGAGATATTGATTCAGAAACCTTTGAGCCAGATCGTGTTGTTGTCGACTCTGCAAATCCATCACCAGAAAAGCCACTTCACTCATCACATCAATCCAGCTTAGCTGTGGATTAAACTCAATGCAGTCAAATGCGGCTGGCCGATTGTTAAGCCATACCAGGTTACGTAGATGCATATCACCATGACATTCACGCACATATCCATCATGTTTACGTTGCACAAAAATCAATTCTCGTTTTTCAAATTCCAGTCGACTCCACTGCATGAGTTCAAGTAAGTTTGTTTCATAGGGCTCTGTATCCAGATGCTCGCCTATCTGTAGAAAATTTTCTTCAACGGGATGATATAAACAACTTTTATTTCCATATTCCACAAACTCACTCGCCACTTCAACCTTCTGATGAAAATCAGCAACCATACGGGCAAGTGCATCCATATGATGAAATTTCAGTTCTCCATTTTCCTGCATATAATCAAGCAGTGCTGTTTGCGAAAACTGTTTCATTTTCACCGCATACTCAAATGCCTCACCGACAACCGCAACACGCGGCCTGTTTGATGTGCCGGTGATAGCGACCACATCAAGATAGATGTCAGCAGCCAGTCTGCGATTCAGGCGAATTTCCAGCTCACAACATTTGCGCCTTTTTTGCAGCGTAGAAAAATCGAGAAAACCAAAATTAACTGGCTTTTTTATCTTGTAGGCAAATTCACCTGTGAGAATCACCCAGGAAATATGGGTTTCAATGAGTTCGATCCTTCCAACAGTATGATCGTACACCATCGGATTCAACATGCTGGATATATTAAAGTTCATGTTTAAATGATAACACGCTTATAATGGATTCAATTTATAAGTACAGCTGTTTTTATTCACTGATCTAACTCAATTTATTCACCAGTAGAGATACAAATATGTCATACCTCAAGTACCTGAAATAAACGACTGGTAACGAGGCTAATTGGGACGTAATATGAAAGTGCTGTATTTATTAAAATTAGAAAACCCTCGAAGTACTGTTTTTCGAAAACGAAATTAATGAGTCTGACCTTGTAATAGGAAGTATTGCATTTGTAGAACAGCAGCACTGCAAGAATAAGCCGATGAAATAAAACGGAAAGACTAATGCCAGAACCCAGGTTTCCAGAAAAATATCCGATCCCTAAAAACTGGGTCATCAATGCAATAGTGGTGATTGTATGCCTCGGCTTTTACTATGCACTAACTCAAAGACTGGCAACTGAGCCTGCCTTTGACATACCCTATAGCCAGTTCAAACAACTGTTAAATGAAGGTGAGCTTGAGTCAATTACACTAAGGGGCAATAAAGCTGAAGGAACTTTGTTTCAACCGACAGGCCTTGGCCCAGACAAGGAAATGGGCACATTTTTCAAAACTCGAATCCCAGACATTGGCGATGAAAGCCTGCTACCCATCCTCGAAGCAAAACAGGTTGTTGTAAATGTATTCGCACCCGAAGCCGAGGGTGGCTTATGGAGCATCCTGTTTAGCATATTACCGTGGATATTTATAATTGCATTCTGGGTGTGGATTATTAAGCGGGCGCAAAGCAGTATGTCAGGTGGCCTGGGCGGTAAAGGTGAATTGGGAAATTTTCTACGCGGCTCAACCCGAGCGGCTAATATTCCCGATGTCACTTTTGATGATATGGCGGGTCAGGAGTCAGCTAAACGAGAAGTCAGCGAATTAGTTGAATTCCTCAAACACCCTGCTCATTACCGCTCGCTTGGTGCTGAAGTCCCCCGCGGTGTGTTACTGATGGGGCCACCGGGCACAGGTAAAACACTCATGGCCCGTGCTTTGGCAGGCGAAGCCGGTGTCAGGTTCTATTCCATTTCAGGCTCTGAATTCATCGAGGTTTTTGTCGGCGTCGGTGCATCCCGTGTCCGTAGCCTGTTTGATGAAGCCAAGAAAAATTCACCTGCTATTATCTTTATAGATGAACTGGATAGCATTGGCCGTACCCGCGGAACCGGTCTCGGTGGAGGTCATGATGAACGCGAACAAACCCTTAACCAGATTCTCGCTGAAATGGATGGCTTTAGTGGCCATGAAGCCATCATAGTGCTGGCAGCAACCAATCGCCCGGATGTGCTGGATCCCGCACTGCTAAGACCTGGACGGTTTGATCGCCATGTGGTGCTGGAATTGCCAGACCGTAATGACAGACTGGCTATTCTCAAAGTGCATAGCCGTCAGGTGCCCATTGCAGAAGATGTGAATCTACAAGAGATATCAGCCGGTACACCCGGCTTCTCAGGTGCCGACATCAAAAACCTGGTTAATGAAGCCGCTATGCTGGCTGCCCGTGATAGGGAAACAAAAGTCAGCATGACGCATTTTGATGAAGCCCGGGACAAACTGATGCTGGGTACGATACGCACTCTGGCTATCCAGCCCGAAGAGCGGCATCGATTGGTCGTACATGAATCTGGGCATGCACTGGTTACTTATTTTCTTCCCCACGCTGATCCAATTTATAAAGTAAGCATCATTCCCCGAGGCCGTGCTTTAGGTGTAACCCATCAGTTACCTGAATACGAGCGACACACCTTACCAGAAGATTATTTGAGAGAGCGATTAGTCGTGATGCTAGGTGGACGATGTGCAGAACGTGAGCTTTTAGGCAGTGTCAGTTCCGGTGCTGATAATGATATTACCCAGGCGACAACACTGGCCCGTGCTATGGTCACCCGCTGGGGTATGTCCAGTGAAATTGGTCCGGTGGATCTGCACGATACTGAGGAGCACCCATTTCTCGGCAAAGAAATGGCCCAGCCACGACACTTTTCAGAAAACTCAGCACAGTTAGTAGATAAGGCAGTAAAAGAACTCCTGGACAACGCGGAAAAACAGGCGATTGATTTAATGACCAAACACAGGCAGCAACTGGATAGTTTGATTAATGAACTTGAAGAACATGAAACCCTGGATAGGAAACAAATTCAAGTTTGCCTTGGTGACAAAGTAAATGAGACTGTAACCTGAATTCTTATAATTATTAACACTGCTGTCCCGTTAATCACTAGAGGCATGAGTTGGGATGTCTGTCTAAGACCGTCACCCGCATGGAAGCGGGTGTCGAGCCACCAGGAATGATTTTACGGTGCGTCTTAGACAGACACCCCCAACTCATGTCTCAATCAGAGTGAAACGTTCGTTAATCACATAGCAATGCGCTTAAACATAAACTAATTTCTTTTAACGGGACAGCAGTGAATTATTAAAAACATTGCCACAGAGACATAAAGAACACCTGTGAAACAAGCAACACTCATCCACCAGGTTTTTTATAATAGTAGACCCACCTGCTACATAGGCTTACACGATTTTATTTTTTGCATTTATTTTTTGCATTTATTTTCTATTATGAAATTTCCCAATTCGAAACTCAGCAGCACCAAATAACCAGGCGGATATAACCGCAAACAGGGCAAGCGTTGCAACACTCGCCAGGGTTGCTGCAATAAAAATTAAAATAAAGCTAGCCGTCAATGTCACAGCCACACCAATAATTGGCAATAGTACAAATATAACAATTGCCATAACCAGTGCCGCCATTGTAATCGCACCAAATATCAACAGCCCTTTAACAACTGGATTGGTCACTTCCCTGTCGTTAATAATTATTCGAGTAGCCATAAGAATTCCCCTGATCTTTTAAAAGACATGACAATCATAAACCCACTAGCCATTTTTACACCCGTTTTTTCTACCTAAAGGCTTGAATAAGTTAAGCAAAACCGGCAATAAAGTCAGGTCAGCCAACAGTGCAACCAGAATGGCAAAACCGGTCAGTAATCCAAAGTAAATAATGGGCACAAAATTAGATAAAGCCAGAATGGAAAAACCCAGTGTCACCGTCACAGTTGTGAAATACATGGCACGTCCAATGCTTGTATGGCAACGCTTAATCGCTTTTTCATAATTACAGTCTTTAACAAATTCTTCTTTAAACCGATGCACATAATGAATCGTATCATCAACGGCGATACCGATGCAGATAGCAGCAATGGTAATTGTCATAATGTCCAGTGGAATTCCGACCAACCCCATTAGCCCCAGCATCATCACCGCCGGTATCATATTCGGAATAATGGCAACACAGGCAAGCTCAAGTGAACGAAACAAAATGGCAAACATGATCATAATGGCAATAAAAATAACACCAATGGTCATTATTTGAGAACGAAAAAGACTTTGCAGCATATTATTATACAACACCGCCATACCGCTTAGCTTTATCTGTTCTGGTTGCAATTTAAACTGACTAATTAAATCTGTTCTGGTTTTTTCTATTAACTGATTTCGTTGAAGCTGTTTGTCAGATTCAAATATGCGAACACTAAAACGTATCTGGTTTCCATCGTGTAACATGTAGGGCGTAAATAATACCTGTTTCATATCATCCGGTACACGCTTGTAAATAAGAGACAGGAAGAAGTTATCAAGGTCCTGATTATTTTTAAGTTGTTCGAGCATCGACACCGACGTATATATTGACATGACCTTGCCGGTTTCGGGCAATTTATCAAGGTAAAGATGTATGCCCTGAACTGTCTCCATCATGCCGTAATTAAACCAGTAACTGGTGGCGGTAATACCACCGGTATCTTCATTATCTAATTCAAAACCAAGTTCTTCTTCCAGGGAGTCCACGTAAAGATCATCTGCCTCATCTCCTTTCTCAAAGAAAGATACGGGTGCTGAAATAACGACATCCATGGGTGTGGTACCACCCAGTTTTTGATCGATCAACTCCATGCCCTGGTAAATTTCAGTTTCTTTTTTATAATAATCAATAAATCTGTTTTCAACCGTTAGTAAGGAAATGCCGAGCACACTCATGGCACCAAATACTGTAAACATCACTACAATTGTTTTATTGTAACGATTTATAATACCGGCAATTTGACTAATGATGTAACCAGTAAGATCATCTAATTTGTCGACGGGCCCCGGTTTAAAAAACATTAACACCGCGGGAAAAAAAATAAAACTCAGAATGAACGCAATAGACACCCCCATCACCATCATCCAGCCAAAATCAATCACCGGTCGTATGCCACTCACCAGTAATGAGGCAAATGCAACCATGGTGGTAATAGCAGTATAGAAAGACGGTGCAAACTTGGACCTAACGGTTTCAAAGATAAGTTCGTGTTGATCATTACTAAATCCATTAGCATGCAATTCACGATAACGAACCACGAGATGAATGGTTAGTGACAGATTGATGATTAACATCAGGGATATAAAGTTAGATGACACGACTGTTACACGCCATTCTAGCATACCAAGCAGGCCGGTCATGATTATCCCGGACATGAAACAGGTCAGCATTGGCAAAATAATCCAACGGGGTTTACGGAAGGCAACGGCGAGAATAACAAGAATAAAAATGACCACACCAACACCAAAGGTTTTCATATCATTTTGTATAAAATCAATAGAATCGGAAGCAATCATCGGCACTCCACCAAGATGCAAACGTGCCTCACTACGATGCTGGTCCATCAGTTTACGAATCGAATTAATTAACTGTGATTCCTGGTCCTGAAGTTTATAAGTGTAATCTTTAAAATCTTTACTAATAATCTCTAGCTGCTGTTGTTGATGACCAGCAAGTTTAGCTGTAAGTTGTTGTTCTCTTAGTTCATTACGTTTACTAAGCAAGAGGTGGTAAGTTTCATCACGCCTGAAGTTAACCTGAATGGCGGTTGTGCTTGCATCAAGACTGATTAACATATTGCTATACAGGGGGCTGGTCAAAAGCTCCTTACGGGCGAGCTGTCGATTAATGTCCAATGTTTCCAGGGTACGAATTTCCTTGCTCAGTTCTGCCAGAGTAACCGGTGGACTTTGGGTGAGTGGTACATCCAGAATGCTAACGACCGAATCGACCCGAGGCAGTTTTCTAATATCATCACGCAATTTAGCAATATCACCCAGGACAGAATCGGAGAAAAGATCCTTTTCGGGTGTATAGGTAATAATTAAAAAATCATCTGAACCATATCGGGCCTTAACCGAGCGGTAATACTTCAGGGCACTGTCATTTTCCAGAATCAGGGAATCTGCAGACGCGTCGAGTTTAAAGTCGGGAAGATAAAAAGCAAAAAGAAGCGTTAATAAAAGACAGACGAGAACCGGGTAAACGGGACGTTTAAGTATCAAATCATCATATAGCTGCATTAAAGCAGACAACATATAAGCGACTCTTGTTTAATTAAAATTTTAAGGAGATAGCTCAAGGTCTACCCCCAATTATTTCCCGATTATTTCTGGATGTCTAGCTTTTTGAGGAAGTTAATTTCACAATTGCCATCGTTAATCCAATAGCAAACAATAAAATGAGTAACGCAACTACAATATTACTCAACAATTGCGGCGCAATAATTAATAATGCACCTAACTGTAACATCATAACTCCCGAGAGCAGTTTTAATACCACCCCTTCATGCCTGGTCAGTTTTCTTGAGCCAAGCTTTATCGTAAACAAAACAACAATCACTAATAATGGTAGAATATAAACCAGATTATACAACAGTAGATAGAAGTAATAACTTGTAGTTGACATTGAACTCAAGGTAAGTATCCGGGTATAAATCATTGGGAAACCAGCGGTGCATAATAACTCATAGCTATTAGCCACAATCGCCAGAAAGACAGTTGCCACTGCGGCTGTGAACAAAGACTCCAGCCTCAATAGATGCCGAACACGATCAAATAAAGCGGGCTTCTTTTCGTTAGAAATACTCAGTGAAATGCCTTTTTTAAACCAGAAATAATCCTTAATATTTATTAACGCTATTAATACCGCAAGACTACCCGCTATTAAGGTAATTAAACGCAACTCTCCAATATAAACAAACAAATTCAACCAGGCTGCCATAAACAGAAAGTACATTGCACCGGAGAAAAAAACAAAAATACCGCCTATTAACACCATCCTTCCCCTGCTACTACTGTGCACCATCATACTCAGTAAAAATAACAATACAAAAAAAGCGCAGGGGTTAAAAGCATCCATACCCGCAATTAAAATCGTTAACACAGGCAAGGAGTAATCATCAGCCGATAACACTCCTATAAAGGGAATTTCAACTGAGCTTGAATCGCTTTTCTGAGAATTATAATCAAAAGATGCTGTTGGTTTCGGATTTGTTTCTCTGACAAATTGATAACAGGCTTCTAAATGCTCTCTCAAGCTTTCACCCGTAGTTTGATGACTATCATAGCCACTAAGCAGATTGCCACAAAACATAAAAGTAGGCACACTACGCGCATCATTTCCAAAGCTAGCTGCCATAGAAATATAGATTTGTACATTTTCTTTATTTTTACTCAACTCATAAGAATGCAATTTTAGCCATGGGTAATTCACATCTATTTCAAGGATGTCAGGACGTGCGTCCATACAATGCGGGCATTTTTCAGACCAGAAAAAATACAGATGAACAATCGACTGGCCATGGCTATCTTTTCCATACCAGACAGGTGAATTAGATTCAGCAGCACTTGCTACGCAAGAAACAACGAGCATAAGAACAACCAATAGATGGCTGGTAATACTTTTTATCATGCCAGGCTAACCGTTGATTATTTAAGACTATTATAGCTTTATCAGGCGACGATTATCTAAATTATTTCACTACTTAGCAAAACGAAAACCTATTACTGTACCCAGACTACTACCATCTATATCTTCATTACTATTAGCCGGCTGATAATCTATAGAAGTTAATTTGAGACCAAATAAGCATGCTCATTTAATAAATAATCTAGTTGTATAACAAATCCGGTAGCATCTTCAAATTCAATGGTATTAGAATTAAAGAATCCATCCCCTGAAAGTTCTACACCGATATATTGAGTCAGGCCAACATCAATATGTAGATTTTTTTGTTTCATGATAAACATGACACTTAGTGGAAACCTTGTGAAATCAACATCAACATTATCTGCGGAAACCAGATCAAACTTAAAAACTGCAGAAAATTTCACAAACAAAGTTTCACTGATATCAACTTCATAACCAAATGAGACTGATATTCCTTCTCCTGCCTTGATTGAATCATCATAGCCATTGAAAAAATTAACCTTGGCAAGTGAATCACCTCCCAAATATTAACCTGCTTGAACAACAATGCCAGCTATTGATTCTGTAGAAAGACACAATAATGAAACAAAAAAGAACATTCTAAACGACACAACAACTCCCTTTATAGAGATAATTAAAAATCCAGTTATCTCTCAATGCCTCCTTGTTTGATAAAGACAATTGATGTGTAACGATAACTTATAGTTATAACCTAATAAACCAGTAATTAGAATTTGTTTTCTTCAAATAAGAATAGCTTAAGAGATTTCTATAGGAAGATATTGAATCTATAAGATCATGCTTGAATTAAATTATGATTAATCAGCACCATGTTTTACAGACTGATCCCGTTATCACTTCAGTCATTGACTGATATCAACGACACAGCTTGTATTCAGGTAGAAAGTTTTACATGTATTTCTTCTCTTACTAACCCAGGTAAATAAAACACGTAGATGGTAACTCATTAATCAACCACATCAAGGAGACGATGATGAAAAATGTCGAAAATCTCTTTAATACTACAATCACTGAAATCGAGCGCATGTTGAACACCAAAACCGTGGTTGGTGAACCGATTACAGTTGAAGGCAATACCATGATTCCTCTGATCAGTATAGGCTTTGGTTTTGGTGCAGGTGGTGGCGAAGGTGCAGATCCAAAACATGGGGCAGGTACCGGAGGTGGCACAGGTGGTGGCGGTGGCGTAAAACCCGTAGCGCTTATTATCATCAATAAAGACGGTGTGCGTGTGGAGCCAATAAAAAGTGGTGCCGCTTCAGCAATGGAAAAACTGGCGGAGACGGTCGGAAAAGTAGCAACGTCTAATGCAAAAAGTGAATAAACTGGATAATACGTGGATAATGTATTGCTAACCATTGCTTGCTTACTGGCACTGTTAATCGCCCTGCTTGCCATTCCCCTGTCGATGCGTTTTTCCTTCACTTGTCACCGCTCAGTACAGACTTATGTTCATTTTCACTGGTTATTCGGGCTGATCAAATTTCAGGCTCATTTCCCTAACGAGGCGTCATCGATAAAACGAGAAAAAGCAGTCCCAAAAGAAAAGTCGAAACCACATAAAGAAATGAATAATGCAGGCGATTTTCTTGTCTTGTTTAAACAATCGATATTTCGTCAACACATTGTAAAATTTATCAAAAACATGTTACGCGCAAGCCATGCTCAAGATTTTTATCTGTTGTTACGTATTGGCCTGGGCGACCCAGCAGATACGGGCATACTATGGGCTGTTATCGGACCTTTATCTGGAATAATGAAAAATTTGCACAACGTGAAAATTGAGATAGAACCAGAGTTTATTAATTCGGTTTTAGAGGTTGAAAGTCGCGGCTATTTCCACCTTGTCCCCCTCCAATTTATCGCACTGACAATAGGTTTTATATTTTCACCTACCACCATACGGGCATGGCATGTGATGCATCGGGGAAATTAATTATGGATCATGTCACTATAGAAAGCCCCATCACCGTTGCAGAAGTAACACTCATACCCGTTGTGCACAACAGTCTCTTTAGCAATAAAGATGAAATGGGGTACTGGCTAACAGGAGCTAAGGAACCCCTGGCCATAATCCTATGTAATAAAGATGGAGTCCGTGCATTTGATATGAATTCGATCGAAATCGCCATTACCCCATTGATACAGAAAGTTTCAAACCTCACTGAAATTCTGAAACCTTACTGGTAGAAACTTGATAATTAAACAGAACAGAATGCCACTGACTTAAACCTTATACAATATATTGTATTTTTTTAAAGCATTAATAAATATATATTTCTATTTTTAAATAAAGCGTAAATGAGTGCGGTCAGGGCTTTACCCTGATTATTTCCTATTAACCCTTCTATAGAGAATAAACAAATGATTTAACAACTTTAGAATCAGTTTCCCTTGATTTATTGATAGAGGCATTTCTCTTACCCGCAGCTTTGGGCCACCCCATACAATATTTAATAACCTCGTTTTGACTGGCTGAAGTTATTTTATAAGTATCAATAAGCTTCCAACCAAGCCTGATATGTATATTTACGTCGCGGATTAAATTGAGTTCTTTAACTTCAAGAATATCGTCAAGATTAATACATTTTTCATTTATTGTGTTCATTATGCCATTCCTTAATTATGGTAACGCCATAGAGTCATTTAATTAGTTGTAATTTCAGCTTCTTATGCCTGACACATTATACTGTGCAATTGAAGTTATTTTGAGACACGCATCAAACATTCACATCTCAAACAATCAACAGGATGCTATAAGAAGATCAAATTTCAGTAGCTGATAGTGCTCTCTTACTATTCAAGATTTAAATGTGGTAAAAAGTACCTGAACGCATTATGTTACAGTATTAAACTCGATAGTTTCGCAGTAATAAAAATCAGGGCCAGAAAAATATTCACAACCTCCGCTACTAAAATCGTAGTCTGTGCCTGAGCTACTAATTGCAGTTAATGTCATATTATAAGACGGATATTCTCCTGCATAAAAAGACTGGCTAGCGGGTAGTTTATTAGGAATGACAGATATGCTTGATATAAAACTCTAAATGCAATATCTGCATTGAGGTAAACAATTTCTTTAGCTGGTATCGATTGAGCTTTCTTAAACTGACGTTTTGATTTGAATCAAAAGTATCACATACAACTGTCAGAGAACTTCGAAAACAGTACTATTTATTTGAGTAGATGCGTTAAAGTTATTTTATTAACAGTCCTTTTTACAGGGGCATATGTAAATGGCACAAACTTATCCAGTCGTGATGACCAATGAAGACACGATCATCCAGCAGGTGATTGATCGTGTCGGGCCAATACTGCATGTCGCCACACCGCTAGCACTGGGTAAGGCAAATCATATACTCAATGCCTTGTACCGACGAGCCAGAAAAGATCCCAGCATCCAGCTTACCATCACAACTGCTCTGACTCTGGAGCGCCCCAAGGGTAAAAGCCTGCTCGAAAAACGCTTTCTGGAGCCTTTTGTTGAACGCGTCTTCGGTGATTATCCCGACCTGGATTATGAACTGGATCGAACTAACAATACCTTACCAGGCAATGTTCGTATTATCGAATTTTATTTCCCAGCAGGTAAGTTTCTCCACAATAATCTCGCCCAACAGAATTACATCTGCAGTAACTACACCCATGTCGCAAGGGATATTATGGATCGGGGAGCAAATGTGATTGCCCAACTAATTGCCCCTGATGATGAAAAAAATGCTGACCGCTACAGCCTGAGTAGTAATCCGGATATAGCCCTCGACCTGATGCAGTTGATGCATGAGCGCGAACAAAAACAGGGGAAGCCCTATGCGCTGATCGGCCAGGTCAACCCGAAACTGCCCTTTATGTACGGCGATGCGGTTGTCACAGCCAGTGATTTTCACTATATCCTCGACCAGCCCGATTATTATTACCAGTTGTTTGGCACACCCAAAATGTCAGTACCGGAACGAGAGCATCTGGTCGGGCTTTATTTATCGACCCTGATTCGAGATGAAGGTGAATTACAGGTGGGTATCGGTGCGCTGGGTGATGCCTTTGTTAATGCCCTGCTTCTGCGTCACAACAACAATGAACAATACCAACAGGTATTACAGGCGTTAGATGTCCAGAAAAAGTTTGCAGACATCATAAATAAGATAGGTGACACCAGCATCTTTAAGAAGGGGTTATTTGGTGCATCAGAAATGGTTGTTGATGGTTTCCTGCATTTGTATAAGGCCGGCATTTTAAAGCGTGTGGTATATGATGATCTACCTGTTCAGCGACTACTCAATGAGGGGCTAATTAGCCATGAAGTAACCGGGGAAACGCTTGAGCTATTACTGAAGCGCAAAGCGGTCCATCTACACTTATCAACCGAGGATTTCCACTATCTGATAAAATTTGGTGTATTTAAGCAGGGATTGAAATTGAATGACGGCATAATCGAGACCCCAGAAGGCCAGTCTATCCCGGCAGATTTCAGTCAGGATAAAAACAAACAACAAATCATGCAGCATTGTCTTGGAGATCATCTAAAATGTGGCGCGGTTGTTCATGGCGGCTTTTTCCTTGGACCACAGAATTTTTATCAGGCATTGAAGGCCATGCCAAAAACCGAGCGCAAGCTTTTTAATATGCGCAGTGTGCGACGAATAAATCACCTGTATGGCCATGAGGCCATCGATCGCCTGCAGCGAAAAAATGCCCGCTTTGTAAACACCTGTATGAAGGTGACCCTAAACGGTAATATGGTTTCGGATGCACTTGAAGACGGCCGCATCGTTAGTGGTATTGGCGGTCAGTACAATTTTGTCGCCATGGCCCATGCCCTGCCGGATGGTCGCTCCCTGATGAACCTGCGCGCAACTCGCGGTGTCGGCAGCACAGAGAAATCTAATATAGTATGGAATTACGGGCATACTAGCATCCCCCGTCATTTGCGTGACATTGTTGTCACCGAATATGGCATTGCCGAGTTACGCGGCAGGACCGATAGCGAGATCATTGAAGAACTGCTCAAAATTACCGATTCACGCTTCCAGCAAAAATTAATGAAACAGGCCATTCAGGCTGGAAAATTACGCCGCGATTACCAGATACCTGCAGCGTTTCAAAATAACTATCCCGATGTGATAATGCAAAAAATTCAGCCTTTTGTAAAAGCCGGCCTGTTCCCCCGCTTTCCATTTGGCACAGACTTTAACGAACAGGAACAGGTGGTGGGCAGGGCCCTGAAATCTCTGAAGGCAAAATCCCATTCAAAGGGTTTATTAATTAAAACACTGCTTAAGGCCCTGTTTACCTTTAACGTACCCAAAGCACAGTTACCCTATTTAGAAAGAATGGGCTTGCAACAGACAAAAGGTTTGCAGGAGAAACTGTTTCGTAAGCTGTTGGTGAATGAACTCAATGATATTATTTAACCTAAATTAATCAGTTTCTTGAAATTAAATTAGAAGTACTGTCATTAAACATAAATCATTAAATCGAGGAAAGAAAATTTAGAATTTAAATAAGCTGTTATTTTTATTCACACATAAAAAGCATTATGTTTATTTAACTCATTACTTCAACACACCCCATGTCAGATGAAGTCCAATATCAGGTGTGTTATCAAAGTTTAAAAAGTTTTCTGTCAAACCAAAACCAAAAATACCCAGGGAGGTGTGCCACTTTAATCCAGCTGTTAACTGAATCTCTAATTCGCTCAGTTCAGAATTAACCAGATCGCGATAAGGGTGTTCTGCAAGTAACGCTTGCAAAAAAAATCGGGTGCTTGTCCAGTGTTCATTCGGATGAAGCCAGCTTATATTCAAAAATGGTAGCGTTGGCGGATCAAAATTTGTCTGCTTGAATTGCCCTGGAAACACGGCACCAAGGTTAAACATTAATGCATCTTTGGTAAAACGCTTATCTATGACAAATTGAAAACCAAAATCCCAACTTCCTGTAGATAAAAATTTGTTCTCCTCCGCAAGTGGAACTTTAATCCCCGTGGTAAAATTAAAACGCCAACCGTCTATTGCAGGTAATGTATAGCGTAAAAAAAAATTGGGATCGCTCAAACCACCAGAAACCGGTCGATTGAGTAACACCACATCCTGTCCGTCATCTCTACCTAGAACAACTTGAACATTATCATCGCGTACGAAATCTCTTCCTTGCTGGCCTACACCGGCAGCATCATGCACATCGTAAATAAAACCATCAAGCAACTTACCACCGTAGTGAATATAGTTTGCACTTACCCCCAGGTCAATCTGTTCTGTCAGACCCCAGTGAACCACAAACTCCATTATGCTGAATTCCCCATCGATATAATAACTCTGGCCCTGGGGAAGCCCTAAGATAAAAGCCACGTCAGCATTGTCCAATGGCCGACGTATACCACCGCGACTCTGTTTAAGGTAGTCCTCTACTTCTGGACTCACTTGAAAATCACTGATAACTGAATAATGAAACTCAACAGCTGAATGACCTCTACCGAGTGATGCCGCCGGCGCCGGAGCAAAACCAAGCACGAGGAAACTGGGAAATGTATAATCCCTTATACGAAATGGGGCACCTAACTGATCGTCTAAAAAATAGCCATGCTGCGCATGGGCGCAGGACACAAAGACAAGCGAGCAAGCCATTAAGAAGAAAAAAAACATCTTCCAACACTCGATAATAACCCACTCCATTCTTATACTGGTATCGTGATTCATCTTTAAGCATGCTGAAAAATTAATTACTTTAATAGTACACAAAAATTATCACTGCTGTCCCGTTAACCACTAGAAACATGAGTTGGGGGTGTCTGTCTAAGACCGACACCCGCATGGACGCGGGTGTCGAGCCACCAGGGATGGTTTTACGCTGCGTCTTGGACAGACACCCCCAACTCATGTCTCGATCAGAGTGAAGCGTTCGTTAATCACATAACAATGCGCTTTAAACATAAACTAATTTCTTTTAACGGGACAGCAGTGAAGGCTTTTGCATTTATTTGCGTTTTCTTTTTCTGTTATCTTTTTGCTTTTAGACAATATTCGTAGGAATAGCTCAAGACCTGCCTCCTATTGATCCTTCTGTTTATTCTCTGATGATAACTTAATACCTGAAAAAGCTAACAAGCCGCTCAGCATCAACCAGATAGATGCGGGAACAGGAACAGCTGATGCGTAAACTATATTACTAAGTAACGGATCATCTCCACCTAATGAATAACCTTCTGGTAACAATACCCGCAACTGAACCGTGTTGGAAAAATCAACTATACCGGCGGCGGCTAATATGGAAACACCATCGGTTAAATCCAGGTCGGCGGGATCAGGTGATGGCCCCGCCGTGCCGTTAACAAATCCATTTAATAAAAAAGAATCACCCAGGGCCAGGGGAAAGGTCAGGCGCAGTATTGCGTCAAGATTATCCGTTGTTAATCCGAGTATTTCCGCAGTAGCGCCGGCATAATCCATACTGCTACCACCAAAAAGCGGTGATTCAACACCCGTAAAGACGGTTGTTACTGGATCACTGGGTGTGTTAAGTGCGGTTGAGCTAAAACCCAGTAGTGATTGATAATTGATACCATTAAGCGGTAAAAAAGGATTAAAAGTCGTCGCCGATAAATCGCCAAACAACCCCAGGGTCGGTGTTCCATTATTTATCGTAAATGAACCATGAATTGTCATCTCAACGGTAATATCCACTGTATCTGGCGCATTCGGGTCAGTGGGCCCAACCAGAAAGGTATCCAGGGTTAATACACCCTGAGCGCCACTGCCCCCGGCCTCTTCTATGGTCTGATAGGTTTGACCCTGATTTAAGTCATATTCCGCATAGCCTTTAATTACCCCAGTTGTTGTATCAACACGAATACTGGTAACTGAGTCATAGCCAGCGTTTGTAGAAACCACATCACGGTTTGGATTAAGATCGATAATCGAGCCATCATTGACGGTACTAACCTCCGCATCACCTGCAGGGTTTATAGGTGCCCGTGTTGCATTACCAAATGCATGTGCATTGAAGCTTATTAAAAAGGTAAAAAAATAAACAGAAACGGCGATTAAGATTAAGTTTGATTTTTTCATTTCGACAACTTCCTGTTAAATACAAAAAATAGTAAATTAATAAATTAGTATTATTTGAAATGGAATCTGAGGTTACACATCCATTTCCTCGAAACCTAATCTAACATAAGCCTTAAGTAGTTGGCCATATGATTTTATTATGAATTAGGCACTCGCTTTAAAATTCACGAAACATCTTTTTAAAAACAATAAGTTAATAGTTAGCCTTAATGTGAGTGTCCATGTAAGTCCTCCATGTAAGTCCACCAAAAATGGATAAACAGATAATTGAAGGGCTTGAAAAAGCAGGAATTGTGACATTTGGCATTAGTGAGGGTGGCATGGCCTATACCATGTCCAATAAACCCGTCAGTAAAGTAAGTGATTTACCGAAGCGAAAAATCTGGAGCCCAACTGATAATAAAAATATTGCCCTGACTTTAGAGGCAATTGATGTTACGCCCATTCCCTTATCAATTGGCGATGTCTTTGCAGGCTTACAAACAAACCTGATTGATACCGTCGCTACATCACCCACTGCTGCCATTGCATTAAACTGGCACACAAAAATTAATTACATTACAGACGTGCCACTTATTTATTTTTATACCGTACTGGCACTGGATAAAAAAACCTTTAATAAAATTTCAACAGATGACCAGTTAATTATACATCGCGTGATGACAGATACCGTTAAAAAAATTGACATAAAAAGCCGTAAAGATAATTTTGCTGCATTAGATGCACTTCAAAACCAGGGCATAAAACTTATTAAACCGAGCAATGAAGAACTGCGTGGCTGGTATAAAAAAGGCAACAAAGCAACTGACTTAATTTTCAGCAAAGGTGTAATTACAGATAAAACTAAAGGCGAGTTAATGATGCATATTAATACATTTCGAACACAACAGGCAGCTTTGTAATATGAGACAGGCTTAATAGCTTATAAACAAATAAATCTAATTATAAAAACTGTTGCAGTAAATAAAAGCGAGCATCACTCCCCCTGTTTAACGAACAAAAAAAACCCGCACGATGGCGGGTTCTTCTACTCTCATCTAATACACTAGCACTAAACGCGGGCCCTGCGTTTAGCCATGGCGAATAGACCAATGAGTCCAGAACCGAACAGCCACACTGCTGCGGGTACTGGCACAGCGGTTCCGGAAATAAATATCTGGTATTCGTAATCATCAGCAATTCCGCTGAAAAATAAGCGCTGCATATTAAAATTACTACCATCAAAAGTTCCGGTTACCGTGTCTTGAGGGCATACCCCCCCTATAACGAGAACACAAGCCAGTGAACTTTCAAAAACATTACCATTATATAAAGCACTTACAGGAAGCGGTGAGGTAATGCCAGGTGACTGAAATCCCGGGGCACTGACCACAACATCAATATTCTCAAATATCAGTTGCTCCCAACCCGGTAGCGGCGAAAAGGGAACCTGGGTGAGGTTGAAGGAGCCAGATATTGTCAAATCGCCATAACCACTACCATTTAACCCCCCGGCTGTGTACACTACACTGCCCGGATCTATTTGAATAACCACTGCCGTTGAAATATTAGCCCACCCCAAAAACAATAAAAAACTACTAACCGCAAAAACACTTTTAATAAATTTAAACATAGATATTCTCCTTTCCATTTTTAATAAATACATTTAGCTTTAAACACATCACTTTTTAAACTTACCTTTAGTATTTTGAAAATTCAACCCATAAGCTTTAACAATATGCAATTGACAGAAACCATGCAGCCGGCACTGCACTTGACTCGCCCCGGCAAAAGTATAACCACCTGACAGTTTACCTAACATGATCTATCACAAGTAAATAACTAGTCATCGTGGTCAGCCCCTGAATTTTCCTTACATTATTCATGGTTGAATGAATAATTAAACCTGATTATATTTAGAGTAATACAGGCACACTTTATAAAACATCTTTCCCCAGGATTTTTTTATGTTGTTGTTATCCACTGGCCGGGCAATTGATATATCAACTGACCGATCTAAATATCATGCATTAAAACATCATGGTCCTGCACCCAATGCAGGACACAGGGCGTTATATAGCCTTGTGGACGTGGTGTATCGTTTACATGATGAGAATAATACTCCCAGGCGCGGCTGGACAGAATATGACTATCATTTTAGTGGTTATACCCTGGCAAACATACATCAGGCAGATGACTGGAGTGATAAGGAGAAAGCGGAGCTGTTGTACTGGGCAGGCCAACACCCTCAAAAACTACGCATTGAAACCGCACGGAGACGTCTTGCTGATAATCAACACCAGTTATCTGCCAAACATAACTTGTCCACACAATCTCTATATAGCTCATTACATTATCGATTAAAAAAACTGACCCTGCAACGTGCCAATGTCACTCAGTGGCAGGCAACTATCAACAATATGCAACAAAATGGTATTCGACGGGAAGAGATCATCTGGTCAGGTTTGCAGGCCTTTTTATCTAAACAAAAACAAGACGACAAGCTGACTAAAAACCAGCTACTGGCCGCCATTAATTTACAGAACATACGTTTAGAATTAAGCAGTGAACAAGTCTGGGACAACAATGGCGGACTGTATTTTCAGGAAGTTGCCTATCGCATGCCACATCAAGCAGTTTACCGTGCAGCTCTAAAACTCGATGCGAGCTGTCAATGCATCCTACGTTATATCGATAACAGCTTTAACTACCGTGTGGGTGTTATTAAAACCCTGACATATGAACATCATATGGCTATGAATAAATTCTGGTTTGCCCTGGACCCTTATGGTCGCGCCATAATTAATAACAAAGAGAGTTTATATTTCAACGACAGTGAAGCCGCTAAAAAAGCTGCCGACAAACATGCACGCTTAAACATGGGCTTACGTTGTGGAACAAAATTTCACACCCAGTATGATCATCTCACCCTGTTTGGCGGAGATAATTATCGTGAATGGATTATCAGCCTGCCCGACTACCAGCGCATTTTTTTTGGCGCACATTATTTTGATCACAATGTACTGGCACATATAAGAACAACCACACGCCATGACACCAGAGGCCACAAACTTCTTTTCATCGAAGAAGTGCAAAGTGACTGGCATCAAAATGGACACTGTCATGGATACGACAATTCAAGCTGGGGGAAAATAGCCAATGCCCCCTTTAAAAAAGAATGGCCTGCCCTGGCGATTAAATTGATGCTCATTCGTGCAAGTCAAAATGGCTTTGATGGAATCGCCTGGCCCGACGGTGATATTCAGGAAACCCGTTATAGCCAGAAACTGAATGCCATTAAACGCCACTACGACGCAGAAATACCATGCGCATTAAATCGACTGGGCAAACACTTTAATTGCCAGGTTGAAAGAACAGAAATAAAAACCCGTGACCCCTGGCTTAATTTGATCAGGTCAAAAAACAAATGGCGAGTATCAGATAATCAAGGTAAATTTAAAACACGAAACAAATACAATAGCAGAAAAGCAGCAATGTCCGTAATACATCGGCACTGCAAAAACATTCAACTGGGCGTATCCGTTTTCTTACTTAATAAAGCCTTACGTCAACAAATTTCTGAAACAGGTTTACCTTTATTTGGTGAGACCAGTATTATAGAAAATAAAAAACCAAACCATTATGAATGAAGTCAGGCTAGAACAGACTGACTTCATTTAGAAAAGTAGTTATCCAGAACTATTTAAACTTTGTCACAAAATACAGAGAACATAGAGAAATATAATTGATCCATCCTACGCAACATTTAATTTCACTTAGTATTCATATGCAGATAAAGTGCAATATATTTTTGATCCTGATTTATGGCCATATTTCAGAGCCTACCTACTAATACATTATAATTATTTTTGACTTACAACCAGTTCAGCCAGTTCAGCCAGTTCACGATCACGAATACCCAACAAATATAAAATTGCATCCAGGCCTAAATTAGCAATAGAATGTTTCGCCTGTTCTTTAACTACTGGTTTAGCATGAAAAGCGATACCTAAACCGGCAATAGCGAGCATGGGTAAGTCATTAGCACCATCACCTACCGCAATCACCTGCTCAGTACTGATACCTTCCTGCTGTGCAATTTGCATTAATAATTTTGCTTTCATCTGGCCATCAACAATATCACCCTTCACCTTGCCGGTTAATTTACCGTTTTCAAAATCAAGTTGATTTGCGTACACAAAATCAACACCAAGCTTTTCTTTTAAGAAGTTGGCAAAATAGGTAAAGCCACCCGAGAGAATAGCAACCTTATAACCAAAGTGACGCAAATGACTAATTAAACGTGCAGCGCCTTCAGTGATGGGTAAACTTTCTGCTATGTCTTTTAAAACAGATTCATCCATTCCTTCAAGCAGTGCCATTCGTTGGCGAAAGCTTTCAGAGAAATCGATTTCACCACGCATGGCAGATTCAGTAATTGCAGCAACCTGGTCACCTACCCCGGCCGCTTTTGCTAATTCATCAATCACTTCAACCTGAATCAAGGTTGAATCCATATCAAAACACACCAGCCGACGACTACGTCGATAAAGATTATCCTCCTGCACTGCAACATCAAGATCTAGCTGTTGTGAAATACGCAGAAATTTTGCATGCATTGCGGGTATATCCTGCACATCACCACTTAACGACAACTGTACAGATGCCCCTCGTGGAAGTGAGGGTTGATCTTGCTCCGTTAAGGATAAACGGCCTGATAATCGACTGATTTGTTCAATATTAAAACCATGCTCTGTTACCACCTCGGTAACCCGACTTAAATGTCTAGCTGTAATCTGACTGCCTAACAGAGTAACAATATGTTTAGCCTGCCCCTGTGCATTAACCCAGTGCTGATACTCATCTTTGCTGATGGGGGTAAAACGCGCATTAAGACTAAGCTCATGGGCTTTAAATAAAATATCCTTAAACACCGAACAACTTCGAGCCTCCTCAGGTGATTCAATTAAAAAACCTAACGTCAGGCTTTCATGAATAACCGATTGACCGATATCCAGTACATTTATATCGTAACTAGCCAGGATAGCCGTTAAAGCCGATGTTAAACCCGCTCTATCCTGACCAGAGATAGTAATTAACACAACCTCTGACATTTACTACTTCACTCTGTTAACTTGTTTAAATATTGTATTTTTAAAAATATACTTTGATATGGCTTATATTTTCGCGCAATTAGCCAGGCATTAAAGTAATATATGTAATATTAGCAGATCTTAATGATTAAGTTATAACCAATTCTATTCGATACCTAACAGGAAAGTTAAAGTGAAGATTCCAAAATACCTTTTATTATTACTCCTGATGATCACAAATTCAGCATTTGCAACCACCGTCCTCCCGGTTTCTCTGGAAAGTATGTCTAAAAGAGCTGAAATTATATTTTATGGTAAAACCGTTTCTAATGAAGTCAAAATGGATAATATGAGTAATCGAGTTGCAACGTTTACAACATTTAAAATTATTGAAAACATAAAAGGCATAACAAATGCTACACATACTATTAAACAGGTGGGTGGGCAAATACCGGGCAGCAAAATTGTTCACAGAATTCATGGTGTGCCGCGTTTTACGATTGATGAAGAATACATTGTTTTTTTACCTGCAAAATCTACCCTTGGTTTTACCAGCCCAATAGGACTTGGTCAGGGTAAATTTTCCGTGTACAAACAAAATGGAATAAAAATGGTGAGCAATGGCCGTGCAGTTAAAAGTATGATCATATCAGGTAAAACAAAAGCTGACTTATCTAGCGTAGAAATACAGGCTCTCAACGCCCTGAGGCCAATTGAAGACCAGACAAATAAAACTGGCCTTACTGAGTTTATAAAAATTGTTAGCAGCTTATCAAGGAAGTAAATTAAGGAAGTTTATGAAAAAGTTTTTACTGATTGTTTTACTGAGCCTGCCAATTACAGCCTTTTCCGGTGGCCCTATTGCTATTTCAGGCCCAAATGGTAACACCCCAGTTAGGTATGCAAGCCCAACTATAACCTTAAATTTTGATATTGGCACACTCGGTAATCGCTCTAATGCTGAAACCGATGCCCTTGTTTTGCAAAGCATAGATCAGTGGAATGCTGTCTCAACCGCCACCATCAATCTGCTGCAAGGTGCTGATCTGGCAACTGACATTGATATCACAAACTACCTGAACCTGGTGCCCAGTGGCGAACCTAATGACCCCAGTATTAAAGATGGTTTAAATCCTGTAATTTATGATACGGATGGGCAGATTATTGACGCTCTATTAGGCGTAGGTGTCGGTAAAGATATTATAGGCTTTGCAGGTTCAATATATTTTCTTGGTAGTTCAACTTTTACTGAAGGTTATGCCGTTCTTAATGGTGACACTAATTTTAACCTCAGCAATAACACAATTATTACTTTGATCACCCATGAAATTGGCCACATGATTGGATTGGATCACAGTCAACTCGATATTAATAACACAGAAAGTGAGTGTTTGAATTCTCATACCGGTTACCCAATTATGTACCCATACATTTGCCGAAATACATCTACTTTACATGCAGATGATGTTGTTGCAATAACTGCACTTTATCCTGCAACGAATTTAGAAGCAACATACGGACAAATAACCGGATTCTTCATTAATAGTTCGGGCAACCCTATTTTAGGTGCTAACCTGTGGGCTAAAAATACAATAACGGGCATGGGCTACAGCGTAGTGTCTGATTACCTTAAACAAAACACAGGCTTCTTCAGTATTTTGTTACCCGCTGGCAATTACACATTACATGCCAATGCAATTAATGCATCCTTTTTTGATCTTTCCAGTGTTGGCCCATATGCAAATTCCGCGACCGATATTTCATTTATATCACCTCTTTCAGGTATCGTAAACTTTGAAGGCAACACACCAGGCAGTACAAAATCACTGCCCGTCACCACGGGAAAAGCAACTGAAGTTAATTTTGTTAACAATGGCTCTGGAACTTTCACAACAGACAAGTCGATATTTATTGCCGGGCCTCCTGAGGCCGGAAGCGACAATAGTGGAACCCTTTCACCTGCCATATTTTTTGTTATGCTGATAGTTTATTATTTTAGAAAAACACATAAAAACCGTGGGGCAATTTACGATTATCACAGCTCACGTTCCACAAAATGTATGTTTAACAATCTCACCAGGTTCAGGTGGTAACATGAAACGTTGCTTTCCCTTCTGTTGCTCAAATGGATGTTGCAACACCCCATGTAATTCGTGAAACACAGAAAAATCACCGTGATCTTCAGCTGCTCTAATCACCGCTTCTATCTGGTGATTTCGAGGAATATAAACTGGGTTAACGGCTTGCATAATTGACTGTCGTTCTTTTTCACTTTGTGTTTCTTTTCGTAAACGCTTACGCCACTTAACCACCCAGTTATCGAATTGTGATGGCTCATCAAACAGGTTTCGTATCTCATTATCCTGTTCAATTGAATCTGCACTTAAACGGGATAGATAAAAAAATGTCAATGTAAAGTCCGCATGATTTACAGCCATCGTATCCAACAAAGCATCAATGAGCGTTTTATCATCTTTTGAATTATCCTGATTTGCATTATCCAGATTAGCTGTCAAACCGAACTTGGCACGCATCCCGGCAAGCCAGTTACTCTGATAAAGCGAATCATAGGTTTTCAAAACATCTACTGCAATTTCAACCGCCGCATCTGTATCATCCGCCAATAACGGAACAAGCGATTCTGCCAGTCGCGTTAAATTCCATAACCCTATTGAAGCTTGATTACTGTAAGCATAACGCCCATCACGATCGATGGAGCTAAACACCTGATCATGATCAAAAGCATCCATAAATGCACAAGGCCCATAGTCAATCGTCTCACCCGCTATGGACATATTGTCCGTATTCATCACCCCATGAATAAAACCCAACTGCATCCACTGAGAAATTAAAGACGCCTGTGCGTGAATAACCGCTTCTAAAAATGCCACATATGAATTTGTTGAATCGTTTACAAATGGATAATTGTGTTCAATCACATAATCGGCCAGTTTCTTTATTGCGTCCACATCACCCCTGGCAGAAAAATACTGAAAGGTTCCAACACGAACAAAGCTTGAAGCAATTCGTGTAATAACACCACCTGGTATTAAACGCTCCCTCGCCACCTGCTCCCCCGTTGTGACAACGGCCAATGCACGGGTGGTCGGTACACCCAGTTTTTCCATTGCCTCGCTAACAAGATACTCACGCAACACCGGACCCAAAGCGGCGAGACCATCACCACCACGAGAATAAACCGTACGCCCGGAACCTTTTAATTGCATTGCAAAGCTAGCCCCATCAGAAGAACTAATTTCACCTAATAAAATCGCACGACCATCACCCAACTGCGGATTAAAGTGACCAAACTGGTGCCCCGCATAAGCCATAGCCAGGGGCTCGGCACCCTCGGGCATTGCATTACCCGAAAACAGTTCTGCGCCCTCGGTTGAATTAAAGCCAGTAACAGATAAACCCAATGCTGAAGCAAGCTCATCATTAAATTTAATCAATTCTGGTTTAGCAACAGGTGTTGGGCGAGTCTTAACGTAAAACGCATCGCCCAGGTTAACGTATTGATTATTGAAAGGAATTTGTGTCACTTTTTCTCACTGGCAAAACTGGGGAATATAGTTTAACTTAATAGTGATTATAAAAAGACTGAAAATCACTATGGGAATAAAGTTTATAATGAGTAAATACCCTGTATTCTACCTTACCTGGATTATTAACTTTCCCCCTGCCATTAGAATGCTGACAACAGAGCAATCGATGTTTAATTTCATTTCTAATTATAAACTGAGCTAAATAAACTCCATTTTATATCCAGTTTAACCCTACATTTTATATTGTAAAATTTTTCTTATTAAACCATCAAGTAATTCATTTATTCAACTGCACAATAACTGGTTAAACTGAAACTTGTATTTGATGATCTGTAAAAGATCGCAATGTAAACCTCAACTAATATTAACAGGTGCTAAAATGGAAACAACAGATGCAAAAGATTCTAGTATGAAACGAACAATGACTTATCTAATGATTGGTCTATTCGGTATTTTCTTCAGCATTATTATTCTGGCTAATTCTATATCTTAAACAATAAGCCAATAGCTTAAAAAAAGGGAACAGACCTCACTGACTATGGCAGCAGCCTATCAAAGGTTTTTGCTGCTCGTGGTCCCTCCCCCTTATAACACCAAATTATGAGTTGGCAGTCACTAGTTTTTACGCGTTTATAATAACATATCAAGTCGTTCAGCTTCTATCAACTGCTCATCATCGACAAACTCACCTTCGCAAACCTTAAGTAATATTTCACATTGTTTTATAGTCACTCGGTTTTCAAGTTCGGCAATAATTTGATAATGCGCTTCTACTGCAGTTTTAACCATCCTGCGCATACGCCTGCTTATTGAACCTACTCCCCTCTCTGAAAATTCTTTTTCAAAATGATCTGCCGCATTCAACAAGGCATCACTTGCCACCAGATTACATTCTGAGTTGGGGTTTTTAGGATAGGCAAGACAGGCAAAATTTCTTAAAGCGATACAAATGATCTGTTTCATTTCTTCACTACATTGAATTACTATGTATTTAGGCATGCTGCTGTTTCCTCTAGGTACATTTCTAATTATCCCCCTGGATCACCTCATGCACAGGAAAAAAGAATAACGATACACCCGTAAAAATATCATTCTCAAGCTACTTTATTAGAGCATCAATCACAACTACAGTTTAAACTATAACCATGAATATACTACAAGTCCCTCAAGGACACTTTACACTTAACCGTTATCCCGTACGACGAAATGACCAACTACGCGCCTGGGATGCAGCTGATGAATATATTCTGTTATACCTTCAAGAGCAGGCATTACTTAACGATTCATCAAAAATTCTTATACTAAATGATGCATTTGGTGCCTTGAGCATAGCGCTGGCCCCATACAAACCCTGTACCATCTCTGACTCATTTGTGTCTCATCAAGGCATTATTGGGAATGCAAAGATCAATAAAATTGACCCACAATATATTACACAGCAAAACAACTTCCAGCCATTAAGCGATGTATTTAATCTTATTATTATAAAAATACCAAAAAACCTGGCTATGCTCGAAGATGAGTTATATAAAATACGTGAGGCTTGCAATGAGAAAACAGTCATACTTGCCGCTGCTATGAGCAAGTACATACACAGCTCAACCCTAAAATTATTTGAACGTATTATAGGCCCAACCACTACCTCATTAGCCCGAAAAAAAGCCCGCCTGGCAATATGCAAACTTGATACCGAACTTGAGCCAGGTAATTCACCCTACCCAACGCAGTACAAACTTGACCTGACTAATGAGACCTATATTAATCACGCAAACGTATTCTCACGTGAAAAACTCGATTTGGGCAGCCGTTTTATGCTTGAACATATACCACAATCAACAAGCTATACACATATACTGGACCTTGCCTGTGGTAATGGTGTGTTGGGTATAAATGCGGCACAACTTAACCCTATGGCAAAGATCTACTTTGTTGATGAATCTTATATGGCAATAGAATCTGCAAAAACCAATACGAAACAACTCTTAGAAGACGACTCACGTTGCAACTTTAAAGTAACCGATTGCTTACTGGGCATAGAAAACAATTCACTCGATTTAATTTTAAATAACCCACCCTTTCATCAAAATCATGTGGTAGGTGACTTCATCGCCTGGCAAATGTTTAATGAAGCAAAACAAAAATTAAACATCGGTGGTGAACTATTAATAGTCGGTAATCGCCACCTTGGCTACCATATTAAATTAAAAAAATTATTTGGGCGCTGTGAAATGATAGCGAGCAATAAGAAATTTGTTATTCTTAAAGCTGTGAAGTGAATTGAATCTAATTTTAACGAGTCTGACTCTGAACTATCCCCACGAAATAATCATTAAAATCAAAAGATAAAAGCATTTGTAGGGTGGATCCGCTTCGCGTGATCCACCCTTGTTAGAATTTCTCTGGCTCCGCGTCTACCATTTTCGCTTATTTAAAAAGCCCAATCAATACGTAATGGCATTTGACTCATTGGGCTATGATTAATTTGCTCAATGATAATTAGCCCCGATGATGAAATTGGTTCAACAGTAACGACTGGATCTAGCGGAGATACAGGATCAATTGAGTTTGGATTGGAGAGAATATTTACTAACTCAATTGATAGAACATAATTCCCAGGATAAATAAATTGCCCATCAGCGGTTGTTAATTCAACACGCCCACCAACGGTTTTCGACTGACCCGGTGCTATAGATAAATTCGTCACAACCTGAGCAAAAAACAGATCACGTGACCAACTTGAGATTATATTTCCAAAGCTGTCTTTAATAAAAATATCAAAAACTTGAGCTGACGGAAATGTATAATTGATTGTTTGAGGTGTATTATTAGTTAAGGTCATAACAACATCAACAGTCGGGATTTTTGGTTGAATGTCGATGATGCCAGGCATCATATTAATCCAGACCTGTGGCGCTGGAAACGCTGTTGTCATCGTAACACCACTACGAGTAGTAACCCCAGCAGGATCAGTTCCGCCAACACCCGATAAAACACCTGCAACAACGGAAGGTAAAACAAACAACGTTGCACTTAATAGTACAGCTATTCTTAATATGTTCATTATTTAATCTCTCTTTATCAATTAATATTTTAATCAAAGGAATACTATGAATTAATTTTCATAGTCAGATAAATATAAATCAGGAGACATCAGCACCTGCACAATGTGTTAGCGCTAAATGCAGTCTAAATGAAGAAACTAATGAATAACGTTATTATGTTCACATAAATTTAATTATTGAAACAGGAATAATTCCCACATACTAATCAAGATAAAATACCTTTAATTATGCTTCCAGACAATTAACATTGCACCAGTAAAAATTAAAGTGCCACCTGCTAACACAGACCAGTCTAGATGATTTTCCCTATAAAGCAACCAGGCAACAATTGCGACAAACACGGGATATGTAATATCTAACAAAGCCGCAACCGTTGCATTAGGGCTTAATTGCATCGCAATATATAATAAATTTGCAGCTATAATTGCGGTAAAAACCAAAACGAGATAGGTGTTTTTTTCAAATATTCATCCATCAACGGAATATTCCCGGGGGCTCGTCCTAATAAACTGAACTGAAAACATAATTAAAAACAGGCCCACGTCCTACACCAACCGAAAAGGTAAAACAGATGCTTAATCGAATTTTTATCGCGATAACAATTATTGCCACTCTATATGTGCTTTTCAAACTAACCCGTGTAAGGCAAATGGATGAAGCGCAGAGGAAAGCCGCTAGCTTAAGCTTAACCACAACAAATCAAAGCAAACTACTCTACTTCTCATCGGCTAGCTGCTCCCAGTGCAGGGGACAGGAAAGCATACTAAACCAGATCCTGGAAGACTTAGCATTGTTCGATGTAACGCTACAGAAATACAACATCGAAAACCATCCAGTGCTTGCTAAGCAATGGGGCATCAAGACCTTACCAACAACAATTTTATTATCTAACACTGGAAAGGTTAAACAAATAAATAACGGACTAATATCAACTACCACTCTACTCTCACAACTACATCAGTTACAAACCTGAACACTAAACAAATGGCCGAAAAAGAAGATGATAAATCACTGCTGTTCCGTTAACCACTAGAGGCATGAGTTGGGGGTGTCTGTCTAAGACCGTCACCCGCATGGAAGCGGGTTCGGTTTATTTTTTATAACTTCAGGTTTTACAATTTTACTAATAGCATCAATTTCATTCAAACGCGCTCAAACAAACATTAAACCCTGGAAACCAACCACACAAATTATATCCTCCGGTATATTTTCATATTCACGTAATCCTATTTATCTTTCATTTTGCGTTGTAACAATAGGCATAGGTCTAATATCTAACAGCCTGTGGATCACCTTAAGCTTTATACCCTCTATCGTGGTTATATTCTTCATTGCCATAAAAAAAGAAGAGTGTTATTTAGAAAATAAATTTGGGCAAGACTATGTAGCATACAAAGAAAAAGTCAGGCGCTGGTTATAATATTAGATTTAGAGAAAACAAAAGCTTTTGTTAAGTACCATTCGACGTCAGACATGTGCTATCCCCACGAAATATACTGTGAAATCAAAAAGATAAAAAGAAAACGCAAATGAACGAAAATAAACGCGACACATTTTAATGATAAATATCAAACACAAATCAGAATAGCTGGATTAGACTTCATGCGTAATAAGCAACAAATTCGGTATTTTAAAACCCTGATATCATGGTTTATCGTAATCCAGACTGCCTTGGAAAATATGATTTTGACAATATTGCACTCTATGCACGCAAACGTTTTGTCGATGGCATCAGCACCATTGAATTATTACAAAAGGCCACCTCCACCCGTGAAAAAGAAGAAATTGCTTTAGTCGCCATGATGGACATTGATGAATCAACCGTTGAGAACCTGCAACTCTCCTGTCAACACGCGGAAAAATGTAAAGTCACTAGTTGTCGTAAACTGATAAAAAAAATAATAGAAGATAATCTTACCTAGCCACGCCACTCTAACCCTGTACCACCATCATAAGATTGAGCAACTTTAGCCTTAATCACCCGGATTGTAATCACACATAATATTTATTTAGCACCTGGCCAGAAAAAAAACAGGTGAAAATTGTTTTGCAAGAAATACTCAAACACGGACTACTCTGTAGTTTTTGTGACTATACTCACATTATATTTACATATCCCTGCATCAAAACGTGAATCACATCCGATTAAATACCCTGTATATCGCTACACTATTCAAAATACAACACCATTAATAGCGGTAGATAATTATGCAAACAGCAAAGAAAATTCAACCCACACCCCTAAAGAGTCAGCGCACTACGCACCTTGAAAACCTTTTATTAAATAGAGACGACTTCAATAACAAATCAGCACAACAACTAGATTCTCGTATTGAGGCAGAATCTCGGATGGAAATGATTTTTCGGAATATTAAATGCGGCTGTTAACGCAAGCCGCAAGACAAACAGCTTGTTATTGACTCTGTTTAATTGTCTTTAAATATTTCAAGCACCAATTCTGTGCTCGGCACCCACTCCTGAAATCCAAAACGAGAAGTGGCAAGCAACCATGGGTTCAAGGCGCTAATCGTCAGATCTTTTATTGATGGGACTTCACCATAAAGATCATGCACTAAATAAAGTGCATTTAAAGCATGTTGCCATTTATGTTTTTCAGCTTCGCTTTTGGGTGTATCGTTTTTCCAGTCAATAAGTAACTCACCAAATGACCGGCTGTCCTGCTCACTTAACGCATTATCAACCTTTTCAAAAAAACGCACAGCTATATCAGGATACCCAATCTGCACAGACAGTAAAATCATGATCGGTACATGATGTTCAACAATGTAATTTTTGTCTGGACCTTCTTCAATCCATGCCCCTTCTCCCGGCGGAATATTCATGGTTTTGAATAACCGATAGGTATTAATGAATCGTTTAACAGTGCGAGGTGAACGGCCAATTACATTTGCAAGGGCACGCATGCTGGTTAATTCTTCCTTGGTGATTTCAAAGTTTATCTGTGTTGAGTTTGAACTCTCCTCTTGGTGTTGCTGCTCTCCCTTCTCCCCTGTTGCTTCAGGTTCTACATCAGTTTTGGGATCTAGATTATTGTTATTGACTAACGCAGGATTATCATCATTCTTATCAGACTGTTCTGCAGTGTTAGTGTTAGTGTTAGTGTTAGTGTTAGTGTTAGTTTCAGCTTTAGGCACAACAATCGCTTCATCTTCATCCACGGATTTACTGTCATTGGCTTTTCCAACAGCGTGATCAGTTCCCGGTTTTTTTTTGGTAACCACACCTTCAATTAAATTCTCGGTTAGCTGCAATGTTAGCGGCCTTACCCAGAAACTGATCTGGAATATTTTTTCCAAAAACTCTCTGGGTGTTGCCTGCTGGGCACCAATAAGATTAAGTAACGAAGCCGTCTCCTGTTTGACATTGTTATCCGTTGAATTATTGGCGACTGCTTTAATTCCAAAAAAATCGCTATGATGACTAAGCACCGAGCGTGCGGCCCAGCGTTCGTCAACCGCAACGACAACATGAAATAAAGGAAATGCGAGTAATAAATGCACCGCCTCTAGTACTTGCAAAACCTTCTTGCTGTCCTGAACACGGTCAAGGTCATCAATGTATAAAATGATCCGATCAATATGAGGTAATTCATTATCAACGTCTTGCGGGTTAGATTGATTTGAATCGGTTTGGGTCACATTGACTTGATTCGACCCTGTCATCAAATTAGAAAGCTTCTCGAAATCACGCCGAATTAACGCCAGAATACCAAGCTGGGATCGATAATCGCCACTCGCTGCCCTGTCGTTTATGTAATCAACCAGGCTTTCCGCAGAACCAAGATCATCAAGTTTGCTCGTTAACTCCAGTATCTCCTTATCAAGCAGTTCCTTTTTTTCTATGGCATCGGTAATGCCATTGGCCAGTTTTTTTTGTTTAGAACGCAAGGTGAGCAATACTTTATTTTTCTGTTGCTCTTCTATGCGCATATCTTCGCGCAACATGGCTTCAACACCTGCAACCTGACTGAAGAGATTAGATGACTTCGTCAAGTTATCTCTTAACCAGATCAGTACCGGTGTAATAAGAGCAATAACCTGGCCGGTCTCAGTTAATAGCTGATTCCATAATTCAGGATTTCCTATCCACATCGGAAAGGCAAAATAAACAAGCAACACCACACCGGCAGTTAATATGAAACCTGTCGACAGCCCAGAGCGCAGTATCGTTTTACTGATAACCTGGCCACGACCGACCATTGCACCACTCTCTTTCAGCACCGTTAACAGTTCCGTCGCATTCTGTTTACCATCTTGTAGCTGCTTGTTCATCTCCTCTGTTGGCAGGCCAAGAAATTTGGCGACTTGCGGTAAGAGACCAAGTAACTTATCCCTTGCTTTCTTATTTGAAGCCAGCCTTTCAGGTAACTTACTTATGCACTGCATTTCTTCATCAATGGTCGACTCGATTTCTATTTCCTTTTTATTAATAGCATCTTCGAGTTTTTCTTTTTCAGTTTCTTTATCCCCAATAATCTTGTTCAGTTGTTCACGTCGTTCCTGGGAAAGCTCAAGTTGCCGGATAAGATTTTTAAACTCTTTTTCCTTTTTTAGTGCCTGGAAGTGTTTTTGCAAGCTATCAAAAATATGATGAACCAGACTAGCCCAAATATTGGCTTCATTGTAATGCCAGGCATTAAAATCGATCGATATAATCTCAGTACAATAAAGTGTCTCACTGACATTGTTAGAGTTTGAAAGCTCTTTAATTTTTTTCTTTAATTTTTCAATGAAAAAACTTTTACCGGACCCCCACCGCCCAAACAACCCCAACGCAAAGGTCGCTCGATCTGTATCAGTACCTTTAGTAACTTCATCATCACACAAAGCAAACAAATGGGCCAGGGCCTCTACTTCAGAATCAATACGTAATAAATCAGTGCCAAACGGTCGATCAGGAACCGGACGGCCAGCAAAGGCAATCGCCATGGCACGTTCGGCTGTTTCAGCTCCTTGCTCTTCAGCGCTGATGCCTGGCTGCACAAACCCAGCCGATTTCACTGCCTTATCTATATCAGCAGTATCCTCCATAGATTTCACGGTGTGTTTTTGTTTGACTACTTTTTTTACCTGGCGCCTTTCTAAAGCATCCAGCCTGTCCAGCATACCCGCCCTGAACTGGCTCAGCCACAAAGAACGGTCATCTTGCCCAAAGCCTGCTAATGTATATTCAATAAATTGATTAACCAGTTCACGCAGTGTAATACCTACGGAGTTGCTAAGCTCGGCAAAATGTTTAAGCGTTCGGTCTTTACACGTCAGCAACAAACCGGCCAGGAAATGGCGAACACTGATGTTCTCTTTTCGGGTTGAATAAATCGCCAGCAAACGAGCAGATTCAAGAATATCCAGAACTTCATCGCTGATGAGAAAGTCCACAGCAATACCTGGCGTAATAACGGGATGATACAGGGCGCTAAAATATTCCTTCTCAAATTCGAGGCCCGAAAAAAATTTAGCCAAAAAGGGTACCGTACCAGTGGCCGAGCCTTTTGATGAAACAACCAAAGCAAGAAGAACAGAGAGAAGTATTTCGCCGTCAAGTTGTTCCCGGTTTGTTTCTTCGGTAAATTGAAGACCGGCACCAATGAGCATTGTGACGGTTTTGCCAAAATTGAGTGGGGCCAGACTGCTTACAGGAAAGCGCGACGATTCCGCGCCTGCTGGGTTTTCAGGTGGAAACTCAGATCGCTCCCTGATTAATTGATTTAGACTAATGGCTTCTTTGGTTGTGACCTTGAAGTTAGTTCCCTGGGGTGCCCGAAAAATTAATAGCCCAGCCAATTTGTCGGCCTGTCTACTTCCTGTAATATCTTCTTTGCCAAGCGGATTTTTAAAGCGGGACTGATAGGTAACATTAACCCGCCAGGCAGATTTGGATATTTTTAAATTCTCCTGATAAGGCGAATCAGTGACCTCCCCCCATCCATATAAACCCGACTGGCGACCTCCCCGCCAGAAATAAACCACATCACCGGGTTTTACCACTTCATGGTAGCGCGTCAGTACCCATGACTCACTCTCACCCGCTATAAGTTTCTCTGCCAGATCATATCGTTCTGGCATCCCCTGAAAAATCCAGAAGCGGTGAACAACATCTTCTTTTTGCATCAGAACTACACCCTTTAAACTTTCGTTTTAAAGTATGATCAACAGGTAAATTAGGCACACTATTGAATATTCTATATTAACTGGGGCAAAATAAATTCTCCTGGTAAACCAAAAAATCTCCCGAAAGAATAAAGTTAATAGTATAACCACAATTAATACAGATTAATTTAACGCACTTAATGATTATTGAAAACAACATTTTTTATATTCTTTGCCACTGCCACAAGGGAAAAATCATTACGAGCTGTTTTTCAGTATTAACAAATGGCTGCTGACTTAATTTCTCTTCCTGTAAGTCTGAAGTTTAATAAAAGCATAAAAATTTAAACAGTGGATCCGCTTCGCTTGATCCACCCTTCTACACTAAATTGAGAATTCCTTTACACAATTACGCCAACGCTTTTTTAATTAAAGGCACAAGTGGCTCAGGCAATTTTATGGCACCGGACAAGGCAAATTGCTGGCCTTTCTCAGACATCTTCTTCCACGTCTTCTGGATAATTTCAATCCACTTTTCTTCACTGTACTCAGGATGCTTATCCGCAAACGCTAGAAGGTAGTATTCGATAAACACCAAATCAACAACATCTTCCAATAATTGCGTGTCAGGATTACTCTTAATGCCTTTTTTACCGACCATTTTTTTGGCACGCTCAACATCATCTGTGCCATAGCCTGCCTGCGTCATCAATTTGCCCATTGTATCAGCATGGAATTTATACAGATCTGTACGCCATTTTAAATAGCCAATACGATCCATAGGGTATGCATTGCGGGGTGATTTCCAGCGCTGAATGTGTTGCGAGCGTATCGCAAGTTTACAAACATCATCTGCTTCGGGTGCAAAGCGTTGCAGAATATCTGTCATGCGATTTGAATAGAGAAGCTCCTTCGGCCACGCCTTGCCTTGTTCGTCAGAAACCTGATTCGGATCTTCACTGTTGGCAGTATCAATTAGTTTAATGGCTTTTTCAAAAATAGCCTGCGACATATCATATCTCCAGTTGCTCATGTTTTTTATTCTATTTACAATACATCAATGGCCTGATCAACATCTATTAACGTTCCCTCATCATTAATTGAAATTAACTCAAGCTCGCTTTGATGGTTTTTTAAAACCTGGCGTGCGCCCCTATCTTCATTCAATGCTAACAATTCATTTTTATAGCACTGGCTAAATCCAACCGGGTGTCCACGTTGTTTATTTAATATTGGCGCAACCATACCTGCGCCCTCTTTAAGTTTTTCTAGCAACACTTTAATTGTGTCAGTTTTTATATAAGGCATATCGGCCAGCATGATTAGCCAGCCACTTGCAGAATCACTGGCACCAACACCACAGGCAATACTACTACCCATACCCTGCTCTGCCTGTTCATTAATAACAACACGCAAACCCATTTGTTCAAGCTGTGTTGTTAAAGAATCTAAAGTCCGGTTTATAACTACTATTGAATTGGGTAAAACACTCACAAGCTTTGCTGCACTCACCAGTATCATCGGGGTATTATCAATCACCGGATGTAAAAGTTTATTACTACCGAAGCGGGTACTTTTTCCAGCTGCCAGCAAAATCCCAACAGGCCGGTTACTCATAAAAATTCACTCATACCATGCTAACTGATTGTTTAATTGAGCGACTGACAGCATTACGTTGCTGGGTAATTTCTGCCAAAATCGACACCGCTATTTCCGCTGGAGTATGGCTACCAATCGGTAATCCAGTCGGGGCATGTAAACGCTGTAACTGAGTTAAGCTTAAGCCCAGTTCTTTGAGCCTTTGTCGACGTAATTTGCAATTGCGCTGCGAACCAATCGCGCCCACATAAAATGCCGGCGAATCCAGCGCATCCAGTAACGCCATATCATCCAGTTTGGGGTCATGGGTCAGTGCCACTACAATACTTCGCGCTTGTTGAGCGTAATGTTGAACCGCATCATCCGGCATCAATGTACTTAATTCGGTGCCCTCCACTTTCCAGTTTTGTACATACTCATCCCGTGGATCACAGACAATGACACGGTAATCCAGCATCAATGCCATTTGCGAAACATAGTGTGAAAGATGACCCGCACCAATCAATAACATGTTCCATTGCGAGCCAAATATTTTGCTTACACAACTATGGGTATAAACAAAATGATCTTCTACACAGGCTGCCTGTAATGTTACCTTGCCTGTTTGCAGATTTACATGCCGTGTGATCAACTGATGCTGCTGTAAAGCATTCAGCAGTTGTTGTAATTTTCCAATACCATCACGCTGATCATCCAGTCGTTCAATCAGCAATTCAAGACGACCACCACAGGGTAAACCGAAGCGTGTTACATCTGTGCGATCCACACCATAATCGACTCGTGTAGGATAAGCATCACTGAGTTGATGATCTCGATAACGTTGAAGCAGATCTTCCTCAACACAACCACCCGATACCGAACCCGAATGAATTCCATCACTACGCATAATCATCAACGAACCCAGTGGTCGCGGTGATGAGCCCCATGTTTTTAGCACCGTCACCAGGGCAACTTCGTGGCCTTGTTGCAACCACTCATAAGCCGTTTGCAAAATATCCTGATCTGTTCCGTAACTTTGCATTGAGTTATTTTTTTCCGTACCTGACCATTAACTAACCCGCACGCAGATCAATATTCTTTAACGGGAACTGACGAATGCGTTTACCCGTCGCCGCAAAGACCGCATTGAGTACCGCCGGAGCGGCAACGGCAATGGTTGGCTCACCAATGCCGCCCCAGAACCCACCCGATGGCATAACAATAACATCAACCCTGGGCATATCTTCCATCAGCATCGACGGATAATTATGGAAATTCGACTGCTCAACCGCACCGTCTTTAATCGTGCATTCACCATAGAGTAATGCGGACAGGCCAAAGACAAAAGAACCTTCCACCTGCGCTTCAATCTGTTGGGGATTAACCGCATAACCGGGGTCGGTTGCCGCAACGATGCGATGAATTTTCAGCTTACCTTTTTCATTCACCGATACTTCCGCACAGGCAGCCACATAACTGCCAAAGGTTTTGGTCACCGACAGCCCACGATGCACCCCTTTTTCAACGGCTTTGCCCCAACCGGCTTTTTCTGCCACCGCGTTAAGTACAGCCAGATTTTTCGGATGCTTCGTCATCAATTGTTGGCGAAATTCCAGCGGATCTTTAGCGGCCGCATGCGCGAGTTCATCAATAAAGCATTCCATATAAATGGCATTCTGGTTGATGTTGACACCACGCCAGAAACCCGGTGGCACCGCTGGGTTACGCATTGCATGATCGACCCGTAAATTCGGTATCGAGTAGCTGATGGCATGGTCACCCTCAACACGAAAACCCTGAAAAGTAACCATGTCGGCACCGTTCTTTTCCGTCCACTTCGGTCTTATTGAGGCCAGAATAGATTGCCCGGAAATACGTACATGTAAGCCGCTTAGATTACCCCTGTCATCCAGGCCACCCACCAGTTTACACTTGGTGATTGGGTGGTAATGACCATGGGCCATATCCTCTTCACGGGTCCAGAGTAGTTTCACCGGCGTGCCGGGTAATTTTTTCGCAATCGCAACCGCTTGTGTCACAAAGTCATGAAACGCACCGCGTCGACCAAAACCTCCGCCGAGGTGAATCTTGTAAACATCACATTGATTAATGGGCAAACCGGATGCCTCGGCGGTCGCCTTCAATGCAGCTTGAGCATTTTGTGTTGGGCACCAGACTTCACACTTATCTTTTGTCCAGCGCGCAGTGGCATTCATCGGTTCCATGGTGGCATGGTTCTGGAACGGATAATGATAAGTCGCTTCGACCTTCTTCACCGCAGCCTTTAACGCCCTGTTCACATCACCCTTCTGGTTACCCACAAATACCTTATCACTGGATGTTAACCCTTCATCCAGCATCTGCTCGATGGAGGCACTACTCATCTTGGCATTAGGCCCTTCATCCCAGGTAATCGGTAATTTATCCAGTGCCATCTTCGCTTGCCACCAGGTGTCAGCCACCACCGCAACGGCGTTATCTTCAACCGCCACCACCCTGCGCACACCGGGCATCTTTTTTACTTTGTCATCATCAAAAGACTTAAGCCTGCCACCAAAAATCGGGCAGGCCTTAATCGTGGCATTAAGCATACCGGGCAACTGAAGATCCGCACCGAAAACCTGTTTGCCATTGAGTTTATCCTCGGTATCCAGACGTTTAACCGACTTGCCGATGAGTTTCCAGTCTTTCGGTTTTTTCAGTTCAATATGTTCAGGGGGAAATAGCTCAGCGGCAAGTGAGGCAACCTGACCGTAAGTGCTTGTGCGCCCACTTGGCACATGGGTAATCACACTATTGGCAACCGAACATTCGGCCATTGGCACATCCCATTTTTCTGCCGCCGCCTGAATCAACATATGCCGTGCAACGGCGCCACCCTTGCGCACATAGTCATGACTACCGCGAATTCCCTGGCTACCCCCGGTAGAGAAGCTGCGCCATACTTTATCACGGGCAAGATTTTCACCGGGTGTAGGATACTCGGTCGTCACTTTCGACCAATCGCATTCCAGCTCTTCTGCCACCAGTTGTGCCAGCCCGGTTAGTGTGCCCTGTCCCATTTCGGAACGTGCAATGCGAATAACCACCGTATCATCCGTCAGAATCTCAACCCAGGCATTTACTTCTGAGGCAGTTGAAGTTTGAACAGTAGCCCCCTCAACCGCGAATGCTGGGCGACTGGCAACAGGTAAAAATAATCCCAGTGAAAAACCCGTACCAACTGCGCTACTGTGAATAAGAAAATCGCGACGTGAAACACTGATGCGTTGTTTTTTCATTAGGCGCCTCCGCGTTTGTTATTTTTGTTTATCCGGACGCTCATCTGTGCAGCCAGATGAATCCCTCGCCGCACACGATTAAACGTGCCGCAACGACAGATATTGGTAACGCTAGCATCGATATCAGCATCGCTGGGACTAGAATTTTTTGTAAGCAAAGCCGCCGCCGACATAATCATGCCCGGCTGACAGTAACCGCATTGCGGCACGTCGAGTTGTTTCCAGGCTTGCTGCAAAGGGTGATTGTTATCGGCAGACAAGCCCTCGATGGTGACGATATCCTGAGTAGCATTGAGAGATGACACTGGCACGATACACGAGCGTACGGCTTCGTCATTAATATGTACCGTACAGCTACCGCACACACCAATACCACAACTGTACTTGGTGCCGGTCAGACCAAGTTGTTCGCGCAATACCCAAAGCAGGGGTGTGGAATCGTCAACATCTATGTCGATCTGTTTTCCGTTGATTTTTAGTTTTGTCATTTACATGCTCCCAGGTACATGTCTCCAGGTAAATATCACAGGGGGGAATGCACAGTAAGAAACGCACTTTATTAAAAAGTCATTAAAGTTTACGCCTGTGGGCAAACTAACACAACGAGCTGCTAATCTTTATAATTCGATATAGCAATTAAAAGAACTCTCGAATGACAGGTTCAGACCTGAATGGCACTTACTTAAGCCTAATTAAAAAATAAAAGAAAAAGATAAAAGCATTTTCCGCAAATGAACGCTAAAGCACGCAAAGTTTGTGCTTGTGCGCCTGCGGCGCACTGCACCCTATGAAAATGATTTTGCTTTTATTTGCGTATATTGGCGTTCATTTGCGTGGCGTTCATTTGCGGAAAAATAATCTTTTTGCTTTTTAATGTTTTCGTGAGGATAGCTCAGACTCTGATCCATTTAATTATTAAATTCAAAATTTTTTAACACTATCATTTCATCAATAGACACCTATAAAATAGTCATATACTCTCTCATTTCCCTTATGGATCTAACATGCAACTCATATATAGCTTACCTCTTTTTTTATTTTTTATCATTGCTGTCCCGTTAAAAGAAATTAGTTTATGGTTAAACCACACTGTAGTTTGACTAACGATTATTTCACCCTGTTCGAGACATGAGTTGAGGATACCCGTCTAAGACACGCCGTAAAACCATCCCTGGTGGCTGGGTGACGGTCTTAAACAGGCATCCCCAACTCATGCCTCTAGTGGTTAACGGAACAGCAGTGATCCAGAATATCTTTTAATTTTTTTGAAATACTCATAGACTTTAAATGTTAAACCTGAATTAACAATAAATTAATATTGCTATTTTTTCCACGATTTTAGAAAGTGCCTGTGATCGCTTTAAAGTCGATTTGACCTGATTCTTAAAAGCACAGTTAACTCTTGTGATTAGTAAGTATAGAAGATAATCAGATGACAGGAACAGATATACATAAATGACATTTTTATCATATATAACAAATACTTAGAACAACATACACTAATACTCTTATCTATATAATTTTTTTATCATATTATTTCCTCCCAAAATAAGTTGCACTATGTTAACTTACCAGGATGATGCAGGGATACTAACCTTCCCAATATAACCAATACATGCATTTATATAAAATATTTTTTGCTACACTGGTTTTTGCTACACTGGTTTTTGCTACACTAATGGTCACATAAATAAAAGCTTAAAGGAGTTTACTATGACGGATCGTAAAAGTGTTAACTATTCAACATTTGTCCGCCCTACCACAAAAGTTGTTCTTTTTGGTGAAGTTACACACAACACCACCGCTTTCAAACAAGAATTCATTATCGCACTCAAAGCACTTAAGGCACTGAATTTTACTCATGTAGGCATGGAAATGTTTCCTAGTGACCTAAATGAAAATCTCAAGGGCTACACCACTAAGGGTGACTACGAGAATTCATTAACTCAACATCTACAGGACTATTGGGATTATGTACCACAGGCCAAGCAGTATATAGAGATTATGAAAGCCGCAAAAAAACTAAATATGCAAATTATTGGGCTGGATATGCCCTATAAAGATCACGATAAACACAACTGTAACGAGAAAAAACTCGAAAACTGTCAAACGTCATCACATGCAGCACGAAACACACACATGACCGAACAGATTGTAAAGCATGTTAATAAAGGCGCTAAAATTGCCGCATTTATGCAATATTGGCATGTTCGAACTCGTAAAACTTATGAGCCCGGCATTAAAACCCTGCTCCAGAAAAAAAAGCTATCACCCGTATTCATTAGCCTGGTAGGTGGCTCGACATCACCTGCTTTTCCTACCGCAATTGATGCAAAAAAAGAACAGCTGGAGAAAACTCGATTTTATGTAAAAGGTATCGGCTCAGACAGGGAAGACTACATAATCCACTCTCCCCAGTTAAAATAAGAAAATCATATTAAATTATGAGTTTTGTATTAACTATTTTACGCAACACGGTCTGTATAAGTCTCTTACTGATAGCTTATTGCATACAGTGCTATGCTGGAAATCGCGTCCTGAATAATGCGGATATTGACCAATGCTATAATTATTTTGATCAAAACTTAATGCAAAAGGCCAGGCCCTTCTGTGAAAAAGCCGTCACACAGGGCGACAGACAGGCTGAACTCTATCTGGCAATTATGTCTTTTGATGACACCGCTGAATTCAACTGGTATCTACAGGAATTAAAAAACAGTGCTAATCACTTTTATATGGCCAGTGTTGCCTATATGTATGAAATAGGTCGAGGAACACGGAAAGATTTTAAAAAAGCCGTACACTGGTACACTCAAGCAAATGAGCATAAAAGTAAAGCCGCTCCCCTGGCCCTGGGACGGATCTTTTTAAAAGGAGGTTTTGGAATTGAAGCAGATGTGAAAAAATCTGCCTACTGGTATCAAAAGGCTGCACAACAAGGTGACCTGATTGCATTTGAACGTCTCGGACGTTTTTATTCAAAGGGACTGGGTGTAGAAAAAAATATCTCAACTGCAAAAAAATGGTACCAACGTGGCGTTGATGAATATGACTCACAAGCAATGGTCATGCTTGGCCTAATCCTGGAATCAGAAAACAACCACAAAGCAGCAATTGAACTTTGGCAGCATGCGAGCAAATTACATGACGCCCATGCAAAATTTCTACTCGGTCGTGTTTATTTTAACGGCGAGCACATGAAAAAAGATTACAACCGTGCTATAGAGTTATTCAAAATTTCATCGCAGTGTGGAAACCCCAATTCTGATGAAATACCCGAACTACATATTCACTTTTGCCAGCAACAGGCACCTTTTTATTTAGGTCAAATCTATGAACACGGTAAAGGTGTAAAAATAGATACCGAACAAGCGCAGCAATGGTATAGGCAAGCCGCCAATCAAGGCAGTGACAAAGCACTTAAAGCCCTGTCTGGTCTAATGAAAAAACACTAGATATTAAGCAAATAAATTTTACAAAAGATCTGCCCCTTTTTTTAATATAAACATTTTTTAATATAAACATTTTATACATATATTCGTATTCATTTTCGTTTTCTATTATCTTTTTATTTTTCAATGTATTTTGTTTGGGATTGCTCACTCTGGACCTTACCTCAATCCATTACTATTTTCCATTTTCTTAGAGAAACACGTGGCTTACCCGCCATTGCCGGCAAACTTGGATCTGCTATCAATAAATAACCATCATCCACTTTTTTAACATCTAAAACAGTTCCCGCTTTAAATCCAAATTGAATAATATCGCGGCCTTCAGGATACCGTGAATTATAAATTCGTAAAATACTGTACTGCGGTCGAGATGAATCACCGCCAGAGGCGTAGTCATAACTTCCAACATAGTACACAACAACTTGTTCGCTGACTTGTTCGCTAACTTGTTCACTAGAATCTTCAATTAAAAATATTTTTGGTGGACGATTAAACAAATAATAAGGGTTATTACTTAATTGTGTTTTTTTGAAATCATCGTACTCAACCTGCCACAATACTCTTTCTGATGGATAGGGTGAATCTTCCATAGCACCATTTACAAGCATATACCTGTCGTTAACTGGCAATACAAAATCAATATATGAAAAACCAGGTGAAGAAAATGACCCTAGCTTATCTCCTTTACGAGCCTCTGCATATTGAAATACATCGTTACCTATAAAAACGTATGATGCCTGTCTTATCTTATTAAATGCAATGATAACGTCTGCCCCGGGATCATCATCAAATACACGACGGCCTTTTTTTATTGAACCATCCTCATAAAGCAACATTTCATGTCCACTCTCAAGATCGCCAGTAGTAGGTGTTTTTTCAGCCGAAGGTGGTGCATTATAAGTTAACTCTTCCACTGCCAGCCCATCAATCAATGGGGTGTACTCTGATGAAAGATAGACTTTTAGCTGTGTAAGCTGTGACCTGAATATCAGGTTAGTGAAGATGATTGAAGCCGGAATAATAATGAGCAATACACCAATTCCGACTATCCATAGGAAAATTTTCATTTAAATAGAGTTTCCTTACTGGGTATAAATTTCTAAATACAGAGTATAACAGGAGTAGATCATAGTGATAAAGGTGAATCCGCTTCGCTTGATCCCCCTGCAAAAGCTTTGGTTTTCCTGGTGCTATTTGCGTCTCTGTGGCAGATATTTTGTGTTTAATTGGTCTTAAGTATGTGCTATTCCGCTCTGCCCCAGCATTCAATTATTTGATCATTTATTCAGTTCTACACCATCCCATTAATTAATTCTTGTTATCACTTCTTTGAATGCTTTAGACTGGTCCAGCAATTCTTTACCAACACTGATTAACTCATCAACCTCTTCTTTGGACAAACTAAATGAAGTCGGCAAACTTAATAACCTTTGCCGTTTCACCGAATCTTTCACATTTAAAAAATTAATTTCAATAACACTTACCTTAAAGTCATGCCCCATAATTGGAAGTTTATATCCAGAACGGCATTGTTTATCAATAACCGCCTGACAGTCCAATATTACTTTAGCCGCACGTTCACTGATTTTCAATATATCACTAATCATTTGAATACTTTCAAAACTATAATTGTCCATACTGACAGTAGCCGTCTTATATGCCACATCAATTAAATTAGGTGGTGATTCTTTTTTATCAAGTGATTCTGGTGGCTGGGTTTTTGCATTAGCAATAATGATGATCAGTTCGTTGATGGCGGTTTTGCGTTGAAAAAGAAAACCAGAGGAATGATTAAAGTTATCTGTGATATAACGAACACCAATATTATCCGCGAGCCCACCGTCCATTAGATGAACATAGGGATGCTCTGATTTATTTGTATGGTAGACAGACTGGTTATACGCCCATAAATAACGTCTTGGATTAGGACCATCATATTGGTCTTTAAGTCCATTCTCAATATCCCTGCTTAAGTCAAACCCCTTCGAGGCTGAATGATTTTTGTAACTGACTGGTGATAATAATATGGGGAATGCAGATGAGGACGCCACCGCACGCGCCACGGGTAAAGTTGACAGATCCGAACCCAGGATATCAAACATTGTTTGTGTAAAAGTAAATTGACTGCCGGTCGTCAGGTTAGTAGCGTTTAGTGCGATAAACGGTCGCTTGCCATTATTCTCCAAATCCTGATACGTTTTTTTATTAAAAACGGTCTCGTCATACAATTCAATCGCTAAATCAATACGGTTGAAATTAGGCGACATTAAGCGCAACCAGTTGACTGGGTTATATAATTTGTGAGTTAACTCGCTCTGAATATCGCGATAAAGAAATTTGTCTTTAAAATCAGTAAACAGCTTATCACCAAACAAGCCATAATAAGCTGCAGTAAACGATCCTCCAGATACCGACGAAATGAGGTCAACCTCTTCCATCAAATTTTTGTTACCATTTTGTACAGGCGTGGCGTTTAACTTTTCCATTACACCGTAGGAAAGTGCGGCGGCTCGAGTTCCACCACCTGATAAAGCCAGTGCCACATATATCTTATCCTGCTCGATGGTATCTGCTTTAGGTAAATATTGATAACCATAACCTGCTTCATAAATGGTCTTCGAATCATTCTCCAGATAATGTGCGCACCCTGACAGAAGCATGAGAAGTACCAGAATACTATTTCCTTGTGTTATCTTCATTTGCGTTAACCCTTAGAAAAGTAGACTTTAAAAGGCAGGATTTGAGATGTATCCGATGGGTTGATATCTTGCTCCAAAGGTAGATAATTTTTTTCACCTTCCAGGCCTATAGTATGAGTACAGCCTCCAATTTCAATAACATCACCCGTTTTATAACCGGAGGGTGCTTCATCGATAGTGACTTCCCGTAGTTCCTCGAATTCAACTATTATGTATTCTTTCATTGTCCCTCCTATCCCTCATTTGTTATAAGCCGTTTTTTCATGCACTGAATCAAATGCAAAAAGGAAAAAGCAGATTAATGAATGGGACTGCTCTTCACATTGTGTATCTTTTTATCCTACGAATAAGCTCTTCACTCATCGCTTTATTACATTTCTTATTATTTGATAGTTTTTTTGAAAAACCATATAGTTCTTGTGTTTCCCAGTCTGAATATATTTCGGCAATCACATGATTAATATGACTCAGTTTTATTCTGGTTTCATCTACAATATGCTGTTCAAATAACAGTTTATTCTCTGTATCTAATCCAAGTAATTTCTCATATTCAGTTATTGCATCTTTTTCCCCATATTTTGGTATATATATGTGGAATATATTTTTAATACCCATCTCTCTAAGTTCATCAATTGCATCTGGGAAAAAGGCACATAACTTAGCCTGCGCAATAAAGTTTATGATTAAATTAGGCGTAAAAGGCGTTGAAAGCAACAAAGGTATTACCCTTTGTTCGGCAAGCACATAGCAGTTATCAATACTAATTTCATTAAGCCTGACAATTTCATGCTGGGTAATTCCTTCAATTTTACTTAATGGTAACGCCATCACATTACCATCACTTTCTTCATGAAAAGCGGAAAAACGCTGCTTAATAAGGTGAATCCCCCTTTCAGGTATCATTCCAATGAGTAAAGCAAAGGACGGTAAAATACTCGAAATATTTTCTCCTTTAGCCGCTTCTGCACCATTTGAATCAGCCAACAATGTAAATAAACCATCTGTTAACGCATCCATACTGTGATAAATTACAACGGCTACAACCGAAGCTATAAATATACGAATAGCCATAGAGTAATAAACACCTGTTGTAATATCGTATTTAATATAACGCCTGATTATATTCAACAAGCCCCACATAACAGCTCCTAGTGAAGCCATTCCCATCATTAATAATGCACCCTTCTGGTATTTTTTAATATGGCTCGACTTTGTATTGAAACAAATACTTTTTAGTAGATCATTTTCTGTAATTAATTCACAATCCGTTATTTTTAAAGCATTAATCGATTTACACTTCTTTAAAAAAAATTCATCACGTTCATACGCTTTGGAAACATCTTCACACAAAAAGTTGATTGGCCGACTATCCTGGTTTATAACCTCCATTCCACCAAAAAAATAATTATATTCACTTATGTTACTGGAAATTGTTTCCGCATGAATAAGAAAACTAAGCCCCACCCACGTCATTACAGTCGCAAGAATAACAGGTGCAGCGAGCCTGAAACGAGCGGCCCTAAACCCCTCTGGCCCTGACCTTTCTTTTTCATTTAAATCGAGGTGACTTGTTAATGAAGCATCATGAGCAAAAATTTCAATATTCTCTTTTATTATTTCCTTATCATTATCACACAGACATTCTAAATAAAAGTTAAGCTGTTTATGCCTGATATGCTGTCGAAATTTAGCATAAGCAACAGCAGTGATAGGAACTATGCTTGAAACAAGCAAAAGTATGAAATTACTTAGGGTAAGATAGCTGGACATATCTTTACCGAATAGGGTAAATGCATATACCGTATTAGAATTAGCAAATAAAACCAGCCCAATCATTTGAATATGTACACTCAAAGATCGAGAACTCATCACCCTCCTCCTTGACTGCTAAAATCTTAACTGGCTCAGGTAGGTGATGCGTTGCCCGATAAGCTTTTATTGATAATATCAGTCCAGGTTAATAATCAAACCAACACGTACATCTTTACAGTAGACTCTATTTTCAACTTATCTGGACTGCTTTATATCAAGTAATAGCTCGATAGATAAAATACAGGCTGAAACATTTGTAATTAATTATCTCAATTAACATATGCCCGCTAGTATTTATAATAATTTTTACTTAATATTCACCTCACTTAAATAGCCAATACCTTGTCATGAAAGAAACCTGGAAAGATGCCGTTTACCGGCAACGAATAGCGTTGGCTGAGCGCCTCACCCAACCACTGACAGCGCTGGCCTCAAGGTGCGTGCCAGTATGGGGCGATCGTGAGGGCCTTAACAGCGCACTGCTCGAAAATTTTACAACTGTACCCAACGGCCTGTATATGTATGCACTGGATACCCAGGGTATTCAGCTGTCTGATAATATCAGTGTCGATGGTCTGTTGCCCGAGCATTACGGACGCGATCGTTCTGACCGACCTTATATGCGTGAAGTTGTGCCATCCTGGGGCTTCCTGCTATCAGACGCCTATCTCAGCCTGCGCGCCAACCGGCCTTCGGTAACGGCGCTGCAAATAGTGCACCGTGATGATGAAGTCCTGGGTTACGTCGGTGTGGACTTTGACCTGCGTGACCTGCCGGTCACCTCTGAGCTTTATGAAGAGTCTGCAGAGTGGCGCCAGATTAAGGGTGATCCGGCAATACGGGGAAGCGTTTTTCAGCAATGCCGCACCGAAAGCCCAATGGATAAAAATATCGATGTCGCCTGCGCTATTATAGAAAACCTGATGGTTGAACGTGGCATGTTCCAGACGGTGATTCACTTATCGAGCAGCCGCGCCACGGGCTGGTTTGTTAGTGACCCTTTCCGTTACCGAATACTCGATAATGAAGCCCTGAGCGATCCTGATATCTGTATGTTATACCCGGCTCAGGACTACCCTGAAGATGCTTTGATCCCACAAGACCGAATTGCCTCGATCATGAAAGCGTTGAAAATACTCCGCCTGACGGATGAAACTTTTTACCTTCGCTCGACTTCGATCAATATTTTCAACGGCATGATCAGCCTGACATTCTCCTGTGATGGTTCACATTATATGTCCTGGCAGGAATTTCTCGATAAAGATGAAACCTTCTGGTTCGGAGCCGCAGGCTGACAATCTGATAAGTGTTATTACCAAACAAAGTAAATCAGAGAGTACCTTAGCCAACATACATCATTAACACATCAAACTCAGCAGGTTCAAAGAACAATATTCTCTAATATTAAGAACAATTGTTCTCTGACCCCGGTTTGCCGATTTGCTCTTATCTAGGGAGTTGGACAGGCATTACACCCGCACACTGCCATCTGCTCTGTAATACGTTTCCAGTTATGGTTCCAGCCCATTGCATTTTTACACGTCTCAGGACACACTTGCTTTGCCTGTGCATTATCAAAAATTGGCCCGGCCTTAACATCACAACGTTCAATCAAACCCGGTGCCTTACCCGGTGCACTGGTGAGTAAGTGTGATGCATTAGCGGTGTTCTTACCACTCGCGCCTCCGTGGCAGCTAAAACAGCCTTTCTCAAAAAACGGGTTTGCATCGGCCTGGGTAAATGATTCCATCGTTGCATTTGCCAGATAAGCCGAGCCCGCAATTTCAGTATTAAACAGTTGCGAAGGACTTTTAATCTTACTCACATCAGTCCATTCCGCACCACCCAGATAATAATTTTTGAACACCGCCATTTGATGCGTATCTTTCAGCTTGGTAATAATGCCGTTTGGCCCAACCAGCAATGAATTTAGAAACTGTATATTGGGAACATTAGATGGATTTTGCGGAACGGGAGCCTCCCCATAATAGGCATCAAGACAAATATTCGAAGGCGTTTGACCCGGGCCGCCATGAACTAACACATTGCCCTGACTATCGTACACAGGCTTGGTCTGGTTGTTGTTAAAATCACATTGTTTCTTACACAGGGATTTTAAATCAGCGCCATTTTTAAAGTTTTCTGCAATACAGGCATTACAGCTTTTACTCGCCAATGACCAACCATTAGCCGGTTGCTTTCGGGTAAAGCCTTTGGAAGGTATCACCACCTGACAATCGGGCGCATTATCGATGTGCTCAAATGTTGCCCACACAAACTCAGGATGCGCACCGGTGTTAACAACCACATGAAAGCCCACCATGCCAAGCTGTTTCTTACCCACGCCGTCTATATCCGCCTCAATAAGATAATATTTAGTCGTGTCATCATTTGCCCCCATAATTCTCCAGGAAGACTTCAGCTCAACCACCTGATTCACTTGTGTTGGAAAATTTTTATTCGGGCCTGAAGCCACAGGGAAGTTACCTGAGGCAAAAATGCCGCACTCATTTTTAGTAAAATTACGGTTGTAAAAAACCAGATTGGTATTTTTATCATACAGCGCAGCACCTGAACCTGCCTGATCAGGAATATCAGGCATATTAACCACCTTAAGCACCGAAGGAGTCATACCATACTTTTTACGCAGACCTGTTTTGCCCGGTGCAATACTGGAACAGGTATCAAGATCGACCACTGGATACAGCAAATTATTTTCAAAGTTACGTAAATGTTTAGCGGCACCCGCTTCATACGGATTCATAAGATATAAAAACCACTGCCAGGAAAAAATATGGAAATCACAATTCTCTGATGTGCCCGGAACTTTCTTCGATGGCAGCATTGGCTTACCTTTAACCGGCACAGCACCCAGCTGTTTCACCGGGTCAGGGCTTAACCATAAGCTATCCGAATAGGCACTCACATTACATTCAACGGGTGCCGCTAATAACATTGAAGCGGAATTAGCCGCATAAGATGTTTGAGATTTATCTCCCCGATAATTCCCACAGGCGGACAACAACAGCACACACAAAACACTCAACAATAGATTTTTCATTTTTTATCCTTATTATTTTTAGTAAATGGAGCATATTAAGTCTCTATGCGCTATGTGAACGAACTCGCACACATGACAACAAGCCAAAGAGCCATTTAGAGCATAGTTGGCTTTACTTAAGAGGCAAGGATTTATTGACCCTATTCCCCTGATTATCACTTTGCGTGTAACAAAACATATTCGCTTCACACAACGCCACTCACAAAATAAAGCAGATTTCCCTCATTAACCGATGAATCATCATCAGAACGTGCAGATTTAATATCATAAACATTAAGCTGACCCAACTCCCCCTGCTCCAGCATCAAGCGCATATAAGCCACCAACACATCAGAATGAATTAAATATACCCCTTTAGCCACCCGAAACAGAAACTTGGTATGTGAAGGCGTAAACTGCCCAGGCTCGAATGTAGCTGCCGGCATAAACGAATTAACATACTGGGTTTTAATATCACTAAAATAACGCTTAAACGCCTTAAGCGTAACCACTATCCCACTATTCTCAAGCTTACCCAACTCACCCAAAACAACCGCCCGAAAAAACCGATCTTTTAAATTATTTTCACTGTTAGACATACTGAATCCCTTTGCCATAAAAATGGCGATGTTTATAACGTAACGATTTAATTAAAAATTAATAAGCATGTTGATAAGTATTCGCACCGTCGTACCGGCATGCATCTAGCTGGCATCCAGCGACTTTAAAGACTCTCAAAAGTAACGCAGGTGCGAATAAATTCGCACCTACAAAAATCAAGGGAAACCCAGCACCCAAAAAGAATGCCAGATCATTCACCACACAGGCCAGAACCCATCAACACGCCTACCCGCTTACACTCCCCCAGCAAACTCAGAGCAAAACAACCATCGCAGCTCTTTTACCTTGTGTTCCATCTCCCAATACCCACGCAGCAAACGCCTTCGCTTCTGAACCGGTTTTATAAGGCGCAGCAAATCAACAACCTGCAAACGCAAGGTTTCCATGAGTTCGGCGATAAATTCATCTGTAAATTGAGGGGCTAAAAAGGAATGACTGGGCAAGAAACGCTCAGTTGAGTGAAGCATGTACGTTTTTGCTAAAAATTTTCTTTTGGCAAAGCAGCATCCTAGCGTACAATTCAGTGTAGCCATAGTGACCTCTCGGTAGGTTGTTGTGGTTAGCTGGCTTGAGGTGTTCATACCACCTTGGGTCAGCGATTTTTTAAGGGTTCAGGTTATATTTACGCACTAGCTTGGCTCCTGTTTAAATAATTAAGTTTTCAATTGGATTGTTTTGATTATAAAGATGAGTGCTTTTTTATAATCAATATGTAGTTTAAAGAGTGTGTTTTATAATTGTCAAACTTTTATTTTTGGGATTGTTTCTGTAACGTCATTCTAATGAAAGTACCTGTGATTAAAATATTCAGGCATGCTGTTGCTTCATAAAAAGTAACAATGATAATGAATTATTTAATCGGCCTTGTTCTTATGTTAATCACTGACCGCATGCAAAATTTAACTGGATAAAAGTTGAAAGCGATATTTCAACGAGACTGAGCCGAATGGCATTTACTTAAACTTAAACATCAAATACCTGAATGCACTTCATTATTAAAACAGTTACTACAGAGACACAGAGAAAAAAATGTTGTAAGGTGGGTCTAGCGAGGCGGAACCACCAAACTCTTGATAAAGTGGATTGAGAGCGTTCAAAATTCCGTGTCACGGTTAATTTAAATATCCAGCACGTAATCTAAACGGCCTTCAAAATAAGTAGCTAATTGTGATAATGCCTGACTCCAATTTTGGATGGGCATTGTCCATTTTTCACTCGCATTTAATATGTCAGCATACAATAATTTTAACAAGCTATTTTCATATAGCCAATTCCAGTATTTCTAAATTTGGATTCCTTTCTCTTGCCATAACTCGTCATCCCTTAACGCACTTATAGGGGATCCAGCAACCTTAATCTTTTAATCCTGCCTACCAGCATGTATCTAGAATGTGTTTATTTTAACAATACTCAATTATTTACCAACCAGGATTTTTATCATTTTGCTCCAATTAAGAAGCAACTATCCCAACAGAGCATCTAAATGCGCTGCAACACTACGACCTAGTGCAGGGAGTGCGTAACCACCCTCTAATGTTGAAACAATTCTTCCATTTGCATATTTGTCTGCGATTATTTTTATTTCATTCGTTACCCACGTATAGTCCTGGTCTACAAGGTGCAGATCAGACATGTCGTCATCAACATGTGCATCAAAACCAGCGGATATTAGTATCAGCTCGGGTTGAAATATCTCCAGACCTGGCAGTATGTGTATTTTAAAAGCAGTACGATATTCCTGGCTATCAGTTCCTGCGGGTAAGGGTACATTTATAATATTTTTAGACGCGACTTTAGTGCCGGTATCAGGATAGAAAGGATGTTGGAAGGTTGAACATAATAGAATTTCCGGTACCTCTCGAAAGATGTCTTCTGTTCCGTTACCGTGGTGAACATCGAAATCGACTATGGCCACTTTATTAAGATGATGTGTCTTTAGCGCATGGGCTGCGCCCACTGCAATATTGTTAAAGAGACAGAAGCCCATGGCTTTATTATGTTCAGCATGATGACCGGGAGGGCGTACATTACAAAAAGCGGCTTTGCTTTGTCCTGACATGACCAGATCAACGCCAAGTACCACAGCACCCGCTGCGCGCAAGGCTGCCGGTAAGGAATATCGATTCATCGGTGTGTCCGGGTCTAGCCAAATCTGGCCTTCTTCAGGTGCCTTGAGAAATATCTGGTCCACATATTCAGGGTCATGTACCCGACATAGTTGCTCACGATTTGCCAGTGGTGCATCATGGTGTTGAAAGACAAAGTCTAAACCACTAGCCAACAACGTATCCTGAATGGCACTCAATCGAGCCGGGCTTTCCGGATGATGGGGACCCAGGTCATAAAGGGCGCAATCTGAATGTGAAATGATAGATATTGTCATATAGATTTTTTTGGGTCTGTTTATAAATGAGCCAGATCCATAATCACGTTTGTAATAAATTATGATAACAGGATAAAAAAGAAACAGATATGGGGACTCATTTTCTAGATCGCCTTTTTAACCCTCAGTCAATCGCCATTTTTGGTGCCAGTAAACGCACTGAATCAGTGGGGGCCCGTGTTTTCGACAACCTGCGCAATGGTGGATTCTCGGGTCCCATTTATGCAATCAATCCAAAATACAATCGTATAAGACTTCAACCCTGTTATCCGAACCTCTCTGCCATTGACAAACCCGTAGATCTCGCGGTTATCGCAATACCCGCCTCTGGCGTTGCGGATATTATTCATACATGTGGTGAATATGGCGTAGCTACAGTCATTGTAATTTCAGCTGGTTTTAACGAGAGCGATGCTCGCGGTGCAACGTTAAAGAAGACGCTCCTGGACGCTGCCCGACAGTATAAAATTCGTATTCTTGGCCCTAATTGTCTCGGTCTTATTCGACCCGAGGCTGGTTTAAATGCAACGTTTAGTAAGAATACCGCTAAGCCAGGACAGCTGGCATTGATCTCCCAGTCTGGTGCGCTTTGTACTTCAATTCTTGACTGGTCTATGGCTCATGAGGTGGGGTTTTCTGCCATCGTCTCGCTGGGTGATGCTGTGGATATAGATTTTGGTGACATTCTGGATTATCTGGCACAGGACCCACATACACATAGCATCCTTTTATATGTGGAAGGTGTACGTGATGCGCGCCGTTTTATGAGCGGCCTGCGTATTGCCGCTCGTATGAAGCCCGTTGTTGTTGTTAAGGCAGGGCGGTATGCAGAAGGGTCTCGTGCTGCAGTTACGCATACGGGTGTGATGATCGGTGCGGATAATGTATTCGATGCTGCGCTGCAACGTGCGGGTGTGGTTCGTGCGATGACAATTGAGCAATTATTTGCGGCGGCTCAGTTGCTAGCGAACCGGCATCGGGTGAATGGCAACCGACTTGCCATTGTGACTAATGGTGGCGGCCTGG
>Ga0316207_10000074_pt1 | contig 218310 bp, 213 predicted proteins | sample 6weekpyrite_MG_FD_204943 | JGI IMG/M metagenome (GOLD analysis project Ga0316207, IMG submission 204943) | Microbial mat bacterial communities from mineral coupon in-situ incubated in ocean water Damariscotta River, Maine, United States -... | ecosystem: Environmental > Aquatic > Marine >...
GCTAAGGTGGGTGTAGGACATGGTTTGCTCCCTCTAGAATAAAGTTGTCAGAAACCTCATTCTATCTGTTACGCAAACTATGTCCTACTTTGAACCATCACTGTCGCACTTCGAAGTGGAATCCACCCGTCAAATAGGGGGAGCTTCACCCTGACCCCATTGATTCACCTGACCCCATTGATTCAACGGGGGTCTTCTGACAAAGCTGGTGAAGGGAAGGCTTTTAAATATATGTTCTATTATTTTTCTGATATACTTAGCTTTAGGACATTGAAATATAATGGCAAGATATAAAAAAATTCTGACCCCATTATTTCGGTGCTGGCATCCGAAAGTTTCCTTGGTTGAATAATATTCTACTATCAGTATACAATCATATAACATTGAGAATAGGAGTACGGGGATATGACGAAGGACATAATGGTTTTCCAGGATTTGGTCCTTCGAGGTGGGCCAGCCAGATTGCCAAATATCCGCAAAATATTGATAGACCACGCAACCCCCCCATGGCGTCATGCTAAGGAGAAAGAGAGGGAAATTTCCACAGACTTTGGCAACAGCGATCTTATTGTATTTACGCGAGAAAAAAGCAATGAAATTGAAACTGTTGCCCTCTTTCTCTTGTCGAAGGACAATAACTATGAAGTTACCAACATCGTACCACGAGACGTACGCGAACTGGGATTTGAAGCCTATAATGCCGCGCTGCAGGACTTCGTCAAACGTGTTGCGGGACCTGCTTGCCGAGATGGTAAATTTCAGATCGAGATGACGCCAGAAAAGCAATCATTAAATGATTGGGTATCTTCCGACATAGCTGAATCGTTACGCCGATTTTCAAACTGTGCAAACAAATCTACAGGGTCGTCACATCCGTCAGACAGAAAACGCTGGTTTGAAGTCCTCTTTGCAGCACATGAATCCCACGACCATCTTGACCCGGATCAACTGATACGTTGGTTGATAGAAGTTGAGAATTGGCCCGAAGAAAAGGCGCACGACCTCGCTATTCAATACGAGTTTGGGCTGGATCTTCTCAAAGCATACGATAAAAACCAAGGCTGAGCCAATGCACCATGCCGACGTCGCTAAGATTGTTGCCTCGTGCTCACCTGTATTGTGTTTCGACACTTGTACGGCGCTTGATTTAATGCGCGATCTGACCCGGGATACTGTAAAGGCTCATGAACGCCAGGCCGCTCTCGACCTCCTGAACGCATTCAACGGCTCGGGGTCGGCGGTCTTGCTTATGGCCGAGCAGGTTCGACAGGAATTTAACGAAAACGTTGATGGAGTAGAAAAAGAAGCCAAACAGGCCTTGGAAAAGCTTAGAAAACAAATCCAACGGATTGACGAGGTGGCCTCCGTTTATGGTGCTGCGGGGCTGACAAATCTTGATCACCTCGACGATCATATAGCCAGTTCTCGAGAAATTGCAGATCAATGGATTAGCGCAGCAAAGCTTATCCGAGAAGGGCCTGACATCCTGCCGCATGCCGGCCAACGTGTACGCACAACACGAACACCAGCCAAAAAAGGTAAGGATTCCTTCAAAGACTGCATTGTCATTGAGACATACCTGGATATTGTAACGCAGCTTCGCAATGCTGACCTGTCCGCACCTATCGTTTTTGTATCATCAAACGTGAAGGACTACGCCGAAGTGACAGGATCAAGGCCGCAAGATGATCTCGCCAAAAAGTTTGAGGCGCTCAATCTCGAGTATGCACCTAATTTGGCTGCAGCGAAGCATCTTCTTAACCTGTAGAGCGGTGCACAATTCACCGTACTCGCTTTGCCACACTTGATGTCCATTTTGCAATCAATGGCAGCGATCAACGGGGTCGGATCAATGGGGGTCAAAGTAAATTGATTTTTAGTTATTTATTTGCAATAGCTTAGCACTAGCCCTTCTATGGATCAACGGTGTCAGAGACACCTGACTTTATTTAAGTTTGAGAATGAGTAAGAAGGCCGGAGTGTGGGGCTTTTCATTATTGATTGATGGGGGGAACCCCCCCGCGCTCGCGCGCTACCCCCCCTCGCCTCGCATAAGCTCGGGCGGCCGCTTGGCCTTGCCTCAGACCTGTGGGGCTTCTGATTGGAGTGTCATGATGAGAGGACGGAGATTGGGGCTTTCATCTTTGGTTTGATGGGGGGAATCCCCCCACGCTCGCGCGCTGCCCCCCTTACCTCGCATAAGCCCATTATTAATTTTATGGCGGCCGCTTGGCCTTGCCTCAGACCATTATGGTCTTCGGATTGGAATATTATGTTGTGAGGGCGGAGATTGAAATTTAAACTATCTACAGATAGGGTTGTATTTACAAGAATACTCACTCGAGGGTTTATTTGTAAATTAAACTGCTAAAAGGAAAAGAAGATGTATTGCAGGTCATTAATTTTACTGATTTTTTTCACTCTTACATTGGCCCAAAGTAATGCGAGCCAGATGGAAAACACAGTTTGTGAAAATTATAATTATGAAAATGTGTCAATAATGAACCTTATTGTTACACCTGAAAAATATGGCGGGAAAATTGTTCAGATAGCGGGTGTTTTATCATTAGCGTTTGAATCTAGAGGGCTTTATTTCAGTAAGGAATCTTTTGAGTATAATCTTCCAAATTTATTAGTGAACATAGAGTTCCCAGAAGATATTATAAGTAAACACCAAAACTTAAATGGAAAATATGTGATACTTGAAGGTTTATTCGAATCTAGTTCCGAATTTAAAGGTGTGAGGGGTGCTTATTTGATCAATAAAGTTTGCCATATTCAAAGTTATCCAAAGCTGGGAACGAAACCAATGAGACCTATGGGTTCAGAATAAATTAAAGCATCACTAATTTAATGGGACCAGGTCATTACTGTCCCCATTGACCCCATTGACTGAAAAATGACTTTTAACGATTACACCAACTCAAGACTTCGCAAAGCTTCTAGAACCTCCGGCCTCATTTGCAACTTGTACTCGTCAGAATTTTCATCTTTGTCCTGCCCATCCGCTGGCGTAGCTATACCTAAATGCCGGATTACAGTGCCATCTTTCCTTGTTTTAAGCTCCAGGCCTAAAATATCTGCAATCTCTCCCCCCAATCCGCCATAAAATCTATTAGCAAAGCGAAAGCTGCTATTGCCAGCAGCAGTAGCAAGTTCTCTCATAGAGCTGGTCTGATCCGGTGCCCGACAATGTGCCCTCAGCATATCCTCATGATATGACTGTAAATACCCGTTTTTTACCAGCACCTTAAAAGCTTGCTTATATTCTGACGCCGTTGCCATCCGACCTCCTCTTTCCGCACGTCGATTTCGAATTTCAATGTCTACAAATGCTTTGGTTTCCTGCATGGCTTCTTCGATAGTCTCAGCATTTATCACTGTTACCTGTTTGCCGTCTGCATCAAGAACTATACCAACAGGCTGGTTCTTGTATACTCTTGATATCAGAAGGTATGTTCTATAATTTTCACGTAGTTCAGTCATGCTAATTCCCCATCACATTATGATTATAATTTTTTGATTGATGCTCCTAAATGCATATCGCTAATGCTTTCCCAGGTATCACTGTCCGATAATCTTACCTCCCAGTATTTCCAACCATCAACACTCGGTCTTGTGCCCTTTTTAGTATAAGCAACGCCTTTCAATGCCCCGGATGGACTTGTAAAACTCTTACCTTCGACCAACCAAATACCATCATTAATTTGGCCTTCGTGTGTACGGCTATTATAAGTAGCACGCAATCGCGTTCCGTGTGGCAAAGTAACCCCATGACTAGACCATGCACGTCCAGTTGGTGAGATTTCCGGATCCGTATCTGAAATCTCTGGCATACCCAGCAAACGCCTCAATACATCGTTCGGTGTTTCACTAAAACCGCGGCGCTCAGCTTCTATCTTTTTATGTACTTCGAAATCAATTTCTATGGTGCCTGTTTGCATCGCCTTATTCTTTCATGAAATTTATCATAAAACATATATATACATAGAAAACATACAGAGTCAATGTTTTTAGGGCAATCAGAACTTTTGGGTGGAAAATTATTTTTTCTCGAAGCCCTTACGTAGAAAGGGTTTTCATTCTTTTTGAAATAAAAGGCGAAAAAAATATCTGGGAAAACGCAGTATTTTGAGAGATTACAACTATAATAAAGATTATAGAAACTTTAATAGACGGATGATCATTGGGCTCTGGGACCCCTATTTTATTTAAGTTTGGGAATGAATGAGAAGGCCGGAGTGTGGGGCTTTTCATTTTTTGTTGATGGGGGGAATCCCCCCGCGCTCGCGCGCTGCCCCCCCCTCGCCTCGCATAAGCTCGGGCGGCCGCTTGGCCTTGCCTCAGCCCTATGGGGCTTCGGATTGGAGTATTATGTTGTGAGGGCGGAGTGTGGGGCGTTTTCTGCCAGGTAAAAAGCGCCGCTCAGGCCGGGGTTTTGGAGTTGTTTTGGGACAATATAATTTTCCACATCATCCATATGATCAAAAATCGCAACATAGCCCCCCATTTTATCCAGAAACTTCTGCTGTATTTTTTTCAGCAGGCCGGGGATATTCATCACGCCGCCGCCGAGGATGATTTTTTGGGGGAAGAGCATGACGGTCAGGTTCACACACATGGCCGCCAGATAGTCGGCCTCTATCTCCCAGGCCATATGGTCTGTGGGCAAAGTTTCCGCTTTTTGTCCCCATCGCGCTTCAAGGGCGGGGCCAGCGGCGAGGCCGGAAAGACAATTGCCATGAAAGGCGCAGTTTCCCTTAAAATCCTGATCTTCTGTATGCTGCGGGATCAGCATATGCCCGGCTTCCGGGTGCATCCGGCCCTGAACCAGTTTTCCCGCCACCATCAAACCCATACCAATACCGGTGCCAATGGTCACGTAGACGGCTGAATTTTGCCCATGGGCTGCTCCCCATTTCCATTCCCCAAGCAGGGCCGCATTCACATCCGTATTGATCCCTGTGGATACCGCAAAATTCTTCTGCATAATAGCCGGTATATCCACCCCCGACCAGCCAACTTTGGGGGTGCGGATAATCTGGCCATAATGCGGGGAGTTTTCATCCAGTTCCAGCGGGCCAAAAGAGGCAATGCCCATGGCTTCCAGCGGGCCAAATTCTTCGATATTTTTCTGAAAAAAGTCGATGACCTGCGCCATTGTCTCTTCGGGCTGGCTGGTTTTAATACGGGTCTGTTTCAAAATCTGGTCATGCGCCGTGCCCACAGCACAAATAATTTTGGTTCCCCCCGCTTCAATCGCACCCAATAAAGTCATTCTTCATTCCTGCTTTATTTCTGCATTATTTCTGAATTATTTCTGTGTCATTCCAAGCCATAAACACTGATAGGGTGCCAGCTTCAATCCCCGAGAAAAATCCACCCGCTGCGCATTCGACAAATCAATGGCACCTTTTGCATTTGTCAGCGTCCGGCAAAATTCCCGATCCAGGATCTGTTCCTGATCTGAAAAATTTCCCACCAGCATAAAAATAGCATCATCCTTGACCCGGCGAAAGCAAAAGAGCGCAGAATTTGAACAGTCAAATATTTCTGCCGCAACATCCGCATGAAGCGGTTTTATCGATTTGCGAAGCCGGATCAGCTCTTTGACCTTGTGAAATATCCGGTTTCCCGGCGATGATGCGGCCAATATTTTATCCATTCCCTGCCAGGGCATCGGCGGGCGATGTAACCAGCGACTGTCCGCATGATGCTTCTCCTTCTGATAAGAATAATCATTCAAAAGCCCTATTTCCTCTCCCATGAAAATCATGGGAATCCCCCCAAAGGAAAAAATCACTTTATAAAGAAGCTCTATACGCGAAAGCGCCAGTTCCACCCCCGCCGCATCCTTTTCTTCCAGCGCCTTTTCCAATCCCGCCAGAGAAGCCAATGTACCGTTTGATCCGTGAAAAGCCGCATCTTTAGTGGTCTGAAACGGCAAACCCCTGGCAAAACTGGTCTGATTAGCCCCGGCGTAAAAATCACTGATATATTTCAAGTGATCTGTTGAGGCCATCCAGTCTTCTTGCAAAGAACCTGTTAACACCCCCCAGCCAATATCATCATGGCTCCTGACATAGGTGAGCCAGGCGGTGCCTTTTGGATTAACGGGCAGGTTTTTTAACATCTGCGTCATGAGGCTCACATTGGCCGTGGCCAGACTGTCCCATAAAGCCGCCATCAGGGCGTTATGATAGGCGAGCTGACATTCTTTTTTGCCCGCACGGCCTTCCGCGTCCACATCCTGCCCCAGATATTTGGTGATATGGCGCGCCTCGACAATGGCCTCGGCCTTCAGCTGTACCGCGGGGGCGGCAATGGACATCAAGGCCCTGAAAGCCTGTAATAAAAGATGGGTTTCCGGCTGATTCAAACAGTCTGTGCCCAGCCTTTTCCAGATATAGGCCGTGGCATCAAGGCGAAAAACCTCCACCCCCTGATTGGCGAGAAACAGCATTACATTCAGCATTTCCTTAAACACATCGGGGTTTTTATAATTTAAGTCCCATTGAAAAGGATAAAAAGTTGTCCAGGCCCAAAAGTCCGCCTCCGGCACATAAGTGAAATTTCCCGGTGCCGTTTCGGGAAAGACTTCCGGCAGATGTTTTTCGTATTTTTCAGGCTCTTTCTGATCCGGGAAAATATAATAGAAATCCTGATAATATTGATCCCCCGCCATGGCTTTTTTGGCCCATAAATGTTCTTTAGCCGTATGATTAAAGACAAAATCAATACAAAGACTGATATTATTTTCCCTTAAATCACGGGCCAGAACCGAAAGATCATCCACGCTTCCCAATGAAGAATTGATATTATAATAATCCTTCACCGCAAAACCGCCGTCACTATCGCCCACGCGGGCCTCCAGCACCGATAGCAGATGCAGATAGGTAATCCCCAGATCTTTCAGATACGGGATTTTCTCACCAACCCCTTTTAATGTGCCGCCAAAACGATCCGCATAACACATATAGGCCAGCATGTCCGGCTTCAGAAAATGATCCTTATCACCATACTGACGGTTTTCATCCAACAGACAAAGATCATCAGGACGTGCCATGGCGGCCTTCTTCACCTGATGGAATAGCCCTTTGAGCCAGCCTTCAAAATCAGGATGCTGACCATAAAGCTTTCCAAGTGTATTGCTGATCTCGGCCTTATACTGGCCAAAACGCGCTTCGACGATTTTCTGTTGGTTTTTCATTGAACAGGAACACTTTTTACGGACTGAAATTTACGGCCCTGAAATTTTACAGCTCTGAAATTCAGGGCTTCGATATTCAGGGCAGTGACATACAGGTTCAAAGGCCCGGAGAAATCTCCCCGGGCCTTATCATTAAATCAGAACCGGTACCGCAGGCTCATGGTCATGGAACGCCCATTAATGCTTCGCGCCCGAATGACATTATTGCCGGGAATTGAACCTTCTTCAGATTCCGTAAGCCCGATAGTATCAAACAGGTTATTCACATTGAATGCCAATGTCAGACCCTCGGTTACCTCATAATAGGCAAAGGCATTGACCTGGGCAAATCCCGGCATAACCAGTTCATTGCTGTCCTGAGCAAAGGACTTGGTGGTGCCGATCACATTGGCCCCTATTGTAAAATCTTCATACATATAGGACGGGGTCAGGGTATAATAGAATTTGGCCTGACGGCGCGGCGTATTGCCTTCAACTGCCGGATTAAGCGCATCTTTTGATATTTCCGCATCCGTATAAGTGATACTGCCGTTCACATTAAAACCGCCAATCTGATAGACGGCCTCAACTTCCAGACCATAAGACTTATAAACCCGGTCAAAGAATTTCTGGGTCGTGGCTTCAAAATTCTGCTCTTCAGTCTTGGCATAAAAGGCCGTGGCAAAAATGGCCAGATTATCGGCCCGGTATTTTACACCGGCTTCCACCTGATTAACAAAATCAACCACATCCTCGTCTTTGGCGGATCCATCAGCAGCCACCTTGCCAAATAACAACCGGTCCGCATTGGCACGACCGCCACGGCTGATGCGGGCAAAAGCGGCCAGATCATTATCAAAGGCATAATTGGCACCCGCAGAATAAGACCAATAACCCCAGTCATAATTGATCGGGCTCGGTGATGAATTATCAATCACCGACACACTTTGTTCCGGGATGCTGATGTTGCCATCCTGGTTTACATCCAGATTGGTCTGCTGAACACCGCCGGCATAAGTGCCCGAAGCATTGCCACTGTCATAACGAATGCTGGCATCAACGGTCAGTTTATCATTCTCATACGACAGGGAGGCATAAGGCGCATCAATGTCATAGGTCGCATCATAACTGCGCTGACAACAATTGCCCCAGGCTGGCACACCATACGCATAAAGACCATTGTCACTATAACTGACCTCGCCTCCTTCACCGTCCAGATTATACACATCCACCAGTGCCGCATCTTCGCCTTTGACTTCCATCAGATAACTGTTCCACAGCCAATCCATATCAATGGTCTGTCGGGCTTTATAATAACCCACTGCCAGATTAACCGACGCATCACCAGACACATCAAAGCCTCGGGACAGTTTAAAATCATTGGAAAAATTACCAAGGTCATTCAGTTCCGTATCAAACACATGCATACGCATCAGCAATCCATTGCCATTCAGGCTGGCCGGATTAATGGTCGATCCCGCACTGGGGCCATTGGCATATTTTAATATCGCCCCTGCACCCGCCACAGAATCGGCAATGGCCTGAGCCCCGCCAATTTCAGCGGGGAATGGGGATACAAAACGGCCTTTATTGCTGGCCACCCGGAATTTATCGGTAATCACCCAATCATCAGCAATATCAAAGGATAATTCCCCGCCGATGACCGTGGATATGGGCCGCATGCCGTCGGACACATCACTGACCCGGCGCGCACCATCACCGCCAATGCCGAAATTGGTCTGGAAGAAAGGACTATGCGGAGTATCACCCGATGCATCAAATCCGGCCACACTGCCAATTTCAGGGTCCGCATTGGTTCCGGTCACCCGCACCGGCATGGGCAGATAACCAATGCCCCGGTCATTCAGATGTTTCACATAAAGACGCACATAACCAGTTTCAAATTCTTTGGTGATATTGGCTTTGATCTGGCCGCCGTCATTGCCATTATAACCGGCATTGCGCGGCCCTTCTCCTATGCGGTAGAAACCGCCCACATGGAAACGCCAGCCACCCGCAATCTCGCCGCCATATTCAAAATCCGTCCGGTAGCTGTTAAAATCCAGACCAATGGTGGCGCCCAGCGACCCGCCTTCCTCTTCACCGGTCTTGCTGATCAGATTGATCACACCACCGGGTGAATTACTGACAAAGGTGGAAGCAGACCCCCCGCGCACGGCTTCAATCCGGTCCACCGTATAGTCGGAGCGCAGGAATATATCCGCATTACCAAAGGCAATGTCGCCAAATTCCAGCACCGGAAGCCCGTCTTCATGCAATTGTAAAAACTTGGCACCGCCCGAGGCTACAGGAAGACCACGCACCGCAATATTAGCATTGCCCTCCCCGCCGGTTGATTCAGAACGAATGCCGGGAATATTTCTGAAAATTTCCGCCGTATTGCGGGGTGCAAAATTTTGAATTTCATCCGTGCTGATCGAACTCACCGAAACAGATGATTTCATCTTGGTCACTTCACCGGATACGGCGGTGGCGACGATTTCATCCATCGCCATTAAATCTGTTTCTTTTTCTTCTTCCGCCGCATTGGCGCCGTTGGCCAGCATAGCGATTGAGGCCACACCACAAAACAGATGTCTTTTATGATTGAACATTTTGATCCTCCCTATTTGATCATGAATAGGCGTTTTCAGCCCAGCTTAACATTATTTTCCTACATGCCCACATTTTATGCCTAACAGGTTTTACAACCGGTTGCAAGAACAAAGCAACCGGTTGCAGAATCAACCCCAGGAGCAAAAAACAAAAACTTGCAACCGGTTGTATGAAACGCTAAGCTTCCCCCTATAAGAATAAAGCCCGCGGGGCAGCAATTATAAAATAAAAGGGAAAATCATGCCGGACTTTAACGTCAACCTTCACCCCATTGATCTGAGCATATTGGTCTTTTATTTTCTCTTTGTTATCGGGCTCGGGCTTTATCTGGGCCGTAAATATAAAAATGCGGAAGACTATTTTCTCGCTGGCCGTTCCATCACCTGGTCCTTTATCGGGCTTTCGCTTTTTGCCTCCAACATTTCCAGTACCACATTGATCGGCCTGGCGGGTGAGGCTTACAGCACGGGCATTTCCGTTTTCAACTATGAATGGATGGCGGCTGTGGTGCTGGTGTTTTTTGCCATATTCCTTTTGCCCTTTGTTCTGCGTTCCGGGGTCTATACCATGCCGGAATTTCTTGAAAGGCGTTTTGACAGGCGCGCCAGACTCTATTTCGCCGCCCTCACCATCTTTCTGAATATTGTGGTGGATACGGCGGGCAGCCTTTTTGCCGGTGGTTTGGTGATCCAGATGATTTTCCCCACCCTGCCCCTGTGGCAGATCATTGCCGTTCTTGCCGTCATTGCCGGCATCTATACCATCAGCGGCGGACTGGCTGCGGTGATTTATACCGATGCAATTCAGGCGATTTTGCTCATTACCGGTTCCATTGTCATATCCGTCATTGCCTTTAATAAAATCGGCAGCTGGGACATGATCACCCAGGCTTTACCACCGGAAAAGCTCAGCCTGATTCGCCCGCTGGATGATCCCGGTGTGCCATGGCTTGGGCTTGTGGTGGGGGTTCCTTTGCTGGGCTTTTATTTCTGGTGCACCAATCAGTTTATGGTGCAGCGCGTCCTCAGCGCCAAGGATGTCAATCATGGCCGCTGGGGCAGTCTGTTTGCCGGGGCCTTAAAACTTCCCGTTTTATTCTGCATGGTCTTGCCCGGCAGTTTTGCCATATTGCTTTACCCCGACCTCAGCAGAGCAGACCTGGTTTATCCCACCATGTTGTTTGATCTTTTGCCGGTAGGGTTATTAGGACTTGTTCTGGCAGGTTTTATTGCCGCCCTGATGTCACAGATCGATTCCACGCTCAATTCCGCCTCCACACTGGTGACCATGGATTTCATCCGCCCTTTCCGGCCTGAACTTTCTTCACACAGACTGATGGTTGTGGGGCGCATTGTCACCTTTATCATCATGGTATTGGCCGTGCTTTGGGCGCCACAGATTGAGAATTTCACATCTCTGTTCAAATATCTGCAGAAAATACTGGCTTATGCCATCCCGCCAGTGGTGGCGCTGTTTATTCTGGGCACTTTCTGGAAAAGGGCCAGCGCCAGTGGGGCTTACTGGACGATTTTGGGCGGCAATCTGGTGAGCTTCGGGCTTTTTATGGCCAATGAAGTCTTTGGCCTGATCACACTTCATTTCCTCTATGTGGTGCCGATTCTATTTATTATCTGCATTTTATTTCTGATTCTGGCCAGCGTAATGTCGGCACCGGAAGAAGAGGGCCTGCGGGATGATTATGTATGGACCCCGGCCATTTATCATGCGGAAACGGCTGAGCTAAAAACATTAGCCTGGTATAAAAATTACCGTATTCTTTCTGTGGGGCTTCTTGGCATTACGGCGGCGCTGGTTTTAAGTTTCTGGTAAATTCAGGACGCGGTTTTTGCCCCACAGGAATTGCGCACCACCAGTTCCGTGGGCAGCAACACAGAAGGGGCTTTTTCCCCGGCAATGATCTGTAACAATCTCTTTACCAGATAACGCCCCCCTTCGCGGCAATTCTGCCGGATGGTGGTGAGTTCAGGATTATAATGGGATGACAACATAATATCATCATAGCCCACCACTGATATATCCTCGGGCACGGACAGGCCGCTTTGTTTAATCGCGCGAATGGCCGACATGGCAATCACATCGCTGGAAGCGATAATGCCATCAAGGTCTGCATGGCTTTTTAACAGCGCGGTGGTGGCATCAAAAGCCGCCTCGGACGTGAAAGGAATATCGATTTCCCGGCTGGCGTCATGAGCAACCCCGGCCTCTGCATGGGCCTGACAAAAACCTTCATACCTCAGCGCCACCTCCGGCAGTCTTTTATCCCCGAGAAAGGCGAGTTTCCTGCGTCCCAGCGACAGGAGATGTTCGGTGGCAATCCTGCCCCCGCGTATATTATCACTGCCCACCGTGCAATATTTCTGTCCCGCCAGCGCCCCGCCCCAAACCACAAGCGGGGCAAAGCTTTTTGACAATTCATTGATTTTTTCATGCTCAATGCCCTGCCCGATCAAAATCACCCCGTCACTGCGTTTGCCCTTGATATAATCCTCAATCCAGTTCACCGACTGGGAAGAGGTTTTCGCCAGTAGCAATTCATGGCCCTCATCATTCAGGGCATCGGCTATATTGCCTAGAAGTTCCAGAAAAAAAGGATCCAGAATACGCCAGTCTGTCTTGTTGGCAGTGGGGATCAACACGGCTATGGTCAGGGTTTCTTTCAGAAAGAAATTACGCGCACTGACATTCAGGCGGTAATTATGTTCCCGGGCCAAAGCCTGTATCTGTTCACGGGTTTCTTTGCTGACCAGCGGATTGTCACTCAAGGCGCGGGATACCGTTGACTTTGACACACCAGCCATACGGGCCAGATCAATCATCCTCACTGCGGGTTTCATTTTACGCCCCGTGTTCTCGCTCATATAAACCTTACCCCTGACTTCTTACAACCGGTTGTCTCTTCAATAGCATTTTCTTCTTTTATGGCAAAGCCGTCTTATGATTTTATTTCTTTGCTTCCTGTTCGCGGGAGAAAATCTTTTGTGCGGCTTCGCGCAGGCGCTGAACCGCCTTGGGCGAAGAAGAATGACGGGCGAGCACCATATAGGCCACCGGCACCACAAAAAGCGTAAAGATGGTGGCAATCATCACCCCTGAAATAATCACAACCCCGAGCACAAACCGGGTTTCCGCCCCGGCACCGCTGCCTATCACCAGCGCCACCGACCCCATAATCGTGGTGATGGAAGTCATGACAATGGGGCGTAGTCTCTTGCGGGAGGCTTCCATCAGCGCTTCCATAAATTCCACCCCCTGATCGCGGAGCTGGTTGGCAAATTCCACAATCAGAATACCATTTTTCGTGGCCAGCCCCACCAGCATGATCAGGCCGATCTGGCTGTAAATATTCATGGTCTGACCGGTGAGGTAAAGCCCGAGAAAGGCCCCCACCATGGCAAAAGGCACCGTCAGAATGATCACCAGCGGATGACGGAAACTTTCAAATTGCGCCGCCAGCACCAGAAAAACCGTCACCAGGGCCAATGCAAAGACAAAATAAATCGACTTGCCCGATTCCTGATAATCGCGGGATTCCTTATCCAGATCAAAAGTGGCCGTGGCCGGTAAATCTTCTTTCACCACATTTTCCAGAAAAGCCAGCGCATCCCCCAAAGTATATCCCGTCGCCAGATTGGCCGTGATGGTGATGGAACGCATGCGGTTGAAACGGTTGAGCACCGCCGCACTGGCGGTTTCTTTTAAGGTCACCAGATTGGACAGAGGCACCAGTTCCCCGCTGCGCTCGGATCGCACATAGATATTATTCATATCGCTCGGGGTCCGGCTTTCTTCTTTCAGTCCTTCCAGGATAACCGGATATTCTTCGCCATTTTTGATATAGGTGGTCACCCTGCGTGAGCCCAGCATGGTTTCCAAAGTACGACCAATGGCCGAAACCGAAACGCCCAGATCTGCGGCGCGCAGTTGATTGATATCCACCATCAATTGCGGTTTGGTTTCTTCATAATTGCTGTTCAGGCCCACCAGCCCCGGATTGGCGCGAGCTTTTTCCAATACGATGTCGCGCCACTGGGCTAATTCTTCATAACTGCTGCCCTGAAGAACAAATTGCACCGGGCTGCTGCCACCGCCGCGAATGCCGCGCGGCATGATGACAAAAGCCCTGACATTGGGGTGACGAAAGAGTTTGCCCTGAAGCTCGGCACGGATTTCCTGAGCCGAGCGTTCGCGCTGGTTCCATTCTTTCAGCATCAGAAGTCCAAAACCGCTGTTCACCGTGGCGGCGGCCCCAAAGCCCGGCACCCGGGCCAGAACACTTTTGCCTTCGCCCCCTTCCACCACGGACATTAAATCATCTTCGACCTTTGCCATATGACGCATCATATTATCATAACTGGTACCCTCCGGCCCCTGAACCGGCACTATAAAATAGCCTTGATCCTCCAGCGGCATAAATTCACCGGGAATGGACTGGAACAGGGAATAAGACCCGCCGATCACCGGGATCAGGCTCAGTCCCACCAGCCACCATCTTTTGAACAGCCATTTTAAGATGGCCACATATCCCGTTTCAATCTTGCGTAATATACTCATACCCAGATCATGAAACTTGTTGCTGCTGCCTTCTTTTTTCAGGATTTTGGAACAAAGCATGGGGGCGAGCGTCAGCGCCACGATGGAAGAAAATACCACCGCCGAGGCCAGAGCCAGCGCGAATTCCGTGAACAATCGTCCGGTTTCCCCTTCGATATAAATGATCGGCACAAAAACCGATACCAGCACCAATGTGGTGGCAATAACGGCAAAACCCACTTCGCGCGCGCCATTATAAGCCGCCACCAAAGGCGGCTCCCCCCGGTCAATACGGCGATAAATATTTTCCAGCACCAGAATGGCATCATCCACCACCAGTCCAATAGACAGGATCAGCGCCAACAGGGTCAGCAGATTAATGGAAAAACCCGCAAGATTAAGGAAGATAAAAGAGGCAATAATGGACACCGGCACGGTAATGGCCGGAATAAACATGGCCCGCGCACTACCGAGGAAGAGATAGATCACCAGAACCACCAGCCCCATGGCAATGGCAAAGGTGAGGTACACTTCCTTGATCGCCGCATCAATAAAGATCGATCGATCAAAATTCAGGATCAATGTCATGCCCGGCGGCAAGGTGCCCGAAATTTTCTTCATCTCTTCCTTGATGCCTTTTGCCACATCCAGCGTATTGCCTTTGGACTGTTTAATAATACCCAGGCCGATCATAAACTGACGATTGCCCCGCATTTCCCGGCGGTAATCCTCTGAGCCCAGTTCCACCTTGGCCACATCCCCCAACATGGTCAGATGACCATCCTGGCCTTCGGCCACCACCAGTCTGGCAAAATCCGTTTCCGTCTGATATTTACGGCTGATGCGCACGGTAAATTCCCGCTCCAGCGATTCAACCCGACCCGCCGGCAATTCCACATTTTCCGCCCTGAGTGCGCGTTCCACATCATTGACGGTCAGATTTCGCGCCGCCAGTTCCTGACGGTCGAGCCAGACCCGCATGGCGTAGGTTTGTGATCTATACATGATGCGCGCCACCCCATCCACATTGGAAAATCGGTCAACCAAAAACCGTTTGGCATAATCGCCAAGCTCCAATCGGTCCATATTCTCACTGCGCAGCACCAGCCACATGATGGGCCGTTCATTGGAATCCACCTTGGATATTTGTGGTGGATCGGCCTCTTCGGGCAATTGGCGCACCATGCGCGACACCCGTTGGCGTACATCATTGGCCGCATCTTCAATATCGCGGCTGATATAAAATTCGATACTGATGTTGGAACGGCCATCCTGACTGTCGGATGACATGGTCTTGATGCCTTCAATACCACTGATCTGATCTTCGATCAGGCGGGTGATTTTGGTTTCGACAATCTGGGCCGAGGCCCCGCGGTAGACGGTTGATACGGAAACCACCGGCGGATTTACGTCCGGATATTGCCGCAGGGGCAGGTCCATAAAACTGATTACTCCGAAAGCCACCAGCAACAGACTGATCACAGTGGCAAATACCGGGCGGTCAACTGAAATATCAGAAAGGATCATTTTCCATCTCCCGTGACGGCATTCGTGACCCGCACCGCGGCCCCGTCATTCAGTTTCATGGTACCTTCGGTAACAATCATCTGCCCTTGCGCAAGACCCGATAATATTTCCACGGCCCCCGGACGGCGGCGGCCTGCCTCAACCCGCTTTTTCTCTACCTTGTTATCCATCACCACAAAAACAAATTTTTCATCGCCCATGGCCACGATGGCCTCCTCCGGTACCATAATGGAACGGCTGCGGTTTTTAATCAGATCCACCCGGAGCAACATACCCGGACGCAAGGCTTCATCCGCATTGGGGATTTCAGCCCGTACCGTGACCGCGCGTGATACCGGATTGACCCGCGTATCAATATGACTGACCTGCCCCTCAAAAATTCTGTCCCGATAGGTTTCGGAACGGGCCATGATTTTCTGCCCCTGTCTGAGCGCGCCCAAATAAGCTTCCGGCACCGTAAAATCAAGTTTTATCAGTGACAGATCATCAAGGGTGGTGATCACCGCACCCGGGGTCACAAGCGCGCCCATACTCACCTGACGCAGACCCAGTTTGCCATCAAAAGGGGCCGTCACCTGACGGTCGCGAATGCGGGACTGGGCCACCTGATTTTCCGCCACCGCTTTTTCATACAGGGTCTTTTGCGCATCCAGACGCGCCGTGGGCAGGGTCCGGGATTTGACCAAACCCTCAATCCGCTTAAGCTCTCTTTTCTGTTCTTTTAAATTGGCCTCTGTGGCGCTCAGACTGGCTTTTTCCTCATCCCCCACCAGTTCAGCGACGATAAAACCCTTTTTCACCCGCATGCCATCGGTGAAATTAATCTGTGACACTTTGTCGGTGGTGGATGCGGTGAGAAAAACAGATTCATTTGCCTTGGCCGTACCCAATGCTTCAATTTTATCAACAAATTCATCATATTTTACCGGTGTGACCACCACCGGCACCACCATCGGCCCCCGGCCCCGGCCCTGATCCGCTTTTTCTTCACTCAAGAAAAAATATGCGGTTGTTCCCACAGCCGCAATAACAATAAAGATCATAAATTTTTTAAGCATATCGGGTTCCAAGATGTATATTAATTATGGTTAAATTCTTAACATAAACCACATTTGAATTCATAGAGAAATGATTGATAACATAGAAAAAACAAAAAAGCCCCGCTTATTGGCCGGGCTTTTCTGTCATTATTCAGGATAAATTATACCAGAGAATCATTGGATTTTTTATTGGCATCCACGCTTTGATATATCTCGCTGCCGGTCTGTTTGAATTTTTCCGACATTTCCGCCATGCCTGAATCCGCATAATCCCGCACTTCCTGTGAGATTTTCATGGAACAGAATTTCGGCCCGCACATGGAACAGAAATGCGCCACCTTATGGGCTTCTTTCGGCAGGGTCTGATCATGATATTCCCGCGCTTTTTCCGGGTCGAGGGACAGGTTGAACTGATCTTCCCAGCGGAAATCAAACCGCGCCCGGCTGAGGGCATCATCCCTGAGCTGCGCGCCGGGATGACCTTTGGCCAGATCCGCTGCATGGGCGGCAATCTTATACGTGATCACGCCAACCTTCACATCATCCCGGTCCGGCAGGCCCAGATGTTCTTTCGGGGTCACATAACAGAGCATGGCACAGCCGAACCAGCCGATCATGGCCGCGCCAATGCCGCTGGTGATATGGTCATAACCCGGCGCAATGTCGGTGGTCAGTGGCCCCAGTGTGTAGAATGGCGCTTCGTGACATTCTTTCAACTGCTTGTCCATATTGATCTTGATTTTATTCATGGACACATGGCCCGGCCCTTCGATCATCACCTGAACATTATGTTTCCAGGCAATTTTTGTCAGTTCACCCAAAGTTTCCAGTTCAGCAAACTGGGCTTCGTCATTGGCATCGGCAATGGAGCCCGGACGCAACCCGTCCCCCAAAGAGAAAGACACATCATAGGCTTTCATAATTTCGCAGATTTCCTCAAAATGGGTATAGAGGAAACTTTCCTTATGATGGGCCAGACACCATTTGGCCATGATTGATCCGCCGCGGCTGACAATGCCGGTCACCCTTTTGGCAGTCATGGGCACATAACGCAACAATACCCCCGCGTGAATGGTGAAATAATCCACCCCCTGCTCCGCCTGTTCGATCAATGTATCGCGGAAGACTTCCCATGTGAGGTCTTCGGCAATGCCGTCCACTTTTTCCAGAGCCTGATAAATCGGCACCGTACCAATGGGCACAGCGGAATTGCGGATGATCCATTCGCGGGTATTATGAATATTACGCCCGGTGGACAGATCCATCACCGTATCGCCGCCCCAGCGGGTGGCCCAGACCATTTTTTCCACTTCTTCCCCGACGGTGGAGGCCACCGCACTATTACCAATATTGGCATTGATTTTCACCAGGAAATTACGGCCAATGATCATCGGTTCCGCTTCGGGGTGATTGATGTTCGCAGGAATGATGGCGCGCCCTTCGGCCACTTCCTGACGAACGAATTCGGGGGTAATCTGATCGGGGATATCAGCACCGAAATCTTCGGCATATTCATCGCGTTTAAAATCTTCACCGGCTTCAACCCGGGCCATATTTTCCCGAATGGCAATATATTCCATTTCCGGGGTGATAATGCCGCGTCTGGCATAATCCATCTGGGTGACATTCTGGCCTTTTTTGGCTCTCAAAGGTTTATTCTTGACCGGAAATTCCTCAACCAGATAATCGCCTTTGGCATTGCCATTGTCTTCGGGACGAATTTCACGGCCCTCATATTCTTCCACATCACCGCGCGCCCTGATCCAGCTATCACGCACCTTTGGCAGGCCTTTGTAAATGTCGATATCCACATCCGGGTCTGTATAAGGTCCGGAGGTATCATAAACCTTGACCGGTTTTTCATTGGCGGACGGCTCAAGGGCAATCTCGCGCATGGGAACACGAATATCCTCGGCCAATGTGCCTTCAACATATATCTTGCGCGAGGCGGGCAGAGGCCCGGTGGTCACCTTCATTTTATCCACTTTGGTGGCAATGTTCATAAGAAACAGCTCCTGAATCTAAAAATATAATGAGGACCCGGGAGTGGCAGAAGCTCTGTCAAGAAAGATTCCATCCCTCCGCCGGAACAACCCGGATCAGGTTCAAAGGGTCTCCACTCGCAGAATAAGCCCGCCGGTGGTCTCTCAGCCTCATACAAAGCACCCCTTGGAATTGCCCATATGCTGATCCTTTTTTCACAAAAACACAAGCACGAAATATATTTTTATAGGCAAGGCAAAAAGAAGCCCGTATAAAGCGCCCATGCAAATTGAATTAAACGACCTAAAGCAGAATATCGGCACAGGCCAACGCCTGATCGGGCTTGATCTTGGCAGCAAGACCATCGGGGTCGCCCTGTCCGATGTGATGCGTTCCATAGCAACCCCCATGGAAACCATAAAGCGTAAGAAATTCACCACAGATGCCGAACGTCTGCTGCAAATCATTCGGGAGCAGAATGTGGGCGGCATTATTCTGGGGCTGCCCATAAATATGGACGGCACCGAAGGCCCCCGTTGTCAGTCGACCCGACAATTCGCGGTCAATATGGAAGGAAAAACACCCCTTCCCATTGCATTCTGGGACGAACGCCTGTCCACCATGGCCGTCACCCGCACATTGCTTGAGGCCGATGCCAGCCGCAAAAGGCGCGCTGAAGTGGTGGATAAAATGGCCGCATCCTATATTCTACAGGGCGCTCTGGACAAATTAAACCATTCTTCCTGACGGGTCTGAGAATATGCTGAACAGATAAAGGTCTTGCTCAAGCGGGTTTGAACTCCTATAAAATATTTCTTCAGGAATAAAAACAAATCCCAAGGACTGAAGCATGCCCCATGCGGAACAATCGGCACTCTCTCTTTTCCCCCATCAGCATTTGATCGCCATTGAAGAATTGCGCGAGGCGGAAATCACCCAGATCCTTGATCAGGCCGACATTTATGCGGAACAGAACCGTAAAACCAACAAGAAAAGCCACATCCTTGATGGCCTGACCCAGATTAATCTCTTTTATGAGAATTCCACCCGTACCCGCATGTCCTTTGAACTGGCGGGAAAAAGGCTTGGTGCCGATGTGATCAACATGTCCTCCAGCGGTTCTTCCATCAAAAAGGGTGAAACGTTATTGGACACGGCCTCCACCCTCAACGCCATGCAGCCCGACCTTCTGGTGGTGCGCCACGGCAATTCCGGTGCGGTCAAGCTTTTGTCCCGTAAGGTCAATTGCGCGGTTCTGAACGCGGGGGACGGCAAACATGAACATCCCACCCAGGCGCTTCTGGACGCCTTGACCATTCGTCGGCGCAAGGGACATATCGCCCGCCTCACCGTGGCCATTTGCGGCGATGTCCTCCACAGCCGGGTGGCGCGTTCCAATATCCATCTGCTGAATATCATGGGGGCCAGAGTTCGACTGATCGGCCCGCCTACCCTGATCCCGGCCCAGGTGGAGAAAATGGGTGTAGAGGTCTTTTATGACATGAAAGAAGGATTAAAAGACTGTGACATAGTCATGATGCTGCGCCTGCAGACCGAACGCATGCATGGCGGCTATTTCCCCACGATCAGCGAATATTTCAGCCTTTACGGCCTGGATTATGACAAATTATCCGTGGCCAAACCCGATGCCCTGATCATGCATCCCGGCCCCATGAACAGAGGGGTGGAAATTGACGCGGCGGTGGCCGATGACCTGACCCGCAGTGCCATTCAGGAACAGGTGGAAATGGGGGTTGCGGTGCGTATGGCCTGCCTTGACCTGCTCACCCGCGCCAAACGACAAAATGGCGAAAGTCAGACGGGAGGCGAAAAATGAGCATCTTCACCCTCTATAAAAACGCCCGCCTTCTTGATCCGGCCAGCGGCATGGATAAAAAAGGCCAGTTGCTGACCAAAAATGGTCAGATCGCTGATATTGGTGACAATCTTGTGGCGCCGGACAATAGTCTGGTCATTAATTGCGAGGGCCATTGTCTTTGTCCCGGCCTCATCGACATGCGGGTGTTTGTGGGCATACCGGGGGCCGATTATCGCGACACCATCCACAATACCGGCGAAGCTGCCGCAGCCGGCGGCGTTACCACCGTTTGTGTGCAGCCCGTCACCGATCCTATTATCGACGATATGGCCCGCATCGAACATCTGGCGAGCCGGGCCAAAAAAGCCCTGATCAATTTCATTCCCTTCCCCGCCATGACCAAACAGTTAAAGGGCCAGGAAATGACGGAAATCGGCCTGATGAGCAAAGCGGGCATCAAGGCCTTTACCGATGGCAATATTAGTGTGGCCAATGCCTCTCTCATGAGCCGGATTTTCAAATATGCCAGCGCCTTTGATGCCCTGATCATTCAACATCTGGCCGAACCGGATCTGTCAAATGGCTGCATGAATGCGGGCGAACTGGCCACACGGCTTGGGCTGCCCGGCATTCCCACGGCGGCGGAAACCATCATGCTGGAACGGGACATGCGGCTGCTGAAGTCCGTTGCCACGCGCTACCATGCGGCCCAGATCACCTGTCAGGACAGTATTGAGGTGATGGAACGGGCCAAAAAGAACGGACTAAAGGTGAGTGCCGGTGTGGCGGTACCGCATTTTTCCCTCAATGAATATGCCATCGAAGATTACCGGACCTTCACCAAACTGTCCCCGCCTCTCAGAGCGGAGGAAGATCGCGCGGCGGTGGTCAGCGCCCTGAAAGATGGCACCATTGATGTGATTGTCAGTGGCCATGACCCCGAAGACCCCGAAAGCAAGCGCGTGCCTTTTGAAGCGGCAGAGGCCGGTGTGATTGGCCTTGAGACACTTTTGTCCGTTTCGCTGGAACTCTATCATAATGAAAGCCTGCCCCTGCTGGACCTGCTGGCCAAGATGACCTGTAATCCGGCGAAAATACTCGGGCTGGACAGCGGCGTTTTGAAAGTCGGCGCGCCGGCAGACCTTTGTCTCTTTAATCTGAACAGCCCTTATTGCATTGACCCTGAGGAAATGGTTTCCCTGACCAAAAACACCCCCTTTGATGGCCGACCGGTTCAAGGGCGAGTTTTGCGCACCATTGTGGCAGGGAAAAGCATTTATGATGCGGCCACAACACATAAGCATGATAAAAAAGCCTAACAGGGAAAAATGAATGAATATTCTGATCAATGATATTCCCTTAAGTTATTTTTTACTCAGCCTGGTGGGCGGTTATCTGCTGGGTTCCATTCCCTTTGGTCTTTTGCTGGCACGATTGGGGGGCGAAGGGGATATCCGTAAAATCGGTTCCGGTAATATTGGCGCCACCAACGTGCTTAGAACCGGCAATAAATTTCTGGCCCTTCTCACCTTGTTGCTGGACGGGGGCAAAGGGGCCGCCGCCGCATTGATTGCGGCCACGGTGGCACCGGAACTGGCCTTAATTGCCGCCGGGGCGGCATTCCTGGGCCATCTTTATCCCGTTTTCCTGAAATTCAAGGGCGGCAAAGGGGTTGCCACCTATTTAGGATTATTGCTGGCCCTGTCCTGGCCTGTGGGCCTGTTAAGCTGCCTTGTATGGTTTTTGTCTGCACTGATTTTTCGGATTTCATCGCTGGCGGCACTCATAGCCGCGCTGGCCGCGCCCCTGTACAGCTTTTATCGGCAGGATACTGGACTCGCACTTTTAAGCTGTATATTATGCCTGCTGATCTTTTACCGACATCTGGATAATATGAAACGCCTGATTAAGGGGGTTGAACCAAAAATCGGCAAAAAATAAGGGGGAATTATGAATTTTATTGCCGATCAGGCCAACAGGCCGGAACTTTCCCGGGCCGAAAAAATTGCCCGGCTGCAGCTCTGCCGATCTGAAAATGTGGGGCCCATCACCTTTCGCCAATTGTTGTTACGCTTCACCAGCGCTGTGGAAGCCCTTGAGGCCCTCCCCGAAATGGCCCGGCGCGGCGGACGCAAAAAACCCTTAAAGGCCACAAAAAAATCCGATATTCTACGCGAATTGGACGCATTGGAAAAAATGGGCGGGCATCTGATTGTTTACGGGGATTCTCTTTACCCACCGGCGCTGGCCGCCACCGAAGATGCACCGCCTGTCATGATGGGACTTGGCCATCTACACCTGCTGGAGAAGAATAATTTTGCCATTGTCGGAGCCCGGAATTCATCTGCTGTGGGCTTGCGGGTCGCTGAAACCATTGCCCGTGAATTGGGGACGGCGGGGTATATTTTAAGTTCGGGCATGGCACGCGGCATTGACGCGGCGGTGCACCGGGGGGCTATGGCAACAGGCACCATTGCCGTGCTTGCGGGGGGCGCGGATGTAATCTACCCCAGAGAAAACAGACAAATTTATCAGGAAATCATACAAACAGGCCTCATCCTGTCTGAAATGCCGCTGGGCACACAACCGCAGGCCCGCCATTTCCCGCGCCGCAACCGCATCATTTCCGGGCTGGCCCTGGGCTTGTTGGTTGTGGAGGCCACGTTAAAGTCCGGCTCACTCATTACCGCACGTCTGGCCCTGGAACAAGGCCGTGAAGTTTTTGCCATTCCGGGCTCCCCCATGGACCCGCGTGCGGCCGGGCCGAATTCCCTGATCCGTCAGGGGGCGGTATTAACAGAAAATTCAGGGGATATCCTTGATGTCCTGAGAATGATGGAAGACAAAAAAATCTCTGAACCGCTGGATGATCTCTTTACATATTCCCCACATTCAGGCCCGGATATTTTGGACCAAAACGAAAATCTTGATCAAGCAAGACTTGCAATTAGGGAAAAATTAAGCCATACGGCAGTAGCTATTGATGATCTAATCCGGCTGACAGACTATAGCCCTGCTCAAATTCAGTCCGTTTTACTGGAACTGGAACTGGCGGGGGAAATTGTCCGACATGCAGGAAACAGGGTTTCTTACTGTTGATGGAAACGCTCTAGATCCCGGACATAAAACAAATAAAACAGATTAGCGAATATGAAAACCGTAGTTGTTGAATCCCCGGCGAAAGCCAAGACCATAAATAAATATCTCGGCAAGGATTATAAGGTTCTGGCGAGTTTTGGCCATGTGCGTGATCTTCCCTCCAAGGATGGTTCCGTTGACCCCGAAGATGATTTTAAAATGATCTGGGAAATGGACAGCGACGGCAAAAAACATATCAAGGATATTGCCGATGCGACCAAGGGATCTGACGAACTGATCCTCGCCACCGACCCCGACCGCGAAGGGGAAGCCATTTCATGGCATGTGCTGGACGTGCTCAATTCCAAACGCGGGGTCATGAAAAATGTGGCGGTTAAACGTGTGGTCTTTAACGAGATTACCAAGGGTGCCATTTTAAGCGCCATGGAACAACCGCGTGACATTGACAGCGCGCTGGTGAATGCTTATCTGGCGCGTCGGGCGCTGGATTATCTTGTGGGTTTTAACCTCTCCCCGGTTTTATGGCGCAAATTGCCCGGTTCGCGTTCCGCCGGACGGGTACAGTCCGTATCCCTGCGTCTGATCTGTGACCGGGAACTGGAAATTGAACAGTTTAAATCCGAAGAATATTGGACCATTGAGGCCAAGCTTAAAAATTCGGATGCCCAAAAATTTGATGCCCGCCTGTATTTATATGATGGCAAGAAAATCCAGAAATTCACTCTGGTTAATGAAAAAGATGCCCATGCGGCCAAGGCAAAGATCGAGGCCGCATCTTTCACCGTGGCCAATGTGGAAAGCAAACCGGCCAATCGTTACCCCTCACCGCCCTTCACCACCTCCACCCTGCAGCAGGAAGCCGCGCGCAAGCTCGGTTTTAATGCCCAGCGTACCATGCGATGTGCCCAGAAACTGTATGAGGGCATCAATATTGGCGGTGAAACTGTGGGTCTGATCACCTATATGCGTACCGACGGTGTATCCATCGCCCAGGAAGCCCTGAACAGTGCCCGCGCTGTCATTGGTTCGGAATATGGGGCCGATTATGTGCCCGCCAAACCGCGTTTTTATAAATCCAAGGCCAAAAATGCGCAGGAGGCCCATGAAGCGGTGCGTCCCACCAACCTTGCCCGCCTGCCCAAACATGTGGCATCCAAGCTGGATGAAGATCAAATTCGTCTTTATGAATTGATCTGGAAACGTACCATCGCCTCTCAGATGGCAGAAGCACGTCTGGAACGTACCACAGCCGATATTCAGTCTGAAGACGGAAGAATCGGCCTGCGCGCCACCGGCAGTGTACAGATTTTCGATGGTTTCCTGACCCTTTATCAGGAAGGCAAAGACGACGAGCGTGACGAGGAAAATGGCAAACGCCTGCCCAAACTGACCAAGGGCGAAGACATCAACAAGGAAAAAATCGAAGCCAACCAGCATTTCACCGAACCACCACCACGTTTCAGTGAAGCCTCTCTGGTGAAAAAGATGGAAGAGCTTGGAATTGGCCGCCCGTCCACCTATGCTTCCGTGCTGACGGTTTTGCGGGACCGTAATTATGTCCATATGGACAAGAACCGCTTTATCCCCGAAGACAAGGGCCGCATCGTAATCGCCTTCCTTGAAAATTATTTCTCCAAATATGTGGAATATGATTTTACCGCCGGACTGGAAGATCAGCTCGATCAGGTGTCCGACGGCAAGATGGAATGGAAAAAACTGCTGGCGGATTTCTGGGTGGAATTCAACAATGCCATTGCCGATACCAAGGAACTTCGTATTTCAGAAGTATTGGAGACCCTGAATCAGGTTCTGGCCCCCTTTATTTTCCCGGAAAAAGAAGACGGTTCGGATCACCGGGCCTGTCCCAAATGTGATGATGGCCGCCTGAGCCTCAAAACCAGCCGTTACGGTGCCTTCATCGGCTGTTCCAACTACCCCGATTGCAATTATACCCGCAAAATGAATAATGGCAGTGGCGAAGACGAAGGCGACGGCATCAAGCTTCTGGGTACAGACCCGGAAACGGCTATGGAAATCACCGTCAGAAGCGGGCGTTTTGGCCCCTATATTCAACTTGGTGAGCCGGTGGAAAAGGAAAAACCCAAACGTTCCTCTATCCCCAAAGGCATGAACCCGGACAGTGTTGATCTGGAAAAAGCCATCAAGCTTCTGTCTCTGCCGCGCACCGTGGGACAACATCCCGAAGACGGCAAAGTGATCAAAGCCGCCATTGGCCGGTTTGGCCCCTACCTGTCCCATGCGGGCCTGTTTGCCAGCATCAAGGACCCGGAAGAACTTTTCACCATGGGGCTTAACCGGGCGGTGGACCTTCTGGCCGAAGCCAAATTGAAAAAAGGCGGCGCGGCAAAACCGCTCAAAGAACTCGGGGCCCATCCCGACGATGGCGATCCGATCAATGTATTGGATGGCCGTTATGGGCCTTATGTGAAATATAAACGCATCAACGCCACCATTCCAAAGGGCAAAGACCCGATGGATATTACCATGGAAGAAGCGCTGGAACTGATTAAGGCCAAAGCGGCCAAAGGCGGAAAAAAGAAAGCGGCACCGAAGAAAAAGGCCGCACCGAAGAAAAAAGCCGCCGCTAAAAAACCAGCCGCAAAGAAAAAACCGGCGGCAAAGAAAAAAGCCGCTCCCAAGAAAGTGAAGGAATAAAATGGCCGCCAAAAAGGTCATCCCCTTCCCTGACAAAAAAGACATTCTCGATTTCATTTCCAAAAATCCGGGCAAAATTTCCAAGCGGGAAATTGCCCGGGCTTTTCATATTCGCGGCGATAACCGCATTAAGCTGAAAAAACTGTTGCGCGAAATGTCCGAGGAAGGAAAATTGGAAAAAGGCCATAAAAAACAGGTCTTTGTTGGCGGCGAACTACCCCCTGTATCTGTGGTGGAAATAACCGGCATTGACAAACATGGGGACCTGAAGGCAAAACCCACCAATTGGAAAGACGAAGACGGCGGTGATAAAAACCCGCCGCCGATTTTGATTTCCGCCTATGACAAACGCGCCACGCTTGGCATCGGCGAACGTGCATTGGTGCGCCTTACCCGGGACCGGGACTTTAAAGACATCGCCTATGTGGGCAAAATCATCCGCAAACTGGAAATGTCCGTCACCCTGGTCATGGGTTCCTTTAAGAAACATGACGATAATATTGCCATCGTCCATCCCACCGACAAAAAAAGCCGGGATGAATATGTGGTGCCCAAGGCCGACTGGAATGGGGCCAAAGACGGCGAACTTGTTCTGATTGAGACCAAGGTCAAAAGCCGTAGCTCCCGTGGTTCTGGCAGAGGGCGTGGCCCCAAACCTGCGGTGGTCAAGGATTGTCTGGGAACCCTTGAGGATCCCCGCTCCATCAGCATGATCGCGGTTCACACCCATGGTATTCTCACAGAATTCAGCGATGAGGCTTTGGCCGAGGCTGAAAAATCGGAAAAACCGGTGCTGGGTTCGCGTGAAGACCTCAGACATATCCCCCTGATCACCGTTGACCCGGCGGATGCCCGTGACCATGATGATGCCATCTGGGCCGAAAAGGATACAGACCCGAAAAACCCGGAGGGCTGGCATATCATTGTCGCCATTGCCGACGTGGCTCATTATGTAACCCCGGATTCGGCGTTGGAAAAAGATGCCTGGAAACGGGGCAATTCCACCTATTTCCCCGATCGGGTGGTGCCCATGCTGCCTGAAAGGCTTTCAAACGGACTATGTTCCCTAAAAGAAGGGGAAGACCGCTATACCATGGCGGTGCATATCTGGTTTGATCATCGTGGAAAAAAACTGCGTCATAAATTTGTTCGTGGCCTCATGCGTTCCGCAGCCGCCCTTTCCTACCCGGAATTTCAAAATGCTTTTGAAGGCGATGTGAGTGAACGGGCCGCCCCCTTGCTGGACGAGGTGATCAAGCCGCTTTTCGGGGCTTTTGACTGCCTCGGCAAAGGCCGTGCATTTCGCGCGCCACTGGAACTTGAGATGCCAGAGCGTAAAATCATCATCGGTGATGATGGTCATGTGGCCTCCATCGAAACCCGCATCAGCCTGCCCGCCCACAAGCTGGTGGAAGAATTTATGATTCAGGCCAATGTGGCGGCCGCAGAAGAACTGGAAAAGAAACAGACCACATGTATGTACCGCATTCATGAACCGCCCAGTGAAGATAAACTCATGGCATTTCGGGAATTCCTCGATTCTCTGGGCTATAAATTTGCCAAGGGTCAAGTGGCCCAGGCAAAACTGTTTAACAATATCCTTGCAACCGTCGAAGACAGTCCGCATCAGGATGTGGTCAATACCCTGACATTGCGCACCCAGTCACAGGCCATCTATTCGTCGCAAAACAAAGGCCATTTTGGCCTGTCTCTCAGCCGTTATGGCCATTTTACCTCCCCTATCCGCCGTTATGCGGATTTGATGGTGCATCGGGCTTTGGTCAAGGCGCTTAAATTGGGCAAGGACGGGCTTAGTGCGGCTGATGAGGAAAATTTTGAGGCCACCGCCGAACATATCAGCACCACAGAGCGCGTTTCCATGCTGGCAGAGCGCGAATCCAATGATCGTTATGTGGCCGCCTTCATGGGGGATCATGTGGGCGATGAATTTGCCGGAAAAATATCCGGGGTCAACCGGGCTGGTCTTTTTATCAGAATCGATAAAAACGGCGGTGAAGGATTTATTCCCATCTCCTCCCTTGGCGGGGATTATTTCATTCATGACCGGGATCTGCATCTTCTGGAAGGGGAATATACCGGAATTATTTATCAACTGGGGGATGCGGTCAATGTAAAACTGGTGGAAGCCAGCCGACTGACCGGGGGTCTGCGTTTTGAGCTGATCGACCCGGAACTCGCCCGCAAAGGCAGCACCCGTAAAAAATCAGGAAAAGGTCGGAACGCCCGTAATTCAGGCAAAAAATACTATAAACGTTCCGGGCGCGGCAGAAGATAAAAATTTATCACAAACTGGGCGACTTTTACTTGACTTGAGCGCCAATAGCTGTATTTTCCGCACACATATTATTTGGAATTTTAAGGATTGGAGCCAGAAAAATGGCGAAGCCCGCAAGCGTAAAAATCAAACTCGTCAGTACTGCTGATACAGGTTATTATTATGTAACCAAGAAAAACCCGCGTAACATTACGGAGAAAATGGTTCTGCGTAAATATGACCCGGTTGTTCGCAAACATGTTGAGTTTAAAGAACATAAAATAAAATAATCTATTATCCTTGCCAGGATTTTAAACCGGCTGGTGCCTTGTGCCAGCCGGTTTTATTTTATTCATAGCTTTAATTTAGGGAGCCTTAATTTAGGGGCCTTAATTTGGGGGGCTTTCATTTAGGGGAAAGCAGGAAAAGATTATTCCTGCCAGCCTTCTGTTTTCTCGCTGCAATATTTACCATTGCAATAAACACAGTTTCGGCCATTTTCCTTGGCTTTATACAAAGCCTCATCCGCCGCAACCAATAATTTGCTGCTGCTGTTGTTTTTATCGCCAGCGATGGCCACTCCGATACTCACCGTTACTTTTATCGGTGTTTCCGATCCGCAAATTTCAAAGGGTTCATCCACAATGGATCTTCGCAGTCGATCTGCCACAAAACAGGCATATTCAAGATCCGTATCCGGCATGACAAGGACAAATTCCTCCCCCCCAAAACGGGCGGCCAGATCAATACTGCGAATATTTCGTCTGATACGTAGGGCGAATTCATGCAAAACCTCATCCCCCGAAGCATGGCCATAGGTATCATTCACATGTTTAAAGAGGTCAAGATCCAGCATCAGAAGAGAAACATTGCGGCGTTTCTCATTGTCCGGGGACATTTGATTATCCAGATGGGTCGACAGAAAGTGACGATTATAAAGGCCCGTTACCGCATCTGTCATGGCCATTTCCATGCTCTTCTTCATATTGCGGCGCAAACGGTCGGCATATCTTTTCTGGCGGATTTGGGATTTGGTTCGGGCCAGAAGTTCCTGGCTGTCTATGGGGCGTGAGATATAATCATTTACGCCAATTTCCATCGCCTTGATCATATGCTGATCATCGCCCTCATCAATCAGAACAAGAATGGGGGTATGGCGGGTTTGATCCGCCGAACGCAATTGTGAACATAACCTCAGGCCGTCAATTTCCTTCAGGCTGAGGCTGACCATAAACAGGTCATATTTTTCCAGACCTTCGGTATTGATGCCGCCATTTGCCACCATATCCACATCGACGCTGGCCACCCCGTCCATATAACGGTTAATGCGGTCTGCCACGCGGGAATAATCCTCCACCAGCAATACTTTGGCATTGTTGAAATTTTTCTGGCTGCCTAATTCATCAGCGACGCTGATGCCAAAATCCTGCCCTGTGGTTTCGCGCATACGCAATTCATCAGTCAGGACCTTCAGGCGCACCAGTGATTTAACCCGGGCAAAAAGCGGGGTATCCTGTACAGGTTTTGTCAGAAAATCATCGGCCCCGGCCTCCAGCCCTGCAACCCGGTCCCGGGCCTGATCAAGTGCGGTTACCATAATAACCGGAATATGGGCCGTTTTGGGGTTGTTGCGAATCTGACGGCAGACTTCAAAACCGTCCATGCCCGGCATCATCACATCCAGAAGGATAATATCCGGAAGATCCCGGTTAACAATTTCCAGCGCCTCTTCACCATTCATCGCGGTTAAGACTTCAAAATACTCACTGACCAGTTTGGCTTCCAGGAGTTTCACATTCTGAATTACATCATCAACGACGAGAACGCGTGCGGTCATGCCGGGTTATCCTATTATCTTTTTGACTGTTTCTATGAAATTGCTCACAGATATAGGCTTGGCAATATAAGCCTCACAGCCGCCGTCCCGTATTTTTTCCTCATCACCCTTCATGGCAAAAGCCGTAACGGCAATAACCGGAATTGAGGAAAGTTCCTCATCTTCCTTGATCCATTTGGTGACTTCCAGGCCCGATACTTCAGGCAGTTGAATATCCATCAGAATCAGGTCCGGGCTTTCTGTCCGGGCAAGCTCCAGCGCCTCCATACCTTCCTGTGTCTGGATCGTTTCATATCCATGTGCATCAAGAAGGTCACAAAAAAGCTTCATATTCAGTTCGTTATCTTCGACAACCAATATTTTTTTAGGCATTTAAAGTCCATTTTTTACGCAGCTTCACAGACCATATTCTTGGTCCATATACATTCCTGTCTTCAGACTTAGCATCAGGTTATGAAAAAGCGGTTAACAAGTATGAATTCTTCCCTATATTTAACCATATTAATATCCACTTTTATTTAACAAAGGTCAAACTTATCATGAAAGAAGAATTGGCAGAAATACTGGCCCTTCATGCGCTCGGCTTTGTGGCGGGTGATGAAGACATCTTAACGGCCTATCTTCGCCTTTCCGGCATGAGTCTGGAAAACCTGAAGAAAGACGCGGGAAACAAGGAGGTTCTGGGCAGTATTCTCGACTTTTTACTGCAAAATGAAAAAAGGCTGCTAGAATTTTGCCAGACAGAATATTGCCGAACCGCATTGATCCAACCGGAGGCGCTGGCCAAAGCCCGCCGCCATTTCCCCGGCGGGGATGAAATTGCCTATAGCACGTGATTTTTGCAGAAATAACGAGAAAATAAATGAAACTTGCCCTCGAACAAATTAACCAATTAAAGATTGACCCTGACAGGCCTACAATTATTTCAGATGCGGATGAGGTTATTTTACATTTTTCAGACCTGTTTGAAGACTATCTGACGACCCAGGATATGTATGTTAATTTTGCCAGTTACGCCTTAAGCGGCAATATTAAATATCAGGAAAATGACCAGCCCGTTGAAACAGAAAAACTCAACGAACTCATTCATGATTTTTTTGATAAATACACCCATAAACAAAGGCTGGTCGAAGGCGTTCGGGAAAATCTTCACCATCTTTCAGAAAAATTCCAGATTATTATCCTGACCAATATCCCCCATGATTATGCGGCCATAAGACGCCGTAGCCTGTCCAGACTGGGACTTGATTACCCCCTGATTTCCAGCAGTGGGCCAAAAGGCCTTCTGGTGGACAGAATCGGGAAATTATCGGCTCACAAATCGGTCTTTATTGATGATCTGGCCACCCATCATACTTCTGTGGCAGAACATAGCCCCCAGACCCTCAGGATACAATATATTGCCCATGAACAGCTTAATCATGTTGAAAAAAAGGCCAGAGATTGTCATCATCGCTGCCGTGACTGGGCTCATATTCGTGAAATAATCGAATCTTTTATCCAATAATAATATTAATCATAAGGACCAAATCCAAACCATAAGGGTTAAATCCAAAACCATAAGGATTAAATAATGTCTTTCAGCCGTTACCTTTTAATTTTTTCTATTCTGCTTTTCTCGCAAAATGCTTTTGCCAAAGATTCTGAAGTTCCGGATCGTGCCGAAGGCGAAGGCCAGTATGAACGCCTTATCCTCAGGGGCGGATATGTGATTGACGGCACCGGTGCCCCGCCCTTTGGCCCTGCCGACATTGTCATTGAAAAGGGCCGCATTGCCCAGATCAAGGTAGTGGGCACACCGGGGGTTCCGATTCAGGAACAAAATCGCCCCAAAGGTGCCGACCGTGAAATTGATGTGAGCGGTAAATATATTCTTCCCGGTTTTGTGGATCTTCACAGCCATATCCATTCCCTGAAAAAAGACCAGAAAGTCAGCCCTGAATATATTTTCAAGCTTCAGCTTGGTCATGGCATCACCACCATCAGAAGTCTGGGCTCCGGTGGCGATAAAAGGATAATGGATTTTAAACGCCGCAGCGCCCGCAATGAAATTACCGCACCCAATATTGTGGCATTTCCCATTTTTCAGGGCATTACAACTGTCAAAGCTGCCCGGGCACGCATTCGCGAAATTAAGAAAAATGGCGCGGACGGGGTGAAATTTTTTGGCGCACCGGAAGAAATCCTCTGGGCAGCGCTGGATGAGGCTGAAAAACAAGGCCTGCAAAGCACCATGCATCACGCCCAGCTTGATGTAACCCATGCCAACGTACTCACCACATCGGCCCATGGGCTTGATAGTATGGAACATTGGTATGGTCTGCCCGAAGCCATGTTTGAAGACCGCATCATTCAGGATTATCCAACGGATTATATCTATAATAATGAACAGGATCGTTTTGGTGAGGCGGGTAAGCTCTGGCAACAGGCGGCCAGACCAGGATCAAAAAAATGGAATGAGGTCATGGATACGCTGATCAAACGTGACTTTGCCCTCGACCCCACCCTGACCATTTATCTGGCCAGCCGTGATTTGATGCGTATGAGTCGGGCCATCTGGCATGATGAATATACCATGCCAGCCCTGTGGGATTTTTATCGCCCCAACCGTGAAGCTCATGGTTCTTTCTGGTTCAACTGGACCACGGCCAATGAAATTGACTGGAAAAATAACTATAAGCTCTGGATGACCTTCATCAATGACTATAAAAACAGAGGCGGCAAGGTGGGCCTCGGCAGTGACACGGGTTATATCTACAGTCTCTATGGGTTTGGTTATATACAGGAAATGGAGCTTTTGCAGGAAGCGGGCTTTCACCCCCTGGAAGTCCTGCGTTCTGCCACATTGACCGGTGCACAAATCCTCAAGAAACAGGATCAGATCGGCAGCCTTCAGGTTGGCAAAAAAGCTGACATCGTGGTGGTGGATGAAAATCCGGTGCATAATCTCAAAGTGCTGTACGGCACCGGCAGCGTCAAGCTGAATGATGAAACAGGCATTGTCGAACGGGTGGGTGGTGTACGCTGGACCATAAAAGACGGCATTGTATATGATGCCTTTAAACTGAGGGCCGATGTGCGGGATATGGTCAGACAGGCCAAAATCAAGGCCGGTATTTCTCTGGATAAACCGCTTGCCATTTCCAATGCACCGAATGGGCAATAAAGCTTGTATTTCAAGGCTTTATGATAATCTTTTGTTAACCATACAGGCGGTGTTTTTTACCCTGCATACGGGCAACTTTTTCCTTCAGGGGAAAGGGTTGCCCTTTCGATGTTTGATATATTCCTTTATTATCAGCGACTTAACAGAATGGCACGATCCTTGCTCTTAATCATTGCTGTAAGTTAAAACTCAGTAAGTTAAAACTCAGTATGATTAAGGATTAGCATGAACCAGTTTAATATCTCATCCAAGCAGAATATTTTAGAGCTGCCATCAGAAATCAATGGATTGGCCGATAGTCTCATTAATAAATTCAAGGTTTCTTCAAAAGGACTGTCCAATCAAAACTGGGCTTTGCTTAATGAAATTCTCGATTTTGCTGTTGAGGCAGAACAGACCATTGCTGATCAGAAAGCCCGTATTTCAGAGCTGGAGGCCATCACCACCACTGATGATGTGACCGGACTTCTTAACAGGCGCGGCATGACAAATGAACTGGATCATGCCCTTGCCGGTGCGGACAGGTACGGCGAATACAGCGTTTTTGCCTATATTGACCTTGATGAATTTAAACAGATAAATGATAGCTATGGCCATGATGTGGGTGATGCCATGCTCCGCCATATTTCAACTATCCTGCAGGATTCCATCCGTCAAACCGATTATGCGGCGCGTTTGGGCGGGGATGAGTTTGCCCTGCTTCTGACCCATTCCGAACCTGTTGGGGCCAAAAGCCGTCTGCGCCTCATTCAAAACAGACTGGAAAATTCTGTTTTTAAATATAAACAGTATAAATTACCCATGAAAGCCAGTTTTGGCCTTGCGGAAATCCTGCCCGGAAGCCGTCAGGATAAAATTCTTCGTGAAGCGGATCAGGCCATGTACCGCAATAAACAGGCCCGCAGGAAGAATAAAATCAGACCTTTTCCCACAAAACAGGCGTAGAATTTAATTAAAGGATTTTATTCAAGGCTTTTCTTATGAGAATGACCGGTGTAATCTGCCAGAAAACACTTCATAGGAAATATAATGAGCCAGAATATCGAACAAAAACTAGAAAACCTGAACATCACTTTGCCCACGCCGGCGGCCCCGGTCGCCAATTATGTGGCCTTTGTTAAGACCGGCAATCTTGTCTCCATTTCCGGACAGGTGCCCATGGGGCCTGACGGCAAACCCGCCTATTTGGGTAAAGTGGGCGAAGAGGTGAGTGTTGAAGAAGCCGTTCAGGCCGCCCGCATCTGCGCCATCAATATCATTGCCCAGCTAAAGGCCGCCTGTGAAGGTGATCTGGATCGGGTGGTGCGTATCGTAAAACTTGGCGCCTTTGTCAATTGTACAGATGGTTTTGCCGGCCAGCCGACCATCGTAAATGGCGCCTCAGACCTGATGGTTGAGGTCTTTGGTGAAAAAGGCAAACATTCGCGCTCTGCTGTGGGCACTAACGCCCTCCCCCTGAATGTTCCAGTTGAAATTGATGCTTTGGTGGAGATTGCCTAAGTGTCACTGGACTGGCTCAACAAAACCGCTTTTGCCCATCGGGGCCTTCATAATCCTGTGAAAGGCCCCCCTGAGAATTCTCAATCCGCCTTTGGCAATGCCATCGCGGAGGGATATGGTTTTGAACTTGATGTTTTGCTCAGCGCAGATCAAAAAGCCATCGTCATTCATGACCAGACTTTGGAAAGGCTCACAGAGAAAAAAGGGGCTGTGATTGATTTAACGGCCGAAGCGCTCGGCACGATCAGTCTTAAAAATTCCAGCGATAATATCCCCACCCTGAAACAGGTTCTGGACAAAAGCCAGGCAGCCGCGCCCATTTTAATTGAGATTAAAGGGGATCAACATAAACCGGAGGAAATTTCCCGGGCCGTTTATGAAGACATAAAAGATTATGAAGGACATGTGGCCATCATGTCCTTTTACCCCCAAATTGTTGCCTGGTTCCGCGATCATGCCCCCCAGATCACCCGCGGGCTGGTGGCCACGGACAGGAATGACGGTGATTTGCCGGAAGAATATTTCTCCCCCGCCCATCAGATAAAATTATTTACCGCCCTGAAGGCCGATTTTCTTGCCTATGATATAAGGTCGCTGCCCAATGAAATCAGCGAATATTGCCGCGCCAATAACCAGCCTGTTCTGACCTGGACCGTCAGAAACCCGCAACATCATGAAACCGCCCGAAAATATACAGACAATATCATTTTCGAGAATGTCTGATGTCCAGTTCCAATCCTTATAATAATAGCAGTCCTTATACTATTAAAGTCATCCGCACGCTAAAAGACATAACGGCGCAGGAATGGGACGCATGTGCCTTAAACGCGGAAAATGGCTTTAACCCCTTTATTTCACATGCTTTTATCTCTGCGCTGGAAGACAGCGGCTGTGCCACGGCCCAGACCGGCTGGCTTGGCCAACATATTTTGCTGGAAAATAAACAGGGGCGCATTGACGGCATTATGCCGCTCTATTTGAAAAATAATTCATTTGGTGAATATGTGTTTGATCACGCCTGGGCCAATGCCTATCAACAGGCGGGCGGGCATTATTACCCCAAACTTCAGTCTTCGGTGCCTTTCAGCCCCATAACAACACCAAAGCTTCTGAGCCACCCCAAAGCGCATCATTCTATCCCACAGGAACTGGCCAAAGCTGCGATCCTTCTGGCGCAGAAACATGGCGTTTCTTCCCTGCATGTGACCTTCAGCCCAGAAGAAGAATGGCAGTTGCTGGCTGAATGTGGTTTCCTGCGCCGTCAGGATCAGCAATTTCACTGGATTAATCAGAATTACAGGAATTTTGAAGCCTTTCTGGATGAATTGTCGTCGCGCAAACGTAAAAATATTCGTAAAGAACGCTTAAAAGCGCTTGAAGGCGGGATTTCCATAGAGGTTTTAACAGGCTCGGAAATCACAGAAGACCATTGGGATCATTATTATGATTTCTATCTCGATACCAGCAACCGCAAATGGGGACAGGCCTATCTGAACCGGGAATTTTTCTCGCTGATCGGTGAGCGGCTTAAGGATAATATTGTCCTTATTCTCTGCAAAAGAGCGGGCCGCTATATGGCGGGCGCGCTTAATATAAAAAACCGGGACATCCTTTATGGCCGCTATTGGGGAACCGTGGAAGACCACCCCTTTCTTCATTTTGAAGTTTGCTATTATCAGGCCATCGACTATGCCATCAGGCATGGCTTGAAAAAGGTTGAAGCCGGGGCCCAGGGCGAACATAAACTGGCACGGGGATACCGGCCCACGACCACCCATAGCGCCCACTGGATCGCAAATCCTTCTTTCCGGGATGCGTTGGAAAAATATCTTGAAGAGGAAAGAAAAGCAGCGATGAATGACCTTTCTTTCCTTGAAGGATTAAGCCCCTTTAAACTGAAAGATTAAATCAATCTTCCCAGGGTCAGAACCTAATCTTCTTTTTTCTCTTCATATTCAACAAATTTTCCCAAACCACAGCTCGGGCCATTCATACCGTTTGGATCGATAACGGTGATAATGTCAACATTACAGAGCCGGTTCATATGTACTTTATAACCAAAGGCTTTTTCAAAACCCAGGCGCGAACATTTATGGGGCAGTGTATTGAGATAGGCTTTGTTGCCTTTCATGATGAACAGGATATTTTTATCATCCAATACTTTGGAGGTTTTAACCCGGTTCAGGGAAACACATAATTTCTCTTTGCCGGTTTTTGTGTATTTTTCCAGTGCCTTGGCCACCTTATCCTCTTTTTCCACACCCTCTTCCGCCATAGCAGACAGGGACAGAAAACTTACAGACACAAATATTGCACATAAAATTCTGATCATATTTTTCTCCTTTGTCGCGTAAATATCTGTTTTCCGATGATTATCTGAATCTTACACTATAGGATCGTAGCTGAATATGCGCTGAATAAATTGATTTAAATTAAAAAAGGCCGCAAATAATTGCAGCCTTAGATTCTTTCTCGCCTTAGGGGTTTAAGCTCAAGCCGCCTCATTATCCCCTTTGGCAGACCCGATCTTGGTAATAAAATACTCCAGATTATCTGCATCAAAATCATTTTCACACGTGGTCAAGACCCGTTCGAGCATACGCTTTTGGAAACGTTTATGATCTTCGCTGGCGCTGGTTTCCATATCCTTTGCCACATCCAGAGCCGCCTGTGCTATGGGCAACATTTCAGAAGACAGGCCGCATTTTTGATAAATCGCCGCCAAACCCAATTGACCACGGTCATGGATCAACTTATAAGCGCTGCTGGCCTGAATATTACAAAGCTTTGCCAGGGCGGATTCAAAAAAGACCAGATCCCCCATGCATAATGCCCTGAAGATCAATGTTTCTGTCAAACGGCCATTTTCATGGAGCTGCGCCACCAGTTTACGCACATCCATCACATCCTTGCCTTCTTTAAGAAGGCTTACAGTGGCCCGCTCCCGCGCACCCAGGAAAAGATCCATCACCATGTCAGCCGACATTTCGTGATGGGTCACCAGATGATCTTTTACTTTTTCCGAAACCAGAGAGACCAGACGTTCAGAGACCGAAATCGGAAGTTGTCCCCGCATGGCAAGGGGAGTATTGACCATTTCACTGTCGCCATATTTATCCAGAACCTTGCCCATGGTATCTTCTTGCAGGTCGGCCCCGTCATTGGCAACCAATGTGGCCACAACCTCTTCATTTTCGCTGTTTTCCACCAGCGCGTCTGCAACCTCGGCTGAAACATGAGAGCGTTTGGCAATGGCTTTCTGACTGTCTGGATTGTGGCTTTTGACAATTTCCGTCAGGTCTTCATCGGTGAGGACTTCAGAAAATTCAAGCATGGGTGTTGCCACCCCGATCACATCATTGGCAAGTGAGAGGGCCACATCATGAGGAATTTCCGGATTATCTTTCAAACTGTCTGACAAGGCCGTACGAACACGGACTTCCGCATCCTTAACCATAACCTTAAAAATATCTTCCGCTATTTTCCGCTCATCATCACTCAACGAACCACTGGAAAAATGTTCGCTGACTTTCTTGGCCGCTTCCGCCCGATTCTCCGGATTCGGGTTCATTAGCAGATTTTTAACGTCATCTTTGCTCAGACTATTTGCCATAGATCTTGTGACCTTATTCCCTTTATTCACTTAATATATCGCGTATTTCACTTAAATATATCATGCGATTATACAATAGAGTTGGAAAAAACGCTATATGAACATCATATTTTGCCTCAAACCCAATTCTTTATCTTTTACAACATTTTTAACAAAACTAGTTAACCTCGCGTTAATATAGGCTATAAGGGGCATTATAAGTTATAAAAAAATGAATAACCTCAGATTTAGTCTCTTCAGGGAAGAAAAATGATCCATAGATTTTTACATAAACTCCTCTTTATCAGTATTGCGATGGGGAGCATTCTCCTGCCCGTTTCTGCCAATGCGCTTGATTTTCAAAAATTCGATGAGGCCTTAAATAATTTTATCCAGCCTTTTACCTCCACATATTCAGACATTATTTTCACAACATTCCCCCTCATGGGCCAGGAAATGCCCCTGATTGTGGTCTGGCTGGCTATGGGCAGTATTTTTTGCACATTTTATTTTAAATTCATTAACTTCCGGGGTTTTAAAACGGCCCTGAAGATTGTCCGCGGTGATTATACCGATAAGAAAAATGCCGGTGAAGTCACCCATTTCCAGGCGCTGTCGGCAGCACTGTCCGGCACAGTGGGCCTCGGCAACATCGGCGGGGTGGCCGTGGCCATCAGTGTCGGCGGACCGGGTGCCACAGTCTGGATGATTTTGGTGGGCCTTTTTGGCATGTCCGCAAAATTCGCCGAATGTACCCTTGGCGTAAGATATCGTCTGGTTCATGCGGATGGCAGTGTATCCGGTGGCCCCATGTATTACCTGAAACAGGGTTTTGCCGAACGCGGCATGGCAAAACTGGGCATGTTTCTGGCAATTGTCTTCTCCATCTGTTGTGTTTTTGCCTCCTTTGGCGGCGGTAATATCTTCCAGATCAGCCAGACGGTGGAAATCTTTACTCAAATCACCGGCGGGGATGACAGTTTCTTCTTTAACTACCGCTGGGTCTTTGGCCTGGGCATGGCCCTCATTGTGGCTCTGGTGATCATTGGCGGCATCCGTTCCATTGCCAATGTGACCTCAAAACTTGTGCCGGTCATGTGTGTCTTTTATCTGATTGCCGCCGTAAGCATCCTGCTTGGCCATTATGAAAGAATCCCGGATGCTTTCGGTGCCATCATCAACGGCGCTTTCAGCCCGGAAGCCGGATTTGGCGGCATCATCGGTGTGATGATCCAGGGCATGAGACGTGCCACCTTCTCCAATGAAGCCGGCATCGGTTCCGCCCCCATCGCCCATGCGGCGGTAAAAACCAACGAACCGGCCACAGAAGGTCTTGTTTCCCTGCTGGAACCCTTTATTGACACGGTTGTGGTCTGCACCATGACGGCTCTGGTGATCGTGATTACCGGCGTTTATCAGCAAGGCAGCGGCATGAGCGGTGTGGAACTTACCTCCGATGCCTTTGCTTCTGTCTACAGCTGGTTCCCGAACCTTCTGGCTCTGGCAGTATTGCTCTTTGCATTTTCAACGATGATTACCTGGTCCTATTATGGCCTTAAGGCCTGGACTTTCCTCTTCGGTGAAAGCAAAAGAATGGAATATACCTATAAAACGCTCTTTTGTATGGTTACCGTTATCGGATCCACAATGTCTTTGGGCGAAGTGGTGAATTTTGCCGATGCGGCCAATTTCTCCATGGCGATTCCAAACCTGATCGGGGTCTTTGTTCTGGCCCCTGTCGTCGGACAATGCCTGAAATCATTCATGGGCAAGATTGAAAGCGGCGAAATAAAATCCAATCGGGAAATCAGTGCCCAGAAAGCCTGATTTCATTTAAAAGATCAAAGGATTAATCACATTTAAAAGGGTGTATATTTTTCATACACCCTTTTTTCTTTTGCATCTTTTGCAAAAATTATCTTGAAATCTGCCCCTGATCGGATAAATAAAGGCATAAATTAATCAATTGTTAGGCCCTGTTTTTTAAGTTATGAATAGCCAAAACTCAAAGGAACCAGTCGATGAATAAAGCTTTTAAGATCATTTTAATGTCATTCTTCTCTCTGAGCATGCTCAGCACTTTTGCCCATGCAGAAGGTGATGTCGCCAAGGGTAAGAAAATCTTCAAGAAATGTGTGGCCTGTCACACTGTTGAACAGGGCGGCAAGAATAAAATCGGCCCGAACCTGTTTGATATTGTCGGCAAGCCTGCGGCACAGGTTAAAGGTTTTAAATATTCCAAAGCCATGGTTAAATCCGGCCTGACCTGGGATGATGCCACGCTGGACCTTTACCTGACCAAACCAAGAAAACTTGTTAAGAAAACAAAAATGACCTTCGCTGGCCTTAAAAAAGAAAAACAACGCAACGATGTCATTGCGTATCTGAAAACATTAAAATAATCTGGTCTCAGAAATTTTTTGATCTGAACTTAGAAAATTTAATCTGACCTTAGAAAATTTAAAAAGGCGCTGGCATGATCCAGCGCCTTTTTTTTGCCCCTTTTTCCCATAATAATACACTCTGCACTTGAAAATTAATCATCCGGTCATAAATCATATGCCATAATGATAAATCTTCATTTTAAATAATATATGGTTTTACGGGTTTGGATGACATGAATAATATTCCGCAGAAAAACAGGCAGTGCAAAACAAAGGCTGTAGTTTCAGATCAAAATCTTATTCTGAAAAAAATGCTGTTTTCAGTCTTGATCACCCTCGGCACTATTGCCGGAATTTTGGGGGTTCAAAGCGTATGGGCGGAAGAAAAGATCACCCCAAATCAAGACCCCGTCGTTCAGGAAGAGGCTGCCCTTTTCATCAAAGACCTGGCCGACAGGGCTTTAAGCGTTCTTGGCAATGAAAATTTTGCCGAAGAAGAAAGGGAGCAGCAGTTTCGTGAAATGCTCCATGATGGTTTTAACATTAAATATATTGGCAGGCTTTCCCTCGGCCGTCATCGCAAACAGGCCAGCAAGGGTCAATTGAACGAATATTACGACCTTTTCCCTGAATATCTGATCAAAAGTTATGCCACCCGCATGGGCAAACTGGAAACCAAAGAAATTCAGGTGGGTAATGTTATTCCCAATGGCAAAAAAGACATGTATGTGCGCACCAAAGTCATTAATGCAGAAAATAAAAGCTATGATGTGGATTGGCGGGTCAGGCCTTATAACAGCAAAGTTTACAAAATTATTGATGTCAAAATTGAAGGCATCAGTATGGCCCGCACCCAGCGCGATGATTTCACCGCACGTGTGGCCAACAGTGGTGTTGATGGGTTGAATAATTATATGAAGGCGATTATTGACGGAAAGATTGAGCCTGAAGTCGCGGAACCCGCCCCGGAAAGTAACGAACGCCAGAATGTTCAGAGCAGCCACTAAAAAATAATTCCCGCCCCCGGCAAACCCATGCCCGGTTATAATTTCTGATACCGGCAGTTTAATTTAAGTTGCCCAGCCGTATTATTGATGGCTGACAGGCAGGCGGCGGCCCTGTTTTCATCCACTGAAATGGCATAAGTGGTAATATAGCGCCCCTGATTATTTTCATCATACCGCCGGACGGAATTCATTCTGACCACATTGGCCTGATAATCAATAAAGACTTCCGCCAGACGGGCAATCAAACCCGGCTGATCCCCCCCATCAACCTCAATAATATGGGTAATTTCGGCATTATCTTCGGCTTCGGAGGAAAAACGATAGGTGGAAACCTTCACATCCGCCCCTTTCAGAGAGGTAAGGCTGGCTAATTCTGCCTCAATATCCCTTGCTGAAATCCCGTCCATTGCCTCTGCAACGCAGGAAAATTCAAAGCCCTGCCCCAGAATACAGAAGGATGTATCGGCCAGATTAATACCAAGATCAAACAGACGGCCTGCGACCTCGGCGATGAGGCCCACCTGATCAGGGCCGACTATAGAAATAAAAAAAGTATTTTTACGACTTTTTGACATCTTGCAGTTTATCCTGAATAGAGATATGTAAGCGCATATATTTGTGAGCTTCAGTGTATCACTAGATTCTATTTAAAAAAATGAATTTTGATTGAAAGGTTTTAATATGTCGGATTGTTTATTACATCTGGTTTTCGGCGGCAAGGTCTCGGATCCCCAAACACTTGATTTTGTTGACACAGAAAATCTTGATGTGGTGGGTATCTATCCCAATTATAAACTCGCCTATGATGCCTGGAAAGGGGCCAGCCACGCCAATGTGGATGATGCCCTGACAAAATATGTTGTGGTTCACCTGCACAGAATGCTTGAGCCGCAAGACCAGGCATAGAGGCCATGGCTGGACTGACCTTTTGCCTCAGCAGTTATGAAGAACGGGCGAAATAAAGCTCTACAGCGTGATGACATTTAAATATCCCGTCTTGTTTTCCCCCAAGGCGGGCCATTAATATCTTCAGGGCTTCCTGCTTGTTTTCAGGACGAATATGCCTGAGTAATACCTGCGCGATCCGACTGTTTTCTTCTTGCAAAACCCTTAGCCCTAAAGCCATTCCTATTCTCCAATCTGAATTCTGTTACAGACTTAATAGAGGTTTCAAATGACCGATTTATGATCGCGCCATGTCATTGCTGTGACATATTCCTTTATAAAATCTTAATAAAAATTCGTATTTCACTTCAAAAGTTTGTTCTTTCCGGTTTCGTAGGTTATCCTGTGGTTAAAACAAGTAGGGGTGAATTCACAATATGAGTAAAAAGAGAACCAGTCGTTCCAAATATGCCATTCTTGGCTTTCTCGCCAGCAAACCACGATCCGGTTATGACATTAAAAAAGCCATTGAAAAAAGCATCGGTTTTTTCTGGAGTGAAAGTTATGGTCAGATATATCCCATTTTAAAACAGCTGGCGGCAGCGGGGCTGGCTGAAAAATTACCGCAGGATAAAAATGCCGCGCGTCAAACTCAGATATATGCCATTACCGATCTTGGTCGTGAACATCTGCAAAGCTGGATCAGGGAATCACCCGATTATGGCGGTGTGCGCAACGAAGTATTGCTCAAACTTTTTTTTGGCGACCAGTGTGATGTGGAAACCAGCGTCAACCATTTGAAAAATTACATCAGCCACCAAAAAATTCTCCATGAAACTTTTAAGGGTTTTAAAAGCACGATTCCCCAGAAGGCCATCACTGACATTGGCCCCCTCACCTATATGTTTGCGACCCTGCATCATGGCATTATGATCACAAAACTTAATATGGATTGGGCCAAAGATACCATTCTTCTTTTACAGGGCAAAAATTCTAAAATGCTGAAATAATTTTCAACGCTTGAAAAATCTGGAAATAAAGCTTAAAATATATCTATTAGATATATAGGATAAAATTATGGCCCTGCCCGCATTGTTAAAAGACCGCCTGTCCCTTCCCCTGATCGGCTCCCCCATGTTCATATTGTCCAATCCAGACCTTGTGATTGCCCAGTGCAAGGCGGGTATTGTGGGCTCTTTCCCCGCCCTCAATGCCAGACCACAGGAAAAACTTGACCAGTGGCTGAGCCAGATCGAAAACGAACTTGCAGATTATGCGCGGGACAATCCAGACCTGCCCGTGGCCCCTTATGCGGTCAATCAGATTATTCATGCCTCCAATGACCGGCTTCAGGATGATATGAAGACCTGTATCAAACATAAGGTGCCCATTATCATCACCAGCCTGATGGCCCCCAATGACATTGTTAAACCTGTGCATGATTATGGCGGGCTTGTTTTCCATGATGTGATTAATATGCGCCATGCCCGCAAGGCAGCAGCGGCAGGGGTGGATGGCTTGATTTTGGTTTGTACCGGGGCCGGTGGTCATGCGGGCACGCTTAGCCCCTTTGCACTGGTGAATGAAGTCAGGCAGTTTTTTGATGGTACCATCATCTTGTCCGGCGCCATATCCAATGGCTATTCCATCCTTTCCGCCCAGGCCATGGGCGCGGATCTGGCCTATATGGGCACCCGTTTCATTGCCACCAGTGAGGCTGGTGCCGACCCGGTATACAAACAGATGCTGATTGATTCCTCTGCCAGCGATATCGTCTATAGCTCACTCTTCACCGGGGTTCATGGCAATTACCTCAAACCCAGTATCACAGCAGCGGGTATGGATCCGGATAATCTGCCCGAAGCCGATAAAAGCAGCATGAGCTTTGGCAGTGGTGACAGTAAAGCCTGGCGGGATATCTGGGGTTCGGGTCAGGGCATCGGCTGTATCGACAATGCCCCGCCCACTGCGGAACTTGTTGCCCAGCTGCGGCAGGAATATGCCACAGCCAAGGCAGAATTACAGGATAAGTCAGATTACCGATAACATGGCAGCCACCAGCGGATGACGGACAATATCCCGGTCCTTCAGCCGGACCACGGCAATATCCTCCAAAGCCTCTAATTTATCAGTGATGTCCCGAAGGCCGGACAGATTATCCAGCAGATCGGTCTGATCAGGGTCCCCTGTAAGCACCATGGTGGATTGCCAGCCCAGTCGGGTCAATAACATCTTGATCTGGCCATAGGTGCAGTTTTGTGCCTCATCAATCACCACATAGGCATTATTAAGGGTCCGCCCGCGCATATAGGCAACGGGCGCAATTTCAATGGTGCCGTCATGAAGGTATTTTTTCAACATCCTCAGCCCGATCCGGTCACTGAGACAATCATAGAGTGGCCGCAAAAAGGGCGCGAGCTTTTCATCCAGCTGCCCGGGCAGAAAACCCAGGTTTTCCCCTGCTTCCACCGCAGGTCTGGACAGGATTATCCGGGACACCCGGCCTGAGTCCAGCGCCTCCACCGCTTTTGCAACCGCGATATAGGTTTTTCCCGTTCCCGCCGGCCCCACAGCCAGGACGATATTCTTTGCTTCGATGGCGTCAATCAGGCTTTTTTGATTATTGCTTTGCGGTTTTATTTTACGGGTATATTTCCTGACCCTTTCCTCATCTTCCTCTGCCAGAGGATCCCACACCTTTCCCACAGAAATATTTTCCCTGGAATGCATGGCCGCATCCTTATACATAGGGCGAATGTTTGAAGTATGGAGTTTTTGAAATTCAGATGTTTTTTTTGACCGTCTGGCTTTTTTACCCATAAGATTTTCCCATTAAGTTAAACAAAACAAAAAACGCCCCCCAGTAGACTGAGAGGCGTGACACCGTAATTTTCGTAATAACTTCTTTTCGTTCACATTGTGATTTTCGTTCACGGGGTGAAGATCGTTCACATTGTGAAATTCGCTCACGGAGTGAGGGTTCATGTCGTCCCACTGGAAGTTTCATAATAATGCCCACTTAATCAAAAGCTTTTCCAAGAAGAAGTTAGATCAAGTGTATCTTTTCAGGCCATAAAAGTAAATCTTTTCAGGAAGAAAATAATGTTTTTCCTGAAATATCCCCTGACATATTCCCTAAATATCCTAAAGGTTTAGAGGCTTACATATATTCTTTAATCCACTGTGTCAGCTTGTCGGCGGGCATGGGGCGGCCAATATAATATCCCTGCGCACAATCACAATTCATTTCACGCAGTTTATTTAACTCTTCAGCCTTTTCCACACCTTCGGCAATGATATTCAAATCAAAACTGTGACCCAGCTGGATAATCGCAGCAATCACCGAAAGATTATCTTTTACCGACAGCATATCACAGATAAAACTCTGATCTATTTTCAGGTTATGCACCGGTAGCGAGCGCAAATATGTCAGGGAAGAATATCCCGTGCCAAAGTCATCAATGGACAGACTTACCCCCAGGTCATAAAGCTCCTTCAGGGTCGATATGCTCTCATCCGCCCGGTCCATGACAATGCCTTCGGTAATTTCCAGATCCAGTCTTCCGGGCGAAATATTGGCTTCTTCAAGACAGTTTCTAACCAAAGGAACAAAGCTTTTTTCCTTAAAATGCAAGGGCGAAATATTGACCGAAACCGGGAATTCAGGCAGACCCTGCGCCTGCCATAACTGGGCCTGATGACAGGCTTCGGGCAACAATTGTTCGGTCAGGGGGATGATCTGTTTTGAAAGTTCCGCCAGCGGGATAAATTCAGCCGGTGATATCCATCCCCTTTCGGGATGCTGCCACCGCATCAGGGCCTCAACCCCGGATACCTGACGGGTTTTCAGGTCTATCTGTGGCTGATAATGCAGGATAAACTGACTTGTGGACAGGCTGTCGCGAATTTCATTGACCATAATATTACGGTTTTGAATTTCCGAATGCATACTGCTGTTATAGACCACGATTTTACTGAGGCCTTCTTTTTTAGCCTTATGCAGGGCAATATCCGCATTCCTCACCAGATTATTCACATTCTGATCATCTTCAGGATATTGGGTAAGGCCGATGGAAATCTCGGTAATCAGGCTTTGCCCGTCAATTAATATGGGTTCCCTGATTTGCTGTGTCAGCTTTTCTGCCAGCAGTAATGCTCTATTGTTTTTGATGCCATATTGGCCAATAATACCGAATTCATCCCCACCAAAATGCGCAAGATATTCCGCCTCTTCCAGATTATCCTGAATGATGGTGGCAATTTTTATAATCAGGCTATCCCCGACGGAAACACTATAAGTATCATTGACAAATTTGAAGTTATCAATGTTGAGCAAGGTTACAACAACCTTATTGTCTTCTTTATTGGATGCCCTTAAAACTTTTTTCAACTGACTTTTGAAGGTCAGGCGGTTGGGCAGGCCTGTGAGCGGATCTTTCTGGCCCATTTGAAAGAGGGCTTCTGCATTAGCTTTGGCCCGATGGGTCACATCCGTAAAATTAAGGATGGTGCAGCCATCTTCCAGAAAATCACCCTTGATGTCAAAAATCCTGCCATCGGCCATATTAAGCTGGATGTTAACATCGCCAGTTTCGCGACCTTTGTCATATTCTTTCATTCGGCTTTCGATTAATTCCGCCGCCCTTTCAGCGGTTTTACCCACACTGCGGTAATAATTCATCAGAATATCTTTTATATTCAAGCCAACACCCAGATAATCTTTGGGAAAGTTGAAAATATTGTAACAGCTTTTATTCCAGATCTGCAGATTAAAGTCTTTATCAAAGAGCGCCACACCAGAACCCATCTTGTTCAGAAGATGCTGAATATTCTCATAAGATTTTTTATGTTCCCGCGCCTGTTCCATCGCCTTCAGAACCAGCAGATCATTTTTATTTTTAAGCACCAAAGTCCCATAAACAAGGTTATGTGCTTTATGCCCCACATAAATCAGAAAGACTAAAAACGAGCTTAATATCAGGCCGAATTTTACTGCATCCTCATGTTCCTGAAGAATCGAATAGAGGGTCAAAGGCACCAATGCCGGTAAAATAAAGGCGTATGTGGCCATAAAATGCGCTGAGCCATGGATGATCGCAATGGTCACAACACCCGCTAAAAAGGTCGCAAGATAGATAATGTCCAACTGGCCTTTTGAAGCAATAAGAAAGATTACAGAACTTCCCCAGGCAGAGGCGGTAAAGAAAATGGCCCCTGTATAAAGCGAAAGCCAGCTTTTAGGTTTTAACCTCTGCGGATCACTGCGCCAGATTTTATAGAGCATAACCCGGAAAAACATGCTGAGAGAAATAAAGGAAAACCAGGCAATGGATATTGGTGGATTAACGTATGAACCGACAAGCCAGAGAAAGATCAAGGCCGCCGTAATATTTACAAAGACGACAAAGCTGATACCCCTGGACAAAAATTCCATTTGATCCACACGAATGTGATCCTGATCGGGGTGATCTGGAAAATCCAGCCGATCTTCTGTGGCCAAAGGCCTGTTCTTATTCTTGTTAAATCCCAATATTTCCATTTTCATTGGACGCTGAAATTCCCTATTATATTATACTTTCGTCCCGCCGGAGAAGTTTATAAAGCCAAAATGAAAACAAACACTTAATATCAGGAAATATTTTCATTCGGATGTTTTTTCCTCTTATGCCATCATTATTCTTTTCAGAAGCTTTCATTTTGGGATAAGATGGATTTTATTGAAAATCTAATGGAGCAGATATGTTATCCTCAGAAGAACTGACAATTGGCAATATTCAAAAAGAATTGAATATCATCAGCAAGGAAATGGTCGAACTCATCCATAAATACAAGCTTGATGCCCGTTCTTCTCTGGAAATCATTGAGGTCGCCCGCCAGAAAATCACCCTGCAGGAAGATTACACCCGTTTTCTCGAACTGTCCCTGGAAGGGCGGATTTATGGCGAAGCCGCCACAGCCCTTGAAAAACAGCTGGAAGAGGAAAACAACACTTAGGGGCAGAACCTGTTAAATTCAAAAAATTAAAAACTGCCCCGAAGGCTGAATAATATTTTCCGACTTTTAAATCTTTCCTGTTCCTTTTGCCAAAGAACATCATCATCAGCAATATGGCCATCATAAAATATCCGTGTCAGGCTGCGTTTTTCTTTGAGAAGATTTTTGGCATCAACACGGAATTTGATATTGCCAAAGATTAACATTTCCATGAAGGCGCTGGCCCGTAAATGCGGGGTAGCCTCGATACGGTCATCAATTTCGACACGCCCCCGTGGGCCATCCTGTTTGATTTCCATGCCATAAGACATGTCGTATTTTGCCACATCATGGCGAAAATTCACCCGCCAGTCACGGCCGGAACGCCAGCGAAAACGTCTGTCTTCGCCTGTGAAGGGGTCTGTTACACTGGTGCTGCGCAGGGTCACATCCGCGCTCAGTACCGCATCATCCAAACCTAGCATGCCAAGCCTTAAACTGGTTTTTGCATTCATGCCATAAACCCGGGCATCGCCAATATTACCCACAGCCTGAACATTATCCGAGATTTCAATTCTGTCCATATGATCCTGGATCAGATTATAAAATCCCTTTACCTCAATTGCGCCACCATCCTCGGAAAAACGATGTTCATACGTCAAAGAGCTTTTCCAGGCTTTCTGGGGAACAAGATTGGGGTTTCCTTCTTCAAAATCCCCGTCATTGGCATTAAATTTTATGGCAAAATCTTCAAAATCAAGCTGACCAACCGTGCGCTCAACCACAATTCGCATCTGATCCTGGGCGGCGATATCATAACGAAGATCGAAACGCGGTTTCAGGTAAAAGAAATTACGACTATTGCCAAAGGTACCTTCCTGGGTGATTTCAGAATATTCCCCATTCAGGGAAGATTGCAGGGTAAGTGCGGAGGATAGAGTATAACTATGCGTGAGAAAGCCTTCAAAGCGTTTTTCACTGACATTGGTACTCTCTTCAACATCTGAATCATCAGCGCTTAAATCATCAAAAATAAAGAATTTATCCAGACTGTTCAGCGCCCCTTCAACACCATATTCAAGTTGATGCTTTCGCCCCAACTCTTTGGAAACCGAAGCTCTGAGGATTTTTTCTTTTTTCAGAACATCGTTAAATTCATGAGAAATAGCATCGTCATCAAAAAGGGTTCGAAGATTTCTAAAACCGTCTGATTTGCCGTGTTTACGGCTGAGAATGAAGAGAATTTTTAACTGGCCCAATCGGCCTATTTTTCCCTGATAATCCCCGCCCAGTTCCCAGTTTTGCCCTTTTTCCAGCTCCTCTCGCGCTGTGGTTTCGCGAAATGCCCTTTGCCCCAAGGGGTCAACATCTGTATAGACCCAGTCTTCATTGGTATTGTAATTTGCCCGCTCGAAAAGGCCATTCAGACGAATTTCTCCGCCATCTGCCAATGAATATTTCAAATTTGCACTGGATTTCAGCCAATGGAAATAATTCACTCTTGATACATTTTCATTTTCATATAAAAGGCCGTCCGGATCAAAAACCTCATTATCCTTATGTTCACTGTCCTGATATGCCTGCCTTTCAAGGGTGAAAATATAATCAAGGTCATTCCACGCACCGCTATGCGATAAGGATCCGGCAAAACGTATGGGAAGACTTTCCACATAAGTTCCCTCTAACCACCAGCTTGTGGTTGATCCACTACCGGCTTCAGACAAAATCACATTGATAATCAGCCCCTCACTGCGCACATCAAGACCACTGGACGCACCCCGGATCAGTTCAATTTTTTCCACTTGTGAGGCCTGAATACGGGTCAGGCTTGAGGAAATATCATTGGCCTTACCGGAAATTCTCTTGCCATTAATCAGAATTTGTGAGCCGGACGAACCAAAACCACGCCCGCCGCCATTGCCGCCACCCCGGCCCAGTTTGGCCAATATTGAACCGGCGCTCGGGATCCGTCGCAGCATATCCAGAACTGTAAGGGGGTTATATTTGCTAAAATAATCCAGTTCATATGACAATGTGGGTGATGCCTCAACACGCCCGATGTCTTTCTCATTTTCCTGGGCAGCAGAAGATACATTCATGAAACAATAGAATGTTAAAAATGCCGAAAAAACATATTTTGACTTTTTTTGACTTTTCAGACAAATCCGCTTCATTATCCATGATCCCGTTTATACACATTACAATATGCCTTCTAATACAGATTTAATCTGTAATTCTCAATCGCTGATTAACAATGGTCAATAATATTTTTTAGCAGCTATAGATATTCAGGCTATACCTGTACCAAAATGGGACAAGCAAGAATGATATGTTAATTTTTTTTACATAAACATTTCAATTTAAATTTAAGTCATTGATTTTAAGCGATTAAAAAAAGTGGCACACTTATTGCTAAGTAGGAAGGCATATATATTATTTTTATAAGTTCTAATTTGGAGTAAATATCATGCTAAAAAAATATTTTGCGATCAGCCTCTCATTTTTTGCGACCAGCCTAATATCGGCTTTCTTTTCTTTTAACGCCGCTGCGGCCCCCATTGTTTATGAAGGCGATCTGACCGACGGCACAACCCAAACCGGTGATATGCAGGTAGACAGCCTGAACACGCCAGAATTTTGGGATTTCTGGACCATTACCGCCAATGTGGGTGATTCCATCACCATCATTGCCAACCGTCTGATGGCCGATGTGGATCCTATTCTTGCGGTTTGGAGTGGTACAGAAACAGATACCAGCGAATATGCCAGCCTTTTTTCTGACTCGACCAATACGACACATATAGACTTCGGCGATGATGAAATTTCCAATCCCGGCCCTTTTGGTGATCCACAGGTTGATTTTGTTGCTGCGACAGCTGGGACTTACACCATTGCTATTGCAGAACATACAGCTGGCGATGATACAATTTGTGCGCAAGGATGTGGTTACGACATTACCGCAACCATCGTCAGTGAAGTTCCCGAGCCCGCCCCGCTTGCCCTTCTGGGTCTGGGCCTGATCGGTCTTGGTGCTTTGAGAATACGTAAAAGCCAATAATAATAAAAAAAGAATTCAAAAATTTCAGGCGGCCCCAACCGGGGTCGCCTTTTTTTATACTTTCATTAGGTTTAACAGGTTTTTATTTAACACCCTATTCAAATTCAATAATCACCGCATCCACTGCCAGACTGTCGCCGGCTTTGGCAGAGATTTTGGCCACAACCGCATCTTTTTCCGCCCGCAGGATATTTTCCATCTTCATGGCTTCCACCACACACAGCGCCTGACCGGCCTTGACCTCATCCCCTTGCTGAACATCAAGGGATACAATCAGCCCCGGCATCGGGCAGAGCAAATAATTTGACATGTCCGGCGGCAGTTTTTCCGGCATCAGGTCCGCCAGTTCCGCTTCACGCGGGGTTCTGACCATAACTTTTTTCTCGGCCCCGTCATGATTAAGCAGATAACCATCTGCCAGCCTGTCCACTTCCACGCTGATATCTTCGCCATCAATATTGCCGTTAAAAACCGGCTGCCCCGGTGTCCAGTCGGTGAGAATAATAATGGTGGCGCTGCCCGTCATTACCGCGCAGCCCTCCACCGTGGCCATAAAAGAAGCCCTGATTTCTTCACCATTCAGCCTGATAACCCATTCATCGCCAAAATTTGGTGCATCCGGGTTGGTTTTGCCCGAAATTTGCGAACGTCTGCCCACTTCACAACAATGCATGGTCAGGGCCGCGGCAATCATTACCTTTCTGGCCCTGTCGCTCAAAGCACCGCCCACAAAACCATCGGGATATTCTTCGGCAATAAAGTTGGTGGTAATGGTGCCGCTCTGAAATTTCTGATTATTCATCACATCGGACAGGAAGGCAATATTATGGCCCACACCCCGAATATAATAGCGATCCAGCGCGTGGCGCATATGGGCAATGGCCTCATCCCGGTCCGCGCCATAGGTAATCAGCTTGGCAATCATCGGATCATAAAACATGCTGATCTCAGAACCTTCAAAAATACCCGTATCCACCCGCACATTGTCATTTTCTTCCGGTGGTGAATATTTCTTCACCCGCCCGGTGGAGGGCAGGAAACCCCGGATCGGATCTTCCGCATAAACACGGCTTTCCATGGCCCATCCGGTGAGCGTCACATCCTTCTGTTCAATTTCAAGCGCCTCCCCCGCCGCGACGCGGATCATCTGTTCCACCAGATCAACACCTGTGATCAATTCGGTCACGGGATGCTCGACCTGAAGCCGGGTATTCATTTCCAGGAAATAGAAATTGCGATCTTTGTCCACAATAAATTCCACGGTTCCGGCCGATTGATAATCCACCGATTTTGACAGGGCCACGGATTGCGCGCCCATGGCGGCGCGGGTTTCAGCGTCAAGGAAGGGGCTTGGCGCTTCTTCAATGACTTTCTGATGGCGGCGCTGGATCGAACATTCCCGCTCCCCCAGATAAATCACATTGCCATGACCATCACCCAGGACCTGAATTTCAATATGGCGCGGCTGTTCGACAAATTTTTCAATAAAAACCCGGTCATCGCCAAAACTGGATATGGCTTCATTGGTGGCGGAGGAAAACCCTTCGCGCGCTTCTTCATCATTATACGCCACCCGCATGCCCTTGCCGCCCCCCCCGGCGGAGGCCTTGATCATCACTGGATAGCCGATATCCACGGAAATCTTCGCGGCATGATCCGCATCCGTGATAATCTCCACGCTGCCCGGCACCGTATTGACCCCGGCTTTGGCGGCAAATTTCTTGGATTCAATCTTGTCGCCCATAACACTTATGGCTTTAACGTCCGGGCCGATGAAAGCAATGCCTTCTTTTTTCAGGCGATTACAGAAATCGGCATTTTCTGACAAAAACCCATACCCCGGATGAATGGCCTCGGCCCCTGTTTCTTTGACCGCGTCAATGATCTTATCTGCAACCAGATAACTTTCCGCCGCCGCCGGTGGGCCAATATAGACTTTCTCATCAGCCATTCGCACATGCAGCGCATCTGCATCCGCGTCTGAATAAACCGCCACCGTCAAGATGCCCATTTTCCGGGCCGTTTTAATCACACGACAGGCAATTTCTCCGCGATTGGCAATCAGGATTTTTTTGAACATTTTTATTTCCTTTGGAACGACTATAGGGGGATGTTATCGTGTTTTTTCCATGGGTTCGTAAGTTCTTTATTCTTCAGAACCCGCAACCCCCTTACAATACGACGGCGTGTGGCATGGGGCATGATCACATCATCGATATAACCTCTTCCCGCCGCCACAAACGGATTGGCAAATTTTTCAGAATATTCTTCTGTGCGGGCCGCAATTTTTTCTTCATCGCCAATATCCGCCCGGAAGATAATCTCCACCGCGCCTTTTGCCCCCATAACTGCGATCTCCGCCGTGGGCCAGGCATAATTCAAGTCCCCGCGCAAATGTTTGGAAGCCATCACATCATAAGCCCCGCCATACGCCTTGCGAGTAATAATGGTGATTTTCGGCACCGTGGCTTCTCCATAAGCAAAAAGAAGCTTGGCCCCCTGTTTGATGATACCGCCGTATTCCTGCTGCGTTCCGGGAAGGAAACCCGGCACATCCACAAAGGTGACAATGGGAATATTAAAACAGTCACAGAAACGTACAAACCGCGCCGCCTTGCGGGAGGCATCAATATCCAGACATCCCGCCAGCACCATGGGCTGATTGGCCACAATGCCCACGGTCTGCCCCTCCATCCGGCCAAAGCCGGTGATGATATTCTTGGCAAATTCCGGTTGAATTTCAAAAAAATCGGCCTCATCCACCACTTTTTGAATCAGCTCGTGCATGTCATAGGGTTTATGGGCATTGTCCGGGATCAAACTGTCCAACGACATTTCGAGCCGTTCCGGGTCATCATAGGTGGGCAGGGTCGGGGATTTTTCACGGTTATTGGCCGGCAGGAAATCCACCATGCGCCGTACCTGTTTCAAGGCCGCCACATCATTGTCAAAAGCCATGTCCGCCACACTGGACTTGGTGGTATGGGTGATGGCACCGCCGAGCTCTTCCTGTGTCACACTTTCATTGGTGACGGTCTTGACCACATCGGGGCCGGTGACAAACATATAGCTGCTGTCCTTGACCATGAATATAAAGTCGGTCATGGCCGGGGAATAAACCGCCCCGCCCGCACATGGCCCCATGATCACGGATATTTGCGGCACCACCCCGGAGGCCAGCACATTTTTCTGAAACACATCCGCATAACCCGCAAGGGCCGCCACCCCTTCCTGAATACGCGCACCACCGGAATCATTCAGCCCGATCACCGGTGCGCCCACTTTCATGGCCATATCCATCACCTTGCAGATTTTCTCCGCATGGGTTTCCGACAATGAGCCGCCAAAAACCGTAAAATCCTGACTATATACATAGACCAATCGGCCATTGATGGTGCCATTTCCGATCACCACCCCGTCACCGGAAACGCGCTGCTGATCCATGCCAAAATCATTACAGCGATGGGACATGAACATGTCATATTCTTCGAAACTGCCGGGATCAAGCAGGATTTCGATGCGCTCTCTGGCCGTCAGCTTGCCCTTCTTATGCTGCGCCGCCACCCGACGCTCCCCACCACCAGCCCGAGCTTCCGCCCGTTTCTGTTCCAGTTGATCCAAAATATCCTGCATAAATTTCCTCAAATGTTAGGGGTCAATTGCGCTTGTCTTATTTTTCTTTACTCATGGGTAACATTTTTAAATTTCCGGGCCATGAATTTCAAGTTATTTTTTAAATACACACAAAAAGCCCTGCGCCCCACGATGACTTTGCATCATAGGCCAATGAGGCCGGAATATAAAGAATCTTCCGGGAAACAACCTCAGTAACCGAAGACCATAATGGTCTGAGGCAAGCGCGACCGCGCGCCCGAGTTAGTACGAGGTAGGGGGGAAGTGCGCGAGCACAGGGGTGCAGCCCCCATCAGATAAAAAATAAAAAGCCACAAACTCAGGCCGACCCCACCCGCATCGTTTTTCCTGCGAAGGCAGGAAACCAGATTTTTTACAAACTTTCCAATCCAATGGGTTTTCTGCGAAATATAGTACTGCCTATATACTATGGTCTCATTATACCTTTTTTTGCACTAAATTCTATACGTCAACATATTGAAATATACTGCTTAATTATTGGTCGTTAAAAAATTGCTATTTTTATTATAACTATATATAGTTTTATTAGGAACCATTACTGGCTAATGAGGATTGTTATAATGACTGAAAATTCAGATGATGAACTTGAGATAATGAAAACTATCATGCAGCTTTTAAAGCCTCTAGAGCAATCTGGTCAGAATAGGATTATCCAAACAGTTAATACCTATTATGGTTTAGACTGGGGATATGTACCTAACCATCAAGCCATGCCCATTGCCAAAGACAGCCCCATGAATACATCACAAGATTTTGAAAAGTCGGTGCCATATAGTGAGTCAGAGCAACTTCCTGTCAGCCCCAAAGATTTTTTGATGGAAAAGATGCCTCAGTCCGACATGGAACGCGTTGCTTGCCTTGCATATTATATAACACATTACAGAGAACAGCCTTATTTTAAAAACCTTGACTTAGATAAATTAAATACTGAAGCAGCCCAGCCCCGGTTTTCAAATTTATCAAAAAGTGCAGGGAATGCATTGACCAATCATTATTTGGCTGCAGCGCCTACAAAAGGAATGAAGCAAATAAGTGCTCATGGAGAAGCATATGTACGTGCTTTACCCGATAGAGCTGCAGCCAGAAATACTATGAGAAGCAAACCAAGACGAAAAAACACTAAGGCTGTTAATAAGAAAAAAGTGACTCCAAATGGCTGATAAAGAACGATCTGCGGCCAAAAGAATTGCAATATTTAACCATAAAGGGGGAGTAGGTAAAACTACACTCACTGTTAACGTTGCTCATGAATTATCTCAGCTAGGAAAACGAGTTCTTCTCGTTGATGCGGACCCACAATGTAATCTTACAGCATATTTGCTCTCAGAAGAAATTGTAGATGATCTACTAGACAACTCAGACGGAGAAAGCGGGCGAACGGTGTGGACAGCACTTAAGCCTCTTGTTGATGCAACAGGAGATGTCAAAGAAATTGAACCTTATGAACTCTCTGGAAACAAACTATTTGTCATACCCGGTGATATCAGACTTTCAGAATTTGAGGCTGAACTTAATGCATTTCTTACAGATTGCGTCCAACGTAAGCCTAAAGGTTTTAGAGGTGTAACCGCACTTAGCAGATTAATAAATAATATCTCTTTAAACAATAACATTGATTATGTTTTATATGACGCAGGGCCGAACATTGGCCCTTTAAATCGTATTATTTTATTGGATTGCGATCATTTAGTTATCTCCATGGGGTGTGACCTGTTTTCTATTAGAGCCTTAAAAACTTTGGGTAGAACTCTATCTAAGTGGGTAAAAGAATGGCGTATTATCTCGGACCTAGCGCCAGTCGATATTTATCTACTACCGGGAAAGCCGCTTCCAATCGGATATATAATACAAAGATTTAGAACATATGGTGGTGTGGTTGCGTCTCAACCCGCAAAGTTTTTATCCATAATTGAAAAAGCTATAAGAAGTGACATTTTAAAAGTACTAAAAGGAACCGATCAAGACTTGATTAACGAAGGCAGTGGCGCAAGTATTGGTGAAGTTAAAGATTTTGGAGGGAGTGTTGCAGAGGCACAGGCTCAAGGTAAATACTTAGGCGATATTAACGTAGAAGCGAAAGATGTTTTTTCTAATATAGCTAAAAACATAATCAAAAAAACATCATGAGCACATTATGTCAGAGTTGAAACCCACAAAAGAAGATATGGCTCTCACTGATTCAATAGTGTTTCGTTATGAACAAGATAAGGGTCTTGTTCATAATATTCTTCATGGACTCCTTGGGCACATACAAAACTCAGAGAATCTTTCGAATACAATCCACTCTACAAAACATAGATTAAAAGACCCAAGCCACTTAAAAGATAAGATTTTAAGAAAAATGGTATCTGCTAGAGAAAATAAAAAGCCTTTTGATATAGAGCCTGATAACTTATTAACAAAGGTTACTGATTTAGCTGGTATCCGCTTATTGCACCTTCATACACATCAAATTGCAGCTATCGATAAAGAACTACGCTCTTTATTTGATGAATATAGATATGAGCTTATTGAAAAGCCTTTTGCAAGAAGTTGGGATGATGAAAGCAAAGCATTTTTCGCTGACTTAGGCTACGAAATACAAAAAAGCGAAAGCTTGTATACTAGCGTACACTATGTCATTGGCTCTAATTCAAAAACTATGGTTACATGTGAGATCCAAGTTCGTACATTAATGGAAGAAGTCTGGGGCGAGGTCGACCATATGATTAATTATCCTCATAATACTTCGAGCATTGCATGCAAAGAACAATTAAAAGCTTTAGCGCGTGTAACATCTGGTGCGAGCCGGCTTGTTGACTCAATATTCGCATCGCATGATGAGCATAAGAAAGGCACAGAAAAATAATTCGGGGGACATAATTCGGGGGACATAATTCGGGGGACATAATTCGGGGAATTCGGGGGACATAATTCGGGGAATTCGGGGGACACAATACTGGGGAATTCGGGGGGGAATTCGGGGGACACAATACTTAATTCAGCCTCCGTCATTCCCGCGCAGGCGGGAATCCAATCCTGTCGCACTTCCATAGATAAAGAAAGCGAAATCCGGGACATCTTCGGAGACTTTATCATAACGACTTGATTCCCGCCTGCGCGGGAATGACGTGAGATGCGGGGCGAGCCGGAGTGTGGGCTTTTCATTTTTTGGTTTGATGGGGGGAATCCCCCCGCGCTCGCGCGCTGCCCCCCTTACCTCGCATAAGCTCGGACGGCCGCTTGGCCTTGCCTCAGCCCTTTGGGCTTCGGATTGGAGTATCATGTTGTGAGGGTAGAGATTGGGGATTTTCATTCTGTATCCCAAGCCCTTTCGTCTATAGAAAAACCTTTCGTCGCAAAAAAATATCCTTTTATCACAAGCGATTACATCTTAACGCAAACTTTTTCTGCTCTATCGCATTCAACTTCTTTCAATCATGTACTGCCTGTATAAAAAAATCATTCACTACCCCGAAACACACAACAGGAGAAATATCATGAACAAGACATCAACCTTTAAGACCCTCTCTATGGCAACCGTATTTGCCCTTGCAACATCATTTGGATCAAGCGCGTTTGCCCATGATATTTCAAAGCATGACAAAAAAACAGCTATCACAAAAGAAAATGCTCAGAATCTGGTGAAAACATTATTAAAGAAGAAATATAGTGGTGAAGGGCTTAAAGCGCGCAAAGCTAAAATGGTTGGCGACGAATGGAAAGTTTCCATTAGAAAGCGCAGCAGAACGGTTGCCGTTGCTTCTGTTAATGAAAAAACAGGGGATATACACATTCAGTAAGATATCATAATGAGGGGAGAAATCCCCTTCATTATTTGGTTTGATGGGGGGAATCCCCCCGCGCTCGCGCGCATCCCCCTCCTACGCTAAAGCTCCGGGCGGCCGCTTGGCCTTGCCTCAGACCATTATGGTCTTCGGATTGGAGTATTATGTTGTGAGGACGGAGATTGGGGCTTTTCATTTTTTGATTTGATGGGGGGAATCCCCCCGCGCTCGCGCGCATCCCCCCTCGCCTCGCATAAGCTCGGGCGGCCGCTTGGCCTTGCCTTAGCCCCCATGGGGGCTTCGGATTGGAGTATTATGTTGTTAGGGTGGAGTGTGGGGCTTTTCATTTTTTGATTTGATGGGGGGAATCCCCCCGCGCTCGCGCGCTGCCCCCCTCGCCTCGCATAAGCTCGGGCGGCCGCTTGGCCTTGCCTCAGCCCCATGGGGCTTCGGTTACTGTGTTCTTTCCGGGGTGGACTAAAGGCTCCACGTTCCCGCCTTCCCTAACCAAGATCCAATCCGATAGGCCGTAGGCCTTGAGGCAAGCGCGACCGCGCGCCCGGAGCTTTAGCGTAGGAGGGGGAGTGCGCGAGCACGGGGGTGGAACCCCCATCAACCAAAAATTCTTAGCCGCTTTGCGGCTAAGTAATATTAAATCTTTGCAGGACTTCGGCGAGGTCAGATCCGAAATTATCGCCGCGTCGGATGATACCCACGTTCATGGGCAGGGCTTTCAGGTCTGGGTGGTTCAGGGGAAGGCTGGTGAGCAGAGCGACGGAAACTTCCCGTGTTGTTGGCATCGCTTTCAAGGCACAAATCAGGTCAACACCACTCAGGCGCGGCAAAACGGCGCTGGTGATCACCAGATCGGGTTTGGTATCGAGAATAATTTCAAAAGCTTCCAGTGAATCAAGAACGGTAGAAACCCTGTAACCACATTCGATCAATTCACGTTCCACCACCCGGGCCGCCACCTTTTGCGGCAGAACCACGGTCACTTCCTTGGGGGTGACTTTGATTTCATCCACTTCAAAAGTGGTATGATGGGGCAAGGTTCTGATCTCTTCGGCCACATCCACAATCGCTTCTTCCGTGCCGTCCAACACTCTGGTAATCCGGTCACTGAACTGCTGAAGATCTGCGATATTCTTTTCTTCAATCGCCTCTATGTGCCAGAGATAATCTTCCAGACGACGGCAAATCGCCGACAGGCCGGTTAAATTCACAGCTTTGACCTTCAGGGAAAGATTGGAAGCATCCTGTTTCAGGGTTTCTTTGGCTTCTTCCTTGCTGATATCGCCACTTAACATCTGCTGCAGGCGCAGTTCCAGGCCGCCTGCCACATCACGGGCTTCGTCAAGAGCCTCATCTTCGTATAATTTTTCCAATTCAGCTTCTGACAATATGGCCATAAAATATCCAACTTATATTAGAGAATGTTAATGGAAAGAGATTAGACAAAGGGGGTTAACAGCTCCCTAACAATTATTCTTAATTTTAAATTTTCAAAGAGTCACGACGACTTTTCCCGAAGAGGTCCGGTTGCGCAAAGCGGTTATGGCATCAACTGTCTTCTCCAGGGGGTAAGTGGCGCTGATATGGGGGGTGATTTTTCCATCCACATACCATTGAAACAGGGTCTCAGCAGAACCGCTGAGAATTTCATGTTTGAAATTTTTATACGCGCCCCAATAAAAACCTATCAGATCAATATTCTTCACCAGAAGATGATTGGCAGCGGCCTTTGGGATGTCGCCACTGGCAAAGCCGATGATGACGATACGGCCTTCCGGGGCCATGGATCGCATGGAAGCCTTGAAAATATCGCCGCCCACCGGGTCATAGACCACATCGGCCCCATGCCCGCCGGTAATCTCCCTGATTTTATCGCGCACATCTTCATGGCTATAATTGATCAGATAATCTGCGCCTTTTTCTTTGGCAATGGCGAGTTTTTCATCCGACCCCGCCGTGGCAATGACCTGAGCGCCCAATAATTTTCCAATTTCCACCGCCGTCAGACCAACACCGCCGCCGGCCCCATGCACCACGAGCCATTCACCCTTTTTAAGGCGCGCCCGGTAATCCAGCGCCACATGAGACGTGCCATAAGCAATGACAAAGGCGGCCGCATCCTCATATGTCATTTCATCGGGTATTGCGATCAACACATCTTCCGGCACGGCAATTTTTTCGGCAAAGCCGCCATAATTGGTCAGGGCCTGCACCCGTTGACCCACCTGCCAGCCTTCCACTTCCGACCCCAGCGCCGAAATCACACCGGAGACTTCCAGTCCGGGGCTAAAGGGCAAGGGCGGCTTTTCCTGATAGGTGCCCTCCACCATCAGACTGTCGGCAAAATTAACCGCGCACGCCTTGATATCGATCACAACCTCATTGGGTTTTGCCACCGGATCCGGCACCACCTTCAGGGTTAATTTTTCCAAAGGCCCATAGTCTGTGACGATCATCGCACGCATTCATTTTCCTTTAATATTAGATTCACATAGACATGTGTATAATTGCCAGTATACTGCGCCGAATTTTAAGCGTCATTTGCCCCGTGAATGTCAGGATTACAGTGATAGATTCTCATCATAGTGATAGATAGTTTGGGCAAGATGATCAACATATTTTAGGTGAGACGAATGTCATTACGTAATATTGCTATTATCGCCCACGTTGACCACGGGAAAACCACCCTTGTGGATACCATGTTCCGTCAAAGCGGTACCTTCCGCGAGAATGAACGGGTGGACGAACGTGCCATGGACAGTGGCGATCTGGAAAAAGAGCGTGGCATTACCATTCTCGCAAAATGTACTTCCATTGAATGGAAAGATCACCGTATTAATATTGTGGACACACCGGGCCATGCGGACTTTGGCGGCGAAGTGGAACGTATTCTCAGCATGGTGGACGGGGTGATCCTTCTGGTGGATGCGGCCGAAGGCCCCATGCCTCAGACCAAATTTGTCACCGCCAAGGCGCTGGCACTGGGCCTGCGTCCCATTGTGGTGATCAACAAGGTGGACAAGCCTGACCGGCGTCCTGATGAAGTTCATGACGAGGTTTTTGACCTGTTTGTCAGCCTTGATGCCAATGACGATCAGCTGGACTTCCCCATGCTCTTTGCCTCTGGCCGTGATGGCTGGGCCGATAATGAGCTGGACGGCCCACGGGAAAATCTGGAACCATTGCTGGAAAAAATTCTCGAACATTTCGACAAACCTTCCGTGATGACCAAAGAAAATATTGATAAGCCTTTCACCATGCTGGCCACGCTGCTGGACCGCGATAATTTCATGGGTCGTGTGATTACAGGCCGCATTGAAAGCGGAAAGATCAAGGTCAATGATCCGATCAAAGTGCTTAATCAGGATGGTGAAGTGGTGGAAAGCGGCCGCGCCAGTAAACTCATGTCTTTCCGGGGACTGGACCGGGTTCCCGTGGATGAAGCCATTGCCGGGGATATTATCTCTATCGCCGGTCTTTCTGTGGGTACTGTAGCCGACACATTTTGTGCGCCGGAAGTGACCGAAGCGCTCGAAGCACAACCAATTGATCCGCCCACCCTGTCCATGCGCTTTACGGTGAATGACAGCCCGCTGGCCGGTCGTGAAGGCGACAAGGTAACCTCTCGCATGATCCGCGACCGATTGGCGCGCGAAGCCGAAGGCAATGTGGCCATTAAAATTACCGAAAGCGACAACAAAGACAGTTTCGATGTGGCCGGACGTGGCGAACTTCAACTGGGTGTTCTTATTGAAACCATGCGTCGTGAAGGTTTCGAGCTTTCCATTTCCCGTCCCCGTGTATTATACAAGGAAGACCCTAAAACCGGCGAACGCCTTGAACCTTATGAAGAAGCTGTGATTGACGTGGATGATGAATATTCCGGTGTCGTAGTGGAAAAAATGAGCCTGCGTAAAGCGGAAATGACCGATATGCGCCCCTCCGGTGCGGGCAAGACCCGTATTACCTTCCTCGCCCCATCCCGGGGTCTGATCGGTTATCACGGTGAATTCCTTACCGATACGCGCGGTACGGGTATCATGAACAGAGTGTATCACAGCTACGGCCCCTATAAAGGCCCGATTGCCGGTCGGCGTGTGGGTGTATTGATTTCCATGGGCATGGGCAAGGCTGTTGGCTACGCGTTGTGGAACCTGGAAGATCGTGGTGTGATCATGATTGATCCACAAGAAGAAGTCTATGAAGGCATGATCATCGGCGAACACAGCCGGGATAACGACCTGGACGTGAATGTTCTGAAAGGCAAACAGCTCACCAATATCCGGGCCTCGGGCAAGGATGATGCCATCAAACTCACCACGCCCAGAAGGCTGACGCTGGAACAGGCCATTGCCTATATTAATGACGATGAACTGGTGGAAGTGACCCCGGAAAATATCCGTCTGCGCAAACGTCACCTTATCCCGCACGAACGCAAAAAGGCCGCCCGCGCAATACAATAAAGAATTCATTCAATCTAAGAAAAAGCCGGAATATCGTTTCCGGCTTTTTTTATGATATGCTATCTTAAAAATGGATTTACCGAACATTAATTACTAAGCCTTAAAATAAACCCGTAATTCAGCCAACAGGGAATAGATAAATGACACATTTTTTAATTTCTGAAGACAAGCCTGATGGCTATAAACTTGAAGATATTTTAAACGTGCTCCGCCGGGATATTCTTAAAAGATCCACTAAAATTATGGATGATGATCGCACCGAAGCCCAGCAGGTATTGGATAATAGTGTGAATATCCTCTCACATATCACAGAAGCCATCCATTTGGCGGAAGACAGTTCGGCCATTTTGGAAAAAGCTTTCGGGCCTTCGCGCAGCGGTTCCCCCAGAATCGGCAAATAACGCCCTCTTGACAAAAACGTCCAATTGGCAGACATAAGAACCTTCAAACAGGAAGGTGGTCAGACCATGGGCAAAACGCTTGAGACATTGGAAATTCAGAAATATGGCGACTTTCTGCATCAGCTTGGTGATGCGGCCGCAGAAATTACCCTGCCTTATTTCAGAAAACCCATGGATGTGGTGAATAAAGGTCGCAAACTGGATCTTGATTTTGATCCCGTGACCCTGGCCGACCAGCAGGCCGAAAAAGCCATTCGCAAGCTTATCAAAACCCGTTATCCCGATCATGATATTCTGGGTGAAGAACATGGGGCTGAAAAAAATGGCGCCACGGGCTGGGCCGAACGCTGGACCTGGGTCATTGACCCCATTGACGGCACCCGCGCCTTTATTTGCGGCATTCCCACCTGGGGCACCCTCATCGCCCTGAATAACGGGGCCCAACCCTTGATCGGCATGCTTGATCAGCCTTACTTAAAAGAACGTTACCTGGGCAGCCCGGACGGCACAACGTTAAACGGAGAAAAAATATCCTGCCGCATATGCACAGATATTTCCGAAGCCACCTTATCCACCACCGACCCGACCCAGTTTTTTGCCTGTGAGGAAGACCGTAAAGCTTTTGAAAAGGTGGCGGCCAAAGCCCGTCTGGTGCGCAATGGTTATGATTGTTATGCCTATGCCATGGTGGCTGCGGGCCATATGGATGTGGTGATCGAAAGCGGATTGGAAGCTTATGACATCCAGGCCCTGATCCCCATTGTCGAAGGGGCTGGTGGTGTGGTCAGCAATTGGCAAGGCGGGCCGGCTTCCTCAGGCGGGCAGGTTGTGGCCGCGGCAACAAAAGAATTGCACAAACAGGTATTGGCGCTCTTAAACAGCTAGAAAATCATCTATTTCCTTGAGTAACCGGTTCCTGATCTCATCCGTTTCCTGATAGATTTCGTGATAGGCATGCTCAAAACGGACAATTTTGCAATTGTCATGATCCATCATCAGTTTTTCTGTGGCACTGCTGTGAAGCAATTTATCCTCACCGGCAACACAGATCAAAAGCGGCAAGCTTACATCATTCATATAATTCGGCGCATGGATTTTATTCATACTGTCCATCGCCGCGGCCATCCAGCCTATGGTTGCCCCGCCCGTATAAAGGTCTGGTGTCTTTTCAAAGATTTTCTCTTCCACATCATATCGCTCTTTATCATGGGTCAGGATATTACGGTCAATCATACGCCGCCCCCCTTCCATGCCATCCCCCTCACCCGGGGCAAATTGTTTTGACAGGCCCATGGCCTGCATAATCCTCACTACGGCTTTGGTGATTAAATCACGGACTTTATTGCCCAGATCAACCCTGATCATCGGCGCCATCAGAACAGCCTTGTCAAATATGCCGGGATGATCATGCAGGTAACGTAAACTGATATGCCCCCCCATGGAATGACCCATAAGAAAAAGTGGCAGGCCTTCATTGGCTTTTTCAGACGTGATTTTAGTTTTCACATAAAAATGCAAATCATCCAGATAGGATTCAAAATTATCAATATAACTTTTATGACGATTATCCACCAGCCGATGAGACAGGCCCTGCCCGCGATTGTCCATCGCATAAACCGCAAAGCCTTTTTTCAGAAAATCATCAATCAGTTCCGAATATTTTTCCATATATTCGCGAAACCCGCTGACCAGAACAATCACGCCTTTGCTGTTTGTGGTTGCCGGCCACATACCAACCCGAAGACGGCTTCCGTCTGCCTTTTCCAGAAATTCAATCTGTCCAGTGCGCTCCAGCACAGGAAAAGTTTCCCATGTCATTTTAATATCCCTTATTCGACTTTTTTTCAGCATAAGGCTTTGACGACCTTATACAAACAAAAAAGGCACCCCATAAGAAGTGCCTCTTTCCATTCAGTCTGTTTCCTGTTTATTTAGACAGGCGCAGGTTCGATAATTCATTGGCGATTTTCTGGAACACACCGGACAGGGCGGCACTATCGGGCGCAAAGAAATAATGATCCGCGTCCGTTGCCACCCCCCGCAACAGGTCACCCAAAGCCCCACTGCTTTCGGCAAACTGGATGGTATAGATCAAAACATCATCATTCTTGATATTCTGGGCCACATCCAATAGACGCTGATCCCGGTCCAGCATGGCATAATTATAGGCATCCGCCGACCTTCTGGTATTGGCACCGTCGGTCAGCAAAATGATCACCTTATGCTTTTTATAACCGGCAATATCCACCACAGAGGCTTCGTTAAACGGCTCCCCCGGTGATATGGTGCGCCAGGCCCAGGCCAGTCCCTGGGGAATATTGGTATAATAAGAACCGCCGGAAATCTCCAATTCGTTAATCCGCGACAGCATGACCGATTTTCTATGCTGCAAAGGGGTGATGCCATAATTGGGACAGGCGGTACATTTGGTTCTGTAATTATTCAGACCCCGTACAGAACAGGAACTGCCATCACCTTCACTGCCCATGGGATACCATCCGAGCCAGGCCGTACCGCCAATGGGTTCAACCGGCCCGTCTATAATATCCGCGGCATCATCCTCGGCCGCAGAATCATTATAGGTATAGGCATCCTCTCTCCATGGTTTCTGCCTGGCATAGCGCGCATAAACGCAGCCCGTCCAGCCGTCTTCCGGCTGCGCCAGAAGTGGTACCGAGGGCGCATTATGCGCGTAATAGGTATGCGTGAGATTCACCGTATGGTTTTTCAGAACAAATTCCCCGGGATCTGTCGTATCCCCGTCATCATTCATATCAAAGACATAATTTTCCTTTTTATATGGATTTGGCGGTGTTGATGCCACGGCCACTTTTGTTACCTTTTCAGCTTCTGTCAGAGCATTGCCAAATTGGTCGAAACCATATTGTGTGCCATTTTCCGTGACATTCACTTTACCGGACCAGGGCACCAACCCAATGTTCAACAGTGCATTTTCTTCCTGTTCCCCAAAAAGAATTTCCACAAGACTGACCGCCGCATCTTTGGCCGCTGAAATTCTGGAACCGCCGCCCACATCGGTTCTATTCATGGAACCGGACATGTCCATGGCCAGAACCACATCCATCAGAACCACTTCCCGGCTCACTTCTGAAGCCGTGCCAACATCCAGGCTGTCATGATTAAACAATGCCATAAAAGTCGTGGGAAGATTTGCAGAAGCCGTCAGGCGTAATACGGTCTCATTGGGATCATAAACATGATTGGGCGGCAAGGCATTGCCATTCGCGTCCATCTCCGTCGGGCCATTGACAGTACTGCCAAAGAAACCTGCGGGATAGTTTGAATCAAAATATTTCCTGATTTGCTGTGTGCGATCCTCATCATAAAAACTTTTCCCCCCCGCCAAAGCAGCAGCATCCAAAGCGGAAGACAGACGGGATTTTACAATATACGCCCGGCTAATATCGGTTGCGATCCCCACCACCCCCAAAATTGGCACCAATGTGGCCGCCAGCAATACACCTGACATGCCACGGTTGTCCCGTTTGATTCTTTTAACCAGCCCGAATTTCTTCTGTAATATATCCTGTATCCAGCGCATGATATAATCCTGTTATTTCATTTCTACCGGGCCAACCTACCACTCAATCTATAAAGATTTTTTAAGAAAGAAGAAGAATCGCTTAAATTTTAGATAGAGTTTTTTATTATCTTAAGATAAAAACAATCAGGGTTATTATTTTCAAAATAATCTTTAGCGAATTATAATCACAAACGAAATAACTTAATAAAATTTTTTCTAAAAAACACTTGACTTAGAATAGCTTTTTCTTTTTATTAGAATAATTCTAATTTAAAACAAGTCAGACGATTATTTAACATTCAAGGATATATTTATGTCACATCTTATTGGTCAAAAAGCCCCCTATTTTTCCGCTGTTGCCGTCATGGAAAATGACGAAATCAAAGAAAATTTCACACTTTCTGAATATTTGGACGGCGATTATGGTCTGATTTTCTTCTATCCCCTGGACTTTACCTTTGTCTGTCCTTCCGAAATTATTGCCTTTAGCAACCGCATGGATAAATTTGCAGAGCTTGGCACCAAAGTCATTGGTGTAAGCGTTGATTCACAATTTTCCCATTATGCATGGCGTAATACGGACCCGAAAAAAGGGGGCCTGGGCCAGATTAAATTCCCGCTGGTGGCAGACCTGACAAAACAGATTGCAACCGATTATGGTGTATTGATCGAAGATGCGGGTGTAGCCCTGCGCGGTACGTTCCTCATCGACAAGGAAGGCAACATCCGTCACTATGTGATCAATGACCTGCCACTCGGCCGTAATGTTGATGAAAGCATCCGCATGATCGAAGCCCTGCAATTCCACGAAGCACATGGTGAAGTTTGTCCTGCGGGCTGGAACAAGGGTGATGAGGGCATGACCGCCACGGCTGATGGTGTGGCAAGCTACCTCGAAGGTCACGCCGAAGAACTTTAATCTATTCGTTAGACCATCAAAGGCGGGGCTATTTCCCCGCCTTTGATGCAATATAGGGTCATTGTCCGGGAAAATCATAATCCCCCCTTGATTATCCTCCCTCCCTTCGTACATATTCATCTCTTACAAAAGTTTTTACCGGAGTCCTTTCATGGCAACTGAACATCGCACCAAAGTATTGATTATTGGATCTGGCCCCGCAGGCTATACTGCCGCCATCTATGCCGCGCGCGCCAATTTAAAACCCATGATTGTTCAGGGCATGCAGCCCGGTGGGCAGCTGACCATAACCACGGATGTGGAAAATTATCCCGGATTTGCCGACGCCATTCAGGGGCCATGGCTGATGGAGCAGATGGAAGCCCAGGCCCGCAATGTAAATGCGGACATTATCACGGATTTTATCACGGATGTAAATTTTGATCAGCGGCCTTTTGTCTGCACCGGCGAAAGCGGTGATACCTATATCGCTGACACCGTGATCATCTCCACCGGGGCGCAGGCCCGCTGGCTCGGCCTGCCGTCTGAAGAAAAATTTCAGGGTTTTGGTGTTTCTGCCTGCGCCACCTGTGACGGTTTCTTTTACCGCAACAAAGAAGTTTTTGTCATCGGTGGCGGCAATACCGCCGTTGAAGAAGCCATCTTCCTGACCAATTTTGCCTCAAAAGTCACGCTGGTGCATCGCCGGGATGAATTAAGGTCGGAAAAAATCCTTCAGGATCGTTTGTTTGCCAATGAAAAGGTCGAAATTATCTGGGACAGCCAGCTGGACGAAATCCTCGGTGACGAACCGCCCATGGGCGGGGTAACCGGTGTGAGACTGAAAAATGTCAAAACCGGCGAACTGTCTGAACTGCCTGCCCATGGTGTCTTTATCGCCATTGGCCATAAACCCTCCACCGAAGTCTTTAAAGGCAAAGTGGATATGGATACAGAAGGTTATGTCATCAAAGCCCCTGACAGTACTGCCACGAATATCCCCGGTGTTTATGCCGCCGGTGATGTGACGGACAAAGTCTACCGTCAGGCCGTTACGGCCGCTGGCATGGGCTGCATGGCCGCGCTGGAAGCTGAAAAATTTCTTGCCGAAAATGAATAAAGAAAACGGATAAGCGAAACCCTGGTGTTTTGTCGTTTGATGGGGGAATTCCCCCATCAAACAGAAATTCTAATCTTTCTTTTTCTTCTTGTTCTTATGATATTCGATCAATTGTTTGGCGGTTTCTTTGTCCAGTTTTTTGATGGCACGAATGGTCATGCGTTCGCCTTCAATAAAGAGCGCATCGCCGCCATATCCACAGAAACGATTGTCAAATTTGGAATAAACCCCGATTTTATGAGCAAATTTCAACTCGGATGAAATACCAAATAATTCCACATAATAGGGCCGATTCCTGGTGGGCGCATAAATGATCAGGCTTTTGCGGTCCAATGCCGTCCAATTGCTGATGCTCTGGCTGAAGACACAATCCTTGGCGCGGGAGAAATCCTTGATCAACGCCTCATAAGCCGCATCCGTCAGCGGTTCGCGCTTGATCTCCTCGGCAAAAGCCTGTAGCCCAACCGCCACCAAACCCACAATCAATGCATAACCAAAAATATTCCGTTTCATGACCAATCCCTTTATTTATTTCCACCATCTTATCTGTGCGTAGCTGAATGGTTGATGAATGGCAGGAAAGCTTATATCGCTTTAAAATAGATAGCATATTCAAATTTTGGCATCATTATTGACTTTTGACATCAAAATGCTATATTAGGAACAGAGATCAACTCTATAAGGTGTTTTATGGTAAAGGCATTCGCGAAGGCAACGACATTCAGGATCGATCCGGCGGTGAAGGACGGGTTGGAACATTTAAGCATATTATTGCATCAGCCACAAAATCAGCTGGTGAATACGGCGCTTAAGGAATTTGTCATCAAACGTACCGAGGCGATGGCAGCGGATCTTGACATCACACTGGCAAAATTAAAAACATACCAGAAAAATGACCCTGACTTTGAACATGCCATCAGCACTCTCGCCCATGCGGAGGCCGTGAGCTCCCACGACCCGGCAGAGGGGCGGATCGTCAAACTGGGGGACAAGGACAAAAAGGCAAAATCAACGGTACGTGCAATTCTCAATGAATGAGAGCCCCCCCTTATGGCCGACTGGGACGAAAACAGCGAAAAATTATCCGGCAACCTGGAACATATTCTTCGGGCGCTTCGCAAAGAAAGCCATCGGCGCCAATTACCAACGGTGGAAGATGCCCGCCAATGGCAACATGACATCATGGATGGCCTGGTACCCGAGGAGCCGCATTATGTGGGGCGTTTCCGGGGTGAGGCCGGATTAGAAGATATTGCCGTTATCATCGGATCTTATTATGGCTCTCATCCCGATGACGTGGCGGAAGAACTGAATAAATTTGAGAGAAAACTCCAGCAAATCATCATCGCCCTGGATCAGAGAATACCCCCTGACAAGATGGTAACCGCCAGTGATCTGGCAGATATTCTCGATCTGTGTGCCTGGGTTCATAGTGAATGGGTGCGCATTCATCCCTTTGCCAATGGCAATGGCCGCACAGCGCGCCTGTGGGCCAATGCCATGGCCCTGCGATATAGACTGCCACCCTTCATCCGCCTGCGCCCACGGCCCGACGGCGGTTATGGTGATGCGGCCGAGAAAGCAATGAGCGGCGACTGGCAATCATCCGTGCCGATTTTCCAACAAATGCTGGCGGAACTCATTGAATCCTGATTGTAGGCGGTCATTTTTTCTTGCTGCATATATGGCTGTATGAATGATGTGTTGGGAGGAGTGTAATTTTCAAAAAAAAGGGCGCCTCCCAAATTGGGAACCGCCCTTAAATGCTATCAGAATTTAACTTAACGCCGACGTTTGCGGGCAATACCAAGGCCAATAAGACCAAGACCCAGAAGAGCCATAGGGGCCGGTTCCGGCACTTCGGCAGCATTACCGATAGTGACATTATCAACCAAAAATGAACCACTGCCCGTGGTAACATCATTTTCAAGGCCAAAGTGAATTTCTTTGATCAGGCTGTTTGATGTAAGTCCGAAAAATCTTTCACCAAAACCAAGGTCAATATTCTGACTGGAGCCATCGCCAAATAATACATAGGCATCATAAGGCAGGTTCTGAGAATTTAGGAGAATGTCCATGCCAACAGCATAAATGCCGTCAGAAGTACCAATCGTTGTATCATCTAATAAAATTTCACCTGAACCATTACAGCCCCAACATAAAGCATTTCCGGAAATGAGATTCCAGTTCGGCGCATTATGAAATGTGCTTTGATAACCGATGGAACCTGCAGAAAGGCTTTTCATCGTTGCGGCACTATTGATAAAACCATAAGAGGCGGAATTAAAATCATCAATGATCATGTTGTTGATGCTGGATTCAAATATTGCACGGTCGTCATAGACAGTGACCGTTGCCAAAGCAGTGGAAGCAAAAGAGGCTATGCCGGCAGCAATAACCAGAGGGGAAAATATTTTTTTGATAAACATGGTTTATTCCTTATAAACGAAACTATTTTTAAACTTGCCCTCATCTAAGCAATTAGCGTGCCAATTTATTAAGTAATTGAAAAATATAAACTATTACAAAAATCAAATATAACAATTGTAAAATAATTTTACAGATTTACAGCATGTTTTCGGATTTTTAAACCTTCTCCCTCTCTAACATAAAAACTGAATAATCCCCCGCCATAAATAGGGCGACGGAGGTTTTATGGGTGCTGTTGTAATTTTCGAAAGATGTTTTTCTACAGGCGCAGACGTTTGTATAAGCGCCAGTAGAGAAAGGCGTTAAGAGCAAGGACCAGAAGACCGATGGCCATAAAACCGCCTCTGGGGAAGCTGCCGAAAAGCTGTTCCGGATAGATCAGCGGCAGGATATAATTTTCGGTAAAACTGCCCCCATAACCCTCCCCCGCTCCTCTGGCCCGCAGATCATTTTCCAGCGGGGTCAAGGGACAGACCCAACCATAAAGATCAATCAACCCACCCCAAAGAAAAGCCGGAACATGAAGAAAGGCCACCCAAGGCCAGCGAAAACTTAAAAAAGCCCCAAAAAAGACAAAGACAATAAACAAAAGATGAAACATGACAACAAAGTCGGCCATTATTCTGTACAGCATGTTTCCCTCCTTTGGATTGGGAGTATAGCAGGCTTTTGATGGGGCGGGATATTTATCTAATTCATATAATTCATTTTCGTCACTCCCACGAAGGTGGGAGTCCAGCCTTTATCCCAAATTCTGGATGCCCTCCTTCGAGGGCATGACGGGTGCAGTGGCTATGTGGAGTGGAAACATCTTGCCTTCATCAGCTCCACCTAAAACCCAAGCTCAACCCCCGAAATATATCCGTGAAAGCCCAAAACAACCGAGCAGACGATCACACCGGCGAGCACGGGTTTGAGTATGCTGATTGCGGGACGGGCTTCGGGTTTTTGCCATGCGCCGTCGCGGCGGTTAAGCAGCTGCATTTCGATCAGGCTCCATAGACCGATGCTGCCAAACAAAAGGATTGAGCGATCATCACCGTTGGAAAGCAGATGAGCCACCGCCCAGAGGGTCACGCCACTCAGTTGCGGATGGCGCAGCAGCCGGTCGATGTTGCTTTTCAGTCGGGCGGCGAGGAATAAAATAAAACTCAGAAACATTAAAATGAGCGTGACAATTCTGCCCCATTCCGGCGGACTATAGACCGGCTGTGCCTCGCTCATGCGCCACCCCAGAATGATCAGGAGAAGGGAGGCCACAATGGTAAGGGCAAAAACCCCCTTATAAACCTTACCCCCCATCCGCCCAATAAGCGCCGCCCGCCCCCCTCGGAACAGCACCGAAAAAACATGGCTCAAACAAAATAAAATAAGTCCTGCAATCAAATATTCACTCATCACATGTTCCTCTGTTAAATTATTCCAGCCCCAACACCGCCTTACCCTGAATGAAACTGATGTCTACGGGGATGTTGGCTTGTTTTAGGCGGGCGAGGTCCTGGGCCAGTTGGTCGGAGATGATGCCTTTTTCCGCCAGCAGGGTTTTGGCTTTTTCATAATTGCCATCGCCCTGAATGGTCAGCAATTGATTGCCGAGCGCATCCATGGCCCGGCCAAATTTTTCCGCGTCTATGCGATAATACCCCTGATCATCCTGCGCAAAAGCGCCCATTTCCTTGAAGGTGTTAAAACGCAGCATGTTGGCGCGGCCATGGGCGCTGGAGGCACCAAAACGGCTGGAGCGGAAGATGCCGGCCATGAAGGTCACATAATAATCCATCATGCTGCCTTCGGTAATCTCACCCTTTTTATAGAGTTGTTCCACCATATAAAGGCCAAGGATATCGGCTTTTCCCTCTTCAAAGGATGAGGCGGTTTCTTTCAGGGCCGTGCGCACCGGGCCTTTGCCGGTCAGGGTCTGTTTAATACCGAGGCCGTGGGCCACCTCATGAAACATGGTATTGGCAAAAAAGGCGTTAAAGGTCACATGTTGACGTTGATCCTCCGCAATCAAGACGTCACTGATGGGCAGGAGGATTTTGTCAAACTTGGCCTTCATGGCGTTTTTAAGCTGTAATCTGCGGGTGCCTTTTTGAAGCTGCACTTCTTCGTCATTGGGCAGATTGATGGCGATGGTTTTTGAACCCGCGTTGCTGTGGCCCGCATAATAGACCACCTCATAGGCATTCAGATCACTGTCGGTGCCGGGGATTTCCGCCTTATAAAGGTCGGCCACCGGCAACCCTTTTTGCAGCTCCGGCAGGAAGGCGGCAAAACGCGCCAGCCGGTCGCTCCATGCCTGATCCTTGATCAAGACATAAGATTCATAAGCGGCGCGATAGCCAAAAAGCAGATCCTCATAAGTTTCAATGGCCCCGATCACCAGCTCCACCGGATTATCCTTCATATCCATCCAGCTAAAATCACTGGCCTGATACGCGTCCGTGACCAGCGCATCGGCACGTTCTTTCAAATAGGCCCTGAAGGCATCATTGTCCGCATAATCTGCCGCCTCTCGCAACAGGGCGGCGGCCTGCCCCAGTTCAGAGGCATAAGCTTGGTGGAAAGGAATGATGGTGAGCTTGCCGGCGGCATCGCGCCGGATCAGGGAATAAAGGCCAACCTTGTCTTTATTGTCAAAGGCCTCAAATTCTTCGCGGCTCATATCAGCGGGATAAAAATTGGCGCCCAGTGGTTTTTCACCCACATCTTTCAGGAATGGTTTGTCCCCGTCCAGCCGGTCCCAAGGGCCGTAATTCTTTAATACAAAGGCCCGGGCTTCGCTATCCTTGAGGGAATTGAGCAAAACATCTTTATCGCCATAAGCCTGTTGCCAATAAAGGTCATCCATAATTTTCGAGGCATCAATCAGCAGGCTGATCATTTTCTTCTGATTTTCACTGAGATGGCTGAGATCAGCGCTCAGGGTATAATCCGTATAGATAGCCGCCCGCGCCTGTGCATCTGCCGAGGCCCATTCAGACACTGCCGCGCTTTGCGGCGCTTTATCACAGGCAGAAAGCGCCATCACAGCGGTGACAGATACGGCGCAGAAAAGAGATTTGAAGTTTTTGGTCATGGAATATCCCCGGTTGAATTTTATTTTTATCCGGGAAGAAGTGTTGCAGAAAAGGGGGCTAAAAGAAAGGGCTAACTTTTCTTCCAGCGTTCTTTTTGATGTGTATCTTCGCTTCTGGCTGCGACCCAGGATTCGCCTTCGCTGGTTTCTTCTTTTTTCCAGAAAGGCGCATCGGTTTTAAGCCAGTCCATGATGAATTGGGCGGCCTCAAAGGCGGCACCGCGATGGGCAGAGGCGGTGAGTACAAGCACGATCTGATCCCCCGGCAGCAACGGCCCAAACCGGTGGATGATGCAGATGCCCTGCAAGGGCCAGTGCCCCTGCGCCACTTTGGCAATCTCACCCAGCTGTTTCTCCGCCATGCCGGGAAAATGCTCAAGGGTCATTTTATGAATGGACTTGCCGTTGTGGAAATCGCGTACAAAGCCGGTAAAACTCGCAACCGCGCCCATGTCTGTACGCCCCCGGGTCAGGGCATTAATTTCTTCACCAATATTGAAATCCTGGGCCTGAACGCTGATCTTCATGTCTCAGCCCCCGGTCATAGGCGGGAAAAAGGCCACTTCGTCCCCGTCTGAAATGGCATGATCAAAATTTACATAGGTTTGATTTACAGCCACCCGGATCAGGCTTTCATCACCAAAGGCCGCCGCATAATTCGTACCCTTTTCCCGGAGACATTCCATCAATTCCCCGACGGTGGTGACAGAAGCGGGCAGATTGTATTTTTCGCTGGAACAGCCGATGGTTTCACGTATGCGGGCAAAATATAACAAGTCCATGGGCTTATTCCACCATATGCCGCATGCCGGCCTTAAAATAATCATAACCGGTATACAGGGTCAGCAATGCCGCGAGCCACAGACCGATGGTACCGATCAAAACCGCCGGGATCATATCCGGTGAAGCCTCCCCCACCAGCAAAAAGCAAAGGGCAAACATCTGAACCGTGGTTTTCCATTTGGCCAGAAGAGACACCGGCACACTGACCTTCAGTTCCGCCAGAAATTCCCTGAGACCCGATACGGCAAACTCCCGCACCAGAATAATCACCGCCGCCAAAACCGCATAGCCCTCAATCCTTTGCATGGCCACCATCATCATCAAAGTGGCCGCAATCAACAGCTTGTCTGCTATGGGGTCCATAAACTGGCCCAGTTTCGACATCATATTAAACTTACGCGCCAGGTAACCGTCAAAAAAATCAGTAATACCCGCCAGCGTAAAAATCCCCAGACCAATCCAGTTGCCCTCAGGCCCACTGATATAAAAAGACCCGATAATCAAAGGGATCATCAAAATGCGGGATAAAGTAAGTATATTGGCCAGATTGAACATTTTTCTACACTGAGATTATTTATTTTTAAGAGAACTGCCTGCCTTTGTTATAGGTGATCCAAGGATCAGTGCCAAGGGTTAAGTCATTTTTTAGTTTGATGGGGGGAATCCCCCCGCGCTCGCGCGCATCCCCCCTCGCCTCGCATAAGCTCGGGCGGCCGCTTGGCCTTGCCTCAGACCATTATGGTCTTCGGTTACTGTGTCCTTTCCGGGAAGGACTAAAGGCCCCACGTCCCCACCTTACCGAACCAAACTCCAATCCGAGAGGCCGTAGGCCTTGAGGCAAGCGCGACCGCGCGCCCGGAGCTTTAGCGTAGGAGGGGGAGTGCGCGAGCACGGGGGGAACCCCCATCAACCAACAATAATGAGGGGCACCGCCCCGAGGCAAGCATCTTGGTGGGGACCGGTTCAGGCATGTACAAAATGCAGTGCGCTATTATCTGGATCATGCCTCCCCTGAACAGCCTTAAAACATTTGGCAATCACACCTGCACCGGGAAATTTTCCCCTTTGATCCAGCTTTCTTTCACCACCAAATCCTCTGATACAAGAATGAAGTCAGCCTGCAGTCCCGCACGGATTTCACCGGTCTGATTTTGAATCTGAATAAATTCCGCTGGCGTCCGGCTGGCCATAACAACGGCTTGTTCAAGGGGTATATTCAGGAAATCCATGGCATTGCGAACAGCAGACATCATATCAAGGTCTGAACCCGCCAATGTACCGTCCGGGGTGACACATTTACCGCCGGTCACGTCAATTTCAACCGGGCCCAGACGAAAATTCTTCTCCACCGCGCCCACACTGGGCATGGCATCGGTTACAAGGAATATTTGCGGCTCCCCTTTGGCCCGCATGGCAAGGCGCAGCATGGCCGGATGCACATGATGGCCATCGGCAATAATGCCGCACCATGCCCGGCTGTCTTCCAAAGCAGCCGCAATCATACCCGGCGCACGACTGTTCAACGGAGTCATGGCATTGAATAAATGCGTAAAACCCCTGAGCCCCGCATCCAGTGCTATTTTGCTTTCATCATAAGAGGCCAGACTATGGCCCGCTGAAACGATAATACCGCGCTGGCTCAACGCTTTAATTCTGTCTGACTTTGTCTTTTCCGGCGCCAGGGTGACGATGGTTTTGCCACCCTTAAGGCGTGAGAGTAGATCCACAGCCCGATCATCAAGCTCCAGAAATTTTGACGCATCATGCACACCGCGTTTTTTTTCATTTAAAAACGGGCCTTCCAAATGAATACCAAGCACACCGGGAATGCCCGCCTTGATAGCCTGTTCCACGGCATCGATGGCCTCTGCCACAATTTCAAGGTCATCGCTGATCAGAGTGGGGAGAAAACCGGTGGTCCCAAATTTACGGTGTGCCTTGGCAATTTTTTCGATGCCCTCGAGGGTGGGAACCTCATTAAACAAAATGCCGCCGCCGCCATTGACCTGCGTATCAATCAGGCCCGGCAGGATCATGCCGCCCGCCATATCCCGCCTGTCCTGTATATTGTCGGGACAGTTTCTGTCATCACAAATATCAACAATCAGACCATCCTCAAACAAAATGCTCTGATTATCTTTAAAACCTTCCGGGGTTAGGACGCGGGCATGAACAAGGGCTTTCATTTTATAATGTCTCCGTAACCTTGTTTAAATAGGGCGGGCAATCCGGATTATAACCCCGTGCAACAGAAAGTGCATTGACGAATTTATAAAAAGACTGAATAAAAATTATCGGGCGCAATTCCGCGGCTACAGAATTGTCGGAATTCAGATTTAAGGCCCCCTCATAGACATTGCCCACCGACAAGACCTGTGCCGAACGGTCAAGAAAGGCATGTATTGCTTCATCAATACTATCCTGACTTTGATCCGTCAGGGAAAAAACCAACACGGGAAAACCTTTCTTAACAATGGCCATGGGGCCGTGTTTTACCTCTGCCGCACTGAAGGCTTCCGCATGCAGGCCACAGGTTTCCTTGAATTTCAACGCCGCTTCCTGTGCGATGCCCAGACCCAGACCCCGGCTTACCACAAAAAGATTATCTTCTTTTTTCAGCATCTCCATGCCGCCTGACCAGTCCTGATCAAAGGCTTTCTCCAGCGCTGCGGGCAAGGTCGCCAGAGCATTTATAAGTTTTTTATTCTGTGCCCAGACCGCAACCAATTGTGCGATGGCCGTAAGGGAACAGATATAGGATTTTGTCGCAGCAACACTTTTTTCCGGCCCCGCATGTAAGGGCAGAACCAAATTGGACACCAGTGCCAGCGGTGAATTTTCGTCATTCACCATTGAGATTAAAAATGCCCCGCTTTCTTTCGCGGTTATTGCCGCACTCAATATATCCGGGCTTTGGCCGGATTGTGAGATCACAAGGAAGATTACATTCTTCAAATCCTGCCTGACACTAAAAACCGAGGTGATCGACGGGGCCACAGACAAGGTGGGAATGGCCAAATGGGTTTCAATTAAATATTTTGCATAGGTTGCGGCATGATCAGAACTGCCCCGCCCACAGGTCATGACCATAGCAGGCGGATTATCCCGCAAAAAATCCCCGAGTTTTTCGATTTTTCGTCGGTTGGACTGAAGTTGTAAAGCAACCCGGCTATGGGTTTCCTGCGCCTCTTTAAACATTAAGGTCTTTTGTTCATTTTCTATGTTCATATGCTTTTCTTTGTGATCAGAATTATGCCCGTGATAACATTGAACCACCATTATAACAATACCTATTTAATACCTATCTTGCTTTTTCTGTAATTATAATGACTTATTGACAGGGTCGAAGATACCAATATAATATCAATTTAAGAATTAAAGAGATGTATTTTTCAGGATTTATGGGCACATGTATTTTTTGGGCATTGATGCAGGCGGCACGAAATGTCGGGCAAAACTGGTGGATGAAAGTGGCAAGACCTTAGGCTGCGGCCAGTCTGGCCCAGCCAACCTGCGCATCGGAGCCCCGAAAGTTTTTCTGGCACTGCAAGAAGCCTATCATCAGGCTATATGCGAGGCAGGCCTTGATACAAAAACCGTCGAAACCATTACTGCTGGAATTGGTATTGCCGGAATTGATCGCAAAGATGCCATGGAAGAATTAAAAACCCGGCCTTTTCCTTTTCACTCCATTACATTTTGCAATGACGGGCTGATCGCCAATATTGGTGCCCATTCAGGACAGGACGGCGGTATCGTTATTGTGGGCACAGGCAGCATTGCCGTGGCTCAGATGAATGGTCAGGAATTTTTTGTCGGCGGATACGGTTTTCCAGCCTCAGACGAAGGCAGCGGTGCCTATATGGGACTGAAAGCCATTCGCATGACCTTAAAGGCCTCTGATGGCCACCTGCCCCATTCAGATTTAACCCATGGCCTTTTTGAAAAATTCAACCAAGACAGCCGTTCTGTAATCGCCTGGATGGATGCCGCCAATGCAACAGATTATGCGGCACTGGCCCCCCTTGTGATGCAAGCCGCAGAAGAAAGCGACCCCATTGCCTGTTCCATCATTCGCCGCGCAGCCTATCATATTGAATTAATGATCGAAAGCCTGTACGCCTCAGGCATCAGCAGGTGCGCCTTAACGGGTGGCCTGTCAGAACGGCTTCTGCCTTGGCTGGCCCCGAACATTCGCTCAAAAATTTCCAAAGCCCGGGGGGATGCCGTTGATGGTGCCTTATACCTTGCCCGCGAGCACGCCCGGACAAGCATAAAGTCCAAAATACATTCAAGATCCAAAATATATACAAGACCCAAAACAGACACAGTTTCCAAAACAGACACAATTTCTAAAACAGACACTGGGGCCTTAACCTGATGAACATAATATTCGCCCCCCTTCAACGTTGGTGGTTTGCCAGCCACACTTACAGGCGGCCTGTGATGTTTGCCATGCTGTTTCTGGGTTTCGCCAGTGGGTTGCCTTTGGCCCTCTCCTTTCAAACCCTGAGCCTCTGGCTGTTTGAAGATGGGCTGGATCTGGGCGATGTGGTGATGTTTTCTCTGGCGGGGCTTCCTTATACCCTGAAATTCGTCTGGGCCCCTTTCATTGACCGGCTGTCATTTCCTTTATTGGGCCGTCTGTTGGGGCGCAGGCGCGGCTGGCTGCTGGCCTCTCAGCTTGGGGTCATGGCCATGATCGCCATTGTGGGATTAATGGCTTCCGCCCAACATCCTCTGTTCACCGCATTGCTGGTGATTGGCCTGACCTTTGCCTCCGCCACCCAGGATATTATTGTGGATGCCTACCGTATTGACCGGCTTGAGGATGAGGATCAGGCTCTGGGAGCGGCCATGGTGATTTATGGTTACCGCGTGGGCATGCTGATCTCTGGCGGGCTCGGGCTTATTCTGGCCGATCTGGTCTCCTGGACTGCGGTATATATTGCCATGGCCGCCTTTATGATGATTGGGGTCGTGACAACTTTCATGAATAAAGAACCGGATCAGGCGGCAAAAATCAGTGTTGATCAAAGCGAACTGGCCCTCCGAAAAACATATGAAAGCCGTCATGGCAGCCGGTTGGCAGCCATATTGGCATGGGCCCATGTGGCGGTGTGGAAACCTCTAGAGGATATATTCCTGCGTAATGGATGGTGGGCGATTCTGCTGACGGTTATTCTCTACCGTATTGGAAATTCACTGGAAAGTGTCACCAGCAATTTATTTCTGGTGGAATATATCGGTTTCAGCAAAACCCAGGTTGGTGTGGTGGTCAAGGGATTTGGCCTTGTGGCCCTGCTGCTGGGGGTTGGGGCTGGTGCCATTCTTTTAAAGAATACCAATATGTTCAACACCCTTCTCATTTGTGGCATTCTTCAAATTCTTTCCATCTTTTTATTCATCATACAGGCTTGGGCCGGGGCAGATATGAGCGTTCTGGTGCTGACCATTACCGGGGAGAATTTTGCCACAGGCATGAGTTCCGTGGCCTTTGTGGCCTTCACCTCCATCATATGCAACAAGGCCTTTTCCGCCTCGCAGTTTGCATTATTGAGCTCCCTCGGGGCGGTGCCGCGCACCATCCTGTCCTCCAAGGCCGGGGTATTGGTTGAAATGATGGGCTGGATTGATTTTTTTGCTTTTGCCATGGTGGCCGCGACCCCAGGGGTACTGCTCTTGTTTGTTCTCAGGAAATATAATATGGGTATGCCAACATCCCCTGATGGAAACATGAAAAATGCAGCATTGCAAGAAAGATAAACTGACTATAACCAAAGGGATATAAGGCATGTTTGAACTTAAGACAGAACGACTGACCTACCGTCTGATGCGCGCGGAAGACATTGACCTCCTTCTGGATCTGAACAGCGATCCTGAAGTGATGCTCTATATAAATGGCGGCAAACCCACATCGCGAAAGGAAATGATCGAAAGCCATATCCCCCGTATGGAAAGTTTCAGCAATCCTGAAAAAGGCTGGGGCCTGTGGAAGGCCCTTACCAAAGACAGTGATGAATTTATCGGCTGGTTCATGTTAAAAAACCTGGCACAATGGCCGGATGAAATTGAAATGGGCTGGCGGCTGAAAAAGAAATTCTGGGGCAAGGGGTATGCCACCGAGGGGGCGGCTATGCTGTATGATTTTGCCAAAAAGCAAGACGGCATAAAAAAAGTCTTTGCCACCGCACTGCCAGAAAATGTCGGTTCCCACAAGATTATGGAAAAGATCGGCATGAAACATAGCAAAACAGCTCGCCATCATGACCCCGCTTTCCCAGAAACCGTTGTCTATTACGAATAAAATGGATTTGCATCTTTGGTTTGATGGGGGTTCCACCCCCACGCTCGCGCGTTCCCCCTCCTACGCTAAAGCTCCGGGCGCGCGGTCGCGCTTGCCTCAGGCCCTGCGGGCCATCGGATTGGAGCCTGGTTCGGGAAGGTGGGAACGTGGGGCCTTTAGCCCTTCCCAGAAAGGACACAGTAACCGAAGACCATAATGGTCTGAGGCAAGGCCGACTGGCCGCCCGAGCTTATGCGAGGTAAGGGGGGATGCGCGCGAGCGCGGGGGGATTCCCCCCATCAAACCAAAGATGAAAAGCCCCACACTCCACCCTCACAACATAACACTCCAATCCGAAGCCCCATTGGGGCTGAGGCAAGGCCAAGCGGCCGCCCGAGCTTATGCGAGGTGGGGGGAGTGCGCGAGCACGGGGGTGGAACCCCCATTAACTAATAATAATGGCCCGAAAACAAACACCTTATATTTCCTGCCTTAAATCTTTCATGCAATTTTCACAATAAGCCAATCAATCTGACGCAGTGCATATTTATTTGACTAAATGGTCAATTTTATTGACTTTATGGTTAACATTAGTGTCATCTAACTAAACTATAAATAGTGTTATCGTATAATTATTAAATTTATGCGGTAATATATTTCAAAATATACTTAACGGAGAAGAAAAATCATGTTTTTCATACGACTAAAATATGCCCTCGCCAGTTTGATGGTGATGGCAACATCTTATGGGGCTTCGGCGGCGGATATCGTCATCAGCGAAATCATGCAAAACCCCTCTGCGGTTTCTGACAGCAACGGGGAATGGTTTGAGCTTTATAATCAGGGAACCGCGTCCATCAACCTGAATGGCTGGACCATTCGCGATGCGGGCAGTGACAGCCATACAATCACACAGGATATCTTTATCGCCCCCGGCAGTTACGCTGTTCTTGGCCGCAATGCCAATAATGGCAGCAATGGCGGCATTGCGGTTGATTATCAGTATAGCGGTTTTATCCTCGGCAATAGTGCTGATGAGGTGATCCTCGAAGATAATACAGGCGCTTTGATGGATGAGGTCTGGTACGACGGCGGGGCCACATGGCCAGATCCTGCCGGTGCTTCTATGGAATTATCCAGCGCTTCGGCCAATAATAACCTGAGCACCAATTGGGCTACCGCCACGGCGGTCATGGCAAATGGTGATCTCGGCACCCCCGGTTCCGGTCCTGATTCCGGCAGTGGTGGTGGTGGAACCGCCAATATCGTCATCAGCGAAATCATGCAAAACCCCTCTGCTGTGACAGATGCCAACGGCGAATGGTTTGAGCTTTATAATCAGGGTACCGCGTCCATCAACCTGAATGGCTGGACCATTCGTGATGATGGTAGCGACAGTCATGTGATCAGTCAGGATGTTTTTGTTGATCCGGACAGTTATGTGATTTTGGGCCGCAATGCCAATAGTGTGACCAATGGTGGTATTCTGGTGGATTATCAATATAGCGGCATTACGTTGAGCAATGGTGCCGATGAGGTAATCCTCGAAAATACAACAGGCAGCTTGATGGATGAGGTCTGGTACGACGGCGGCGCCACCTGGCCCGACCCCACAGGTGCCTCCATGGAGCTTAACAGTGCCACCAATGACAATAATGTGGGGGCAAACTGGACCACGGCCACAAATATTCTTGCCAGCGGGGACAAAGCCAGCCCCGGCAGCGGCCCGGTCAGCACGCCGGTAAATCAGGCGCCCTTTGCCAATGCAGGCACCAATAAAACGCTTGTGCTGGATCTTGGTCTGGCCTCTACCCTTTTGGCGGGAACGGCTTCTGACCCGGACGGGGATGCCATCATTGTCAGCTGGTCTGTGGCGGTTGGCAATGCGGCGGCGGTGACGTTCACTTCCCCCGGTAGCGCCACAACCAATGTGGACTTCACAGCCCTTGGTACATACACCCTGCAACTTTCCGTAGATGATGGTTTGATCACCAGTAGTGACACGGCTGTGATTGTGGTCAGCGACACCCCACCTGTGGGTGGTGCCTATAATATTTATTTCGGCAATACCCATGCCCATACTGAATATTCTGACGGCAACAAAGCCAATGATGCAAACTTCCTTGATGCGGCATCGGGGCTTCGCTATGGCCGTGATGTGGGCGGTCTTGACTGGCTGATCATGTCAGACCATAACCATGCCACGGCGGGTATGGCCATATCGGACTATCATAATGGTGTCCTTGAAACGGCCACAGTTGATGCGGAATCCACGGCCTTTACCGCCCTTTATGGTATGGAATGGGGCACCATCAGCTCCGGCGGTCATATCATCACCGTGTCTGATCAGCTCTGGGGCTGGGAAGCCGGGAATTATGACGTATTAACACCTAAGGGTGACTATAATACGGTCTTTAATCAGGCCATTGCCGAAGGCACCTTCATTGAATTATGCCACCCGAGTACCTCTCATTTCTCTGGCATATTCACTTCCGCCTATAATGCAAACTGGGACAATGCCATCAGCCTGATCGCGGTAAAATCAGGCCCGGCTTTTGCCACCAATACCGACCTGTCAAATCCCAGCAACAGCACCTATCAAAGCCGTTATTTTGATCTGTTGCTGTTGGGTTATCATTTGGCCCCCACAGGGGATCAGGATACCCATTATGCCAACTGGGGTCTGGCCAATCAGCAACGCACCGCCGTGCTGGCCACGGACAATTCAAGAGCCGCTATTCTTGAAGCTTTGGTGGCGGGGCGCACTTACGCCACCGAAGACCGTAATGTTGTGGTGGATTTTAGCGCCACAGCCGGGGCTAGCACCCATTCCATGGCCGAAACCATCATTGCCGCCACGGGATCAACGGTGACCCTGAATGTTAATGTGAGCGATCCGGACGGGGAAGCGACAACACAAATTGAATTGTTGAACGCGCCCGTTGGCGGCTCTGTCGTCAGTGCCATCACCACGTCGGCTTCAGGCACGCTCAGCTTCAACTATACACCAGCAGCCGCCGGAACAGAATTTTTTCTGGTTCGCATAACACAGGCCGATGGTCAAAAAGCCTGGACCGCCCCCATCTGGGTTGCGGCCCAATAAGTATACACCCCATGATCTACAGGCCTTCGGGCCTGTAGGTTTCCCATAAAATTTTAAAGATCAACACTTCAACTTGGCCCCCAAATCATCTTAATTACGCCTCATAAGGCTGTCATATAGAAAGCTTATAGTGCACCTTTGTCAATCAGATAAAATATTATACTAGAGGGGGAAAATATCATTATGCATAGAATCTTATGCCTTATATCCATATTTCTTATATTACCTGCATCCCTGCATGCCAAAACAAAAGACACAATCTACCAAATTGATGCCAGTGCCGTGCCTGTGGTAAATGTAACTATCAAAGGAGAGAAATTGCGTTTCCTGGTGGATTTAAGCCTGCCCAATATTTTAATTCTGAATCCCGATACAGCCCAAAAACTTGGCCTTAAAAAATCGGGTTTTGCGTCCATGTTTGATCCCACAGCCCTGGTGGACGGTAAAAAATTCAAAGCCAGATCAGCCAAAGTTCAGATAGAAATAGAAGGCCAGAAGAAAAGCAAGACCCGCCTTTACTGGTTTGAAGTACCCTATTGGCGCGGTGTAGACGGGGTCATGGGGCCATCGGGGCTGAACGCGGATATTATTGAATTTAAACTCGACCAAAGCGCCGCCTCTCCTGAAAGTCATTCAAGTCATGTGATTAAACTCAAATCCCCCACCAACTGGGAAATCAAGACCCCCCTTCAGGAGGGTAAAATCGGTATTTTTTCCAGCATCAAATTACATTATGCCAAAACAAGGTCCAATATTGAAGGCACCCGCTTGTTGGAACATCTGAATTTAACCAGTGTTAAATCATCCTATGAACCGGTCGAGCGGGAGTTTGCCATTGGGGCCAGCGCTGCGAATTATCAGCTGAAGCACCCCTTGACGATATTCGAAAGGCCGGTTTCTTCTCTTTTGGGTCAAGTATCTTTAAAAACGGCAGAAAGCAGAAATCAGGGCATTGAAGAAATTGTGGCACGCGCCAAAAGCAAAAAGAAAAAGAAAGGTGTATCGCCTGAAATCTTTCTTGGAAAAGATGCTTTTTCAAATTGTTCAAAGATTATTTTTTCCAGAAAAACAAAAAGCCTGGAATTTATTTGCCATTAGAAAAAACAAACAAATAAATAGGCCTTTGTCTTTCCGCCCCAAATATCGTTATAAAGGAAGCATGGTGATTTCTTTATAAACAGCGACAAGGGCAGGGAAAAGAATGGATTGGGACAAGTTAAAAATCTTTCATATTGTGGCTTCCAGCGGCAGCTTTACCCATGCGGGGGAAAAGCTGGGTCTGAGCCAATCCGCCGTCAGCCGCCAAATCAGGAGTCTGGAAGACAGCCTTGGCACCATATTGTTTAACCGCCATGCCCGGGGCCTGACCCTGACGGATGAAGGCGAAACCCTCTTTAAAACCGCCGAAGACGTGGTGGCAAAAATTCATATCACCGAACAACAATTGATTGAAGGCACGGATATGCCGCGGGGTGAGCTGATCATCACCACAACGGTGAGCTTTGGATCCACCTGGCTTACCCATCATATTCGCAACTTCATTGATAAATATCCCGAAATTGATGTCCAGATTCTGGTATCGGACCGGGACATGGACCTGAATAAACGCGAAGCCGATGTGGCCATCCGCTTTCATCCGGCCCAGCAGCTTGACCTTATTCAACGCGAACTTGGCGTGTTTCACCATCACCTTTATGCCGCCCCGGAATATTTAAGCCGCAAGGGCCGCCCGGAAAGTCTGGATGATCTGGATGAGCATAATATCATCACATATGGCAATATTTCCTCCAGCCCGATCCGCAACATCAACTGGGTTTTGGACAAGGGCAATGGAACCCAGAGAAAAGCTTATTTGCGCATCAACAGTATCTATGGGGTATTGCAAGCGGTGAAAGCCGGAAACGGCATTGCCGCCCTGCCCGATTATCTGGTGCAGGGTTCCATGAATGTGGTGCGGGTATTGGAAGATATAGAAGGGCCGGCATTCCCCGCCTATTTGGTCTATACTCAGGAATCCCGTCGATCCAAAAGAATTTCCGCCTTCCGTGAATTTATCATTCAACAATTTAAAGGCGCCAAGTTTTAGGATGAGCCATGCGTCCTACGCATGGCTGCTCTGTTATATTAGCATTCGTAAAATATTTTTTTAACGCTATATTAAGACTTAGATATTGCATCGCAGTATCCCTCTGAAACAACTTCCCCAAGTTATTTCAGACGTTATGGTTCCTTTCCTCCCCTATGTAAGGGCCATAACGGTTTCATTGTCTCCCAGACATGAAACCTCCCTATATTTTAAACTTGCCGGGTTTTTTAACCCGGCAATTTTTTTTGTCTGATCAACAAAAAATTCCTCAATATATTGAATTTGTTAGAATATTACGCTGCATTTTATGCAGGGCTTATTTTGAGATTTATGAATGGTTTTTCTTTTTGCTGACATAAAAAGTAATGTCCGCTGTAAAAACTTCCACCGCATTGGCATCTTTGACGCTGATATGAAGAATAACATCCCCCAGATCCAGCATAGCCGGCTCCAGCGCACAAGTGGCCCTGAGCATCCCCCGGGCTTTTTTAAGGTAAGAAACGCTCATTGCCTTGGGCAGCCAGCGCAAATGAGGGGGAATTGAGGCATCAAGGGCCATGCCACCGGTGAGTTCCGCCACCGTGCATAAGGCCCCGGCATTTACCGTGCCGATATGATTGCGGATGGCCCGGCGGTCTTTCATTTCCACCACGCATAATCCCGGCTCCAATGTGACAATATTGGGTTTTATGGTGGCAAAAAAGGGCGCCACAAAACCAATGGCCTTGTTAAAAAGAAAAGAACCAAAGGGCAGCGCTGTAATTTTTTTATATTGATCCAGAAAACTTGCCATTCATTTCTGCTTTTTATAAATATGAAAAGAAGGTTTAAAGACTGCCTTTTATCCGGCCATAAAGTCAATGATATTCCGCATATCCTTAATCACCATGCCCCCGGCTTTGGCCAGGGCCTGATCCTCTCCGCGCACGGAATAGGCCAGGACTTCCATTCCTGCGGCCACCGCCCCCTGCACCCCGGGCAAACTGTCTTCGATCACCAGACATCGGGCTGGTTCCACCGCCATCTGATCCGCCGCGTGAAGATAAAGGTCGGGATAAGGTTTGCCGCGCCTGACCTGTGTTGCGCTATAAATACGGCCCGTGAAAAAATCCTGCAATCCCGTAAGACCCAGCGTCAAATCCATTTTCGTGAAATCCCCACTGGAAGCCACGCATATTTTCTGATCCTGCGCCCTGAGGTTTTCCAGCACCGATGCGATGCCTTGTACAGGCTTCAAGCCGGCACGAAAGGCCGCAAAGGTTTTTTCCTGCAAATCCTCCAGAAAATTCTCGTGAATCTTCTTCCCTGCCATATTTTCTGCTTTTTCAATCACTGAAGACATGGACAGACCAACAAAATGGCGGATCACCTCCTGCAGGCTTAAATCCAGCCCCCAGTCCCTGAGCGCCAGGCGCAATTCTTCATTGGCGAGGGGCTCGCTATCCACCAGCACGCCGTCACAATCAAATATAATTAAATCAATGCTCATCATTTTCCCCGATAAAAAAGGCGGCCTGACCCTAGGATCAGGCTGCCTTTAATATTTTCACATATCCCGCTTATTTCAGGGCCGCGCAGGCCCGCTGGATCCGGCCACAGGCCTCAACCAGGGCTTCATCTGATGTGGCATAAGATACTCTGAAATGTGGCGACAGGCCAAAGGCTTCACCATGAACCGCGGCCACCCCTTCGGCCTCCAGAATATAGGTGCAGAAATCAAGGTCCGTCTCGATCACCTTGCCCTCTGGTGTGGTTTTGCCAATAAGGCCGGCAATGGAAGGATAAACATAAAAGGCCCCTTCCGGTGTGGGGCAGCGAATGCCCTCTACTTCATTGAGCATGGAGACCACCATGTCCCGGCGTTTTTTAAAGACGGCCGCCCGTTCGGGCAGAAAGTCCTGAGTGCCATTCAAGGCTTCCACCGCAGCCGCCTGTGAAATGGAACAGGGGTTGGACGTGCTTTGAGACTGAACCTTGCGGATGGCATTAATCAGCGCCACCGGCCCGCCCGCATATCCAATGCGCCAGCCCGTCATGGCATAAGCCTTGGCCACACCGTTAATCACCAAAGAACGCTCAAACAGTTTGGGTTCCACCTGTGCCGGGGTGGTAAATTCAAAACCATCATAAACCAGATGTTCATAAATATCGTCTGACATGACCCATACATGGGGGTATTTCACCAGAACATCCGTAAGCGCCTTCATTTCTGCCCGACTGTAAGCCGCACCGGTGGGATTATTGGGGGAATTAAGGATCACCCATTTGGTCTTGTCGGTAATGGCCGCTTCCAGTTTTGCAGGGCTGAGCTTGAAATCTTCTTCAAAAGTGGCCTCGGCAAAAACCGGCACCCCACCCGCCAGTAAAACCATATCAGGATAAGATACCCAATAAGGCACCGGTATCACCACTTCATCACCCGGGTTCAGGGTGGCGACAAATGCATTATACAATGTTTGTTTGGCACCGCTGTTGACGGTGATCTGGTTCGGTTGAAATTCCAGGCCGTTTTCGCGCAGAAATTTGGCACAGACAGCTTTTTTAAGCTCTGGTGTGCCATCGGCGGCGGTATATTTGGTCTGGCCTTCATTGATGGCCTTAATGGCCGCCGCTTTGATATTATCAGGCGTATCAAAATCAGGCTCCCCGGCCCCAAGGCCAATCACATCACGGCCCGCAGCTTTAAGTTCCGCTGCTTTGGTGCTTACAGCAATAGTGGGAGACGGTTTCACCCGATCAAGGGCATCAGCAATAAAAGCCATTATTTGAACCTTTCAGGACAGTAAATATACTAAGACAGAGGCAAATTACGCAATAAAATGACCGACTTCAAGCAGAGTTTTCAATATCAGCTCAGAAAAAGGCTATTTTAATTTCCTTCTTCAGGATTATCCTGTAAACCTATACCCACATATGAGCGGCTTATAGGTATGGGGGCAAAAAAAATGCTGTTTAACTCTTATGAATTTATTTTTCTATTTTTACCCTTAACATATATCATTTTCTATTTCCTCTCCCGCTTTGGTCCTGAAAAAGCCATTGGCTGGCTGGTGGTCGCCTCACTGTTTTTTTATGGTTGGTGGAACCCGGCTTATCTGATTTTGATTATAATTTCCATGATTGTAAATTATCTGATCGGTAAACTTATCAATCCTGACCGACAGTCCGTTTTTCTCGCCAAACATCTTTTAATTTTGGGTATAATATTTAATCTTGGGCTTCTGGCATATTATAAATACGCCCATTTTTTTATGGAAAATATCGCAGCACTCACCAATAATACCTATGATATTGAACAAATTATTCTGCCCCTTGCCATTTCCTTTTTTACGTTTCAGCAAATTGCTTTTCTCGTAGATGCTTACAGGGGCCTCACCAAAGAATATCAATTTCTTCATTATGCGCTTTTTGTTACATTTTTTCCCCAGCTTATCGCAGGCCCCATTGTTCACCATAAGGAAATGCTGCCCCAATTCCTGCTTAAAAAAAACATCAAACCAAAGTTGGAAAATATTACCATTGGTCTGTTAATTTTTGCCATGGGTCTTTTCAAAAAAACCGTATTGGCAGATGGGGTAGCCCAATATGCCACCCCGGTATTTGAGCTGGCACAAACAGGGGCGCAGATCGGTTTTTTTGAAAGTTGGGGTGGTGCCTTAAGTTATAGTTTTCAACTTTATTTTGACTTTTCAGGCTATTCCGACATGGCCATAGGTGCAGCCCGGTTATTTGGCATTAAAATTCCATTGAATTTTCATTCGCCCTATAAGGCCAAAAATATTTCAGAATTCTGGAAACGTTGGCATATAACACTTTCACGCTTTTTAAGGGATTACGTCTATTTCCCTTTGGGGGGCAACAGGAAAGGCAAAGCACGACGCTACAGCAACCTGATGATCACGATGTTGCTGGGGGGCTTGTGGCATGGAGCCGGCTGGACATTCATTATATGGGGCGCCTTGCATGGTTTTTATCTGGTGGTCAATCATTTTTGGCATTTCATCGTGCGTAAACTCAGCCTCCAGGCCTTTCAGAATTCACAACTGTGGCAGGGAACAGCCTGGTTAATTACCTATTTATCCGTTGTCCTCGGCTGGGTTTTCTTCCGGGCAGAAGACTATGATACGGCCATGATAATCTTACAGGGCATGATGGGGTATAATGGTATTTCAATCCCGAATGGGATCGCCATTCATCTGGCGGGTTTTGCCGACATTCTATCCACATGGGGGATTGGCTTTACTTTGGGTGGTGGAAGTCAATTTGTCTGGACATATTTATGGATCATATTTCTGACTCCGGTGGTATTATTTTTTCCTAATACCCAGCAATTTATGGACAAATTCGAACCCGCCTATAATAAAATTTCCGATCAGAAGGAGGTTAGCATTTTTTCACAAAGCATTATTATGAAAAATCTTCGCTTTAAATATACATATTCCTGGGCCATCTTCAGTGCTGCGTTATTCACATTTGGTATATTTGCCTTGTCGCATATTTCCGAATTTTTATATTTTCAGTTTTAATCATGAAAACAAAAAAATTTCTCATCATCTGGGTCATATTCACGGGGATATTTTTCACGTCCGCAATATCTGTAAATTATTTCACAGATCCCTACCGGTTGTATGACACATATAAAGCCACCAATATTAATGCTATAAAACCCGTGGCGGGCACCCATTCAAGACAGTCCAAAATTTATGCCGCGCGAAAAAAGAACCCGGATGTCCTTGTGGTTGGAAATTCCAGACCTGAACTTGGCATAGATCCGCAACATGAATTTTTCCAACAAAATAACCTGAAGACCTATAATATGGGCATACCAGGCAGCAGCCTGAAAATGCAATATGGTTATGCCCTTGACCTGATCCGGGATCAGAATATTAAAACAATATTTATCGGTATTGATTTTGCGGATTATATGAACCACCCCGACCGGATTTCAGATCCCTTTCAATGGCCTCCCAAAGTTCAGGAATTTGATAATCGTAAAAAATATAATTGGGACGGCTCTGAAAACCCGGCATTCCATTCTCAGTATCTAAAGGATCTTTACCTTCCTCTTATCTCTCTGGGTACCTTAAAAGACAGCATTTTTACCCTGATCAACCAAAAAGAAACGGCGAAGAACCTCACAGAGCATGGCTTTAATACACAAAATAATATTGCCCATGCCAGTAAAACAGAAGGGATCAGAATTCTTTTTAATCAAAAGAACAAAGAAATGACAGCTCGATTTAACAAGACAGAATGGCAAACCTTTACAACAGGTTATCAATGGTCCGGCGAGTTTGAAACGCTGAATTTTCTGCTAAAACAATTGCGCAGCCGGAATATTAAAACATATCTTTTCATAAATCCCTATCATGCCCATTATCTTAAAATCATGGAAATGGCCAACCTGGAAAAGCCCTTTCAGGACTGGAAAAGGAAATTGGTCGACCTTACGCATTCCCCGGATAATAATGATCTGATTGAGCTTTGGGATTTCAGTATTTTGGACGACTTTCAAAGTGAGCGTATTTTGGATCAAGACAGGAAAACTCTAAAATGGTTTTGGGAACCCGCTCATTACCGCAAAGAGCTTGGCGACATCATGATATGGAATATGATGGGCCCTGACGAAAAGAAAAATATCCCGTCATTTGGTAAAAAGCTCACCCCGGCTACCGTCGAGACAATTCTTCAGCATGATCGCATAAAATTGCGCCTTTATTCAAAAAACAACCCCGAAGAGATAAAATATCTGAAGCAATTTACGCAAACATCTGTTAAAAACAAACCATGAATAAACCCGTCGACAAATCGCCGATCCGGCCTGAGAAAACCGAAGGTGGCATTGCCTTTCGTATTGAGAGTGAGTTTGAGCCTTCCGGGGATCAGCCTGGGGCCATTGAGAGGCTGGTAGAGGGTATTAATCAGGGGCTTAGCGATCAGGTTCTGTTGGGGGTGACGGGTTCCGGTAAAACCTTCACCATGGCCCAGATCATTGAAAAAACCCAGCGTCCGGCCCTGATCATGGCCCATAATAAAACCCTGGCGGCCCAGCTGTACGGGGAAATGAAAAGCTTTTTCCCCGACAATGCGGTGGAATATTTTGTTTCCTATTATGATTATTATCAGCCCGAAGCCTATGTGGCGCGCTCGGACACCTATATCGAAAAAGATGCCAGCATCAACGAACAGATCGACCGTATGCGCCATGCGGCCACCCGGGCGGTGTTTGAACGTGATGACGTGATTATTGTGGCCTCTGTCAGCTGTATTTACGGCATGGGTTCGCCCGAAACCTATCTGGAAATGACCATACTCTTTGAAGTGGGCATGATGATTGATCAGCGCGATTTACTCAGGCGCATGGTGGAACTGCATTACAAACGCAATGATCATGCCTTTCAGCGCGGCACCTTCCGGGTGCGCGGCGATGTGATTGAAATCTTCCCCTCCAGTTATGAGGACCGGGCCCTCAGGCTTGATTTTTTTGGCGATGAGCTGGAAAATATTACTCTTTTTGACCCGCTGACGGGGGAGAAGATACAGACCCAGGAACGCACCAAACTTTATGCCAATTCCCATTATGTCACCCCCGGCCCCAGCATGGATCAGGCCATGAAAACCATCAAAACGGAATTGGATCAACGCTTATCTGATCTGAATGAAAAAGGTCAGATTGTCGAAGCGGCCCGGCTGGAGCAGCGCACCAAGCTTGATCTGGAAATGATGGCGGCCACGGGCAGCTGCGCCGGCATTGAAAATTATTCCCGCCACCTCACCGGGCGGGCCCCGGGTACCAATCCGCCGACCCTGTTTGAATATCTGCCCGACAATATGCTGCTGTTTGTGGATGAAAGCCATGTGAGTGTGCCACAGGTGGGCGGCATGAGCCGGGGGGATGCGGCCCGCAAAACCAATCTGGCCGAATTTGGCTTCCGCCTGCCTTCCTGTATGGATAACAGGCCCTTGAAATTCGAAGAATGGAATCGCTTAAGGCCGCAATCCGTCTATGTTTCCGCCACCCCCGGCCCCTGGGAGCTGGAACAGACGGACGGTGAATTTGTCGAACAGGTGATCCGGCCCACCGGCCTGATTGACCCCCCGTGTGAGATTAAACCGGTAGGAACACAGGTGGATGACCTGCTGGCCGAAGCCCAAAACGCGATCAAAAACGGTCACCGCATTCTGGTGACCACATTGACCAAACGCATGGCCGAGGATTTGAGCGAATATATGCATGAAAATGGCCTTAAAGTGCGTTATATGCATTCGGATATTGAAACTTTGGAACGTATTGAAATTATCCGCGACCTGCGTATGGGCAGCTTTGATATTCTGGTGGGCATCAACCTTCTGCGGGAGGGGCTGGACATTCCCGAATGCGGGCTGGTGGCCATACTGGATGCGGACAAAGAAGGATTCCTGCGTTCGGAAACATCGCTCATTCAGACCATTGGCCGCGCGGCGCGGAATGTGGACGGCAAGGTTATTTTATATGCGGACAAGGTCACCCGCAGCATGAAAGCGGCGCTGGACGAAACCGATCGCAGACGCAAAATTCAGATGGCCTATAATGAAGAACATGGCATCACCCCCGAAAGCATTCGCAAGACCATCGGCGACATTATTGAGGATGTGGCCGAAAAAGATCATGTATTGGTGCCGCTGGACGGTGATATGAATAATATGGTCGGGCATAATTTAAGAAGTTATATCAATGACCTGGAAAAACAGATGCTGGAAGCCGCCGGCAATCTGGAATTTGAGGAAGCCGCGCGCCTCAGGGATCAGGTCAAACAGCTGGAAGATCAGGAACTTGGCATTGGCCACCCGGTGCAAAAACACCTCTCTGCCAAAGGCCGCTCTTCCGCCGGTGCCCCCGGCACGCGTCAATATCGCAGGAAAAGCAATAAAGCCTCCCCCAAATAAACTGGTTGCTGGCCCAAATAAACTGATAACTGGAATGTAAATTCAGCCGGAAAATTCTGTTTCCGTCAGTGCCGGTACAAATTCCTCAACGTCTTCAGCCGGAATTTTACTGTTGCGGCTTAACACATATGTGGCGGCCCCGATCATACAGGCCACAGACATGAATACCGCATAATGGGGCACAGTTGAGAAAAAGAGCAGATAAATCGCACTGGCGCTCATCAAACTCACAGCCATGACTTTCGCTTTGAGGGGGATGACACCATATTGATCCCATTGCTGCAACATGGGGCCAAATTTTTCATGATGGTAAAGCCATTGATGCAAATGTTCAGAACCCCTGGAAAAACACCAGAGCGTCAGGATCATAAAAGGCGTTGTGGGCAGAACGGGTAAAAATATCCCCACAAATCCCGTGACAAAAAACACCCAGCCCATGATGATATAAAGCCATTGTTTTGTCCGCTGCTTCAGCATTTTTTTTCCTTTATTAAACCCTCTCCGGTCTTATTTATATCACCAACGTCTTTACAAGACATTACTAATCTACGCCCTGTGATTATTTTATAACAGGCTGGTAAATCATACAATAATCGGCACGGTCATAGGGCGTGTCTTCACTAAGGGGCGCCTCAACAAAGCCGCATTTCTCATAGAGACGGATGGCTGTTTCAAGCTTGCTGTGGGTTTCCAGAAAAAGTTCCTGCCCCTTCCTATCATGATAACGATCAATGGCATGTGTGAGCAATCTGGCCCCAATGCCATGGCCCTGTGCTTTGGGTCGCACCCCCATCTTGCTGATTTCATAGCGTGCCTGCCCGAAATATTTTAGCGCCACCACCCCCACAGGTTCCCCTTGCAACAGGGCGATGAAAATTTCGCCGCCTTTGTCCAGAATATATTTTTCCGGCTGATCCAGATTTTTGCGATCCTCCGGCTCCAAATAAAAATAAGTTTCCAGCCACTGAACATTAATATCCCGCCACGCATCCCTATATTGGTCTGCGAAGGGCACAATCTCGACCGTGTCCGCTTTTATTTTCTCAACCATGGGCCTCACTCTCACTATAGTCTCATCAGACTGATATTTAAGGAAAATGGCCGGATGTTCAAGATTTATATGGCCGATTAGCCCATATTTACCAAATCCCGTGAAAAAAGATATTTGCCAAATGGCCCCGGGCATATTATCTAATCCCTATGAGGTATATTTTTTGAGGGGGCAAGACATTTTGCCGCTTATTAGATACCGCTTATTAGATTATGTGTGGATCATTATAATGAAGACAAGTAATATCGCCCCGTTGAAATTTGCCGATGCAGCGCAGTCAGTGAGACATGTTTTTATCCGGGACCTTACGCTGGATACCTATATTGGCATTTATGACCATGAAAAACAGGCCGCCCAGAAAATCCGCATCAATATTGACCTGTGTGTTCAGGAAAATACAGATAATCTGGAAGATAATATCGACAATGTTGTCTGTTATGAAAAGGTGGTGCGCAACATCGAAACCATCGTTCAGTCCGGCCATGTGAATTTGGTGGAGACATTGGCCGAAAATATTGCCGAAATGAGCCTTCAGGATGGCCGGATCACAACCGTCAGGGTCAAGGTTGAAAAACTGGAAGCCATAAAAAACACCGCCAGCGTCGGCATTGAAATTGAACGCCACCGCAAGCAGGTATAAAAGGGGTATCTTCCGGTAATGTCTTGTTTTTTCACCATTAAATTTTTTACCAAAGCCTGAAGTTGTACACAGAATCTAAATGCACATTCCAGATTCACCTGTAACATTAGTTTAATCTAACATACATTCTTAAATCAGTGTCTTGACATTGATTTTTTTCATAAATTACAACAGCTTAGCTTATTTGCTTAAAAATTAGGCAATTCGGTAAAACCCCCATATTCCTGCCCTTTCATATATATGTCACAATTGTTATGCACCGACTTATCCACAGGTTCCGTGGATAGTTTTTTTGCCGACTCTGACTGACCTATGTTAGCGCTTGATATTGCTGGCTTTTTACCACTTGTTAACCATTCTTAATAACATCAGGTAAAAATTATCTCTAATTTTGCATTGAGAAAAAGACATTTTTTCCCCATGATCACCACGGGTAAATTATCACACAGGCATACACATGGATGAGGGTGTAAAAACCATCAAAAAATACCTTAAAAACCTGCCGGGAAAACCGGGGGTTTACCGTATGATTGATGAAGAGGGTCAGGTGCTTTATGTTGGCAAAGCCAAAAGCCTGAAAAACAGGGTGGCCAATTATGCCAATCTGCGCGCGCTGCCCACCCGGATTGCCCTCATGGTGGGTAAAACCCGCAGCATGGAATTTGTCACCACCCATACGGAGGTGGAGGCCCTGCTGCTTGAAGCCAATATGATCAAACGCTTCAGGCCGCCCTATAATGTGTTGCTGCGCGATGACAAATCCTTCCCTTATATTTTGATTGATACCAGCCATCCCGCCCCGCAGGTAAAAAAACATCGTGGGGCCAAGAAAAAAGACGGCCATTATTTTGGCCCTTTTGCTTCGGTCAAAGCGGTGAACCAGAGCCTGCATATATTGCAAAAGGCTTTTTTGCTGCGAACCTGTTCCGACAATGTGTATAATTCACGCTCCCGTCCCTGTCTGCTGTATCAAATCAAACGCTGCGCCGGGCCGTGTGTGGAAAAAATCTCCCTGCCCGAATATGGCAAGCTTGTGGCGGCGGCGGATGATTTTCTTTCCGGGCGCTCTCAGGCCATTAAAGAAGAACTGACCCAAAAGATGCAGGATGCCAGCGCCCTCAGGGAATTTGAACAGGCCGCCCTTTATCGCGACCGCCTCAGGGCCCTGGCCGCGGTTCAGTCACATCAGGACCTTAATCAGGCCCAGGTGGAAGAAGCGGATCTCATCGCCGCCCATCAACAGGGGGGGCAGACCTGTATTCAGGTGTTTTTCTTCCGCGCCGGACAGAATTGGGGCAACCGCGCCTATTTCCCGCGCCATGATAAAAGCCAGACCCCTGAAGATGTGCTGCCGGCCTTTATTTCACAATTTTATGACAATAAACCACCGGCCCGGCTGATTCTGGTTAACACAGATATAAAACAGAAAGAATTGTTGCAGCAGGCCCTGAGCCTGAAGGCGGAACGTAAGGTCAGCATCAGCCAGCCCCGGCGCGGCGATAAACTGGCCCTGATCCAGATGGTGGAGAAAAATGCCCGCGAGGCACTGGAAAGACGGCTGGTGGAAAAATCGTCACAGAAAAAACTGCTTCTGGGTGTGTCGGAAGCCTTTGATCTGGACAAAATACCCGAACGCATTGAAATTTACGACAACAGCCATATATCCGGCACCAATGCACTGGGGGCCATGGTGGTGGCCGGGCCGGAAGGTTTTGACAAGGCAAGCTACCGTAAATTCAATATCAGGGACGAGAATACCGCCCCCGGCGATGATTTTGCCATGATGCGCGAAGTGATGAGCCGCCGTTTCAAACGCCAGATCAAAGAAGACCCTGACCGCGACAGTCCCACCTGGCCCGACCTGCTGGTGATTGACGGCGGCAAAGGCCAGCTTTCGGCGGTGATGGGCATCATGGCTGATCTGGGTCTGGAAGACATTCCTGTGGTTTCCATTGCCAAAGGCCCGGACAGGCACGCGGGTCGCGAAGATTTTTATCTGCCCGGCAAAAGCCCCTTCAAGATGCCCATCAATGATCCGGTGCTTTATTTCCTCCAGCGCCTGCGCGATGAAGCCCACCGTTTCGCCATCGGCAGCCACCGCCAAAGTCGTGCCAAAAACATGAAAAAGTCTATCCTGGACACCCTGCCCGGCATTGGCCCCACCCGCAAAAAAGCCCTGCTCCTCCATTTTGGCTCGGCAAAAGCGGTTGAGGGTGCGGGGCTGAAAGACTTAAAAGCGGTAAAGGGCATCAGTCAGGCCCTGGCACAGTCGATTTATGATCATTTTCACGAGGGGGAGTGAAATATTATTATTGATGCCTCAGTTTTCAGCATTCTGGAACTGGGCGCGGTAGGAATCCATGAAGGTTTCCAGTTTACTGACACTGGCGATGGACCGGGTCAGTTGGCGAACATCATCGCCACTGCGGACCTGTTTGGCGGTGATCACATCAAAGGTTTCTGCATAAAGGCCATTGGACATGGGGGTCAGATATTGCTGCCTCAGGGCTTCAATGCCGTCTTTATCTTCTTTAAAGGACAAGGCCACCGCAAGGCGCAGGATGGTTTGACGTTCCTGCTGATTTAATTCATTTTCATTCATGGAGCGGGACAGGATATTTTCGCTGTGACGGATAAATTTATCCCAGTCTTCGCCCTTCCAGTAAATGTCCGAACGCAGGTCATCCACCTCTGGTCCCGATTTTTCTTCCAGCAACACTTCGGCTTCTTCATAACGGCCAAGTTCAATCAGGGCCCGGGCTTCGATCCTTATTCGATTGTCTTCCACATCTTCGGGTATCTGGGCCTGACGGGTGGCGCGCAGGATTTTCATCGCCTCTTCCGGTTTGGCATCAAGGATATAAATCACCGCAAGCCGACTGGCCACCACAGCCTGGGCAATGCCCTTCAGGCGGTGTTTAATCTGATGGTTTAAAATATCTTCGGCCTGTGGCAACAGGTCAAGGGAAACAAGCCGGTTGGCCAAACGCCGGGCCATAAGGTCCCCTTCGGTACCAAGCGGTGTCAGCTCGGCAAATTTCATATAAAGGGCGACGGATTTCACCGGCGATAAATTATCGGCCTTGCCATCCAGAAACAGTTCCCGGTAAATTTTTGTCATCAGATTGGTGAGTTCCCGGGTTTTACGGGATTTTTCGAAATAAGTGGCGGCCTGTTTTAAAATCTCAAGCCCGGTATCATATTCCTGCATGTCAAAATATAATTCACCCAGACGTGCCAGCAGATCAAGTTCGAAGTCATCCCCCCGCCAGGCAAAACGCAATTTTTCAAGCTGATCAATCGCCTCAACCGTATCAATTTTATCCGAAGCATATTCTGAATTCACCAGCGCCAGCCGCGCCCAGGCCATGGTGCGGCGACTTTTCTTTTTTACCACGGCTTCGAATTCACTTTCGGCCAATAACTGATTGCCCGACTGTTGTGTCATAACCGCTTCCCAATATTCCACCTCTGTCAGATTATCTGCGCTCATGGGATAGAGTTTCAATACAGAAAGCTGACTTTTCATAAAGGCAAAATCACCAAGACCATATGCCGCACGCACCGCCGCCAATAAAATACGGGCCCGGTCCTTTGGTTCGTTATGAACCAGATAATCTGCGCCGCGATTAAAATCCTCCATCGCCTTTTTATGATTTCCAAGGCCTTCGTTGGCAACAGCCCGCCACAGGAATGAATCCGGTTCCGCCACCAATGTTTTATGGGTCAGATATTTTACCCCTTCCTGATAACGGCGTAAAAATATATTCGTCACGCCATAAACCGCTCTGAAATCAGAACTTTCCACCAGCCTCGGTTCGTTGGATTTCATCACATCCAATACCCCGAGCGCATCGGCCGCCGCCCCGTTGCCCAGGTAAAAACGTGCCAGATTCCAGCGGGCTTCATTGCGTTCATCACTGGTCACCATGGACAGTTGATACAAAAGTTCATGACGGTTTGGCAGGTATCCTTCCCCGATCAATGGCCCTTTCCTCCACAAAGAAAGGTCAATCAACCGCTCAGGATTTTCTGCGTCACGTTCCGTGTTGCCCGTCCGGCTTAATTTACTGGACAGGCGGCTTTTTGACAGGGCCAGAGCGGCCCCCTTACCGGAAACACTGACCCCGTTGCGAAAACGTTTCACCAGCAAATCATCCGCCACCAGTTGAATGGCGATGCCCTGCGCGGTCTCCAGAGCCACAAACTCGGAAAAGTTACGGGTCTTCACAACCCCATGAGAAGAATTCAACATTGGGACCACAGCAATTTTATCGCCAATTAAAGGGTCATCAACCATGATTAAAGAACCAAGGTTTACAGCGGAAAAGAATATTTTATCCCCGCCCTCCCCGCCGGTTTGCTGTCCAACAGGCACAGGAATATTGGCCACACTGCGATTAGAGGACAGGTTTATAAACCATCTTTTCTCGGCTTTATGGACGTTTAAATTCTGCCCCGCTTCCAATTCATACAACAGGATTGTTCTTTGCGGATGGTCAATCTGCCGTGCAGACAGAATTCTTTCGCCCAGATATGGTTCCAGCCGGGAATGGTCAATATCGACCTTTGCCTCAAACACCACCCAAAGCATGTCAGAGCGGATAAAGGCGGCGGCAAATATTTCTTCCTGCCAGGGGAAGGTCATCTGAAGGTTTGAGGATGAGCGACTGACCCCTACGCTCATGCGGCCCGAACTCAAGGCGGCCGGGCTGACCGAGACCTGCTGCGATGGCGGCTCAGTGGAAGGGGCAGGCTGTATCTGTTCCGCGCGAACTTGTTGCGCCCTGGCCTGTTCCGCCCTGGCCTGTTCAGAACGATCCTGTTCTTGTTCAGGAGGCTGCCTTGTCTGGGCTTGCTCACGAATATTATTGGATGCCGGGGCATCATTGATGACATCAACAATAATTTTGCTGCCGCTGCGGAAATGCCACAGACGCACACCTTCTGTAACATTCAAGGTAATATTAAGATTATTACCGTCCAGCTGATGGCGGGGGTTTGAGAGGAATTTTAATTGACGGCGTTCCAATTGCCCCCATTGGGGAATGGCATTTTTCTTAAAACCAATGCGGAGTTCACCCGCCTCGATCCGCGCGGTATAGTCAACCTTTTCATTCCAGTCAAAGACAAGCCGACTGGAATTTGCATGATCCGCAGAACGTATATTGAGCCTTTCCGATCCGCCTTGGGGGGATTGAGCATAGACAAACTCCAGCGGCCCGAGAGCCACCATCATTATCAACAGCAATATTTGTCCCATGCGCCTCACAATAATACTCCAAAAAAAACGCGCTTCAGTTCCATTATATTTAACAAATGGTTAATCAATGGTTAGTCCTGTCTTCCTGATGAATGTAAACATCCACTCTACGGGCTGATTGATAGCGTAAATGCAACGGAATATCGTCAGATAATTCCTTAAAACGCGATGAGCCATTGCCATATGTTTCAATCCGGTCACGATAACCCGCTTCTTTAATCATCCGGGACACAGAAATGGCGCGCACCAGAGACAATTCCCAATTTGTCGGATAACGCACCCCACTGGTCGGTTCAGGGTCCGTATGACCCACAACGGTAATTTTATTCTGCACATATTGCAGTGCCGCGCCCAATTCCTGCATGGAGGCATAAGCATCATTGGATAATCTGGAACTTCCCGTTTCAAAAATCAGATCGGCTGGCAGGGAAATCACCAGCCTGTCATCGTCAAGCTTGATATTACTGCGGCTTAAGATGGCATCATGCTGGAGTTTTTCCTCAAATACTTTTTTCAAATACATCAGGCTGAGGGCTTGTTTCTGCTTCACCAGAGCCTTTTCTATATTTTTCCAGTCCTCATCCTGAACTTCTGCCCTTTCGGCATTAAGATGCTCACTTAAAGAAGCGATCACCGCCTCCCATTTAGAGACCTGAACAGAATTCATCGAAAACATCAGCACAAAAAAGGTCAGCAGCAAAGCCAGCAGGTCAGCAAAAATAACCATCCAGTTATCATTGATCATCTTGCCTTTTTCATGGGAGGGTTTTGTATACATCTAACGCCCCCCGCCAGTATCTGAAACCAGAATGTTCCGATTAGCCGCCGCGGGTTCTGCTGTGGCAAAACCACCGGGCAAGCCGTTATCTTCCTCTTCCCTGACAAGGCTGCGATTATAAAAAGTTATGGAAATCATCGTCCCGTCCCCGGGTACCAGACCGATGGACAATTTGTCCGGAGAAATACCAAGCGGTGTCAGCTTATGCACAATGGCCCCGGATCTTAAAATCCGTAAATCTTTCCAATATTCAGGCCCCTCGGGCATATTATTTCCGGTATAGAGAAGAAATTCAATTTCGCGTTTTTCATTCACGCTCCCCCCGTTGAGGAATGTGATCAATTGTAAGAAGAATTTTTCCTGATCTTTTTTAAAATCTGCACTGTCAGGCAGGAAAAGAAGGTCTTTTTTAAAATAAACCTTAATAACATCGCCACCGCCTGTTGGAAATTTATGTTCAAAACCAACCAAAGAGGCGAAAAGCCCCTTGATCTGACTATAAAATTCATCATTAGGGCTGTCGGCTGTTTCCGTTGAAGCAACATCAATAAATTCAGCCTTCGGGGCATGTTCATTGTTAAAAGCCCGGGTTACACTTTCCGTCGCCGCATTGACTTTATTTTCAACCTGATTTGAAATGCTGTTCAGAACCACAAAAAAAGCCAGCACAATAAGATATAGGGAGACAAATATTCCCGTTGTCGAATCCCCGTTTTTTTCAGGCGCAGTGTCTGGCAGCCCCAATTTTTGTTTTAAGTCTTCCATAGGATGAAACTATCCTGATATTTGCGACGATTAATCTTCCCTTGAAGAAATTATCGAATGCCTTCCCAAAAAATTAACCATAATTTTCATCAGACTATAGATTAATTATGGAAGAAGCAATCAAGACACATCATTAATGTTATTCAGCCTAATCAAAACTGTCCAACAATGCATCAATGGCATCCTGATCATTGGCAATTGCCGTGGACTGAGGGCCGTGCAGCAGGTCTTTATCCGTTCTTGCATCATTTGATGGAAGAGAATTTTCGGCATTCAGATGTGATTCCGTATCACCAATGGCGTCCGCCAGTTCAGATAATTTCCCTTCCAGATGTTTTAAGGTATTCACAACCTTGGTCACGCGCTGACCTGTGATGTCCTGAAAGCTAGAGGCTTCAAAAATCTTCATGGAAATATTTTCAAGCTTTTCAGCCAATTCCCCTTCCACACCCGCAGCCACTTCGCCAATTTCTTCCGCCGCATCCATGATCTTGGTGGCGGCTTCTTCTGTGGCATTGACCACTTCATCCAGCTGGTTACTGGCCTCAGGGATTTTATTTTCGCTCAGGTCTTTGGGCTGAATTTCACTTAAATCTGCTTTGGCTCTTTCGATATAAGCCAACAATTCTTTTAATTCATCCTGAAAATGCAACTCGGAAAGAATAAGGCTGCCGTCAATGGAACCCATGACTTCACTGACAATATTCGTCACAGAATCCAGGCTGACTGTATCGCCGTATTTTCCGCGAATATTCTCAATTCTCTTTTCCAAAGAAACCACATTCATATTCATTTTGCGTCCCCTAAGACCTAATATAAACCCTTAACTTGAGATCGCAGTATAAGAATGATTTGTTAATAGCGGGTAAATCTCTAATATTAATTATATATATTAAAGTTTGTTCCCAAAGATTATTTCCCGGGCCTAACCCTCAATCCTGGGAAGCTTTTTGCGGGTGGCAAGCTCAACGGTTAAAGTCTTGGCCGCCTGGGCTTTCATTTTGGAAAGGATGGGGCCGACTTTTTTCTCATTCATATTTTCCACAATGCCGATCAGAATATCCATGTCCAGCGTATCAAATATCCGCGCGGCATCCTTTGGTTTCATGGAAGAATAGGTTTTTACCAGGCTTTGTAACTGCGCCAGTTCCCGTTCATCATGCACTTTTAACAAGGCCTGAATCTGAGCTTCAATTTTTTTAAGCGATTGTGTACGCTCCACAATCCTGTTTTCCACCGTCTCGAGAATTTTTTCCCGCTCATCCAGAGCCTTGGCACGACGCTCCAGCTCCTGACGGCGTTCTGCCAACTGCTGAAGAATATTAATTTCTTCCCGGCTGGCCGGATTAAAGCTGGCGGGGGCCGCGCTTTGCTCTTCCGTTGGCGCAGCCTCTGCGGATTTATTCTCGTCTGCGTCCTGTGTATTGTCTGCGCTCTGTGTTTCATCTTTCGCAGACGTGTCCTTTTCAGGTTCCTCAGCCGCTTCCACCGCCAATGATGTTTCGATCCCAATGGCAAAATCAACAACTTTGATCCCGAAAAATACGGACATGATAACAATCATTACCGGTAACATTCGAATCTTCATATCATTCACTCTTTCTAAAAATCATCTCATCAATCAGCCCGATAAATACACTTTAGCAGACATAAGCTAACAAAAGTTAACGAATGTTGCGCAACGTCTTCATCATTTCACTTTCCTCATCTTCTGCATGATGGCCAGCGCCATCCCCCGCAGACACTCCGGGCTTTTCACTCAGGGCTTTATCACCCTGTATTTTCTCACCCTGGATTTTCTCATTCTGTATTTTATTACCCTGTATTTTATTACCAATGGCTTGCCCCATGGCTTTCTCATCCCGCCGTTCATCCGGAATAAGGCCTTGTTCTATACGATTGGCCAAATTAGACCCGGTATCATTTATCATGGATAATTCATCGGCCATGGCACGGGCTTTATCCAGCAATTCCCTCAAACGCACCTCTTCCGTGCCAGCGGCCTGTTTCAGGGATAGAATGCTTTGCTGGGCCGTGGCGATAATTTCATTCAACTGCCCCACCATAGTCGCCATTTCCTGCTGCGCACCACGGAATTTTTTTAAGCGAAAATTCAATTTAATGGCAACACCGATCAAAATTGCCACCATCAGTATGATGATGCCATCTATAAACAATTCCACCGTCATGACTGAACTTTCTTCATTTCAAATTTCTGTTCGATCTTCACAGCCACATGCCGCCCCAGTTTTCCGATTTTCCCGGTCATCATCGGGATGCCGGAACACCGCAGTTCCACATCACTGTCCGGGTCACTGTTCAAAATCATGGTTTGGCCCACTTCCAGTCCCATCACTTCTCCCAAGGTCATCATCTGTTCATCCAGAACAGCCTCCAATGGCACATCAGTCATGAAAAGCTCTTTGGCCAGATGGTTTTCCCAGATGCTGTCGCGGCCAAATTTCTCCCCCATAAAGCGTTGCAGCAAAAGCTCGCGCACAGGCTCCAGCGTGGCATAGGGCAGAACCAGCTCCATACGCCCGCCCCGGTCTTCCATATCCGCGCGCATTTTCACCAGAAGTGCCGCATTACTGGGCTGGGCAATCGTGGCAAAACGCGGGTTGGTTTCCAATCGATCCAGTTTGAAGGTAACCGGGCTCAGCGGCGCAAAGGCAGCGCAGAGGTCTTTTAACATTACGTTGAGCATTTCTTCCACCAGCGTATGTTCAATGGTGGTGTAAGGCCGGCCTTCAATGCGCATGGGGGCTGTTCCACGCCTGCCGCCCAGCAGGGCATCAACAACAGAATAAATTAAATTACTGTCAATGGTAATCAGACCATAATCATCCCATTCTTCCGCCCGAAACACCGCCAGCATAGCCGGCAGGGGAATGGAATTCAGATAATCGCCAAAGCGGATGGAGGTCATATTATCAATGGAAACCTCAAAATTGTCAGAGGTGAAATTCCGCAGTGAGGTGGACATCATCCTGATATAACGATCAAAAATAATATCCAGCATCGGCAGGCGTTCATACGCCACCAGCCCGCTGCTGATCAGGGCATGAATACCGGACTTTGTGCCCTCGTCATCATCATCGCCTTCAAAACCCAGAAGACTGTCGATTTCATTCTGATCCAGAACCCTGTCGGTGCCCCCCATGGCGGCCGACATATCATCTTCCATGTCCTCCGCATCACCATCAAGCTCATCATCACCGCCGCCCGCCATGGCTTCCCATTCGGCAGCGACTGCATCATCGTCAATTTCTTCTTCATCAGACATATTGGTTATATCGCAATGTTAACTTTAAAATTCAAGCTGTAAGACATGCCGTCAATTAATAAATATTTCCTTGAATAGCACATCATGGACACGGGTGGGGTAAACCGCTTCATTCACCCGAACCAGTAATTCCTCTTTCAGACGGAACATGCCCGCCGAACCGTTCAGATCTTCAATTCTGAGTTCCCGCAGGTAAACCTGAAAATTATCCACCACACGGGGCATTTTTTTCGTCAGCTCATCAATAGCGCTTTGCCTGTCAACTTCGAGCGATATGGTGAGTTTCAGATAACTGGCCTTACCGCCCGCGGTATTCAGGTTGATCACCATCGGTTCCAGGTCGAAAAACAACAGATCCGTGGGTTCGGCATCCTCGTCCTCTTCCTCAAGTCCGGCTTCCTGACCACCGCCTTCAATATCCGCTGCCTGCTCTTCATCACCGCCCATCAGCAGCAAAGCCGCCGTGGCACCACCGCCAATAACCAGCAATGCAATAACGATAATCAGGATGAGTTTGCCGCTGATTTTCTTTTTTTCAAGACCCTCGGCAAGGTCTTCTTCACCCTCTTCCGCCGGTGCTTCTGTCTCTTCACTCATAAGCTAAAACGCTATCCTTCTGCTGGCCAATTTAATGTACTTTTAGGCTTAAATCTAGAACCTGAATGTTAACAAGTCGTTAGTAATTCCTTAAGCAAAGCCCATCATAGACATTTTATGGTTAATTTTTTACTTAAATTACCATAACAGCAATTCATCTAAAAGGTAAATATTATGCCGCCGGGAAAATACTCCCTGTAATGCCCAATGACTTTAAGCGGCAGACTTTACCGGGCAAAGTCTGCCTTTTTATGGGGTTTTTCAAGGGTTTTTCCGGCAAAATAATTCCATAAGCATTTGATATCACACAGAAAAATATTTCTGGCATAGCCTGTGCATAGGATAGACCGGGATCAATCATTCGGCCAGAAGGAGCCTTTTTGATGGACACGACACTCTATGTAGCACTTTCACATCAGGTAGCACAGCGCCGCCAGATGGATGTTATTGCCAATAATATCGCCAATATGGGCACCACTGCATTCAAGCGGGAATCCGTTATGTTTCGGGAATACCTCAAAGAATCAGATGGTGAATTACCCAACAGCCTGAAAAAAATCGCCTATGTTCAGGATTATGGCGTTTCGCGGCAAATGACCGACGGTAAATTCAGCACAACAGGCAATCCCTTTGATATTGCCCTGAGTGGCGATGGCATGCTGATGGTCAAAAAAGAAAATGGTGACTTTGCCTATACCCGTAATGGCCATCTGGCCTTGTCTGATCAGGGCAAACTCATCACCTCCACCGGGCAGGAAGTATTGGATGACGGGCAAAACCCCATCCAGTTTCCGGAAAACCCTATTGGAATAGAATTTGCCACAGACGGCACCATATCGGCAAAAAATGTCGGCATCATCGGCAAGCTTAATGTTGTCACCTTTGAAAACACCTCAACCTTAAAGAAAATTGGCGACAATATGTTCAGTGCGGCTGACCAAAGCATCCCCTCCACCGATTTTCAGGTTGTGCAGGGCGTGACCGAAAGCTCCAATGTACAGCCCATCATTGAGATCACCAAGATGATCAATGTGAGCCGCGCCTATACCCGAACGGCAAAGATGATGGAAAATTTTCAGGATTCCAGAAATAACGCCATTAATCGTCTGGCTAAACTGAGCTAACAGACAGACCGTTTACAGACGTACAGAATTACAGGACAAGATTATGAAAGCACTTAGTATCGCATCAACCGGAATGTTAGCCCAACAGTTAAATGTTGAGGTCATTTCAAACAATATCGCCAATATGAATACCACTGGTTTCAAACGCCAGCGCGCAGAATTTCAGGATTTGCTGTATCAGAATATCGAACGTGTGGGCGCGGCCTCTTCCGATACCGGCACCGTGACCCCCACCGGTATTCAGGTGGGTGTGGGTGTTAAAACCGGCGGAGTATACAGGATTACCGAACAGGGTGGATTGGTGAATACGGACACATCCCTTGACCTTGCCATCAACGGCGGCGGTTATTTTCGGGTACAATTGCCCAGTGGTGAAGATGCCTATACCCGGGCCGGTTCGCTCCAGCTTGGCCCCACCGGCGAGCTGGTGACCCCGGAAGGATATACCATCGGCCCCGGCATCACCGTGCCTCAGGAAGCCATTGATATTACCATCAACCCCGAGGGTGAGGTATTGGTCAAATTACCGGGGCAGATCGAACCAAGCAATATCGGCCGGCTGGAGCTTGCCACCTTCCCCAACCCCGCCGGTCTTGAGGCCATTGGTAAAAACCAGCTGCTGGAAACACCCGCCTCGGGTGCCGCCAGTCTCGGTGCCCCCAACACACCGGGTTTCGGCGCGATTGTTCAGGGTTTTCTTGAAACTTCCAATGTGAATTCCGTGGCGGAAATCACTACATTGATTACCGCGCAGCGTGCCTATGAAATGAATAGTAAAGTGATCAGTACCGCTGATGAAATGATGAGCGTCACTTCGAACCTGAGATAGGCATGACCATGAAACGCATTATATATATCACATTTTGTTGTACGGTAAGTTTCCTGATTTCCACGATCTCGGCTCAGGCCATGGCGGATGTCAAGGCCGCAACCCGGGTGAAGACAAATCAGGTCACCATGGGCGACCTGTTTAACAATCTGGACAAAGGCCATGACATCTGGGTTGCTGATGCCCCCAATCCGGGCAAAAGAATCAGCATTCAGACCCAATATCTGGCCAGGCTCACAAGACAGCATGGTATTCAGTGGCGCAACAAACGCGCCCTGCAAAATATTGTGGTCACCCGGGACAGTGCCTCTGTTAAATATGGCGCATTGAAAAAACTGATCAAAGAAGAGCTGGATATCATGCTTTCCGATGGTCAGAAAAGGGAAATTGCCATCTATAACAGCAATAGCCGCCTTCATTTTCCTGAGGAAAACGGCCTGAGCGACCTTTATGTCAAAAACCTCAACCTTGATGAAAGAAGCGGGAAATTCTCTGCCACCATTATGGCTCCTGCCGGTGAAAACAGGGAAAGCCAGAATAAAATCTCGGGCCGCTTTTATGAGGTGTCTTACGTGCCCACTTTAAACAAGACCCTGGGTTCCGGTGCGGAAATCACCGAAAGAGACATCAGCTGGCAGGCCGTGCCCACCCTTAAACTTGGCCGCAATATTGTCCTTTCAAAAGATCAGATTTTGGGCATGACCGGCAAGCGGGCCTTAAAATCATCCACCCCGATCCGCCTATCCGATCTGGAAAGACCACAGGTGGTAAAACGCGGTTCATTGGTCAGAATTATGTTTTCCGCCGGAAAAATCACCCTGAGTACCACGGGCAAGGCCAGCGAACATGGGGGCCGCGGAGACATCATCCGGGTGACGAATTTGTCTTCCCATAAAACTATTGAAGCGGTCGTTTTAGGCCCGAACAAGGTGCAGGTCGTCACCCATAACAGTGACCTTGCCCTGCTGAGCGGCAACCGCTAAGCGCATGAAGAAATATTTTACCAGAAAGGTTATCCCCATGTTTTCAACTGAGTATCTGAAAATAAATTCCATTTATAAAATATGCGGCCTGTTTATTGCGGCCCTCACCATGACAGGCTGCAGCGCCATTGACCGGATCGGCAATATCGGCAAGGCCCCGGATCTGGCCCCGATTGAATCGACCCGCGTGGTGCCGCAAAAGTCTGAAAACACCCAAAGACCCATACAATATCAGCAGGCCTTGCAATCCGGCCAACCCGGCAGCCTCAAAAATCAGGCGTCTTTGTGGAAAGTGGGCTCAAAACATTTCTTTAAAGACCAGCGTGCCAGCATGATCGGCGATATTCTGACCGTGAATATCACCATCAATGATGAAGCCACCATTGACAATACCACATCGCGCACAAGGGCCAATTCGGACAATGCCAACCTGTCCAAATTTTTAGGGCTGGAAGCCGGACTGGGCAGCATTTTGCCCGATGCGGTTGATCCAACCAATCTGGTCAATATGGGCAGCAGCACATCCAATGTGGGTTCAGGCAAGGTTGACCGTAAGGAATCGATCAACCTCACCGTGGCCGCCGTGGTGACACAGGTTCTGCCCAATGGTAACATGGTGGTTCAGGGCCGTCAGGAAGTCCGGGTGAATTTCGAGGTCAGGGAACTGACCATTATGGGCGTAATCAGGCCGGAAGATATCAGCTCCACCAATACCATCCAACATACCCAGATTGCCGAGGCCCGCATTTCTTATGGCGGCAGAGGCCAGCTCACGGATGTACAGCAAGCCCGTTACGGCTCTCAGCTCTTTGATATCCTCTTCCCCTTCTAGGAAGATTTTATAGAAATTTGTGTCCTGTTGTTGAACAGCTTTAACAACGAAGATCCCGCACAAAAAAAGGACCGTGGCAGAAAGTCACGGTCCTTTATCTTTTTATATTTCATCAGGCTTATGAGACGGGATCATTCATCCCAGAGGTTCATTCACCCCAGAGGATTATTCATCCCAGATATCATTCATCCCTGTGAACTTTTTCATATTGTTCATGCTGTTCCTGCGCCTCTATGGTCATTGTGGCAATGGGTCTGGCATCAAGGCGGGGCAGACTGATGGGTTCGCCGCTCACTTCACAATAGCCATATTCGCCTTCGGTGATGCGCTTCAGGGCAGAATCGATTTTCATAATCAGTTTACGCTGACGATCCCGGCTGCGCAGTTCCACCGACCAGTCGGTTTCCGCTGAGGCCCGGTCGGCAATATCAGGCTCTTTAAGGCTGTCTTCCTGCAGATGAACCAGGGTTTCTTTGGATTCCCTTAAGATTTCATCTTTCCAGTCGATTAATTTCTGCCGAAAATACGCAATCTGCTTTTCATTCATAAACTCTTCATCAGGAGATGGTTTATAATCACTTGGCAACTGAATTCCCATTATGACCTCTGCATTAAAATTAGAAATTTTGCGTAAAAATACTCAACTCATAAAAATTTATCAAGCCCTAATATTCTCAGGGTTGAGATAGCAAAAAAAAGTCATATTTTTGTAAATAAAAGGTCAAATTTTACGCATCAGCCCAACATGTCGAGCTTTGCCATCTCTACCTTTACGCGAAGTTCAATATCCCGCAAAATATTATCGAGTTTAGGGTCTTGCGACTGCCCCTGTTCTTTTGATATGGCCCGGGCAATATCCTGCAGGCGATGTTTTGGCATATGGCCGAGCAAAAGGCCCTGTTGAATTTGTTCAAGATGCTGAAGCATGTCTTCTGCGCGGGCAAGACCTTTGGAACGCCCTTCCGTTGCAGTGGGCAGTTCCTGAAGGGACAATAATGAGTCTACTGCGGCCAATGGAGCCGTACCACTAAGATGAGAGGCCGGTGCGGTTTCTTCTGTGGACAAGGCTTTTTTAAAAGCGGCCTTGTCGGCACTGCCCTGACCTTTTTTACGCTTCACACCGGGTGTGGATATACGCCCTGGCCCTTTAATCTCCATATGATCTCTCACTACACTTCCTGAATAGGCTTATACTTAACAGATTTTACCGGCGCTTCATAGGAGTTTCAGCATATCGCTTTTCTCATTTTTTCAATTTCCGCTCATGCCCGGCAAGCTTTTCCACCAGTTGGGCAATTATTTCTCATCTTATAAAACAGCCGGACCTACAAAAAAGAAAATATTGAAATAAGTCTTTTAAAACAAATAATTAGAAAAATTTTTCTTATGGAGAAAACTGGCACATTTCTCGCATATACCTTGATGGATCATTCACTAAAAGCGGATATGTGAAATAATGCAAAATAGCATCAGGCGTATAAAGACACATTTAAAAGCCCCATTCGGCCTCATTTTCTTCTGGATTATGGCCTTCGGGCTGATCAACCCGGCTTATGCATCCTCTTCGCGGATCAAGGATCTTGTTTCCATCGAAGGGGTCCGTGAAAACCAGTTGGTCGGTTACGGCCTTGTTGTGGGATTAAACGGCACCGGTGATTCCCTGCGAAATGCGCCTTTTACGGAACAGAGCATTGTTTCCATGTTAGAACGCCTGGGCGTTAATACCAGAGGTTCACAATTAAAATCCGAAAACACAGCGGCTGTCATGGTTACAGCCAGCCTGCCAGCCTTTGCCCGCAAGGGAACCCGGCTGGACATTACGGTGAGTTCACTGGGGGATGCGGGAGACCTTCGGGGCGGCACATTGATTGTGACCCCCCTGCTTGGTGCGGATGGGGAAGTCTATGCGGTGGCGCAGGGCTCCATGCAAATTTCAGGTTTTAGCGCCGGCGGCGGTGCTGAGACCATTACACAGGGTGTGCCCACCGCGGGCCGGATCCCCAATGGCGCCATCATTGAAAAAGAGCTGGAATATTCCATGCTCACCAAAAGCAGTGTTAAACTGTCCTTGCTAAATCCCGATTTTACAACCGCGCGCCATATTGCCGAGGCCATCAATAAAAATATGGGCAGTAAAACAGCCATGCCCCTTGACCCTTCTACAGTGATGGTGGTCAAACCTGAAAATTATAATGACAATATGGTGGCGCTGGTAACAGATATAGAACAACTTTACGCCGCGACGGATCAGCGCGCCAAAGTGGTGATTGATGAACGCAGTGGCATCATTGTCATTGGCAATGAAGTGCGGGTGAATGAAGTCGCCATCGCCCAGGGCAACCTTACCATCCGGGTTACAGAAACCCCGCAGGTCTCTCAACCCGCGCCTTTTGCCGAGGGCGGCGAAACGGCCATCGTGCCCAGAACCGAAATCGAAGTGGATGACAGTTCCGGCAAAAAATTTGCCATGCTGAAACCCGGTGTCAATCTTCAGGAACTGGTCGACGGACTTAACGCCCTGGGCATCGGCCCGCGCGATATGATTGCCATCCTTCAGGCTCTGAAAGTGGCCGGGGCCTTACAGGCGGAAATAGAGGTAATGTAACCATGGATATGAATTTTCTGCAAATACAGCCCAAATCAAATCTGGCCAACAAGGAATTAGCGCCGCAAAATTCTTTTGAGGCCCGTGCCCGCAAGTCTGCCGAAGAATTTGAAGCCGTTTTTCTTTCACAAATCCTCAAAAGCATGTCAACAGGCATAAAGTCAGACGGGCCTTTTGGCGGCGGCCACAGTGAAGAAGTGTTTCAGGATCTTCTCAGCGAACAGATGGCCACACAAATATCCCGCAATGGCGGCATTGGCCTGTCCGATGCCATTTATCGCGAAATCCTTAAAACGCAAGAAATAGGTCACCCTAATGCAACAGCTCCAACAAAATAACGACCAAAATCTTTCTTCCTTAATCCTGACAGTGCGCAAGCTTACAGAAGTGATCGGTGAAGAAATCAAGCTGCTTAAGGAAAGGCGACCCAAAGAAGCCGACAAATTCCTTCCCATCAAGAATAATTTAATCATTGCCTATAATCAGGAAATGGATGCTCTGAAAAACCGGGGTGGGCTGGCCGCGGCGGGCAATGGTGAAAATGTCCGAAAACTTAAAAGCGAAACCCGGCTCTTTAAAAAGGCCCTGGACAGGCACCTAAGGCTGGTAAAAGCCCTGAAAACCGTCTCGGAAAATATGATCCGTGCTGTGGGCGATGAAGTGGCCAGACGCAAGGACCAGACCAGTAATTATGGGGCCAATGCTAAAATTACCCGCAAAAGAAACCAAAATTCCCCAACATCCCTGACACTGAATAAAACGATTTAGTCTCAGGACCTGTTAATTCCTTATACAAAGGGGCCCTATGGCCCCTTTTTCCTTAAGCCCCAAAACATACAATAATTGCTATGCAAGCTTTTCCCCATCAGGGGCACAAAATGCCCCTGACAAACCTTCCCAGCAAAACAATATAAAAAAAACTATTAAAATCAATAAGTTACTAGATAGTAAAAACTGGCACAGGCTTTGCATATAGAATTAGGTGCCCCATAATGGGGTCTTTTGAAATCAGAATGTAACTCAATAAAGGAGAGCGGAATGGCTTTCTCAGTGAATACAAATGCCAGTGCCTTGTCAGCCTTGCTTAATTTGAACAAAACGACAGGTGACCTGGAAACAACCCAGACCCGCATTAATACAGGTCTGGAAATTTCCTCTGCCAAAGACAATGCGGCGATTTTCTCAATTGCCCAGCAGTTGCGGGGTGATCTGCGTGGTTATAACGCGGTTAAGCAAAGCCTGGACAGATCCATCAGTACCACGGACATCGCCCTGGCGGCAGCCGGGTCCATTTCAGATCTGATGATCGAAATGAAAGAGAAATCCGTGGCGGCCGCCGATGCGGGTCTTGATGCCGACAGCAGACTTGCGCTGGCCGAAGACTTTAATGCCCTGCGTGATCAGATCACTATCATCATCAATAATGCTGAATTTAACGGCACCAATCTGATTGATGGTGGTACGGACGCGATTGTGGCCATTACCAACCCCAATGCCACACAGACCATCACCATTGGTCATCAGAACCTGACATTGGGCGGCGGCAATATCACCATTACAGCAGCCCAGTCCATCACCACACAAACCCTGGCAGCGGCAGCGGTAACAGATGTGATTGCCTCCCTGAAAAACATCAACTCAGCCCTGACCAAACTGGGGGCCGGTGGCACCTCTCTGGAAGCTCAGCGCAGCTTTGCCGACAAGATCTCCGGCACCATTGAAATTGGTATCGGTAATCTGGTGGATGCGGATATGGCCAAGGAAAGTGCCAACTTACAGTCGCTGCAAGTGAAGCAGCAATTGGGTATTCAGGCGCTGTCCATTGCCAACCAGGCACCCCAGTCTATCCTTAGCCTCTTCGGTGGTTAAGTAGCCTGATATAAAAATGCATTCTGATTATTGGGATGGGCAGGCCGAGATAAGATATTTTTATATCGGCCTCGCCCGCCTCATATGATAGGATGAATTCAGGTTTTGATTTTCCGGAAATGAGTATGACTGAGCGCAAACCGCAAAATGAAGATATTTTTTTACAAGGCGACGTGGTTTTCCTGCGCCAGCCTGATATTGAAAAAGATGTTTTAAGCGGTCATTGGCATCAGTGGTTTAATGATCAGGAAACCACCCAATATCTTATTCACGGTGCTTTTCCCCTCAACAAAGACCAACAGGCGGAAATTATCAAGGCAGAGATGGATAATCCCACTTCCCTCTTGCTGGTGGCCATTGATAAAAAGTCGGGTAAACATATTGGTGTAGTCTGCCTCAAAGCCATCAATCCCACCCTGCGCACCGCTTCATTGAGCATTGTTTTTGGCGACAGAAACATCAAAGGCGCCGCCCTTGAAGCCATGGCCTTACTCAGCAAACATGCCTTTGACAGGCTCAATCTGCAACGCATTGAAGCGGGACAGAATACGGCGCTGTGGACATGGATGAATTCTCTGGAACTCATCGGTTATCAGATAGACGGTTATCATCAGAATGCCGGCTTCCGCGACGGAAAACCCTATGATGTGATCAGCTATTCCCTCACATCGGAAAGATTTTACAGGCTGCAGGAAGAAAGAGGCGGCAATATTTGCAGCCCTTCTCTGGATCAGCTCTACGGCGAAAAAAGCACAGAAAACAAAACCGAAAAGGTCAGGGCTTTTTTTGAAGACCTTTATAGTGTGGATAAATAGTCATTAACCTCACACATTCCCGGCCCAGAACTTCCGCCTCATGCAATAAAGACGAACTCATGCCCACCACCACGTCTGCGGCCTGAACCGCCTCAATTGAACTGCCCTGACTGTTTTGAAGTATGGAAATTTTATCGGACTGATAAGCCATATAATGATCATATTTTCCCGGCGTATCTTTGGGATGGGGCCGGATCATCAGACGGTAAGGCGGTTTTAAAGCCTTATGATATTTTCCGATCGCGCCATTTTCCAGCATTTCAATAAAACAGTCCAGATACTGAAATTCCGTCACATCATATGAATAACCCGCCTTTATGGCCTCACTGATATAATCAGAGGCAAAAAGGATCAGACAATCTCCCTTGTCTGCCCCCCATTGGCGCCGCAACATTTCCACATTCTTATGGCTTTTGGTATTTTTGATAAAATCACCATAGACATCGCCGATAATCAGAAGATCATCCGATGAAAATCCTGCGGCTATAAGAATGTCCCGGGCGGCCTCATCAGGGATAAAAACATCCCCGGGTCGCACAGGCTGACCGTCCCTGTCCTGAAAACGCATGGCCACATTATGGCTGCTATCCAATACAGCGGTTGTGGGAATATGAAGGTCTTCTACCAGCCGCCAGAGATCCTGCTCCGTGCTGTCGTCCACATGGCTGGTGCTGGTAATGATCCAGTCAGGTTTCAAGGTTTCAAGATACGCCCGGACATCATTATCTAGGATCTTATCCTGCCATTTCAAAGGCTGAATTCCAAAGTCCTGCCAACTGGTTATCGCATAATCCTTTGCCAGAATCACAAGCTCAAGATTATCTTCCAGCTTCTTGTCATTGCATAGTTTTTCAAAAAGAACACCCTCTTTTCCCGACAAAATATCATGAAGAGCTACCAGTGGATTTGTGCCCCCTGGATCACGGCTGAGAAAGAGAATTTTTTTAACCTTTTTCATAAACCTGCAAGGCCTCTAAATTCCTGCCCACTTTATGGAAAGCTTTGATCACATCATCAATATCCGCCTGCGACATGGACGGCAGCATAAATTCATGGGTTATAATGGTGGCATGGGCTTTTTCCGTTTCGGGACAGATGCCTTCTTCATAATTTACCTCGCCCTTATAATGCGGGCATTTGAAGGGGCATGAGACTTCGCCATAAGCGATTTTTTCCTGAAACATAGGGTAAAGATAGATCGGTTTCACATAACCCGCACTAATCAAGGCACCCCAGCCTTCACGCATTTTGGATTCCGGTAATTCCGCCCGAATGGCCTTAATAAAAGTCTCGCGTGAAATGCCTGCTTCTTTTTCATTAAAATGCAGCGCGTGGACATAATAGGAATGTTCCACATGGTCTGGTACTTTGGCCGCGTTTAGCCCCGGAATATTGCCCAGGTTACGGTTGAAATATTCCACATTCTGTTTTCTCTTGGTGACAAGGTCTGCCGATTTAGTCAGTTGAACCCGGCCAATACCCGCCTCAATCTCACCCAGGCGGAAATTAAATCCCACCATATTCACCAGACTATTCACCTGTTTATTCTGCAACACCGCCTCCGCGTGATTGCGGATCAACTGCAGCCGTTCGCACAGATCATCATCATCCGTCACCACAATTCCACCCTCTCCGGTATGGATATGTTTATGATAATTCAGCGAAAAAACACCCATATGACCGATGGTGCCCACATTGCGTCCCCTATATCTGGCACGGGGAGCCTGGGCGCAATCTTCGATTACAATCAGATTAAATTCCTCTGCGATAGCCATAATTTCATCCATTTCCGCCGGATGGCCGAACAGGTGAACCACAATAATGGCCCTGGTGCGCGGGGTGATATTTTCCCGGATGCTCTGCGGTGAGAGGCAAAAACTGTCGGGATCAATATCCGCAAATATAGGCACCGCATTAAAGGCAATGGCCGCAGTCACCGACGCGGCCATGGTATAGGGGGAAACGATCACCTCATCCCCCGGCCCGACCCCGGCGGCTCCCACCGCCGCATAAAGGCCACTGGTGCAGCTGTTGACCGCGATGCCATGGCCCGTACCACAGCTTTCGGCCCATTCTTTTTCAAAAGCCTGAACTTCACTGCCGCCAAAGAAATCCTCATGCCAGACCCCGAGGAATTTAGACAGGATACCGGAATCCATGATTTCCATAACCTTGTCTTTTTCTTCCTGACCAATATTATTATGGGCCGGGAATAATGCCGTTCTGACCGGTTTACCCCCCAGCAATGCCAATTCGCTCATTTATCCTTCCAATCCAGCTTTTATTCTGATGTCTGCACACACTTCCATGGCTTTCAGGCCATTTTCCTGCGTCGACAATAATTTTTCATCTTTAACAAGATGATCATAAATATTCGACACGGCCTGATACATGCCGCGCGAAAGACTGCTTTTTCGTGTTTCAATATGACCATCCGCAAATTCCATGCGAATATGGTCACTGAATTTTTCCAGGCTTATTTTGGCCTTTTCAAAACGCAGGTAAAGGTCAAAACGCATACCCTCCCGCACATCACCGCCCACAAATTCTATTGGCTGGCCCTCTTTTGTTAACAGCCGGGCATCAAGACTGGCATCATCAGGCCAGAAATCATAGACGGGCCGCCCCGCCGACACCACAGTCAGATCACCAAAAAACATGCCCAACAGATCAATCATATGTGAGCCATTATTATACAGGCCTTTGTTATAATGGGCCTGCGCCGAAATTAATTTGCCATATTTTCCCGAAGCGATTTCCCCGGCCAATGAGATCAGGGCCGGGTCCCAGCGCCGCAGATAATTTACCACCATTTTATGCCGAAAACGTTGCACCATGAGACGGGCGGACGAAATATCCCCGGTAATCGGTTTTTCACAAAAGACCAGTTTGGCCCCGTGACTTTCGATTTCCCGTAAACAGGCCTCATGACTGGCCGTTGGACTGCATATGGAAATAATATCATATTTCTGCGCCCTCAGAGCCTCTGAAAGCATGGTATAATGTTTTGGAATGGCCCATTTCCCGGAAAATTCCTGGGCTTTATCCCCATCCGGATCAACACAGGCCACCATTTCAAAACCCGGATGTGTTTGAAAAGCCTTGGCATGGGTCAAAATATCCGGACTTTGCATATTTTCCGCATCATAACCTCCGGCAATGGCTCCGCAGCCGATGATTAAAACAGAAAATACCCGCCCCTGCTGATCCATGATTAAACTTTCACCCGTCCAATATGCTGATTAATCCGGCAGATTTCGGGATGTTCTGTCAGAAAAGAAACCACATCCGCAATGGTGAATTGAGGATTTATGGGGGTGAGCCTCTCCAGAACCGTACAGATCACTTTAAAATCTTCCGGCGTATCAAGCGTGACCGACATATTTGGCCCCTGATGCGATGGTCGGGCTGGCAGATATTTTACATGATAACGATCCGGGTTTTGATACAATGGGCGGCTTACATGTTCATAATCCAGCGGGTCATTCGTCCTACCATAAGCGTCCGCCAGAATTTTTGTGGAAAAGACCTGTACCGCATAGCCCAGGGGATGGGCCCTGCCCACCTCATAATCCGCCAGCGACATATTAGACAGGTAATCCACACCAGAGGAGAGATATTCCGCCACCGCCAAATCAATCAGGGCCGGGTCCATCAGCGGGCAGTCGCCGGTGAGTTCCACGATAATATCCACATCAAATTCCTGTGCGGCCTCCAGCACCCGCGACATCACATTATCTTCACTGCCCCGGTAACAATCGACCCCGAGCCTTTTTGCCTCGACCTCGATCCCGTCATCGCTATCATTAATGGTGGTGGCAATGATGATCTGATCAATCTTTTCCGCCCGTTTTACCCGTTCCACCATATGGGCCAACATGCTTTTACCAAGGCAGGTTTTCAAGACCTTTCCGGGAAGACGGCTTGATGTCATGCGGGCTTCGATCGTGGCGGCAATTTTGGCTTTCATGGCTCAGCTCTGCTTAATAATTTCGCTTAAGGCATTCACCACATAATCCACATCTGCGACACTCATAGCGGCAAAAAGCGGCAGGGACAGGGTTTTGGCATAATATTCTGCCGCCCCCGGTCGTATAAGCACACCATATTTTTTCCTGTAATAGGGCTGTGTGTGGATGGGGATATAATGGACCTGTGTGTGGATATTGCGTTTTGACAATTGTTCCATAAGGTCGGTGCGTGAGATTTCCATATTTTCAAAATCAATCAAAAGCGGATAAAGATGCCAGCCGGCCTTGCAGTTTTCCCGTTTTTTCAAAAAGCTGATATGAGGGGAAACAGACCCTAATTGCTTATCATAATGTTCAACCAGTTCCATGCGGCGGCTGATGAATTTTTCAAGCTTGTCCAGCTGGCTCGACCCCAGCGCGCAGTGAATATCGCTTTGACGGTAATTATACCCCAGACATTGCATTTCATAATACCAGGGCGCATTCAATTCCTGCGGATCATCGCTCTGCAATTGATCCTTATCGCGGGTCATGCCATGATTTCGGAAAAGTTTCAGCTTTTCATAAAGGTCCGGGTCATTGGTGGTCACCGCACCGCCTTCCCCCATGGCAATTGTTTTTACCGGGTGGAAAGAAAAAACCTCCATCCGGGAAAAAGCACAATTGCCCGCCTTATGGGTTTTTCCCTGTTGATCCTGATATTCTGTGCCCAGGGCGTGGCAGCTGTCCACCACTACCCACCAGCCCATTTGCTGCGCCAGTTCATATAAGGCTTCAACATCCCCCACCTGCCCCGCAAGGCTCACCGGAACAAGGGCTTTGATACGGCTTTTTTCATCTTCTGAGAGGCCATGCAACAGATTTTCCACATCTTGTGGCCGCATCAGGCCATTGTCAGGGTCCACGTCCGAGAATAAAATATCCGCACCGCAAAAGGCCGCGCCATTGGCGGTGGCAAGAAAGCTGATGGAGGGCACGATGACAAGATCACCCGGACCAATGCCCAGTGCCAGAAAAGCAAGATGCAGCGCTGCCGTGCCACTGGAGCAGGATAACACATAATCCGCATCCGTATGTTCAGAGAGTTTATTTTCAAATTCCGCCACAGCCGGCCCCGTGGTCAGCCAGTCCCCGCGAAGGACATTATTCACCGCCTTGATGTCATCCTCATCAATCAACTGTCGTCCATATGGAAGTTTCGGCGCGGGATTATCCTTCATAGATCATGTCTGCTTTAACAATTCATTGAATGAGGCCTCATCAAGCCATTCCTCATTCAATTCACTGGAATATTCAAACCCCTCTGCCACCGGTTTGGCATGATCCGCCTGATAATTTTTTTCAGACCAGAAGCTGAATTGTGGTTTGATAATATATCGGTCTTCCAGTTCAATGGTCTGGCGGCCATCATCACTGGTAATCATCTGTTCATGCAATTTTTCACCGGGACGGATGCCCACTTCCCTGATTTCCAGATCAGGCGCCAGATATTGTGCCATGTCGGTCATTTTCATACTGGGAATTCGGGGGATAAAAATCTCACCGCCCTGCATCATGGCCAGACTGGAAAGAACAAAATTCACCCCCTGTTGCAAGGTTATCCAGAAACGGGTCATACGAAGGTCTGTGATCGGCAGATGATCCGAGCCCTGGGCAATCAAATCCTTGAAAAAAGGCACAACCGACCCTCTAGAACCTAATACATTGCCATAACGCACCACTGAACAGGAAAAATCCATGCCTCCGCCAAGGCTGTTGGCGGCCACGAAAATTTTGTCTGATGCCAGTTTTGAGGCTCCGTAAAGATTGATCGGGCTTGCGGCCTTGTCCGTGGACAGGGCGACAATCTTTTTAACCCCGCTCCTGAGTGAAGCTTCAATAAGGTTTTGTGCGCCAAAAATATTGGTTTTGATACATTCAAATGGATTATATTCGGCAATAGACACATGTTTGATTGCCGCCGCATGCACCACATAATCCACCCCCCTCAAGGCCAGCATCAGCCTGTTCTGATCCCGCACATCACCAATAAAATAGCGCAGACATTTGCTGTTCGCATGAGCGGAAAATTTCTTTTCCATTTCATATTGTTTCAATTCATCCCGCGAAAAAATAATCAGCCGCCTGACCTTTGTCTGATCCAGCAATGTCTGGGTCAACTGTTTGCCCAGTGATCCCGTTCCACCAGTAATCAAAATGGTTGAACCATCAAGAAAGTCCAAATTCGTTTCAAAAGAACGGATGATATTTTTCGTCATATGCGATTACCTTATTCCCGGGTTTTCCCCGGATTAGAAGACATTATTTCTTCTCAAATACCCACCAAGTGGCATTATCCATTCCCGTGACCACTTTCCATTCAAAACCATAACCCAATAATTTCAGATCGGGAAAATTATCCAGCCAAAATGCCCCAAAATCACGTTTAAAGAGCTTATCATCATGCCCGCGGTAGGGAATGGCTTCGGGTTTGTCAGAAAAATATTCATTGCAGACAATATATTTACTGCTGGAGGCATGTATATTTGTACAGGCCTGAAGCAGGTCATCGGGATGTATGTGAATGAGAACCCCACTGGTAAACGCCAGTTCAACCTGATCGCAGGGTAATTTATAATCCCCGGCAAAACCACTCACCAGATTTTCCGCTGGCAATATTTTATCTTCCAGCAAAACCTGACGCGCTTTTTCATTGGGTTCCACCGCATAAAGGCTGGCGGGGGTTAATAAATTCATTGCCCGCAGATTCAGGCCGATATTGGGGCCAACCTCCAGAATACTCCCCGGCGGATCCCCTTGAAGATATTGGAAAATTTTAACCCAGAGGGCCAGCCTTCCCTTCATATGTTCCAGGTCCACGGCGTTTCGGTCCACATATTCATTACCAAAATCACCACGCCAGAATTTTACTTGGTCAGTTTCTTTTTCCGTCATCCTGCGGCTTTCTTTCTTGAATCAGGAGATTGAATAATTTCATTCACATTAACCATGCTAAGACTATAATGTTAAATGATATTTAATTCACCAACTTCTTTTGATTAGTGTATATTATATCTCGCATCTGTTTTCTAAAAGGAGCGTACTGCTTGAAAAAAACTTTCAAAATAAAGGGTCGGCCCATTGGTGAGGGCCATGCACCTTATTTGATTGCGGAAATGTCAGGCAATCATAATAATGATATTAATCGCGCCTTTGCCATCATTAAAGCCGCCAGGGAAGCTGGTGCCAATGCTGTTAAATTACAAACCTATACCCCCGACACCATCACAATGGATCATGACGGTGAAGGTTTTGTCATAAAAGAGGGATTGTGGAAAGGCCGCAACCTTTATGAGCTTTATAAAGAAGCCATGACCCCATGGGAATGGCATGGGGAGCTTTTTGAATATGCCCGCAAGCAAGATATCAGTATTTTCAGCTCCCCCTTTGACCGAAGCGCCGTTGATCTGCTCGAAGACCTGAATGCGCCCGCCTATAAAATAGCGTCTTTTGAAATGACCGACCTGCCGCTGGTTCGTTATGCCGCCGAAACCGGGAAACCGATGATTATCTCCACCGGTCTTGCCAGCCATGAGGAAATTTCCGAAGTGATTGACACCGTGCGTGCCACCGGCAATGAACAGCTTGCCATCTTACATTGCGTCAGCGCTTATCCCAGCGATCCCAAAGAGGCCAACCTTGCCACAATACCGGACATCGCCCAGTCCTTTGGGGTCATTGCCGGCCTGTCAGACCATAGTCATGGCATCGCCGTTCCTGTGGCCTCCGTTGCCCTCGGCAGCGCGGTGATTGAAAAACACATGACATTGGCGCGCAAGGACGGCGGGGTGGACAGTGCATTTTCTCTGGAACCGAATGAATTCAGGGACATGACCGAAGCCTGTAAAATCGCCTATGATGCCATTGGGACAGCAGACTACAGCCTGAAAGAAAGCGAAAAGAAAAGCCTCATTTACCGTCGTTCCCTTTATGCGGTTGCGGACATTAAAAAGGGCGAAATTATTACCGATGACAATATGCGCTCCATACGGCCTGCTTATGGCCTGAAACCAAAATATTATGACAGTTTAATCGGCAAAAAAGCGCTGGAAGACATTCCCAGAGGCACCCCCCTGTCATGGGAAATGATTAAAACAGAAGAAGAATAGATGTTTTAAACACTTCTATAGAAACATAATTCAAGCATTATAACGATATGAGTTTATCCGTTAATTCGGATATTTCCTTATCAATGTCTCTGATATCCGTGACCAGAGCTTTGCCATGTTCAGGAGACAGTTCGAGCACAAGTCTCAGAATATTCATCCAGTTCAGGTTATTTCTTGCTCTCGCTGCTTCAATTTCATCCAGCGGATGTTTTGCTTTTATCCGGCCCGTATCATCCCAATTGATTGAGACTGAAAATTTACTGAAAAGTTTGCCGTATTTTTCAAAGACCTGATTTTTTCCGCCGACCCAGTCTTCTTTGGTAAGGCCCAGATAATATACCCCAATCCGCTCCCCATCCTTAATGATATTAGATCTTCTGAACCCTTCCTCCTGAAATAAAAATTTCTTGTGAAGTTTCACAACCGCGTTATTCCCTTCGATTACCTCACAATTTAATTTTTGAATGTCCAATGAATCAAAAGCAAAATTAATCAGTGAATATTCTATGGCAGAGCCAAGGCCACCCCTTTCATCCTGTGTCAGATAATAAGCCCAGTCGGCCTTTTTATGAAGGGGGTCAATTGACCCCACACTTGCGACACCCAAAGGAATGCGGTCTTCATCCATAATCACGAAAGTAATTTGACTCTCATCCGCCTTAAGCCTGTTAAGCCAGCTTAAATGTTCATTTAACGCAATAATATGATCCGTATACATCCACTTGCGCACACCCTCTTCATTTCGAATATTGCGCAATTCCAGCTGCAGCTCAGTGCTTAGTGAAAACAACGGAACCAATTCAATCTTTCTGGCGCGTTTATTATTCTGTGCTGTCATATCATTGTTCCTGGCATAATGGTTCAAATGCAAAAGAAATTATATAGAGTAAAGAATGAAAATTCACTAACTTCTTTAAAATGCTAAACTTTCTAAAACACTCCAAAGAAGAGCTGCCCTAAAAAGCTACTGAAATATATTCGCCACCCATTTTAGGGTCAGATCCATTCAAAGGTCTATGCAATTAACCTAAAACATAAAAAACTTGCTTCCTTTCAAGATTTTGGCTTATATGCTAGGACTATATAATATGCTACCTCACCCCATAAAGCAGCAGAAAGCATATCAATGAGTGCAAGAAAACCAAGCTGTCTTCTATGCAAGAATAACCATTTAAAAACTATATATGAAAATAACTGGGAACTTCTTGGCCTCGGGAATGTGCCTGTCAGTTTCAGGATTTGCAAATCTTGCGGGCATTTTGGTCAGGCCCCCCTGCCCGAACCTGCTGTCATGCAAAAACATTATGAAACCTTCTCCAATTATACAATATTACAATCTGACTATACACCAGACCCCACCCCCCCGCGCGTCACATCACGCCTATTATCTCTGGCAAAATCTGTAAGACCAGATGGGGGTTATATCTATGATGTTGGTTGTGCCAATGGCTTGAACCTCTATTATTTCAAACAGAATGGCTGGGATGTCGGCGGATGTGACCCTTCGCAGACGGCAGTAGAACATTCTCGCAAATATCACGGCATAGAAGTGGATCTTGGGTGGGAAGATAAATGCCTCGCGAATATAACAAATGCGGATATCATTCTGTTTTCACATGTGGTTGAACACCTGTATGACCCCGTCACAACCCTCAGAAGGGCGGCAAAATCATTAGCACCTGATGGGCATATATTGTTTGAAGTGCCCTGCGCCATTGACCCTTATTCACTGCCCGCCGGTTGGTTGAATTTCGAACATCTTAGCTTTTTCACAGCTGAAACCATTCTGAACCTCCTGGCTTTATGCGAATTGCAGCTTATGGAAATGCGGATTACGCCGATTACAGAGCAAAATCCCTTATATCCAGTCATAACTATTCTGGCACGCCGTGATGATGACAATAAAAAACAGATACTGAATTATTATCCCGGCACATTATGTTTTTCAGAACATTTTTTAAAACATGAAAAAAATATCTGGTCTAAAATAAACGAAGTTATATCTGGAATTTCCGGCAGCCTGTTTATTTGGGGCGCCGGAGGACATACTTCACAAGTGTTTGCCCACACACCTGTGCGGGAAAAACTGGATATAAAGGGCATAATCGACAGCGACCCTCAGAAATGGGGTAAAATACAGGGTGGATTTGAAGTTATCAGTCCAGACATTTATTTTTCAAAATATCGCAACAATAAGATATTAATCTCATCTTATGCTTCCGAGAAAACCATTTACAGGGCTTTAAAGGATAAAGGTATAAATCAGGAAAATATTATCAGATTATATTATAATGTTTTTTCAGGAATATGAGTGTATCTGCATCTGCCTTTTTTACAATTCCAAACACCCAGTCCTACCCTACAATAAACCTACAGTCCGCTCAGACCCAGGACCCGGTTATTTTCCCTATTTACACCCTATCTTATTCATCAAGTGTTTTTTGACTGACCTTTTGATTGATCCGCGTCCAATCAGGATTTTTCTCCAGTAATGAAAGGCAATCACGCCAGGTAAAATTATCCCGACCTGAAAATGCCTCTAATATGTTTTTAATCAATTTAAAATCAGCCAATTCATCGACACACCAGCGGTTCTGGCTGAAATCTATATCTGAGGCATATTTCTCACAGGTAAACTTATCCGCGTTTAAATAGATATAAGGTGTGACATGTTCGCGCTGAAAAGGCATTTGACTTTCATGATAGGCTCTTTCCAGGGCCTTAAAGGAAAAAACCTCAACATCCTGACCAGGGGGAATTGTGTTACTGTCCTGGGTAACATAATCCACAAGATCCATTTTATCCAAATAACGCTCAATGATGTTATCAACTATTTCAGGATCGATCAAAGGGCAGTCAGATGTCACCCGCACAATAATATCTGCATTATATTGCTGCGCACACAGAAAATAACGTTCCAAAACATCCTTTTCGCTACCTCGAAAAGAGGCAATATTTTTCTCTTCGCAAAACTGGCTTATGGGCTCATCCGTCTCATTCGACGTTGTGGCAATGACCAGTTTATCAATTCTATGGCATCTTGATAAACGTTGAACATGATAGTCCAAAAGACTTTTGCCACAGACCTCCATCATCACCTTTCCAGGCAGACGACTGGACGTCATCCTTGCCTGACTGATGCAGACGATTGTTAAGTTACTTTTATCATCTGGTGACATGTTTATATCTGAATCTTTCTCTCTATGCTGAATTTGATTTTAATCCAGTGATTAAAATCAATATATTATACGGTAATTTAAAATATTTATTTAATAGGATTTTCCTTAATGCCTGATCAATAATATGGTAGGAATAGGTGCATGTAATATTCAAATGATAGAAATAAATGTCGTAAAGAAACAAACATTTAGGTGCTATGCCAAGTCTTATTGACTTAGCGATATAATGTTATCCTGTAAACAAATCAAAATTCCGGAAATTATTATGATTACAAAAAATAAATATGGTGCAGCCTTTGCAAGAAATAAAGAGGAAACCAAAATTATAGATGATTTTTTTGAATTGTTTAAAAATTCCCCCATTCCAGAAGATGAATTATTACTCAACCTGGGATTATTTTGTCGTCGGCAATCTTTATCAAGAATTCTTGTGATGAATGAATTATATCAAAAGATTATAAATACACATGGCGTTGTCATGGAATTTGGAGTGCGCTGGGGGCAAAATCTGGCTCTTTTTGAATCTTTCCGGGGAATGTATGAACCCTTTAATTATAATAGGAAAATTATCGGATTTGACACTTTCTCCGGTTTTCCCAGTACGCATGAAAAAGACGGAAAATCCTCCATGGCAAAAGAGGGCGCATATTCTGTGGGGGAAAATTATGAAATCTATTTGGATAAAATCATGGATTTTCACGAAAAACAGAGCCCTATCCCGCATATGAAAAAATATGAGCTCGTGAAGGGGGACGCTATAATTGAAGCAGAAAAATATTTTCACGACCATCCTGAAACAATCGTTGCATTCGCTTATTTTGATTTTGACCTTTATGAACCGACTAAAAAATGCCTGGATATTTTGAAAAACCATATAACCAGGGGCACGGTGATCGGTTTTGATGAATTGAATGATGCAAATTTTCCGGGTGAAACTTTAGCCCTTAAAGAAAGCCTTGGACTGGATTCATACCATATCCAACGCTCTCCGCTTGCGCCAAATATTTCTTATCTGGTCATTGATTAATAATATTACCTTTTTTGACCGCTTTTCCGGTTTCATTAAGATCTTCTCTTGTGGTGGAGAGCGACAATGAACCTGTGGAAACTTCATTTGCCAAATCTATTTCACAGCCTGTATTCGACTTTGCGTTTTTCTCTACCAATATACGGACAGAAATTCTTGGTTTGTCATCAATATGAGGCTGTGTTCCATGCAGCGTATTACAATGCCAATAAGACATTGTCCCGGCCAGGCCGGTTAATTTAAGCAAATCACATAGCTTTGAATCCAGATAATCATTTTGATAGGTATATTGATTATTCTCCTGCCTGGTTAATGAATGCGGGAATGTTGATACACCCAAAGCATGACTTCCCGGCAAAATATATAAAGGAGAGGAATTCTCTCCCACATCATCCAAATAGATATATACCGTAATAAAATCGGAATCTCTCTCAGGAAAGTCGATTATATCCTGATGAAAATCTATGCCTCTAAAATATGTAATATCTCTATATTCTTCTTTTACATAAGCCCCCAGATTAGCAACCAGCCGGTCATCCAGTTCAATTTTCAGCCATTGCGGAAGATATTTATCTGGAACACCCATGACAAATTTATAATCCAATATTCTCCATTTCTCGCCACATGTTTTTTTCATTTCCTGTTGAAATTTTTCGTTGGAAAAAATGAAATTGGTTTCAAGTTTTTCTATCAGGTTCCGACCAGGCCGGGGGTTAACCATTGTATGCTTTTGTTCACTTAAAAACGCTTCCTGCGATAAAAATATATCCGACAGATCCCTTGTGGCCAGAGCAGAATTCATTAATTCTATGGTTTTATCAGAATCAAAAAAACCCGGCAAACTTTTGAAACCATCTTTAACAAAATCATATTTTTTCATATCATACCTAACCTGAATTCAGACTGTCATGAAAATAGCAAAATGGGCCTATTGTATAAAGGTCTAAGAACAAAAAAATAAGCCTGCACAGGATAATGCAGGCTTTTATTTTTCACATCTGATGTATTTATTATATTTTTTCATCAACAACGATCCCCTCAACACCGTCCTGGCCACGGTTATAGGCAATAAACTTCAGAATTTCTTCAGCCGGGAACTGGGTAATAACATCCCCTGTTTTTGTATCAATACCCTGATAAATATAACGGCCCGTTTCTTCGTCCTGATTAATCCGCAGTTTGGTATTGGGGGCCTGGGCTGGAAGGGAGGCATTAATCAGTTTTTCAGCGGCCTGTAGAAAGTCTGCGGTATTGCCCGCACTTAATGTCAAAAGGCGTTTTTCAGCCGCCTTGGCAATGGCGTTTGAAACCCCAGCTGCCCCATTTGTATCAGATGAGGCTTGCGTGGATACGCGAACAGGCTGCGCCTGATCAGACTTCACCTGCCGTGTGGCAACTTCTGTCTTTCTCTGCGCAACGTCAGGGAGGTCTCTGCCTCCTAATTGACTAGCTATGTTAATTGCATCTACCATTTTATCCTCTACATATACCTACCTTTTATAACACATTAAAACCACTTCATAAAAAAAATAAAAATCAATAATCAAAAAAATCAAACTGTTGGTGGTTGGAGGAACCGGCGAAAGCGGTTCCCCCAATAACCATGAAATAAGCTATTATCTGAAGAGTGAAAGAACTGAACCAGGTGCCTGATTGGCAATGGACAGCGCTTGAAGACCAAGCTGTTGTTTCACCTGCAGGGATTGCAATCTCGCACTTTCACGGGCCAGATCAGCATCAACCAGATTACCGATACCAACTTCGATAGCAGAAGAAAGCTTTTCAGTGAATGCACCCTGAATTTCAACACGTTTTGCACCCGCACCAAGTTTGGACAGGAATGTGTTAACCGTGCTTTCAGCAGCAGTAATCGTTGTAATCGCCGTGGACGCTGCAGTAGCAGAAGTAATCACATGACCAGTCGTCAAGGCCAAACCACTACTTGCAGAAATATCCGTAGCCGCAATTGAAATTGCATATTCTGCTGCCGAATTTGTTCCATCAGGAAGAGCAACCAGTGCCTGAATAGCAGCACCACCGTTTTTAACGGCATTCACACCGTTGAATTCAGCATTATCAACAACCGTATTGATCTGACTGATCAGGTTTTTGAATTCATCATTCAAGGCTGTACGTGAAGCCGCATCTGCGCCGGGGTCGGCCGCGGCAGTCGCTTTACCTTTAAGTTCAATAAGCAAGTCAGAAACCGCTTCAGCAGCCGCAAGAGCCACATCCACAGAACTGGTGGCACGGGCAAGAGAACCTTTTACTGATTCCAGACCGGCCAGATCAGCACGCTGCCCCTGGGCAATGGCGAAAACAGCCGCATTGTCCTTGGCAGAATTCACTTTCAGGCCAGTATTAATTCTGGTCTGAACTGTATCAAGCTGTCTGTTTGTGGTATTGAGGGATTGCAGGGCGAACAAAGCACCAGCATTTGTGTTTACGGAAAAAGCCATAATATATATCTCCATTCTGAGAGTACTAAAACAAGAGCATTTTGCTCCATAAAGGGCCGAAACCCACTCGTGTCAGTTTTTAAGAAAATGCCTTTCTGGCACGAATAACTAACAAAACCAGCATAAGTGTTAATCCCTTAAGAAAAGATTAACAAGTTTTATTTTTGAATATATGCTTAAAACACCAGTAAAAACAATATTTTGTAGAGAAAATACATTTTACGTCAACCTAACATTAACCATTACCAATACTTCATTAAGATTATATTCACTTTAAAATGAGGCAAATTAACTAAATATTAACCATATAAAACAAGGCAAATAATGGCGCGGCATGGAAAAAAGGAGGATTTCCAACCGATAAAGTCAGGTTAAACTGTGTGGGAGGACCCTTTTGGCGGCACATTGGGTGATTCGGCAGGAGCATTACGGGCCTGCATGGCAAGACCTTCCATAACATTCTTGTTAATATCAATCAGGGCTTGAATATCCTCTTCACCCCGTGCCACCTGCGAACTATATTTCCCCACCCAAATGGATATAGATATGATTTGTGCTCTGAGCTGATCAGGGAGTTTATTACCCTCTACGGCACAATCCGTGGCCAGAGTTGACCACATCTGACGGTTCCAATGCAAGGCTTCATGAAGTTTCACATCCAGCTTTGGAAGATCTTTCACATCAAGCAATGCACGCGTTACCTCCGTAAAGAGACGATATTCTGTCTGTTGCGGTTTTTCATTCGCTTTCTGTGTCTTCTGATACGCCTTCAGGGACATATGCTAACCTCGAATTTTCATATTCAAACATTTTTTTACATTTGAGCAGCGCTTTATAATATTCGCCGTCCATCACATCCTTACTAATCGCCACGCACATGGTTCGCGCTGCCGGGTCCTCTATCACACCAAGTAATTCTGTCATTCTAAGGACAAATTGCTCGTGATATTTACCAAAACCCTTTTCATCCATATACATTAGCATGATCGGGAAATAGATATGCTTAACCGGCGTATTCACATCTTCCGCCAAAAGGATATCCTTTTCCCTGAGCAGAGATGCTTTATTTTGCAATACCAGTGTAGACCGCCTGTCGCCATTGATCATTACGGCACCATTAACGACAATCTTTTCTCCTGGTTTCAATGACAATTTCAATGCCATAATCTTCCCCTTACAAAATCACCCGTTTTTCATTTCAGAAAAAACGGGAAAATCCATTATCTATGATTTTATGTTAATAAAAAGTGAATTATTTCACCAATAAGTGTAACAAATAGATATAAATTTACAATAAGTTCATAAAAAAAATTAATAATGCTATAGAGTTAGTTATATTAGATAAAAAACAACAACCCCTGTCCTGAGAAACCGATGGCAAAAAAAGCAGCAAAGAAATTAACCACCCCCAAAACGGCCAGACAATATGATAAAATGGTTGCGACGGGGGACAAATATTATAGACAAGGTCATTTTAATGAGGCCTTGAAATATTTCTCAAAAGCGCTGGAATATAAAGAATATGCCCCCAACCTGTTGGTTTTAATGGCGCGGTGCCTTTTTAATCTGGGCATGAAAAATAAAGCCATCCACTTGATGGAACATGCCCTTCATCAAAGTGCAGGCAATTCTGAAATCTGCGAGACCTTGGGTCATGCCTGCATATCTATGGATTTGAATGACATTGCTGTTAAATTTTTTCAGATATACATTCAGTTGCTTCCTGATGAACCCATTGGATATAATAATCTGGCAACGGCCCTCAGGGAAAACGGGCAGGTGGATGAATCCATTGAACTTCTTCAATCCATCATTCCCCTCTTTCCGACGAATATTTTCTTATGGAATAGTGTTGCGGCTGCGGTTTCTTTCCGGGACGGTTATCCGTCCGCACAACCCTTTTATGAAGAAGCCTACCGAATTGACCCCGACAACAGTATGGTCGTACAAAATCTTTCTTTGGTTTACCTCAACCTCGGGCAATATAAAAAGGCATGGGAATTTGCTAAAAAAGCCGTAAAACTATCACCAAACGATCCCGTCGCGCATCGTGCCCTGGCCCATTCCAGTTATAACCTGGGCGAATTTGAACAAGCTGCCGAAGCCATGAAATGGCACAACCACCCCTCTGATCCCGGCTCGGTTTTTATGCCCTATGATATTCCCACATGGAAGGGTGAAGATTTAACCGGAAAAACCATCCTGATCGGCGCTGAACAGGGTGTCGGGGATGAGATTTTCTTCTCTGCCCTTTATCCGCAAATCATCAAAGAAGCTAAAAAGGTCATCATTGGATGCGATGCCCGACTGGTACCCCTGTTTTCCAACAGCTTTAAGGATGCCACGATATTAGGTTATACAGCGGGCCAGAGTGATGCGGGTTACAGGGTTCGTCTTTATGAAGGCCTGGAAGAATTTGATGTGGATTATATGTGTCTGTATTCCAATATCCTGATGCATAAATGGACATCCATTGAAAAAATTCCGGATATGAGCCAGGGGTTTCTAAATGCCTCCGAAGATAAAATTGAATATTGGAAAGATAAAATTGAAGCCCTGAACCGAGAAACGGGTCAGAATGTCAATGTTGGCCTTTGCTGGCGCAGTGGGCTGTCGCAGGCTAAACGCAGCATGTTTTATGCAAGCCTGGTGGAATGGGAGCCGGTTTTAAAAACCAAAAATATTAATTTTATCAATGTTCAATATGGCGATTGCCGCGAGGAAATAAAAGAATTATTCGAAAAAACCGGTGTCATCCTGCATAATTTTGAGGAACTGGATCTGAAAGATGATTTTGAAGGTTCCGCGGCTCTGATGAAAAATCTTGATCTTGTCATTGGCCCCGGCACAACACCTGTATCTCAGGCCGCCTGTACCGGCACCAGAGCCTGGTGGGTCAATTATAACCACAAACAATGGTGGAGTTTTGGTCAGGATATTGGCACACCGGTTTATAAAAGCAATAAAATGTCGATCAAACCTTCCACCCTGGACTGGAATGAATATTTACCCCTCTTTGCCCAAGAGGAATTTGCCCCCTGGGCAAAAGAAAAAGCCAAAGAAAAAAAATGAGCCTTGCCAAAGCCGAATAATTATCCTTTGATTTCCGGGCAAGGGTGGATTAATTTGACTTACGCAAATTTAAAACGGATGTTTGATTATGAAATTTACTGGTACTGAGACTTACGTTGCAACCGAAGATTTGATGGTTGCGGTGAATGCGGCGCTGGCCCTGAAACGACCGCTTCTGATCAAGGGCGAACCCGGCACCGGAAAAACCGTCCTTGCCCATGAAGTGGCCAAGGCCCTGAATAAAGACCTGCTGGAATGGCATATCAAATCCACCACCAAGGCCCAGCAGGGCCTGTATGAATATGACGCGGTATCACGTCTTCGGGACAGTCAGCTCGGGGATAAAAAAGTCCATGACATCCGCAATTATATCAACAAAGGCAAGCTGTGGCAGGCATTTACCGCCGAAGACAGCCCGATTTTGTTGATTGATGAAATTGATAAAGCTGACATAGAATTCCCCAACGACTTGTTGCAGGAACTGGACCGGATGGAATTTAACGTTTACGAAACCGGCGAAACCATCAAAGCCCATAACCGGCCGCTGGTGATCATCACCAGCAATAATGAAAAAGACCTGCCCGATGCTTTTTTACGGCGTTGTTTTTTCCATTACATCAAATTCCCCGACAAGGACACCATGGGTGATATTGTCAATGTTCATTATCCCGACATTCAGAATATGCTGGTGCGCGAAGCCCTTAACCTTTTTTATGATGTACGCGATGTACCCGGCCTCAAGAAAAAACCCTCTACCTCGGAACTGCTGGACTGGCTCAAACTTTTGATGGTGGAAGACATGCCGCTGGAAATTCTCCGTTCCAAAGATAAAAACAAACTGATCCCGCCCCTGCATGGTGCGCTGCTTAAAAATGAGCAGGACGTGCATATGCTGGAACGCTTGGCCTTTATGAACCGGCGTGAAAGCAGGTAATTGAGATGTTTGTCAATTTTTTCATGACTTTGCGTGAGCATGGTGTGCCGGTATCGCTCCGGGAATATCTCACCCTGATGGAAGGCATGAAACAGGGGCTGGCCAACCATTCCCTTAATGATTTTTATTTTCTCAGCCGCGCCACACTGGTTAAAAATGAGAGCAACCTCGATAAGTTTGATCAGGTATTTGGCCATTGTTTTAAGGGACTTGAAGCCCCCGAAGGCGAAGACCTGCTCACCGATATTCCCGAAGACTGGCTCAAAAAGCTGGCGGAAAAATTCCTCACCCCCGAAGAAATGGCAGAAATAGACGGCATGGGGGATTGGGATAAATTGATGGAAACCCTGAAACAACGTCTCGAAGAACAGAAGGAACGCCATCAGGGCGGCAATAAATGGATCGGCACCGCCGGCACCTCGCCCTTTGGGGCCTATGGTTATAACCCCGAAGGCATCCGCATTGGCCAGAAAGAAGGGCGCCATGGCCGCGCCGTCAAGGTCTGGGACAAACGCGAATTCCGAAATCTCGATGACAGTGTGGAACTTGGCACCCGCAACATCAAGGTGGCCCTGAAACGTCTGCGCAATTTTGCTCGTCAGGGCGCCGCCGAGGAACTGGATCTGGAAGATACCATCCGTTCCACCGCCAAACAGGGTTATCTTGATATTAAAATGGTGCCCGAACGTCATAACGCCATCAAAGTGCTGATTTTCTTTGATGTGGGCGGTTCCATGGACCCTTATATCAAAATTTGTGAAGAGCTTTTTTCTGCGGCGCGGTCAGAATTTAAAAATATGGAATATTTCTATTTCCATAACTGCCTGTATGAAAGTGTGTGGAAAGACAATGGCCGCCGCCAGCAAAACCGCATCAATACCTATGATATTCTCCATAAATATCCGCAGGATTATAAGGTGATTTTTGTGGGTGATGCCACCATGTCCCCTTATGAAGTCGCTTACCCCGGTGGCAGTGTGGAACATTGGAACGAAGAAAGCGGTGAGATGTGGATGCGAAGGCTTTTGGACGTTTATCAAAATGCCATCTGGTTAAACCCGTCACAGGAAAAATACTGGCCCCATACCCATTCCATCAGCATGATTCGGGAATTGATGGATGATCGTATGTATTCCCTGACCCTGGGCGGAATTGATGAAGCCATGAAAGAGTTAAGCCGCAAGAAATAAATTCCTACGGCTCATCAATATCTCTTTGACCAAAACAATTGTTATTTTTTGGAATATTTCTTAATGGCCGCTTCCAGGCCGTTCTGCAATTCCTTGCCCACTTCGCCGCCATCACCATTAATGCGGTTTTTAATCACCACCCGCATGGCATCCACATGGGCTTTGATAATTTCCACATGATTGTCCGACATGCCGGCCTGTGCATGGGTGAAGAAATAAAGCGCATCAGCAAAATCGGAAATCAGCTGATAACCAAAAGTACCGCCCTGCCCGCGCATGTCATGGGCAATGGAATTAATAATCTCAAAATAGCTTTTGCGTTGTTCGGGACTGTCAACACAGCGCCTATGTTGTTCTGAAAGCTTGTCGATCAGACCTGCAACCCAGTCCGGATAATCTTCGGCCATTTCATCCAGTGCGGCAATGGCCGCTGCCATCGCATCTTCATCAAAACCAATGTCATCATTGCTGATTTTACCCAGCCCGACGGTTTTTTCCCGCAAACTGTTTTTACGACGATAATAACGTACACTTACATTAGCCACGGATCACCTCCACTTGCGGACTTTCATCCGTTAATATTCTGCGTTCTTCCCCATCAATGGGAATGGACTGTCTGCGCCTGTCGGGGCCAAAATAGGACGACGTATGAACAAATTGACGCGGATAATTGATCACTGAAAAAATTTTGTCCGCCAATGCATTTACGGTAAAGGGTTTTGACATAAATTCATTCACACCCATGTCCCGGGCTTCTTGTACCCGCTTTGGTTCGGAATAACCCGTCAGCATGATAAAAGGCACAAAACGATCCGGTGATTCTTTATGCCGCCTGATCCAGCGCAGCAGCATCACGCCATTCACCGGGGACATTTCCCAATCGGATATAATAATATCCACCGACATCATGCCGGCTTTCATGGGGTTTTCCTTAACCAGTTTGAGCACTTCAATAGCCTGCCCACCATCATCAACGGATTTCACAGTCCCCACACCCAGAACCCGTAAACTATTGACAATCAAAGAACGAATAAACTGACTGTCTTCTACCACCATTACACTGAGGCGGCTTAAATCAATATTAGCCATAGATACCCTTATAACGCTTAATTTTATTTCCTGAGCTTACTATGTTCAAACATCGTAAATAAATGATGAATTTGCCATCAAAGATTAAATTTTGATGATTTTAAAGGTTGAATATGCCTTAGGGTCGGGACCTGTTAAAAAGATGATTATGTCCATCTTATTTTTGAGGCAATGACTTGTTGTGCGCCCCCCATCCTGATAGAATATAGATGTCAATCTATGGATTAGAGATTATAAAAAAGAAGAATAAGACTGATTATGAAAGAGAATATCCCTACAGAAAATGACCCGGCAGAAAATGACCCGGTGGAAAATGATCAGGTGGTCACCCCCCACCCCTCTGCCCTCATCAGCCCGAAGGGTGATGGCGCCGATGAAACAAAATCCCAAACCTGGCTTCATCATTTCTGGCCGCTCCTTCTGTCCGCCATGCTAAGTCTGGCCTGGGGCGCGGTCTGCCTGTGGTGGTTTATGGAATCTGAAAAATCGGTCTCACGCATGCCCCTGTATGAAATAGGCGGCCTGTTGGCGGGGGCTTCGATGCCACTTGTTCTGATCTGGCTGGTGGCGCTGGTCTATTTGCGTTCTGATCCCCTGCGCGATCACCGCCTGGCGCTGGCACACGGCCTCGACGGTCTTTTATCGCCCTTGGAAGTGGCCCAACGCCGGGTCAATACCATTGTCGCCGGCATTCATAAAGAAATAAGTCATGTGGAAGCCGCCAGCGATATTGCCGTCACCCGAATAGACAATCTCGAAAAAAGATTTCAGGATCAGATCAGCAGCCTGTTTGATGTAACCACCAGCGCCGAAGACAAGGCCGTAAAGTTAACGGATAATCTCACCCGGGAAAGGGAGGCTTATACGAACCTGTCCCAAGAGGCTGTAAATCAGATCACTGAAATGAAAACATTGTTTGATCAACTGGTTTTTGACAGCGAAACCATCACCAATACCACCCGTAAAAATTCCGAAAAAGTCAGCAATGAAATTACATTCCAGAATAAAACACTGGAAGAACGGGCAAAACAGATTGAAAGCCGACTGGAGAAAATGGCCCAGAATCTGGAAGGTCTGTCGCAGAATATTTCCGACAAAACCACGCTTTCGCAAGATAACCTCGAAAGCATGAGCACGACACTCAACCAGCAACAAGAACAGATCAGCCAGATCATGGCAGCCCTGTCCCGGGACACGGAAAATATATGTGTCCAGATCAGTACACAGGCCCAGAATATTAGCGAACTGAGCAAAAATACCGCCGAAGAAAGTGAAAAACTCACCCAAACCATCAAAGATCAGGCCAAAGACCTGGAACAGGCGGCAACAGATGCGCTGGGCCATACCACACAAAGCGGGGAAGCCTTTACTTTACAAGCCAACGCCCTCAATAAGTCCATCAATGACGTTACCGACAGCCTTGATGTGAAAAGTGAAAGCCTGCAACATAGTATTTCCGCACGCATCAATGCCATGGAAGAGGCAATGGTTAAACAGACCGAAATTATTCGTTCCGGTCTTGCAGAACATTCAGATCTGTTTGATCATAATTTCAAGAATACTGTGGATACTTTTGAAATCCAGGCTGGGAAAATCAGTGAAAATGTGGAAAAAACCACTGAGAAGCTTGAGCTTGATACGGCAAACATGTCTGCTCATTTCACATCATATGAAAACATGGCCGAAAAATTTGCCGATAAAATTTCACAGTCCGCTGATCAGCTCACTGCCTATCATGAAGACCTGAGCCGCACGATTGGCAATGTGTCGGACAATATGGATCAGGCCAGTGAACAACTTAAAAATAATACCGGCGAACTGGGTCGTCATGCACAGGGTATCATTGATAATATTGTGGCCCAGACAGACCAGCTTATTGACAAGGTTGAAGATGTGCGGGAACGTTCCGAAAGCGCCATTCGAAATATTCAGGAAATGGAAAATACGGTAAGCCAGCATTTCAACGCAACCGATGAAAATGCCGCCCTTCTTGCAGAAAGCTGGCGCAATACGGCCAGCCTGATTGAAAATCAATCCATAGAAACCTTATCGAATTTGGATAATCTCACCGGGAAGCTCCATACTCTAGAGGGCGAAAATAACAAGGCTGCGGATATTGCAGAGAAAAACATCAAAAAAATATCCGATGAATTACAACATGCCTCAGAAAAAATCTATCTGGCTTCGGCCAGTGCCATTGAGGCTTCCGATGAATCCAAAGTCATCATCGACCAGCATACGGACAAGTTCCAGCAGCTCATCAATGCCATTCAGATGTCCAGCAAAAGCATTATTGCGGATGCGGAAGCGGTTGAAAAACGCCTGTTACAAAAAAGCGGCAATGCCTTTTCCAGCCTTGCCTCCAAATTGATTGAGCAATTACAATCCCTGTCCATCGATATTAACCGCTATTTTGATGAGGATATTTCCGATGACCTCTGGCAGCTTTATGTCAATGGTGACAAAAGCGCTTTTGTGCGCCGCCTGCGTAAACTTGTGGACAAGAAACAAAGCAAGCAGATCAAGGAAAAATATAAGAATGATCCGGAATTCAGAAAATATGTGCTGGATTATCTTCACCTGTTTGAAGACCTGATGTCCCAAAGCATGGCTTCGGACAATTACAGCATCTTCAGTGTCGCCCTGATTTCCTCAGAAACCGGCAAAGTCTATCTGGCTTTGGCCCAAGCCACGGACCGTATCAAAGGGTAAGACCATGGACCGTATCAAAGGGTAAGGCTACGAGTCGTATAAAAGGATAAGAGGATTTTATTTAAGCTTGAACTGGCTCAGCGCTTCACCGGCATCGATACTGCCATTGCGCTCGGCCTCCGACAGCCATAATTTTGCCAGCTGATTATTTTGGTCCACGCCTTCGCCCAGGGCATACATGATGCCGGTGACCAATTGTGCATCCCGCGCGCCTTTTTGGGCCAGAGACAGGCAGATATTATGGGCAATATTAAAGTTGGAATTGATAAAAGCTTCAAGGCAGCGTACTTCTTCGGCCGGATCATATGCGCTGGCCATCTGAATAACATTATTGCTGCGAACAGCCGCGTCGACAGAGGATACAGAAAGTGACGTAAACCCAAGCCCCAGTGCCAAAGCACACAGGCCTGTTTTTATAAGGTTTGTCTTTATGGTTTTTTGTGTTTTTCTGATCATACGCTTATTCACTTTTCTATTTTATTCCGGATCGACTTCCGCTCAACCCAATACAGAGCAAAAATCAGGCCAGAAAAACCACACTTGTTATTTATCAAGAGGTTACATCAACACAATGGCCAGTGTAAATATAATTTAGCTAAAAATGTAAAGAAAAATTAATATTTTGTTAAGAAATTGTCCCATTTTGGGATTTTGACGACCAAAAATTAGGGGCAGACGGATAATCCGCCTGCCCCTGAAAAACGACCCCTGTCAGAAATTCCAACCCTGCCCCAAAAAACCAGCCCTGAAAGGGGCTGACATATTCCTATTGTATATTTTTCAGATAACGATTCAGAAAAGCCACATACGCATCGGAGGCGGTAATACGGTTTTCACGTTTTCTGAAACCATGACCTTCATCCGGGAAGATCACATAATCCACAGGCACCTCGTTGGCCTTCACCGCGGCCACCAGCTCATCACTTTCCACCTGCAATACTCTCGGGTCATTGGCCCCTTGAATCACCAGCAAAGGTTTTTTGATCTGGTCGGCAAAGAACAAGGGTGAAATCCTGTGATGGCGTTCACCATCCGTGGCCGGGTCCCCCATTTCATCATACAGGGCTTCCCGGAAGGATTCCCACCATGGCGGAATGGATTTCAAGGTCCGTTCCCAATTGGTCACACCAAAAATATCAATGCCCACGTCAAAAACATCCGGCTCAAACGCCAGGGCTGCCACCGTCATATAACCGCCGTAAGAGCCGCCGATAATGCCGATCTTTTCCCCGTCAACCCAGTCCAGCGTTTCCAGATAACGCCGACCCTGCACGATGTCCTGCAAGTCACCTTCGCCGTGGCGGCGGTCATCCATATGATAAAATGTCTTGCCATAACCGGATGAGCCCCTGTTATTGGCCCCCAGCACCGCATAACCATGATTGACCAGATGCTGTACCATGGCGCGGTAACCCCGGCGGGTCTGCCCGCCCGGCCCGCCATGTACCAGAACCAGCGCAGGCACCTTGTTATCCGCGGAAGAATTTTTGGGACGGTAAAGGATTGAAGGGATAAGAGTCCCGTCAAAACTTTTATACCGCACCACTTCCGCCTCAACCAGATTGGCTTGCTGAATAGCCGGGTTTAACGCCGTGGTAAGACGCTGCGCCGCACCCGCCGCCAAATCCGCCACATAAAGATCATTGGGTGATGTGTCGCTATTGAGCATAAAGGAAATATGACTTTCATCCTGATTAAAGCGGATATTCTGAATATTTCCTGCCGGAAGTGCGGCCAGTTTCACGGCTTGATCTTTTTTGATATCCGTGATGGTCACAAGGGTCTGGGCATCATCATTCACCCCTGTAACCCGATATTTTCCGGTCGGGGAAAAGGCCACATAGGATATGTCCCAATCCGCACTTACGTAAGGCGCCATTTTCCGGCTCTCAAGATCAAAGGCCCAGGCCTCATTCCACTCACCCTTTTCATTGGTGGACAAAATCAAATGTTTGCCATCAGGGGTAAAGTCATAAACATCATAGGCGATATTGCCCTCATGTTCGGTGATCAGTTTCACCTCACCGGCCTTTAGAACCGCCAGATAAACATCCGAATCCGCACTGGTGCGCGATTTCACCAATGCCAGCCATTGCCCGTCCGCACTCACCGCAGAAATGGACAGGGCGTCTTTATTCTCAAAGATTAATTCCCGTGAATAATCCGTGGCATTATAACGATATAAATCAAAAGCTTTCGCGTCACGTTCATTGCTGGTGATGTAAAAGGCCGACAGGTCGGCAGACCAGCCCCTGAAACCTGCTTTGGTTTTTTCAGTGGGGGTCAGATCACGCACTGCGCCATCTTCTTCACGCACCCACACATGATTAAGCTCATCCCCGCCATTATCAGCCGTATATAAAATGCGGCCATCCGCAGGGAAATAACTAAGCCCCACCGTGGCGCTTCCCGTGGACTTCGTTAAAGCGGTTCTCGCCTTTGTCGCCCGGTCCACCGCATAAACATTATAGACACCGCTTTCATCACTGGTGACCAATATGGATTTTCCATCCGGTGAAAAGGCAAGCCCCGCACCGGACGCGGCCCTGAAGCTGGTGGTATCAAAAAAATCTGCCGCAGAATAAGTCGCAAATTGCACCGCTTCTTCTTTTGCGCTTCCCGTACCTTCATCAGACTGACCACAGGCCGCCAGAACAAAGGCCATCATGCTAACAAACAAATAACGTTTCATTTCCTACCCCTTATAAATTATTTTGTGATGGGTAGAGCTTAACGCAGCAATAAAAGGCGGGCAAGGAAATAGGTAAATGCATCAAGACTTATCAATAAAGGGTCGGGATTTGTTCTGCCTTTCAAATCATTATTCAGCCTTTTCAAGCCCTTTAAGACGGTGATTCTGATTATCGCTATCCCAGGTAATCGAAATAACACACCAGCGCCGGCCATCATTTAACAACTGAAAGGAATTTACACCCCATGCATAAGGATAGGATTTTGGGGATTTGCGGGATTCATATTGGCTCATCACTGTCGCCATATGACCAAAAACAAACGTCTTGCGGGCTATTTCCCTTTCATAAAAATCCTGTTCCCTGAAGATGGTCTCATTTAATTCAATAAATTCATCAACCGTCTTGGGCTCCGCTTGCATTTTCCCATTTTCATCATGGAAAACAGGGGTAATGGTCGAGTTCTTGGAATTGAGTCGTTTTAACAATGGCCAGTTTTTTTGACTGCCCGCTTTCCCGGACACAATTTTGTAAAGGGCGGGAATAATAGTCTCTATTGATCGGGCTTCTTCGGGGTTATCAGGCCCACAAAAATAATGTTCTTCCGTTGCTTCAACAGACTGCATAGGCAATATAGCGGCCAATAGAAGTGTAATATATCCTGACCTCAAGTATGAATTTTTATCAAAAAGTCTGATTGCTTTATTTTTATATATCACCATGCCTAAATCCTTGCATTAAACCAAATTACACGCCATTATTAACGATATTTTTTGGTTTAAAACAAATGACATTTATTCATTTAATGTGACAAAAATTCACAGGATTCGGGATCATGGACAAATTTGATGCACTTTCCTTAAAAGCTTTATATATATTTTCCGTGGCCGCCGAATTTAAAAATTTCAGCAAAACCGCGGAAAAACTCCGCATTACCCCTAGCGCCGTAAGCCACCAAATCAAAAGACTGGAAGACAGTCTGTGCTGCAAATTATTTATCAAAGAAAATAGCCATTTGGCATTAACGCAGGATGCAGAACGATATTGCACAAAAATACAACATGCCTTTTCCCAAATGCGTGCGGCAACAAATGAGCTCACGGAAATAAAAAATAACATCATTCATCTGGGTGTTGAATCATCCTTTGCTGTAAAATGTTTAACCCCTTTTCTGGGACTATGGCAAAACGACAATGCTTCTGTGGACTTGCGCCTGAGAATGATTAATTGTGATGAAAAAGCCAGCGAACTCGGGCTGGATGTTATTTTAGGTGGAAAAGTCGAAAATAATTTTTACCAAAGCAGCCTGATTGCAGAGGAAACATATTATCCCGTATGTGGCAGGGAAATGTATAATTCTCTCCCCCATGACAAAAGCGCCCTGATCACCAGAATTGATAATTTTTTAGATCTGGACAATGTTGATGGCTGGCAGGCGTGGGCAAAAACCGGAGACCACGCCATACCCAAATTGTCAAAGACCATATATTTTAGCCATACTTTATTGTTAATTCAGGCCACTTTGGCAAATCAGGGGGCATCCTTGCTGGAAAAACAATTGATCGAAAACGACTTAAAGGCCGGTCAACTTGTTCTTTTGGACAAGAATGGATTTACCCCGGAAGGCTCAGGATATTATATATCCTCCCTGAAACGTCAGCAGAATAATATCAATATCCAAAATCTGGAAAGCTGGCTTACAGACCTTTTTCATACGTAAGAAACAACAGCCTTACCGTAAGAAAATTTTGGCAAAATTTTATTTCAGGCCGTTTTTCCAGGCAAATTTCAAGGCCAGTGGAAGGGACATTTCCGGATTGGCCATATGATCGGCCTCTTGCGTAATGTTAAAATTCAACTTTACGCTGGAGGATATATTTTCCTTCAGATAAGCCGCAAAATATTCATATGCTTCCCGATATCTTTCATGTTCTTCTGTGCCCACACTCATGTATATAAATTCAGGCAGATTAACATTGCTTTTGAAGATTTTATCAAGGTCGACAAAAAGCTTTTCCATTGATTTCTCAACTGTCGGACCATAAGCAATGGCGGGACTAAAGATAAAAAGACCATCGAACAAGTCCGGTTCCTTGCTTAAAACATAAGAAGCAAATGCACCGCCCCAGGAATGGCCCATGAAGATCTTATGGCCATTGGTTCTGAGTTTTTTCTCCGTTTTCGGGATCAGCTCATCCTTGATAAAAGACAGAAATTTGTCACCATTGCCATATTGACGTTTGTCCCCGCGGCCAAAGGCTTCATAAGGTGGTGTAAAATCAAACCCTCTTCGGATATTCTCAATGGCAACAACAACCGCTTCGGGCATGTTTCCAGCCCTATGGCCACTTGTTACGGTTTCTGCCATCAATACATCATCATTCCCCGCATCCAGCATATATATAACCGGATATTTTTTTTGCTGATTGCTGTCATAACCCTCAGGCAAATGAACAATGATATTCCGACTTTCACCCAGAATTTCAGAATTCAAAGTAAAATTCGCGTCCTGTGCCAGGGCTGAATGGATACTGAATAGACTAACAATAAAACAAAGCAGTGGTAATTTAATAAATGATTGTTGGAAGTTGCTCATAATGAAACCTTTTAATATCAGGCCTTAATATAATCCTGATTGTTGACCGACTTATAATCTATAACAAAAGTTGTATGCGATTATTGCCATCAGGAACCAGGGCCAAAACACAAAGAGACAAAAGGTATGTTTTTTAAGATAAACGGGTCAGAATCAATTAGGGTCGGAACCCATTAATAGACAAAATAAAAAGCCCCCTAACCCATTGGATTAGAAGGCTTTAATTTGGTCGGAATGACAGGATTTGAACCTGCGACCCCTTCACCCCCAGTGAAGTGCGCTACCATGCTGCGCCACATTCCGTCAGTGGTGTTTTTTCTTTAATGTGACGAATTAGATTAAAGAATCTCTATTGCGGGGGGCACTATAACGCCGGACTTTCATCCATGCAACTCGGCTTTTAATTTTTTTCGAATATTATCCAGTCTCAGGCGAATATCCGTCAAAGAAGAAGGTTCCCCCTGCTTTACACTCTTGGTAACCGCCCTGATCTGGTCTTCATAGCCCCCCTCCAGCAGCGGGCTTTTATCTTCCGGGGGCAAACCCGAAGCCTGCCCCTGACGGCGATGTTCCAGATCCTGCAGGATATTCTTGACCCCATGTTCACGTAAAAATTTTTGGGCGCCCTTGATGGTATAACCATCCTGATGCAGGAGATTACGGATCACCTCAAGAATATCCACATCTTCCGGGCGGTAATAACGCCGCCCGCCACCACGTTTCATGGGTTTGATCTGACTGAATTTGCTTTCCCAAAATCGCAAAACATGCTGAGGCACACCCATATTTTCCGCAACCTCACTTATGGTGCGAAAAGCGGATGGCGATTTTGTCTCACGCGAAGGCATAATTAGGTACCTTTCAAAATAAGCCGGACAGAAAGCCTGCCGCCAGATCAAATCCGGCAGCCATAAACTTTCAGCGCTCGTAAAGTTTAAGAATTACTCAATCTGCTGACACGGTCTTTGAGGACCTGTGAAGGCCTGAAGACAAGAACCCGACGCGGCTCGATCGGAACTTCTTCCCCGGTCTTGGGGTTGCGGCCAATGCGTCCGCCTTTGTCACGGACCATGAAACTGCCGAAAGAGGAAATTTTCACATTTTCCCCGTCAACCAGATTTTGTGCAATTTCGTCAAGAACCGTTTCAACCAGTTCCGCAGACTCATTTCTGGACAGGCCAACTTCCTGATAAACCGCTTCACTTAAGTCAGCTCTTGTAATTGTTTTTGTGCTCATCATTTTTCACCCTTCAATTACACTTAAATTACGTTAGAGAAATTTATTCGTCAATATCAAAGGGATGTGAGGCTTTCTTTAGACACTAGATAATATGCAGAACAATGGCTTAAACTGTATTATTTTGGGAATACACAGCTTTTACGATCAAAAATATTCGCAATTACCACCGAATCAGGCAAGACCCCCAGGTAAATCCGCCGCCCATCGCCTCAAGAATAACAACATTGCCCCTTGCGATTCGCCCGCCTTTAACGGCCTCATCCAGTGCCAGAGGAATGGAAGCGGCAGATGTATTGGCGTGTTTTTCAACGGTCACAACAATTTTGGAAGGATCCAGTTTCAGTTTGCGCGCCGTCGCATCCAATATTCTTTTATTGGCCTGATGGGGCACCACAATATCAATGTCGCTGGAATCCATGTCATTATCATCCAACGCTTCCTGCACCACTTCGGCCAGATTGACCACCGCATGGCGGAAAACTTCCCGGCCCCGCATACGAAGATAACCGGTGGATTTGGTTGAAGAAACCCCGCCATCCACGAAAAGTAAATCATTATAGCGTCCATCGGAATGAAGATGCGTGGACAATATGCCCTGATCCGTATTTTTGCCTTCACCCTCTCTGGCACTCAGGATAACGGCACCGGCGCCGTCCCCAAATAAAACACAGGTGGTGCGGTCTTCCCAATCCAATATACGTGAAAAGGTTTCGGCCCCGATCACAAGGACATTTTTCACCTGTCCGGCTTTGATAAAATTATCAGCCGTCGCCATGGCATAAACAAATCCCGAACAAACCGCCTGAACATCAAAAGCAAAACCCGTGTGAAGACCCAGGGCTTCCTGAACCCTGGTGGCGGTGGCCGGAAAGGTTTGATCCGGTGTTGCAGTGGCCACAATAATCATATCAAGGTCATTTGCCGTCATATTGGCATCGGCCAGTGCCTTTTTGGATGCCTCGATCGCCAGGTCAGAGGTTTTCTGGCCTTCTGCGGCAATATGACGTTGCTTAATACCGGTTCTTTCAATGATCCACTCATCAGTGGTATCGACCAGCTCTTCCATATGTTTGTTTGTAATGATTTTTTCAGGAAGATAAGAGCCGCAACCAACAACAACAGAACGAAACATAGTCATGAAACATTTTCCTCAAGGGGTTCATCTGAATGTCCCTCAAAATATTTTAAATCTTCAGAAATTTTACCGGCCAGATCATTCACGGCCATATCCACGGCCACGCCAATGGCGCTTGCAAAACCGGAAGCCGTGGCCCCGCCATGGCTTTTAATCACAAGACCGTTCAGCCCCATAAAAACAGCCCCATTATGATTATTGGGGTCCAGGTGATCCTTAAATCCCTGCAGGGAAGATTTTGCTAAAAGATAACCGATTTTGGAAAAGAGTGAATCCTCCAAGGCATTTTTCAACATCACCGTGATCATTTTGGCCGTGCCTTCGGCACTTTTCAGAGCCACATTGCCAGTAAATCCGTCAGAAACCACCACATCAAATTCCCCCGAAGCCAATCCGTGGCCTTCGGTAAAACCCTTATAATCCATCGGCAGGTTCAAATCCCGCAAAATCCGGTCGGCTTTTTTAATGATGTCATGGCCTTTTAATTCTTCAACACCCACATTCAAAAGGGCCACCGTCGGACTGGACACACCCAGTACGGTACGGGCAAAGGCCGCGCCCATAATGGAAAATTCCACCAGATTATCCGCGTCACATTCCACATTGGCCCCAAGGTCCAGCATAACACTTTCCCCCGTAGAGGTGGGCAGTAAAGATGCCAGTGCGGGCCGGCCAATGCCGGGCATGGTTCTGAGCATAAAAATGGCCATGGCCATTAAAGCCCCGGTATTTCCAGCGGATACTGCAGCACAGGCCTCTCCGTCTTTCACGGACTGAATCGCAAGCCCCATACTGCTGTCACGCCCACGTCTGAGCGCCTGACCCGGTTTTTCTTCGGCTGTTACGATTTTATCCGTATGGCGAATTTCGCTATTTTCTTTTAACTGGGGAAAACGGGTCACCAGAGGGGCAATACGGGTTTCATCGCCATAAAGCAGGAAACTCACATCCGGGAAACGCTCACTGGCAATGCTTGCCCCTTCTACGATAATATCCGGGGCATTGTCGCCGCCCATCGCATCCAATGATATAATAAGATCTTTTGCCAAAATTAACAATCACCCTGCTCAATGCTACCGCATTGCATAATAAATCCAATTTCATATTCACAATACATATAAAACGAAATCTCCGCTTGACAATAGAGGATAATCCATGATCTTCAAGCCTAATGTTTAAGACTTTTCAGAACATTAAATGGATTTGGCCTTTTTTCTTCAATACACTCATCGCCTTCTTCCAGAATCACATGCCCGGCAAGCTTTTTATTGGCATTTTCTTTTTTGGGATAGGGGTCAATGAATAAAGACAAATGCTGCGCGATCAGCTCACCCACATCCACATGGTCTGATGTCATGACTTCAATATCCTCGTCATCGTGATCAAAAACAATATCCTGTTCCTCACGTTGTTCTTCCGGTTCCTCGCGAACCAGTTTGATCGAAAAATCCTCGTTAATCTTACTGGACATATCTTCCGTCGTGATACCACAGGTCTGGATTATATCCGCGCGAAGGTTAATAACCAGTCTATATTCCTGCCTTTTCAAACCCTCCACCCGCACATGGGCCTTCAATAGAGAAATCGCCTTAAGCCCAAAACGCCGGGCCAGAGCCTCACATTCTTCGGAATTGGCTTCAAAATCATAAAGGCCGTCTTTGATTCCGATATTTGACAATAAAATCATTCGGGAAAATTCGGGGGTAATATCTATATTCGTCATCTAATCTCTCACTCATCGGGGACTTATGAATCTGCAAGCGCCATGAATTGAACCTTGCCCTTTTCCAGATCAGAATATTCCTGACCCGACAGATTTTCGATCTGGCTTTTAATATAGGAAGACAGTCTGGCAATTACATCCTCCGACACAGAATTACCGCGATAAATATTATTTATCAGGCAGCGCCCCAGTTCCATATTGTCATCCTGAAGCCTGAAAGCATTCTGATAGGCGGCTTTACGGCCATAAAAGGCATCGGCCATGACCTTAACCCTTTTGCCGACCCCCAGATCACCCACACCCATTTCCCGCAAAGACTGATCCATATTATCAAAAAATACTTCCTGGAGATAACGGATAACCAGGGCAATATTTTTATGTTCTTCTTTTTCCATTTCCTGATCAAAACGATCCAATAGGATCACCATATGCAGGATCACCATATCAAAACGTCCATCCAGACTGTCGGGCACCGAAAATTCCGTATAAAAAGCCTTCTGCCGCGCCTGATTGACCACTTCGGCAAAAAGGCTGTGGGCTGAGTCTTTAATCTTGTCATGACGGGAAAAGAATGAAAACATCACATAAATCCTGAGAAAAACAATTTTTAGCCACAATCAAATGCCATATCATTATATCACAATGGCATAAACACCCATAAGTATACATAACAGCTATATTATGTTCATAAACATAATCTAAAACATTGACTAGTCAGGTCGTCGATGTCATTTTGTTGCTACTTTTGAGCTTGCGTATCATGCCCTTTTGGAAAGAGCAAATAAAACCGCAACAATGACTATAGATTAAACCATGGTAATATAGATTTTTAATGGTAAAGCTGAATATGAAAAACGCGTATAGAATATCCATCACCATCCTGTTGAGCCTTCTGGTTCTCAGCGCCTGTACATCCAGAAAATTTCAACGTGGATATATGGCCGATGATAAACTGGTTTCAGCCATTAAAGCACAGGTGGATACAAAAGATTCAGTGAAAAACATGCTCGGCAATCCTTCCAGCAAATCAACTTTTGATGGTGCGAGCTGGTATTATTTTTCTAAAAAATCAGAACAGCTGGCCTTCTTTAAAGAAAAGCTGACCGAAATCGATATTCTGGCGGTACGTTTTGACGAAGAAGATTATGTGACCAAAATTGATCGCTATACTCTGGCTGACCATAAGGTGATTGATCCGGTTTCCAAAAAAACCCTGACCCATGGCAACCAGCTTTCCTTCTTTGAAGAATTATTCGGTAATATCGGCCAGTTCGGCGCGGGTGGCCCCAGTAACGTACAACCCGGAAACTAGGCTTCTCACCCTAAGCCCCGAATTTAAGCTAAGCACCAAAATAAAACATTACATCCTGCGGGCATCGACGATCAATACCTGCAGGATCACGTCTTTTTTCGTGACCTCATGGATGACTTCCTTGAATTTTTCCTTCAGAAGAGGAAAATTTATTTTATAGGGATTATCCGGCTGACCCATGGCAGTAACGCTGATAAGGCGTAACATTTTATCCCGGATGACGGGCAGGTTGCGGACCACCAGCAACTTATTCTCCACCCCTTCCACTTCCAGGTTCAGGTTCAGGATCGTATGGCCGATAACCCGTTTATTGTGGACGATCGGCATGGTAAAATGTTCTATCTTCACATATTGATAGTCAATGACCACTTCTTCTTCAGGCTCTTCTTCCACAACTTCTTCTTCTTCGGGCGCACCTTCCTCACCGCCCCCAAGCATCAGAAAAGCACCAGCCCCGCCGCCACCGCCCAGAAGCAGACCCACAAGCAGACCAATCACCAGAAGCTTTTTACTGCCTTTTGGTTTTTGCTCTTCCGCATCTTCGTTTTCTTCGGTTTTTTCTTCGTCCGCCATGTCTCACCTGTTCAGGTCCTAGAAATGCTGATAACCCTGTTTATCAAACATCCGGTTCTTGCCTGCCTTATCCACAATGATCAGGTCTTTTTCCACCGTCATATGACCGATATTTGTTATTCTTAAATCAAGTTCTACAGCCAGCTGCTCAATGGATTTTTCCTGATCCACGGGTGCGGTGAATAATAATTCATAATCATCGCCACCGCGCCATATCAAATCTTTATAAGCGCAGTATCTTTCTAAAACCTTACCTGCCGCCTTTGAAAGTGGCAGACTATTTTCATAAATGATTGCCCCCAGATCGGATTGTTCACATATATGGCCCAAATCCCCCGCCAGCCCATCGGATATATCCATGGCCGCTGTGGCAATGCCAAAGAGCTTCGCCCCCAGTTCGGTGCGCGGTTCAGGGATCTGATAGCGTTTAATCAGCGCGGCGCCCTCCCCCTCAATTTCACCTTTGAGAAACGCCAGACCCAGTGCGCTATCCCCCAGACTGCCCGAAACATAAATCTGATCCCCCGCCTGCGCCCCGGCCCTTTTGAGCGCACAGCCCCGCTCAACCGTCCCGATCGCCGTTACAGACAGGCTTAACGGCCCGGTGGTGGACACTGTATCCCCGCCAATGAGCGACCAGTTGAACTTTTCCTGATCCTGCGCCAGTCCCCGGGCAAACTTGCTGACCCAGTCATCAATATTTTTCATTTCTTTGGGAATGGCCAGCGCCAGCAGATAACCATAAGGCATCGCCCCCATGGCTGCCAGATCGGAAATATTGACCCGCACCGCCTTGCGCGCCACCAGGTCGGGGGCATCATCTGCAAAAAAATGCACCCCCGCCACCAAAGCATCCTTGGTCATGACCAGATCTTTGTTTTCCGGGGGGCTGAAGACCGCCGCATCATCGCCAAGGCCAAAGGCCGGCGCATCCGCAGATGCCAGCGGTTTAAAATAACGGGCAATCAGTTCAAATTCACCAGATGTCAATTTAAACCTCCGTTATTTCAAGACCTGATTTGTTTGGAAAGCCTGTCCAGGATGCCATTCACAAAACCGGGTTTTGTGTCTTCAAAAAAGGCCTTGGCCACATCCACATATTCATTGATCACCACTTTGGACGGTACATCGGGACGGGCGGCCAATTCATAGATACCGGCGCGCAAAATGGCGCGCACCACCGGTTCAACACGCTCCAATGTCCAATCCGTACTCAGGGCTGATTCAATATAACTGTCAATTTCACTTTGGCGTTTTTCACTACCTTCCACCAGATCGCGGAAAAAATCATTGTCGGCTTCGGCATATTGTTCATCTTCAATGGTACTGCCCAGCCTGTGCAGCAAAAATTCCGGCACCACATGGGCGGCGGGTTTTCGGCTCATTTCCATTTGATAAAGTGCCTGAACGGCCCCCAGTCTTGAGGCACTTCTGGCCCCGCCAGATTTGGGGGCATTGGGGGTTTTCTTACTCATCGGGCAGTGGATCCGTATTTCTGTTTCAATTCAGCCATTTTCAGAGCCGCTTCAGTCACCGCGCCGCCTTTGTTCCCCCGTTTCACATCGGCGCGCGCCCAAGCCTGATCACGATCTTCCACGGTCAATACACCGTATCCGATGGCAAGTCTATCCTTGATGGCCAATTCCTGCATTCCCCGTGCACTTTCCATACAAACATAGTCATAATGGGTGGTTTCACCCCGAATAACACAGCCCAAGCCCACATAAGCGTCATATTTTTCACGCCCCGCCGCCACCGCATCGGCGGCAAAACGTATGGCACCGGGAATTTCAAAGGCCCCGGCAACACAAATACGTTCATAAGTGGCCCCGGCTTCTTCCAAAACACTGACGGCCCCTTTGACCAATTCATCGGCAATATCGTCGTAAAAACGCGCTTCAACAATTAAGATATGTAATTTCTCTGACATCTGTCTCTTCTCAAATTATTTTTTGGCCACAACACCAATTTCAAGGTCTTTATCAAGCTTACGCTGTTCAACAATATTCAGGTCATAACCTTCGATACCGACAACATGCTGTTCGGTGTTGGACAGGAGAATAATATCCCGCACCCCCACATCCAGCAGGATCTGCGCGCCGATACCATAATTGCGCAAAATCACATCTTTTTCAGGTTTTTTACCGGATTTGCGGGCTATGCTTTCGGTCAGGATGGTTTTTCTGGTTTCTCTAAGATAGACCACAACACCGGCTTCCTCACGGCCAATTTCTTCCATGGCGCGGTGCAGCTGGCTGCGGCGCGGGCCTTTTTCACTGAGCAGGTCATCAAACATGTTAAAGGGATGCATGCGCACCAATACCGGACTGTCTTTGCCGGGATTTCCTTTCACCAGGGCGAAATGCTGGGTTTTGTCATCCTTGACTTCATAAACCCGAAGTTTGAATTCACCACCATATTCGGAATCCACTGTGGTTTCTTCAATACAATGCACCAGATTATCTTCACGCCTGCGGTAGGCAATCAGGTCGGCGATGGTGGCCACTTTCAGTCCGTGTTTTTTGGCAAATTCCACCAGATCCGGCAAGCGGGCCATGGAACCGTCATCATTCATAATTTCACAAATAACCCCGGCAGGGATCAAGCCTGCCAGCCGCGCCATGTCAACGGCGGCTTCCGTATGGCCGGCCCTAACCAATACCCCGCCTTCACGCGCCACAATGGGAAAAACATGCCCGGGACTTACAATGTCATCAGAGCCTTTGGACGCATTGATGGCCACGGCGATGGTATGGGCACGATCGGCGGCGGATATGCCAGTGGTAATGCCTTCCTTGGCTTCGATGGAAACGGTGAAGGCCGTATTATTACGGGCACGGTTATTGGTGCTCATGGGCGGCAGGCCCAGCACATCGGCCCTTTCCTTATTCATGGTCAGGCAGATCAGCCCGCGACCATATTTAGCCATAAAATTCACGGCTTCCGGGGTGGCCATCTGGGCCGGGATAATCAGATCCCCTTCATTTTCCCGGTCCTCATCATCAACCAGAATAAACATACGGCCATTTTTGGCATCCTCAAGGACATCTTCAATGGGGGACAGAAAGCTTTCGGACATATTTCCACTCTATTGTTAAGAAAGTCTATTGTTAAGAAAGTCTATGCGACTATAATTTATTCATTTCGACTTCATTCATTCTGGCCACATAACGCGCCAGAATATCAATTTCTAAATTAACCTGATCCCCCACTTTAACCGTGGAAAATGTGGTATTTTGCTGCGTATGGGGAATGATGTTAATGCCAAAAATGCTGTCACCATCCTGATCAACCACCTCATTAACGGTGAGCGATACACCATTGACCACGACGGAGCCTTTTTCAGCAACATATTTTGCCAACCGCGCCGGGATCGAAAATTGCACCCGCAGACTGTCGCCTTCGCCTGTAATAGACAGGATTTTGCCCAGCGCGTCCACATGACCCGTAACGATATGACCACCCAATTCATCACCAACCTTCAAGGCGCGTTCCAGATTAACCGCGCTGCCTTCCTGCCAGTCGCCAATATTGGTGCAGGACAAGGTTTCCGCCGACACGTCCACAGAAAACCAGTCCCCGCCCTTGTCCACCACGGTCAGGCAAGTCCCCGAACAGGCAATGGAGGCGCCAATATCAATGCTGGAGGTATCATAGGCCGTTTTGATCACAATACGGCTATCCCCGTTTTCGGTGATGCTCTGAACCTTGCCCACGTCTGTGATAATTCCTGTAAACATCTTAATGTCTATCCTTAACCTTCATTTCCTGCCACGTATCTTTGCCGCATTGCCCGCGGGCAACAATTTCAAATCCGGGCATTTCTTCCAACTGGGCCAATTTCCATCCAGAAAGGGCCGCAATGCCGCCCTCACCGATTATATTGGTTGAGCGGAACCATAAAATACGGTCTACCAGACTTGCCTTTATCAGGGAAGCATTAAGTTGCGCCCCGCCTTCGCTGAGCAGACGACTAATGCCTTTTTCAGCCAGCAGGGCCAAAGCTTTTGACAGATCAATCCGGCCCGCCTCATCCACAGGGCAGGAAATAATTTCAACCGCCTGATCTTTCAACCTTTGCGCGCGCACACTATCCTGCGGTTCTGCCGTGATCACCCAGGTGGGAATGTCCCGCGCTGTTGTCACCAGAATATTATCCAGCGGCAGGCGTAAATGACTGTCCACCACCAGCCTCACCGGGCTGCGATCCGCAAGCCCCGGCAAGCGGCAATCAAGCGAGGGATTATCCGCAAGCGCCGTGCCAATGCCCACCATGATCGCATCATGACTGGCCCTGAGCAGATGACCGCGCTTACGGGATTGTATGCCGGTCACCCATTGAGAGTGTCCGGGCGGCCCGGCGATATAACCGTCACGGGATGTGGCCAGTTTCACCGTCACCAAAGGCCGCTTCAGCCTGACTTTGTGGAAAAAACCCTGATTGATCTGATCGGCTTCGGCCTGACACAGACCAAAATCCACCGTGATACCCGCTGCTTTTAACATATCAATGCCCCGGCCCGCGACTCTGGCGTCGGGATCTTGTGTGGCAACCACCACCCGTTTCAGGCCCGCATTGATCAGGGCCTCGGCGCAGGGCGGGGTTTTACCATGATGGGCGCAGGGTTCCAGCGTCACATAAGCCACCCCCCCTTCGGCCGCTTTTCCGGCCATGGCCAATGCCCGGGTTTCCGCATGAGGTCTGCCACCGTCCGCGGTAAAACCGCGTCCGGCCACATGACCATTTTTATCTGTGATAATACAGCCCACAGACGGGTTCGGCCAAACCCGGCCCAAACCGCGTTTTGCCAGCCCCAAGGCTGCGCGCATTATATTTTCGTCATTCCCAGAAGACATTATCACCCATCTTGTAAAAGGATGTCAGTCGTCCATATCTGAAATCTGGCCGACAAATTCTTCAAAATCCTTGGCCTCACGAAAATCTTTATAGACAGAGGCAAAACGCACATACGCCACCGTATCCAGATTTTCCAGACCTTCCATGATCAGTTTGCCGATCTGATCCGTATGAACTTCGCTTTCGCCCATACTTTCCAGCTGGCGCACGATGCCATTGATCAACAGTTCAATCTGCACCTCATCCACGGGTCTTTTTCTCAGGGCAAGATTGACGGAACGTTCCAGCTTTTCACGCTCAAACACCGCGCGTTTGCCGCTTTTCTTCAGAACCATCAATTCCCGGAGCTGAACCCTCTCGAAGGTGGTAAAGCGTGCCCCGCAGGCATTGCAGGATCGCCTTCTGCGGATGGCGGCATTATCTTCCGTCGGGCGACTGTCTTTAACCTGCGTATCAGCATGTCCACAAAATGGGCAGCGCATTTATCCCTCCAATTGTTATGATCCTAATAGATAGGAAATTCTTTACACAGTGCAATCACTTTTTCACGCACAGCGGCCTCAACGGCACTATTGTCCTGTGGATTTTCTTTCAGGCCCCGCAGGATTTCAATAATATAATCGCCGATTTTTTCAAATTCCGCCACCCCGAAACCGCGGGTGGTTCCCGCCGGACTGCCGAGCCTGATCCCGGATGTAACCATGGGCTTTTCAGGATCAAAGGGAATGCCATTCTTGTTACAGGTAATGTTGGCCCGACCCAGTGACGCATCCGCATCCCGGCCCGTAAGGCCCAAAGGCCGCAGATCCACCAGCATCAAATGGGTATCGGTGCCGCCGGAAACAATATCGCAGCCCCCTTCCACCAGCTTGGCCGCCAGTGCCTGTGCATTTTCCACCACACGTGCCGCATAATCCTTGAATTCAGGCCGTAAAGCTTCGCCAAAGGCCACCGCCTTGGCCGCAATCACATGCATCAAAGGCCCGCCCTGCAAACCGGGGAAAACCGCTGAATTGAATTTCTTGCCCAGATCAAGGTCATTGGTCAAAATCATGCCGCCACGCGGGCCGCGCAGGGTTTTATGGGTGGTCGTCGTAACCACATGGGCATGTTCCAGCGGATTGGGGTGGGCCCCGCCAGCCACAAGACCCGCGAAATGCGCCATATCAACCCAGAGATAGGCCCCGACACTGTCGGCAATTTCCCGAAAACGTTTAAAATCAAGAAAACGCGGATATGCGGAACCGCCCGCAATAATCACTTTGGGCTGATGTTCTTTGGCCAGACGTTCCACCTCGTCAAAATCCACCATCGCGTCCGTGCGGCTTACCCCATATTGTACCGCATTAAACCATTTCCCGGACTGAGCCGGCGGCGCACCATGGGTCAAATGCCCCCCCGCGGCAAGGGACATGCCGAGCAGTGTATCGCCCGGCTGCAACAATGCCAACGTCACTGCACCATTGGCCTGGGCACCGGAATGGGGCTGCACATTGGCATATTCGGCATTAAAGAGTTTTTTGGCCCGCTCAATGGCAAGGTTTTCCGCCACATCCACAAATTCACAGCCGCCATAATAACGCCGACCCGGATAACCTTCGGCATATTTATTGGTCAGAACCGAACCCTGCGCTTCCAGCACCGCACGGCTGACAATATTTTCCGAGGCAATAAGCTCAATATGTTCCTGTTGACGACCAAGTTCCAGATCAAGGCTGTTTAACAGCTCCGGATCACTTTCTTTTAAAGATGCATTAAAAAAACTGTTCAAATCGGTGGAATTTGTCATCTCTCGTAAATCCTACTTACTAAATTAAAGAATTAATCAATCTCAATTCAGGACATTTTGCCCACACGTCCTGCGTGACGGCCGCCTTCAAATTCGGTGTCCAGAAAATTTTTGAGGCAGTCTTTGGCCACATCCACCCCAATGACCCGCTCCCCCACGGCCATCACATTGGCATTATTATGCTGGCGACACAGGCGCGCTGTGAGCCCGTCATGAACCAGAGCCGCCCGAATATGCTTGTGACGGTTGGCGGCAATACTGATGCCAATGCCCGAACCACAGACCAGAACACCCCGTTCTGCCTTATTTTGCCCGATGGCCTCGGCCATGGCGGCGGCATAATCCGGATAATCCACCGACTCAGGGCCATCACAGCCCAGATCCAGAACTTCAAAACCCATTTCAACAAGGTTTTCTTTTAAAATTTCTTTCAGGGAATAACCGCCATGATCACTGGCTAAGGCAATGGTTTCTTTAGACATATTTGACATCCTGACTCATGGAACGGGACCAGCTGTAAGGCAGCCTGACTTAATATGCGCTTCATATCATATGAAGCGGCTCTTGCCTAGGGTCAGGCTTTAAAAATTATGCCTGCACAGTATAGACATAATCAATAAGCTTTGACCCCGGATCAGGTTTAAGATTTTGAGAGGTGAAGAGGGTTTGGCCCTGAGCCTAGTTTTTTTCTTTGGCCATAACATATTTCAGCTTATTCACGGCCAGGGTCGTTAATTGCGCGCGACTGGCTTTGGGGGATCCGACCACGGAGACTTCACGGCCTGTTTTGGCATCAACGGCAGAAACTTTCACAGAATTCCCGACCTGAACAAATTCCACCAGATACTGACCATCGTTATTTTGGGGTTTTCCAGCCATAATTGCCCCTTTATGCGGCCTTGGCGTATCTTTTTACATCCAGCTTCGCCCAGACCACTTTCAGCGCGTCCACAAGATGATCCATCATTTCATCCGTATGCAGGGGGCTCGGGGTGAAACGCAGCCGTTCGGTGCCCCGGGGCACGGTGGGGAAATTGATGGGCTGCACATAGATATTAAAATCCCTGAGCAATATATCAGAGGCCTGTTTGCAAATCACGGGATCGCCCACCAGAACCGGAACAATATGGCTTTCTGACACCATGACCGGCAGGTCAGCAGCCTGCATTTTAGCCTTCAGTGTCGCGGCGCGTTCCTGATGAACACGGCGTTCATGCGGGCTCTCTTTTAAATGACGTACACTGGCAAGGGCACCGGCCACAATCACCGGTGAGAGCGATGTGGTGAAGATAAAACCCGGTGCAAAAGAACGGATCGCGTCCACAATCAATGAAGATGCGGCAATATAACCGCCCATCAGGCCAAAAGCCTTACCCAACGTGCCTTCAATCACGGTAAGCCGGTCCATCAGACCACGCTGTTCCGCAACACCGCCGCCGCGAGGGCCATACATGCCCACCGCATGTACTTCATCCAGATATGTCAGGGCATTATATTGATCCGCAAGGTCACAGATTTCTTCAATGGGGGCAAAATCCCCATCCATGGAATAAACCGATTCAAACGCGATCAGTTTCGGCGCATCCTTTGGCGCCTGTTTGAGCAGGCTTTCCAGATGATCCACATCATTATGACGGAAAATATGTTTTTCAGCACCGCTGTGTTTGATTCCTTCGATCATGGAGGCATGATTGAGGGCATCAGAAAAGACAATACAGCCCGGCAATAATTTTGCCATGGTACTCAGGGTTGCCTCATTGGAAATATAACCGGAAGTAAAAAGCAGCCCCGCTTCTTTACCATGCAGATCAGCCAGTTCCTCTTCAAGCAGGACATGATAATGATTGGTGCCGCTGATATTACGGGTACCACCCGCGCCCGCGCCGGTATTCATCAACGCGCCTTCCATGGCTTCCACCACTTTGGGATGCTGGCCCATGCCAAGATAATCATTGCTGCACCAGACCGTAATGTCCTTGATCCCCGCATCCGAATGCCATACGGCTTTAGGGAAATTTCCTCTTTGGCGCTCAATATCCATGAAGACTCGGTAACGGCCTTCTTCTTTAATTGTGGTAAGAGCATCAGAGAAAATGCGATTATAATCCATGGGTGCAACCTATCCTCTTTAAAATACTATAATACCCGGAATATTCAGGTAAGTGTACAATATCACGTACATATGTGCGAGCCGTACGAAAAAATCAACATAATTTTCTCATATAAATAACGGCTTTACCATAATAATTTATTTAATTACAGTTTAAATTAGATAAAACCGAAATAACAGCCTAAAGACAGAATAAATTTCTGTCAATTACGCAGCATGCACCATTTTTACAGAAGATAATCTAGTTATGAATCAAAAAGTGTGATTTGATATAAATCAAATATTTGGAAACTCTCTTAATATCTATATTGAACGGCTTAGAAACTCTGAAACCGTAATACATCTGTCCAGAAACTTTCAAGTTTCCTCAAAGCATTACGGAAATCCGAAATATCTTCATCTTCAAAGATATTTTTATCTTTCACCATATCAAGATTTTCATCAAATAACTCACCCACAAGATTACAGACCTTCATGCCTTCTTCACTGAGCCAAATACGCAAAGCCCTGCGGTCATGTTCGGAGCGTTCCTGTTTGATATAGCCGGATTCAACAAGCTTTTTCAGGTTATAGGAAACATTCGAGCCCAGATAATAACCACGATTTCTAAGGTCCCCTGCCGTCATTTCATTATCACCAATATTATACAGCAACAGCGCCTGCACACTGTTAATATCATTCATGCCCATACTGTCGAGCTTGTTTTTAACGATATCCAACATTCTTCTGTGAAGTCTTTCAATCAGCCGTAAACATTCCAGAAAATTCAACTTGCTTCTGGCTTCCGGTGTTTCATGACCCCCGATAAGACTGCTGCTGTGATGTGCCAATGACATACTATATTCCCTAATTATCCATTTGTTTTGAACTCAAACACCTCCTTTAATAACCTGACAACTCCTAACAAGCTCTTAACTAAGCATAAAAAAAATCACTTTCAGCACCAAAATCAGGAGAAAAATTTGTATGTTTTCCCAGATGGTTTATGGTACGCATATGCTAAGCCTGTATAAATCATCAAAAGTTTGATATTTCGAGAAATTAAATATGAGCATTTCCCCCCTCAGCGGCCCCTATCCGGCCACACGCCCGCGCCGAAGCAGAAAAGACGACTGGTCACGCAGGCTTCATGCCGAAAACAGCCTGAGCGTCAATGACCTGATCTGGCCGGTTTTTGTTCAGGAAGGCAGCGGCAAGGACAGTGCAATATCTTCCATGCCGGGTGTTTCGAGACTGAGTGTGGATTTACTCACCGAAGAAGTAAAAAAAGCATCTGACCTTGGCATTCCTGCCATTGCCATCTTCCCCCAGACCCCAAATGATCTGAAAACAGAAGACGGGCGCGAAGCCCTTAATCCTGACAATCTGGTTTGTCGCACGGTTCGTGCGCTGAAAAAAGAAGTCCCGCACATGGGCATTATCTGTGATGTGGCGCTTGATCCTTATACCAGCCATGGTCAGGACGGCCTGCTGGTTGATAATTACGTCGCCAATGATGAAACCATTGAAATTTTATGTAAACAGGCGCAAATTCAGGCCGAGGCCGGCTGCGATATTCTGGCCCCATCCGATATGATGGACGGGCGCATTGGTGCCATTCGCAGCCATATGGAAAACAAGGGCCATCACACCGTTCAGATCATGGCTTATGCCGCCAAATATGCCTCTGCCTTTTACGGGCCGTTCCGCGATGCTGTGGGTTCTGCCTCCAGCCTTAAATCCGGTGGCAAAAAATCCTATCAGATGGACCCGGCCAATACAGAAGAGGCCCTGCGGGAAGTGATGCTGGATATTGAAGAAGGCGCCGACAGTTTAATTGTCAAACCGGGCATGCCTTATCTGGATATCATTCAGCGCGTTACAGAACAATTTGGTTTCCCCACCTTTGCCTATCAGGTTAGCGGGGAATATGCCATGCTGCATGCGGCGGCTGAAAAAGGCTGGCTTGACCTTGAGCCGGTGATGATGGAAAGCCTTCTGGCCTTCAAACGCGCCGGGGCTGCCGGAATATTGACCTATTTCGCGCCCAAAGTGGCCCAAATGTTAAAAGAGCAGGCTTGAACAGCCTGCCCTTTGCATATCAATAATAGAATAAATTAAGCCAAAAGGTCGTTGGAAAGCCCTTCCACCGCTTCATCCAGCTCATAAAAACTGAGATGAAAGAGGCCCGGCACACTTTTACGGCCAATTTCCACGGAAATCTGCGGGGCATTGCCCTGAAGATGGGAAATCAGAATATCCTTGATTACATTGAAGAAATGACTTTCTTCATCCACCACCTGCTGCAAACGCCCGGCCAGCGGGGCCGCAATGGTATAGGAAATCAAAATACCGAGGAAGGTTCCCACCAGCGCTCCCCCGATCATGGCACCCAATATTTCCACCGGCTGGTCAATACTGCCCATGGTCTTCACAATACCCAGCACCGCCGCCACGATCCCCAGAGCGGGGAAAGCCTCACCCACAATGCTCAGGGCATGGGCGCCTTCACTTTCTTCATGATGATGTTTTTCAAGGTCTTTGAGCAATACATCTTCCACCTGATGCGGATCGTCAAAATTCATGGTGGTCATACGCAAATAGTCACAGATAAAGTCCGTCACATGATGATCGGCAGAAATTTTCGGAAATTCGCTGAAGATTTTACTCTCATGAGGGTTTTCAATATGCGGCTCCAAAGCGATCACCCCTTTGGTCTTGATCAGTTTGGTCAACAGAAACATCAGACAGAGCAAATCCTGATAATCCTGAGCATTCCATTTCGGCCCCTTGACCGCATGACCGATGCCCTTGAGACCTTTTTTAATAATCGGTCCGCCATTGCTGACCATAAATGATCCCGCCGCAGCCCCGCCAATCATCATCGCTTCCAGCGGCAATGCTTTAAGAATGGGCGCCATTTTACCGCCGGCGATGACATATCCGCCAAATACCATGGCCAAGGTGACGATTATACCGATAATAATAAACATAAAAACTCAAGCCCTGTTTTACTTATAATTTCCCTCTGGCCCATATTAAAAAAGGGCCGGAATGCCTAAAACATTCTTCATTTGATACACTTATAAGAAAAGGGTGTTAAAGAAGTCTTATCCTTAACAAAATTTTGAAGGCTCTATTAAAATTTTACAGATAAGTACCGATCAGGCGGATTACCTGCCCGCCGAATCCCAGCTTAAAGCGGGCAATATCCGGGGCCACGTCTGTGTTAACGCCGCCAAAGTCCAGATTTTTCACCCCTTGTTTTTTCAACTGACACAGGCCGCGCCATAACAGGAGGTTCAGGGCATTCACCTTGCGCCCTTTTTTACCATTCCAGCCAATATGATAGGTGGCATTGTCACCATGGAGAAGAAATAACGCACCAGCCACAGGCTGACTTTCCTGCTCAATAAAGGCAAAAACGGTCAACACACCGGCCTTATCTGGTTTTTTCTCACCATAGGCTTTTACAAGACCCGCTGGCAGGCCCTGATATTTTTTTTCCTTCTGCTGTTTTTCTTCCTTTTTCAAAAGCCAGTCCGTATAGGGGTGGTTATGATCCCCGATAAAAACCTCAACAGCATTTTTCTCGGCCTTGCGGATCATATTTCTGTTTTTACTGTATAAATTTGCCCAAAGCTGATCTTCGTGGGGCCCCAGATCGAGCATAAGGGTGCCATATCCCGTGATAATCTGGCGCATACAAAGATTTTGTCCGAAATTATCCTGCTCCCCTTCATATATTTCCTGTGTATATATTTCGGGGGTAATAATCAGGATTTTGCGCTGTCTTTTGGGAAATTCACTTTGAAGGCTCTGAAAGATATATTTTTTCTTCTCCGGGCTTAGCTCTGCCAGCCATAGCGGGCCGCGTGTCAGCAAAGCCACTTCAAACAGGCCCCAAAAAGACCGGATTATAATTTGCGCCATGGCAATGGCCTGATCCTTTTCATAGACCACAAGACGGCGCACCTTTGCCCGCCCGCCTGATATAACAGCGCCATAAGCCCAGTCCTGCTGCAAAGCCGTCCGCGCGAGCCCCTTCAGCAAGTCGTCCCAGTCTTTCTGGCTTTTATCATTCCAGTCAAAAAAGATTTCATTCATGAGATTATATTTTTTTTAGTGACATTATCTTTTGAATTCCAAAATTAACCATAACCCTATATGATTTAAAAATGTTTGGTAGAAAAAAAATAAAACAAAATGTCATGGGCCATGTAATCACCAGCCCCAAACCCACCAAATGGGCCTTTTATTATATCCTGCTTTATGCGGGCTTGCCGATCAGTGTTTTTCTTCTGGCTCTGGACCTTGTTTTTTATCTGATTTTCAAATACGGGCTGGATCGCTGTTACGGTATTCTTTGTTATTTTGAATAAAAAAATCCACAATAAAGGCATATTATTTCAAAAAATGAATTATTTTTGGACTTTTCCATCAATACCCCATATATCTTTCGCATAATATTTGTAACGAATTTAATGTAGAAAGATATTCTCTTGCCGGTCAATTTTGAAGATATAAAAAAAGCAGCTGATGCCATAAAAGGCGCTGTGGTCAAAACACCTTTGAATAAGTCTGAAACCCTGTCCAAGATTACCGGGGCCGAGATCTATATTAAATTCGAAAACATGCAGTTTACGGCTTCTTTCAAAGAACGCGGTGCGCTTAATAAATTGATTAATTTAAGCGAAACCCAGAAAAAAAACGGGGTCATCGCCGCCTCTGCGGGCAATCATGCGCAGGGTGTGGCCTATCACGGCAGCCGCCTTAATATACCCACCACCATTGTCATGCCGGTCAATACACCTTTTGTTAAAGTCAGACAGACCGAAGAATATGGGGCTACAGTTGTCTTACATGGTGAGCGTTTCGATGATACGGCCCAACATGCCCTGAAACTTGCCGAACAAAAGGGCCTTACACTGGTTCATCCTTTTGATGATGAACAGGTGATTGCCGGGCAAGGCACCATTGGCCTTGAAATGATGCAGGCCGAACCGGATCTAGATATTATACTGGTTCCGGTCGGTGGCGGCGGCCTGATTTCCGGGGTGGCTTTGGCGGCCAAGGCCCTCAACCCCAAGGTCAAAGTCATCGGCGTGCAATCCAAAAGATTTCCCTCCCTCTACCGCGCTTTGCATGATCAGGCGTATGAACCACAGGGAACCACGCTGGCCGAAGGCATTGCGGTCAAGAATATCGGGGTCAAGACTTTGGAAATATGTCGTCAAATGGTGGATGATATTCTTCTGGTGGATGAAGCGGCCATGGAACAGGCTGTATGTATGCTTATGACCATTGAAAAAACCGTGCCCGAAGGGGCCGGTGCTGCCCCGCTTGCGGCCATCCAAAGCTATCCGGAGATTTTTCAGGGTAAAAAAGTCGGCATGATCCTCAGTGGCGGCAATATTGATCCGCGTCTGCTCGCCTCCCTTCTCATGCGCGGGCTGGTGCGTGAAGGGCGCATTACCCGCCTGCGTATTGAATTGCTCGATGTGCCCGGTGCGCTGGCGCAGATCGCCAAAATTATCGGGGATATGGGCGGCAATATTATTGATGTATCCCATCATCGCCTGTTCACGGAATTGCCTGCCAAGGAAACCTATTCCAATGTGACCCTGGAAACCCGGGACAAGGAAAATTTACAGCAAATCCTTGAGGCTTTGCAATCAGCCGGTTTTGTTGTTCATATGAACAGGTCGTCTGATCTGTAAATATTTGTCTTAAGCCCTGTTCCAATAACGCAAAATTAACCAAAGCGGATCATTATAGGGGCAATTATAAGTATCAGTCTCATAAATGGTGATAAGAATGGCGGATGAACAGGCGCGCCCGATAATAATAAAACGCATTAAAAAAGTATCCGGCGGCGCCCATGGCGGCGCCTGGAAAGTGGCTTATGCGGATTTTGTGACCGCGATGATGGCCTTTTTTATGCTGCTCTGGCTGCTGAACGTCACCACCGAAGAACAAAAGCTGGGCCTTGCGGATTATTTTGCCCCCACCGTTGCCAGTACCAGCAGTGATTCGGGCTCTGCCGATATTCTGGGCGGCACATCCGCAGAAACGGACGGCGCCCAGTCAAGTGCCGTTACCGTGTCCATTCCTTCCGCCCAAACCCAGTCCACGGACGAGGGTGAGGCAGAAACCAACAAGGCCGCCGAAGAAAAATCCTATGAAGAAATGATCGCCAGACGCGAACAGGATTATTTTGAACAAATGGCCACGGAAATGCGCACCAGCATTCAGGAAAGCCCCGAACTGGTGGAGCTGGAAAATCAGGTTCTGATCGATGTGACAGAAGATGGTCTGCGAATACAGTTGGTGGACAAGGATAATCGGGCCATGTTTAAACCGGCCACCGCCGATCTTTATAAATATGCGGAAAAGATGATCCTTAAAGTATCCGAAGTGGTACAAAAAATGCCCAACCGCATTTCCATCTCCGGCCATACAGATGCCAAAGGTTTCAACCCCAGATCTGATTATTCCAACTGGGAATTAAGTTCTGATCGTGCCCATAGCGCGCGCAGGGTTTTAAGCGGGGCCAATGTATCTGCAGACCGTTTTGCAGAAATTCTCGGCAAAGCTTCGACAGAACCTCTGTTGCCTGATAATCCTTATCGGGCTGAAAACCGCCGGATAACCATTTTATTGCTCAGAGAAGCCCCCACCCTGCCCATGGGCCTTATTCAGTGACAAAACGTCTTTTTGCAGGTTTCATAATTTAAAATTTTCAGCGACTTCCCCCTTTTCTCATGTTATGCTATTGAAAACAATAGATTACATAATAACATTCTCTATCGGGAAGGGTGAAGATTAGCATGGAACTTCTTGGGCCATCCATACAGATGTGGATCACCTTTGCACTGATTCTGGCGGCGATAACCTCTTATGCCCTAGACAGGGTATCCATGGAGATCACATCGCTGGGCACCATTTGCGCTTTGCTTTTTCTCTTCCATTTCATGCCTGTCATTGGTCAGGATGGCCGCAATTTACTGGATGCGAAAATATTATTATCCGGGTTTGCCGACCCGTCCCTGATTTCCATTCTGGCCCTGCTGGTCATTGGTCAGGGAATGGTGCAAACCGGCGCACTGGAAGCTCCGGCGCAGATTTTGATCAAACATGGTATCAATCGGCCTCATTTAATCATCTGGGTCTGCCTTATATCGGTTATGGTCATTTCGGCCCTGCTCAACAACACACCTGTTGTTGTGATTTTCATTCCCATTATGATTACTTTAGTCGACAAACTGGGTAAATCTTCCAGTCAGGTTTTACTGCCGCTCAGTTATGTGGCCATATTGGGCGGCATGACAACCCTGATCGGTTCCAGTACCAATCTTCTGGTGGCCGGGTCATATAATTCTTTAACCGGGGGCGATATTGGTCTGTTTGATTTTATTGTTCCCGGCTTGTTCATGGCGGGGCTGGGGCTGGTTTATATATTTTTCTTCGCCCCCTATTTCCTGCCCAAGAAACTCTCCGGCACAGATCAGAAAATCCCTGTGAGCGGCAAACAATTCATTGTGCAGATTGATTTGATTGCCGGCAACAGCCTGATCGGAAAAAAATCCGTTGCCGGCATATTCCCCGACCTACAGGGCATGACGGTACGGCTGATCCAAAGCCGGGGCACAAGTTATCTGCCGCCATTTGATGACATTATTCTAAAAGAAAATGACAGCATTATCATCGCCACCACAAGGCGCACCCTGACGGAAAAAATTTCCAAAGACCCGGCCCTGACCAAAGGGGTTTTAAATGTGGCCCCGCCGGAAGAAAATGATGAACAGCAGCAAAAAATGCCGCGCCAGAAAATTGCCGAAGTTATGGTGGCTCCGGCTTCACGCCTTGACGGGCGCACATTGGAACAGGTGGGTTTTCATTTACAGGGCGGCTGTACCGTACTCGGGGTGGAACGGCGGGCAAGAATGATCCGCATATCCATGAGTGACATTCGTCTGGAAGCGGGGGATATTCTTCTGGTGGTGGGCACGTCTGAACAAATTCTGGCGCTGCGGGCCAATAAGGATGTGCTTCTGATGGAATGGTCTACCAGTGAAGTACCGGTCAAATCGGACAGCTGGAAAGCCCTTGGGATTTTTGCATCCGTTGTGGGGGCTGCGGGTACGGGCATCATCCCCATCCCCATTGCCGCCACATGTGGGGCCTTTTTGATGATTTTGCTGAATTGCCTGAATATCAGGCAGGCCGGGCGCGCCATTGACCGGCGCATTTTCCTTTTAATCGGGGCGGCCCTGGCCATGGGGGTCTCATTACAGGTTACCGGCGGCGCTGGTTATGTGGCCCATAACATGATTGAAATATTGGCCGGACAATCCATTCCCGTTATGCTTTCGGCATTCTTCCTGCTGATCGCCATTCTCACCAATATCCTGAGCAATAATGCCACCGCCGTGCTTTTCACCCCCATTGCCATCAATATTGCCGAAGAAGTTGGTGCCGATCCCATGATGTTTGTGACTGCGGTTATTTTTGCCGCCAATTGTTCTTTTGCCACCCCCATGGGTTATCAGACAAACTTACTGGTTATTGGGCCGGGAAATTATCGCTTCAATGATTTCCTGCGGGTCGGCATTCCGCTCATCATTCTGCTCTGGATCGGCTTTTCCCTCTTCGCCCCCTGGTATTATGAATTATAATTTTCATGCTTTAAGACGGTTAAAACTTTGTTAACTTCCTTAAAGTAGTGTAATCTTATATAATTAATCCAAATCTGGTGAAGAAAATCATTGACCAATCAAGCTTCGCAATTTCCCCGCTTTTATGTGACCGCTTCATCTGAATGTCCTTATATAAAAGGCCGCCAGGAACGGAAGATTTTTACGGAACTTACAGACAATAATCCCGTGAGTCTGCATGATTCTCTGGCTCTGATCGGCTTTCGCCGTTCGCAGGATATTGCCTATCGTCCCGCCTGCGAAGATTGTTCTGCCTGTATATCGGTACGGGTTCCGGTTCAAACCTTCAAAGCCAGCCGCTCTCAGCGTCGCCTGATTCTCAAAAACGACAATATTTCCTTTGAAATCGTTGCCAATATTGCCACCAGAGAACAATATAGCCTGCTTAAAACCTATTTAAAAAATCGCCACCCGGACGGGGGCATGACCGATATGAATTTTAATGAATATCGCGAAATGGTGGAATGCAGCCCGATCAAAACCCAGTTGCTCGAATATCGCCTGCCCTCTGAAGAAGATCAAAAAGGCAAACTGGTTGGCGTGGCCCTGACAGACCTGATGCATGACAGCCTTTCGATGGTTTACAGCTTTTATGATACTGGTGAACATCTTAAAGCCAGAAGTCTGGGCAGCTATATCATCCTGCATCATATTTCATGGGCCTTGCTGCAAGAACTCACGCATGTCTATCTGGGTTATTGGGTGCAGGACAGTCCTAAAATGGCCTATAAGGAAAAATTCAGGCCATTGGAATATCTCAGTCAGGATGGCTGGCGACTGAAAGAATAATCGCGCCCCCCTACCCCAAATGAAAAAATCCCTGAATATTCTGCGCAGCCCTTGTCTTTATGATTAGGATATTTATACTCGCGCACCAGAATAAAATAGATATAGGGAATTGTCATGAAACGTCGTTCTTTCCTGAAAGGCTCTGCTGTAACGGCCACCGGTGCGGCCAGCTTTGGCGGACTTTCCGCACCAGCCTATGCCACAGGTCAGCGTAAATTAAAAATGGTCACCACCTGGCCCAAAAACTTTCCCGGTCTTGGCACGCGTGCGGCCCAATTTGCCAAAGATATTGACAGTGCCACCGATGGCCGCATCAAAGTCAAGGTCATGGCTGCCAATGATCCGGTGCCGCCCCTGCAGGTGTTTGACGCGGTGGCCCGGGGCAAGGCTGACATATACCACGGGGCCGATTATTACTGGCAGGGCAAACATAAAGCCTTTCCTTTCTTCAGCGCCGTTCCCTTCGGCCTCACCGCCGTCGAGACCATTCAATGGCTGAATTTTGGCGGTGGACAGGATCTCTGGGATGAATTATCCGGCCAATTCAACATCAAATCCATGCTCTGCTGCAACACCGGGGTGCAGATGGGCGGCTGGTATAAAAAAGAAATCAATACACTGGAAGATTTCAAGGGTCTGAGGATCCGCATGCCCGGCATGGGCGGCGAGGTCATGCGGCGTTTGGGGGCCACACCCGTGACCAAAGCGGGGGGGGAGATTTTCCTTGCCCTCTCACAGGGTAATATTGATGCCTCCGAATGGGTGGGGCCGTGGAATGACATGGCTTTTGGTTTTCAGAAGATTGTCAAAAATTATTATACGTCCGGTTTTCATGAGCCCGGTGCCGCCATTGCGGCGGGTTTCAACCTTGATGTATGGAATAGTTTCAATAAAGCTGACCAAAGCATCATCAAGGCCGTCGCTGCCGATAATTACCTGAATTCTCTGGCAGAATTTAACGCCCGCAATGCAGCCGCACTTGATATATTGGTGAAAAAACATGGCGTAAAAGCCAGAACTTTTTCCGAAGAAATCATGCGAAAATTACTGGAAACATCCGATCAGGTCATCCGCGAAATTGCCGAAACCGATGACCTGGCCAAAAGGATTTATAACAGCTATATGCAGACCCGCCGGAACAGTATGGCGTGGAGTGCGGTCGCGGATGAGCCTTATATCAAGGCCCGCCGTCTTGATATGAATTTTGGCAAAAAAATATAAAGGTTGTGCGGTGAAGACACTTTCAGCATTTGCCGGATTTATTGACCATATCAATGAAAAGCTGGGCCGGGTCACCGCATGGCTCACCCTGCTTATGGTATTGGTTCAATTCGCCATTGTGCTGAGCCATTATATCTTCCACACGGGATCAATTTTTTTACAGGAAAGTCTGCTTTATATGCATAGCATGATTTTTCTGGCGGGTGCGGCCTATACGCTCAAACATAATGGCCATGTCAGGGTTGATGTGATCTACAGCCGCCTTGGGGACAAGGCCCGGGCCTGGATCAATCTGCTGGGTTCGCTGATTTTCCTCTTTCCCGTACTCGGCATCATCGGCTGGATGGCCTGGCCCTATATGATGGATTCATGGCAGATCCTCGAAGGTTCCATTGAGACAAGCGGCATTCAGGCAGTATATCTGTTGAAAACGATGATTTTATTATTTGTCATTACCATGATCTTACAGGGTGTGGCGCTTATTTGCCATTCCCTGCTCAGCATATGCGGTCAGGAAAAAACCATCGCCGAAGAAGTGGAACACCTGTGATGGATCTGAATGCCCTGCTGGTTTTGCTGATGTTTTTAAGTGCCTGCGGTTTTCTGTTAAGCGGCTTTCCTGTGGCGTTTACTTTGGGCGGCACGGCCTTGATCTTTGCCGTGATCGGTATCGCCCTCGGCGAGTTTGATGCGGATTTTATTGGATATATGCCCGAACGTATTTTCGGCACCATGACCAATGATGTTTTGCTTGCGGTGCCGCTCTTTGTTTTTATGGGGGTGATGCTGGAACGTTCGCGCATTGCCGAAGACCTGTTGGACAGCATGGGCAAGCTGATGGGGCGCATGCGCGGGGGGCTTGGCATTTCAGTAACCATCGTCGGGGCATTGCTGGCCGCCTCCACCGGTATTGTCGGGGCCACGGTGGTGACCATGGGGCTCTTAAGCCTGCCCACCATGTTAAAGCGCGGTTATAGTCCGGCACTGGCCAGCGGGGCCATTGCCGCCTCCGGTACATTGGGGCAGATTATCCCGCCTTCCATCGTTCTGGTTCTGCTGGGTGATCAGCTTTCCACCGCCTGGCAAACCGCCCAGCGCGAGATGGGAAACTGGTCGCCGGATCCCTTGTCCGTGGGCGATCTTTTTGCTGGCGCCCTGATTCCCGGACTGGGGCTGGTTCTTCTGTATATCCTGTATCAGGGGGCGGTGGCTTTTTTCCTGCCCAAAACGTCCCCGGCCACGGTGGAAGAGGATGAAGAAATAGAGTATCTGGCACTTCTTGGGGCGTTTCTGCCACCGATTTTACTGATAATATGTGTGCTGGGATCGATCTTGAGCGGTATTGCCACCCCTACCGAAGCCGCCTCTGTCGGGGCTGTGGGGGCCATATTGATGGCAGGCTACAAGCTTGGCCGGGGCAAAACACGCGCCATCTATGCTGCGGGTTTTTCGCTGGTTGGCCTGTTGCTTCTCACCCAGTTTTTCGATCTGCGCTTAAATCGGGATGCGATAAATATAGGGGATAAAATTGCCATTCTTTTGGGTTTTGCTTTCACCGCGATAGTTTTTTCAGGCATCTTGATTAGCCTGATACGCTGTTATCAGGACCAGATCCTGCAAAATGTTACCCAGTCCACCACCCGTATTTCGGCCATGATTTTCACAATCCTTATTGGGGCCGCCTTATTTTCTTTGGTCTTTAAGGGTTTTTCCGGTGATGAATATGTACGGGATTTCTTGAGCGAGCTGCCCGGCGGCAAACTTTCTGCCCTGATCCTTGTGATGCTGGTGATGTTCGTGCTTGGTTTCTTTCTTGATTTTATCGAAATCACATTTGTGGTGGTGCCTATTGTGGCCCCGGTGCTTTTGATGATGGACATCAACCCCATCTGGCTCGGGGTGATGATGGCAATGAATTTACAGACCAGCTTTCTCACGCCGCCCTTTGGTTTTGCTCTTTTCTATCTGCGCGGGGTGGCACCGGATAGCGTATCCACCACGCAGATTTACAAGGGTGTCCTGCCCTATGTGGCTATTCAGATCATAGCCCTAATCATTCTCTGGTATTTCCCCGCCCTGACCACCTGGCTGCCGGGCATTATCTTTGGTTGATTATTCCTCAGAATGATCATACTGAAAAACCCCTTCAAGGGGCAGATCAAAAATATGGGCAATACGAAAGGCCAGATCCAGCGAAGGGGAATATTTATGCGCCTCCAGAGCAAGGATGGTCTGTCTGGTCACCCCTGCCCGGCGGGCAAGTTCCGCCTGGCTCATTTCCCCCTGTTCAAATCTCAGCCTCCGGATGTCATTGCGGACCTTGCCCATGCTTAATACCCCCGGCAATAAAAAAAGAGGTTGAGCGAATTTTTCACGATAGAAGACAATGTCAGAAATAACATCAGGTAAATAATCACCTGTGACATATTGAAAATCTCATAATCAAAAGACAGGTATTCTGCGGCAACTTCTCTCAGGACAAGCTGGCCCACCAATAAACTGATGCCCACCACAAGCGCTATATAAGCCACACGATGGGCCTTGGCATCAAACTGATGATCCCGTTCATCCATTTTTTCATCTTTACCGGTCACGAAAAAAATATGGCTCAGAATATGAATGACGATCATGAAAATGGTGATTTTGACGATCAGGGAAAATAATTCCGGGCCATTGGCTATAATGCCGCCCTCCATGGCAAAAACTTTTGGAAAAAAATAAAGCGACACCGTAATATCCAATATCAGCGCAACCCAGATATTTTTTTCACGATTTGAGAGTTGGGATAATAGATACATTTTCTTCTCCTTCAAAATTTAATCTTGAAAGAGATGTAATATATTTATTACTCTATGTAAAGTATTTTTTACATAGAGTAATATTTTTCATACATTCAACTATTTCGTCAGGTGCAATTTTGCCGCCTGATGATAATAAACCTCGGATAAATCCACCTCGCCATTATCTTCATCCACAATCATTTTATCACGCATAACCTGACGTATAACAAGGATAATATCCCCTTCTATATCGGGCAATTTAACACTGGCCTTAAAATGCTGGTCACTTTTGGTGCCGGTAACACAGCCCACCTTGGGGCTACAAGGGGCAGCCGCCTGCAACAACAGATTTTTATAAGGAATCGGGGTTTTAATGCTGGCAAGCTCATAAGTGGGCTCCACATCCTCACCCTCAAAATCACGGGTATAAAAGATCACAATCTCACCGGGGTGAATTTTGTAAACTTCAAGATCAATATCGATCATTGAACCCGCTTTAAAATTTGTGGCTTTTGCCGCTGCCACATCCACATCCGGTGCGCCAAAAGGTGCGGCTTTCAAAGCCGTATCATCCAGCCCATGCCCGCTCATCAATGGCGGGGGCGAGACAAGATTGATATGAGCCTGAGCCCCGGTCGATGTGGCCAGCCCCGCCGCCGCCACAAGACAGGAAATGCCAAGCTTCAGAAAAATTTTGTTGTTAATCGTCATTTGTTAAGCCCTTTAATAATAATGATTTCAGGAGAATATACCCCATGAAAAAAGGATCAATAAAATCCACAACAATTTTTTGTGAAATAATGTGTCTTTATTTTACCAAATGTGTCTTTATTTTACCAGATGCAGTTTTGCCGCCTGATGATAATAGACCCGCTTCAGACTGACACTGCCGTCTTGCTGTTGATCCAGCTTGTCGGTCATCAATTGACGCACCACGAGAATGAGATCCCCTTCCATGTCCGGCAATTTTACCCGTGTTTTATACTTCACACCCTGCGCGCGCCGGGCCTTGCAATTGTCTTCCGGACAGGGGGAGGTGCCGCGGTGGAGCATATTTTTATGGACCACTTCACTGTCCATGCTGTCAATCTTCATCACCGGCATCACGTCCCTGCCTTCCATATCCCGGGTATAACTGATAATAATCTCACCGGGATGAATGATATAGACATCAATTTCCACCTCAATTTCTGATCCGGCTTTCACTTGCGTGGCCTCTGCCGCCACCACATCGAAAAAAGGCGTACCAAAGGGCGCCACTTTCAAAGCCTGCCGGTCCAGCGCATAACCATCCATCATCGGTTTGGGTTTGATCAGGTCAATATGGGCCTGCGCCGTTGAAAGCGACAGCCACACTGCCATGATAAATATCGTGATTGCTTTGACTTTACGCATGTCTTCCCTCTTTTCCTTTAACCCCGCACTATATCTTCGTCCAGTATAGCCCATCTTTCATGATCGCGCCATTCGCCACCGATTTGCAGATATTTGGGGGAGAAACCTTCTTTTCTGAAACCAAGTTTTTTCACCAAAGCAATGGACGGGTGATTATCGGGCTGGATATTGGCTTCCAATCGGTGCAGCCCGATTTCCCGCACCGCATAGTCGAGCACCAGCCCCATGCCTTCGGCCATCAGGCCATGCCCCCTCGCCGCCTTGTCCCCATAATAACCAAGGCTGGCCGAACGTACGGAACCCAGCAGGATGTTATTGATATTACACACACCCACCAGCTGGTCATCGGCGCTGTTGATGATCAGACAACCCTGGCAAAGGCCGCGCTTGATGCGTTTTAAATAAGAATCAAAATGGCGCGGATCGGTGGGATGGTAAACCCATGGTTTATGGTATTCCCGATTGCGCTCAATAAAATCCAGATAGAGTTTACGCAAATGGCTATCGGGCGGATAAAGATGCACATTTTCCCCGCTACGCAGGGGGCGGGGCGGGATAATTCTAATCATTTATCCCGCGCTCCCATTAGGACAGTTTATTATTGGAGGAAAATTTATTGTTGGTGGGGAAACCATGCGGCGGCATGCGGCCCACTGCCCCGCGCCGGCCCTGCCATGCGGTCAGATCGGTTTCGGTGCGGGTTTTACCGCCGCGCATCTGCCAGCTCAGCCCCTCTTCGGCCTTGAAGCTGACAATATCGCCCAGATGGGCCTCTTTATACTTCTGCAATATCGCACCGCGTCCCCGGGTCATTTCCGGCATCTGATCCACAGCAAAAACCAGAAGCTTGCGGTTGGTGCCGATCAGGGCCACATGATCATGATCATCAGCCAATGTGAAACAGACGACGGCTTTATTCTGGCCATCCTCCACATTCATCACCTGTTTGCCGTTGCGGGTACTGGCCACCACCTTGTCAGCCTCGGCCATGAAACCACGCCCCGGGTGGGATGCGATGATGATCTTGCTGCCGGGACGATAAACAAATAATGCCACAATTTCATCTTCATTGGGCAGGTCAACCATCAGTCGTACCGGTTCCCCGTGGCCGCGCCCACCGGGCAGTTTATCACAGCCCAGGGTATAGAAACGCCCGTTGCTGGCAAAAAGCAGGATTTTATCGGTGGTATAGGCGGGAAAGCCGAATTTGCCTTCATCGGCTTCTTTATATTTGATTTTGTCATCAATTTCCACATGGCCCTTCATGGCCCGGATCCAGCCCTTGTCCGAACAGATTACCGTGATCGGCTCTTTTTCGATCATGGCTTCCATGGGAATAAATTCCACCTCGGGCGCATCGCTGAATTCAGAGCGGCGCGCGCCGATCTCCGTTTTCTGGCCGAATTTTGTCCGCATTTCCTTGACGTCATCGCTGATGGACTGCCATTGTTTGTCTTCACTGCCAATCAGTTCCAATAAGGTCGCCTTTTCCGCTTCCAAAGCCTCAAACTCGGTACGGATTTCCATTTCTTCAAGTTTACGCAGGGAACGCAAGCGCATATTGAGAATGGCTTCCGCCTGAATTTCGCTTAAATCAAAAGCCTCCATCAGGCATTTCTTGACCTCATCTTCCTCGCGAATAATGCGGATCACTTCATCCAGATTGAGATATGCTTTCAGGTAACCGCCCAAAACTTCCAGACGATGTTCAATCTTGCCCAGACGGAAATTGGAACGCCTGATCAATACAGTGCGACGATGATCCAAGAATGCCTGCAAAACCTCTCGCAATGACATAACACGCGGCAAATGGCCACCGTCCAGCACATTCATATTCAGCGAAAAGCGGGTTTCCAGGTCGGTGAGGCGGAACAGGCCTTCCATCAAAAGCTCTGGATCAACGGTGCGGGACTTTGGTTCCAGGATAATGCGAATGTCGTCGCTGCTTTCATCCATCACATCCGCAAGGATCGGCAGTTTTTTCTGATAAATCAGGTCGGCGATTTTTTCGATCAGTTTTGATTTCTGTACCTGATAGGGAATTTCCGTGACCACAATCTGATAGGTGCCGCGCCCGGTGTCTTCCACTTCCCATTTGGCCCGAAGCCGAAAACTGCCGCGTCCGGTTTCATATGAACGGATGATGCTTTCACGGGGTTCCACAATAATACCGCCGGTGGGAAAATCCGGTCCGTTAATATAACTGACCAGTTTTTCCATGGTGGCATTGGGTGTCTTAATCAGATGCAGCAGCGCCGAACATATTTCCCCCACATTATGGGGCGGGATGCTGGTGGCCATGCCCACCGCAATTCCGCTGGCTCCATTGGCAAGAAGATTGGGGAAATTGGCGGGCATCACCACGGGTTCTTCTTCTTCCCCGTCATAGGTTTCACGGAAATCAACCGCGTCCTGATCCAGCCCTTCCATCAATGCAATGGCCACCGCCGTCATACGCGCTTCGGTATAACGCATGGCCGCCGCATTATCGCCGTCAATATTGCCGAAATTGCCCTGCCCGTCCACCAGCGGAAAACGCACGGCGAATTCCTGCGACAGGCGCACCATGGCATCATAAACCGACTGATCACCATGGGGGTGATATTTACCGATCACATCCCCCACCACACGGGCACATTTCTTAAAACCCTGTTCCGGGTTAAGTTTGAGCTGGCGCATGGCAAATAAAAGCCTTCTGTGAACCGGCTTCAGGCCGTCGCGCACATCAGGCAGAGAGCGCGACATAATGGTTGACATGGCATATGAAAGATAACGATCCCCCAGTGTATCACCAAGGGGCGCGTTCTGAATATTTTCTGATTTTTCTATTTCACTCATGGAATTAATATAACAAAGAAATTACAGAGCGCCATAGCAAAAAGGCCCCGATGAAATTTAAATTATCAGGGAAATTTAAATCATCAGGGCCTTAATTTCATTTTAAAAACAGCTACATAATACTGATATAAAGCAAATAGCCCGCGCTCGCCACCAGAATAAGCAGGGTCAGGCTCGCGCCCACAAAACGACCTTTGAGAGCGGGCATGGTATCGGTGATGCCCATAGCGTGCAGAATACGCGCCACCACCGTCGATATGCCCATGGTATGCAGAAGATCAGGCGAAATGCCCTGCAATTCGAGCATGGCCATCAACAAAATAATCATGGGCACATATTCAATGAAATTGCCAAAGGCGCGCATGGATTTTTCCATAATTTTGCTGTCGCCCGCGCCCAGGTTCACTTTTTCCTTGCCGCGTGTGGTTGCGGTTTTATAGGCGAGAAAGGCCATCAATAATGCCAGAATCGCGGTATATAAAGCTGTGATCGGTAACATATCTATCCCTTTTTATCATTATTTAAGGACTATACTGTCCGAACATACAGGCTTTTTGTCAACCGGTTTAATATATCATTTCAGCTGCTTCAGTTTTTCCCCTGAGTTTTCGCACCAGTGGCAGCGCCCTTCGGGTCTTAAAGCCAATGCTTTTTCAAAACTTTCCCGGGCCTTGTGCTTTTGCCCGGCGGCAAAATATCCCTCCCCCAGGCTATCCCAAAGATTGCCATCATCCGGGAAAATCTGCACATTGAGCTTGAAGACCTGAATGGCCTTTTTATAGTCGTTACCCCTTAAATAAAAACCGCCCAGCCCGTTCAAATAATATTCCCTGTCAATGCGGGTGGCGAATTTCTCTGCCATTTGGGCTGATAAATCTTCCACATTACCCGTGTAGGCTTCCGTATAGCGCAGGAGTTCAGCGCCCAGATCCTGTACCAGAGGTTTGGGTTCATAAGCCTTGTCAAAAATCATTCTTTCCACCTGCCACGCCACACCATAAAGCTGCCGGGTCAGGGCATTGGTGGAAAAAATAATGACAACATCTTCATCCGGCAACCACATAAAGTCATGAAAGAAAACACCGTTCGAGCCATTATGAGCCACCATTTTCGTATTTCGATCAGTCTGAAAAATCGCCCAGCCATAAGCATAATGGCTTGAACCCTCTTCATTCTCTTTCACATGGGGTGCGGTGAATTTTTCGGTCATTTCCCTGGACAAAACAGTATTTTCTTTTAAGGCCCTATACCATTTATACATATCCATCTGGGTCGAATTAATGCCGCCATTGCCTTTTAAAACCCAGGAAATCCGGCCTTCCCGACGGTAGCGTTCGGCCATGGAGCCAATATCGATCACCTCCTGCTGATAACCTTTGGCGAAAACCTTGTCTTTCCATGGGGGCAGAAGATACCCCGTATCTTTCATGCCAGCCGGTTTAAACAGATATTGATCCAGAAAAGCCTCATATTCCATGCCCGAGACCAATTCAATAATTCTCGCCAGAATGGAATAACCCGCATTCGAATACCGGAATTTTGACCCCGGCTTATGGATTAACGTCGTCGCAAAAACCTGCCTGAAAAACTGATCCGTTTCAATATGGTCAAAATCCCCTTTGCCGATTCCATCCACCAAACCCGCCGTATGGGTCAAAAGCTGATGGATTGTGATGTTTTTCTTATCCTCCGGCAGGTTTTGAAAATAAACCTCAAGCCCGTCATCCAGTTTGATTTTCCCCGCTTCAACCAGCTTCAAAATCGCCGCGCCGGTAATTTGTTTTGTCACCGAACCGATGTCAAAAACCGTGGTTGGCCCATTGTCCAAACCTTCAGACCTTCGGGCTTTGCCATAGGCTTTATTAAAGATTATTTTGCCCTTTTTTGCCACCAACAGGGCACCGGAAAAGCCATTCTTTTCCCCCGCAGACAGGAAGGCATCAATATTCTGCCCAAGCAAATCATCCGCCTCACTTGCATAAGCAGCGCCAAATGGCATAAAAAATACAAAAGCCGTCAGCATTAAAAGAAAAAATTTATGCATTGTTATTCCCCTGAAAAGTAAATAAAAAAAACGCTTTATATCTATACTCTAAAAAAATGACATCTGTAGTTCGACAGGCTTGCTCTTTATTGAGATGACCGGTCTTTTCTTGCCACACGCATGCTTTTATCCAGCATTTCACCCTGTTTTTTCTCTGCCATAATTTCGCGCGCCCTGGCATAGGCCGGGTCCTGCCAGAAAATCATACAGCCATTACAGCCCCGCCCGCAACAGCCTTCAACCCCAAGGCGCGGGGTTTTGAACTTGCGTTCGTTGTTGCGTTCATCACTGCTGGCAATCAGTGTTTGGCGTCGTTGATCATAATTTTTCTCAGACCCCTGCCCCAGTTCCAATTTTTGGGCTTCTTTGTCAAGTTTAAGCCGGTCCCACTGATCCTGCGTGAGGCAACGTTCCTTGCGGATAATCGACATTTCCGGGAAAGAATTCTTCAGAAAATCCCGGTCCTCCTGATCGAATTTTTCAAAATCAATCCGAATGAAGGGCCGCTGCCCCGCGTGAACCACATCACTGACCTTATCCGTTTTTGCATGCACAAATTCATAAATTCTGAAAAAGATCGTCTTGCGCGAAACCGGCGAGACAAATTCCAGCACATCCCCGGCTTCGATCTTATTTTTCACCTCCACAATAAAACCATCGCCTGTATTCTCAGCCACCAGTCCGGCAAATTCCCATTCTGCCAGACTTGAGGTATTTTCATAATTATGGGCGTGATTGGTCAGACGGCCTTCGTGAAAGGCCAATGTATAACCCCGGGACTGCACACTGTTTAATTCATCCAGATAATCCGACGCTTTCCAGTTTTCAGGGTCTTCGTACCAGTCATCAATGGCCATACGGTAGGCCCGGGCCACCAGCGCCACATAATATTGGCTCTTGTTACGGCCCTCCACCTTCAGGCTATCGACCCCGAGGCGTAAATAATCATCCAGTTTCGGCATCAGGCACAGGTCTTTGGAATTAAGGATATAAGAGCCGCGCTCATCTTCTTCGATGGGCATTAATTCGCCTTCGCGCGCGCCTTCCTCAAGCAGGAATTCATACATGTCCCGGGTATGTTCGTTCAGCTCCAGTTCTTTGATTGTGCCGTCTTTCAGGCGCATGTGAACCTTATAATGCCAGCGGCAGCTGTTGGCACAATTTCCCTGATTGGCCCCGCGTTCGGACATATAATTACTCAAAAGACAGCGCCCGGAATAAGTCATGCACATGGCCCCGTGAACAAAAGCCTCCAGCTTGATCTCCGGACATTTTTCGCGGATTTCACTGAGTTCTTCAAAAGACACCTCACGCGCCAGAACACAAAGGCTCGCGCCCTGTTCCTGCCAGAATTTCACCGACAGCCACGAACAGATATTGGCCTGAGTGGACACATGAAGCTCCAGATCCGGGGCCATTTCCTTCACATATTGAAAGACACCGGGGTCCGCAATAATCACGCCGTCGGGTTTTACCTGACGCACGGTCTGCACATATTGTTCGAGCTTGGGAATATCTTTGTTATGGGAAAAAAGGTTAAGGGTCAGGTATACTCTTTTGCCATGGCGATGGGCGAATTTCACCCCTTCCACCACATCTTCCAGACTGAAGGCTGATTTTGTTCTCAGCGACAGATCCGGCGTGCCCAGATAAATGGCATCCGCACCATATAGAACCGCCATTTTCAGCTTTTGCAAATCCCCCGCCGGCATCAGTAATTCAGAACGTTCCGGCCTTGAAATCTTTACAACCATAATCTTCACCCAACTCCAAAAAACACTTAAAGCCTTTATATGATGGCCCATATATTACGAAAGAGGACAAAAATGAACTAAAAAATAAACCCAGAGTCAGAATTTAGCTTAAAAAATCCATCAACATACGTCGCGCCTGCGGGATTTTCTTATTGTGGGGGGCAAGAACATGACGTTCCATAAAAAATTCACTGAGGTGAAGCCCGGCCCGGATTTCGTCGGCCGTGATCTCATCTGCCTCCCCCACAAGAAAGGCCGGAAGGCTTAGCATTTTATCATGATAAGGAAGCCCCGCACCCTTTGAAACCGCCCGACCCGATTTGGGGGAAACATAAATTAAATCATCCGTGACCCCGGTGGCGGCACAACAGCTTAGATCAAGGCCAAAGCCCAGCTCGCTGAGCAGGCCGATTTCCCAACGCACCAATAACGCGCCCCAATATTCTATGCGCCTGTCGGTACGTTCCAACGCATCCAGCAGCGCCTGTAATCCTTCAAAAAGCGGCTTATGGGCCTCGCGCTCCGGCAGGGTGACACACAGAATGGCGCAGACACTGTTCAGAACCGATAATTTTTCGGAATAATCAAGAAAAGAAGCCGAACGGGCGTTGTGAAGTTCTACACTATAGGTGCCAAGCTGACTTTCCAGACGACCGCGCCAGCTTAGTTTCACCTCATTACCCGGCTGCAACATACCGCGCTGGCGCCGCCCCATGCCGCCCTTGACCAGACCCGCGTGACGACCATGATCCGCGGTCAATACATCAATAACCGCATCAAACTCACCATATTTACGAAGGGAAATAACAATGCCCTGATCCTGAAATTCCATATTCAAGAGATAAGACAAACAAACGCCTGTGTAAATGAATATTGTTTGATCGGCCGTGAGGAAAATAGAAAAATATCCATCAGAAAATCATTTGCTGCACAAATGGCGATACCGGAGCTTCAAGGCCCCACAAAAGAGACCTACGGGCTTTCTGATGCTTCGTTTATGGGCATTACTTTCATATCAGACAGATAAAGCCTGACTTTGCCCCAGCCGATTGGAAATTCCGCATAAACGGGAACTTTCACATCCATGTCCGTCATATGGGCGAACCATATTTCCACAGGTTTCGGCTTTTTCGGTTTTTTTGGTTTTTTGGGTTTCTTTTTGTCTTTTTTAACCCGGATAAATTTGCCATCTATAATTTTATCCCGGAACGCACACACGAGAACGGGGCCTTTATAGGTGGATCTTTTGCTCTTGATCTTTTTTATTTCATTACACTGGTGCACCATATCCAGAAGAAAAAAGCCACCAAAAATTTCCTTATGCTGTTCTTCTGCATCTATTTTCAGGTTTTCTTTTCCGGTCATGAGGGCAAGATAATAACTGATCATATCCGGCCCAAAACGGCGGTTTTCCTCTATGGGAATATATTCTGCCTCTTTTTTGAATTTAAAATCAAACGCATGAGACAGGATTTTACCGTCACGGGCATCAAAACGGGCTTTGGAGGTAAAATAGCTTTTGCGCCAACGGGCTTCATTATCATATTCCAGAGGCACCAAAGTCCCATCCTGCGAAATTAAGCCCCGCGCCTCTGATTTTTGTTCCATGTTGCTGAAAACAGACGCAAGCCCCGTCACCTTGTAAGATATGCCAAGCCGATAATCCCTGTCCGTCAATAGCGCATTTGCATAAATTTTGGAAATGGTAAAACCACCCCAATAGGCTTTATAGGTCAGTTCAATATTCTGGGATGCCCGCGCCCGGGATTGTTCAGGCAAAGAAAACAGAAAAAATATGGGCAGGATCAGAAGGAATTTATGCATCTTATGTCTTTTCCATGATTCAAGCATTCCCCCTACACCCATTGATTGAAAAGATTACTGTACCAGACCATTAAAAACAATAAAAAAGGCCGGGACTGGCCCGGCCTTTTTTGAAAGAAATCAAGTATATCAATCCATCGCCTTCAGGCGCGCCAGCCCTTCTTTGATCTTATCCGCATTCTGCTCAAGATCTGCCAGATTTTGCCTGTTTTCGGCGATCACATGTTCCGGGGCCTTGGCCACGAATCCCTGATTATTCAGCCGCCCGCGAATGCCACCGGCTTCTTTTTCCAGCTTGTCGAGGCGTTTTTGCAGGCGGGCTTTTTCTGCCACAACATCAATCACCCCCGACAGCGGCAGGAAGATGGTGGTTTCATCCACCACCACCTGAACCGCGCCTTTGGGCGCCGCGCCCTGATGGGGATTTATGCTTTCCAGTCGGGCCAGACGTTTGATAACCTCGGCCTGATTTTTCAGTGCTGCATTGGTTTTATCCGATGCGCCCGCGATCAGCATATCAATTTTGGCCCCGGCGGGTACGTTCATTTCCGATCGTGTGGTACGGATTTCTGAAATCAACCGGATGGCCCAATCCATTTCATGATCGGCTTCATCATCAATCAGGTCAGCATTATAGCTCGGCCACTGCGCCAAAATCAGGTCAGTATCACGGTGATCCGACAGGCTTTGCCACAATTCTTCGGTGACAAAAGGCATGAAGGGGTGCAGGAGTTTTAAAATCTGATCCATGACCCAGGCCGCACATTGTTGTGTTTCAACCTTATCCGCACCATCATCACCAAAAAAGACCGGTTTGATCAGCTCAATATACCAGTCGCAGAAACTGCCCCAGGTGAAATGATATATACCGGCGGTGGCATCATTGAACCGGAAAGCCTCAAGGGATTTTGTCACCTTGTCCGTGGCTTTCATCACCTCGCCGATAATCCATTTATTCACCGCAAGTCTGGCTGTTGCCGGATCAAACGCGCCCTGATCAAAACAGCCGTTCATGTCACAGAAACGCGCCGCATTCCAGAGCTTGGTACCGAAGTTCCGATAGCCTTCCACCCGTTTTTCCGACATTTTAATGTCACGGCCCTGAGCCTCCATCGCGCTCAGTGTAAAGCGCAGGGCATCGGCACCATATTGATCAGTCAGAACCAGCGGGTCGATGACATTACCCTTGGACTTGGACATTTTTGCCCCATGTTCATCCCGCACCAAAGCATGCACATAAACCGTATGGAAAGGCACCTCGGGCTTGTCATCTTCATCCTTCATAAAATGCAGGCCGTCCATCATCATGCGGGCAACCCAGAAGAAAATAATATCAAAGCCCGTGACCAATACGTCGGTTTTATAATGTTTGGCAAGCTCCGGCGTTTTTTCCGGCCAGCCCAAGGTACCAAAGGGCCATAGAGCGGAGGAGAACCAGGTATCCAGCACATCCGGGTCACGTTCCAGCAGCTTGTCTTCACCATAATGGGCTTTGGCGGCGGCTTTCGCCTCTGCCTCATCCACGGCCACAAAAACCTCACCATCCGGCCCATACCATGCGGGAATCTGATGGCCCCACCATAATTGGCGGGAAATACACCAGGGTTCAATGTTGCGCATCCATTCGAAATAAGTCTTTTCCCAGGTTTTGGGCACAAATTTGGTGGCTCCGCTTTCCACCGCTGCGATGGCAGGTTTTGCCATTTCCGCTGCGTTCACATACCATTGATCGGTGAGCCAGGGTTCGATGACCACACCGGAACGGTCGCCATAAGGCACCATATGAACCGTGTCTTCTATCTTATCCAGAAGGCCCAATGCCTCCATATCGGCCACAATCATTTTGCGGGCTTCAAACCGGTCCAGACCCCGGTATTTTTCCGGCGCATTATCATTGATATGGGCCTTGTCATCAAAGACGTTGATTTCTTCGAGCTTATGGCGTTTGCCCACCATATTATCATCAAAATCATGGGCCGGGGTGATCTTCACAGCGCCGGAGCCTTTTTCAGGGTCCGCATGTTCATCCGCCACCACAATTAATGTACGCCCCACCAAAGGCAGGGTCAGGGTCTTGCCGATCAAATCCTGATAACGTTCATCATCCGGGTGTACGGCCACCGCCACATCACCGAGCATGGTTTCAGGCCGGGTGGTGGCCACGGTGAGGAAACGGCCTTCCTGCCCATCCACCGGATATTTGAAATGCCAATAATGGCCGTTCACTTCCTTCTGTTCCACCTCAAGATCGGAAATGGCGGTTCTGAATTTCGGGTCCCAGTTGACCAGACGTTTGTCTTTATAAACCAGGCCTTGTTTATGCAGTTCCACAAAAACTTTTTGCACCGCTGCCACAAAACCATCATCCATGGTAAAACGTTCCCGGCTCCAGTCACAGGACTGGCCAAGGCGGCGCATCTGATTAAAAATCATGCCACCGGATTTTTCTTTCCAGTCCCAAACCCGTTCGATGAATTTTTCCCGGCCCAGATCGTGGCGGGATATGCCTTCTGCGTCGAGTTGGCGTTCCACCACCATCTGGGTGGCAATACCCGCATGATCCATGCCCGGCTGCCAGAGCACATCCTTGCCGCGCATCCGTTCAAAACGGATCAAGACATCCTGCAATGTATGGTCAAGGGCATGGCCAATATGAAGTGATCCGGTGACATTGGGCGGCGGCAGGACAATGGTATAAGGTTCCGCGTCCGGTTTTTGTCCGGCTTTAAAGGCGCCTTGATCTTCCCAATGGTCATACCATTTTTTTTCCGCCGTGGAATAATCAAATGATTTTGCCAGCTTTTCTGTCTTTGGTGCTTGATCCGCCATCGGTGCAGTCTTTCATCCTGTCTTTACATGGTAAAACAGAAGAGCGGTTCCCCTGCCCTTCTGCGAGATAACTATATACTGATAATCAGTCACCTGAGAAAAATAAAGGTTAAACTGTTAATTTCTGAATTAAGGTTTTTTGGTCCGGGCGATGCGGGCGATTTCCTTGGCCACCATACGTTCGACGATGGGCGGCAGGTTATCATCCAGCCAGCTGCGCAACATGGGTTTGAGCAACTCACGCACCAGATCTTCCAAAGTATTGCCGGATCCCTGATAACCGGTGGTCAAAAGGGCTGACAATTCATTAAAAGGCCCCATGGAGGCAAAAGACGTGTCTTCGGACATGAGAACATCTTCCCCTTCCGCCGGATCCACATCGTCAATATCCGCCATGATGGCATCAATATCATCATCACTGGCGATTTCAGGTTCAGGCTCGGGTTCTGGCTCAGGCTCAGGTTCAGGCTCAGGCTCAGGCTCTTCTTCCACCTCTTCCGTCAGGTCGAGAATTTCCTCAACCTCCAGATCTTCTTCTACCTCAGGTTCTGGTTCTGGTTCTGGTTCTGGTTCTGGTTCGGGTTCTGGCTCGGGTGCTGCCTCAGGCTCAGATTCAGGCTGTGGGGCCGCAGCTTCAGCCCCATCATCCTCGTCGCCTTCGGATATGATTTTCCGAATCGATGCGAGGATTTCCTCCATCGTAGGTTCTTCTTGACCGTCCGTTTCGCTCATTATTCTGACACTTTACCCTTATTTAGAGCTATCCCCAGTTATATTTTATCCTTGAATAGCTGACATCATGATCATGCAACTGCATACCATTAGATAATTTTGCCTGATTATCAATATTTTTCAACATATTGTAACGAAAAAACGATCCAAAGGGTAAAAAAATTATCTTTAGATCGTTTCTCTATATCAAACCCCATATCAAATACTGCGGCTGCGCGCAGAAAATCACTTTTCTTCGATGCCCCAACCATAAATTTGATTTTCCACATCGGCGGTATTTCCTGAAGGATCATATTGCTGAATATCCAGCCCCAGTTCCTTCACCGTCAATTTCCCGATTGTGGCCAGTAGCGCATAAGCAGAAACATATTGGTCGCGTTCGGAACGCACAAGGCTCACACGCGCATCCAGAAGTTCCTGTTCCGCATCCAGCACATCAAGGGTGGTGCGCGAGCCCACTTCCGCTTCCTGTCTCACCCCTTCCAGGGCGATACTGTTGGCATCCACCTGATCCTGTGATGAGCGGATGCGGGCGGTGGCCTCACGGTATGATTCCCATGCATTGCGCACCTGTTCCACCACCAGGCGTTCCGCGGCAATGGTTTCCAGACGGCGCTGGTTTTCAACCTGACGGGCCTGCCTTATGCGGGACGAATTGGTCCCACTTTGATAAATCGGCATGGAGAATTGGGCCAACACCTCTTTATTGGTGGATTCATCCGTTGTACTGAAATTCTGCCAGCCCCTGGAATAACGCGCCACGAGACTAACAGACGGCAACAGGCTGCCCTTTTGTTTTTTAATGTTGGAGCGGGCCGCTTTTTCGGTATAACGCGCCGCAATCAGATTGGGGTTAAATTCAGCAGACATGCTTAAAGCCGCCTCATTCGAGGCCGGAAGCGCCGGAAGATATGCCGGTTTTTTAAGGCTGCCCGGCGCATTGCCGATGGTCTTCTGATAAGCAGACCGGCTGGACGTCAAAGACGCTTCGCCCGTGAATTTTTCGGTCACCGCGCGTGAAAGACGGGCTTTGGACTGCGCCACATCCGTCCGCGTGATCTCCCCCACCCGGAAACGATCTTCACTGGCTTCCAACTGACGGCGCAATACCATGACATTATTGGTGGTCAGTTCCAATACGGCCTGATCACGAATAACATCCATATAAGCCGTCACCGCCTGCAACAACACCTGTTGTTCCGCATCCAGCAGACTTGCCCGCGCCGCATTGATCTGCATGCGGGCCTCGGACGTACCATTCACGGTCTGAAAACCGTTAAACAAAGGTTGTTGCAATTCAAGCCGCAGGTTTTTCGGATGGGTAGTACCGGAAGATGAAAATGTAGCGATGGTTTCGGAATCTTTATAACCCGCAGACCCCGTGGCCGTAATCGATGGCCGCCAACCGGCCTTGGCCTGATTAAGATTTTCATCTGTCGCACGGAGGGAGGCCCGCTGGGCTTCCAAAACCGGATTATTCAGATATGTTGCACTCAGCGCTTCTTTCAGCGTTTCCGCCGATACATTCGTTGCCAGTGGCGCCCCCATCAAAAGAGGAGCCATAATATATATTGACTTCAATGCAGTCGATTTACGAAAGGCCATTTTAAAATAATGCCTAACAATAGTCTTTTTGGTCATCTTCCATCCCCGAGGGTTATATTCGTATATTTTACGATCCAAGCTAATGACTAGCGCAAAAACCTTGTTGTCTAGTTAATTAACTTCAAATTGTTGTCACTGTCAACATCAATTAAAACTGGGCCGATATTCTTTAAACTGGCCAATATTCTTTAGAACTGAAATGTTTCTTTTTTGGAAAAGGCGCTGAGTTCCGGAACCGATGCATCGAAGAACACCCTTGTTCCCATGATCCCTTCATTATTACTGACCATCACCGCCTTGCCGATACCATTTTCATTGAGAACACAAATCAGACGGCCACCCTCAGCCAGTTGATCCAGCAGGGTTTGAGGAATTTCGTCGACCTGACCATTGATAAAAATCAGATCATAAGGACCTTGTGCCGCAAGCCCTTCGTTAAGGGCACCCTTAACCACAGCCACATTGTCACAGGCTTCTTCCGAAAGGATTGATGTGGCCATTTCCACCAGATCATCGGTTTCTTCCAATCCCACCACTGCTTCACTGAGACGACAAAAAACCGCCGTGGAATATCCGGTGGCACACCCAATATCCAGCACCAGATCCGTGGGTTTCACATGAGCCACTTCCACCAGACGGCCGAAAACCATAGGCTCCATGATGAAACGTCCCGGCACCACTTCTATATCTTCATCAATATAGGCAACACCGTTCAGATTCTTGGGCACGAATTTTTCACGGTTAACCGCCGAAATCGCCTTAATCAAAGGCTCGCTGACCACCTGATTGGGGCGAAGCTGTCCTTCGACCATGTTACTGCGGGCTTGTGCTAGGTTTGACATATTTTATTCCCAATAAAAGTTCACTTGATTTACAGCCTCTGTATATAACGTCACAATCCCATTGACAACAAGCAGAAGATTAAGAGTTTGAGACGAAATAAGTAAAAAACGTGATTAAAAGCTGTAAAATTTATATTTCTTCCAAAATTATGCCAAAAATATACAAAGAAATATTGAATATTTTACCCATTGTCAGATTTAATATGCCAGATTTAACTTGCAATTAAAATCAGATCACCATAAAGAATATCACATTCACAACAAGGTGCGGTGGCGGAGAGGCTACGCAGCGGATTGCAAATCCGTGTACACCGGTTCAAATCCGGTCCGCACCTCCACTTTCTTCTTTGATTTCCCGTCTCATTAAAATCAATTATATTATATCAATTTCCAATGCCTTTAATGTTTTAATTTCTGTATTTTCCAGTCTCCTGAAAAAAATTGAATTTTTCTATTGGCAGGATAAAAAACTGGCTGTATAAGAGCCGACATCGAATGACATTGTCATCCGGATATACCAATGATCCCCGATAGCTCAGTTGGTAGAGCAGTAGACTGTTAATCTATTTGTCGCAGGTTCGAGTCCTGCTCGGGGAGCCAATTTAAAAATGACCAGAGCCTCGGCTTCTGGTCATTTTTTTTGGAATTTTCCCGCGCAAAACAAATGACATATGACTTGGCTTATGCTTGTGTATTCTTAAATCATTGCATTTAAAAACGCCCTGAACGGAAGGGGGACAGGGGTATGGGCGGGGTCGTTTCTTCAATCAGATGTTGAACCAGAGATGCGGTGACGGCGGCTTGTGTCAATCCCAAATGATTATGACCATAGGCATGAATAATTCTGTTCTCCTGATCAATCACAGGCAGATAATCCGGCAATGTCGGCCGACAGCCCGTCCATTGCCCAGCCTGTTCATCTTTAAGGTCGGGAAAGGCCGCTTTGGCATAACTGAATAAGTTTTTTGCCCTGTTTCGTGTGGCGGGTGAGCTTAAGCCGGAAAATTCAACCGTACCCGACAGACGAATCCCCCCATCCAAGGGGGATAAGATAAATTTTCTTTCATGGAAACTTATGGGCTGTTCAACGTGAATATTCGGCTTTGGCAGTTGGTAATGATACCCCCGTTCTGCTTCCATGGGGATGTTCTTGCCCGTAGAATTCAATAATGCCTTGCTAAAGGCCCCCGTTGCAAGAATAAGCCCATCACATCTGTATTCCCCATGCTCTCCCCTCAACCAATGCCCGCCGGATGTTTTAATTTCGGTAATATTATCCCGGACCAGGCGCAGCCCCCGCTCCACCGCCCTGCTCAGCATATTTTTGGCCAGACCATAAGGGCTGAGCACATGGCCCGTATGCGGGAAATACAAGGCCCCGGCAATCCTGCCTTTTAAGTCCGGGACTTTCTCTTTGACTTCCCCGTCGCGCATGGTTTCAACCTGAATTTCATATTCCCTCCAGTTACGAAGCAGATCAGCGCTTTTCAAAAAAGCCTTCTCCGTCTGGAAAATCTCTAAAGAGCCTTTTGTCTTAAGCATTGATGAGAGGCCCAGAGCCGTGAGCAAATCCTGCCAGTGGCGCATAGACAATCCATTTAATGATTTTGTCGCCAAAATTCCCTGCTCAAAGGCAGAAGGCCTGCTGGCCCATAAAAAACGCAAAGCCCATGGCAGAAATTTCAAATAATATTCGGGCTTAACCACAAGAGGCCCCTGAGGATCCCATAACATGGCGGGTATTTTTTTCAGAATCTGCGGGCTGGCAAGCGGAAATATCTGTTCCGTGGCTATATGACCCGCATTTCCGAATGAGGCCCCTCTCGCCGGTTCATCGCGGTCTATGATTGTCACATCATATCCACGCAAAACCAGCTTACAGGAAATCGCAATGCCGACAATGCCCGCCCCGACAATTATTATTTTTTTATTCTGCATAACTATCTGATTTAAAATGATAATATTAAGATGGTATAAAATATAGTTGATTTATAGAAAAAAGTAAATAGACTTGGCATCGCATTAAACAGCATCAAACCAGGAAGGACCGGATATGGCAAATGTCGACTGGAAAGGGGTATTTCCCGCTGCGACCACACAATTCAGGGATGATGAAAGTCTCGACCTTGCGGCCACGGAACAAAGCTTTGACAATCTGATCAATGACGGTGTCCATGGTCTGATTGTCCTGGGTACCTGTGGTGAAAATAATTCCCTTACACCCGATGAAAAATTAAAAGTGATCAGCGCTGCCAAGCGAGTTGCCAATGGGCGGGTACCTGTTCTAAGCGGTGTGTCGGAATTCACCACCCGTTCCGCATGTCTTTATGCCCAAAAAGCTGAGGAAATCGGGCTGGACGGATTAATGGTATTGCCTGCCATGGTTTACAAGGCGAACCGGCGTGAAATACTGGCCCATTATACATCCGTGGCGCAATCAACCGCCTTGCCCATAATGGTTTATAATAATCCCGTAACCTATAAAATTGATGTGACCATCGATATGATGGCGGAACTGGCCCATATCCCCAATATTCAGGCCATCAAAGAATCCACCGAAGATACCCGCCGGATCACGGATTTATACAATGAATTTGCAGATCGTTTTACAATTTTCTGCGGGGTGGATGATATTGCCCTTGAAAGTATCATGCTGGGCACGACCGGCTGGATTTCCGGCCTGACAAGTGCCTTCCCGCGGGAATCGGTGGCCCTGTTTAAACTGGCCCAGGAGGGGCGTTTTGCAGAGGCTCTTGAAATATACCGCTGGTTTATGCCTTTGCTGCATCTGGATACCATCCCCACTCTGGTGCAATGCATTAAACTCTGTGAGGAGATTTGTGGTCGGGGTTCGGAAATGGTGCGCCCTCCCCGGTTGAAATTAATCGGGGAAGAGCGGGATCATGTGATTAAGGTCACTGAAAAAGCCCTCGAAACCCGTCCTGATCTATCGAAATATAATCTTGACTAATGGCAAGCTAAAGAGCCCGACACATGTTAAAAGGACATAAATTTCAATGCATTGATGCCCATACGTGTGGCAACCCGGTTCGGGTCGTAAGTCAGGGCGGCCCGGCGCTTAAGGGTAAAAGCATGTCAGAAAAGCGTCAGGATTTTGTCAAAAATCATGACTGGATCAGGAGGGCACTGATGTTTGAACCCCGGGGCCATGACATGATGTCCGGCTCCATCCTCTATCCACCACTTAATGAAGGCAGCGACCTGTCCGTTCTTTTCATTGAAACCAGCGGCTGCCTGCCCATGTGTGGCCATGGTACCATCGGCACAGTCACTGTGGCGCTGGAACAGGGGCTGATACAGCCAAAACGACCGGGGGAAATTATCCTTGATGTGCCTGCGGGTACAATCCGGGTTGAATATAGCCAAAAGGGGGATAAGGTTGAAAAGGTGAAACTCTTCAATGTTGCCAGCTATCTTGCCCATCAGGATGTGCAGATAAACTGCCCCGGTTTTGGCCCCCTGTGCTTTGACATTGCCTATGGTGGCAATTTTTATGCTATTTTGGATCCGCAAAAGAATTTTAAAGGGCTGGAACATATTTCCGCGGCTGAAATCATTCACTATTCACCGAAAATGCGCATTTTACTGAATGAGGCCATTGACTGTATTCACCCCGAAGACCCCACCGTAAAGGGCATATCCCACATTCTGTGGACCGGCGCCCCAACCAAAGAAAATTCACATGGCCGCAACGCGGTTTTTTATGGGGAAAAAGCCATTGACCGTTCTCCCTGTGGCACCGGCACCAGCGCACGCATGGCCCAATGGGCCGCAAAAAACCGGCTAAAGCCGGGTGATGACTTTATCCATGAAAGCATTATTGGCAGTCAATTTAAAGGCCATGTGGAGGGCCAGACCAAAGTGGGCCCCTATGATGCGATCCTGCCCAGCATTCAGGGCTGGGCCCAGGTTTTTGCAGAAAACACCATTTATGTGGACGAAAATGATCCTTATGCTTATGGTTTCCACGTAATCTAAAGCATTATTTCAATGGTTCCTTTGAGCCATAATATTAAAAACGGGGCAAGATCATTAAATCCGGCAAAAGGAATATTACGGGCAAGACAATTGTTGACACTTTATATGAACAATTGAAAGAAAAAATCATATCGGGCAAATATCCGGCCAATTTCTCCCTCCGCCAGGACGCATTGGCCAAAGATTTTGGGGCCAGCCGCATACCGGTACGTGAGGCCCTTTTTATGTTGGAAGCCGATGGTCTGGTCGATATAAAGCCCCATAAAGGCGCGGTGGTCAAACCCCTGTCTCTGGATGAAATAGACGAGCTTTTTTACCTGAGATCCATTTTGGAGAGTGATCTTCTTAAACGGGCCACCCCCAATATGACGGATGAGAATTTTGCCGAAGCACAGAATGCTCTGGAAAATTATGACCGCATCGTGGCCAGCGGTAAAAATATGGCAAAATGGTCAAAGTTAAACTGGAAATTCCATGCTGCTTTATATGGCCCTGCGGCAAAACCAATTTCGCTGCATCTTGTAAAATCCCTGCATGATAATACGGACCGTTATCAAAGAATTAAAATGATGTTGAGGGGTGCTGCCCCGCGGGCCCATAATGAACATCTTGAAATATTACAGGCCTGTCAGGCCCGCCAGTCGGAAAAGGCGGCTCAATTGATGAAACAACATATTTTAAAAGGCGCAGAGCAGGTGGCAGATTTCTTAAAGTCCCCTGATTATACATAAGCGCCTGTTTTATTACCCCCTCGCTTCGGATCAGTAGACTGTTAATCTATTTGTCGCAGGATCAAGGCCTGCTCGGGGAGCCAAATATTCGAGGCCCTGGCTGATCACAGTCAAGGTTTTTTTATGGAAAAGCCATAGACCTGAAGTTATCACTGTGAAATACTCCTGAAAACAAACAAATACAGGTAAGTTCATGAAACAGACCATTATGCTTATTGCACTTTTTTTTCCCTTTCTCGCACAGGGTACAGAGAAAGGTTTTAATACAGATATAAATACTGGCACCCCAAACCATTATGTCTTTTATCTGCATGGTCGTATTATTGAAGAAAAGGGCGAGCGCCCTATCCATCCGCGTTTCGGTTTGTATGACTATCCCGCCATTATAGAAACCCTGAAATCAAAAGATAACATTCTCATCACAGAAGTGCGGCCTTCGGGCACCAAGGTACCGGAATATGCAGAAAAAGTGGCGACTCAGGTCAATGATCTGTTAAATAAGGGCATAACAGCCAATCGCATTACTGTGGTCGGTTTTTCCAAAGGCGGTGCCATTGCCATGCATGCCTCATCACTGTTGCTGGACAAAAATATAAATTTTGTTTTTATGGCTTCCTGTAACAATTGGGCTTTTAATCGGCCTGATTTCAAGGTGGGTGGCAAGATTTTATCCCTGCATGAAGCCACCGATCCCATAGGTATTTCCTGCAAACCTCTCATTAAAAAAAGCCCCGAAGTGGCTGAATTCACAGAATTACGATTAAACACCGGCAAAGGACATGGTGCCTTTTACCTTCCCCGGTCCGAATGGATAACACCTCTTCTGTCATGGATCAGAAAAAAAGCATCTGGTAAATAGGTTGTATTCCCCCAATTAACCATGCTATACTACACACGCAAAAGGGGAGTTTCCAGCATGGGTGACGTGATCAATTTCAACAAGGCGCAGAAAAAACTGGCTCAAAAAGAAAAAGAACGCCGCGCCAAGGAAAACAGACGAAAACACGGCCTGACCAAGGCCACAAAAAAACGCATTGATCAGGAAATATCCTCTGCCCAGAAGGTTCTGGAGCAAAAAAAGATCGACAAATCCGACATCGTGCAACCCCTTCCCAAGAAAGATGAAGAATTAACGGAATAAACCCCATCCGTTAAGATGCACTGTGCCCTTATTTACGATATTTCCCCGATATATTGATTTCCCCGAATTATAGCGTTGTTTTCATCAGACCAGAGCCTTTAACATGGCTCCTGTCTATTCAGCGCTAATATATGCGGGTCATTCCCCGGTATAAAAATCCGGAATTTCTTCTTTCACCACCGGGCCGTCCGCAGCCCAGGCATGGCAGCTGTTGATCACACCGGGCGGACGGCTCAGTTTTTTACCTGCCGCTTTCATTTCTTCTGTTTTGCGTTTGACCAGTTCCGGCATCATGGTCTGATAAGCCACCGTTGCCATCGGGCCCAACATTTCTGTCAAATGAGTACAGCCACAGATACCACCCAGTTTTTCTTTGATGGCCCGGCGCCAGCCCAGACCGATCTTGACCCCGATCATGGCTTTATAATTATCGACAATCTTCGGACAGGGTTCAAAGGGGCTGCCGTCGGTGACCGCGACAATATCCTTTACGGTCATTTTTTCATCCACCGTCAACCTGATCCACATATCATGGATCGGCGTTCCCGGCGCCATTTCACCCCTGAATTTATTGGTGAAAGTATAATCCTTCGTGTCGCGCATACGCGCTTCAATATCCCAAAGCCCATCATCGCGTTTATAACCATTGCATTCAATTCTTCTGGTATGGAGCGGCTTACGGCTTACCGGATCTGGCAATGGCATATTTTTTCCTATTCATGAAACAAGTATAGTTCGTCTATAATACAACTGGTACTATAGTTTAATTTGGGTTATGTGAAGTGCCAAGCATTAATTTTTATGGGCATTTATTTTTATGGAATGTGAAATGAGCGAAATAAAAAAAGCCGTTGTCCTGATTAGTGGCGGCCTGGATTCCACCACCTGTGTGGCCCTGGCCCAGGAACAGGGGTTTGAGGTGTATGGCCTGAGTTTCAATTATGGCCAGCGCCATACGGCTGAACTGGATTCCGCCGCCCAGGTGGCAAAAACCATGGGGCTTAAAAAACATGTGGTGGCCGAGATCAATCTGAGGGCCTTTGGCGGCTCAGCCCTGACCGATGATATTCCCGTGCCCAAGGGCCGCAACAGCGCCGAAATGTCCGAAGATATTCCCGTCACCTATGTGCCCGCACGCAATACCATTTTTCTGTCCTACGCGCTTGCCTATGCGGAAGTTCTGGGGGCCACCGACATTTTCATCGGGGTCAATGCCCTGGATTACAGTGGTTATCCCGACTGCAGGCCCGAATATATTGCCGCCTTTGAAAGAATGGCCAATCTTGCCACCCGCGCTGGTGTTGAGGGCACGGGCGGCCTCAATATCCACACCCCCCTGATTGATATGACCAAAGCCGATATCGTCAGAACCGGCATTCGCCTTGGCGTGGATTACAGCATCACCACAAGCTGTTATGATCCCACAGAAGAGGGCAAATCCTGCGGCCAGTGTGATGCCTGTCACCTGCGCCTCAAAGGGTTCCGTGAAGCGGGGCAAACTGACCCCATCGACTATGTATAAACTGGATAACCACAGAGCATGACATATACGGCCAAAGAAGTTTTTTACACCCTGCAGGGCGAAGGCATGAACAGCGGACGCGCCGCCGTCTTCTGCCGTTTTTCAGGCTGTAATTTATGGACAGGTCGGGAACAGGACCGGGCAAAAGCAGACTGCAATTTCTGTGACACGGATTTTGTCGGCACCGACGGCCCCGGCGGCGGCAAATTCAAAACACCCGAAGACCTGGCCCATCATGCCCGCAGCATCTGGAACCAGAATGCCGTTACTTCGGGCGGCAGGCCCCTGATCGTCTGTACCGGCGGTGAACCTTTGCTGCAACTGGACAGTCCCCTGATTATGGCGTTTCAGCAGCAGGGGTTTGAAGTGGCGGTGGAAACCAACGGCACCATTGCCTGCCCGCCGGAAATTGACTGGATCTGCGTCAGCCCCAAACGGCTCGACAAGCTGGCGCAATTATCCGGCCATGAGCTGAAACTGGTCTACCCGCAGGAAAATATTGACCCGCAGGATGTGGAACATCTGGACTTTCAGCATTTCCTGCTCCAGCCCATGGACGAGGCCGGGCAGAAGGAGGCCAACACCAAAGCCGCCGTGGCCTATTGTATGGCCCACCCCAAATGGAAACTATGCCTGCAAAGCCATAAGATTTTAAACATTGACTGAATGTAAATGACAGCTTTTTAAAACCTGAAAATAATTAAAGGCACCGCCATAGGAAGTGCCTTTAAAAGATGTAGATTTTATTCTTTTGGTTAAGCTGTCTTCTTCCGTCTCACCAGTCCAAAACCCAAAAGGCCAAAGCCAAAAATAGCCACCACACCAGGCTCCGGAACTTCGGCAATCAAGCTCGCATTATCAAGAGTGACATTAAAGAAACTCAGGTTATCTTGTTGCTCAAAACGAAGTTCAACCATCTGACCACCAAAGGGGGTCAGCAAAGCCGTCACATCAAAGCTTCTGGAATTCGGTCCAATCTGGATTAACAGATCACCTGGATTCGTCGAGAAAACTGTCCCGATCAGAGCCCCGGCACCGGTAAAAAATCCGGCCCTGAATTCCTGGTTTGGATCAGAAAAATTTCCGGCCCAATTCTGAATCCTGTCATCCCAGCTAAATATCATTGAAGAAAATATTCCCGGAAGGGAGACCATCTGTGAAAGGCTGCTAAGGCCAGGTCCGTTTTGAGATGAAAATGCGTCGTATACACCTGATATAGGGGCAATCGGAAGCGCTGGACCAGAAGGATCGGCGGATCCGTCATTTATGGCAAAACCATTCGCACTCCCCGTCGCCACGTTCGTCCATCCCGCAAGTGTGCCTGTTTCGAAATCACCGTTACCAACCAATTCAACCGGCCCTGCATATGCCGTTCCTGTCATAGCAAGCAAAATCGCAGCTGCTATACCAGCAAAATAACTTTTTATCATATTCTTCGCCCTCTTTAGTTTTCTAATTTTTACAAATTTATACAAATAAAAATCTGCATCTTAAAACACTCAAATTTTACAAATTAAATATATGCAATTTTCATACCAAGAGCAGGTTTCAGCCATTTCCTGTCCTACACCTATAGCGACATGTAAAAAATTCTGACACTTTTTCATTGTAGCCACAGCCTTAGACCTATCAATAAGGCTGAAATAATGGCCGTCATCTTCACACAAAGGTGTTTTGACTTGATCTTGTTTTTCGCGATATTTGGCTATCTCAAATTTAAAAAGGCAGGAAATGGCATATTCTCTTAAATCACTTTTAATCGCATTCATATTTATGATAAGCACAAATAATATAATCCAGGCAGAGGAAAATCCCTATGGCACAGAAGGTTTAAGCCATATTGGTTTTGCGGTAAGCAAGCTTGAACAAAGCGCTGATTTTTTCGTAAACACGCTGGGCTGGAAAAAAGTCAAGGAAAAGCCTGATTATCCGGCTATTTTTGTCAGCAACGGCAATATCTTCATTTCCCTGTGGCAGGTGGAAGACCCGGCCACGGCCACTCCTTTTCATCGTCGGAAAAATGTGGGGCTGCATCATATGGCCATCAAGGTTTCCAGTCTTGAGCAACTCCATGCCCTGCATGAAAAGCTGAAAAACACGCCGGGTGTTCGCATCGAATTTGGCCCGGAACTTTTGCGTCAGGGTCCAACCACCCATATGATGGTTTATGAGCCAAGTGGCATTCGTCTGGAATTTATCGTGCCTCTCAAATAAATTTAATGAGGGCTTATGCCCCTGAAAAGACAGTTTTTTTATATGATGATTCCATAAAATAAGAATATTCTAATTAAGCAAAGTGTGATATACAAATTCCTTCAACTTTAATGAGGGGTTATATCATGAAAATCAAACATCTGTTTATTTTAACAATTTTAGGATCATTATTCGCACTGGGCGGCTGTACAAATACCAACAGCAGATCCGAAGCCGGTGCGGACGACACACAATTGCAGGCCCTGCAGGCGGAAAATACCAGTCTGATGGATAAAGTGAAACATCTCACCCAAAGCCTGTCCCAAAAAGACGGAGAGTTGAGCAATACAAAAATGCAACTCTCCGCCGCCCATAATGCATTGGCCGGAACCACGAAATTACCCAGTGACGCAGGCTCCGGGGATTGTTTCGGCCTCGCCGGTGACGGGGTATCTTTGTTAAAAACCATCTGCCCCGGTTCACTCTCCCCCACTCTGATCAAGTCCGTACAAAGCGCCCTGAAAGGCGCCGGTCACAACCCCGGCCCCATTGACGGAATCCTGGGCTCCAAAACCATGGCCGCCCTCAACGCCTATCAAAAAGCCAAATCCCTGATGCAAGGCGGCCTCTCCATGGAAACCGTAAAATCCCTCGGGGTGATGTAAAGAAACACGGGATGCATGGGAATAAACTCCCATGCATCACCCGAAAAGCACAAAAACCAAAACCTACCCGGAAAGGCATAATAACCGAAGGCCATAATGGCCTGAGGCAAGGCCGACTGGCCGCCCGAGCTTATGCGAGGTAAGGGGGGCAGCGCGCGAGCGCGGGGGGATTCCCCCATCAAACCAAAGATGAAAAGCCCCACACTCCACCCCAACAACATGACACTCCAATCCGAAGGCCAAGGGCCTGAGGCAAGGCCAAGCGGCCGCCCGAGCTTATGCGAGGTAAGGGGGAAGCGCGCGAGCGCGGGGGGAGCATTCCCCCCATCAAACCAAAAAATAAAAAGCCCCACACTCCACCCCCTTAATCCCCCCCCCCTTCATTGCTGACCAAGTAGGGAATTAGTACAGTGATATGAGAAAATAATGACGGTGCTCATCCACTAATGATTTCAATCATAATCTCATTTGGCCAATTATGCTTTTATATATTCCGGCATTACAACAGGAGAGCATGATGGACAAGGGGCTGATGGATCAGGTTATTTCAATACTCAATGATGTTGACGATATGACAATCGCCACCATTCGCGAAGATGGTTTTCCCCAGGCCACCACCGTCAGTTATATGAATGACGGCATTAATATCTATTTCATGACAGCCGAAGATGCTCAAAAAGCACAAAATCTCGCCCAAAACAACAAAGTTTCCCTGACCATTAACCGCGACTATCAAAGTTGGGATGATATAGAAGGCCTGTCCATGGGGGCCTTGGCAAACCGTGTGTCTGATTCAGAGGAAAAAGAAAGGATAGGTCAACTTCTGATGAATAAATTCCCTCAGGCCGCGCAATATGGTCCCCCCGAGGAAGAAATAAACCTCGCCTTCTTCCACATCGAACCAAAAATAATTTCCATCCTCGACTATAAAAAAGGCTTCGGCCATACGGAGCTGGTTGAATTATAGTGGGTGTTTTGAATTGAGTGTGGGTCTCGGCCAAAATCTCCACTCAATCCCATATTCCCGCACCCTATCCGTCATTCCCGTCCTGACCTGAGGACCCAACTCTCTTTCGTAAATTTCCTTTCCAGAAAACATTTATTCCATTAGGCTTCCCCTATGATCACAGAAGCCTATGTTTACATTCTGGCAAGTCAGCGCAACGGCACCCTCTATACCGGTGTGACCCGTGATCTGGTTCAGCGAATATTTGAACATAAAAACCATCAGTCAGATGGATTTACTCACAAATATTCTGTCACAAATCTGGTCTATTATGAAAAATACGACCGCCTGGATCAGGCCATTCAAAGGGAGAAACAGATCAAAAAATGGAACAGGGACTGGAAACTGGAACTGATTGAAAAATTCAACCCGGACTGGCAAGGTTTATATCCGGATATCTGTCAGTAGGCTGGAGTACAAAATCCATCCCTCATTCACGAACTCACCTTCTTCATTTCCATTCTCATATACTTCATTCCCGACCCAACTTCCTCATTCCCGACTCTACCCCCTCATTCCCGACTCTACCCCCTCATTCCCGACTTGATCGGGAATCCAGATACATAAGATAAAGTCATCTTCGATGTCATTTTTATTTTGACTGGATTCCCGATCAAGTCGGGAATGAGGGAGGGGATGTAGGAAATCAAAGGACGATAATAGCTAAAACTTGTATAAACAATAGTTTCTGCTATTTTTAATTGAAATTTTTCCAACCCAATAAGAGCGTTTTACTAATTCAAACTATGTTAGATTTGCAACCATAGAGCTCACTTTTGTTCTAAATGTTTTAACTATAGAAAGCTAATTATGAAAAAATTGATGAAATACTGGTCAATAATACTAAATATCATTTTATTTCTGCTTCTCATATTTACATTACAAAATCAAGATAATGAAGTCGAGCTGGTCGAACTACCGGACCTTTCTAAATTCACACAAGATAATATAGATAAAGCAGTAGATATAACCTCAGGAATGTCAATCAAGGAGATATTGCATTTAATGGGAAAACCAGTGGTGAAAGAAATAGAACTCAATGAAGAGGAATGGCATTACTGTAAAACTGGTCATATAGTCGACGAGTACATATCTATCAAATTTGTTGAAGACAAGGTTGTTAGTCTATCGTTTTATACTGTCAACTCATTAGATGTTTCTTTTCATTATACTTCATCACCAAGCGTAGAGCTTCTTCAAGCGGGATCTTTGGGCGATTGCAAACTAACCATTCGGTGGGGAACCTACGACCAAAAACTCCAAACAAACTCACCCCCGCCCCCTATAAGTAGGCACCCCTTGATCCGGTATCCATACACCTTCCGGCGCCTCACCCGTCTGGAAGAATACGTCAATGGGGATGCCGCCGCGGGGGTACCAGTAGCCACCGATGCGCAGCCATTTGGGTTTTAATATTTCCACCAGCCGTTCGCCAATGCCCACCGTGCAGTCTTCGTGAAAGGCGGCGTGATTTCTGAAGGATTGCATGTAGAGTTTCAGGGATTTGCTTTCCACCAGATGATCCCCCGGTACATAGTCGATCACCATATGGGCGAAATCGGGCTGGCCGGTGACGGGGCAGAGGGAGGTGAATTCAGGGCAGGTAAAGCGGACAAAATAGTCGGAATCCGGTCTCGGGTTGGGGACTTTCTCCAGAACCGCCTCTTCCGGGCTCACGGGGGCTTTAGCATCTTTGCCCAGTTGGGACAGGCCCTGATATATTTCCTTGCTCATGATATTCCTGCTGTTTCGTCTAAGTTTCACGCTTAAGTAACGCATATTGCCTTAAAAGTCACCCTTGACTTTATCATTCGAAGCGCCTAAACCTCAAAATATGAAAGAATATAACTCTATACGAATGTGTATCTGTCGAATTATCACCCCGGCTCTTTGAAGCAAGGGGCCGGTCTTTATTGTCATCACGACAATGCCATAATTTGATCCAGACTTTCGTAAAGAGGAGCGTGCGCCATGAGCCCGCAACATTATTCTGAGCCATCAGAACTGTCCCCAACCGTACATTTTTCCATCGCCGCCGAAAATTCACCCGGCACCCTGCCCCGTATATTGGAACTTTTTGCCCTGCGCGGTATCACCCCGGAACAGGTGAAATGCCATAAATATAATCAGGGAAATCTGAGCATTGATGTCTTTATCAAAGGCTTGAGCCATCAGGAACAGGCCGTAATCCTGCAAAAAATCGCCGCCCAGGTTTTGGTTTTTTCCGTAAAACAGGAAAATTTGCTGTCTTTATCTTATGGCAGACTTGCGTCATGAGCCACGCAACCCTATGTTTATAGTCAATTATTGACAGATACGGGATTTAGAATGGATATTAAAGACGGTTTTATCGGCGCCATCGGCAACACACCCCTGATTAAGCTCAAACGCGCGTCTGCGGCCACCGGCTGCACCATATTGGGCAAGGCCGAATTTCTCAATCCCGGTGGATCGGTCAAGGACCGCGCCGCCCTTGCCATTATCCGTGATGCGGAGGAAAAAGGCCTGCTCCGCCCCGGCGGCACTATTGTGGAAGGCACGGCGGGCAATACGGGTATTGGCATCGGGCTTGTGGCCAATGCGCTGGGTTATAAAACCGTCATTGTCATGCCCGAAACCCAGTCTCAGGAAAAAAAGGACATGCTGCGGCTGTGTGGTTGTGACCTGCGTCTGGTGCCGGCAAAACCCTATAAGGATCCGGCCAACTATGTGCGTTATTCCGGCACATTGGCCGAAGAACTCAATAAAACCGAACCCCATGGCGCCATCTGGGCCAACCAGTTTGACAATGTGGCCAACCGCCGCGCCCATGAAGAAGGCACCGGCCCTGAAATCTGGGATCAGACGGACGGGGAAATAGATGCCTTCACCTGCGCGGTGGGCAGTGGCGGCACTTTGGGCGGTGTCTCCCGCGCCCTGAAAGCCCGCAATGACAAGATTAAAATCGTCCTCGCCGATCCCATGGGTGCGGCGCTTTATAATTTTTACAAACATGGTGAATTAAAAGCCGAGGGCGGTTCCATTACCGAAGGCATTGGCCAGGGCCGCATCACCGCCAACCTGGAAGATGTGGTGGTGGATGATGCCTTCCAGATCCCGGACGCAGAAGCTTTAAATGTGATTTTTGATCTGATCAAACATGAAGGTCTGTGCCTGGGTGGCTCATCCGGCATCAATGTGGCCGCCGCCATTCGCCTTGCCAAAGAAATGGGGCCGGGTCATACCATTGTCACCATCCTCGGCGATTATGGCACCCGCTATCAAAGCAAGATTTTTAATCCAGAGTTTTTAAAAGAAAAAGGTCTGCCTTTTCCCGATTGGCTGTAATTTTCAAGGAGCATATTATGCCAGACAATGCCCTCGTCACCACCCAGTGGCTGCAAGATCACTTAAACGCCCCGGATGTGCGTATTGTGGATGCCTCATGGCATTTGCCCGCTGCCGGGCGAAGCCCAAAAGCCGAATATGACGAAGCCCATATTCCCGGGGCGGTATTTTTTGACATTGATGAAATATGCGACCAGGATTGTGACCTGCCCCACATGATGCCCAGTGCCGAAAAAATGTCGAGCCGCATGCGCAAAATGGGCATCGGAGACGGCAATCGCATCATCATCTATGACAATAGTGACCTGCGATCCGCGGCCCGGGTCTGGTATATGTTAAAAGCTTTTGGTCAAAGGGATGTGGCCATGCTGGACGGGGGTTTTCAAAAATGGCGCGCCGAACATAGGCCCATTGAAGACATGCCACCCATGCCACGTCTGCGTCATTTTACCGCCCGCTATAATACCACAAAAATTCGTGACCGCCGTCAGCTCATGGACAATCTTGAGCATAAAAAGGAACAGGTGGTTGATGCCCGTGCCGAAGGACGGTTTAAAGGCACCGCGCCGGAACCGCGCGAAGGCATGAAATCAGGCCGTATTCCGGGGAGTTTTAACATCCCCTTTGGTATGCTGCTCAATGAGCATGACGGAACTTTTAAAACACCAGAAGAAATTCGCGAGATATTTAAACAGGCGGGTATTGACCTTAAAAAACCCGTGGTCACAAGTTGTGGTTCGGGCATTACGGCTTCGGTATTATCCCTGGGCCTATATCTTATCAATCATCAGGATAATGCGCTTTATGACGGCTCATGGAGCGAATGGGGCCTGCATCCTGACACACCGGTAGAAAAAGCATGACCCACGAAGACGGCGAAAATACCCGCATCATCAATGCCGGCAGAGATAAAAAATGGGTCGGTGACGCGGTCAATCCGCCGGTTCAGCATGCCTCAACGGTGGTTTTTGATACCGTCGCGGACATGAAAAATGCCATCAAAAACCGCAATAAAAATGTGCCTTATTACGGCCGGCGCGGCACCAGCACCAATTTTGCCCTTGCCGACGCCATGAATGAAATTGAAGGCGGAGATGGCTGTTATCTCTACCCATCCGGTCTGGCGGCCATCAGTGGTGTTTTATTATCTTTCCTGAAAACCGGTGATCATCTGCTGATGGTGGATGGGGCCTATGAACCCAGTCGCAGTTATTGCAACAATATTTTAAAAAAAATTGGCGTTGAAGTGAGCTTTTATGACCCGATGATCGGGGGCGGCATTCGCGATCTGATCCGGGATAATACCCGTATGGTTTTTGTGGAAAGCCCGTGTTCCATCACGATGGAGGTGCAGGATATTCCGGCCATAGCCAAAGCCGCCCATGAAAAAAATGTCATGGTTGTCATGGACAATACCTGGGCCTCGCCATTGTTTTTCAAACCCTTTGAACATGGGGTGGATATCAGCATTCAGGCGGCGACCAAATATATTGTGGGCCATTCCGATGCCATGCTTGGCACCGTCACCGCACGGGCGGAATTTTGCCAGACCCTGTTTAATACATCTTATCAGCTTGGGTATTGTGTGGCCCCGGATGATGCCTATCTGGCCCTGCGCGGTATCAGAACATTGTCTGTGCGTTTGAAACAACATGAAAAGAACGCGCTTACCGTGGCCAAATGGCTGCAAAATCGTCCTGAAATAGCCGAAGTCAGGCATCCGGCTCTGGAAAGCAATCCCGGGCATGAATTTTGGCAGCGGGATTTTACCGGCGCTTCCGGCCTCTTTTCCATTATCTTAAAACAAGGCACGGAAGCGGCCATCACCGAAATGCTCGACCATATGAGCCATTTCAAAATGGGGTTCAGTTGGGGCGGATTTGAAAGCCTGATCCTGCCGGTGCCGCAACTGGCCCATAATCGCACCGCTGTGGCCTGGGAAAACAAAGGCCCCTTGCTGCGTCTGCATGTGGGGCTGGAAGACCCGGACGACCTGATCCATGATCTGGAACAGGGCTTTTCTCGTTTTAACAAGATGCTCTAGGCTTTATACCTAGGTTCTGGCCCCTATGGGCAGCAAGCGACCCAGAAGGAAAATGACAATGGCGCTCAAAACCACGGACGGGCCGGTGGGAATGTCCCAGATGCTGGAGGCAAAAACCCCCATAATCACCGATGCCACCCCGATCAGCATGGAAAACAGCGCCATCTGAACCGGGTTGCGCGAAACAATACGTGCCGCCGCCGCCGGAATAATCATCAGGGATGTTATCAGCAATACGCCGATTATTTTCATGGCAAAGGCCACCAGCATCGCAATCAATAACATATAGATGATTTTGGTTTTCAGCACATCCACCCCCTCAACCCGGGCCAGATCCTCATGCACCGTGATGGCGAGCAAGGGTTTCCAGATCAGAACCAGCCCCCCCAGTGCGACGATCATCATAAAAGCCACACCGAAAATCCCGGATTGATCCACCGATAAAATATCCCCGATCAGGTAATACATCATATTCTGACGCACCGCTTCCTGCAGGGCGATCACAATCAGGCCGACAGACAAGGCCCCATGGGCAAGAATGCCCAGCAATGTATCCATGGAAAATTTATTGCCCCGTTGCAGTCCCAGCAAAACCATCGAAACAAAGGCACAGGCCAATATCACAAAAAACGGATTTTGGCTGCCAAAGGCAAATCCCAGCCCCACCCCCATCAGGGCGGAATGGGATATGGTATCCCCGAAATAGGCCATGCGCCGCCATACCAGAAAACAGCCCAAAGGCCCCGCCGCCATGGCAACCATGCTACCCGCGATCAAAGCATTGATGATAAATTCATCCAGTGGAAAAAGCTCAGTGATCATGGTCGCAACTTTCTTCGGGCTGGTGATCGGTATTATCCTCGTCCGCCAGAACATTGCCGTGAAGGTCATGGGAATGATTATGCTGATGGGTATAAAGGGCAAGCCCTTCTCCCGGCAGGCCCAGAAGCGCATGATATTCCGGGTCTTTTTGCACCAGATCAGGGCTGCCGCTACAGCATACATGGCGGTTGAGGCAGATGACTTTATCTGTACCCGACATCACCATATGTAAATCATGAGAAATCATCAGGACGCCGCAGCCGCGCCTGTCCCGTATGCGTTCGATCAACTGATAAAGTTCCTGCTGCCCCCGGATATCCACCCCCTGTACCGGTTCATCCAATACAATCAGGTCGGGATTGCCGAGCAGGGCCCGGGCCATCAGGACCCGTTGCATTTCACCGCCGGAAACAGATTGCACCGGACTGTCTTCAATATGGCCAACCCGAACCAGTTTTAATATTTCTTCCACGTCCTGATCTGTGGTGCCGGCGCGAAGTTTCAGAAAATCCCGCACACTCAGCGGCAGGAAATCTTCGATCAGAATTTTCTGGGGCATATATCCAATGGCGATATCCCGGGCCCGGCGCGCAGATCCCGTGTCCGGCTCCAACAGGCCCAGAGCAATTTTCATCACCGTGCTTTTACCCGCACCATTGGGGCCGATCAGGGTCACAATTTCACCCTGCCCCACAGAAAAGCTGACCTCCTGAAGGATGGAACGTTTGCCAAAAGCAATGGACACTTTCACCAGATCCAACAAAGGTGTAGAATTTTTCGGCATATGGATAAAAACCCGGAAAAAAATAAAGTCTAAAATAAAAAATTATTATTAAAGGGAAAAACTGGGCCTAAGCCCGGCAATTTTCACAAACACCCATAATTTCAACCATGCTGTTTTCACAGGTATAACCATGGGTCTCTGCCGTTCGGGCAATATAATTATGCAGTTTCTGGTCATTCACCTCTGTCACTGTGCGGCATTCCCGGCAGATGAGAAAATGGCCCTGATGTTTATGTTCAGGGTCCGGACATCCCACAAAGGCATTTAACGATTCCAGCCTGTGAACAAAACCTTCTTCCATCAGAAAATCAAGCGCCCTGTATACTGTGGGCGGGGCGACCCGTTTGGTGCCTTCGCTAAGAAGGTCAAGGATTTCATAGGCCGTAATGGGTTTATGACCGCTCCAGACCAGTTCCAATACTTTTTTACGCAAAGGCGTAAATCTGGTTTCGCGCGATTGACAGATTTCACGTGCAGCAGCCACAGCATCTTCAATACATTTGCCATGATTATGGGCATTGCCATGATTATGTGTATGTTCAGAAATTGTCATATATCTCTTTTCTTAAAATGTTAATTTCTTGAAATGTTATATCTTCCCATATGGACAATATTGGCCTGAAATGAATATAATAGCAAGTCTCTAACGGATGAAAACACCATGAATTCAGTAAAACACACCCCCATTGCCAATGAAGTCATCAATGAATTGATTGAAAAAGCCTGCTTTAATGAACAAGGTTTGATCCCCGCCATCGCCCAGCAGCATGACAGCGGAGAAGTTTTGATGATGGCGTGGATGAACGCACAATCCATCCGTGAAAGCCTCTTATCCGGGCGGGTATGTTATTTCTCCAGATCCCGTAAAGCCTTGTGGAAAAAAGGCGAAACCTCCGGTCAGGTTCAGAATTTAATCTCCATGCGCCTTGATTGTGATCGGGATTGCCTGCTTGTGCTGGTGGATCAGTCCGGGGTCGCCTGTCACACGGGGCGGCGTAATTGTTTCTTTCATGAAGTCACCCCGGATGGCCTTATCATCAACAGTGAGGTAGAGGTTGACCCCCATAGGCTTTATAAGAATAAATAATCGAAAAAAAAGGCGGCCAGAGGGTTTGGACCGCCATAGAGAGTATTGGAAGGGTGTGTTAATAGTCTTTCCACACTATTCCCCCAACCCGCGCAGGGCAAATCAACAAACGTTAACGTTATTGTGAACGGGTCTTTGTTATGCCTTGCGCTTTCTGGCGACCCGGTATAATCCGGCAAACGTATAAATCAGCAGACCGCTCCAGATAAAGGAAAAACCCACCGCCCGAACATCCGTGAAGGGTTCATTCCACAAATATACCGCCAGCAGCAAACTGCCGGTGGGCGCAATATATTGCAGCAGCCCCAGACTGGTCATGGGCAATCTTTTGGCGGCCCCGTTAAAAAACATCAACGGCACCGTGGTGACAATACCGCTCAGGATCAGCATGGTTTCTGTATTAATGTCATAATCGCCAAATCCCCCAAGCGTGCCTTCGCTGTAAAACAGAAGATAGATCAGCGCCAGCGGTGACAAAATCAGCATTTCCGCCCAAAGCCCCAAGACGGCCCCGACCACGACTTTCTTGCGAACCAAACCATAAATGCCGAATGAAAAGGCCAAAGATAACGCCACCCACGGAATGGTGTTGCCCATTATAATCATATAAGACACACCCACCACCGCAAGGCCTACTGCCACAAGTTTGCTGCCGTTTAATTTTTCCGACAGAAAGACCATACCCAGCAGCACACTGACCAGCGGATTAATAAAATAACCCAGGCTTGTTTCCACCACATGGTTGTTGGCCACTGCCCAGATAAAGATCAGCCAGTTTGTGCTCACCAGAAAAGCTGAAAAAAACAGCGCCAGCATTTTTTTATGATCAGACAATAATGTTTTCACGTCATGTTTCAGGTTGGGCCAGCTGCGCCTAAAAAATAACATCACGGTTAAAAAGGCAAAAGACCAGATCATGCGATTTGCCAGAATATCAAGGCTGACCACATGGCTGATTTCTTTAAAAAATATCGGCACCAGAGCCCAGATTACAAACGCCGACAGCCCATAGATATAACCAAGGCGCAGCTCCGAATTTTCTTCAATATTTTCAGCTGCATTCTTTTCTACCATGGTTTTTCCTTGAGCATGCACATAAGCGAAAGCCATATATAAGCCAAATGAATCATATTACAACAGCCGTGTAAAGACACCTTACCTGTGGGAGTAATTATTGCACCCTGCACGCCATAGGGTTATAGTTTCGCCACATAAACAAGCATGAGATAAAAATGAAAATATTGGTAACGGGCGGCACGGGATATATCGGCAGCCATACTCTTGTGGAATTACTGGAAGCCGGTCATCAGGTGGTGGTGGTGGATAATCTTTGCAATTCCTCCGAAATCGCCCTGCAACGGGTGAAAAACATCACCGGGTGCAATGATGTGTCTTTCCATAACGCTGACATTCGGGATCGTTCGGCGCTTGCGGCCATCTTTGAAAAGAATGATTTTGACGCGGTGATCCATTTCGCCGGACTGAAGGCCGTGGGAGAATCCGTGGAACAGCCCTTGAAATATTATGACAATAATGTGGGCGGCAGCGCCATTCTATGTGACGTGATGGATCAGTTTAATGTGCGCAATCTGGTGTTCAGTTCTTCCGCCACCGTCTACGGCGATCCGGCATCGGTGCCCATTGACGAAAACGCCCCCACCGGCGGCACCACCAACCCTTATGGCACCTCAAAACTGATGATTGAGCAGATGCTGTCTGACCTGGCCAATTCTGATCCGCGCTGGAATATTGCCCGCTTGCGTTATTTTAACCCGGTGGGCGCGCATAAAAGCGGTCTGATTGGTGAAGATCCTTTGGAAACCCCCAATAATCTGATGCCCTATATCTGTCAGGTTGCGGCGGGCAAGCTTAAGGAACTTTCGGTCTTTGGGGGTGATTATGCCACCCCCGACGGCACCGGGGTGCGCGATTATATCCATGTGGTGGACTTGGCGCAGGGGCACCTCAAGGCCCTTGAAAAACTGATGATGAAACCGGGACTGGTGACCTATAACCTCGGCACCGGCACGGGATATAGTGTGTTGGAGATGATCGAAACCTTCGAACGCATCAACGGTGTTAAAATCCCGTACAAAATCACCGAAAGACGCCAAGGCGACATCGCCACCTGCTACGCCAACCCCGCCAAAGCCGCCCACGAAATAGACTGGCGTGCCACCCGAACCCTCAAAGACATGACCCGCGACGCCTGGCACTGGCAATCAAAGAATCCGGAAGGATATGGGTGATGACGATATTAAATAATCTTAATCAGAAAATTATTTATGGGATAATGGCCATGGTTCTTTCTACTTTTACAAAAACTCTCGCAGTTGCCGACACATATAGGACTGATGATGGTGTGACCATTGATTATGAAGTGGTGGGGAAAGGGGCACCGCTTATTATGCTTCATAGTGGCATGATGTCGCGGGACGATATGAGAGGACAGATTGACTTTTTTTCACAATCGTATCAAGTGATAGCCATAGATGCCCGCGAGCAGGGCAGAAGCTCAGGATCATCTTCGCAAATTTCATATGAATTAATGGTTGGTGATGTAATCGGTGTACTTGATCAACTGAATATTGAACAAACCAGTATATTTGGCCAAAGTGATGGTGGGATAACTGCACTGTTGACGGCACATTACCACCCAAAACGTATAAATAAACTTATTATTCATGGGGCCGTTTATAATTACAAGGCTTATCCAGAAGAATTAAGAGATAAGTTTAAGAAATATAGCTGGGATGCCAATAATGAACAAGATAATGATCCCGCCGGATTCCCCGGCATGTCAATTTCAAGTTATTTATTAGGACGAAGCGACCTTTCCAATTTCGAAAGTCATTTACAGGAAATGGCAATTATGTGGGCGACTTCACCAACGCTTACAGTTCAGGATCTTAATAAAATTGAAGTTCCCACATTAGTCATCGTCGGTGATCATTATGATATTTCACTCAGTCATACGGTTGAAATGCATAAAGCGTTAAGTAACAGCGAGCTTTTTATCGCCCCCGGCACCACTCATTACATTCATCGGGAGAAACCAGACCTTTTACATAAAGTAATGGAAGATTTCCTTTTACAATGATTTGTTAGTATAGGGGTTAGAGTGAAGCTCCCCCTGATTGACGGACACTTTAATATGGCGACGATGCTATCGAAGGAGTATCCAGATAAATAAGGGGGGTTTGTGCATATGAAAGAAATTGTGACACAGAAAATGCGTTATCTCATGTTGTGTTTTTTTTGGCTTATATTATCCGGTTGTGCTGATATTGACAAAATATCATTGGGTAAGGGATATTTGCTGTCATGGCCCTCGCGTGATCATACCCGTATTGTCAAGAATGGCAAAACGGTCATTGAAGAAACAATTGTAAGTTATGATACCACCCGAAAATATATTGTGGGTTTAAGGTTAAAAACCCTCCCAGTAATATGCCCGAATGGTGCCAACACCATGGTGTCCAGTCAAAAAATATATTTCATCTTAAACAAAGATAATGGGCGTGTTTATCAATATTATTCACACAAAGCCTTCAATGATCGTTTGAGAGATTTTGACATCCATGAAGATATATCGCTTGATTATGCTAAATTTGATATCGTCTGGGATTATTATTCTGCCAGTTACATTCACCCTAAAGATACTTATTGGCGATTCTGTAAACCACAGGCTGAAATCCGGGACATAGAATAATCAATAAGATCAGAATGGATCATTGGGGTCAGGATCATTTGAGTCAGGGTAAGTTGATTTTTAATTGTTTGTTTACAATATGTTAGCGACAAATCTTTCTATAGATCTACGGTGTCAGAGACCCTTAATTTTATTTAAGTTTCGGAATGAATAAGAAGGCCGGAATGTGGGGTTTTTCATCTTTGGTTTGATGGGGGGAATCCCCCCGCGCTCGCGCGCTGCCCCCCCTCGCCTCGCATAAGCTCGGGCGGCCGCTTGGCCTTGCCTCAGCCCCAATGGGGCTTCGGTTACGGTGTCCTTTCCGGGGAGGGCTAAAGGCCCCACGTTTCCACCTTCCCGAACCAGGCTCCAATCCGATAGGCCGCAGGCCTTGAGGCAAGCGTGACTACGCGCCCGAGCTTATGCGAGGTAGGGGGAACGCGCGAGCGTGGGGGTAAAACCCCCTTCAACCAATAATAATGAGGGGCGCCGTCCCGAGAAGCAATGGCTCAGAGTTTAAAAATTTATATCTCATTCCCTTTTTCATCGGCATTGTTTACCATACGCATCTTTATTTCCTCTTGAATTTCCTTTTCAAGTTTTGCGCGTTCTTCGGGGCCTAGGGTTTTGAGATCCTCTTTTGTCAGCCCCTTTTCTCTTAAGATCATGTCATAATACCGTTCAGCGGGACTCTTCTCCATATATTCAAGGAAATTTTCTGCGGCATCGCCAGAAGCTGTTTTAACGTCCTCTTGTCCTATTCTCTGGGCTATATAAAGCGTTCTTGCTGCTTTTGTCTTCTGTAATTGTTGATACATAGGGTCCGCCTGCATGGCCTGTAGATCAACAACAGAATGTGGCAAAGAGGCGGCATTATATTGGCCTTGTGTTAAAGCGGTGGAAGATTTCACAACCTTCCCCCCTAACAAATCGGCAATAAATTCCGCACGGGCCTGTGCCAGAACGGGTCCTTTTTGCCCATTCACATCCCCTGGCATGCCTTTACCGGAGAGCCTATTTGCGAGTGCATTTGACGTTTGCGTATAACCTTGATTATTAATTCTCGCGACTATTCTTCCGTTCACTTCAACAACAGCATAATCCTTATTAGCCGCACTATTGGAGAAGCCCGCAGCATTGCTATGCTTGCTTTCCAGGATTTTTTCCTGACCTTGAACCATCCTCTGATATAAATCTTCGGGTGCTTTTGAAAGCTCAAATTTTTTCAAATTACTAAGGTCAACTGCTCTTGCATTAGCATTATGAATATACAGCCCGGAAGTTATAGAGGTCATTGAACAGCCTTTGCTTATAAATAAAATATTTCAATTATCATGCAAAAAGCATGCCTCTTTATAACAAAAACTCACAGGAATTCGGGGTCGGAATTCGGGGTCAGAGGAAATCGATTTTCTCTGACCCCATTGATTCTCTCTGACCCTATTGATTATTCTGACCCCATTGATTATTTATCGCGGCGGTTGGCTATTTTGTTGCTGATTTTCCAGCCGTTTTTTAGTTTTAAAAGAAGAATATAGTCGGTGAAGATATATTGATCTTTATAATCGATGATCAGTTTGGCGGCGGCAGTGTCGCCAGCAATGTCAATGCTCATGATCCGGCCCCTCCGGTCTACGGGAATGCCTTTTTTAATTTTCGCAATATAATCGGGACCGGATATTCTTCTGAATTCCCCGTCTCTTATATATTGGATTTCCAGACTGGGCATGAAGGCTTGTTCTACGAGCTCTGGTTTACCCTGAGAGGTGCCGTCAAAATATTTTTGAATAACCTGTTGTATTTCCGAATGGTCATTTGCGGCGGCGCTTTGGAGCGAAATTAAAAATATGACAGGGATGAAGAGAAGTTTTATTTTATACATACTGTTGTTCCTTTTTCGGCTCTATCCATTTTGAAGAGGCCATTGTGACTGATAAATTTGTGACTGGTAAATTCTTTGAAGTCCCTGAAGAACTGGCAGATGACATCTGACATCTGGTGAATCATGGACAACTGCCCTATAGTGCTCTGGGGCATCAGTGCTGTCGTGCCTTTCGTATGATATAAAGTGATTTTTTATGATAATTATAAAAAAAGAATATATTTCAGGGAGTTCGGGCAAGTTAAATGCAGTGGGAAATTGACAGATTTATATTTGATTCAGCAGTAAACCTGCTTCTGACCGGGAAAGAAGAGCATTTGCTGGAGCCGAAGGCGGCGAAGTTGCTGGAATATTTTGTCAACAACCCAAACCGGGATATCAGTCGGGATGAACTGATCGGAAATGTCTGGAATGGAGAGATCGTTTCGGACAATGCGATTAATCGTGTGGTGGTGCGATTACGAAAGGCTTTTCAGGATGAAGACAAGATAAAGCGTTTTATTGTTACGGTGCCAAAGGTGGGTTATCGTTTTGTGGCCCGGGCGAGGGTCCTTGCCCAGACGGAAAAAACATCTGTTCCCGTTGTCAAAAAAATAGTGTTTCCTATTTTCCTTATCATGCTGTCTCTCATCGCATTCTGGTTGATCTTCAAGGGCGGATCGGAAACGGAAAGGGCAGAAAATATATCAATAACACCCATGGTTCGTCTGGTTGGAGAGCAATTTGATGCCGCCATGTCTTTAAATGAAGGTTATTTGGCCTATTCGCAACTGACCGAACAGGGGGCGCGGGTTTATTTTATGTCTGACCCATCGCAAGTGCCAGCCCCCGTAAGCCCGGTTGAAGGACGGGCGACTGGAGCCACCTGGTCCTTTGATGACCTCCGGCTTGCATATATTTATATTAAAGGCGATCAATGTGAAATTCATTTGGTGTCATTGACGGCAGGAGTGCCAAAAAGTCCGGACGTCATCTATGAATGCCCGTCTGGCGGTGCTGCGCGTCCTCAGTTTTCCAAAGACGGTAAATTGTTGTTCTTTGTGGAGCGGCAGAACAGGTTTGAACCCTATACTGTCTTTTCGCTTAATCTTTCGAATGGTCAAAAACGCAAACTTTCTCAACCTGTGGCCCATGGCAAGGGTAACTTTTTTATCGATCTGGCTCCGGGGAGTGGAGAACTGCTCCTGGTTACAGAACCAAGGCCGGGTCAAACGGACATGTTTGAACTGAATGTTGCCGAGAATATTTTTCGAAAAAATATCTCCTTTGACTATAGAATTGATGCCGCGATTTGGGGGCACAGGAACAAAACCATTGTTCATCCTACGGCTCATCCATCCTATGGTCTTCTTGAGACAGATTTGGATGATCACATTTCAAAGACTTTGGTTTCGGATTCCAGGCGCCTTAATCATCCGGTACGCATGAATAATGGCAGGGATTATCTTTTTACATCCTATCTTCATAATCGGGATATCATCATTGATGGTGATATGGCAGGTGAGTTGAATTCTTCGGTGATGGATTATGCGCCAACAATATCCCATAATCAAAATTCCCTGGCCTTTATCTCAAAACGAACCGGGGGCAGCAAAATATGGGTAAGAAACAGATCGCCGGATAAATTATATTCTTTGAATTTACCCGAACAGGGGCGGGTTTTATATGATTTGGACTGGTCTTTTGATGATCAGTATCTGCTCTCCATATCAAATAAGGATTTGATGATTGTCCACATGGCCTCTGGGAAAATTGTCAAATCCGTTGCTCTCGACAGGCCGACCTATGGTGTTGGCTGGATTTCCAATGATAAAGTGGCTTATAGCCAATATGAACAGGGACGGTGGCAGCTTTATTCCTATGACCTGCCTACTGACAAGACGGACAAACTTGATGAGCGTTGGGCCTTTACTGTCGCGAGTCCACAGGCGCGAATATTCATAGACCAGAATATGGTGACGATGCATAAACAGAGTGAATTGGAACAATTCCATCAATGTGCTCCGCCGCTATCCGGCCAAAATCTGGTGCTTGAGCTTGATGGAGACGATTTCTATTGCCGTGCCGCCGATGCGCCAGAGGATCTGTTGTTTTTTGAAGGTACGGGCCGCCCCATACGCCTTGAGAACAGGCTCTATTCCAAGCGGAATTTTTCCATCTCAAAGGGTCGTATTGCCCAATCCCTTCTAGCAGATGGCACCAGCGATATCATGAGAACCACCGATAAGGATTGAAGGTCAGATTTGGATTTAAATGGGAGCAGCTTGTCTGGAAGAGGTCCAGTTAAATAATAAAATTCGGGGAGGAAGTCGGGAGACGGGAATTCGGGGGACAGAATATTTAATTCAGCCTGCGCGGGAATGACGTGAGGTGCGGGGGAAGTCTGAATGGGGGGCTTTTCATTTTTTAATTTGATGGAGGGAATCCCCCCGCGCTCGCGCGCTGCCCCCCTCGCCTCGCATAAGCTCGGGCGGGCATTTTTGTTTTTCCGCTTTAGTAAACTAAAGCTAGGGTCGGCCTTGCCTAGGGGCTAAAGCCCCTCATTATTAGTTTGATGGGGGGAATCCCCCCGCGCTCGCGCACTCCCCCCTCGCCTCGCATAAGCTCGGGCGGCCAGTCGGCCTTGCCTCAGCCCCATGGGGCTTCGGTTACTGTGTCCTTTTCTGGGAGGACTAAAGGCCCTAGGCTCCCACCTTCCCAAACAAGGCTCCAATCCGATAGGCCGTAGGCCTTGAGGCAAGCGCGACCGCGCGCCCGGAGCTTTAGCGTAGGAGGGGGAGTGCGCGAGCACGGGGGGAACCCCCATCAACCAAAAATAATGAGGGGCACCGCCCCGAGGCAAGCGCGACCGCGCGCCCGAAGCTTTAGCGTAGGAGGGGGAGTGCGCGAGCACGGGGGTGAAACCCCCATCAATCAATAATAATGAGGGGCACCGCCCCGAGGCAAGCGCGACCGCGCGCCCGGAGCTTTAGCGTAGGAGGGGGAGTGCGCGAGCACGGGGGTGAAACCCCCATCAATCAATAATAATGAGGGGCACCGCCCCGAGGCAAGCGCGACCGCGCGCCCGGAGCTTTAGCGTAGGAGGGGGAGT